>Ga0101944_10000191_pt1 | contig 204730 bp, 152 predicted proteins | sample DewCreD2012metaG_FD_75245 | JGI IMG/M metagenome (GOLD analysis project Ga0101944, IMG submission 75245) | Hot spring sediment bacterial and archeal communities from British Columbia, Canada, to study Microbial Dark Matter (Phase II) - Dewar... ...
TCCACTATCACAAAGATCACCGTGAACAAGGTTTCCATATCAATGGACAACTCGATCTGGGACTGATTCGGATGTGCCGCCATATACTACCTCCTGGGCTATGGGCTAAAGTTGCTACTTATTGACTGTTGTCTTGGGTGGTGTTGTGGGCGTTTCAGCGCAGAGTTTGCCGGGTGATGCGCTTTATCCTCTCTCGCGCGGATTTGAGACCATTCAACTGGCACTGGTTCCTGCTTCGCAGCGGGCGACTTTGGAGTTGCGGTTTTTGGACCGGCGCGCAATCGAGGTTCAGGAACTTATTCGACGGCAGCGGCCTGTCCCCTCAGCGATTATCGAAGAAATTTCGGTGGCAGTTGAGAAGATGATAGAGGATCAGGAATTATATGGGGGAATGGCGGTTGTGGAAGCGCATTTGGCGCTTCAGGAAGAAACGCTTCGACTCGTGGTCACACAGTACCCGGAGTATCATATCGCTACTGTTGCTTTTCAATATGTGGCTGCGAATCGCTTGAATTTGCAACTCCTTCTTTCGCCCATGCCTACGCCCTCCATTATTGTTCATACATCTACACCTTTCCCCACGCCCACATATACGCTTACACCTACCAGCATTATTCGAACAGCTACGCCTTCTCTAACACCAACCCCTTCCCCAACACTCACGCCTACGCCCACATTGACACCTAGTCTTACGCCTACTAGCATTATTCGAACGGCTACGCCTTCTCCAACCCCTGGCACGGACTCGGGCCAGGAATACGCGACCCCAACACTACCGGTCCCTGGGGATGAGACGCCGTCAGATGGGGGATGGGCGCCTCCAGGTCTTGAAGAAACGCCCCCTGGTCTTGAAGACAAGGGTGGGACCCCGCCAGGCCAGGGCAAAAAACCTTAAGCGTCGTCTGGTCTGGTCAGGCTTTATTACGTTCATCAATATTCACACGAGGAGGTTTTCTGAAACGTAACCCTCTCGTAGCTTTGTTTTGCCTCTCCGCCGCCACCTTGATGTTCGAGATCAACCTGACACGCCTTTACTCCGTCGCCCAATTCTACCATTTTGCCTTCATGATCATCAGCCTGGCGATGCTCGGCTTTGGGGCCAGCGGCGCGTGGCTGGCGCTTTTCCCGCGCCTGGGACGCAGTCATCCGCATCGCACGCTTGCATGGTTGGCCTGTGGATATGGTATCACGAGCCTCGGCGCGTACCTGGCGCTCAACTGGCTGCCTTTCGATTCCTTCAGCATTGCCTGGGATCTTCGTCAGGCTGTGATCCTGGTGGTGCAGTACATCGTTTTGTCGCTTCCGTTCTTGTGCAGCGGTGCGGTGCTGGGATTGCTCTTCAGTGTCTACCCGCAGCGGGTGGGGCGGCTCTACGCAGTCAACCTGACGGGATCGGCGTTGGGATGTGTGCTGGCCCTCCTCGGCCCCGCGTGGGTGGGCGGTGAGGGGATCGTGTGGCTCAGCGTGATTGCCGGAGGCGGCGCGGCGCTGGGTTTTATCTGGCCTGAACGGCGGGGGGCGCTTTCGTTCGGTGCGCCAGAGCGTGTCATTGGCGTGCTTGCGGGGATGGTGATGCTGGGCGGCATCGCGCTTTTGCTGACGTCACCGCCCGTGCTGGACGTGCGCCTTTCGCCCTACAAAAGCCTCAGCTATGCCCTGCAATATCCGGGCGCGCGGATCATCTCGCAGTGTTGGAATGGCTTCTCGCGTGTGGACGTCGTCGAGAGCGCGGGTATCCGCTCGTTGCCGGGCCTCAGCTATCGCTACATGGACGCGCTGCCACCCCAGCGCGGCTTGCTCGTCGATGGCGACGACCTGAACCCCATCCTGGCGCTTTCTCCCGCCACGACGTCGGCGGCCGACCTCGTGTTTACCGGTTATCTGCCCTCCGCCATCGCCTACCAACTGCGACCAGACGCCCGCGTACTGGTGTTAGAACCGCGCGGTGGGCTGGAGATGTGGGTTGCCCTGGCCCAAGGCGCAGCGCACGTCACCGCTGTGGAGGCCAACCCGCTTATCGTCGCTGCTGCCGGGGACATTTATCGCGCGCCTCGAGTGACGACAAGGCTCGAAGAGCCGCGCAGTTTCGTCCGCCGCACGTCTTCCCGTTACGATGTCGTCACATTGCCGTTGACGACGCCCTATCGCCCTATCCGTTCCGGCGCATATAGCCTCTCCGAAGACTACCGCTACACCGTCGAAGCGTTCCGCGATTATTTGTACGCGCTTGCGCCCGATGGCGTGCTCGTCGTCACCCGCTGGCTGCAAACCCCGCCGAGCGAGTCACTGCGCGCGTTTGCCCTTGCCGTCACTGCCGTGGAACGGACCGGTGGCGATCCGGCGCAGCAGATCGTGGCCTTCCGTGGTTACGCCGCGCTGACGCTGCTGGTCAAGACCGCCCCGTTCACTCCCACCGAACTGGACGCCATCCGCACGTTTGCCGCTGAACGCGCCTTCGATATGGTCTACGCGCCGGATATTCGTCTCGACGAGGTCAACCGTTTCAATATCCTGGCGGAGCCGGCGTACTACCAGACCTTCACCGCTCTGTTGGCGGCGCAGGATCGCGCGGCATGGTACGCGGCCTATCCATTCGATGTGAAGCCGCCTACCGATGCTCATCCCTTTTTCGGCCATTTCTTCAAATGGGCGCAGGCGCGGCAGGTGTGGGCGGAATTGGGCAAGACCTGGCAGCCGTTTGGCGGTGCGGGATACTTTGTGTTGGTGGCACTGTTGCTCCTGGCGGTCGGCGCGGCGACGGTGGTGATCTTGTTGCCGGTGGCGGCACTGCGGCGGGGTGGGGGCGTGGGCCGGCGTGCCGGATTGGTCTACTTCGGTCTGCTGGGGCTGGGATTTATGCTGGTGGAAGTTCCTCTCTTGCAACGCTTTATCCTTTTCCTCGGTCATCCCGCCTATGCGATGACGACGGTGCTGTTCGCCATCCTCCTTTTCTCCGGAATTGGCAGTGCGCTCTCGCAACATATTTCGGCGCGTCTGGCGTTGGCGCTCCTCGTGGGGTTGATCGGTGGGTATGCGGTGGGATTGCCGTGGCTTTTCGCGCGGACGCTCGCATTGCCGCTGGGCGCGCGGATGCTCGTCGCGGCGCTGACCCTGGCGCCGGCCGGCCTGTTGATGGGGATGCCGTTCCCTCAAGGGTTGCGGCGGTTGGGCGAGTTGCCAACTCGCCCTACATTGTTAGTGCCGTGGGCGTGGGGGATCAACGGCGCGCTATCGGTCGTCGCGTCGGTGTTGGCGGCTCTGTTGGCGCTCTCGTCCGGCTTCGACGTGGTGTTGCTCTGCGGAGCGTTGTGCTATGCCGGCGCGTGGCTGACGGCCGGTTAGGGGATCACCGGTGTGCTTCCGTCGCCGCTTACCCCTGCGCCGGTAAACGGCACAAAGATGACGCCGCCCATATTGTAGGCATGCATCTCCTCCCCTTCCTTCACGAACTTCCAGAGGCTCTGGTAGCCGCCCGGCGGGCCGATGGGGATGACCAACCGCCCACCGTCCTTGAGTTGTTGTGCCAATGGCGCGGGCAAGTGATCCGGCGCGGCGGTGACGATAATGGCATCGAACGGCGCGTACTCTTCCCACCCGTAATAGCCGTCTCCTTGTTTGACATGGACGTCGGTATAACCCAAATCACGCAGCCGGTTCGCGGCTTGTTCGGCCAGTTGCGGCACAATCTCGATGCTGTACACGTCAATGTCATTCAGTTCGGCCAACACTGCCGCCTGGTAGCCGGACCCCGTGCCGATTTCCAGCACCTTCTCCCCCGGTTGTAAATCCAGCAATTCCGTCATCCAGGCCACGATGTAGGGCTGTGAGATCGTCTGCCCGTAGCCGATGGGCAGCGGATGATCGGCATACGCCTGGTCGACGTAGTCCTTTGGCACGAACCGGTGGCGCGGCACCGTCTGCATCGCGCGCACCACATCGGGATCGGAAACGCCGCGCTCCACGATGGTCGATTCAACCATAGCCAGTCGCTTCTCTGCAAGCACGTCTTCTTCGAACGCCGGCGTGGCCGTTGCGGACGGCGCCGTTGTCGAGGGTGACGGAGAAGTGGACGGTTCAGAGGGAGAGGTAGGAAATGCAGTTATATACACCACAAGCCCAACGACGACGCCCACGACCAACACCGGCCAAAACTGCCGTATTCGTGTGCGTATCATAGTGTCCTCCCAAAATTAACCAGGAGGGGTGAGGCGAAAGTAGCTCACGCCTCACGCACATGCATATCCCCGTACACCACCCACTTGTACGTCGTCAGTGCCTCCAGCCCCATCGGGCCGCGCGCATGGAGCTTCTGGGTGCTGACGGCGACTTCTGCGCCCAGGCCGAACTGCCCGCCATCATTGAAGCGCGTGCTGGCGTTGACGAAAACTGCCGCCGAGTTGATCGCGTTGACGAAGCGGGTGGCGTTGCCCCAATCGTTGGTGAGGATGCCGTCGGAGTGCTCCGTGCTATGCGCCTGGATGTGGGCGACCGCCTCATCGAGCGTATCCACGATCTTGATACCGAGGATGAGCGCCAGCCATTCCTGATCGAAATCCTCCGGCCCGGCGGCGACCACGTGCGCGCCGGTGGCATTGTTCTGCAAAATCGCCAGCGCGTCGGGTGTGACTCGCAGTTCGACGTTGCTGCGCGCCAGGCGTTCCGCGAGCGATGGCAAGAATTCCGCCGCCACCGCGCGATGCACCAGTACCGTGTCCAACGCATTGCAGACACTTGGCCGCTGCACCTTCGCGTTCTCGATCACGTCCAGCGCGCGCACCAGATCGGCGCTGGCATCCACAAACAGGTGGCAGATGCCGATCCCGCCGGTGATCACGGGGATCGTGCTCTGCTCACGGCACAGCCGGTGCAGGCCCGCGCCGCCGCGTGGGATGATCATATCCACATACTCGTCCAGGCGCAAAAGTTGGCTCACCAGCGCGCGATCGGGATTGGCGATGATTTGCACGGCTTCCAGGGGCAGTCCCACCTTGCCGAGTGCGGCCTGGATCACGGCGACCAGCGCCAGATTGCTGCGTAACGTCTCGCTGCCGCCGCGCAGGATGACGGCGTTGCCGGTCTTGAGCGAGAGCGTGGCGATGTCGATGGTGACGTTGGGCCGCGCCTCGTAGATGACGCCGAGCACGCCGATGGGGATACGGCGACGGCTCAGGCGGATGCCGTTGGGCAGCAGCCGGCCTTCGATCTCCTCGCCAACCGGATCGGGCAAGCTGACGACCTTGCGGGTATCCGCCGCCAATCCGGCCACGCGCTTCTCTGTCAGGAGCAGGCGATCCAGCAGCGCGTCACTCACGCCCTTCATCCGCGCATCGGCGATGTCGAGCGCGTTCTGCGCCAACACCGTCGCCGCCCGCGCTTCGAGTTCATCCGCAATCGCCAGCAACGCCGCATTCTTCTGCGCCGTCGTCAACAGCGCCAATTTCCGGCTTGCCGCCTTCGCCGCGCGGCCCATCGCGTTCAAGTCCACGTGTATACTTGCTTCATTCATGTTTTCCTCATTTCAGTCGGGTAGTCAGGTAGTCAGATAGTCAGGTAGTCTTGTGACTACACGACTACACGACTACACGACTAACGACTACACGACTACAAGACAATCATGTCGTTACGGTGCACGGCCACCGCGCCGTATGTGTAGCCTAGCCGCTCGGCGATGTGGTCGGAGTGGCAGCCTTTGATTTGCCGCAGGTCGTCGCTGGTGTAGCGGATGATGCCGCGCGCGATTTCGCCACCGTCTTCCTTGAGAATGGAGACGGTGTCACCCCGGTCGAAGCTGCCGTTGACGGCGAGAATACCCGCCGGCAGCAAGCTGCTCCCACGGCGGCTCAGCGCGTGCGCTGCGCCCTTGTCCACGACGACGTGCCCGGTGTGTGTGACACCCGCCAGAATCCAGCGTTTGCGGTTTTCGGGCGGCGTCTCCAACGCGGCGAAGTGTGTCCCCAGCGCCTCCCCTCCGACGATGCGCGTGAGTACGTTCGGTTCCGTACCCGCGGCGATGACTGCATCCACGCCGGCCCGCCGGGCGACGGCGGCGGCTTGCAACTTCGTCGCCATCCCGCCCACGCCCAATCCGCTGCGACTGCCGCCCGCCAGCGCGAGCAAGTGCTCGTCAATCACGTCCACTTCGTGGATGAGTTGCGCGTCGGGGTTCTCGCGCGGGTCGGCGGTGAACAACCCCGGCTGATCCGTGAGCATAATCAGTAGATCGGCGTTCGCCAGCACCGCCACGAGGGCCGAGAGGTTGTCGTTGTCGCCGATCTTGATTTCGTCGGTGGCGACGGCGTCGTTTTCGTTGATGACGGGGATAATGCGGTGTTCGAGCAACGTGTTCAGTGAGTCCTGCGCGTTGAGGAAGCGGTGGCGGCTTTCCACATCCCCGTATGTCAACAGGATTTGCCCGATGTGGATGCTGTAAATCTCGAAGAAACGCTCCCAGGTGAGCATCAGCCGGCTCTGGCCCACGGCGGCGAGCATCTGCTTGTTGGCGACCGTGGCGGGCAGCTCTGGGAATCCAAGCCGCGCCCGGCCCACCGCCACCGCGCCTGAGGTGCAGATGATGACCTCGTGGCCTTGATGGTGCAACTCGGCGCACTGCCGCACCAGTTCGACCATGTTCGGCAGACTCAGGTTACGGGTTCCGCCGGTCAGGACGCTGGTGCCAACTTTGACGACAATACGTTTATGGGGGTGGTGGTTGGGTCTCATAGATGAAAGTATAGCATCGTCGTCATCACTTAAAAGTCGGCGTTGATGTTCCCTTCACGTTCGTCGAGTGGGATATAAGGTCGTCCCACGGGCCCGACGTACAGTGAATCGGGCCGGATCAGGCGGTTGTTGGCGTATTGCTCCATCACGTGCGCCGTCCACCCGGCGATGCGGCACATAGCGAAGAATGGCGTGAGCAGGTCCACCGGAATGCCCAGCAGATGCAGCATCGGCGCGAGGTAGAAGTCCACGTTGGCGAACAGCCGCTTTCTTTCCCACACTGTTCGCGCGACTTTGTCCGCCAACTCGTACAGGTGGAAATCGCCCGATTGTGCACACAGTTGGTAAAGCATATCTTTGATGAACGGCACGCGCGAGTCGCCCGCCTTGCGGTAGATGCGATGCCCGAAGCCCAGAATGCGTTGTTTGGCTGCTAGCTTTGCGTCGATGTACGGCTCGACATTGTCCAGCGTCCCGATCTCGAACAGCATCTCCAACGCGCCCTGGTTCGCCCCGCCGTGCAGTGGCCCTTTGAGTGTGCCCATCGCCGACGTGATCGCCGCGCCCATATCGGAGAGTGTGGAGGCCGTCACACGCGCGGCAAACGTCGAGGCGTTGAAGCCGTGTTCCACCATCAGCAGCATCGTCAGATCCATCGCTCGCGCTTCGGTTGGCGTGGGGCGCTTGCCGTGCATCATGTAGAGGAAGTTGGCGGCATGGTCCAGTTTGGGGTCGGGATGCACCCACATCTTCCCCTGGGACTCGCGGCAGTAGTAGGCGACGAGTGTGGGGAACTTAGCCGTCAGGTAGATCGCCTTGGCGAGGCGCGACTCGGGGCTGGTGTTGTCCTCGCCGGGATTGTCGGAGGCCAGCACAGAAACGGCAGTGCGCAACGCATCCATCGGTTTCATATAGTGGGAGAGGAATCGCAGAATCTCGTAGATGCCGGCGTCCACCTCACGCTCGGCGGCCAGGGCTGCTTTGAACGCCCACAACTGATTGCGGGTCGGCAGCTCGTTCGTCCACAGCAAATAGACGACCTCTTCGTAATTTGAATGTCTAGCCAGATCTCGAATATCGATACCACGGAACTGCAACGCGCCAACGTCCCCGTCGATATCGCAGATCGCCGTGCGCCCCGCCAGGACCCCCTCAAGTCCCTCGTAGACGCGCTGCTCTGGTGGATAATCGCCCAACAGCGTTGGCAGCCGGTTATCCGTGACCAGCATACTTTCCACCCTGAACCCCGTTTTCATCTCCATCGCGCTCCTCCTTGTTGAACTGAACTATGGCTGGTGCTTATCGCATAGCTAAAAAAATCAGCCTACCGAGAACCGGTAGGCTGATTTCTTCTTTGGCTAAATCCCAGGTAGCCCTAACCGGCCCTCCCCAAGGTGGAAGGCTTAGGCTGCTGAGCCGGGATTAAGACGATGTTATGCGTTTTCATACTGTCACTTCTTTTTATGAGACATTGTGAAAAACTGTCTCTATATTAGCCGAAATTCGTTACTTGTCAAATTGCGGCCCGCAGAGCCGCTGTGAACGCCCGCGCAGCCTCCGCCGGGTGCTCTGCCGCGCCGATCACCTTGATGAGCGCGCTGCCAACGATGACGCCATCCGCGATTTGCGCCACCTGCGCGGCTTGCTCCGGTGTGGCGATGCCGAACCCCACCGCCAGCGGCTTGTCCGTGACCGCGCGCACGCGGGCAACGAAGTCCGCCAGATCGGGCGGCAGGCTCTCCCGCGCCCCTGTCACGCCGATAAGCGACACGAGGTAGACGAAGCCGCCGGACAACGTCGTCACCATCTGTACACGCGTGGCGTCAGAGGTGGGGGCCAGCAGGAAGATGACGTCCAAGCCGTGCGCGGTGGCTGCGGCGTGTAACACTGTGGCCTCTTCCGGCGGCAGATCGGGCACGATGAGGCCGTCGATGCCGGAGGCCACCGCCCGTTGCGCGAGCTGCTCGAAACCGAACTGCATCATCGGGTTGTAGTAGCCCATCAGCACGAATGGCACGCTCACGCCACGTGCGCGGAGCGTCGCCGCCTGCTCCAGGCACAATGCCAACGACATCCCATTCGCCAGCGCCTTTTGCCCGGCGGCCTGAATTGTCGCCCCGTCTGCCAGCGGATCGCTGAACGGGACGCCCAGCTCCACCAAATCCGCCCCCGCCTCCGCCAACGCCGGGACGATGTCCAGCGCGCTCTCCAGTGCCGGATAGCCCATCGTCACATAGGGCATCAGCGCCTTGCGGCCGGTTTGTCTCAATAACTCGAATGTCTCGGTGATTCTGCTCATTTATCTGCTCCTGGTTCATAGTCCTGAGTCCTATAGTCTTTAGTGGCACAAACTACAAAAGTCTCAGCACGTACCGCGCATTGTAGACCTGGCCTTTAACGTGCGTATTGTTTAAGCAAGCGCCTCGTGAGACTTTTGTAGTTTGGCTCCTGCTTGGAATTCGATTTACTGAGTCTGCTGGTTAAAATGGCTTGACTTTGGACTAAAGACTAGGCGACTACTAGACTTGAACGCCCAACACCTGCGCCACCGTATGCATATCCTTGTCCCCGCGCCCGCTGATGTTGACGATCATTAAGGCGTCCGGCGACAAGGTGGGCGCGCGTTTGATGGCTTCGGCGACAGCATGGGCGCTTTCCAATGCGGGGATGATGCCCTCCAGCCGGCTCAGCGTTTGCAGCGCATCCAGCGCCTCGGTGTCGGTGGCGTAGACGTACTCCGCGCGGCCCAGGTCGCGCATCCAGGCGTGCTCCGGCCCAACGGCGGCGTAGTCCAGCCCCGCCGAGACGCTGTGCGTGAGCGCGATCTGCCCATCGGCGTCTTGCAGCACGTAGGTCTGCGCGCCGTGGAGCACGCCGAGCCGCCCCCGCATGGGATCGGCGAAGCGCGCCGCGTGCCGCCCGTCGGCAATCCCTTCACCGCCTGCCTCGACGCCGATAAGCGCGACGCCTTCATCTCGCAAGAACGGGTGGAACAGCCCGATAGCGTTCGATCCGCCGCCAACGCAGGCCACGAGCGCGTCGGGCAGGCGGCCTGCGGCAGCGAGGATTTGTGCGCGCGCCTCCGTCCCGATGACGGATTGGAAATCGCGCACGATGCGCGGATAGGGGTGCGGCCCCAGCGCCGAGCCGAGCAGATAGTGTGTGTCGCGCACGTTCGTCACCCAGTCGCGGATGGCCTCGTTGATGGCGTCCTTGAGCGTGCAACTGCCCGCGTCCACACCGCGCACCTCCGCGCCGAGCAGGTTCATCCGCAGGACGTTGAGCTTCTGTCGTTCGATGTCCACCGTCCCCATGTAGACGACGCACTCCAACCCCAAAAGCGCGCAGACGGTGGCTGTCGCTACGCCGTGCTGCCCGGCCCCGGTCTCCGCGACGATGCGGCGCTTGCCCATGCGTTTGGCGAGCAGCGCCTGGCCGAGCGCGTTGTTGATCTTGTGCGCGCCGGTGTGCGCTAAATCCTCGCGCTTGAGGTAGATGCGCGCCCCGCCGAGCGCCTCCGTCAGCCGTCCGGCGAACGTGAGCGGGGTGGGGCGCCCGGCGTACTCGCGCAGCAGCCGGTCGAACTCGCGGGTGAAGTCCGCGTCGGCGATGGCGGCTTCGTAGGCGGCCTCCAATTCGCGCACGGCAGGCACGAGGACTTCAGGAATGAACGCCCCGCCATAGTTGCCGTAGTAGGGGCCATTGGAAATAACAAGATTGGATTTTGTTTTATTCATTGTTTACCTGTTCGATTCTTTGCTATAATGTGGTTAAGCGTTCATCGGCGATGCAAAACCAAAGACAGGAGTTTGATAATGCAAGTCTACGATTTCAAAGTCTTGCTTGAGCCAGATGAAACGGGCGGCTATGTCGTTTCCTGCCCGTCTTTGCCCGGCTGCTATACTCAAGGCGAGACGGTTGCCGAAGCTTTAGATAACATTAAAGAAGCCATTCTTTTATGCTTGGAAGACTTGCAAGCCCAAGACCAAGTTATCTCTTCACAAAACCATTAAGCCAGGCTTGTTGCAGCAAATCCTCCGCGATGCCAATTTAACGGTAGATCAGTTTTTATCGCTTCTGAAGTAGACTTCTTACCGTATTGCCTCAATAAAGGCTTTCACTTTCGCATGATCCTTTTTCCCTTTCGAGGCTTCCACCCCGCTCGATACGTCCACGCCCCACGGGCGCACCTGCGCGATGGCGTGCGCCACATTCTCCGGCGTGAGGCCGCCCGCCAGCAGCAGGCGGCACCGCTCCGCCAACCAGCGCGCAATTTCCAGATCGGCGACCAGTCCCGTGCCGCCCTTCTGCTGTGGGTGGTAGGCGTCGATGAGGAGATCGGGAGTAGACGGTAGACGGTAGACGGTAGACGGGAGGGAGATGGATGTGGTAGTTAAGTAGTTTTCCATTGCTGCTTGCGCTTCGACGAGGGTTTGAGGACGGAGTGCCTTAAACGCATACGGGGCCAGAGATGCAACGTCGGCAGGGGGCTCCGCGCCGTGGAGTTGCACGAGGTCCAGCCCGGCGGCGTCGATGACTGCACGCACGGCTTCGGCCGGTTCATCGACGAAGACGCCCACGCAGCGCGGACTCGCGTCCCCGAACTCTGCGCGAATTGCTCGCGTGATTTTTCCCGCTTGCTCCGGCGCAATGTAACGCGGGCTGGGCGGGTAGAAGATGAAGCCCAGAAAGTCGGCCCCCACTTCTGCCGCGCAGCGCGCATCCTCAAGATTCGTAATCCCACAAATTTTGACGTAGATCAAAAAGCTCTCCTATCGTTATTTTGCTATCCTTTTGCATCTTTGCACGAAGCGGATTGTCAAGTCCGCATCCCAGCGGGGATCTGGCGAGCCCCTTGCAGCGCGAGTAGACAAAAATCTGCTGAATCTGCTCAATCTGCTGACAAAATTAGCGACGATTCGCGTGATTCGCGGTTAGCTCTGTGAATTGGCGTACCTTTTCCCCCACATTCTCCGCCGTGACCAGCGCCTCCCCCACCAGCATCGCATCCACGCCGATAGCCGCCAGACGCGCGACGTCCTCCGACGTGTGGATGCCGCTTTCGGCGACGAGGACGACGTCATCCGGGATGCGCGGGCGCAGCGCGGCGGTCGTATCCAGCGTGACGTGGAACGTGCGCAGGTCGCGGTTGTTCACGCCGATGAGTCGCGGGCGCAACGATAGCGCGCGTTCCAGTTCTGCCGCGTTGTGGACTTCGATCAGCGCCGCCATGCCCAGATGACGGATCAGCGCGTAGAGGTCGCGCAGCGTCGCGTCGTCCAGCGCGGCGACGATGAGCAGCACGGCGTCCGCTCCGGCGGCGCGGGCCTCGTAGACCTGGTACGCATCCACGACGAAGTCTTTGCGCAGCACGGGGATGTCCACGGCCTGCCGCACGGCGCGCAGATCGTCCAGGCTGCCCTGGAAGAAACGCGCGTCGGTCAGCACGCTGATCGCCGCCGCGCCGTTGGTGGCGTAGGCGCGCGCCAATCGCACCGGATCGAAGTCCGGGCAGAGCAGGCCCTTGCTCGGCGATGCTTTCTTCACCTCGGCAATCAAGCTCACGCCGGGCGCGCGCAAGGCTGTCAGAAGGTCGCTTGGAGGTGGTGCAGATTCGGCTGCGGCCTTCCAGGTGTCCAGCGGCTTGACTTGCTTTTGCCAGGCGACTTCTTCTCGTTTGTGCGCGATGATCGTATCCAGAAAAGTGACTGTTGATAGGCTCATATCGGAGCAAGGATGAAAAGACCCTGGGGGCATAGGGCCGTCTTGCTTCATATTTTCTCCAAAAATACGATGGTATGCGTTGGCATATCCTGGCGCTTGAATTCCCGATACCCAAGTTTGTGGTAAAGGTGCAGCGCCGGCTCGCTCTTATGACCGGTGAACAGTTCAAAGCGTTGCACGGTGTCGAAGTGTTGCTCCAGCGTTTGCATCAATCGCGTGCCGATGCCCCGGTTTTGCACGTCAGGATGCACGATCAGCCGCCCGATGTAGCACGTGCCGTCTTTGGCGTAGCCTCGCACCGATCCGACGATGCGCTCCCCGGCGGTGGCTTTGAAGAACGCCATGCGCGCAAAATCCGCCTGGATTTCTTCCAGCGTTTGGCGCAGCGGCGGCAGGTCGAAGTCGTTGTACCGTTGCGCCTCGCTCTGATAGGCCAGCTTTTGCAGGGCCAGGATGGCCTCCAAATCCGTTTCTGTTGCCAGCGCGATGGTGATGTTTTGTGTCTGCTGTGGTTTCTGTTGGGTAGTTGTTTCCATAGCATTTAACTTGCCATTCCCTGGCTGCACGCAATCAATGCTTCAAGTTTGGATAACGCTGCTCCACTGTCCAGACTCTCCGTTGCCTTGACAATGCCGTCCGCCAGATCCGTCGCCAGCCCGCCCACGTGCAGGGCCGCCGCCGCGTTGAGCAGCGTCACGTCGCGTTTGGCTCCGCGTTCTGCGCCACTGAGGATCGCGCGGGTGATGGCGGCGTTCGTCGCCGGGGCGCCGCCGCGCAACTCAGCGGCTGCGGCGCGGTCGAAGCCCAGGTCACGCGGGTCGAGCATCTGCGTCACCACAGTACCGTTCCCCGGCGCGACGCCGAAGACGCTGATGCGATTCGGGCCGGTTGTGGTCAGCTCGTCCAGGCCGCCGTCCCCGTGGACGACGTAAGCTGCCCGCGAGCCAAGCCCCTGTAGCACGCTTGCCAATACCTCGGTGAGCGCCGGATCATAGACACCGAGCACCTGCGCCTGCGCGCCTGCCGGGTTGGTCAGCGGTCCCAGGATGTTGAAGACAGTGCGCACGCCCAACTCCCGGCGCGGGCCGATGGCGTATTTCATCGCCGGGTGCAGCTTCGGCGCAAAGAGGAAGCCGATGCCGATCTCGTCAATGCACTGCGCGACCTGCTCCGGCGTCAAATCCAGGTTGACGCCCAGGGCGGCGAGCACATCCGCGCTGCCCGACAGGCTGCTGACGCTGCGGTTGCCGTGTTTGGCGATGCGCAGTCCCGCCCCCGCCGCCACGAACGCCGCCGTCGTGGAAACGTTGAACGTGCCGGAGCGGTCGCCGCCGGTGCCGCACGTATCCACCAGGCTGGTTTGTTGCGGTTTCACTTTGACCGCGGCCTGTCGCATGGCCCGCGCGCAGCCGGTGATTTCCTCCACCGTCTCACCCTTGACGCGCAGCGCGATGAGGAACCCGGCGATCTGCGCCGGTGTGGCCTCCCCCGCCATCACCTGCGCCATCACCCCCTCGGCCTGTTCCATAGACAACGATTGTCCCTCCAACAGTTGATTCAAAGCTTCTGTAATCATTGCGTTCCTCCTGATAAAGTGAAGCGTAAAGCGTAAAACGTAAAGCGTAAAGCGTGAAGAGTAAAGAGTGAAGAGCGTTTGACTTGTTACTCATTACTCATTACTCATTACTCATTTCTCATTTCTCATCTCCAAAAAATTCTTCAAAATCGTCTTCCCGTGTTCTGTCAAAATGCTTTCCGGGTGGAATTGAACGCCGATGAGGGGCGCGGTTTTGTGGCGGAGCGCCATCACTTCCCCCTCGATGGTGAAGGCGGTGGCCTTGAGACACGCCGGCAGCGGTTCATGGACGAGCAGACTATGGTAACGCATCGCGTTGAACGGGCTGGGCACGCCCTCGAACACGTCTGTTCCATAGTGGTAGACGCGACTGGTCTTGCCGTGCATCAACCGCCCGGCGCGCTCCACCCTTCCGCCGAAGGCCGCGCCGATGCACTGGTGGCCCAGGCACACGCCGAGGATGGGCACCGTCGTGTAGAACGTGCGGATGATGTCCAGCGACACGCCGCCATCCTCCGGTGTTCCCGGCCCCGGTGAGATGACGATGTGGGAGGGCCGCAGCGCGCGGATTTCGTCCAGCGTCACCGCGTCGTTGCGCCGCACCGTCATCTCCGTCCCCAACTCCCCCAAATACTGCACCAGATTGTACGTAAACGAATCGTAGTTATCTATGACCAGAATCATCACATTCCTCCTTTTCCTTTCAATCCAAAATCTAAAATCCAAAATCCTAAATCCTAAATCCCTTCCTCCGCCATCACAATTGCCCTGCTTAGCGCACCGGCTTTATGAAGCGTTTCGTGGTACTCCGAGGTTGGATCGCTGTCGGCGACGATGCCCGCGCCGGCTTGCAGGTAGGCGATGCCATCCTTGAGGATGATGGTGCGGATGGTGATGCAGGTGTCCATATTGCCGTTGAAACCGAAGTAGCCCACCGCGCCGCCATAAGGACCGCGCCTGATGCCTTCGAGTTCGTCAATGATCTCCATAGCACGGATTTTGGGCGCGCCGGTGAGCGTCCCTGCCGGGAACGTGGCGCGCAGCAGGTCGTAGGCATCCAGCCCGTCGCGCAGACGGCCTTCCACATGGCTGACGAGATGGATGACATGTGAGTAGGATTCGGTGACGAGCAGTTCGGGGACGTGAACGGTGTTGAAATCGCAGACACGCCCCAGGTCGTTGCGGCCCAGATCGACGAGCATGACGTGTTCGGCGCGCTCTTTGGGATCGGCGTGCAGTTCCGCTTCGAGCGCCTGATCCTCGGCAGGCGTTGCGCCGCGCGGGCGCGTCCCGGCGATGGGGCGCACGGCGGCGGTGCGATCGGTCAGCCGTACCAGCACCTCCGGCGACGATCCCACCAGATGCAGGTCATCGAGCTCGAGGAAGAACATGTACGGCGACGGATTGATGCGCCGCAGCGCGCGGTAGATGTCGAACGGCTCGGCCTGGGTAGGCCGTTTGAGCCGTTGCGAGAGCACCACCTGGAAGATGTCCCCCGCCGCGATGTAGTCCTTGGCGCGGCGCACGGCCTCTTCGTACTGGGCTTGCGTCATCGTAGAGACCGGCGGGATGTCGGTGGAACCGGGGGCGGCGGATGTGTAGGCCAACGGGATTTGCATCTGCGCGGTGAGCGCGTCCAGCCGGGCAAGGGCCTCGTCGTAGGCGGCATCCAGATTGCAGCCGGGCGGGGTAGGAGCGTTGGCGAAGAGCAACAGCCGGTGCTGGACGTGATCGAAGACGACGAGCGTGTCGGTGATGAGCAGGTGCATGTCGGGCAGATCGCGGTCGTCCGGCAGGTCGGCCCACGGGCGGCTGGCGGGCCGCGTCTCGAAGTGGCGCACCATGTCGTAACCCAGATAGCCGACTGCGCCGCCGAAGAAGCGCGGCAGCCCCTTCACCATCTCGTGGACGGGCGCGACGGGCTGGTAGGACGCAAGTTCCGCCTTGACGACGTGCAGGGGGTCCTCGCCGGGGGCCAGCGTGCGCGTCTGGCTGTAGCCGTTGTCGCGCACCGTCACCTCGCGCCCGCGGGCGATGATCTGGCGGCGCGGGTTGAAGCCGAGAAACGAGTAGCGCCCCAACTGCTCGGCGCGTTCGACGCTTTCCAGCAAAAACCCCGGCCCCCTCCCGCGCAGTTTGAGGTAAACCGAAACCGGCGTCTCCAAATCCGCCGCCAGTTCCCGATACACCGGCACCAACGCCCCCTGTTGTGCAGCGGTATAGAATTGTTCACGTGATAATGTGTTCATGTTATTCCCCCTCATTTATGATGGTAATGAGAAATGGGTAATGAGAAATGAGTAATGAGTAATGAGTAATGAGAAATGAGTAATGAGTAATGAGAAATGAGTAATGAGTAATGAGAAATGAGTAATGAGTAATGAGTGAGCTGCTCTTTACTTTTTACTCTTTACTCTTTACTTTTTACTCTTTACTCTTTACTCTTTACTCTTTACTTTTTACTCTTTACTCTTTACTCTTTACTCTTTACTCTTTACTCTTTACTCTTTACTCTTTACTCTTTACTCTTTACTCCTTACTCCCTCCCCCCAACAAAAAACGCCTCTCATCCCCTAAGCAGGGACGAGAGGCGTTTTGCTTCCCGTGGTGCCACCCTGGTTGAGCTGTTTTCTCCGTTTTGGAAACAAAAAATCGCGTCAGGTGACGCGATTCTGTTCTAAGCCAGCTCCACTCTGTGCAGGTACGGTCCTTTGGACGATACCCTCGGCCCTGATAACGGTGGCGACTCCGGCTAACTCTACTTGAAAGAGGATTGCCCCCTTTGAGCGTTCGAGTTAGCAGCTCCCCGGCCCATTCACGTTTGCCGTGTGCGAGTGGATTCTCACCCTTGTGAGCTTTGGCTCACGTATCCACATCTCTGGCGCGCGTACCTACGCTACTTTTCCGGTTCGACGCTGTTAGCGCATTGAATTACGTATACTATATGCGAAGTGCGGAAAATGTCAAGCGTAGTTGGGTTGCTCCGTCGGCAAGTTGTGCTACACTGCCATCGTGGGATGTGCAGGAATTGCGGTAGTGCTGCCGCCGTTGGTAGAATGGTCAGTAAGGCAGCCAGACGATCACAGCGGTGCATATTCCGGCGCGTGAATAAGGAGGCTAGAAATGGACGCGAATATGAGTTCAACTCGTTCTCATCAGCGATTATTGGTCGCTTCAATACATTTGAATGTTGATCATGAAGTACGCGTGTACCAGGATCAAAGTATCCGGCTGATTACCCCACAGCGGACACTTGATCTCTGTCTGGACCCGCTAGATCAGGCGCGATGGTGGCAGTACCATTATGTGCAAGCGTTGATCGAAAACGGCGCTCAGGATACTGAGGTTCTTGCGGCTATCCGTGCGATTCGCCAATTATACTAGGCGCACGGTAAAATTTCCTTATTCCTGTCAGCAGATTAAGCAGATTTAGCAGATTATGCGCTGTAAATCGGTCAAAAATCTGCTTAATCTGCTAAATCTGCTGATGAAAATGGCAATTTTAGTGTGCGGTTAGTATAGAAGCGCGGGCTGATGATGAGGAAGAAGTTGAGGAGTTTTAGGATATTCTGAATGGATGAACGACTTTTTATCTGTTACATTTGTTCAATCTGTTGAGACTCAGAGGAAAGTATGAATTGGAGCGCATTATTATCGACTTTTGGCCTGGTCTTCATCGCCGAACTGGGGGATAAAACACAGTTGGCGGTGATGACGCAGACGTGTAAGTTTCGCCGTCCGTGGCCTGTCTTCTTTGGCGGCAGCCTGGCGCTGACCGCGGTGACAGCATTGGGCGCGGTTGGTGGGCGCGTGTTGGGTGAGTTCATCCCGGCGGTGGTTATTCGGCTGGTCGCAGCGGCGGCGTTTGTGGTGATGGGCGTTCTCATCTGGCGAGAGGCGACGAAATCCCAGGGCGAGGAATGTGTGACGGACGTTGAGTGTGTGGACGATGCCGGTCGCGCCAAATTGAACTGGCAGGCGTTTGGCACGACGTTTACACTGCTTTTCTTCGCCGAACTGGGCGACAAGACGCAGTTGGCCGTGTTGGGTCTGGCAAGCAAGCAGGCCGCGCTGCCGGTGTTCGCGGGCGGCGCGCTGGCGCTGACCGTGGTGACGGCGCTCGGCGTGATCGGTGGACAGCAGTTGAGCCGCTGCATCCCCGAAAAGCTGCTGCTCAAAATCTCCGCGGCGGCGTTCGTGGTGATGGGCGTCTTGATGGGCTTTGGAGTTTTGTAGTTGCGAGTCCTACCTTCCTGTTTCTTCCAGCAATGATCTGCGCCGCAGTTGCCCGCAAGCGGCGGCAATCGGCGCGCCACGGCGCTGGCGCATGGTGTGGGGAATGCCGGCGCGATCAAGGATGGCACTGAAGGCGTCTATGGCTTCCGGTGTCGCCGGTTGCGCGTCGAATTCCGGGGTGGGATTCAACTGGATCAGGTTGACGTGAACCGGGATGCCGACAAAACGTGTGACCAGGGCCTCGGCTTGCTCGCGGGTGTCGTTGACCCCATCGATCATCACCCATTCCAGCATCACGCGGCGCTTTGTGATGTCGGTGTACACCTTGAGCGCACCGCACAGATCATCTAGCGGATAGCGCCGGTTGACCGGCAAGAGCGTGTCGCGGACGGCGTCGGTGGCGGCATGGAGTGAGACCGCCAGGTTGATGCGCAGTGATTCTTCGGCCAGCCGCAAGATCCCCGGCACGATGCCCACCGTGCTCAGCGTGATGCGCCGCTCCACAAAACCCATCCCGCGCGGATCGCACACGCGGCGGAGCGCATCCAGGGTGTTGTCGTAGTTGAGCAGCGGCTCGCCCATCCCCATCAGCACGAAGTTGGTGAGCTTGTGCCCGTTTGCTGCCAGTGTTCGCTGCGCGTGGAGCACCTGCGCGACAATCTCGGTGGCGCTGAGCTGCCGCACAAAGCCCATCTGCCCGGTAGCGCAGAAACGACAGTCGCAGGCACAGCCGACCTGTGTGGAGATGCACGCGCTGTGCCGGTGGCGGTAGCGCATGATGACGACCTCCACGCGCTGACCGTCGGCCAGGTGCAGCAGGTCCTTACGCGTCGAACCATCGGCGGCGATCTGTGAATCTACCACGACCGGAAGTTCAAGCGTGGCTTCGGCAATGAGGCGCGCTCGCAGGGCCTGCGGCAGCATGTTCGGCATACCGGCAAAATCGACGGGACACTGACGGTACAGCCACTTCCACACGGTCCGAGCGTGAACGGAGGCAATATCCCACGAGGCAAACAGGGCTTCGAGCGCGGTGAAATCCAGATCGTAGAGGTTCATAGGTAAGGCAAAATCAACTACAGGTGCAACGCATTACAGGCGTTGCACCTGTAGGGGGTGGCGGTTATTTATCCGGGATGCACAGCACGTCGCCGATGCGGATATAATTCAGGTTGTGAATCTTGTTGCACTCGGCGATACGCCACATATTGATCTTGTACTTGAGCGAAATTCGGTAAAGGTTGTCGCCTGTCACGACGGTGTGGTATTGCGCGCAGGTGCATGCTGGCGTTGGAGTCGGGGTCGGTGTGGGCGTCGGCGAGGGCGAGGTTTGGGGTACGCAGGTGGGACCAGCCGGCAGTGAGGCGGGTACATTGGGGATGGCAAGCACCTGGCCGGGGTAAATCCAATTGGGCGCGGGGATCAGATTGGTCTTGATGATCGCCGCCGGGCTGACCTTGTAAGCGCGCGCGATGCAGTAGATCGTCTCGCCCGCCTTGACCACGTGGTTGACGATGATGCCATCTGTTTTCGGTTGAGCGTACACCGGCATGCTGGACACCAACAAAAGCCCTAAAATAAGCAGCAACACAGGAATTACTTTACGCACGGAACGCCTCCTTTCAAGCGAAACATGTAAGCACAAGTCTAGTCAGCGATCAAGGGGACCGGCCTCTAGCGTCGTTTCTTGGGGATTTTATGGGCAGTATGATTATAGATCAATACCGCCCCAGGTCTTTTTGTCCTTCAACCTCCTTCCATAACAATCTACATCATCATAAACTGTTTTAGGAGAAGCAACTCTATCTTCTCACAAAATTCCGGGTTCGTCAATATCTTAATATGTAAGAGTATGTTTCAACTGCGTTAAATGTGTGTAACCGTATGCCAGGCCTCTTGCGTATCTTACATAAACAGCAGCGGTAGATATTCCGGCGCATCGGTGTAGGGGGGAACGTCGCCTGCTGCAACCTGATAGAGGCGTTCATGGCTTAGTCGGGCAGCCTCGGCCAGCGGCGCGTAGGGACGGTTACAGGTGTCCAGGAAGCCGATGTTGTAGTTCTCCCCATCGAACCGGCCCAGCGCGGATTGGTCGTACAGCGTGAAATAGTGGACGCCCACACACCAGGGCTTGGCCGCCGCATCTTCCAGGTAGAACCGATATGCCTTGCCCCGGTCTGCCTGCGTGGGAACGTGCCCGATACCGCTGGCGGGAAGCCCTACGTCTAACGCGCCAAAATGCCACTCGCCGATCATAATCGGCATGTTTAGCATAGTGCTGATCTGTGCCATTTCTTCGGCCGGCACGCGCGTCCGATAACAGTTCATGCTGAAAACGTCGAAGCTGCGCATACCCTTGAGCGCCCATGCCGGCGGGATGGTGTAGTAGCGGATGCCCAGGTTGAGGTGGTTCGGGTCCACCTTGCGGCATACCTCGCTCAGGCCGCTGAAGTAACGTTCCGCCATGATGGCACTAAAGTCTGCCAGGTCCGCCTGGGCACGCTCGGTGAGGGGCGTATCCCACTTGCCCTCCGCTAATTCGGCAAACGTTGTGCCGGTTTCCCAGGCTTCCGATAGTCGCTCTTCATCGCCATAGCGCCCGCGTAGGAAGATGCTGAGCGCCTGGCGCGTATAGCATTGGGGAGTGTTGAACAACATCCCGGCGGCGGGCGTCTCTTGGGCGAAGCCCCAATTCGGCTCATTCATCAGAAAGTAGCCGATGAAGGCGGGGTCGTCGCGGGTTTCACGCAGTTGCTCGGCAAATGCCGCTTTCGCCTGTTCAAAGTCGGGATGGAAGACATCGGGGAAATCGCGGTAGACCGTGGGAACGTCGAGCATACGGTCATCCAACGGGCGCACGTAAGGCACCTGGGCGTCGCGCGCGATGCGCCAATCCGACCAGTTGGCGATGGTGTTGAAGCCGAACTGCCGGAGTAGCCCCAGCGTGATGGCGCTCCAGTTCTCGTAGGCAGCTTCCGCTCCGAAGGCTCTGATGAAATTGGCCTTAAGATAGTCGAAAGCTTTCCCCTCACCACGGGTGTGGTGCGCTTGCGCGTAGGGACCAGCGGCGTCAGGCAGCCAGGTGAGCGCGGTTTCGAGGCCCTCGTAGGCTGTGTCGATGCCGAATCTGACACAATCCAGCCCGGAGGACCAAAAGGCGTAGCCATCGGGATCGACGAGCCACCAGCGTTTGTGATCGTAGTGGGTGCGGAAGAAGCCCGTGGCGGTGAAACGCTTGCCCAACCATCCCCCCCATTTGGAGAAGCCTTCCGGTAGGGCGTGCGTGGGCGCCGCATCGCGTTGGGCGTGCAGGCGGGCAATCAATTCTTCCTCGTTGCGGGTTTTGGTCGGCCATGCGTGCAGTGTGCTCTGTCCCAGTTCGTCCAGCAGTTTGCCTTTGGGAAGGAGTGGGGCTTGCAACTTCGGCGGTTCTTCGGTGACGGCGACAATCGGCGTGAGGCAGAAGCGCGCAGGGCGCGGTCCTTTGCGCAGCACGGTGAGGCGCATCCGATCCACCTTGTGCAGGTCCACGCGCTGCCCACCGCAGAGGGGTTTGAGCCACGCGCCTTCGCGTTCGTAGCGCCAGCGATTCTGGTTGACGGCTTCCAGGGGAACGCGCAGCCGCGCCGCACATTCGGTGAGCAGGCCGTAGCTCAGCGTAAACGTCGGGCCGTCGGCGCCTTCTTGCAAGTGCAGTGCGAAGACGACCAGGTGCTCACCTTCCAGCAGTGTATCGGCGGTGAGGTAACGCGCATCGGCCAGCGCACCTTTGGGAAAAGTGTAGGTCAGCCCATCGCCATTCTCGCGGGCAGTGTACCATGTCGCTGCTGCTATGGGGGTGGGGGCGTCCTCATCGGACAACGCGCCTAGCAGATGCTGCGGCATTAAGGTAAAAGGTAGTTCCATAATATTTTCCTCCTTGTGAGCTACGTTCAAAGTTGAAGCTTGATCGTTGAAAGTTGATGGCTGATGCTTATGTTTGCAGCACGCGTGCCAGTGTCTCCGCCAGGTGTTCCAGACTGGGCGGTTTATGGATCCAATCGCGCACACTTTCTGTAATGTGGACACCGGTGTCGGGATCGAGTGGATGACCACTCATGACGACAATGTTGAGGTCGGGCGCTTGTTGATAAAGTGCCTGGGCCAGTACCTTGCCACCCATCACCGGCATGACGATGTCTGTGAGGACCAGTGCGATGTCGGCGCGGTGTTGGGCAAACACTTCCAGCGCCTCTTTGCCGTTAGCGGCCTCGAGGGTGCGGTAGTTCAGCATCTCCAGGCTACTACAAATCGCCTCGCGGGTGACGAAGTTATCTTCGACCACCAGGATCGTTTCTCCGTGACCGGAAGGCAAATGATCCCGCAGCGCAACCGCATCGTGTTGGTGGGCAGCATGCAACGCGGGCAGGTAGAGGGTGAAGGCTGTGCCGACGCCGACTTGCGTGTGGACGTCGATGTATCCCTGGTGATGCGTTACGATGCCGTAGACTTGTGCCAGTCCCAGCCCTGACCCTCTGCCGGGCGCTTTGGTCGTGAAGAACGGTTCGAAAATATGGGGCAACACATCGTCGGGGATGCCCTCGCCGGTGTCGGCGATAGTGATGCGAATCCATTCACCGGGACTGAGACTGGTGAGTGGGGCAGTGGCGCGGTCGGTCACGTGCAGGCGCGCCAAATCGATGGAGAGCGTGCCCCCGTTGGGCATGGCGTCCCGCGCGTTCAGGGCCAGGTTCATCAATACCTGCTGGATGCGTGTGGGATCCGCGTTGATGGTGTAGGTATCCGTCTGATAATTCAATTCGACACGGATATCCTCCGGCAAGATGCGCTGCCAGAGTTTGACCGTTTCTTTTAGCAGGGGGAGCATATCCAGCGGGCGCAGATCGAGGATGGAACTCCGGCTGAAACCGAGAATCTGGTTGATGAGTTCGGAGGCGCGCTGGCCTTGTTCGGCAATGATCGTCAGCCGTTCGCGGATTTTGTCCGACAAATCGGGCTGGCGCAGCGACATCTGGCTGTAGAGCAAGATGACGGCGATGATGTTGTTGAAGTCGTGAGCGATGCCCGCAGCCATTTGTCCGATGCCGGCGAGACGTTCCTGCCGCTGGATGTTTTGTTGGTTCTCGTATTCCTGCGTGACATCTCGCAGCACCATCACCCAACCTTCCATCACCGGACTGGTTTCCACGGGGCGCGCGACGATCTGGAACCGCTGCCGTTTCACACTGACTTCGTGCCACAATCCATGAGGCGGTGTGGTAAGCAGCTCGCCGATAGGACGACCGCCCAGATGGGTCAAGGGGTGGCTATGATCGAGTTCGGCGTTACCGGTAAGCACAGCAAGGTAGGTATCGGCGACGGGATTGTGCAGGAGGATGCGGAAATCGGTATCGAGCAGCAACACGCCTTCGGGCACGGTATTTATGATCTGGTGAATTTGCTCGGCGGATTCTTTGAGCTGGGCCATCAACCGTTCGCGTTCCTCGTTGACGCGCACCTGCTCGGTAATATCCAGCAGGTTGCCCATCACTGCCGGACGTCCGGCATAGTCGATGCGCCGGCCAAGGATTTCGACGTGTAGCGGTTCACCGTCTTTGTGCACACCGCGGACGATGTAATGCGCGATTTCCTGCTCGCCCTCGAGCCTTCTCCGCAGGTTTTCTGCTACGAAGTCTCGATCCTCGGGGTGAACCAGCTCCAATGGCTGTATCTTGTACAGCAGTTCGTCGGCAGTATATCCGAAGATTCTGGACATCGCCGGATTGACGTATTGGAAACGGTTATCCTGGATGATGTAGATGCCCAGGATCGCGCTCTCGCTTAGTGTGCGGAAGCGGATTTCGCTTTCTTGCAGTTCTTGTTCGCGGGTTTGTAGTTGCGCGTGGGCCTCACGCAAATCCTGGATTTGTTCTTCAAGGCCGGCGAATGTTTGCTGGAGCCGGCGGGTCATCACATTGAAGGTGGCGGCCAGGGCACCGATTTCGTCGCGCGTCTCCACCTCTGCCTGCACGCTCAGATCTCCAACAATGATATGTCGCGCTACCTGCGTCAGGTGTTGAACCGGCCGGACCAACCAGTTGGCTAATAGTGCTGTCAATCCTGCCGCAATGACGGCCATGATCCCGGCCGCCAGGGCTGTGGTTTGGCGATGGGCGTAGATGGGGGCCAGCGCCGCCCGGCGTTCCTGTTGTACACTGACACGCCAGCCCAACGCAGCAATCGCCGGTTGGTCGGACACGGTAGTGACATCGGCTTGCCTGACCAGATACACGTTGTTTGCATAGCGATAGGTAGTATACGGTGACTGGTTTAGGGGGGACATGGGTACCCATGCGTCATCCGGAATGTCTGTGATACGCTCGTCAATGGAAACGAGCCAGCGGCCATCGGGCAGAACCAGCGCAACCCACGGGTCTCGTTGATCATCGGTTGTAGCGGTCAATACCACATCGAGCGCACGCACGTGGTAGATGGTCGCAATCACACCGATAACGGTTGACCGATCGCCGGCGTAGATGGGGACGGCTATCCGCACACCCAAAACGTTGCTACTCTCATCGAACTGGGGTTCGGCGATGTGCGTGGCGCCCTTTCCTTGTTGATAAGCGGCCTGCCACCAGGCTTCATCGGCCTGGTTATAGTCTGTGGTTCTGTTACTCGCCGCCAGCAATGCCCCGTAGCGATCGGTGACGAAGATTTCCACGTGGTCGGGGAAATGCGCCTGGAAAAGTCGTAATTCGGCGGCGAGGGGGTTGTTGAGGGTGTCCTGGATAAGCGGGTCATTGTCGGGCGCTGTGATCCAGTGGTGATCCAGGCTTTCAATCTGGGTCTGGACTGCTGCTGCATCGCCCTCGTAGCGACCGTTGCCTGCGACGACCGCATCGTGCACAGTTGCGCTGATGCTGAGTGCTTCGACAGCGTTGATTTGCTGCATTAACAAATCCCCGACCGCATACGCCGTCGAGGTGGCGAGGGTGTGCAGCTTTTCTCCTATGATTTCGTCGAGGGTTCTGGTCGTGGTCCGGCTGCTGACAAATGCCAGCATAATGATGGTCAATATACTGAGGACAAGGAAGGTGCTGATCAGCTTGGCCCGCAGTGAAACTCCATTCAGCCAGGCTTTCCATTTGGCTTCCGTGGAAGGTATATTGATGAGGTTAGCTGCACCCATAAACGCGCTCTCCATCCCACACTTTACAGCTTATCCCAGGTCTCCGCAACAGTAAAAAACGGCCGGGGTGTGTTTCAAATGAGTTGAAAACCAGGGCCCACTGAGACTGTACTTTTAAGGATATAACGAAAGCGTGGTTTTGCAACCTTACCTTAACAGGCAGACAAGACGGCGCGGAGGTCAGCTTCGGCGAGGATGTGGGGCTGGGGGCGGCGGGCTTTGTCCGGCCAGCGGACAAGGCGGATCTGCCCATCGGCGATCTCGATGCCGGTGATGTCGCCGTCGGCGTAACAGCAACAGCCGGTGTTGAAGTAGCACGGTTTTGCCATCGGAGCGAAAATCTCCTGCGGGGGGACATCCGGGTCTTGCGCCCGCACCCATTCGCGTTGCGCCAGCAGACGCCCCAGTTCTGTCCGGGGCATCTCGCTTTCGGGCGTGCATTTCGTCAGGTCCGCGATGGCTTCATTAATTTGCATCTCATGGGATTGTGACTTGAAGACCGGGTTGTGCGTGTGTCCGGCGACCAGGAGGAGTTTCTGCTGTTGGGCGGCCCAGGTGTATATCGCCTCATTGATCTTTTTGCGCAGGTCCCAACTCGTCGCGGGGGTATTCAGCGAGATGCGCGTGAGCCGTTGGAAAGTGCGCCAGACGTACCGGACAAGGATGCGCGTAATCCATGCCCATTGATCGTTGAAGGCATCCCCCTGATGACCGTGGAGCAGCAACAGGCTGCCCAGTTCTTCCGCCCCCTCTCTCACGGTGAAGTGTAATCCCTCGTGGATGCGCAAAGGCGGATCACCGTAGACAGGTTCCAGGTAGCGGCGCACGCTGTCCGCGTACTGCCACTCGTCGTCGTGGTTGCCCCAGATGCGCACGTAGCGCCCGTGCCGGTGGAAGCGCGCCTCCAGTTCGAGGCTGTGCCGATAGGCTCGGATGACGGCAGCCGGCGTCTCTTCCCACAACTCTTCGACGTCTCCGAGGACAATGAGCGTGTGTCCCATGTGCAGGTAGTAGGCCAGGGCAGCATTGTAGGCGCGTTCGGCGCGTTGGAAATCGTCCGCATCGTTACGTGCGCCGCGATGTTGGTCCGAGAAAATGATGTAACGGTCGGTAGCGAGGTCCAGTACGCGCGTATCCCCGGCGGCGATGACGCGCGCCAGGGCCGCATCCAGCGCCTGGTGAGTCCGGGTGATATAGCTTTGTGCTTCTATTTTGTTGTTCGGTTGTGTCATCATGGTTTGCTTCCCCTTTTGCGAAAAGGCGTTTTCTTACCCTTCTTTGTTGACCAATACTACACCCAGGTCCTTGCGATCCGGTTTGCCGGGGACGAACTCGTTGCTGAGGGAAATGGCGTCGAAGTTACAGCTCAGCTCGCACTGTCCGCAATAGGCGCAGCGTTCGGGGTGGTAGATCAGGCGATAGGCATCGCGCCCGTTGCGCTCGAGTTCCAGCGCGAAGGCCGGACAGTCGCGCACGCACATGCTGCACCCGCGACAGTTCTCCGCGCGGATGACGACCCGCCCACGGTAGCCTTCCGGCAGCTCAACAGGGCCAAAGGGATATTTTACGGTATGCGGCCCTTCTTTGAGGGCGCGCCAGAGTTGCGGCAGCAGGTAAGCCAGGGAGCGCAGGGGAGAAGCCATCTTATCCTCCAATCCACGTAGCGACCAGGATTTGCATCAGTGCCAGCGGCGCTAACACGCGCCAGCCGAGCGTCGCCAGTTGGTCGATGCGCAGCCGGGCATACAACGCGCTCGCGGTGGAGAGCAGCAGCAGGATGCCCACCGATTTGAGGCCAAAACTCAAGAACGCGGGTATAGTCCCAAACACGCTGCTTTGCCCCAGGAAGAGGTTGACCAGCAGGAAAATCCCCACGACGGTCTGCATGTTCATCGTGAGGTGCCACAGTGCCAGTTTGCGTCCGCTGAACTCGGTGAGCGACCCGGCGACGACCTCCGACTTGGCCTTTGGGATGTCCAGCGGATCGCGTTTGAGCTTGCCGATGAGGCCAATGATCGCCAACACAAAGCCGAGTGGCTGCATCAACGCAATCCAAATTGTCTGGCTTTGGTAGTCTACGATGTGCGCAATCGACCACGAACCGGCGAGGATCGCCGGCCCGGCCAACGCCATCAAGAACGGCACCTCGTAAGAGAAGTATTGCAACAGTGCGCGACTGCCGCCCAGCACGCTGTACACACCGGTTGAAATCCACCCGGCCAAAAAGTAGGCCAGCGCCGGGATGCTGAGCAGGAACAGCACCACGATCAGATCGCCCTCAAAGGAGGCGGTGGAGAAGGTACCGAAGGGGATGTATAACCCGGCCGTCAACACTGCGGCCAGCGAGACCATCGGCAGCACTGCGGCGGTGAGCGGATTGACCCCTGTGGGCAGAATGTCCTCTTTCGCCAACAGTTTGATCAAGTCGGCCACCGGCTGATACCACGGCGGTCCCACCCGCCCCTGGAATCGGGCAAGCATGCGCCGGTCCACCCAGTCGAAAAACAGGGCGCACACGAACAGAAACAAGAACCCAGGGAAGATCAGTAGTTTAAGTAACATTTTCTGCAATTAGTGATTCGTGATTGGGAATCATGAATCATGAATCATGAATCATGAATCATGAATCATGAATCATGATCACTGATCCCCGATTACTCTTAACTCTTGACTCTTAACTCTTAACTCTTGACTCTTAACTCTTGACTCTTTACTCTTTACTCTTTACTCTTTACCCATTACCTATCCGCACACGCGATGCACAAATCCACGCCCGAAAGCACTACCGAAACGTCCGCCATCGAGATGTTTTGCAGTTGGTCGGGCAGGGTGATGAGGTTGGTGAGGGTGGGGGTGCGGACTTTGACGCGCGCGGGCTTGTCGCTGCCGTCGCTGCGGATGTAGTAGATGACCTCGCCGCGCGGCGCTTCGGCGCGGCTGACGACTTCGCCGGGCGGGACGCGGCGCTTGGCGCGCACCGACGTTGGCCCGTCGGGCAGGGTGGTCAGGATTTGGCGGCATAGATGCACGCTCTCTACCGTTTCCAGCATCCGCACCATGGTGCGCGCCCACGCGTCGCCCTCGTAGCGCACAGGAACCCGGAATTTCAGTCGGTCGTAGGGAGGGGTGGGAGCGTCGCGGCGTAAGTCCATATCCAACCCCGACGCGCGGGCCACCGGTCCGACGACGCAGTAGCGCCGGATTTGTTCCAGGGAAAGACAGCCGATGTTGCGGGTGCGCGCCTGAAAACTGCGCTCATTTTCGACCACGTCGAGCAGTGTCTCGATTTGCGTCTCCAGCGTGTCAAGCTGCCCCAGGATCACATCGCGGTGTTCCGGCGTCAAATCGATGCGCACCCCGCCGATGATGTTCACCGCGTGGGAGACGCGCCCGCCGGAAAGGTCTTCCATAATGTCCAGCACGATCTCGCGGTCGCGCCAGGCGTACATAAAGATCGTGTCAAAGCCGATGTTGCGCGCCTGCACGCCGAGCCACAGCAGGTGACTGTGAATCCGCTCCAACTCGCACAGCAGCGCGCGCAAATACAACCCGCGCGGCGGCACTTCCAACCCCAGCAGCGCTTCGACGCCCTGGCAATACGTGGTGGTATGAATGTGCGAGCAGATGCCGCAGACGCGCTCGAAGAGGTGGACGTTCTGCACGTAAGTGCGTTCCTGGCTCAATCGCTCGATGCCGCGGTGCACGTATCCAAGCCGCATCGCGCTCTCGATCACGTGCTCGCCTTCCAGCGTCAGCGAGAACGCCAGCGGCTCCTTCAACAACGGATGTTGTGGTCCAATGGGGACGGTGATTTTCGACATTATTTTGCCTCTCTTTTGTCGCTATCGCGGCGCAATGGAAAACTGCCATCCCAGTCATCCGGCAAAAACATCGGGCCGGGCGTCGCCAGCCCCTCGAAGGTGACGCCCAACATTTCCTGTATCTCCCGCTCGTAGAACGCCGCTCCGGGAATCAAGTCGGTCAGTGTGGGGATGCGCAGGTTGGCGTAGGGCAACAGGGTATCCAGGGTGATGCCGTAACTGCTCCAGAAGTGATACAGCAGGCGCACGCCATCACCTGCGTCGTCGCCCGTAATCGTGGATAAATGATAGATATCGAACTTCTCTATCAACAACTCGGCGGCCGGGCGGACTTTCTCCGGGGCGAGCTTGAGGAAGGTGTCGTCCACCGGTTTGTCCTCAACGACAAATTCCGCATCGGGAAAGGCTTCTTGCAGTGCGGCGAAAATTTCCTCGAACAGGTATATTTGGGTCAATAAACGGCTCATTTGATCTGCTCCAACAGGCGCGCCAGACCGTCGATGATGGCTTCCGGGCGGCATGGACAGCCGAAGATGTACATATCCACGGGCAAAACCTGATCGACGCCCCCCAGGATGTTGTGCCCGCCCTGGAAGACGCCGCCCGAACAACTGCAACTGCCCATCGAGACCACCCACTTGGGCGCGGGCATTTGCTCGTAGATGCGCAGCAGGCGGTCGCGGGATTGGCGCGTCACCGGGCCGGTACACAGCAGGATGTCAGCGTGGCGCGGCGATGCCTCCTTCAAAATGCCGAGCCGTTCCACGTCGTAGCGCGGCGTCAGCAGGTCGAGCAATTCGATGTCGCAGCCGTTGCACCCGCCGCTGTTGAAGTGCAAAATCCACGGCGACTTGCGCCGCGCCCACTGCACGATCCGGTGGGTCAGCGTTGCCAGGGGGTTCGGTGTAGATGCGAGCATCCGGGGCTTCATTCCTCCTCCTCTCCCGTCAGCACGAAGACGCTGATGCCCACGCCGACCAGGTAGACCAGCGCCAACCGGGGCGAGGTGATGTAGCGCGGCAGCGTCGAAAGAACCAGCGCGGCCACGTGCAGGATGCCGAACAGCAGCGCCAGCCGGAAAAAGGCGTGATACGTCAGCACGCTCGGCACCGGCAGCGGATCCTCGCCGCCGGTATACGGCAAGTGTTTGTTGACCGAGTGTTCACCCTGCGCCGCCAGCGCGCCGCCCAGGCGATACAACCCGTAAGCCAACGCCAGAAAGACGACCAGCGCCACGGGTGGGCTTGACCAGAAATTGTCCATCCTATTTTACCTCAAAATGTGAGCACATTCCCCGCCCAGCGCCACAGCGGGCCGGGATAGACGCCGATCACGATCACCAAAAGGGCGAGGGCTACCAGCGGGACGATCATCCAGCGGGAAACCTGCACGGGCGGCGGCGTGTCCGGCGTGGGTAGAGGGGAGAATAGCATCGCCAGGATCGGCAGGTAGTAGCCGAGCGAGAGCAGCGTGTTCAACAGAAAGACGACGCTGCCGGCGTACACCCACCCGTCTGCTGCGCGCCACACCTCCGTCAGGATGAACCATTTGCCGGTGAACCCGGCCAGCGGCGGAATCCCGATCAGCCCCATAATGGCGATGCTGAAGGTGACGGCGACCACCGGCAGGCGGCGGAACGTGCCGCGCAACTGTTCAACCAGGGTGGTGTGGTCGTAGAAGTGACAGACGCCCTTGCTCAAAAAGGCCAACCCCTTCATCGCTGCGTGGGCCGCCAACAGGAAAAACCCGGCCTGCACAGCTTCGGGCAACTCGTAGCGCAATCCGACGCCGACGCTGAACATCACGTACCCCAGTTGTGCAATCGATGAATAAGCCAGCAAGCGTTTGGTGTGCGTCTGCATCAATGCCATCCCGTTGCCCAGGAGCATGTTCACCATTGCGCAGACCATCAGCCCCAGCCCCAGATCGCGCGCCGGAAAGCCCAACGCCAACGTGAGCTTGAGCAGCACGTAGAACGGCCCGATCATGCTCGATAGCAGCGCGCTGACACTGCTCGGCGCGCGCCCGTAGGCGTCGGGTTGCCACGTGTGGAGCGGCACGATCGCGCTCTTGATGCCCAATCCCACCCAGATGCAGGCCAGTCCCGCGCGCGCCCACACGCCCGGCGCGACAATGGGCTGTGGTATGGTCAACACGCCGGTCTCGCGGTAGATGAGCGTGATCCCCATCAACAGGGTCAGCGTGCCGACGGTGCCCATGATCAGGTACTTGAAACCGGCTTCGATAGACGTGTCGGTGCGGCGGCGGAAAGCGACCAGGACGTAGGCGGCGATGCTCATCAGCTCGGTGAACAGGTAGAGGTTGAACAGGTCCGTCGTCATCACCATGCCGAGCAGCCCGGTGACCATGAGCAGCAGCAGTGGATAATAGGTGCGGTAGCGGTGATCGAGCGACAGATAGCGCCCGGAGTACACGGCCACACACAAGCCCATCGCCAGCGCGATGCTGCCGACAAACACAGCGCCGTGGTCGGCCTGCAAAATCACGCTGCCCATGCCGCTCACACCCGCCATCGTAGTGCCCCACGTGGGCGCAGCGCTGCCGGGCGCGCGTCCGAGCGCCAACAGCGCGCCGAGCGCCGCCCCAAACACCATCGCCGTCAACACCGCCAGCCACTCGTTGCGCGAGGTGACCAGGCGCGCAATCAGGTAGATCGCAAACGCCCCGCCGACCAGGATGATGAACGGGAGAACGACACCGGTATGATCAGGACTCACCAGCGACCTCCGAGCAACATCGGCAGTTCGTGCGCCACCCAGTCGAAGAGTGGAGCCGGGAATACGCCCTCGATGATCGCCAGCGCAGCCAGCAGCACGCTCGGCGCGACCATCGCCAGCGGGAGTTTGGCGCGCGCGGGGGCGCGGTCAGAGACCGGCCCCAGCGTGGTATCCGTGGTTTCCGCCGGGTCCTTGCCCAGGAAGATGCGACTGCCGAACCACAGCGCGTAGGCCACCGTGAGCAACGAGCCGAAAATTGTGATGACCGATAGTGTGACGTAGGGCGTCTCCAACCCGCCCGCGAAGATCATCCACTCGCTGTCGAAGACGCACAGCGGCGGCACGGCGATGATCGCCATGATCCCGATGGCGGCGCAGGCCGTGACGACCGGCATCCGGCGCGCCAGCCCGCCCACCTCGTCGATGTTGCGCTTGCCGGTCACGTAAACGACCAGGCCGACGACCATAAAGAGCAGCGCCTTGACGATCGCGTGGTAGATGACGTGCAACGTCGCCCCGGCAATGCCGTTGTAAGTCAAGGTGCCCATCCCATAGAGAATGTAGCCCATCTGGCTGACGCTGGAGTAGGCGATGATGCGTTTGATGTCGCGCTCGGCCAGCGCCATCAGCGCGCCGTAGATTTCGGAAAGGATGCCCAGGATCATCATCGGGACGGCAAACGGCTGCATCTGCTCCATGGTGAAGATGCTCATCGGAAACCGCAGGATGCCGTAAGCGCCCATGCTCAACATCGCCGCCGCCAGCATAATCGTCACGGGCATCGGCGCGACGGTATGCGCGTCGGGCAGCCAGATGTGCAGCGGGAAGATCGCCATTTTGACACAGAAGCCGAGGAGGAAAAGCGCGATGACCGTAGTCGCCATGCCCGGCGCGAGCGTCACCCCCGCCCGCAGCGCGCTGAAGCGGTCGGTGCCGGTGGCGTCGTAGAGGATCACCAGCGACACCAACACCATCAGCGATCCCAGGTGGGTGAAGATGAAGTATTTGAGCGCCACCGCCCGCCGCGACGGCCCACTGCCGCTGGCATGGCCCCACACGAGGATGAGCGCGCACGAGGCCAGCAGCATCAATTCCCAGAAGGTGTAGAAAAGCACCATGCCGTCGGCCAGTGTCGTACCCGCCATCCCCACGGCAAAGAGCAGCAGCAGCCCGTAGAAGTAGGGCGCGCGTTCGTCGTTGGCCTCGCTGCCCCAGGCGTAGATGATCGCCAACAGCGTCACCGCGCCCTCCGTAATGGCGAACGGCAGCGTCAGCCAGTCAATGTGCAGGTCGAACTGGATTCCTGCCGCCGGCATCCAATTCAGGGCGATAGCGGGGACATCGCCGCGCCGCAGCGCCGGAATCAACGCGAACATCGCCGCCAGCGAGAGCGCCGCCGCGCCGCCGGCCAGCCAGCGGGCCATAGGTTGCAAGCGCCGGGGAAAGCTGAAGAGCGCCAGCGTCGTCACGAGCGGGGCGCCGAGGACGAGGAGCAATGCGAGCGTTTCTAAAGCCATGATTTCACCATCCTTGCCATATCAGCATCGCTACGATCAGCAGCAGCACGACGAAAACCCATTGCAGGTTGGCGCGCAACCGGCCTGTGTGCCGATCCTGGATCCAGCGGTTGAATTTGAACACCCCTCTGGCCGTGCCACGCAGGGTCCCTTCCAGGCCCTGGTGTTCCACCACCCGGTGGAGCAACGCTGCGCCAGCGGTGACGGCGCGCGGCGTATGGGCGATGATGCGTTCGAGCAGCCCAGACTCAATCCAGCCATGGAGACTTTTCGCAAGTTTGAGCACTGCCTCCGGTATCCCGGTGATCACCCGTTCCAGGAAGCCCACTTCGAGCCACGCGCGCATCCCTGCGGCGAGTTTGCCGAGCATCCGGTCCACAGCGATTGTCTGGGGCAGGGGGGCGGGTTCTTGCGGGAGGACGGCCTGGTTGGTTAATGCGACCATTGCCGCCTTCAGATAGCATCCGCCTATCAGGACGACGATGACGGCGAGGAGGATCACGGCGGGCCAGGGAATCAGCGCGGAGCGCGTCATTTCCCATAAAACCGGCAGTGTGGGCCGGAGTATCCCTGCCTGTACCAGGCTTCTGGTTAAGCTGACCTTGACATAGGCTGTTTGCGCCAATTGCCACACCAGGTAGGCATTGAACCCGGTGAGCATCGCCCCGCCCGCGCCGGTGAGCGCGCCCGCCACACGCCGCCAGCGTGATGCTTGTTCTTGAATCACGTGGCTGCCCCACAGAAATAGCAGGCGCAGCGGCGTCATCACCAGCAAGAGCGTCAAGATTAGCCCCTGTAACCCTTCGGCGGCGAGACACAGCGCCAGCCCGCTCTGCGCCGCGTTGAGGTAGACCAGCGCCGGGCGCAGGTTACGCTTCAGCATGGCGATCACGGTGACCAAGATCATCCCGCCGAGGCTCAACCACACCACCCACGCCCTCAGCGCCGGGTGTTGCGACAGCAGCGGCGTGATGCGGTAGAGCAGATACAGCCCCAGGTTTGGCATTACCGTCGCGTAGGTCCACCCATGCGAAGCTGCATCGAACTGCTCCCCGACTTGCTGCCAGCTCTCGAAGGGCCACGCGCCGATCTTCACCCACACGGCCAGCACGAACCCGATGATTACCCAGGCGAGGCGCGATCCGCCCAATGCTGCGCCGGATTCCAGAGCCGGGCCGATGTCGAGCGTCCCGGCGGCGTTCATCAGGATGAGCATGGCGATCAGGAAACCGGTATCGCCCACACGCAGCACCAGATAGACGAACTTCGTCAGGCGCGGGCCGGCATCTCTGGCGAGCGTGAGCAACGGTACCAGGGCGATGCACACCCCCGCGATTTCGAGCGCCACGTAGCGTCCCAGGAAGTGGCCGGAGAGGAAGGCTGTGTTTGCGGCGGCGAGGGTCAACAGGAGGAGAGCGGTAGACGGTAGACGGTAGACGGTAGACAGGAGACGGGAGGGGGAAGGGACATTGCACATAAGGAGGGCTAGGAAGGCGGCGGCGGTGGTGGCGAGGGCGGCGTGAAGTCCTGTTTTGGCGAGGGAGAATGTCATTGCGCCGGCGTTGGGGAGCCAGGTGAGTTGGAAGGGCACGTCCTGCTCGCCGTTGAGGACGAGCGCCAGCGCGCACACCGTCGCCAGGCCGGTCACGGCTAAAGCGGTATATCGTCCGGCGATGCGCCGTCTTGGTGGGGCGTGCGTGAACAGCCGCCCGCCGAGTAGTGCGACACCGCTCAGCAGCGGGATGAGGATCAAGCCGGCAAGCCACACACCTGACATTGTTTAACCCCGCAACCGGTTGAGTTGATCGACGTCGCCGGAGGGATAGTGCCGGAACACGTTCACGATGAGCGCCAGCGCGACCGCGATCACGACGGCCTCCACAATCAGGGCCGAAATCACCATAGACTGCGCGAAACGCAAGTCGCCGCTCATCCGCCCGGCCTGGATCAGGCCAAGTGTCACACCCTGGAGCATAATTTTGAGCCCCACGACTTGTTTAATGGCGCTGCGTTGGATCAATAACCCACCCAATCCAATGAGAAACAACAGCACACTCGCCGCCGTGTTGAGCGTGTCAATCCAAGGCGATGTCATCATCTATTCCCGTCCTTCAAATTTGAGTCTACTGAAAAAACCAAGATTTTCACCACGGAGACACAGAGGTCACGGAGTTCTATTTAACTGTATTTTGATAAAATTGATATTGCTAACCGGAAAATCAATTTCATTCAAGATAAAAATAAAGATTCCTCTGTGTTCTCCGTGCCTCTGTGGTGAATTTCCCTTTTTACAGTAGAGTCAAATTTACGTTTGCACTTTCCAATGTCATCCGACTACGATTCATTGTGTTTCGGCAGCACTGCCGCGACGCCCAGCGCGCCGACGAAAATCAAGGCCACTTGCACCAGCAGATCGAGGCTGCGTTGTTCCCAGAACCACTCGCGGAACACATTGCTGGCGGCTGTAGAATCCGCGGCTTCAGGCGTGACGCTGAACAATGCGCCTACCAACATCCCGGCGACCAGCAGGGCGACGACGACGCCAATTTGGAGCGCGCGCTCACGGTTCATCGGTTTTTTTCTCCATAGACGCGGTCAGGCTGATGGCGACGATGAACAAAACGCTGATTAGCCCCGCGCCAACGCTCAACTCGAACCCGCCGGCGTAGGGCGCGTCGAGCAGGAAATACAGCGTCGCCAGGGCCGCGCTACCCACGCCAAGCGCCACAGCAGCGCGGATCAGACTTTTTGCCGCCAGGGCAAAAATGGTACTGGTGATAAGAATGAGCACAAGCAGGCTATAACCGATGAGTTCCATAGGCACTTCCGTTGCGAACTGAACAGCAAACAAGCGAGGCGACAAACAGGGGTGGAGCCAGGAAACCGGCAATGTCACGCGGTCAAGCGCATAATGCAGGCGGCCGGCAGCCTACCCCGTCAACCTCATCTCTCAGGTTGCTCCAGGTTAGGGAGCGGTCGTTACAGCGATAGAATCGCTTATGGGAGCGATTCTAACATAAACTTAACGGGCTGGCAAGTGCAAATCCGCCATAGACTACAAAAGTCTCAGCACATCGCCTTGTGAGACTTTTGTAGTCTGGCTCTGGCTAGAGGCGATGCACCTTCTTGACTTCCGCCACCACCTCTTGCGTGCGCTCCCAGACATACTCGCGGGCGGCGTCGCTTAAGGGCGGATCTTCGTGGTCGCGCAGCCAGCGCCCGCCATAACGGGCGCGATAGTTGGGCGGCAGCTCGTCGGGGAACGTCTGCCCCGACATCACGCCAAACGCCAGCGTCCACGCGCGCGGCACCACGTCGAGGTTGTAGCCGCCGCCGCCGAGCGCCAGCCAGCGTGGGGCCAGCGCATCGAACGCCTCGAAGAGCGCCGTTTGCCCATTGGTGGTCAACGCGATGTGCGTCAATGGGTCTCGGTAATGGGTATCCACTCCCAATTGTGAGACGACGATGTCTGCCGCAAATCGCTCTAGCAGCGGCGGCACGATTTGATTGAATGCCCACAGATACGTCTCGTCATCGGTATCGGGCAACAGCGGCACGTTGACGGCATACCCCGTCCCTGCGCCCTCACCAATGTCGTGCACAAAGCCGGTGCCGGGGAACAACGTTCGTCCGTCCTGGTGCAGCGAAATCGTCAGCACACGGTCGGTGTCGTAGAACAACGCTTCCACGCCGTCGCCGTGATGCGCGTCCACATCCACATAGGCCACGCGCAACCCCTGATCGACCATCCACTGGATCGCCACCGCGGGATCGTTGAACACGCAGAAGCCGGAAGCGTAGCTCGCCATTGCATGGTGCATCCCCCCGCTGTAGCTGAAGGCGACATCGCACTCGCCGTTGACCAACATTCGCGCGCCGGTCAAGGAGCTGCCGGTCTTCAGACTCTCCACTTCGAACATCTCCGGGAAGATCGGGTTATCGCCGGAGCCGAAGCCGTAACGCATCGGCTGGATATACTCGCGGGTTTCCGTCCACGCGCCGCCCTCGCTCAACACGCGCACCACTTCGATGTAGGTTCGTGAGTGCACGAGGGCCAGCTCATCCTCCGTCGCCGGTGGCGGTGCGATGACTTGCACGTTCGGGGCAGCGAACGCACCATATTCCTCCAGCAGCTCGAATGTGCGGCGCAATCGCTCTGGCTTGAGGGGGTGGTTTTTCCCGTGTCCGTGTTCCCAGAGGGCCGGCGTTGAGAGAAAGACGGCTCGTCTTGTCTTAGGTTTCGCGCTAGGGCTCAAGTCAACTCTCCTTTCTGACGATTGTACAGCGAGTATAGACTGAGGTGCGGGGATTGTCAACCTGACGTTTGACCTGTTATCGACCCTCGAATACACCTTTTGAGGCTGAGCAGGATTGTGGTTTACAGCTATCATCATCGATGTAGAATTCGTTAAGGAGGTAAACCATGAAAAACAAGGTCTGGGCGGGTGTGGAAATTTTGATCGTCTATGGCGTCATGCGGCTGTTGGGGCAGGCGATCCGCGCCACAGGGCTTATGGATGCCGAAGTTCGTCTTCTTGGCTGGTCGTACCTCGGCGGCTTGCTTCAGATGGGTGTGCCGCTGCTCGTGATCTGGATCACCCGGCGACGTTGGGCGGACTACGGTGTGACCCTGGCAGGCTGGCAGAACAACCTGGACATCGGCATCAAGGCGTACCTCGTGCGGATCATTCCCTACGTGCTGGGGATCGGCGGCACGATGCTGCTCAAGCTCGACTATCGTATGCTTCCCGGCGGGGTGCTGGTGGCGCTGGCGGAGATTCTGGGGATTGCGGTGTTGTTGTGGGTACTGCGTCACCAGTTGGACGAGAAGGCGCTGGCCTCCGCGCGCAGCAATGTCATCGCGTTGGTCGCGCTGCTGCTCCTGCCCATTGTGGTGGGACTGGTAATGCGTCGTTTGACCCTGATCGTTGTTTCGACGGTGATGTGGCAATTCGTCTTTTCGGGCTTCGGTGAGGAAATTTTCCTGCGCGGCTACGTGCAGAGCCGGCTGAATCAGGCGTTTGGCCGCCCGTGGACGTTTTTCGGCGTGCAGTGTGGGCCGGGGTTGGTCATTGCGTCGCTGCTGTTCGGGCTGCTCCATGCCTTCAACACTTACGACCCGGCTGCCGGTCTGTCCACGCTGGCGTGGGGATGGGCACTCTTCACCTTCTTTGGCGGTCTCTTCTTCGGCCTGATCCGCGAAAAGACGGGGAGTTTGCTCGGTTGCGGCCTCGCTCACGGCCTGCCAGACGCTGTCGGCGAGGCGCTGGCGAAAGTGATGGGTTGGGCGTTGTGAAATGCCTCCTCTGGTTAAACCCGTCCTTTTCTTTGGTACACGGATCAACACGGGAAACACGGATTTTTCCAGAAAGAAATCCATAGAACCCGTGAAATCCGCGTACGATTCCTGGCTTTTTCGTCGCCTCCAGATGCTCGGCATTGGAACTAAAGCTGCGCTACGAGCGTCATGAAACCGGAGGTGAAAAATGAAGATAAAAATTTGGTTATTCGGTTATCTTGCTGTGGCGTTGATACTGCCATTAACGTTTGCCGCTTGTGGGGCCAGTGGGGGTGCTGTCAGTGCCGCATCTCCCGAAGGGGAATGGACGTTGTTGACGCTGGACGGCGCGCCCCCGCTGCCGGATTCGACGATTAATGCGACGTTTGCAGATGGGAAAATCACCGGTTTCAGCGGGTGCAATAGTTATGGCGGAACGTATACAGTGAAAGGTACGAGTCTCCAACTTCAGGAGATCGCCATGACGTTGATGGCCTGTCTGGAAGACGGCGTGATGGAGCAAGAGCAAGCTTACATGGCGGCGCTGTCGAACGTGGCGAAATTCCGCCTGGACAATGACCGCTTGGAACTGCTGGACGCATCGGGCGCGACGCTCCTCGTCTACGCGCGCATGGAACCGTTCACGGGCGATCCGGCGGCGTTGGTCGGCACCGAGTGGCAATTGCTGACGTTCGACGGCAGTCCACTGGACGAAACCTTGCCGTTCACCCTGGCTTTCACCGAAAACCGTTACAGCGGCCTGGCCGGCTGCCGTCACTTCGAGGGCGATTATCAGGCCGGCGACGGCGAGATTGCTTTTCCGATGATGACGATGGTTGAGGAAACGTGTCCCAACGCGGACGACGCCTATTGGGGTCTGGAAGGTCGCTTCACGGATGCGTTGAGTTGGGCGCGTCACTGGCGCATTGTGAACAATCGGCTTGAAATCCGGACATCGCGTGGCGAGGTGTTGGTTTTCACCGTGTTACGTTGATTCATTGCTTTTGTGCAATGCAGTATCTCGATCTGACTGCCCCTCAGTGCCTACTGGGGGGCAGTTTTGCGCAAATATCCTCAGTCTACCTGACCCCATGACCAGTTTTTCTAAATAATGGGTAAAATCCTATACTTTCCTCTTGACAATACTATGTGATATATAGTATAATATCATCAACAGTGAGAGGAGGTACACACTATGAATGAAGTTGTACAAAACCTGATTTCGGAATTGCGCCGGGGGACGCTGGTGCTCAGCGTGCTCAGCCAGCTCCAGGAGCAAGCCTACGGCTACTCGCTCAAGGAGCGGCTCGCGGAGTGCGGTGTCGAGATCGACCAGGGTACGCTCTATCCGCTGCTGCGGCGGTTGGAAGAGCAGGGGCTGCTGCAAAGCGAATGGTCGTTGACCGAATCTCGCCCACGCCGGTACTATCAACTCAACGCCACGGGGCAAGCGGTATTGGAAACCCTCACGCAGGAATGGCAATCTATGGTCGCTGCCATGCATCGGCTTTTACGGGTTGAGAACCCTTGCGAAGGTGCAGGGCAACCTTCGCAAGCGGAATTAGCACAAGAACAGGAGGAAAAGTAAAATGGAACTGATCAATCGTTATGTCTATCAAGTTGGGCGGCGGCTGCCGGAGCGCACACGCGCCGACGTGGAGCAGGAACTGCGCTCGCTGTTGCTCGACGCGCTGGAAGAGCGCACCGGGCGGACGGCGGATTTTTCCGAAGAGGAGCAGATCGCCGTGTTGACGGAGTTCGGCTCGCCGGAGCAGATGGCGGACAAGTATCGCCCCCAAGCGCGCTACATCATCGGCCCGAAGCTCTACGATTTGTACCGGCTTGTCGTCACCGTCATCGGCGGCGCGGGGCTGTTGGTTGCCGTCGTGTCGACCGCTGTGACGGCGGTGGGGCCTGATGCGCCTTCCGTGCTCAGCCTGTTACTTCAGGCCTGGACGACGTTTATCAACGTGCTGTTGAGCGGCATCGGTTCGGCAACGCTGATCTTCGCCATACTGGAGCGGGTGATCCCCGACGAGGAATTCAAGCTGGATGCCGAAGAAAAATGGAACCCGCGCGATCTGCCCGCGATCGAGCCGCGCGACGAGATCAAGCGCGCCAGTCTTATCGCAGAAATCGTGGTCCTGGCCTTGCTGATGACGGCGCTTGTCGCTTTGGGGCAGCGCATCGGCGGTGTGTACTACGACGGGACCTGGCACACAACGCCTTCGTTCCTCTCGGCGGCCTTCTTCTCGCTCTACCTGCCGCTGTTCGTGGTGCGCTGGGGACTGACGATCCTTCTGAATGTCGTCTTGCTGCGGCAAGGCCGCTGGCAACTCGGCACGCGCATCGCCGATCTGGTGTTCCATGGCTTCGACATCTACATCCTGGGACGCCTGTTGAGCGGCCCCTCGGTCGTCAATGCGGAAGCTTTGCGCGTTGGACTGGCTGCCGCGCCGGAAGGCGCAGAGGCGCTGATTGGCTTGCTCGGCAGCGGACTGCAAATCGGTTTCCTGGTCGCGTTGATCGTGGTCATCATTGACTTCATTTTCAAGGTGTATCGCCTGGTGCGCGATTACCGGTTGTGGGTGACGATCAAACCCAAGCCAGCGCCATAGTAATCGTTGCGGCTTCCTCTCTCTAAACATGAAAACAGGACACACTTTGAGTGTGTCCTGTTTTTATGCGGGAAATCTGCGCGAATCTGCGAAAATCAGCGTCCGATTTATCAAGCGAGGATGCGCGGCGCGATCACGCCGCGCAGACTCAGCTTCTCGGCGTAGTGGCAGGCGACGAAGTGGAGTGGCGTGGTTTCGCGCAACGCGGGCGTTTCGTTCATACAGCGCGCCCCGTCGCTATAGCGGCAGCGCGGATGAAAGTAGCAACCGCTTGGCGGGTTGGCGGGATCGGGCACTTCGCCTTCCAAGACGATGCGCTGTTTTTGATCGCGGATCAACGGGTCGGGCTGCGGCACGGCAGAAAGCAACGCTTCGGTGTAGGGGTGTTGCGGTTGGGCGAAAAGCTCGTCGGTCGAAGCCAACTCCACCAGCTTGCCCACGTACATTACCGCCACCCGGTCGCAGATGTATTCCACCACGCTCAGGTCGTGCGCGATAAACAGGTACGTCAGATTGAACTCCGCCTGTAAATCCTCCAGCAGATTGAGGATTTGCGCCCGCACCGACACATCGAGCGCCGAAACCGCCTCGTCGCAGATGACCAGCCGTGGATTCAGGGAGAGCGCGCGGGCGATGCCGATGCGCTGGCGTTCACCGCCGCTGAAGGCGTGGGGATAGCGCTTCATATACTCAGGGCGCAACCCGACTCGCCGCAGCAGCTCAGCCACCCGGTCTTCCAGTTCCTTGCCGGTGGCGATCTTGTTGACTTTCAGCGGTTCGCCGACCAGGTCAACCACCGGCATGCGCGGGTTCAGCGAAGAGTAGGGGTCTTGAAAGATCAGGCGGATCTCGCGGTGGTAGGGCCGGAGGCTCTGGTCATCCAGCGGCGCTAAGTCCACCACACTTCCATCTGCGCGCCGGTAGAGGATCTGCCCATCCAGCGGCTTGTAGGCGCGGATGATGCAGCGGCCTGTCGTGGTTTTGCCGCACCCGCTTTCGCCGACCAATCCCAGGGTTTCACCTGGACAGATGAAGAGGTTGACGCCGTCTACGGCCTTCACATGCCCCACGACGCGCCGAAAGAAGCCGCCATAGACCGGGAAGTGCATTTTCAAGTTTTGCACCTCAAGCATAGCATCGCTGCGCATAGAACTTTCGGTTGCGATATTTGTTAATGTTGGTGTTGAACTATTATGTCGTTGGTTGACCATTTAGCGTACCTCGCATAATGCTGGCTGGGGTGCGTTGTAACTTCTGGTCGGCAGGCCGGGGACATCGTAGAGTAGACAACTGACGACTCTATCTTCGCCGATCTGGATGGTTGGCGGGGTGATGCGATCACATTTGTCGGGGATCATGCGATCACAGCGGGGGTGATAGGGACAACCGGTGGGGCGGCTGTAGGGGTCGGGCACCATGCCCCGGATTGAATCCAGGCGCTTGCCCGCTGCGCGCAGCCCATATTTCGGAATTGACCTTAGCAGCGCCTGCGTATAGGGATGCCGCGGGTCGTGGAACACATCAACGACATTGCCCTGTTCTGCCACTACACCCAGGTACATCACCACGACATCGTCTGCCATCTCTGCCACCACGCCCAGGTCATGAGTGATCAACATAATGCTCATCCCCAGGTCATCCTTCAGTTCTTTCAGCAGATCCAGAATCTGGGCTTGCGTGGTGACATCCAGGGCCGTTGTGGGTTCATCGGCGATGAGCAAGCTAGGACCACAGCTTAACGCCATGGCGATCATTGCGCGTTGGCGCATACCGCCACTAAGTTGGAAGGTGTAAGCGTCCATACGCTCGGCGGGCTTTGGGATGCCGACCCGCCGCAGCAGTTCGATGGCGCGCTCTCTGGCTTCACTTTTTGAGACGGGTAGGTGAAGTCGAATGGCTTCCATGATCTGGTTCCCGATGGTGTGGATGGGGCTGAGTGAAGTCATCGGCTCTTGAAAAATCATCGCAATGTCTTTGCCCCGAATGTCTCGAATCTCAGGCCCGCGCGTTTTGAGGGTAGCCAAATCAATGATCTGTCTGACTTCTTTGCCGTCTACAAGGCGCACGCGATGAAAGAATATCTGTCCATCTACAACACGGCCGGGATAATCAAGAATCTGCAAGATCGAACGGGCGGTAATGGTTTTGCCGCACCCGCTCTCCCCAACGATGCAGAGCGTTTCACCGCGTTTCATTTGAAATGAGACACCATCCACGGCGCGCACAATGCCGTCGTCGGTGAAGAATTGCGTTTTGAGATCGATAACGTCGAGAAGAAGGTCTGATTTGTTCATCAATTCATGTCCTGATCAGTGTTAGCGACCGTAAGGATCGGCTACCGACCGTAAGGATCGGCTGCGTCCCGCAACCCATCGCCCAAGAAATTGAGCGCCAGTACGGTTATAATCACGGCGATGCCGGGCAGCAACAACCAGGGAGCTGTGGCTACTGCGCGGATATTCTGCGCTTCCTTCAGCAGCACACCCCAACTGACGATCGGCGGACGCAGCCCCAGTCCCAGGAAACTGAGGGCGGTCTCCGATAGAATCATAGAGGGGATCGCCAGGGTCAAGGAAGCGATAATATGGCTGGCAAAGGCCGGGATCATGTGGACCCGGATCGTGCGTGCTGTGCTGTTGCCGTCCAGTCGCGCGGACAGGATAAAATCCTCGGTGCGCAGTGCGAGAAAACGACCGCGTACCACCCGCGCCAACCCTGTCCAGCCAATCAGTGATAGGAGAATGGTGATCCCCAAAAAGACCTGCAGCGGGGTCCAGTCGGAAGGCAATGCCGCAGCCAGGCCCATCCACAAGGGAATGGTCGGGATTGAGCGCAACAGCTCGATCACCCGCTGAATCGTGTTATCAACCCAGCCGCCGTAAAAGCCCGACACACCTCCCAAAGTAAGCCCAATCACGAAACTGAGCGCCACGCCCACCAGACCGAGGGTCATCGAGATACGGGTGCCGTAGATGGTACGGCTCAGCACATCTCGCCCTAAACGATCGGCGCCGAGTAGATACATAGGGATGATGATGCGCGTTGGATCCTCGTCATATACGGACGGGCCGATCAGGTGCAGGTCGGCGTCGAACAGGCCGAGCAGTTTGTAAGGCGTGCCATGCACGAAGAGCCGTACCGGGACCTTCGACGCTTTGTCCACTACAAATTCACGCTTTAACGCGGCCTGGTTGATGGTGATCGAGTAGCCGTTGACATAGGGTGAGAAGCGCAGGCCCTCTGCGGTGCGATCGAACAGGTGTAGCGGTTGTGGGGGGGCATAGGTGTGTTGGGAGCTAAAGGCGTTGCTTGGGAAGGGCGCCAGGAACTCGGCAAACAGCACCACCAGATAGACCACGATGGTTATCGTGCCACCCACCATAGCCAGGCGATGCTTGCGAAACTTGCGCCACATAAGCAGCCATTGGGACGCCACCAGCACCCTGGCTTCTTCGGTGGACCTGGAGTTGTTGGGCACAGCCGGACCGCCGGCCTCCCTCTCAACTTGCTTGCGATCATTGAGCATTGGATGAACTGAATTGGCCATGGCAAAATACCTTTATTGGGTCAAACGGATGCGCGGATCGAGCCAGGCCAGCAAGATGTCGGAGATAAACGTGCCGATCACCGTCAACACGCTCAACAGCATAATGAAACTGCCGGCCAGGTACATATCTTGAGACATCAGGGCACGCAGCAGCAGGGGGCCGGTGGTCGGTAGGGCGAGTACGATGGACACGACGGCCGAGCCTGAGACCAGGATCGGCAGAGTCCAGCCCACCGTGCTCACAAAGGGATTGAGGGCCACCCGCACCGGATATTTGAGGATAAGGCGGGCCTCGGTCATGCCCTTGGCGCGTGCAGTGACCACATAGGGCTTGTGGAGCTCATCCAGCAGATTGGCGCGCATCACGCGAATCAGGCCGGCAGTCCCCCCTGTACCGATAATCAGCACCGGTACCCAGAGATGTTTCAGCAGGTCCCATACCTTGCCCCAACTCCAGGGCGCATCCACGTAATCCGGCGAAAACAGCCCGCCTACGCTTTGGTTAAAGACTTTGAAGGCCACGTACATCAGAATCAGCGCCAGCAAAAAGTCGGGGACGGCCAGGCCGACATACCCGATGAATGTAGCGATATAGTCGCCGATGGAGTATTGGCGCACGGCGGAAAAGATGCCCACCGGAAAGGCCACCGCCCAGGTGAAAAGGAGGGTCGCCAGGGACATGGTAAAGGTCAGGCCCAAGCGCCCCCAGATGAGCGCGCTCACCGGCTGGTTCCACTCGAAAGACTGCCCAAAGTCACCGCGCAGCAGAATGCCGGTGATCCATTTCCAGTATTGGACATAAATTGGCTGGTTGAGACCGTAGCGTTGTTCCATAGCCGCCAGGGTCGCCTCGTCAACAGTTTCGCCCGTTGCTCTCAGGTTTGTAACGACGGTGGTGAGATAGTCACCGGGTGGCAATTGGATGATGATAAAGGAAATGATCGAAACGATAATCAGGGTAGGGATCATATACAAGATCCGCCGAGCAACAAATTGCAGCATTGCTTTCTCCTTGATAACTGATTCAGTCTCAGTAGATTGAAAAATGCTCCCAGGAGCTCGTCAGATTCCCGTTCCGGTCTGGGCGATCCAGACCGGGCCAAATGAATCTACTGAGTCTACGTGCACGCCCACGCGCCGCCGAAACAGCACGTGGGCGTGCCAGTTTCTCATCCATCACCGTGTAGTGAACGTATGCCCAAGTTTGAATTGCACCCCAACAGACTCGGCCAAAGCCTTGAAAACGGTGATGTTTTCGGTTGGCGACCACGCCGCCAACCGAAAACACCCTAAAGATATTTTACTCCTTAATCCAGTAAGTGCAGGTATTGGTCGGGAAGGGGTCCGGGTAGTTCCAGGATTCAGGCATAGCCAGCGGTACGTTGAAATAGTTGTTCTTGACCACGCCAAACTGCCCGGTATCCAGGCTGATGCCGATTACCCAGAACCGGTCAATGGCGATGTCAATGATCTCGTTCATCAGTTCGACCTGCTTATCGAGATCAGCCGTAGCCTTGATCTGGTCGTACAACTCCTTCTGCCTCTTGACGTCGGCCGGAGGTTCCTCGGGTTCACCGCCAAAGTCGCCCGGTTGTAACCACTCACCCCACGCCGGCGCAAACGTGCTGCCCCAGCCCAAGGGGAAGAGGAAGTGCTGCGGATTCAGTAGGGTCGCCAGGCCGCCGTCGCTCCAACCGGCAGTGGCATCATAGTCATTGGCCCTACGCCGCTCGTCGAGCAACTCGCCGCTGATGCCCTGGACGGTCATGTCAACGCCCACCGCATCCCAGTAGATGTCCACCAGTTCCAGGACATCGATCCAGTCTGGCATACGGGTGGCGTCAACGATCAAGTCGAACTTGATCGGTTGTCCATTCGGCAGTAGCCGCACGCCATTGGCGTCTTTCTGCGGGTAGAGCCTGTCGAGAATCTCGTTGGCTTTGTCCACATCATACTCGGTGTACTGAGTCGCCAGTTTTTCGTTGTAGAATTGGCTGGTCGGCTTGGGCGCGGCCTGGTAGGGAATGCCCTGTCCGACAAAGACCGTATCGATGATCTCCTGACGGTTGATGGCGATCGACAGCGCGATGCGGAAATCCTTGTTTTGGAAGGCTTCGCGTAAGGCCATGTTCTTGGTGTTCCAGTTGAGATGAATCACGGTCGTGCAGGCCTGGTCACGAATCTGGTCAAAGAAGTGATAGTCGCCCTTTTCCATGTTTTCGTACAGGACGGCTTTATTCTTGAGAGAGTTGGCGTAATAGTTCATGAACTCAACTTCGCCGTTCAGTGTGCGCAGCAGTAGCAATTCTGGATCGCTCAGGAATTCCCACTCGATGCGCTGGATGTAGGGCAACTGGTTGCCGGCAGTATCCACCTTCCAGTAATAGGGGTTCGGCTCAGATACAGCGCGCGTCACATTGCCACCGGCCGGTTCTTTGATGACCCAGGCGTAGATCACCGGCAGGTCAACGTTGGTCCAGCCGGCGCCGGTGCCTTGTGCGCCGGTCTTGGACTGAAAGAGTTCTACCCAGGTGGCGAATCCCGCATCGGCGACCATCTTGTCCAGCTTTTCTTTTTCGACATACTTGGCGTGGAATTGCTTGACATAGTGGGCCGGATACTCGATCATGTTCGATCCGCTCGGCGTGGCAATCCACTGGAGGAAGAGACCGTAAGGCGCCGCAAACGAGAATTTGACGGTGTAGTCGTCCGGCGCTTCCACCTTGGCGAACTCACCGCCGACGGTCAGCCAGTTTGGCTTCTGCGGCGTAAGCTCTTCGTTAAGCACGACGTCGTTGTACCAGAACATGATGTCATTGGCGGTGAAAGGCTCACCATCGGACCATTTCATGCCTTTGCGCAGGTGGAAGGTGAACTCGGTCGAGTCCGCATTCACCTCATAGGACTCGGCCACGTTGGGGATCAGGCCATCCCAATTGGGTGTCCAGACCAACAGGTTTTCGTTGCCCATGAAGGAATAAAAGCGCGCTGACCACGAACCGAGCAGCGGGTGGCGCATCACACCGCCATACTCGCCGATGGAGTCCAGCGGTTCGATGACTCTGGGATTGACCGGCAGGCGCTCTTCGACAGGGGGGAGCTGGCCGGCTTCCACCATCGCTTTGAACTGCGGAGCTTCGTTGTACTTGGGCGCAGGCTCAGCCGTAGGTTCAGCGGGTTTGGCTGTGGGTTCCGCGGGCTTGGTCGTGGGTTCAGCGGGCTTGGCTGTGGGTTCCGCGGCTTTCTCTGTCGCCTGTGGCACTTCGGTAGCGGGTACCGTTGGGGTTTTACAGGCGGTCACGAGCATCGTTATCAACAAAATTGTGGTAACGATACCATACCAATGCCGATGCCTTCGCAAGACAGGCTGCTTCATAGGGTTCCTCCTTCTTGTTATGAATTTGAATGGTGAAATGTAATTAACAGAAAATCCGGTACTGACTAAGCAAATCGATGTGACAAACTAGAATGGTTGGGGTGCGCCTCAAACCATTTTATTCTGACTCTCCATGAACTTTCTTAACGCAGAATGTGTTCTTTTTTTGCCGTCTGTCAGGCAAGCCGCCAGAATCGAGAGAGCACAAGATGATGTAAAAATCGAGTTAAAACCAGTGTAGCATGGAAATTATAGGGTGTCAAGATAATTCGTAACGTCCAGGGTCGCGTTTTCTCCACCCGCGAGATGGTGCAGGTGATGGCACAACCGTTCGGTTATCTGGCTGCGGGATTCCTGACCGACCGGGTGGTCGAGCCGGCGCTGCAGGGGGGCGGCGTGCTCACCGGTTCACCGGGCTGGCTGGTGGGGAGAGGGCCGGGCGCAGGGATGGCCGCGATGTTTCTCTGTACCAGCCTGGGCGGTGCGTTGACCGGGCTGTTGGGGTGGCTGTCGCCGGCGATTCGGCGGTTGGACAACGCGTAAGCGTAGAAAAGACTATAGCCTGTGCCAGGGCGAATTACGGCAATTGTGATTTTATCCGCATTGACAAGCCGTCTATTCGATGTTAGGATAATGATAGAATTTACGAACGGATCATACCTGCAATGAGTGAGATTCTGATTCGGATCAAACGCGCTGTGTTGGCCGGGCATTACGTGTTTAGCGAAAAAGCCCGGGCTGAAATGGAAATTGACGGATTAACCGAGTTGGATGTAGCCGAGTCCATTTTGAATGCGGTTGCCATTTACAAGCGATTGCGTTCCGACAACCCTTATCGCCAACAGCGAGAGTATCTGTACGTGATTCAGAGCACCAATTTCGAGGGATTGGTCATCTATACCAAGGGCAAATTGGTCAGGGATGAAGCTACTGAGACTTTTTATTTTTTGATCTCTTCTAAAAGAGCACAATAATACGCGATATGCATAAGATTATGGAAACCAGATTAAGAATTACCCGTTGCCCAAATTGTGGTAGTGACCAGATTCGTCTGCTTACGCAAGATTGGATCAGTGAATTTGCCCATCAAGTCTATGTTGTGCCAGACCTGGAATTTTATCAATGCCCGCAGTGCGGTGAGCGCGTTTATGATCGTGAAGCGATGCGAAAAATTGAAGCCTATTCCCCGGCTTTTGCGCAGCGCCAGGTTGTGGCTGAAGTAGACGAGTTGGTTCTGGCATGAACACGACTGTTCCCATAACGGACGGACCGCGAAACGCGTTGCCCGACGTTTCCCTCGACCAACTCTCCGAGCCGCTGCGCGCAGCGGCAGCCCGCGCGGGATGGACGACGCTGATGCCGGTGCAGGCGCGCGCCATTCCCTACTTGCTCGCCGGGCGGGGGATGATGATCCAGGCGCGCACGGGCAGTGGCAAGACCGGCGCGTATCTGCTGCCGATGCTCGAACGCCTCGACCCGGCGCGCGACCGGTGCCAGGCGCTCATCCTCACGCCGACGCGCGAGCTGGCCCGCCAGGTGATGCAGGACGCGGAGCTGCTGTGCGGGCCCGCCGGTTTCCGCACCGTGGCGGTTTATGGCGGCGTCCGGTATGGCCCGCAGATCGAGGCGCTGCGCAAGGGCGCACACATCGTGGTGGGCACGCCGGGGCGGGTCCTCGATCATTTGCTGCGGCGCACGTTCACGCTGGAGCATCTGGAGATGCTCATTTTCGATGAAGCGGATCGTATGTTGTCGATGGGGTTCTATCCCGACATGCGCGAGGTGCAGCGTTACCTGCCAGAGCGTGACGTCCACACCTGTATGTTTTCGGCGACCTTTCCCCCTTCGGTGTTGCGCACGGCGCGCCAGTTCATCCGCGAGCCGGAATTTTTGTCGCTGAGCAGTGATCACGTTCACGTTACCGAGACGGCGCACGTTTATTACACGCTGCCCGATATGGAGAAGGATCGCGGTCTGGTGCGCCTGATCGAGATCGAGAATCCTGCTTCGGCCATCATTTTCTGCAACACCAAGATGCGTGTGCATTACGTGACGGTGGTGTTGCAGCGCTTTGGCTATGACGCCGATGAGATCAGCTCTGACCTTTCGCAGAGGGACCGCGAGCGGGTGTTGAAGCGCGTGCGCGAGGGCAGCCTGCGCTTTCTGGTGGCGACCGACGTGGCGGCGCGCGGCCTCGATATCCCCGAACTCTCGCACGTGATTCAATACGAGTTGCCGGAAGACGTCGAGAGCTACATCCACCGCGCCGGGCGGACCGGACGCGCGGGTGCAGCCGGCGTCGCCATTTCATTGGTGGGGCTGACCGAACGGCTGATGCTGAAACGCATTATGCAGCACTACAGCATTGATATGGAAGAGCGCGAGATGCCCACCGACGCGGATGTGGCCGAAGTGGTGACCGAGCGGTTAACGGCGCTGCTCGAAGCCCGTCTGCGTGACCGCGACAAACTCAAGACCGAGCGCAGCCTGCGCTTTATCCCGCTGGCGCGCAGCCTCGCCGAGGACGAAGATGGGTTGGAGGTCATCACAATGCTGCTGGATGACTACTACCAGCAGATGCTTCACGCGCCGGTCCTGCAGCCTACCGAAGAGCCGGAATCTACGGAAACGCCGGCATCCAGTTCTGGCGAAAAATCAAGGCGCAAACGCCGTCGTCCGCGCCGCCGGCAATGATATTGGTACTCGGATGAACCTGGATTCCACGGATGGTTTTAAGAAAAATCCGTAGCATCCGTGATATCCGTGTACAATTTTCGGCTACACTTTCCCTACAGGCGCGACGTAGATGGCGAATTCTTCTTCGCCGTCCACGCCGAGCACCTCATCCAACGCCCTCTGATTGTACGCGCCAATCGCGCACGTCCCCGCGCCGATGGCCTCGCAGGCCAGGTAAAGGTTCTGGCAGACGTGGCCCGCATCCAAGGCAATGATCTTAGGCGAAATGAAACTGTAGCGCCATTCCGTGCGGTACGGGATCACCGTCCACATAAACACCACCGCGCCTGTCCCGATGAAACTTTGCCCGTTGCACGCCGTCCCGACCTTATCCGGCAGCGCCGGGTCTGTGCGCAGGAAGCATAGCTTGTGATCCAGCGAGAGATAGCGATACAGTCCCGGTTCCACGCCTTCCACCCGGTTGATGAGCAAGTACGTCTCGAACGGATGGCGTGCGCCCGCCGAGGGCACCACTCGCCGCACAGCAATCCCGCCGCGCCAAACCTCGTGGACGCCCTGCGTGGCCCACAGCAGAAACGATAACTCTTCCAGTGTGAGCGCCGCGTCGGTAAATCGGCGATGGCTTTGACGCCTGTTAATCGCGTTGATCAGTGACATGGTCCCGACGGTCAAGTCACCCGGCGCAACCAGGTCGAGTAACGGCGCGTCCTCTGGATACGGTTTTTGCAGCGGCGGCGCGGGCAGCCGTTTCTGCTGGTCGGTCTGCATCTCGCCGAACCTGTCCCACTGGTCACTTTTGAGGAACTTGCGATACGTTTCGATCGATGGTTCTGTGGTTTTCATAGCACCTCCTTGAGCTTTGTCAGCAGGTTGAGCAGATGAAGCAGATTTTGTCCATTGAAAGGTAGAGAATTTGCTCAATCCACTGAATCGGCTGAAGAACGAAGTCGGTTGCAAAGGCCAGGCGCTACCTGGCGGCGCGCTTGCGGAGTCTGCGGGCCTCGCTTTGCAGTTTCTGGAAGTATTCCGACTCGGTGATTTGCATGACCTGGCGTTCCTTTCTCTCCTGGTCCACGGCGATGCGCAATTCCCGGATCTCGGCGCGCAGCTTTTGCTCACGGATGTAGGCAGCTAACGCCAGCGCCGCCAGCTTGGAGAGCGATTCGACGATCTTCTGGAGTTCGGCGCTGAATGCGATGACGGTATTGGTGCCTGGCGTGCGCGCGTTGATGAGTTGCAGCACACCCAGTAACTCCGCGTGCTCACTTTGCAGTGGCACGGTCAAGAACGATTGCGAGCGATAGCCGGTTTGCCGGTCGAAGGCTTTGGTGCCGGAGAAATCGAACCCCTCGGCGTGATAAGCATCCGGGATATTGACTGTCTGCCGCGTGAGTGCGGCATAGACGGCGACATTGTGATGGTTGGGTTCGCCCGTGACGGGATCGTATAGTGAGAGCGGTGCAAAGGGGACCGGCTCACCGCACGCGCCGCTGAGGGTGATGTGCAGGGAGTCGTTGTGCATAATGACGAACTGTAAATGTTCGTCGTCTGTGTGCAGATAGAGTGTCCCCCCGTCGGCATTGCAGAGCGCCTTGGCTTCCAGGAGAATTCGCTCAAGCAGTTGTTCAAAGCGCTTTTCAGTTACGTTGATGCTTGCTGACACGACTCGTGTGGAATCTATAGCGTCATTTACTCTGGACATTCTTTCAGCACGGCGCCGGCTGAAACGGGATCAAAGCCTTCCGGCCAGAGTGTTTCTTCGTTGTACGTCGCGCCGCGCAGACGGCTCCATGTGAGGCTGGTATCTTGCAAATTGGCACCGGAGAGATCGGTGTAAGCCAGGTTCGCGCCGCGCAGTTCGGTGCCGACCATCTGCGCCCCCTTCAGGCACGCCCCCAACAGGTTGGTCGTGCCCATAAAAGCCCACTCCAGATGGGCATTGGTGAGATTGGCTTCCTTGAGGTTGGCCCCGGCCAGTTTTGCGCCGACCAGGTGCGCTTCACGTAAATCGGCTTTGAGCAGGTTGGCGCGGGCCATGTGCGCGGCGACCAGGAACACTTTTCTCATGTGGGCTTCGTTGAGTTGTGCTTCGCCCAGGTGTGCCCATTCCAGGTGCGCGTGTTCCAGGTGTGCGCCTTCCATATGCGTGCCTGCCAGATGTGCCTCGACCAGGAATGCGCCGTTCAACCACACATCCCGCAGATTCGCATCGGCCATAAAAAAGACCGCCGGCCCTTGCGTGATGAGGCCCGATTCATACAGGAATTGCAGCACCTGCCCCTTGCTTGCACCGTCGTCGCCGAGGCCGTGCAGCACTGCCAACGTCTGCTCACGCGCGATACCGCGCACTTCGCTGGCGGCGTGGGCGTTGCGCAATCCCTGGTAGACCAACAGATCGCTCATCCGCGTGAAGTACGCGTCCAAGAGTTGTTGCTTATCTTTCGCCGTGACCCGCGAGGTTGACGTTCCCGGCAGCCCGCACAGATCGTGGAAAGAGGCGCCGGTCGAGAGACGGCTGAGGCGCTCGCAACTTTCCAGGATGCGCGCGCGGCTCTCCTCGAGGGACGGCGTCGAGCCATGCTCCAGCGTTTGTGCCAGGTTTTCGTTAAGGCGGTGTTGCAGAATGCGCGCTTCGTAAATCCGCGGATGGTCCCGGCCCAATGTACTGACGAGCTTTTGCATTCCCAGCCGATAGTGGTAAAAATATCCCTGTTCCATTTTAACCAACTTCCCTTATTGGGTATAATATGAGTATGAATGACGCGCGCACACGAAGCGTATGCCGCTTAGTTTTTCTGCGTTGTTGGTTACCTCTAGTATAACGCAGTGTTGCAAAGAGGTCAAAGCGTGAAAATCACCTACAATCAAGGCATTTCTGCAATTCTTCATTTTGCAGGAAGAGCATTTAGCTGTCAGTTTGCTGATCGCTGATAGCCGATAAAGCTTTTAAGGGGAGGACGATGGGGGACGGATTACAGATTATCGGCTTGGGGATGTGTACGTTGGATGTATTGATCCGCTGCAAGGATTTGCCGACGTGGGCGGGCGGCACGCGGATTAACGCCTTTGGTTTCGACGGTGGGGGGCCGGTGGGCACGGCGATGGTGGCTGCGGCCAGATTGGGGGCGCGCGTAGGTTTTATCGGCACGGCGGGCAACGACGCGGCTGCCGAGTTCAAACTGCGCTCGATGCGCGAGTGCGGCATTGACTTGAGCCGCATGGTCTACCGCGACGCCCCCGAAGATCAGGTCGTCGTCGTCAATATCCACGCCGAAACCGGCGAGCGCATCTTTTCAAGCGTGCAACGGTGGGGTGAAGGGCAGATCCGCCCGGAAGAATTGGACCGCGACTATATGACCTCGGCGGAATACCTGCACCTGGACGGCTTTCACAACGCGGCGGCGATTCAAGCCGCACAGTGGATGCGGGCCGCGGGCAAGACGGTCGTGATGGACGGTCACAAGACCGATGGCCCGGTGCGCGAGCACCTGCGCCGGTTGATCCCGTATGTGGATGTGCTCATTAGCGGTTCCGGCTTCGCGCGCCACTTGACCGGCCTGGATGACATCTGGGAAGCCGGCGCGGCCATTTTGACGATGGGGCCGCGCATCTTCGTGCAGACGGAGGGGGTCAACGGTAGCTACACAATCACAGTGCAGGAACAGTTCCACACACCGGCTTTTTTTGTAGATGTCATGGATACGACGGGCGCCGGCGATGTATTCCACGGCGCGTATATCGTCGGTTTGTTGCATGGATGGTCATTGCGGCAGATCGCGCTTTTTTCGACAGCGGTGTCGGCGCTCAAATGTATGCACCTTGGCGGGCGCGCTGGAATCCCATGTTTCGACGCGGTGATGGCGTTCTTGCACGAACGCGGAGTCGCTATAGAATAGTACGCAACCCAATTCACAAAGGAGATTACAATTTTATGCCTCTTGTTTCTATTCTTCCCGCGCTCAAACGGGCACAGCAGGGTCACTATGCACTGCCCCTTTTTGATACGGCAGATTCGTATAGCATTGATGGTATGTTCACCGTTTTGGAGGAAAAGAAGGCGCCGGCGATGGTCGCCATCTACGCCGGCGCGCTCGAACGCCCCAATGGGCCTGCGATGGCAGCTTACATCCGCGCGCGTGCTGAAGCGGCAAGCGTGCCGGTATCGTTGATGTTGGACCACGGCGGCAGCTTCGAGCACTGTATGAAGGCCATTTCGCTGGGTTTCACCGACGTGATGTACGACGGCTCCAAGCTGCCGTTCGAGGAGAATGTCGCCAACACGCGCCTCGTCGTGCGCGCGGCGCACGCGCTGGGGTTGGCCGTCGAAGCCGAATTGGGCCACGTCGGTTCCGGCAGCGAGTACCAGGAATTCGGCGCGCAGCGCAAGGGCTTCACCAACCCCGATGACGTGGAGCGATTTGTGGCGGAGACCGGTGTGGACATCCTGGCAGTTGCCATCGGTACGGCGCACGGCCTGTATGCCGGCGAGCCGCAGCTCGACCTGGACTTGCTGCGCGAAATCCGCTCGCGGGTGGATATTCCCCTCTCGCTGCACGGCGGCTCCGGCTGTTCCGACCAGCAGTTCCGCGACGCCATTGCGGCCGGTATCTCAAAGGTCAACGTGGCGACCGATCTCTTCGTCACCACCGCCCGCCGTCTCACCGAGGCCGCCCGCGCCGAAGACAATATGCACTACTTTGCTTTTGGAAAAGTCGCCGTGGACTCGTTCATCGAACGTTGCGGCCACTACCTCGACGTTTTTGGGGCGACGGGGAAGGGGTAATTATGAAATTCAACAACCGTGAAGACATTATTCAACTGACGCCGCTGTGGACGGGCGAACGCTTCCCCGATGGCCGTCCGCGCGTGCCGGATGATATTTTGCGGCGGATGCAGCGCGTTGTGACCGAAGAGGCCTGGTCGGTGCTCTGGCAGCACGGTTATCATTTCCAGTTCGAGGGCAACTGGACACAATTGCACCCGGAGATTGTGCTCGTAGGGCGCGCCGTGACGGGCGTCTTCGTCCCGCACCGTCCCGACCTGCACGACTATTTGATGGACTACGGCCATGAGGTCGAAGGCCGTATCGGCGCGATGAATTCCTGGGTCATCGAAACCCTGGTGGAAGACGACGTGATCGTGATTGACCTGTTCGGCAAGGTCTACGAAGGCACGTACTCCGGCGCGAATCTCTCAACGGCCATCGCTACGCGCACCAAACGCGGGCAGGTCATCTACGGCGGCATCCGCGACGCGCAGCAGATTGTCGAGATTCCCAATTTTTCCACGTTCTGCAAGGGCTTCGATCCCACGCCGATCCGCAATGTCACATTGGTGGGGATGAACGTCCCCTGTCGCGTCGGCGCAGCGACCTGTATGCCCGGCGACGTCGTCCTGGGCACGATGACGGGTATCCTTTTCATCCCGCCGCACCTGGCCGAAGAGGTTGTCGAGCATTCCGAACGTACACACTTGCGCGAGGCGTTCAGCCACCAGCGACTGCGTGAGGGCATCTACAACTCCAGTCAGATGGATACCAAGTGGACGGATGAAATCGAGGCCGACTTCGCCGAATGGCGCAAAACGCACAGTATGGATGATATTGATTGGAGCAAAAAGCACAGCCAATCCGATGAGGGAGGGACGCTGCTTGGTTGATCGTTTATAGCGCAAGTTGTCAATTTGCGCTACAATCATTTCCCTGGTTTTATCGTCAGGTAAGGAGGTATGACGGAGATGAATGGTTACACGGGAAAAATTCTAAAAGTCGATCTGACAACCGGAACATTGGATGTTGAACAACCATCGGAGGCGTTTTACCGGCGCTATCTGGGCGGAAATGGTTTCATCGGTTATTATCTGCTCAAGGAACTGCCCGCCAACGTAGACCCGCTGGGGCCGGACAATTTGCTCATCTTCGCCGCCGGGCCGATGACCGGCGTGCCAATTGCCGGTTCCGGGCGCAGCGCGGTGGGCGGCAAGTCGCCGTTGACCGGCGGCTACGGCGAATCCGATGTGGGCGGCTTTTTCGGCGCGGAGATGCGGCGCGCGGGCTTCGACGCGGTCGTGGTGCGCGGCAAAGCCGCCTCGCCCGTCTACCTGTGGCTGCACGATGGCAAGGCCGAACTCCGCCCGGCGGAGCACCTGTGGGGTAAGAGCACTGCTGAGACGCAGGAAGCCGTGCGCGCGGAACTCGGCGCGAAGAACGCGCGTCTGGCCTTAATCGGCCCCGGCGGCGAGAAGCTGGTACGCTACGCCTGTATCATCAACGATCTCAAGCACGCAGCCGGGCGCACCGGCCTGGGCGCGGTAATGGGGTCGAAGAACCTGAAGTGCGTCGCCGCACTGGGGCGGACGGCGGTGCCTGTGGCCGACGAGGCCCGCGTCAAGGCGCTCGCCAAGTCCATGACCGATACCTGGAAAGAAAAAGCCTGGGGGATGCACGAACTCGGCACCGCCGGCGGCCTCACCGGGTTGAGCCAGGTGGGCGCGCTGCCTACGCGCAACTTCCAGGATGGGCAGTTCGAGGGCGCGGAGAAGATTGGAGGCGAGGCAATGCGCGACACGATGCTGATCGATCGCGGCGGCTGTTATGCCTGCCCTATCCGGTGCAAGCGCGTGGTCGAAGTCCACGACGACGAGTACGACGTGGACCCGATCTACGGCGGGCCGGAATACGAGACGCTCGGCGCGCTCGGCTCGGTGTGCGGCGTGGACGATCTGCGCGCCGTGGCCAAGGCCAACGAATTGTGCAACGCTTACAGCCTGGACACGATCTCCACCGGCATGGTGATCGCGTTTGCGATGGAGTGCTTCGAGAACGAGATCCTCACCGTTGAAGACACCGGCGGCCTGGAACTGCGTTTTGGCAACGCCAAAGCGATGGTCGAAATGGTGCGGCGGATCGGCGAGCGCGAGGGCCTGGGCGATCTGCTGGCCGAAGGTTCTACCTATGCGGCGCAGAAAATCGGGCGGGGGGCGGAAGCGTATGCCATCAACGTGAAAGGGCAGCCCTTCCCGATGCATGAATGTCGCACGCGGCACGGGCAGGCGCTCGGCTATGCCGTCTCGCCCACCGGCGCCGATCACATGCACAACGTCTGGGACGAAGGCTTTGCCCGCGACCCGGTGGGAGAGGTTGCTTATGGCGTGGGCGTCTACGAGCCGATTCCGCCCACCGTGTTGAACGCTGCCAAAGTGCGCGCCTACACCAACACTACGAACTGGCAGTGGTTGAAGAACAGCCTGACCTTGTGCATGTTTGTTCCCTGGTCTGATGATGAGATCATCGAGATCGTGCGCGCGATCACCGGCTGGAAGGTGAGCAAGTGGGAACTGCTCAAGATCGGCGAGCGCGGGGTGACGCTGGCGCGGCTCTTCAACCTGCGCGAGGGGCTGACGCGCGCGGATGATACGCTGCCTGCGCGGATGGCGCAGTATCACGTCACCAGCACGCTCAACGAGAAACCGGTGCTGCCCGAAGTGCTCGATGAGGCCGTCACGCTGTTCTACGGCATGATGGGCTGGGATCCGCAAACCGGCGTTCCGACGGACGGCAAGCTGCACGAGTTGGACATCGCCTGGGCGCGGTAGGTGTCAACGGATTAAACGGATTTAACGGATGAAGAAACATTACGCGCCAGGACTTGGTCCTGGCGCGTATGGTAACGATGAAAACGTCGGGTCTCTCTTAATCTCGGTTAAGCTGTTAACGCCGCGTGCGCGATCTTGAGCTGCTCCCGAATCTGGATGTTCTGCGGGCACTTGGTCTCGCACTCGCCGCACTCGATGCAGGCGTCGGCTTGCTTGCCGCCGATCCAGGGACTATTGGGGAAGGTGGCGTAGTTGTCTTTGGCGTAGTCCCACAGGCCGTAGACCTGGCCCAGGTTGTACAACTCGAAGATGTGGGGGATGTTCACTTCCATCGGGCAGGGCTGGCAGTATTTGCAGCCGGTGCAGTAGAGCTTCGCCATTTCGGCGAGCCGCTCGACGTGCTCGCGGATCACGGCTTTGTCTTCCTCGGTCAGGCTGACTTCGTCCGCTGCCGTAGCGACGTTTTCCTCCACCATCTGCATCGTGCTCATGCCGGAGAGCGCCACCGTCACCCCGGGGTTGGAGAGCACGAAGCGCAGCGCCAGCTCCGGCACACGGTTGACGCCGGGGATCAGGTTCGCCAGCACCTCCGAGCGCACGCCCAGGCGACCGCCCGCCACCGGCCCCATCACCACCACGCCGACGCCTTTCTCCTTGGCGTGGGCGATGCCCGCTTCGAGTTCGCGGTTGAGCAGGTTGTATTGCAGCGTGATCGATTCGACATAGCCGGTGTCGATCAGCTTCATCAGCGCCTCGTTCGTGTCGTGAAACGACGTGCAGATATGCTTGATGAGGCCCTGGTCTTTCGCCTTCTGCATCCACTTGCTGATGCGCGGTTCGACGGCGTTGACGTAGCGCTCCCAGTTGATGCCGTGGTGGTTGTAGATGTCAATGTACTCCACGTCCAGCCGTTGCAGGCTGTTTTCGAGGTTCGTCCACCACGCGGATTCATCCTCGCCGTAGTAGTGGTTCTTGGTCGAGACGACGATGCGATCCCGCCAGCCCTTCAGCGCCTCGCCGACGACGCGCTGGCTGTCTTCGTTGCAATAGCCGACCGCCGTATCAATGTAGTTCACGCCGGCTTCAAACGCCCGGTGGATCATCGGAATGGCTAACTCGCGGTCTACCACCTGCACGCCGTTCACTTCTGTCATCGGCAGGCGCATCGCACCGAAGCCCAATTGCGATACTTTGTACCCTGTTCGTCCTAATTCTCTGTAGATCATCTCTCTCCTTAGTCTGATAGTCGTTAGTCTTGTAGTCGTTGATTGTCTGTAATCCGTTAAAATCCGTTCAATCCGTTGACATGTAATCCGTTAAAATCCGTTCAATCCGTTGACATTTAGGGTGTGCGCGTGTACTGCTGGAAGAACGCCCACATCTCGCGCGTGGCGTCAATATCCTGCGTGGTGTGCCCGACAATCGCCTTCGGTAGACCCCCGCCGCCGGGCCAGGAGTGTCCTCCGCCGTGGATGGTGTAGAACAGCACTTCGGTGTCCGCGTTGCACGATCCGTACCGGATGCCGGTCACTTCGCCTTGCGCGGGGAGTTCGTCTGGCGTCGAAACGCAGCCGTTCTTTGCCGCGTACTGCGCTACCCAATCGGGGATCACGGGGAAAGGCATGTCAAACGGTCCCGACGGCCCGCCGTAGTAGGGGACGATCTGGTCATCGGTCCCGTGGAAGGCGATCATCGGCACGGTATATGTGGGACGGCACTTGTCCAGCGGGTAAAGATACGCCCCCGCGACCGTCCCGATGGCGGCAATGCGCTCCGAGAGTGCGCACGCCAGCAGATACGACATCCCTCCGCCGTTCGACAGCCCGTTGGCGTAGATGCGGGTGGGATCGATGGTGTACTCGCTTTCCAGCTTGTCGATGAGATCGGCGATAAACGTGACGTCTTCCATCTGTGGATTCAGCGAGTCGGTGGTTCCATGCGCACCCCAGCGTTTAGGGAAGCCGGTGCCCGACGGGTAAACCACGATGAAGCCGTATTCGTCCGCCAGGGGATTCCACCGGCTGACGTCGCGCTGGTTGGCCGGCCATTGCGCGAACCCGTGAAAGGTGATGACGAGCGGCGTCGGCGTGGCGGGATCGTAGCCTGGCGGCACATACAGCAGATACTCGCGTCGCACGCCTGAGGACATAAGTGTACCATTGGTCTTGTTCGACAACGTGTATGCCAGCGCCAGCGCCAGCACGAGTATCACCGGCACGGCAACGATAATGCCGATCACGCGCAGAATCTTTTTCCCAGGTGTAAGGTTTTTCTTTAGCACGAGCTTCCTGCTGCAAAGCACTATCAAGCCAGCTTGAAGGGTGGCTTTGTGACAAGGTTTGTGTGTTTAACTCAGGGCTTCAGCCCAACTTTTACAGAGCTTACATCGAAATGATGCGGAGTCAAGGGACTAACCTCCTATTGAAGTTTTGCTAACTATGCGTTACCATGAAAACAGCTTTTTTGCCATCAAACGACATTTTCTCGCTCGCGCACGGCTCTAGTTTCAAGGAGGAAAGGATGAACACCGTAGCTTTGCCCTATTGGAAACGATTTCCCTGGTTGCTCGTGGTTGCATTGCTGGCCACGGGGGTGTTGGCGCTTTGCTTCACTGCTCCTGTGCTGGCGCAATCGCCCATCACGGTGGACGATTGGGGAACGGAGCAGACACTCACCCTCACTGTGCCCGGCGTTGTCAGTTCGACGGTGACGGGCACGGTCATGCTGGGCGACGAGCGTGATCTCCGCGTTGAACTGACTTCCGGCGACGCCGTTACCGCGCAGGTGACGGCCGGCGCGCTTTATTACGAAGCGGGCGTGGGCGCGCAAGCCGCCGCTTTGCTCGTGTGGGACGGCGAAGACGGCGACCCCGCTGCACTCGTTCCCACCGGACTCGGCGGTGTGGACTTGACCGGCGGCGGAACGCAGAATGCTTTCGTGCTGCCCCTCACGCTGGATGCAAACACACGCTTCACTCTCACTGTCTATACCGGTGCGAGCCTCGTCTCCACGTACACCGTCGCCTTGTCGCCGGGTACAGGGAATTTGCCCTTCACGCATACCGTGCCGTTCGGCGCGTTCAGCGGCGCGGCGGACTTCGCCAACGTGGGCGCGATTGCGCTGGAACTCGCCACGGACGGCGGCGGCATTGTTCTCCTTGGCGGGTTCCGCACCACGACCGTCGCCGCCGACCTCGTCATCACCAAAGAGGTCTACCCCGATCCGGCCATCGCCGGGCGCTCGCTCGTCTACACCATCACCGTGACCAACGTCGGCCTGGGTACGGCGCACAATGTCATCATTTCCGATACGATGCCTCCGAGCACAACCATCCACACTGTTGATCAGACCGACAGCACGGTCTGGGATTTCGACCAGGGCGATTACGGCCTGTACACCGAATGGCGCGACGTGCGCCCCTGGCCCATCCAGGACGATGATTGGCTGCACTTGCGCGCCCCCATCACCCATACCGGCGTCTACACCTCGCGCGTGTTCGATGCCTTCAACCTCGCCGAATGGGATTGGCTGGCCTGGACGCCGCGTCGCCCCTACGGGAAACCCTTGCCAGACAACGGCACCGCCGAAACCGCCTACGAGGTGGGCAATGCCGATATGACCGGCAACCAGGTTTTGCTGCACCTGGAGGCCATTTCGTACACTCAGTTCACCACCGACACCTTCATTCTGCCGCTTGCCGGTATTGTCACCGACACCTCCGGCAACAACATGCCGGCCTACTTCCCCGCCGCGCCCGGCGAAGGCATACCTGTGCTCGCCTCGAATGGGTGGTTTGGCAACGCGCTGCGCTTCAACGGTGATTTGCGCCAGACTCTCGCCATCTCTGACACTTACGATCCCGGCCGTTACACGCTGGAACTGTGGGTTTACCCGGAGGTCGTCACGGACACCGCGCTCATCCTGCGCACCGACGCCCTCACTGCCGAGATCGCGCCGGGCCACTATTCGCACATGCTCGGCATCCGGGACGGCAAATTCATCCATTACACCAATGCCGGGGGTGGGCGCACCGCCATCGGGACGACCGATGTACAGACGAACACCTGGTATCACATTGTTGGGACGGCGCAATCCGGCGGTGAATTGCTCCTCTACGTCAACGGGCGCGAGGAGGCCCGCGTGCCGCGCATCGGCGCTCTGTGGATAGGCGGTGATCACTATCGCCTGGCGGCCGGCTACGGCCCCACCACGACGATGACGTACTTCAGTGGCATCCTGGATGAGGTCGCCGTCTACAGCCGCACGCTGGCCGTCGATGAAGTGCGCGATCACTACCTGCGCGGCGCGCTCGACATGGCGTTTCAGGTGCGCACGTGCGCCGATGCGACGTGCGATACCGCCGTCTTCGCCGGTCCTGGCGGCGACCCGGCCGCGTACTACTCTGAACGCAACGCGACCGGGACAATGCCGCTTGTTGTCGGCCTCGACGTGCCCGACAGTCGTTACATTCAGTACCAGGTCACGCTGCGCACCACAGACCTGGCCTACACCCCGCAACTGCGCAATGTTAGCCTGGGGCCGGCCCACCGCGTGGTGACGGCCACCCAGGGCAGTTGCGTGGGCGAAGCGCAGAGCTTCTCCTGCGCCGTGGGGACGCTGGCGCCCGGCCAGGTGGTGACGATCAGCACGAGCGCGTGGATCGACAGCGCCGCGCTCGGCTGGATCACCAACACCGCCTCGGTGACAACAACGGTGGTGGACGCCAATCCCACCGACAACACGGTGACGCTCTCCTCCACGGTCGAAGCGGAAGTCAACCTCATCGTTGAGAAATACGATGAGGATATGAACGGCGGTGCGGACCCCGTCAGTCCCGGCGAGGTGATCACGTATACGCTTCTCGTTCGCAACGCCGGGCCGAGCGTGGCGCGCGGCGTCACCGTGACGGATGAATTTACGGCAGGAATGTTTATCTCCGCCACCGCGCCGACCGGTTGGGATCCCTGCCAGGTCGATAGCCACATCATCACCTGTACTACATCGTTCCTCGACGTGGAATGGGATAACTGGCAGCAGACATACAATTGGGAGGAAATCATCATCACGGCGCGTGCACCGGTGACCGAAATGGGCGTCACCAACACTGCCTGGATAACGAGCACGGCACCCGAACTGGAGCCTACCAGCAATATGACCGTCGAAACCACGCTGATCACGCCGGTCGCCAATCTGACGGTGAGCAAAATCGCCAATACCGACATCGTCGATCCCGGCGCGACGCTTATCTACACCGTCACGGTGACGAACCACGGGCCTTATACCGCCACGAACGTCGTTTTGACGGACACGCTGCCCATCGAGGCCGCCGATTACGCCGTCTACCCCGGCAGCCTGTGGGATTGTAGTTGGCCGTCCGTCAACGTCGTGACGTGTGCGTTGCTCGACAACCTGGCAGCGGGTGCGTCGACAAGCCTTACCTTCACCATCACGGCACCGCAAACCGGCCTCATTGTCAACACCGCATACGCCACGACTGCCCAGTACGACTACGATGAGGACGACAACTGGGCCGACGTCTACACCCTTATTCGGCCGGTCGCCGATCTCGCCATTGCCAAGATGGACACACCCGATCCGGTCTATGCCGCCGCGCCGCTCACGTATACGTTGACCGTGACGAACGCCGGTCCCGCAGCAGCGGGTATCGTCACCAGCACGGTGCGCGCGGGCACAGGTCAGGCGATGCGCATCGACATCCGCCCCGGCGAGTCGCGCCCGCCTTTCACCTCCGTCTGGCTGAACAACGTGCCGGGCGTCATTCAGAACGTCACCGTGACCCTGCGTGGCCTGAGCCACACCTATCCCGGTGATCTGGGCGTGCTGCTGGTCGGGCCTTCAGGCCAGAACGTGTTATTGATGGGGCACGTCGGCGGCGGCACGGACGTGGATAACCTCGATCTCGTCTTCAACCAGCAAGGTGCTGCCGTCACCGAGCCGCTTACCACCGGCGTTGTCTATCGCCCGACCAACGACGGGCTGATGGAAGGTTTCCGCATCGATGGGCCTTACGGCAACAGCCTTGGTGGCTTCTACGGCAGCGACCCGAACGGGCGCTGGCAGCTCTACATCATCGATACGGTGTATTCGGATGCCGGTATCCTTGCCAACGGCTGGCAGCTGGAACTGACGACCGTGACCGCCGACACCATCGTCGTCACCGACACGCTGCCCTCCGGCCTGAGCGTGCAAGGGCCGGTGCAGACGACGCCGGGCTGGCAATGCGCCGGCAGCGGTGCCTTGACCTGCGAGGCGGATTATCTCGCCGTGGGGGATGTGGCGACTTTCGAATTCGTTGTCACCGCGCCGATTACCGGCGGCGTCATCACCAACACCGCCGGGATCACATCCACCACCGCCGACCTCACTCTGCTGAACAACACCGCCGTCGAAACCACAACCGTTATCCCCGCAGCCGATTTGTCGCTGCTGAAGCTGGTGGAACCCGTGCTTGTCAGCCGTGGCGATCCTCTGACGTATACGTTTGCCGTCGAGAACCTCGGCCCCAGCGAAGTCTTGACGACGGTGACGCTCACCGACGATCTGCCCGCGGCGTTGACCGCCGTACAGGTCATCACCAACGGCTGGGTGTGCGATCTCGGCGCGTTGCCTGCGCTGACCTGCACGCTCGACAGCCTGGCAATGACGGCTGCGCCCGTGCTCACTATCACCGCCAACGCGCCGATCACACTCGGCGAATACGCCAATACCGCTGTTGTCGCGTCCACCACTGCCGACCTCACGCCGTTGAACAACACCAGCACCGTCACGTTCACCGTCATCGAGTCGCCTATCCTCACCCTGGCGGCTTACAACGACAGCCCCACCTTTGTCGGCGACGAGACGCATCTCTGGGCCGTCGCTACGCCGGAGGACAACGTGACGTACACCTGGGACTTCGGCGATGGCGCGACCGGCGCAGGCACGCTCGTCACCCACACTTATCCGGCGGTCGGCGTGTTTACCGCCATCGTCACCGCGACGAACCCCGCCAGCGTCCTCACCGCTACGACGGTCGTGACGATCACCGGCATCCCGACAGCCAACCTGTCGCTGGTGAAGTCCGTCGAACCCGCGCTCGTCAGCCGGGGCGATCTTGTGACGTATACGCTCGCCGTGGTGAATCTCGGTCCCAGCGAAGTCTTGACGACGGTGACGTTGACCGATGACTTGCCTGCCGCGTTGACTGCCGTGCAAGTGATCACCAACGGCTGGGCGTGCGATCTTGCCGCGTTCCCGGTGCTGGCCTGCACGCTTGACAGTCTGGCGGTTATGAGCGCACCGCTTCTCACCATCACCGCTAACGCACCGGTCACGCTCGGCGAATACGCCAACACGGCTTCTGTTGTGGCGGCCATGCTCGATTCCGATCCGCTCAACAACACCGATACGGTTACGTTTACCGTTGTCGAGTCGCCTATCGCTGCGCTCGTCGCTTACAACGACAGTCCCACCGTCATCGGCGAAGAAACGCATTTCTGGGCCGTTGCCACGCCGGAGGATAACGTGGCTTACACTTGGGACTTCGGCAACGGCGTCAGCGGCGCGGGCGCGCTCGTCACCTACACTTACCCAACGACCGGCACGTTCACCGCCATCGTCACTGCGACGAATCCTACGACCGTCCTTACCGCTACGACGATTGTGACGATCACCGACGTACCGGTCACGCCTCCTCGTGTGGTGTATCTGCCGTTGATCATGCGCAACTACGTCGTCGCGCCGGATCTGGTGGTGGCGCACTTGTTCGCTTCGCCCAATCAAATTGTCGTCGTCGTCCGCAACCAAGGCGCCGCGCCGATTTTGTCAGTGCCTACCAATGAGTTTTGGGTGGATGTATACATCAATCCTTCCTCGCCGCCTACCGCCGTCAACCAGACCTGGCAGCACCTTGCTTCGCAGGGCCTTGTTTGGGGCGTCACCGCCGATGCGCTCCCGCTCATGCCTGGGGACGTGCTCACCTTGACTGCCGCCGCGACCGGGGGACCGTACCCATACTTCCGCCCGGACGTAAGCGTCGTCACGTGGCCCTTGCCCGTAGGTACGGCCATCTACGCGCAGGTGGATTCGGCGAATGAGGCCACGACCTACGGGGCGGTGCTCGAAAACCACGAGATGATTGGCGGGCCGTACAATAATATCGCCGGGCCGGCGCTGGTGAGCGGCATCGCCAACCACATTATCGTCGTTACGCCTGTAGGGTTTGAGTCGCCGGTAAAAGATTATCTGCCGAGGCGGCCATAGATATTTCGCATTAGTAGGGCGAGTTGTCAACTCGCCCTACATTACTGACGCTACTGACGCTTGCTGAAGGAGGAAGGAATTATGTACAGCAAATTGCATCTGAAATTAGGGGGGCTGTTGATTGTTGGACTTGCACTGCTCCTGGGAACGTCGCCGCTGTGGGCGCAAGTTGCGCCGCCGCCATTGCCAACCCGTCCGCTCCCTACTGCTACGCCTACCCCTATATTGACGCCAACGCTAGTCCCCCCTGAAACCGGCACACCGGAATCAGTGCCAGCGCAATCGGCGCAGAGCAGCGCCATCGTGTTGGAAGCGCGTTTCACTGCGAACCTCGTATGGGCTAATCTGTGGACGGTGATAGAACGGCAAACCGAAAACGGCGTTTGGCAAGCCGTGGAAGGTTGGCAAGGTACATTCGACACTGTGGCTGCGGATGTGGGCTACAAGACCTGGGGCGTTCCATCGAGCCTGTTTGGGCAGGGCCCGTTCCGTTGGCGGGTAGCGACTGCGCGAGATGGCTCGACGCTGGCGACGAGCCAACCCTTCACCTTGCCGGAGCGTGCGGGCGTCCGTTTCGTGGTCGTGGTGACGTTACCCTCTACATCCCAACCAATCCTGCTGCCGGCCACCGGCGCTTCTACGGGGTGGGTAGGTGTTCTTTTAGTGCTTGTGAGTTTGTTGCTTGTGTGGCGATTGCGGAACGGTTCCAACAAGTAAATCTCAGTAGGTCTAAGGTGTCCACCATGCAGAAAATCGGCTACGTTGCGCTTCTGGTGCGGGACTACGACGAGGCGCTGGCTTTCTACACCGGCATCCTCGGCTTCGACCTGATCGAAGACACCGCGTTGGGGAACGGCAAGCGTTGGGTGCTCGTCGCGCCGCCGAGGACCGCCGGAACGTATCTACTACTCGCCAAAGCAACGACACCGGAGCAGATGGCCCGTATTGGCGATCAGACCGGCGGGCGCGTATTCCTGTTCCTGCACACAGACGACTTTTGGCGCGACTACCACGCGCTGCGGGCGCGCGGGTTGCAGTTCACCGAAGAGCCGCGTGTGGAATCGTATGGCACGGTCGCCGTTTTCGTCGACCTCTATGGAAACCGGTGGGATTTGTTGGAATTGGGAGCTTGCAGGAGTAGGAGCCAGTAGCGGCGGGCTGAAACCGCTACTTCTCCAAAACGTTGATGGATCACACCTGGACTGCGGCGGAAGGCTCGTTTCATATCGGCAAGGTCGCGGGGCTGCTTGTGGCGCACAGCACTTGACATCGGGATTTAAGCCCTTAGAATGGAAAGGTATTTATCCATTTTATCAAAAGGAGGTTGTAACGCATGGATCTTTTCGAGAAGTGTGGGGCTTTTACGGCAGCCAACGACGTGCGTGAATCTGGACTTTATCCTTATTTTATCCCATTGACCAACAACGAAGGTTCCGAAGCGCGTATTGGCGATCATCATCTGATTATGATCGGGTCGAACAACTATCTGGGGCTGACGATGCACCCCAAAGTGCGCCAGGCCGCGCTTGATGCCATTAAGACGTATGGCACAAGCTGCACCGGCTCACGCTTCCTCAACGGAACCCTGGAGATGCACCTGGAACTGGAACGCCAACTGGCCGAGTGGGTGGGCAAGGAGCGCGCCCTGGTGTTCAGCACCGGCTACCAGGTCAACGTAGGCGTGATTTCGGCGCTGGTGGCGCGCGACGATTTCGCCATCACCGATAAGGACGACCATGCCAGCATTGTGGATGGCTGCCGGCTCTCCTTTGGGACGATGAAGCGCTTCCCGCACAACGACCTGGAGGGGCTGGAGCGCGTGCTGGCTTCTTTACCCGAACGGGGTGGGCGGCTGGTGATTGTCGATGGCGTGTACAGCATGGGCGGCGATATTGCCCCCCTGCCGGACCTCATCAAAGTGTGTAAGCAATACGGCGCGCGTCTGATGGTGGATGACGCGCACTCCATTGGCGTCCTCGGCGGTGGGCGCGGCACGGCGGCAGAGTTTGGCGTGACGCAGGATGTGGACCTGATTATGGGGACGTTTAGCAAGTCGTTCGCCTCGCTCGGCGGCTTTATTGCGGGTGACGATTGCGTGATCGACTATATCCAGCATCACGCCCGCTCCCTCATTTTCAGCGCCAGCATCCCTCCCGCCAATGCGGCGGCGGCGATGGCGGCGTTGGAAGTGATGCGCGAGGAGCCGGAGCGGGTGGTGCGGCTGAATGAGATCGGCGCGTTTATGCGTAAACGTTACCGCGAATTGGGCTTCAACATCGGGGTCAGCGAGACGCCCATCATTCCGGTGGTGATCGGCGAGGACTTCAAGGCGCTGCAATTCTGGAAGGCGCTCTTCGACAACGGCGTCTACACCAACGTCGTCCTGCCGCCCGCCGTGCCGCAGAACCAGACTCTGCTGCGTACCAGCTACATGGCAACGCATACCGACGCGCAGTTGGAGAAGGTGCTGTCCGTTTTCGAGAAGGTGGGCAAGGAGTTAGGCGTGATTTAGCTTTCAGCGGTCAGCTTTCAGTGATCAGCTTTTTGGGCGACGGGGCGAGGTTTTCTTCGCCTCGTCGTTTTTGTTGTTGTCATACGTTGGGGGAAGATTCGCGTGGATTGGCGAGATTCGCGGTTTATGCCGGGGACAGTTGAGCAAGCGCCCAGGCGGCGTGCTCGCGGACCAGTGCGCTGGGGTGGGTGGCTGCGGTTTGCGCCAGGACGGGACGCGCCGCCGGGTCTTGGCGGTTTCCCAATACGACGGCGGCGTTGCGCGCCAGTCCTTCCCAGGTAGCACGCCACAGCGGCGTGTGACGGAAGCGTGTGCGAAAGTCAGTTTCGCTCATTGTCAACAGTTCTGGCAAATCGAGCGTGGCCGTCTGTGGCGCGGGGACATCGGCGTAGGCGGCGAGCGGCTTGCGATTCCACGGGCAGACCTCCTGGCACGTATCACAGCCGAAGACGCGGTCACCTGGCAGCGGGCGCAGGTCTTCCGGGATGGCGCCGCGATGTTCGACGGTCAGATAGGCGACGCAGCGCCGTGCGTCGAGTACGCCGGGCGCGACGAGCGCGTTGGTGGGACAGGCATCGATGCAGCGCGTACAATTGCCGCAATCCGGCAGGGCGGGGACTGGCGTCGGTTCCAGTTCAATGCCCAGAAGCGCCACGCCCAGGAACAGGTAAGAGCCCAGGCGCGGGTGTATCAGATTCGTGTTTTTGCCGATCCACCCCAGACCCGCGGTCTGCGCCCAGGCGCGTTCCAGGAGCGGGCCGGTGTCTACGTAGCAGCGGGCGGGGAATGGACCGTGCGCCTCGGCGATGCGCTGGACCAGCGTTTCCAGGTCGCGCCGCAGCCAGCGATGGTAATCCTCGGCCCAGGCATAGCGCGAGACGCGCCCGTGCAGCGGGGGGAGTTCGGGATACGGCGCGCCTGCATAGGAGGCGGCAACGACCAACACCGTGCGTGTTTCCGGGAGAATGTTGCGAGGGTCGGCGCGCCGGTTCACGGCGTCTGAGCGCGCCAGGTAGCTCATCCCTGCGGCATAGCCGCGCGCCAGCCAGTCTTGATAAATGGCCCAGGTTGGTGTTGGACCAACCTGGGCCGCGCCGATGACCGCTATGCTGAGATCGGCGGTCAGTGATGCCAGTGCTTGTGAATCTAGTCGCACCTCTTATTCGCCAAGCGTCAGCATAACGTTGGAGCCACCGGTATCGTCGTTTTTCGTGATGGTGAGGCTCAGGGATTCGCCATCCTTCGTCCAGGTGCCCATCAGCATATCTTCCAGATTGGTGACGTCGCCGGCTTCCCACCCCCCGTTCTCCAGCATCTCGGTGTAGAACGTCGCAGTGTCTGCGACCGATGCGGGGCAGGAGAAGATGGACATGGTCCCCATCACCGTCACATCGGTGGCGTCTGGGCACAACTCTACACCTTCAGGCAGGGTGGCGACGTCTGTGGGAGGTTCGATGATGATGTCGGCATTGACATCGTAGATGTTCCAACTGAGGGTGAGTTTCCCTTTGCCTTCGTCTTCAAACGTGCCGGCTGCCATAACCTCGTAGCGCGCTACGAATTTTGGCAGGTCTCCTTCATCGACGATCCACACATCGACAGTGGCTTCTTCGATCTCGGAAGCGTTGAATGCAGTCGCCATATTCCAGGCGCTGTCTTTGATTTGGTAGTGCCGGGTCTTGAGACCATTCACGTTGTCCTTACCCACATATTTGTAGGAATCCTTGTCTGTATCCGAAAATATATCTTCGGGCTTGATGAAAAATTCGCCGAATCCACTCATGGCTTCGTCTTCGCCTGCGGTGGTTTGCATCCATTCCTCACCGAAGCGCATCCACTGCGTTTGGCCGATTCGGATAAACTCGATGTTTTCGCCGCCACTCTGCATCGTGTAACGCTGCGCAGCGGGATCGCGTGTGGCCTCTTCCGTAATGTTGAATTCCTCGACGCTGCCATCTTCTTTGGTGAAGGACCAGGTCATATCCATGCGATAGCTGTTGAGTCCTTCTAATGCGTTTTCGTCGAACGTGAGGGGCACATCTTCGTCCTCGGCTGGGGCCTCTTCTGTGCTAACCGGTTTGTCTTCACCGGCGGCCGGAGCCTCGGCCGTTTTTTCGACTGCCGCAGATGTCGGTTCGGCTGTGGGTGCCGGCGTAGCCTTGCCGCTAAAGAGCGAGCAGCCAAGTGACAGGACAAACAGCACTGCGATTAATACGATCCATTGACGTTTCATATATATCTCCTTTCGTTTTACTGAAGTTCCATGACGCGAATTGCGCGCAATCTGCGTCCCTTACTTTAGGCATTGTACCACATATCATGTGAAATGCTTGAGCAGGGCTTTATCATTCTCGTCACAGTTCCCTATTTTTGCTTCAAGCGGATCGCCAGATCCGCGGTTCCCTATTTTTTGCTTCGAGCGGATCGCCAGATCCGCGTCTTATGCGCTTAAAACGGGGAACTGGCGTTCCCCTCGTTCCCTATTTTTGCTTCAAGCGGATCGCCAGATCCGCGTCTTATGAACTTAAAACGGGGAACTGGCGTTCCCCTCGGAGCAAGCATGATAAGACCCTGTGCTGGGGCGCCCTATTTTTGCTTCAAGCGGATCGCCAGATCCGCGTCTTATGAACTTAAAACGGGGAACTGGCGTTCCCCTCGGAGCAAAAATGATAAGACCCTGTGCTGGGGCGCCCTATTTTTGCTTCGAGCGGATCGCCAGATCCGCGTCTTATGAGCTTAAAGCGGGGAACTGGCGTTCCCCTCGGAGCAAGCATGATAAGACCGGATCGCCAGATCCGCGTCTTATAAGCTTAAAACGGGGAACTGGCGTTCCCCTCGGAGCAAAAATGATAAGACCCTGTGCTGGGGCGCCCTATTTTTGCTTCAAGCGGATCGCCAGATCCGCGTCTTATGAGCGGGGAACTGGCGTTCCCCTCGGAGCAAGAATGATAAGAGAATGATAAGACCGAATCACCAGATCCGCGTCTTATGCGCTTAAAGCGGGGAACTGGCGTTCCCCTCGTTCCCTATTTTTGCTTCAAGCGGATCGCCAGATCCGCGTCTTATGAGCGGGGAACTGGCGTTCCCCTCGGAGCAAGAATGATAAGAGAATGATAAGACCGAATCGCCAGATCCGCGTCTTATGCGCTTAAAACGGGGAACTGGCGTTCCCCTCGGAGCACGTATGATAAGACCCTGTGCTGGGGCGCTAAAACTGGACAAAGTCAGGGTTGGTGGCATAATCTATGGATGCAGACCACAGGACCGCAGACGACCTGACTATGCTTACAGGGAGGAGAGTTTATGCTTGACATCGAACTGATTCGTAACGATCCGGAACGTGTGCGCGAGGCGCTGCGCAAGCGCAATGACGACCCCGCCTTGGTGGATGAGGTCTACGCGCTGGATGTCCAGCGCCGCGAGATGTTGCAGAAGGTCGAGACCTTGCGCGCAGAACGCAACCGAGTCTCCAAAGAGATCGGGCGGATGCAAGACAAGGACGCGCGCCAGGCCCGCATCGCGGAAATGCGTGAGTTGGGCGAGCAATTGGCTGCGTCCGAAGAGAAACTGCGCGAGATCGAGGCAGCCTTTGCGGAAAAGCAGATGTGGCTGCCCAACCTTCCCCACGAGAGCACGCCGTTAGGACCCGACGAAAGCGCAAACGTCGTTGTGCGCTACTGGGGTGAACGCCGTGACTTTGCCGCGGAAGGTTTCGAGCCGATCCCTCACTGGGACTTGGGACCGGAGTTGGACATCCTGGACTTCGAGCGTGGGGTGAAGCTCTCCGGCAGCCGTTTTTACATCCTGAAGGGCGCGGGGGCGCGCCTGCAACGCGCCGTCATCTTCTGGATGTTGGACGTGCAAACGCGGCAGAATGGCTACACCGAGGTGTATCTGCCGTTTGTCGTCAAGCGTGAGATGCTGGTAGGGGCCGGACAGCTTCCTAAGTTCGAGAATAACCTTTACCATGACGTGGAAGATGACCTGTGGCTCTTGCCCACCGCCGAGGTCGCCATCACCAACCTGCACCGCGACGAAATCCTCACCGCCGATCAACTGCCGCTCAACTACGTAGCCTACACGCCGTGCTTCCGCCGCGAGAAGATGAGCGCCGGGCGCGACGTGCGCGGCATCAAGCGCGGGCATCAGTTCGACAAAGTGGAAATGTACAAGTTCACCACACCGGAGACCAGTTTCAGCGAACTTGAGGCGATGGTGAAAAACGCCGAGGGCCTGTTGCAGATGCTGGAGATACCCTACCGGGTTGTGGAGTTGTGTACAGGCGACATCAGCTTCGGCGCGGCAAAAGGCTTCGACCTCGAAGTGTGGGCGCCGGGCCAGGATGCATGGCTGGAAGTCAGCTCGTGCAGCAACGTGACGGATTTCCAGGCACGGCGGGCCAACATCCGCTACCGCCCTGAACCGGGCGCCAAGCCGCAATTTGTGCACACGCTCAACGGCTCCGGGTTGGCGATGCCGCGCCTGCTGATTGCGATTATGGAGAACTACCAGCAGGCCGATGGTTCAATCGTCGTTCCTGAAGTGCTGCGTCCCTGGATGGGCGGTATCGACGTGATCCGGCGGTAACTTTGAGCTACAGACCTGACAGGTTTTCGGCAAACCAGAAGTTTGCATAACCTGTCAGGTCTGTTTTTTGTTGACAAGGCAGCGTTGCGTGGTATACTTCCCGGCGCGAGGAGTGGGTTATCCCCTCCGTTGGAGGGATGGCCGAGCGGCCGATGGCGACGGTCTTGAAAACCGTTGTGGCGCAAGTCACCGTGGGTTCGAATCCCACTCCCTCCGCTGTGATATTGGGGAGGTGCCAGAGTGGACGATTGGGGCTGCCTGCTAAGCAGTTAGGGGGTTGTATAACTCCCTCCAGGGTTCGAATCCCTGCCTCCCCGCTGTGTGATGGACGATCAAGCCCCCGTGGCTCAACTGGACAGAGCGTTTGGTTGCGGACCAAAAGGTTTCAGGTTCAAGTCCTGACGGGGGTACACAAGAAGGCCAATTGCTGGCCTTCTTTCACTGTAAAAGGGAAGTTCACCATGCCTCAGCCCCCGTGGCTCAACTGGATAGAGCGTTTGGTTGCGGACCAAAAGGTTTCAGGTTCAAGTCCTGACGGGGGTATCGCGCAGGTCGGATTGGGTTGATCCGACCTGTTTTGTTTGATGCCGGTGGTGGTTGTGTAGCGCGAGTTGCCAACTCGCGCCACAATGGGGCTTTCACATCGGCGGCATAGGGGGAGGTTGTATGCAAGCGAATGTTTTTGATGTGCTGATCGTGGGCGCCGGCCCTGCCGGCATCTTCGCTGCCCTGGAGCTGAGCCAGAACCCCCAACTGCGTGTAGCCATCCTCGAAAAGGGCGATGACATCGACCGTCGCCATTGTCCTCTGCGTGAACACGGCGGCGCGTGCCGGCATTGCAAACCATGCGCCATCCTCGATGGTTGGGGTGGGGCGGGTGCGTTTTCAGATGGCAAACTCACGCTCTCGGCGGCGGTGGGCGGTCATCTGGCTACCATTTTGGGCGAGGGCCAGGCAGCGGAGTTGATCCGCCAGGTCGATGCGGTGTATCGCCAGTTCGGCGCGCCGGATAAGGTCCACGGCATCTACACCGACGAGATCGAGAGCCTGGAAAAACGCGCGACCCTGGCGAACCTGCATTTTGTGTCGGTGCCAATCCGCCACATCGGCACGGAGCGCTGCATCGATCTGATGCGGGCGATGCGCGATGTCCTGCTGGCGCGCGGCGTGACGGTCCGCACCCGCACCGAGGTCGCCAAAATTTTGACCGATAACGGCCAGGTGCGCGGCGTGGAGACGAGCAAAGGCGAGCGGATCGAGGCCGGGGCGGTGATCCTCGCGCCGGGGCGGGAGGGCGCGGCCTGGCTCGAAGCAACCGCAAAGCGCCTGGGCCTGACGATTGCGCGCAATCCCGTCGATCTGGGCGTGCGTGTCGAGGTGCCGGCACCGGTGTTGGAGCCGATCACCCGCCTGGTGTACGAATCCAAGTTCATCTACTACTCCGACCGGTTTGATGACCAGGTGCGCACCTTTTGCATGTGCCCCTACGGTGAGGTGAGCACCGAGTTTGTCGGCGACGTGATGACGGTGAACGGCCACTCGTTTGCCGAGCACCGGACGCCTAACACCAATTTTGCTTTGCTGGTGAGCAAGAATTTCACCGAGCCTTTTGATGACCCGATTGCGTATGGCAAGAGCGTGGCGCGGCTGGCGAATTTGCTCAGCGGCGGTATCCTTGTGCAGCGCTTGGGCGATCTGGAGGAAGGGCGGCGCTCGACGGTCGAACGGATGTCACGTTCCATCGTCCAACCCACGCTGCCGAGTGCCACGCCCGGCGATCTCAATCTGGTGCTACCTTACCGCTACGTCGTCGACATTCTGGAGATGTTGCACGCGATGGATAAAATCGCGCCGGGGGTGGCTTCGCGCCACACGCTGTTGTATGGCGTCGAGGCCAAGTTCTACTCCAATCGCCTGCACCTGACCCCCACGATGGAAACCGAGGTGGCCGGGTTGTTTGCGTGTGGCGACGGCGCCGGCGTGACGCGCGGCCTGATTCAGGCTTCGGTTTCGGGGATGATCGCGGCGCGCACGCTGCTCAGTCGTCTGTGAGATCGGGATCCCCGAAATCTTCCGGGGCGGCGGGCAGGTCGGGGTTGAATTCACCGCGCAGGGCGCGGGCGAAGACAAGGTAGCCGGTGTGGGCGATGATGCGGTCGAAAGGGCGCAGACGGCCCGGCACGGGCTTGTAGGGCCGCAGAATCAGTTCTTCCACCTCGGTGTAACCGAAGGCGGGCTGTTGGAGATGGCGTAGCAGCGCGGCGACCTGGTTGGTGGTCGGCAGCAGGCTGCCAAAGAAGCCGCCGCCCTTGAGCGCGGCGTGGACGTGCGCCAGGTACTCCCATGGGGCGCGCACATCGAGAAACACGGCATCGACACCTTGTTCGTCGAAGCCCTCTCCGATATCACGAACTTTGAACGTCACATAGGAGGCCAGTCCCAGGCTTTCCACGTTTTTTTGCGCCAGGGCTTGCATCTCCGGGCGGGCTTCGTAGGTGTAGACGTGACCGTGTGGCATCACCATACGCGCCAGGGCCAGGGTGAGGCCGCCGCTGCCGGTCCCCGCCTCGATGATGTGGGTGCCAGGGCCGATGTTCATCTTCATCAGCATATAGCCGATTTCTTTGGGATAGACGATCTGGGTGGCGCGGCGCACGGAGCGCACGAGTTGTTCCAGCGAGGGCGGGAGAATCTGGTAGGCGTAGCCGAGGTGCGTTGTGACACTCTCGCCCCACGCTTGTCCGATGATAGTATCGTGCGGCACTACGCCGTGATGTGTCTGGAAGACCTTCCCCGGTTCCACGAAGGTGAGGGCTTCCTTGCGATCTTTGCCAACCAGGAGTACAATGTCGCCTGGTTGAACATAAAGGGTATTTCTTTCGTTATCCACGCGTTCTCCTAAACTTTGAGCCTTGCGCAGGAAGGCGATATTCAGTTTCAGTAGATCCAATTTCGCTTGGTCTGGATCGCCAGATCAGAACGGGGATCTGACGATCCCCTGGGAGCATTTTGGGATCTACTGAGTTTCCTGATTTTGCCTGGTCTGGAGCGATCCAGACCAGAACGGGGATCTGACGATCCCCTTGAGCATTTTTGAATCTACTGCGTTTGTTTTCGCTCCGGCAAGGTTAACTTTTCTTGTTGGCGTAAACCGATTATAATGAAAGAAACGTTTGCTGCAACCTTGAGGGGAGGACCTATGCATCAAGAAACGATTGATCGTTTAGCGATCACGATTGTCGATGGTAGCCAGTCCCGCGACTTAATTCAGGCGCTCAACAAGGAGAAATTCTCCGTGACCATGGTGGATGCGGTGGGGGGCTTTCTGCACGAGGCGCTGGTCACGCTGTTGATTGGGTTGCCGTCGGCGCGCTTGCCCAGATTCTTTGCGGTGGTGCGCGAGCAATGTCCGCGGCGCACCCGCTACGTGCCGATGGGGGTTGAACTTTCGCTGACGCCCGGCTACCCGATGATGATTGAGGCTTCGGTAGGTGGTGCGACGGTTTTTGTCCTTCCGGTGGAACGCTTTGTGCAATTGTGAGGTGAATACGATGAAACTCGTTATGGCGATTGTGAAAGACTCTGATGCAATGGATGTATCCGATGCGTTGGTGGAGCACGAGTTCCGGGTGACGCGCGTGGCGAGCACCGGTGGTTTTCTGCGGCGGGGGCGGGTGACATTGCTCATCGGTGTGGAAGAAGAGGCGCTGGAAGAAGTCTTCGGCTTGATCGAAAGCGCCTGCCGCGCACCCGATCCCGGCGAACACAAGGCCACGCTATTCGTGATCCCGGCGGAGGACTTCGTCCAACTCGGTTGAGGCTGCGGGAATCGATATGGCCGACAAGGTTGAGCAGCGATTGTATCATGGGGACATCAGCGCCGAAGATATGGCGCGTGTGCTGGTGTTGCGCTTCGATCAGGGCGAGACGCGGGCGCAGTGGATGCCGGCTGAAGGCAAACGCGCCATCGTACACATTCAGAGCCGCAAAGTCGAACACAGCGATCCCAACACCGAAGTGACGGTGCATATCACCCCCATGCAGACCGGCGTGACGGTAGCGGTGAGTGAGCAGCGGATTCTCGGTGTCGCGGCAGATCTGGCGCGAGCGGGATTGAAGGGCTGGCGCAATCCGCTGCGGCTGGTGAATGAACTGGACAACGTCGCCCGCAACGTGCGCTGGCTGGGATTGCGCACGGAGATTTGGAAAGCGGTCGACGAATACTGCCAGAGCCGGGGCAAAGGCTTGGGAACGGCGGCGGCGTTTCAGACGGTGGTATGTTCTTACTGTGGCACGCCCAATGACCTGGGCGCGCATATTTGCCAGGCGTGTCGCGCGCCGCTGGCCGAAGTGCAGCCGGTGGTGTGCGCGCGCTGCGGTTTCCTCAACGATCCAGAAGCCGGCCTGTGCGTGAACTGTGGGGCTAAATTGCGGGAGCCGACAAAACGATGACTGAATCGTTGACGACGATCATTCTGGTCCGCCACGGGCAGACGGCCTGGAACCGCGTGGAGCGGTTTCGCGGGCGGGCCAATATTCCCCTCGATGAGACCGGTTTGGCGCAGGCCGAGGCGACGGCGCGCTATGTGCTGGCGCATTGGACGCCCGCCGCTGTCTATTGCAGCCCGCTCCTGCGAGCGCGCCAGACTGCCGAGAAGATCGCGCAGCCGTTGCAGTTGCACGAGCGCACGCACCCCGGTTTCCTGGATATCGACTACGGCGTTTGGGAGGGGCACACCCCGGACGACCTGCGCAATCAAGGCTGGGCGAAGGCGCTGGAACTGTGGTACACGCAGCCGCACGCCGCCCCTATTCCCGGCGGCGAGACCCTGCAAACGGTGCGGCTGCGGGCGATGGGGGCGCTTGGCGAGATCGCCGAGCGCCATCGCGGGGAAACCGTAGTCATTGTGGCGCATACGGTGGTCAATCGGTTGATCCTCCTGGGGATCCTGGGCGTTGGCAACGAGCGTTTCTGGCATCTGGGCCAGGACACCTGCGCGCTCAATGTCCTCGAATTTGACGGACAGTTCTACAAGTTGTTAAAAATGAACGACAACTGCTACCTTGCCAATCTCGTTGGGTAGCGATAGTGAGACATTCCAAATGCCAGCGGCCACTTAACGAAGTGGCCGCTGATTGTGCCCCGTTTGGCTGCGTCGCCACAGGATGGCTATTCTGACTCTACCAACAGTACAGGCAGATAGTACTGGTACGGCGGGTTGATCCACACCTGGGCGCAAACCGGTGCGGTCTGAATGAAAGTCGTGGTTGCGGTGACACAGTATGGATAACGGCCATCGGAGAGATTGGGCAAGGAGACCGAAACTGTTTGTTTGTTTCCACAACACCCCAGTTCGGGGATTACGACTTCTCCAATGGGCATGGAGGTGCTACTGTTGTGATAGAACGTCACCGTCAGCGGTTCGCCTATCTCGGAATAGCCTTCATTACTGAGCGTAGCGGAAAACGTGACGGTAAGGGGTGTAACGACATTGGAGAGTACCTTAGACTGGAGATCGGTGATCTGCAAGTTGATATCCTGGGTGGTGATGTAAAAATCGTAGTCCGCGCCGACGATATAATTTGACCAGGGAAGCGCGACGACTTCATGGTCGCCGCAGCATTGCAGGCCATCCAGGGCGATCCAGTTGATTACGCTGTAGTACGTTGGACTGACCGGTGAATTGCCGATCACCTTGGCGACGATTAGCCCCTCTGCGTTAATATCCCCGCTGTTGGAGACTGTGAAGTTAACGGTTGCCGTGACCGGTGTTCCTGTCTCGGTAACCGGCGTGGTGATGTGGGCGTCGAGCGTCAGCAAGTTCACCGTGGGGGTGATTTGTGCGGTATAGGCGGCGTAGGCCCGCCCCATCGCCGTTGGCTGATACGTGTACGGATCAAAGAGCGTGCCACCCGGATAGCTGCCGTGATCGAGACTGAACCAGGCCCATCCCTGGACCAACCGCCCGTCGTCCGGCCGGTAACCGGTGATGGGACTGCGGGCGCTCAGCATCCAGTCGAATCCGGCATACATGAATTCCCGATTTTTGATGTCGTAGGTAGGGTTGGAGTATACCAGGTTTTCATAAAACAGAATGCCATATTCAGGAATGATCAAAGGATGGTTGCGATAGCCATTGTCATACATCCACTGGCGAAACGTTTCGATGCGTGAGGTGAAGATGTTCATATTCCAGTGATCGTAAACTGAATAGAATGTGCCACCATTTATTTTTGACTCGTATTGACTGGGCCAATCCGGTACGTAGCAGGCGCCCCAGGCAAAGGGTTCGCCGGGGGCTCTTTCAGGATAGCACGTCTCGCAGAGAATATAGCTGTGGACGCTCCACAAGTCCGCCGGGAGCGGCTCGCCATAGCGCGTCTGGTACTCCGCCAGCACGCGATTCAGGTATTTGAAGCGCAGAGGCGTGGGCTGCACAATGTTACCGGCGGCGATTTTGGCCGTAGGATCGGCGGCTTTGATGAAGTAGTATACATCGTGATAAGCGCGCGCGTACCACTCCGAGCGCATGTTGTCCATCGTGTTGCAATCCGGTTCGTTGCCGATGAGCCAGATGGCTCCCGGTTGTCTGGCGATGGCGTTGAGCAGCGTTGTGCCGGTGGGGGAGGCGGTGTAGCCAACCTGGACTTTATTGCTCAACACCGGTTTAACGCGGACGGTTTGCATATATTGGAGGGGGGGTAGTTGCGTCGCGCCTGTGGCGCCCCAATCCCAATACCACCCGGCATTGAGATAGGCCGGCCAGCCGCGCGCCTGTACATCCTTCACTTTCCTGGTCCACCCAAATCCGAACCGCCCCAGAACAAGCCCGGCTTGCTGCGCTTCAGCATGGGGAGCCGAAACCGCTGTGTTTGCCCCCAGGACCGCAGCAATGCCGATCACTATCGTTAAAACAAGAATTCCCGTGCGCGCTCTTCGGTTTGAACACAACTTTTTCATTTCGTATATCCCTCAATTCTTTGACCGTTATACTTATATTCTACCACACACAAATGCGAATTGACCGCTTTTCCATTGTGCCGTATACTTAAGGTGGCTTCCGGCGCATCTGCCGGATTCCACAAGGGCTTCACTGTCTCATCAATCGTTGTGGAGGTTAGACTATGGGGGAGAAATTATTTGCCAATCCTTACAGGGAATTTACCGCTATCCGCAATGTCCTCTTCGATCGGGTGATGCCGGCGCTCTCGTCCGACGCCTGGAAAGTGTTGTGCGTGGCTTTGCGCCAGACCTGGGGCGGCGACGTGGAAAGTGGGCGGGCGATCCCCGTTCACATCACGCTCGCCCAGTTCGAGGAAAAAACCGGCATCAAGGAATCTGGATTGATTGGCAAGGCGCTGCGTGAGTGTGTGGACGCCGGTTATTTGCTGCTGGATCAATCCGGCGAGCCGACCACCGACTTCGTGCTCAACCGCGATATCGAATTGAAGCCGCTTATTCCGGCAGAGGACAAGCCCGAAAAGATCGTGCCGCTGCGGCCTGATTTGGAGAGCGCCTTTCAAGCCCTGGTCAATTTTAGCCGGGAGATGGGGGCGACCGCCGATCTGTCACTGGTGCGTCGGGCGGTGGTCGATAACGGGGCGGACGCCGTCGCCGATTGGATTGCGGTGGGGCGTTTGATGACGCATCTGCAGCCGCCCGCGCGCTTCAAGACGGTGCTGGAACGGCTCTTGCAGGGCGTTCCGCCACTGCCACTCAGCATGCTGGCGCCGGAAGAACTGGCGGAAGTGGAAGAACCTGCCCCCGTCGTTCGGAAAGACGCGCGCGAGCTTTCGGCGTCCGAATTGTGGGAGGCGATTCTGGAGGCATTGCGTTCCAAGATGCGGAGCACCAAATTCAAATTCTTTGAATCTACGGTAGGGGTCGCGCTTGGCAATGACGTGTTGACGGTGGAAGCGCCCAACGAACGAACCCGGGAATGGCTTGAGAGCGGGCAGTTTGCTGCACTGACCGTGGAAACGGCCAGGGAAGTAGCCTGGCCGTCACTACAGTTGAAATTCATCGCCAAAGCATAAGGATACCGATGAAACGCTTCGCCGTGTTGCAGCTTTCCGGGTGCGCCGGCTGCGAAGTGGCGCTCCTTAACGCCGAGGCGTGGGTGGCGCAATACAGACTCGTTTACATGCCGTTGGTCGTTTCCGCCGAGGACGTGCCGGAGGTGGACGTCCTCCTCATCAGCGGCGGTGTGCGCACTGACGAAGACCTCTATAAGTTGCGGCGTGCGGTGAAGAAGGCGCAGCAGGTTGTTGCTGTGGGAACGTGCGCCATTTCCGGCGGCGTTGCCAACCTGGGCGACCGTGACGATGTGCGCGCGCTCTTCCTCGTCGAAAAGGATCGCCCGCACGTGCCCCGTCTGCTCCCCAAATCCCACCCGGTCGATGCGTTCGTCACGGTGGACTTGTACGTGCCGGGTTGCCCGCCGACCTCGGAGCTGTTTATGGCGGTGCTCACGAACCCCCACGATTTTCAAGCCAGCAAGGTGGTTTGCCAGGAATGTGGGCGGCAGAAGCTCAAAGACGTGAAACCGGCGCACCTGCTCGGCTTCCAACAAGGCGAAGTGCTCCCCGACGTGTGCCTCATCAACCAGGGCTACCTTTGCGTGGGTTCTTCGACGCGCGGCGGCTGTCGTGCCCCGTGCCCGCGCGCGGGCCATCCGTGCGTGGGCTGCCGCGGGCCTTCGGACGTCTTCATCGAGAAGGAGTCTGCGGCGTGGTTCACCAGCATCAAGCGCGTGTTTGCGACGATGACGAACGTGCCGGAAGACGAAATCGAGCGGGGGTTGCGTTCCCCACAGTTGGCGCTGTTCCTCTTCCAGTTCTCCGACTATGCCGACAACAGAACTGTCGGTGGAGACTACCATCCACGTCCGAAAGAGAAGGTGCTGTGAGATGACGACGCTAACCTTCCCCTTGAGCCGCATTGAGGGACACGCCCGTGTGGTCATCGAAGCACGCGGCGGAATTGTCCAATCCGCCAAATTCCAGGCCACCGAGTTTCGCGGCTTCGAGTACCTGGTGAGGGGCGCGCCTGCCGAGCAAATGCCGGTGCTCGTACCGCGTATTTGCGGTGTGTGCTCGACAGCGCACCACGTCGCCTCAGTCAAGGCGCTGGAAGACGCCTACGGCGTCACGCCGCCGCCGTTGGCGCTGACCATCCGCGAATTATTGATGCTCGGCCAGTTGTTGCAGAACCAGGCCACATCGCTCTTCATCTTCACGATGCCTGACCGGCTGGGGGTGGACAGCCTCTTTGACGTGGATACCACCGAATTGGACGGCGACGCGCTGGCAGGCGTGGCGGCGCGCGCGCTGCAAGTGCGCCAGGCGGGGACGCATCTCATCACGTTGGCGGGCGGGCAGTTCATTCACCCTGTCAAAGCCGTGGTCGGCGGCGTGACGGGCGGCATCGGCGCGGCGGCTGCGTCCGCGATGCGGGCGGAGCTGGCGGAGGCGCTGCCTGTGGCATGTGCGCTCTTCGATACGTACTGGGACTATTCCGTGGCGTTGAGCGCGCGCCTGGGCACCTGGGGCGACGACGCGCCGGCCTGTTACCTCACGGCGGTCTGTGGCGAGCGCCCCAACTACTACGGCGACTTCATCCGGCTGATGGGCTGTGAAAGCGGCGACGTGTGCGCGCAGTTTCCGGCCCGCGAGTACCGCGCTTTCCTGACTGTGGAAGAGGCCGAGTACAGCTACGCCGCTCAAACCAGTTATCAGGGCCACGTCTTGCGGGCCAACAGCCTGGCGCGGGCCAACCTGATGGACAGCCTGGGCACGCCCTGCGCGAACGAGTATCTGCAACGCTTCCACCGCGAGTTCGGTCAACCGGCGCATGCGATTTTTCTCTTCGACCTGGCGCGCGGCATCGAATTGGTGTATGCCATCGAGCGCGCGATGGAGATTTTAGCCGATCCCCTTGAAGGCGCAGAGACGCGCATCCCCTATACCCCGCGTGATGGCGAAGGCTACGGCCTGGTTGAAGCGCCGCGCGGGCCCCTCATCCACCACTACCGCATCGAAAATGGTTTAATTGCCCAGGCCGAGTTTGTCATCCCCACCGTGCACAACATTCTGGCGATCGAGCGCGCCCTGCGCGTCGCCGCCGAGCGGTACATCACGCCAGAGCAGGTGAACCTGGAGTTGGAGCGTGCGGTGGGACGGGTGGTGCGGGCGTTCGATCCGTGTATCGCCTGTGCGACACAGCATTGATACAAACGTTTTCACTCGGGCCTTTGGTATTTTCCGTTTCTTCCTCGCATAGGTTAATGAAGGCGCTATCAATAGCGCAGTCAATTCTTGCCCTGCGCCGGTCGTCTGATACGGTTATGTATAGTTCCAGGGTGTTGATTACCTTTCGGCGGAAGCTCGGGTTATTGTTATTCGTGTCGATACCGTCTCGAAAGGCGGCAAGATGCTGTATCATGTCATAGGCTTCTTGTTGACTTACCTCGTAGTCGTGCAGGCGTTTTTCGCCTTCGTTCACCAAGTCGGTTAAGTGGTCAACCGAGTTTCGCAGTTTGTCCACTTCCGGTTTGTAGACAGCAAGCTCAACATCTGAAGCATTCAGCATTAGCTGCGCCAAACGCCGCAGGCGTTTTTCTGCTTCTATCTTTTCAATGCGGATGGCTTCCAGGCGCTCTCTTTCCGGTTGCGCTTCTGCTTTGAATTTTTCGACGCTGCATTCGTACTCGTGTTTAGACAAAAACTAGGGCGGCTCTGCACTTGAGCAAAACCGCCCTCTGGTAGATAATGGAGGTTATGAACCAACCAACATCTACCAGAGAACACATTGGCGTTGGCCGAGTTTGTACGCGGCAGTGGAAGATGGGCGCATCGCCAGTGCATGGTTGCACCGTTTCCTGATCCAGCAGGTTCCGCAACGCGGTGTGTGCATCTTTCCGTTGGACGGTTCATCCTGGCCCCGTCCCCGTGCGCGGACCTTGCCTGACTTGCAGTATGTCTATCAGGCTTCCAGTGATGTGAATGGCGGGACGATGCTTGCGCGTCGGGGTGATCACGCTGTCACTTTACATGCGTCTGCGGCGGGATCGGGTGCTCTATCAAGCACCGCCCCAGTCCACTACCCGTCGCCGGGGGCGTCCCCGCAAACACGGGGCTCGCTTTGCTTTTCAAGACCCCACCACCTGGGGCCCCACCGCCGAAATCCTGGAGTTTGAGGATGCCCACTACGGGACAGTGCGCCTGGAACGCTGGAACAACTTGCACGAACGCACAGCCGCGGAGGTGTCCTATGATGTGCTGCGCGCCAGTATCCATCGGGAGCACGTCAAACCACCCGCGCCGATATGGTTCGCTTGGCAGGCTCCGTCCTCCATTCCCTGAGCGGGCGCGGTCGGAGACCGGCCCGAGCGATTCCCATAATTGTCCTCTACCCACCGGCAAAGGGTGCATTTCAGAATTGGGGCGACCGTTCCCTATATCGTGCCGCAGAGCACGCAGAGTTCACAGAGATTTAAAAATCCCTCTGCGCTCTCTGCGAACTCTGCGGCTTAAGTTATGCGTTTATCTGGCTTTTGCCCCTGAATTGAGATGCACCCGACAATTATCCCCTGATCGGTTTGCGCTTTTGCGTTTGTTGTTTTTGCACAGCTTGTTGCCTCTTGACATAGCGAAAAAGTTGTGCTAAATTATACATGTAAAAGTGAAACGTTTCACTTTTTACCCTGAGCCAGGTCAACGTCATTCAAGACTCGATAATCCTGATTACGAACTTCGACTATCAGACTAAAGACTACCTGACGAATCGCAAGGAGACATAATGGGCCGGAAATTCGAGAATCCTTACGGTTATTTTTCTGACGATGGCAGGGAATATGTCATCACTACGCCTTTTACCCCGCGCCCCTGGGTGAACATCATCAGCAACGGGGATTATGGCATGATGGTGTCGCAGAATGGGTCGGGCTATAGCTGGCGCGGCAATGCGGGACAAAACCGCCTGACGCGCGCCTTTCAAGATCTGATCAAGGACGACTGGGGCAAGTACTTCTACATCCGCGATGTAAACAGCGGCACTTACTGGTCGGCGACCTGGAAGCCGGTGATGCACGCTTTTGAATCCTACCAGGTCGTCCACGGGCTGGGCTACACGCGCTTCGTCCAGCAGGTCGAGGGCATCCACAGCGAGTTGACGGTTTTCGTTGCCGCGGCGGACCCGGTGGAAATCTTCCGGCTAACGCTCACCAACACCGGCAACCAGCCGCGTGAGCTGGATGTGACCACCTACCTCGAATGGCTCCTGGGCTTTGCGCCCGATGAGCACCGCGAGTTCCACAAACTCTTCATCGAAACGTCGGCAGACGCTGCGTTGAACGCGCTGTTTGCCCGCAAGTACCTGTGGGGATTCCCCGACGACAAGGGCCGCCACAACAACATCGATTGGCCGTACACGGCGTTTATGGCCGCCAGCGAGCCGCTCAAAGCCTTCGACGGCGACAAGGAATCCTTCATCGGCCTGTACAACAGCCTGGAACGGCCACAGGCGATGCGCGACCGGGCGCTGGCAGGCCGGACGGGTCGCTTTGGGGACGCGATTGCGGCGTTGCAGGTGGGGGTGACGTTGGCGCCCGGCGCATCGCACACCCTCGTTCTCACGCTGGGGGCGGCGGAGCAGGGACGTGAGGATGCAGCAGAGCTAATCCGGCGTTACACCTCGCCCGAAGCAAGCGCGCAGGCGTTGGAGGACGTCGCCGCTTTCTGGTCGCGCTTTGTGGATGGCGAGCGCGTCGAGACGCCGGATGAGGCGTTGAACTTCATGACCAACGATTGGCTCAAGTACCAGGCCATTTCCTGTCGGCTGTGGGGGAAATCGGCTTACTATCAGGTCTCCGCCGGATACGGCTTCCGCGACCAGTTGCAGGACAGTCAGATTTTCCTGGTGGGCGAACCGGAGTACGCCAGGAAGCAGTTGTTGCTCCACGCCGCGCAGCAGTTCGTGGAAGGCGACGTGCTGCACTGGTGGTTCTCCATTCGCGGGGGCGGACCGCGCACCAACTGCTCGGACGATTTGCTGTGGTTGCCCTTCATTCTGGATGCTTACCTGAAGGAGACGGCGGATTACGCCATTTTGGACGAACCTGTTCCTTATCTGAACGGCCCGGCGGAGCCGTTGTACGAGCACTGTAAACGGGCTATCGAACGCGCCTTCTCGCACTTTTCGCCGCGCGGCATCCCGCTGATGGGCGATCACGACTGGAACGACGGGCTGAACGCTGTCGGCACGCTGCTGAAGGGCGAGAGCTTCTGGGTGGCGGAGTTCCTGTACGTGATTTTAGAGAATTTCGCCTCCCTGGCCCGGCGGCGCGGTGACGAACGCTTCGCAGCGCGCTGTGAGGCCGTGCGGGAGAGCCTCAAACAGGCGACGAACCGCTTCGGCTGGGACGGCGACTGGTATTTGCAGGCGACGACGGACGCCGGTCTGCCGCTAGGTTCGCACGAGAACGACGAGGGGCAGATTTTCCTCATGCCGAACATCTGGGCCGTCATCAGCGGCATCGCCGAGGGCGACCGCGCCCGGCAAGCATTGGACGCCGTGACGGCGCACCTGCTCAGGGATTACGGCACGCTGTTGAACTATCCGGCGTTCACGAAACCGCGCCCGGATGTAGGCTATGTCACCCGCTACGCGCCTGGGTTGCGCGAGAACGGCGGCGTGTACACGCACGCGGCGACCTGGTCCGTGTGGGCCTACACGCTTTTGGGCGACGCCGAACGCGCTTACGAAGCCTACCGCAAAATCTGTCCCCCTAACCGCAGCGCCGACATCGAGACTTACAAGGCCGAGCCTTACGTTACCCCCGGCAACGTGGATGGTCCGCAATCTGAGTACTATGGTCGCGGTGGATGGACATGGTACACGGGGTCGGCGCAGTGGCTGCACCGCATGGCGACGCACTGGATTTTGGGCATCCGCCCGCAGGAGGACGGTTTGCTGGTAGATCCGTCCATTCCGGCGGCCTGGGACGGCTACCGCGTGACGCGCCGCTTCCGCAATGCAGTGTACGAGATCGACGTGCAGAATCCGACGCACGTCAACCGGGGCGTCAAAGCCGTGACGGTAGATGGCCGGCCTTTGGAGGACAATGTGATTCCCGTCTTCTCTGATGGTCAAAGGCATGTCGTTGAGGTTGTGATGGGGTAGTCGGGTAGTCATGTAGTCGCGTAGTCATGTAGTCGCGTAGTCTGATGGTCTTTCGACAGGAATGAAAACGTAACGCAAGCTGTTAGCTTGCGGGAGGGGCAAACTAACAGTTTGCCCTACAGATGTGGTCTTTGGAGGAGGTGAAGCACGAAAAATACGCAGCGAAGAAAACGGCAAATCAATTCTTTGGTGTTTCATTAACCTATCAAGAACTCTGTGGAGGAGAAGAGTATGAAGATTTACGCTAAATTTACCGCTTTGTTTGTTTTGATGATGCTGGTGGTCTCGCTAAGTGGCTGTGGGCCGAAGGCAACGCCGGCGCCGGCCACGACAGAACCGGCTAAAACTGTTGAAGCCCCGGCCGCCACGCCGAAACCGGCTGAACCCACCAAAGCTCCAACCGCTATGCCTGAACCGACCGAGGAGGTCAAGCAGCCCGTCACGCTGCGCTATGCGAACTGGAATCTGGGTACCGAAGAGGAAAACAACATTCAGCGGCAATTGATCAAAGCCTACACCGACCTCAACCCACACGTGACGATCGAGTTCGTGGATATGTCGGGCGAGGGCGGTTGGGATGCGCTGTTGAATGCCTACGCCGCCAAGGGCGAGCTGCCCGATGTTTTTATGGCGAACAATGTGCCGTTGTACGTCAAAAACGGCTGGCTGGCCGACCTGACCGCGCTGACGAAGGATGATCCCGACTGGAAAGATATCCCGCAGGCGCTCAAGAACGGCGTGACCTATAGCGGCAAGGTGATGGGACTGCCGGCGGCGCAGTTCATCATGGGCTATTTTGTCAACAAGGACTTGTATGAGGCCGCCAACCTGGATGCGCCGGAGTACGGCGCCAGCCTGGAGGAGTTCAACGCCGCGGTGACGGGCCTGAACAATCCTGCCAAGGGCATCCTGGGGCTGGATGAGCAGGAGTTTGTCCTGGGCTGGTATCCGCATACGATTGACAACAAGCTGGGCTGGTTTAGCTTCGATGGCACGAAGATGAACTACAACTCGGCGGCCTTCAAGGAGGCGATTGCCAAGTTCATCGAGGTGAAGCCTTATACCTGGCAGGGCCTCACGGATGACCAGAAGGCCAACTTCAAGTCTACCGGTCCCTGGGAGCTGTTCCTCAATCAGGAAGTTGGGATGCGCTGGGAAGGCGGCTGGTCTATCCCCAGTTTTGTCCAAAACGCCACGTTCGACTGGGACTTCCTCGGCTTCCCCGGCGGCAATCAGGCGTTGGTGATGGACATTATGGTGGTGGCCAAGACCACCGGCAATCTCCAGGAAGCGTACAACTTCGCCAAGTGGATGACCTTCTCCAAGGCGGCCTACGCCAAGGAAGCGGAACTGGCGAAGGCGGCGGGGACGGCGCCCAAGATGCCGGTCTCGGTGGATGAGGCTTCGCTGGCGCTGTACCGGCAAGTTGTGGACAAGCCGGGTATCAACGCGGCGTTGCAGAACCTGGATAACAGCCTCGTCGAATCCCTGGCGAAGATCGTCCCCGGCTACATCCAGGCGCGCTGGGAAGGCAAACCCGGCATTGACATCGGCGACGACAAGGACGTGAATATGTGGTTTATGTTCAACTTCGCCAGCGACGGGCGCTACAAGTATGAAGACTACGCCGCCAAGCTGGAAGAGTTCGCCAACAAGCTGCTCGCCGACGCGCGCGCCGAAGTCGAGGCGGGCCTGAAGTAAACCACGGATTGAGGTAACGTTACGATGAGCGAAGATCGCCATACATTCGCACGGTTCCCAAGTGTCGCTTGTATGGCGATCTTTTTACTAAACCGCTAATCTCGCTAATCTACGCGAATGTTGAAAATCAGGTAGCAACAAGACGATCGTGTAATCAAGTGTCGAAGCATTGTACACGGATTTCACGGATTCTATGGATTTACGGATTTTATGACGATGAAACGCGCATCGGGGAAGTTCATTCGTAGATTTTACGCGGCGCTGGTGATCCTGGCGCTGATGCCGCTTGCCGGGCCGGCTTTGACGGGTGGGGGGTATCCGATGCCGAATGGGATGGCTGCGGCGCAGGCTACGGTGGGCGGCGGTATCGAAATTCGCGCCGACGCCTTCGGCCTGCCGCTCGCCGGCGATCCGGTTGCCGGGGCGTATGGCAAGCCCTGCGTGAAGCTACAAGCCGGGGCGCGTGTGCAGTTCGAGGCAACGGTCGAGCAGGCCGGGCTGTATACTGTGGCTTTCGACGTGGCCGTACCGGCAGACGTGACGATCACCCCGCCCGAAGGGGCGCTGCTGGTGGATGGCGCGCTGCCGTTCCCCGACGCCGGCGCGATCAGCTTCCCGCTCTTCTACGAGAACGCCGCAGATGCTTTCTCGCTTGACCGCTACGGGAACGAAATGCTGATGCCGCAGCGGCGCCTGGAACGCTGGTCGCGGGCGGCTTTGCGCGATGCGGCGTTCAGCCAACCTTACCCGCTACAGCTCGATCTGACGGCGGGACGCCATACCTTTGAGTTCACCCTGAACAGCGGGGCACTGTTGCTGGGCAGCGTCTATCTGGAGCCGTTTGCCCCTTACGTGACCTATGAACAGTACCGGGCGGAGCATCCGGCGGCGGACACTTCCGGGGTCTTGATCGAACTGGAAGCCGAATTCCCCGCCTTCAAAAACGACACGGCGGTGCGCCCGGTGAGCAGTCGCAGCCTGGACGTGACGCCTTACGACACGTATCGCCTGTTGCTCAACACGCTCGGCGGCGAAAGTTGGGAGCGCAGCGGCAGCGCGGTGTACTACCAGTTCGACGTCCCACAGGATGGGATGTACGTCATCACCCTGCGCGCCTTGCAGGATTACAAGAACAATTTCACGGTTTTCCGGCGCATCACGGTGAACGGCGATGTGCCGTTCGCGGAGTTGAACGAAGCGCCGTTCCGCTACAGCACGCGCTGGGCTAATCTGCCTCTGGGCGGCGACGCGCCCTATCGGATTTATCTCCGGCGCGGCGTCAACGTGCTCGGCATCGAGACCACCGTTTCGCCCTACGAGCCGTCCATTGCGCGCATCAGGGCGGCGCTGCGGGACATTATGGACTTATCCCTCGAAATCAAGAAGCTGACCGGCAACCAGTTCGACATCTACAAGGAATGGGAGATTGCCGATTACATCCCCGACATCGTGGAGCGCCTGACGGCGATGGCGGACGCGCTGCGGGCCGATAAGCAGATGTTGCTGGCGGTCAATCAGAGCGCCGGTTCGCAGGAAGTGCTGGCCTACCAGATGGCGATTGATAACCTGGACGCGCTGGCGCGCGACCCGAACAAGATTCCGACGCGGATGAATCGCCTTTCCGAAGGCTCCGGCTCGGCGACGCAATTGTTGGGCAGCATCCTGCCCTCGCTGCAAAGCCAACCGCTGGCGCTGGACAAGATTTACATCCACTCGCCGGATGTGACCCCGCCCGACGTTCACGTTCCGGCGACGAGGGCGTTGAGCGAAGGTCTCAAGCGTTTCGTGCGCTCTTTCAGACGCGATCCCTACCAGGAAATCGGGGCCAATCCCGACGAAATCGAAGTGTGGGTCAACCGCCCGCGGCAATATGTGGACCTGTTGCAGGCGCTGACGGATGAGCGCTTCACCTCGGCGACGGGGATCAAGGTCAAGTTCTCGATCATGCCCAACGAGTCCAAGCTGGCGCTGGCCTGCGCGGCGGGGATTCAACCCGATGTGGCGTTGGGCGTGAGCACCAACATCCCCTACGAACTGGCAATCCGCAACGCGCTGATGAATTTGCGCAGCTTCGACGATTTCGACCGGTTTATCAGGATTTACACGCCCGGCTCGCTGCTGCACTACATCATTGACGATGCCGTCTACGCTATCCCGGAGACGCAGGATTTTTGGGTCACGTTTTACCGCAAGGACATCATGGCGTCGCTGGGACTGCCAATCCCGCGTACCTGGAACGAGGTGTTGGAAATCCTGCCCGAATTGCAGCGGTACGGGCTGAACTTCAACACCCCGCTTTCCAGCGGCAGTGGCTTGAAGGGCTACCTGATCACCGCGCCGTACATCTTCAACCAGGGGGCGTCGCTGTATAACGCGGACGGCCTTTCGGGGCTGAGCAGCGAGGCGGCGATTCAGGGCATCCGGTTTATGGCGGAGAGCTTCACGGTCTACGGGATGCCGCTGACAACGGCCAACTTCTACGACAGTTTCCGCTACGGCAACTTACCAATTGGGGTGTCGAACTTCGAGACTTATCTCAAGCTGCTCACCGCCGCGCCGGAAGTCGAAGGACTGTGGGACATTGACCTCTATCCGGCGACGGTCGCGCCCGATGGAAAGCAGTACCGCTACGCGACCGGCTCGGCGCAGGCGGCGCTCATGTTCGCCAACACCGACCGGCCTGAGGAAGCCTGGACGTTTATGAAGTGGTGGATGTCGACCGACACGCAGGTCGCGTTCCAGGAGCAGCTCATTATGAACTACGGCCTCGAATATCTGTGGAACTCGGCCAACGTGGAAGCCTTCAGGAACTCGCCCATTCCGCAGCGCCACAAGGACGTGATTCTGGAGCAGTGGGAATGGTTGCAGGAACCGATCAAATTGCCCGGCAGTTATATGCAGGAGCGCGAACTGAGCAACGTCTGGAACCGCATCGTGTTCGACGGCGTCAATCCACGGGTGGCGATTGACGCTTCGATCACGATCATCAACCGCGAAATCCTGCGCAAAATGGAAGAGTTCGGCTACATCGTGGATGGCGTCCGCGTGCGCGACGTCACCATTCCGAGCATCGAGATGGTGAAGGGGTGGATGGCCGATGACGACTAAATTGCACGCAGCCTGGCGAAACTGGCGCACCAAAGAGGCGAGCGCCTACGCTTTCCTGTCGGCTTACGCGCTGTTGTTCATCATCTTTATCGCCGTGCCGGTGCTGGTGGCGTTTTTGCTGTCCTTCACCTTCTTCGATTCGATTCAAACGCCGCGCTTCAACGGCCTGCGGAACTACATCGTGCTGATCACGCAAGACGACATTTTTATGAAGTACGTCCTGCCCAACACGATCAAGTTCGCGGTGCTGGTGGGGCCGGGCGGCTATGCGCTGGCGTTCTTGCTGGCCTGGATGTTGGCGCAGCTTCCCAAAACGCCGCGCACGATTTTCGCGCTCATCCTGTACTCACCCTCGATGACCGGCGGCGTCGCTATGGCGGTGGTGTGGCAGACGCTCTTCAGCGGCGACCCCAACGGCTATCTGAACAGCCTGTTGCTGAACCTGAACCTCGTCCAGGCCCCGATTCAGTGGTTGCAGTCGCCGCAGTATTTGATGACGATTATGATTGTGGTGACGCTGTGGGGCAGCATGGGCGTGGGGTTCCTGGCGATGCTGGCTGGGCTGCTGGAAATCAACCCGGAATTGTACGAAGCGGGCAGCATTGACGGCATCAGCAATCGCTGGCAGGAGATTTTCTACATCACGATTCCTTCGATGAAGCCGCAGATGCTCTTCGGGGCGGTGATGGCGATTGTGTCCACGTTCCAGGCCGGGACGATTGGCGTGGTGTTGTCGGGCAGCAATCCCACGCCGCAGTACGCCGGGCAGTTGATCGTCAATCACATCGAAGACTTTGGGTTCCTGCGTTACGAGATGGGCTACGCGGCGGCGGGATCGGTCGTCTTGCTGTTGATGGTGTTGTTCTTCACCCGCCTGTCGAACCGGTTGTTCCGGGAGGAGGCTTCATCATGAGGCAAGAGGCAAGAGGCAGGAGGCAAGGGGCAAGAGGTAGGAGTCGGTTCGGGCTGCGCAATAGCGGCATGAACCCACAGAGCTTTCATCCTAGCCAGGTGAAGTTCTATGCGGTTTTGACGCCGCTGGCGGCGTTTATGCTGCTGCCGATGGTCTTCATCTTCTCGCACGCCTTCAAGCCGCCGGATGAGCTGTTCGCCTATCCGCCGCGCTTTTTCGTGGTGAATCCGACGCTGAAGAACTTCACCGACCTGTTCGCGCGGCTTTCGACCTCCAACGTGCCGGTGAGCCGTTACCTGTTCAACAGTGTCCTGATCACGGCGGTCACGGTGGCGGCTTCGATTGTGGTCTCTTCGACGGCGGCCTACGCGCTGTCCAAGAAACGCTTCGGCCTGAAACAGACGTTGTTCGCTATCAACACCCTGGCGTTGATGTTCGTCCCTATCGCCGTCACCATTCCGCGCTTTCTCATCATTCAGCGGTTGGGTCTGCTGGATACGTTTCTGGTGCATATCCTGCCCGCGTTGGCGATGCCGGTGGGGCTGTTCCTTATCAAGCAATTCATTGATGGCATTCCCAACGAGGTGATCGAGGCCGCGCAGATTGACGGCGCTTCGGATTTGGGCATCTACTGGAACATCATCCTGCCGATGATCCGCCCGGCGATTGCCACGATTGCGATTCTGACGTTCCAGGCGGCCTGGAACAACGTGGACACGTCCGCTATGTACATCAACAACGAAAGCCTCAAGACGTTCGCTTTCTATCTTTCGACGCTCACCTCGAGCGCCACGGGCGCGAACGTCGTCGCCGGGCAGGGCATTGCGGCAGCGGCGTCGTTGATTGTGTTCCTGCCCAATCTCATCATCTTCATTTTCCTGCAAAGCCAGGTGATGAGCACGATGTCACATTCGGGTCTCAAGCAATGAAAAAGTTCGCCTTGCTCTCGGTGGTGGTGTTGACAGTCCTGCTGGCGGCGCAGGTGCGGGCCGACGCGCCCTATACGACCTGGACGCCGGGACCGGGCCGCCGTCTCTACATGACGCAGGACGCCTACACGCCCCTCACCGAAATTGACCTGCCGATCTCCGGCGCGGAAGACCTCTTCGTGACCGCCGACGGCGCGCTGTACATCGCCGACGCCGGCAACAAGCGCGTGGTGAAGCTGGAAAACTTGGCGATTGTGGCTGAATACGGTCAGGGCGTGCTGGCGAAACCAACCGGCGTCTTCGTGGATGACCGGGGCGCCGTCTACGTGGCCGATGCCACGCACAACGCCGTGTTCATCTTCGACAAGGACGGGCAGCTTGTGCAGCAGTTTGGCCGTCCCACCGAGCCGCTGTTCGGCAAGCGCCGCGAATTCCTGCCGCGCAAGCTCGCGGTGGATGCGCGCCGCAACATCTACGTCGTCAGCGAGGGGCTGGTGGACGGTCTGGCGCTGCTGAACCCCGACGGGCATTTCATCGGTTACTTCGGGGCCAATACGGCGAGCATGTCGCTGAAGATGATTTTGCAACGGCTATTCCTCACGGCAGAGCAACTGGATCAGCTCATCAAGAACGAAGCGGCGTCGCCCTCCAACCTGGCGATTGACCGTCAATCCATGCTCTATACCGTGACGGCAGGCACGCTGCCGCGCCGCAGCATCCGCAAATTTACGATTGCGGGTCGCAATATTTTCCCCGACACCGAAGGCTCCTCGTCGTTCCGCGATATTCACGTCAGTGACGACGGCCTGCTCGTCGCCGTGGACGGGGACGGCAAGGTCTTCGAGTATGACCAGCACGGAACGCTGCTCTTCGTCTTCAACGCCAAAGACACCGGCGAGCAACGTCTGGGGACGCTGCGCAACCCGACCGGCATCGCGCGCTATGGCGACTGCATCTACGTGCTCGACAAGGACAAGAACGCGCTCGTCGTGTACCGCACGACCGCCTTCGCCGACGTCGTGCATCGCGGCGTGCGGCTATACATGGAGGGATTCTACAGCGAGGCCAAACCCTACTTCGAGGAGACGCTGAACTACAACGGCTCCTTCATCATGGCTTACCAGGGTCTGGCCGACGCCTACTTCAAGGAACAGAACTATCCCGCCGCCCTGCAAGCCTATCGCTATGCCGAGGATCGCAACGGCTACTCGCAGGCTTTTTGGGAACTGCGCAACGTCGTGTTGCAGCGCACGTTGGGGCCGTTCATCATCGGGCTGATTGTGCTTTCGGTCGTGCAGAAGGGCGTCGCGTGGGGCGACCGGCGTTATGGTTGGTTTGCGCCCTGGCGCGCCCGCGTGCGGGGCTTGCAGCGCTACAAGCTGGTGGATGATCTGGTCTTCATGTTCCGCTTCATCAAAAAACCGGCGGACAGCTTCTACTACATCAAGCGTAACCTGCGCGGCAGCCTGGCCTTCGCGCTGTTGGTTTACCTGTGGGTGATCGCGGTGCGGGTGCTGACGCTGTACGTCACCGCTTTCCCGTTCAGCCCTTACGCCTATCTGTCGGACATCCGGGTGGAGAACGAGATTGTCACGGTTGTCGTTCTGTTGTTCCTGTGGAACACGGCTAACTACCTGGTTTCGACGATCAGCGACGGTGAAGGCCGCGTCCGCGACGTGGTTATGGGGACGGCCTACAGCCTGTTCCCCTACGCGTTGTTTGCCCTGCCCATTGCGTTGCTCTCCAACGTGCTCACCCTGAACGAGATTTTCGTGTTTTCTTTTTCGCAAGACCTGATGTGGGCCTGGACGGCGTTGATGTTCTTCATCATGGTGAAGGAAGTGCACAACTATTCGTTCGCGGAGACCGTGCGGACGATTCTGCTGACGTTCTTCACCATGGCGATGATCGCGCTGACGGTCTACATCCTCTACATCCTGTTCGGGCAGGTGTTCGACTTCGTCCTGGCAATCGTCCAGGAGTTAGGATTGCGGGGTTGAGATGAAACGGATCGTGCAAAGCTTGCTCGTGTGCGCCTGGTTGTTCGGCTGGATCGCGGGGCCGCTCCCGATCCAGGCCGATGTCGCGTTTCGGGCACGGTCAGAGACCGGCCCGAGCGTGGCACGGTCAGAGACCGGCCCGAGCGTGGCGCGGTCAGAGACCGGCCCGAGCATTGACCGGCCCGCCGGCATCCCCGATACTTACGAGCTGGCGGCGGAAAATGCGACTTTCCAGCTTTACTTCGACCGGAGCACGCTCGCCTTCAAAGTGGTGGACAAACGCAGCGGCTACGTCTGGCATTCCAATCTGGACGAGACCGAGCCGGGCGACAAGCTGAACAAGACCTGGACGGCCTTTGCGCGCAGCGGCATCAGCCTGGACTACCTGGACGAGAAAGCGACGCCGCGCCGCGTCTCGATCACGACCGCCGCCCCGGAGATGACGGTAGCGACGATTGACCAGGGCTTTGCGGCGCAGGTCACGTTTGCCGACATCGGCATCTCTGTGGGGATCACCGTCACCCTGGAAAGTGCGGGCGTGCGGGTGGCGATCCCTTCTGCTTCTATCGCCGAGGCCGGTAATGTCCGGTTGCACATGATTTACGTCTACCCCTTCTTCGGGGCGACCAGGAACGATGCAGTTCCCGGCTACATGCTCATCCCTGACGGGTGCGGCAGTCTCATCCGCTTTGCCGCGCAGACCAAAGCCCAGACGATGTTCTACGGGCGCTACTACGGCGCCGACCTGGGCATGACCGGGGCGTTGCCCTTCGACCCGCAGGTGCGACCGGCGCAGCGCCTCTCGTTGCCGGTGATCGGCATGGTGCACGGCGAAAAGCAGTCTGCCGTGAGCGGAGTCGGACGGAATGCCTACCTTGCCATCGTGGAAAAGGGCGCGGCTTACGGCGAGCTTCAGGCGCATCCGGCGGGCATCATCACCAACTTCAACTTTATCTACAACGTTTTCATCTACAACGAGAGCTACTTCCAGCCGACCAACCGCGCCGGGGCGGGTGTGACGATGATCCAGCCGCGCACCAACACGTTCGACGTGGTCATCCACTACCGCTTCCTCACCGGCGACGACAGCGACTACGTGGGCATGGCGCGCAGCTATCAACAATACCTGCTGGAGCAGGGCGTGCTGCGGCCCGAAAAGGACACCGGCAACGACATCGGCATCCGCCTGGAATTCCTGGGGGCGGAAAAGGAGAAGGTGCTGTTTTGGCAGCGCGCCATTCCCATGACGACGATCGCGCAGATGCAGGCCATTCTGACCGACCTGGCGCTGCCGAACCCGGAGGTGGTGATCTACGGCTGGCAGCCGCTCGGCGCGGCGACCATGCCGCCGACGAAGCTGCGGGTGGAGCGCGCCCTGGGCAGCCTGCGCGACGTGCGCGCGCTGGCGGACGACATCGCCGCGCAGGGTGGGCGGCTCTCGCTGTACCTCGATCCGCAGGCGGCGCTCCAAAATGAAAGCGGCTACTCCCGCCGTTACGATTTGGCGATGTCCATTATGCGCTCCGCGTTGCAAGGCGCGAGCCGCAACAAACGCACCTTCTACTTCAACCTGGAAGCACTGGCCCGCCGTTACGCCGCCCTCAGCGCCCAGGTGACGGAAGAACTGGGTGCGGGTCTGGCCGTAGACGGTCTCGGCTTTATGTTGTACAGCGACTTTCGGGACGGGCGCTTCGCCAACCGCGAGGATGCCATACGCGCTTACCAACAGTTGTTGGCAGAGGACGGCGCGGCGGCCTTCTACCGGCCCAACGATTACCTGTGGGCTTACGCCGCGGCCTATTACGACGTCCCAATCGCGGATAGCGGCTACATCTACACGAGCGGGGCCGTGCCCTTTGTGCAGACGGTGCTGGCTGGTTACATCCCGCTGTACGGCCCGGCGCTGAACTTCTCCTCCAACGTGCAGGACGACCTGCTGCGTCACGCCGATTTCGGCGTCTATCCCTCGTTCTTCCTCACCCATGAGGGGACGACCGGCATCCTCAACACCAGTTCGCGCTGGATTTACACCTCCTCGTATCAGCAGTGGGGTGACGAGGTGAAGCGGGCTTACACGTGGCTGAATCGCCTGCTGGGACCGGTGCGCGGGCAGCCTATCGTGGCGCGCGAGACGCTCGCCGAGGGCGTGACGGCGACGTGCTACGCCAACGGCAAGCAAATCATCGTCAACTATACGGACCAGCCGGTGCGTATCCAGGGCGTGGACATCCCGGCCAAAGACGCCGTGCTGCTTGACAGCGCCGTATCGAGGTTTTTGTCAACGGATTCAACGGATTTTAACGGATATTTTCCGTATTTAGGCCCGAAGAGCACAGCACACTCAGAGATTTTTCCCCTCTGTGATCTCTGTGTCCTCGGTGGCCCTGTTCGGGAGGTGGAACCGTGACCACAGGCAGACGTCCCCGGCGGGAACTTTCTTTTCGGGTGCGCGAGGCGCTGTACGGCTACGGGTTCGTGCTGTTGTGGATCGTGGGTTTTGCGCTCTTCACGGTCGCGCCCCTGGTGGAAACCTTCCTCTACAGCCTGAACAACGTCACCGTGACGGCCACCGGCATCCAGATGAGCTTCGTCGCCTGGCAGAATTACACCCGCGCCCTGCTTACCGACCCGACGTTCGTGCAATTGCTCATCGAGTACGCCGTCGAAACGCTGGTGTCGGTGCCAATTGTGCTGATTTTCGCGCTGATTATCGCGCTGTTCCTGAACATAGATTTCCGGTTCCGGGGGCTGTTCCGCGTCATCTTCTTCCTGCCGGTCGTTATCACCAGCGGGCCGGTGATCCGGGAGCTGACGGCGCAGGGCGTGACCGCCGCGCCGCAAGTCGCCAACTCGCCCCTCATCGTCAACGCGCTGGCACAGGTGCCACCCTATTTGCGCAATCCCATTGAATACGTGCTGACGTCCTTCATCCTCATCCTCTGGTTTTCCGGCGTGCAGATTCTCATCTATCTTTCCAGCCTGCAAAAGATAGACAAGTCCATTTACGAAGCCGCGTCGGTGGACGGCGCGTCGGGCTGGGAAACCTTCTGGAAAATTACGCTGCCGGCACTTTCGACGACGACGCTCATCAACGCCTTCTACACGATCATCACGCTCTCGCACTTCTCGGAGAACAAGGTGATTCGTTACGTCTATTCGCAAACGTACCGGGTTGAGGGCGGCATCGGGTATGCCAGCGCCATGTCGTTTCTATACTTTTTAGTGCTGATTTTGCTCCTGCTAGGGAGCTTTGCTCTGCTGCGGACGCGCACTAAAGGTGAGCTATGAGACTATGGCAATCCACACCAACGAGGACTATATTTTTACCGCGAATGTCTACATTCGCAGAATCCACGCGAATTTTTGTAGTCGTCAGGATGATCTTGCAATCACGAATCGAAGAATCGTACACGGATTTCACGGATTCTACGGATTTTTGGGGAAAGAAATCTGTGTTTTCCGTGTTCATCCGTGTACCAAAATTGCAATATGCTTCTGCTAGTACAATTTTTCTGATATTCGCGTAGATTAGCGAGATTAGCGGTTTATTTTCGGGGGGATGATGAAAAAACCACGGATGACACGCGATGCGCTCAGACTGCGATTGCTCGGCAGCCGCAGCCGCCATGGCGTCTTGCCGATGATTTTCGTCTACGCGGTGCTGACCGCTATCGGCTTCGTCTATCTCTACCCGCTGCTCTACATGTTTGTCAACAGCCTGAAAAGCCCGCAGGATTTGCTCAATCCCATGGTGCAGTGGATTCCCGCGCAGCCCTACCTGGGCAACTATGCCAAAGCCTTCCGCGTGCTGGCTTACCCGCAGACCTTGCTCTCCACGATCCTGGTCAGCGTGACGCCGTCGTTGCTGCAAGTCTGTGTGGCGGCGCTGGTGGGTTATGGGCTGGCGCGCTACCGCTTCTGGGGCAAGAACCTGCTCTTCCTGTTGATTTTTGCCACGTTCATCATCCCGCCACAGAACACGGTCATCCCGCAGATGCTCACCTACCGGCAGTTCGGCTTGTTGGGCAGCCTGTGGTCGTTGGTGTTGCCGGCGGTGCTCGGACAGGGATTCAAAAGCGCGATTTTTATCCTGATTTTCTACCAGACTTTTCTCTCGCTCCCACGCGCGTTGGAAGAGGCTGCGCGGTTGGACGGCGCTTCGGACTTGGGGATTTTCATCCGCGTCGCGCTGCCGGGGGCGATTCCGGCGTTCATCGTGTCTATCATCTTCTCGGTCGTGTGGTACTGGAACGAGACGTACCTGACCGTGGTGTTCCTCGAAGGCGGAATCCAGACCTTGCCTATGCAACTTGCCAAATTCACGCAAGCATACGAAAATCTGTACCCGCCGGGCATGGTGAACATCTTCGACCGGTTGAACGAAGCGGTCAAAATGAGCGGTACGTTTTTAATCATTCTGCCCCTGCTGGTGATGTATTTCGTCTTGCAGAGGTGGTTTGTCGAATCTATCGAAAGGTCGGGTTTGACTGGTGAATAGAACAGGATTCTTATATTCAGGTCATTGGACGCAGATTTTCGCGGATTCACGCAGATTCCCTTCTGTTATCTGCGAAAATCTGCGTGAATCTGCGTCCAAAAACGGGACTTGTAAGTCCCGTAAAGTGCGCTTTGTCCATGGGGTTTTAGTTTCGGCGCTGCTGCTTGCCGCGTGTACTGCATCGTCCACGCCTGCACCACCGACACCGACCGTGATGCTTGCGCCGCCCGCTACTTCAACCTTCACGCCGTCCCCCACGCCGGAGCCGCCTGCGATTGAGGACATCATCGCCTTCGAGATGAAAGGCGCGTTCGACTTTTTCTGGGAGCAGGCCAACACGGACGCGACCAGCCCCGGCTACGGCTTGATCCGCGACCGCTACCCCGGCTCCGAGGGCATCGCCAGCATCGCCTCGGTGGGCTTTGGGCTGACGGCTTACGTTATCGGTGTCGAGAAGGGCTACATCACCCAGCAGGAAGGCTACGAGCGGGCCGCGGGCACTCTGGACACCTTGCTTGGCATGGAACGCACCGAGGGCTTCTACTATCACTTCGTCAACATGAGCACCGGCAAGCGCGCCTGGAACAGCGAGGTTTCCAACATCGACACGGCGATTCTGCTGATGGGCGTGCTGACCGCCGGTGAGTATTTCGGCGGCGATGTGGCCGTCAAGGCCGAGCAAATCTACGCCGACGTGAACTGGCCCTGGTTTGTGGACCCGGCCCGTTCGATGTTCTATATGGCCTACCGCCCCGAAAAAGGCTTCGAGGGGCACTGGGACTTTTACGCCGAGCAACTGATGCTCTATGTGCTGGCTGCCGGTTCGGACACCTATCCTCTGGACGAAAAACCCTACTACACGTTCACCCGCCATTACGGCAAATACGGGGAAGGGCAGCCTTTCATCCACTCGTGGTTCGGCTCGATTTTCACCTACCAGTACAGCCACGCCTGGATTGACTTTCGCGGATACGTGGATAAAAAGGGCGTGAATTGGTTCGACAATTCCGTCGAGGCGTCGCTGGCGCACTACCGCTTTGCGACGGCTATGGACGCCAAGTACGAGACGCTAGGCCCCGACGCCTGGGGCTTGAGCGCCTGCGACGGGCCAAACGGCTACGAGGGGCGCTATGGCGCGCCGCCTTCCGGCTACGACAACAAGGCGCATTTCATTGACGACACCATCCCGCCTGCGGGCGCCATCGGCTCGATCATCTTCACGCCCGAACAGACGCAGCAGGCCATGCGCAACTACTACACGCTGGAGCCACTGAAGGGACGTTACGGCTTCAAGGACGCTTACAACCTGACCGAAAACTGGTTCGCCAAAGACGTGATCGGCATTGACAAGGGCATCTCGTTGCTGATGCTGGCGAACTACGAAAACGACACCGTGCACCAGGTTGCGATGCGCAACCTTCACATCCAGCAAGGATTGGCGCGTCTGGGTTTGGTGAAACCGTAGTGCTTGTTCTACAAAAGCTGTGGCCGGTCTCCGACCGCGCCGCCGCAGAGACAAGCTTTGGCGGGCGTGGTCAGAGACCGGCCCGACCAAGAGAAACGACTATCTGACTAACGACTATCTGACTGACGACTACCCGACTAACGACTATTAGACTACCTTCAGGAGAAACTATGCCGACCATCAAAGACGTGGCGCGCCGCGCCGGAGTAAGCATCACCGCCGCTTCGTATGCCCTGAACGCTACGGGCACCATCAGCGAGGAGACGCGCCAGCGTATCCTGCAGGCCGCCGAGGAAATCAACTATCATCCCAACGCTTTCGCCCGCCATCTCAAAAAGCGCAAGTCGCGCACGATTGGCGTGTTTATCACGCGCTTCAGCGGCGCCTTTTACGAAGACATCCTGGAGGGCATCCACGAAGCCGTCCTGCAAACCGACTACGACCTTATCGTCTGCCCGGAGAGCCAGGTCGAACGCAGAATCTTGACCCATCGGCAGGTGGACGGGGCCATCGTCTTCGACTCCAAGATTGACAGCGACCTGGTTCTCAAGCTGGCGGCGCCGACGTTCCCTATCGTCGTGCTGGATCGCCATCTGGAGGCGGATTACGTCTTTCCCTTGCTGATTGACAACCGGCGCGGTGTGGTGGAAGCCTTCGATCACCTGTACCGGCAGGGATTGCGCCGTCTGGCTTACGTGGCGGGCGCACTGGATTCTCTCGACAACGCTGAACGCACCGAGACTTTCTTGAACGAGGCGGCCAAACACAATCTGACCGTCGCCGTCTACCAGGGCAACTTCTTTGAAAAATCGGGCTACGACGCGGCCCAAACCTGCATCGCCGGCGGGGATTTGCCCGAAGCGGTTTTCTGCGCCAACGACCAAATGGCGATTGGCTTCATCAAAGCGATGAAAGAACACGGTCTCAAAGCGCCTGACGATATTGCTATCGTAGGCTTTGACGACATTCGGATCGCGCAGTATATGCAGCCGACGCTTTCTACCATCGGCGCTTCGCGTTTCTTGTGGGGGCTGACTGCCGCAACCTGGCTGTTCGACTACCTGGACAATGGGCAATTGCCAGAACCGTTCCGCATTCCCACGGCGTTCATCCAGCGCGAATCCTCGCTCAAGTATCCCGTTTTTTTGTCAACGGATGAAACGCATTGATAGGAAAAATCCGTTCAAATCCGTTCGATCTTGGTGAATGAAGGCGCGTCCGGCGGGCGCTTCCTGGGCAATTGACAGGAAAAAAATCCGTTCAATCCGTTGACATTTTTGAAGGAGTTTGCTATGAGCCGATTTTACGCCGCCGGGGGATTGTTCTGGGTTGACGAGCAGCCTGTCCTGTTGCAGGCCGGTGAATTCCACTACTTTCGCACCCCCGCCGACCAATGGCCGCACCGCCTGGGTTTGCTGCAAGCCGCCGGTTTCAATGCCGTTGCCAGCTACATCCCCTGGCTATGGCACCAACCCTCGCCCGACGCGCCGGATTTCGACGGGCGCACGCACCCGCTGCGCGACCTGTCCGGCTTCCTCGACCTGGCCCACGCGCTAGGGCTGTACGTCATCGCCCGGCCTGGCCCCTACATCATGGCCGAAACCATCAACGAGGGTATCCCGCCGTGGGTGTTCAAGCGTTATCCCCAGGTAGCCTTCATCAACCAACACGGGCAGGCGCAGAATCTCGCCAGTTACCTGCACCCGGATTTTCTGCGCTGCGCCGCTGCCTGGTATGAAGCCGTGTTCGACGTGCTCGCCCCGCGCCAGATCACGCACGGCGGCCCCATCGTGCTGGTGCAACTGGACAACGAAATGGGCATGATGCAGTGGGTCAGGAACATCTTCGACCTCAACCCCGACACGCTGGCGCACTTTGCGGCTTACTTGCAGCAGACCTATGGCGATACCCTCCCCGACCGCTATCCCTTCGACAACCTGCCGGAAGCTATACGCCGGCAACTCGCCCTGTCCCATGCCCCTTCTGTGAGCCGCCTCGTCGCCGACTATCGCCGCTTCTACCGCCGTTATCTGCGCGACTATGCCGCTTTTCTGCTCGATACGGCGCGCGCTCACGGGTTGGACGTGCCGCCCGTCATCAACATCCACGGCTTCGGCAACGGCGGCAAGACGTTCCCCATCGGCCTCTCGCAACTGATCGAGGTGATGAGGCTCGACGGCGTTATCAGCGCGACGGACGTGTATCCCCTGACCATCGGCGAGGGCAACCTGCACCACATTTTGCTGGTCAACGCGATGATGGCGGCCTTACAGAACCCGCAGCAACCGCTGTTCTCCATCGAATTCCAGGCCGGCGGCAACCAGGACTTCGGCAACGGGCAGACATCTTTGTACGACCTGCACACCCGCTTGAGCCTCGCCTGCGGGATGCGCGCCTTCAACCATTACTTGTTCTGCGACGGCGAAAACGACCCGCTCCTGAGTCCCGTCAAGCGTCACGACTGGGGACATCCGGTGCGCAAGGACGGGACGCTGCGCCGCCACTACCACCGCTACCCGCAACTTTCGCGCGTCCTGGCCGCCTACGGTGACGCGCTGACGCGCGCCCGACCCGAAACCGTCACAGCCATCGGCTTCCGGCTGGACGATTTTATGACCGAGGTGAATCTCCCCGCTACGCAAGCCGCAACCGACATCCTGACCCACCAGCGGGACGTCATCCTGTTCGACTTCATCGCCCGTGGTCTGGCCCTGGCGCATCGTCCCTTCGTCGCGCTGGACCTTTGCCGTGCCGTGCTGGAAGTCACTCGCCATCCGCTGCTGTGGGTGATGCTCGATCACACCTGCGATGCAGCGGTGCAGCGCAAGCTCGTGGGTTACGTCGAGTCCGGTGGGAAGCTCGTCATCGTCGGGCGATTGCCCCGTGAGGATGAAAACGGGTATCCCTGTACGCTTCTGCGGGATGCCCTGGGCGTCGTTACGGTGAACGGTGATCCGCCGTTCACTTCGCGCCTGATCACGGCCTTCGACCATGGCGACGTGCCGGTTTCCTTTATGGAGACTTACACCGGTGCCTTCGACGAGGTCTGGGCAACCTGTGGAGGCGCGCCGGTGGGGTTCACCCGACATTTGGGGCAGGGGACTGTGATGTTGCTCGGCGCTGCTCTCGCCGCCAACACGCTCGAAGACCTGGACATCGTGGAGCAGATCGCTTCGCGCATGGGCTGCGCGCCGCTTTTCACGCTCAGCGATTGGGCCGATGTCCACCTCAGCCGTGGGGAGCGTGGCAGCTTCCTGTTCGCCAACAACTACCAGGACGACCCGGTGGAGACGACCGTGGCCTCTCGCGGTAAGGTGCTATTCGGCGGGCATCCTCTGCACCTGCCCGCCCGCCGCGGATTGATCCTGCCGCTGGAATGGCAACTCAGGCCGGGCATTACGCTGCACTACGCCACCGCCGAAGTCACCGGCATCAGCGAAGACGCGACCGGCCTGACGATTGCCCTTTCGCAAGACACCTTCTGGGCCGAGCTGACCGCGCCGGGCTATGATTGCGCGCAAGCCATCTCTGCGCCGTCTGGCGTCGGGGAGCGATACATCATTCACGGCACAGAGGGTTTCATTCGGTTGGTTACACCGTTCTACCTCAAAACCCCCGCAACGCCGTGCTCTGCCTCTTCGGCAACCCTGCCTTAGGCAGCCGCTTCAGCACCACATACTCAAGGCCGTGTTTCTCACAGAACGCGCGCTTCTCCGGCCGGTCGCCGTCCTCATTCACCGCATAGATGTCCGGCTTGATCCTGGCAATCTCCGGTTCGGCGTCCAGCCATCCATGCCCCGAGGAGATCAGCGCCTGTTTGACGTAGCGGATGGAGTGCACCATGTAGCGGCGCTCATTCTGCGGAAACAAGGGGTGTCCCTCGCCTTTCAGCAGCTTGATGTTGTCATCATGCCCAACAACAACGTACAAATCGCCTAACGCTGCCGTCTCCTCGAAGAACCGCACATGGCCTGAATGGAGCCAGTCGAAGCTGCCCGTGACGACCACCTTTTTTCGCAGGGGACAATCCTCATCGGCTTCGAACGATGCCGTAGGAAAATGTCGCAGGGCATCCTCTTTCACGACATAGTACGCTATGCCTCGCGCCTCGCAGTACGATCGCTTTTGGCTATTGTCATCCCTTTCATCCACCACCCACACATCCGGGCGGATGGCGTCAAACTGAGGGATGACATCCTGCTCGATAGGCCCCGTCACCGGCGTTAATTCGGCGACGTACCGCAGGGCCTGCAACATATACATCCGCTCCGCTTGCGGGAACTTCGGCTGCTGTCCCTTTATCTTTTGTATGGTCTCGTCAGACCACAACAGCACGTGCAGACTTCCCAGCTTCGACGCCTCTTCCAGGAATCGAAAGTCACGCGCTCTCAGATCATCAAAACTTCCTGTGACGATGGCTTTCTTCATGGCTATCTTTTATCTCGCAACCTTGACCTTCACATGAAACGATCCCGGTACCTCTTCTTCCGACACGACGTAGATATACCCACCGCCACAGCCGGAGTACATCGCCCCTGCATACCGGGATTGATAGTAGCCCAGGAGCGCCATCAAATCGACATTAAGGGTCGGGTGCCGCACCGTATGGGGCAGGATAGCCTCCCAGCATTTCATACACTCGTTCATTGAAGCCCCCAGCCTCTCTGTATCTCGGGATATGATGGCGTCGAAGCAATCTTTGCCCGACTGCCCCAGCCGTTCGATCCATTCGGGGACCAGATTCTTCTCTCCCAGCGGGTTATAGCCGGGAGGTCGTTGCGCAACGGGAATCATGTGCACCACATTCTCCAACCAACGGGCGATGGCGGGATCGTTATTCGATTCGACATGCACGGGAAAGTAACCGCCTTCATACGCGAAATCGTAGTCGAGCCGGTTGATGCCGGGATAAACGATACCGGCCATGTCCTGCGATCCCGATGGCGCTTCTTTCCCTGTGTTCTCGGCGGCATATAGCTCCCGCATCAGTTGCTCCGGGTCTGCATCCGGGAGTTTGTTGCCCCACAAGGCCATGGCGATGTTGCGCGTACTGGTCCCCATCCCACACCGATCCATAAAGCGGCAGGTGGGTTCCACTGCCACTACGACCATCGAGCCGGGCGGCGAGGGATTGTGCTGCGACACGAATGGCTGATCAATCCACCCACCCGCAAATGCCATACGGTAGGGAAGAAGGCCGATAATGTCGGTGAGTAAGTTGGTATCTTTCACGTTCGCATGTCTCCGGGAAACAGGAAATTGCACCGCGGAGTACACGGAGAACGCAGAGACTTTTTAAGATTTCTCGGCGTTCTCCGCGATCTCGGCGGTAGAATCCTTTTGGGCTTGCGGCTTGTTCGGCTCAGGCCAGGGTCACCCGCAAGCACTGCGCGTACTCACACGGTTTTTGTTCCGGTAAATCAACCGCCAGGCCACGCGCGGTCTGGGTAAACGGGACCGGGCCGGCGCCCAGCAGTGTCACGTCGACCACTTTGCCCACACGGCCCTGCGCCAGGCTGCGCACGACGGTCTTGCCGCCCTCCGGCCACTTCATCTGGAAGGCGTAGACGGTCTGGCCTTTGGCGGTAAAGCGGAAATCCTCAATCGTCCAGGGAACCGCATCCTCGCGGAAGCCCTCGATGATGACGGATGCCGGCCCTTCGCCGGATACCTGCCACGGGCGCGTGCCGTAGATGCCCTCGCCGTTGACCTTGATCCATGCTGCCATTCGCTCTAGCAGGTACGTACACTCATCGTCGAGCGTGCCATTGGGGCGCTGCGGGATATTCAGCAGCAGGTTCCCGTTCTTGCTGACGATGTCCACGAGCATCTCGGCGACTTGCTTGGGCGTCTTGTACACATCGCGGACGTTGTAGAACCAGTCGCCAACGCTGGTATCGGTCTGCCAGACGTAGGGGAAAATGTCAGGCCGCTGGCTGCGCTCGATGTCGAAGACGCCCACCGACAGCACATCGACATTCTTATCTTTCTGCGTGTACACTGCCTGATTGACGCCGCCATGCCGCCGCGCGCTGCTGTTGTACAGATGCGCGATGGCGTGCAGGCCGTAGTCCCCAAACGGCACGCCGCCGTCGGAGTAGAGCAGGTCGGGCTGGTAGGTGTCGATCAACTCTTTGACGTAGGTATACCACTTCTCATGCCACCACGGATTGCTGGTATACCATTCGCCGTCCTCCCATCCTTTGGCGCCTCGGTTGGGCAGATACAGGTCTTCGTAGGCCGGGTCATTGCCGTCATAAGGGACACCCGCGTATGCTCCGGCTTTGTCGGCGCCTTTGTTGGGGACATACCAGCTAAACGTCGCGCCGATGTGTTCGGAGAAGCCAAAGGGCAGCCCGTGCGCCTGCGCCGCGTCTTTCCACAGTTGGAGGATGTCCTTTTGCGGCCCCATGTTGACCGCATTCCACCGATGCTGCGTGGAATTCCAGTTGTGGAAGTTGTCGTGATGCGCCGCCTGCGCCACGAAATACCGCGCCCCGGCTGCCACGTACAACGCCATCAACCCATCGGGGTCGAACTTCTCCGCCTTCCACAACTGCACCACGTCCTTGTAGCCGAACTTCGACGGATGCCCGTACTTGCGCAGGTGATAGCGGTACTGGTCTGAGCCCTCGACGTACATCTGCCGGGCATACCAGTCGCCGTACATCGGCACCGACTGCGGCCCCCAGTGTGACCAGATACCGAACTTGGCATCGCGGAACCACTCCGGACATTGAAACTGCCGCAACGATTCCCACGTGGGCGCAAAAGGCCCGGATTCAATGGTCATGTCTACCATATAGACCTCCTGGTTTCAAAAACTGCAAAGGGTAATGAGTAATGAGTAATGAGTAATGAGTAATGAGTAATGAGTAACAAGTCACCTATTACTCTTTACTCTTTACTCTTTACTCTTTACTCCTGCACCGTATGCTTCCCGGCCTTGCGGTTGTAGTACTGTTGTTCGATCCAGGCGTAGGTCTTCGCCAGCCCTTCGCGGAAGGGGGTTTTGGGCTCCCAGCCGAGCACCTGCAGGATGAACGTGTTGTCGCTATTGCGCCCGGCGACGCCGCGCGGCGCATTCAAGTCGTAATGCCGTTCTAGCTTCACGCCGCCGATCTCCTCGGCGAGGCTGACGAGGGTGTTGATGGAAATCAACTCGCTCGACCCCAGGTTGATGGGCGTGGCGATCAAGGCATCGCAGTGCATAATCATATCGATACCTTTGACACAATCGTCGATGTACATAAAACTGCGCGTCTGGTGACCGTCACCCCAGATGGTGATTTCGTGCTTGCCGGTGTCCTTTGCCTCGATCACCTTGCGGCAGATGGCCGCCGGCGCCTTCTCGCGTCCGCCGTCCCAAGTCCCGAACGGGCCATAAACATTGTGGAAACGAGCGATCGCCGTCTTGAGACCGCGTTCCGCCCAATACTCCTGGCAGAACATCTCGGACATCAGCTTTTCCCACCCGTAGCCGCGCTCGGCCATAGCAGGGTAGGCGTCGGACTCTTTGAGCGCCCGCACGTTGGGGTCTTGCTGCAAGGTGACGTTGTAGGCACACGCCGACGAGGAGAAAAAGTAGCGGTCAACCCCTGCCCGGTAGGCCGCTTCGATCATGTGCGTGTTAATGAGGATGCTGCGCAGACATTCCACGCGGAAGCGCTCGATAAATCCCATCCCGCCCATGTCCGCCGCCAGGTTGTAGACTTCCGTCGCTCCCTCGACCGCGCGGACACAGTTGTCATACTCGCTCAAGTCCATACATAGACTCTCTACGCCTTCCACCCGCTGGTACCATTTGGGCAGCGGTTTCTTATCTACGGCGCGGATGCGGGTGAAACCCTGATCGTGAAAGTACCGGGTCAGCGCCCCGGCAATGAACCCGCCGGCGCCGGTGATGACGATCAAATCGTCCTTTTTCAGGACGTCCTTGGCTATGCGATTCTTATTCATTAAACTCATCCTCCTCAAAAATGGATATAGTCAGCAGATTCAACGGTTTTAGCAGATTATCTGCTGTAAACCGGCCGGAAATATGCTCAATCGATTCAATCTGCTGATGCAAAAGGCAACTTTACCATGCGAGTCGAATACCATACACCATACTTGATTAAGATATACGGTTCGCCCGCAAAGGCGCGAACCGTATATCCCTCCGTGCTTGTCGTCAGTAGGCGCGATCTGCGAATATCAGTAGAGTACGTTTTGTGCTTCTTCGCTATCGATGTTATTCTTGTCCACCATGATGAACCCGGTGTCCACAAAGTGTTCAACCGTCTTGCCCTCGATGGCGACTTCGTAGGCGGTCTTGACCCCCAGGTAGCCCATGTTGAAAGAGCTTTGCACAGCGATGGCCTGGAGCGTCCCGTTCCTGACCATCTCCTGCAGGACTTGGTTGCCGTCGAATCCGATGGCTACGATCTTCCCTGCGAGGCCCGCCTGCTCGATCGCGCGGCCCATACCGATGGCGGTCGGCTCGTTGGCGCCGAAGATACCCACCAGGTCGGGGTTAGCGACGAGGACGTTCGTGGTCTGGTCGAGTGCGGTCGGCATATCGGCGTTGGAGTATTGTTTCGTCACGATCTCCAAATGCGAGTTCTTGGCGATATAGTCCTCGAATCCGCCCACACGCCCGATTTCCGAGCCGACGCCGGCCACGTAGGACATAATGGCGATTTTGCCGCTGTCACTGCCGGTTTTGGCCTTGACTTCCTCGATCAACCGCGCGGCGCAGGCGCGTCCTGCTGCGTCATTGTCGGTGGCGAGGAAGGATACATAATTGTCCTCCGGGCCGGCGAGCAGCGAGTCGATAATCACGACGGGGATGCCGGCCGCCTTGGCCTTCTCCACCGGCGCGATGAGGGCGTTCACATCCGAAGGGGCGAGCACAATCGCCTTGACGCCGCGGTCAATCGCGCTCTCGACGATGTTGATTTGCTCGTTGATGTGGCTCTCAGACTGAGCACCCAGGAAGGTGACCGAGAGCTTGGGCGTCTTTTGCTTCAGCTCGGCCTGGGCGGCAAAAGCCCCGGTCTGCACATTCTGCCAGAAGCTGGAGTTGCTGGTCTTGACGATGACGGCAATCTCAATCGGGCCTTCCTTCTCAACTTCGACTTCCTTGACGACTTCCTTGGTCACGTAGACCACTTCGGGTTCCGCGGTCGGGCGGGTGCAGCTAACCAGGAGCGCCACGAAAATCAAACTTAACACAATTCTAAAAAGCTTCATTTCTATCTCTCCTTTCTGTTTTCTAATCCAGCCCATACTGACTGGGTCCGGCATCTGCACGTTCAGGCGCGCGCCTCGGCGTGCAGACGTGCGGGGGCCGTTGTTTTATTTGCGACCTCTAAGCTGATCAACCGTCACTGCGCCAATGACGACAAGTCCGATAACAATCTGTTGCATAAAGTAGTTCGCGCCTGCCATTGTCAGGCCTACCGTGAGGATGCCGATGATAAACGACCCGATCACCGTCCCGCCCACCGTGCCCACGCCGCCCATCAGGCTCGTGCCGCCGATGACGGCGGAGGCAATGGCGTTCATCTCGTAGCCCGTCGCACTGTTGGGCTGGGAGGTAACCATCCGTGAGGCAAGGATAATGCCGACCAGGGCCGAAAGCAGGCCGCAAAAGACATAGTTGATCATCTTGACCTGATTGACCTTGATCCCCGAAAGCCGCGCTGCCTCTTGATTCGAGCCGATGGCATACGTGTACCGCCCCAACCGGGTTCGACTGAGGATAAAGCCAAAGATGAGGGCCACTGCGATCATAATCAGCACCGGGTAGGGGATGCCGGGGAATTGTGGCCCCGTTCCAAAGACGGTGCCGTTGCCCAGCTTGCCGAAGTCTTGTGGTGCCGGCCAGGCATTGGCGTTTGTAATCGTAAGAGCAACGCCCCGCGTGACCATCATAGTACCCAGCGTCGCAATGAACGGCGGCAGCTTCAAGCGAGTGATCATCAGCCCGTTGAGCAGTCCGATAACGACGCCGACACACAGACCGATGACCATGCTAAGCCAGATCGGCAGTCCGGCGCGCGCAGCGATCACGGCGATTGTACCGGAGAAAGCCACGACTGAACCGATAGAGAGGTCAATGCCTCCGGTGATGATGACAAAGGTGACACCGATGCCCATCAGCGTGATCGTGCTGGTCTGCAAGGCCAGGCTGAGGATGCTGCGCATCGTGAAAAAGTTCCGCGCCGTTAACGAAAAGAACGTAAACAACACGATGACAGCAGCGAAGGTGATAAACCTGTCAAGGGCCAGACCGGATTTTCCTGCCTTTTCCAGACTCTCAGGGCGTGCTTTTTCGATTGGTTCCGTCGGCATCTCGCTCATCGTGGCTCTCCTATGGGGGTCAATTTTCGATTAGACATACGTGTGCCTCCTTCAATCGACTACGCGACACCCGCCGCGTAGTTGAGTATTTCTTCCTGCGTCGTTTGGGCGGTGGTAAGCGTCGCCGCAAGCTTACCCTCGTGGAGCACCAGCACGCGATCCGTCAAGCCGAGGATCTCCGGCAAATCGGAGGAGATCATAATCACCCCCCGACCCTCGCGCGCCAGTGCACCGATAAGTTCATAGATCGCGTATTTGGTGCCGACGTCGATGCCCCGCGTCGGCTCATCGAAGATCAGAATCTTTGAATCGCAGAACAACCACTTAGCGACCACCACCTTTTGCTGGTTGCCGCCGGAAAGATTGTTCACAATCTGGGTGAGTCTGGGGGTTCGAATGTTGAGGCTCTTGACGTATCGTTGTGTGACCTCTATCTCCTGACCACGGGACAGCACCCCGAAACGTCGGCAAATCTCCAGCACATTTGCCATCGTGACGTTCTCGGCGAGCGTCATTTTCACCGCCAGCCCTTCCTCCTTGCGGTTCTCCGAAAGGTAGGCGATCCCGGCTTTGATGGCATCGGCAGGTGAACGCAACGAAAGTTTGTGGCCGTTCATCAGCACCTCACCTGAGTCAATCGGGTCGGCGCCAAAGATTGCTCTCCCCAGCTCCGAGCGTCCCGCGCCCATGAGTCCGGCGATGCCGAGAATTTCCCCCCGATAGAGGTCGAAGGAGATATCGTGCAGGACGCCCGTGCGCACGATATGCCGAACTTCGAGTATCTTCTCCGTGGTGGGGACGTTCTGCTTCGGCGGAAATTTGTTCTCGAGTTTGCGGCCCACCATACGGTTCACGATTTCACCCATACTGATCGCCGTGTAATCGTCGGTGCTGACCGAGCGCCCATCGCGGAAAATGGAGATGCGGTCTACGATGTGCTTCAGTTCGTCGAGGCGATGCGAGATGTAGATGATCGCCACGCCTTGATCGCGCAGCGTATGGATAATCCTGAAAAGCTCGTTGATCTCGGATTCCGTCAGCGCGCTGGTTGGCTCGTCCATAATGAGCACTTCCGAGTCGAAAGAAATGGCTTTGGCGATCTCTACCATTTGTTGCTTGGAGACGGGCAACTGGTTCAGCTTGATGGTCGGGTCCAAAGCAACGTTGAGACGGGCGAGCATCGCCACTGCATCGGCGTTCATCCTTTTCTCGTCGAGCGTCCCGAACCGGGTCAGTGGCTCCCGCCCGATAAAGATGTTGGCCGCAACCGATAAATGGGGAATCAGATTGAGTTCCTGGTAGATAATCGCGATACCGGCTTTACGGGCCTGGGTGACATCGCTGAAAGTCACCGGTTTCCCCTTATACCGGATTATCCCATCGTCAGGCTGGTAGACCCCGCTCAGGATTTTCATGAGCGTTGACTTACCGGCTCCATTTTCCCCCACCAAAGCGTGCACTTCCCCCCGCCGCAGGTCGAATGAGACGCCATCCAGCGCCTTCACGCCTGGAAAGCTCTTGGAAACGTTCTCGACCTCAAGAATGACCTCGTGTGTGGATGATGCGCTTTTTGCTTCCATCTCTACAGACTCCCGTGCAACGACATTGTGGCATTGCTCCTTGTACGATCCTTGTATGGTATCGTTACCATATCAAGCCAAAAGAAAGACGATTGCAAAAACACCATAAGAGATTGGCCGCTAACCGCCTTGTTGTTCCAGAATCTGTCCGCTCGATTGGCGGGTGACGATCTCGGTCGGTAAAATGATTTCCTGATAGGCTGGGGGCGCTTCACCGGAAAGCCGCGCCAGCAGCAATTCGGTCGCTTGCCGCCCCATCTCGTAAGCGGGCTGAGCGGCAACCGTCAGGAATGGATCCACAACCAGCGCCGCGGGCAAATCGTCGAAACCTACCAGGGCCAGGTCTTCCGGCACACGCAGACCGGCATCCCGCAAGGCGCGTAAAGCACCGATGGCGATAAAGTTGTTGCTGGCGAATAAGGCGCTTGGACGCGGCGTGACCGTCAGCGCCTGCTGCGTCATCGAGTATCCGCTTTCCAGCGAGAACTTACCATAGAAAACCAACGTGGTATCGACTGCCACTCCCGCTTCCTGCAGCGCGCGCCGGTAGCCGCTTACGCGATCTTCAGCCGTGGAAACCCCGCGCGGGCCGCTCAACATCGCAATCCGGCGATGCCCCAATGCCAGAAGCAGGCGCGTGAGTTGGTAGGCGCCATCTTCGGAGTCACAGCGCACTACATCGGTCTGGGAATTGGGAATCCGGCGATCCAGCACTACCACGGGTGTGTTCTGACTTTGAATAAACTTGACCGGTTCAACCGCGCTGCTGGCAGGCACCAACAGCACACCGTCCACCTGCTTTTGCATCAACACGTGCAAATACTTGTCTTGTTCAATTTCCGACTCGTCGGTGTTGCACAAGATGACGTTGAAACCGGCGTCACTGGCGGCGTCCTCAACCCCCCGCGCGACCGTAGTCCAGAACGGGTTGGAGATATCGGTCAAAATCAATCCCAGCGTGCCGGTGCGCCGTGAGCGCAAACTGCGGGCTAACACGTTAGGAACGTATCCCAGGTCAGCAATCGCGGCCTCCACCCGGGCGCGCGTTTGCTCATTCACGTAACCGGAATTGTTGATCACGCGGGAAACCGTTATGGGAGCAACGCCTGCCCGTTTTGCAACATCACGTATCGTGGCCATGGATCAGATCGCTGAACAAGATATGGTACCGTTTTCCTGGTACGCTTACCATATTACAACAGAAACGTTCCAATGTCAAGAGGGAAATCTCCGCAGAGAGATAAAAAGGTTTTCTCTGCGCGCTTTGCGACCTCTGCGGTGAATGAACCTGCGCGCCTGGTGCACCAAGTGGGTAATCACCAGGGAAATGGGGGCTGGCAGGCTCAACGTTGAGATCGTTGTTTGTTACACGCCTTGCGGTATAATCTGTGTTGACCGCGATAAAAATCTACACAAAGCGAGGCGAACGATGAAATACGGCTTGAACCTGAAACCACCCGCTGAGGGTGAACTTCAAGATAGGGTACTGGACCTGGTATCGCTTGGGGGGCTGGTCCATCGGCTGGACCCGGGCGTGATTCCCTTCCGCAAGGCGACCCATTGCGACATTCACGTGAGCGGCGGCGAATTCAATGTCGCCGCAAACCTGGCGGATTGCTTTGGCTTGCGGACGGGCATCGTCTCGGCGATGGTGAACTATCCCATCGGCGATCTGATTGCGGAGCGTGTGCGCGCGATGGGCGTCATCCCCTTCTACAAGCGCTTTGAGCACAACGGCGTCACCGGCCCGAACATGGCCACCGTCTACAGCGACCGCGGGCAGGGTGTGCGGGCGCCGGTGGTGTTCTACAATCGCAGCAACGAAGCCGCAGCTCAGCTCAAACCGGGGGATTTTGACTGGGGCAAGATTTTTGGGGATCGCACGCGCTGGTTCCACAGCGGCGGCATCTTCGCTGCGCTGTCCCAGACCACGGGTGAGCTGATCATCGAAGGGATGAAGGCCGCTAAGGCCGCCGGCGCAGTGACGTCCTTTGATCTCAACTACCGCGCCAAGCTGTGGAATTTGTGGGGCGGGCATGAGGTCGCCTTGAAAGTGCTCCGCCGCATCGTCGAAAACGTTGATGTGCTCGTCGGCAACGAAGAGGATTTGCAGATGGGGCTCGGTATCCCCGGCCCAGAGGTGGCGGCTAAGTCCAGGCTCGATCCGAGCGTCTTCTTTGGGATGATCGACACCGTCACGGCGATGTACCCCAACGTCAAAGTCGTGGCGACCACGCTGCGCGAGGTTCATTCGACCAACCGGCATAGTTGGGGCGCGGTGGCCTGGATCGACGGCAAGACCTATCAATCGCCCACCTGCGAGTTGGACGTGCTGGATCGCGTCGGCGGCGGCGACGGCTTTGCGGCGGGATTCTTCTACGGGTTGCTGACCGGCACATCCGAGCAGGAAGCGGTCAACCTGGGGTGGGCCCACGGCGCGCTGCTGACCACCTTCCCCGGCGACACAACGATGGCGACGCTCGAGCAGGTGCGTGCGTTCGCCAAAGGCGGCTCGGCGCGCATCCAACGCTGAGCAGAATTCAGGCCATAGAGATTACAGCGTACACAGAGTTTTTCTGTGATCTCTGTGACCTCGGTGGTTATCTTGAAAGGAGGGCACTATGCCTGGACTTGTTGATTTACCGGCCTGGCAGGCGTTGCAGCAGCACCAGCGCGAGATGGCCGATGTGCACATGCGCGATCTCTTTGCCGGCGACCCGCAGCGCTTCGAGCGTTTTTCGCTGTGTGTGCCTGACGGAACGCCGGGCGGTGAGATTCTGTTCGACTATTCCAAGAATCGCGTGACACAAGAGACGATGCGGTTGTTGTGCGATCTCGCGCGCCAGGCCGGTCTGCAATCGAAGATCGAGGCTATGTTCACCGGCCAGCGATACAACAACACGGAGAACCGGGCCGTCTTGCACGTTGCGCTGCGCAACCGCTCGAACCGTCCGATTCTCGTAGATGGCGAAGACGTGATGCCGGGCGTCAACGCGGTGTTAAACCGCATGCGGGCGTTCAGCGAAGCCGTCCGTTCCGGTGACTGGAAGGGCTACACCGGCAAGCCGATCACCGACATCGTCAATATCGGCATTGGCGGATCGGATCTCGGCCCCAAGATGGTCTGCGAGGCACTGAAGCCCTACGGCAAACCGGGTCTGCGGATGCACTTTGTTTCCAACGTCGATAGCACCGACCTGGTCGAAACGCTGAGAGTCGTCAACCCGGAGACGGTGCTGTTCCTGGTGGCTTCCAAGACTTTTACTACCCAGGAGACGATGGCGAACGCGCACTCTGCCCGGTCGTGGTTCCTGAAAGCGGCTAAAGATCAAAGTGCTATCGCCAAACACTTCGCAGCCATGTCCACGAATACAGAAGGCGTGGCGCGCTTTGGCATCGACACTGCCAACATGTTCGAGTTCTGGGATTGGGTCGGCGGGCGCTACTCGCTGTGGTCTGCGATAGGGCTGTCCATTGCGCTTTTTATCGGTATGGACAACTTCGAGGCGCTGCTGGCGGGCGCGCACCAGATCGACCAGCATTTCCGCACCGCGCCGTTTGAGGCCAATGTACCGGTCATCATGGGGCTGTTGGGCATCTGGTACAACAACTTCTTCGGCGCGCAATCGCACGCGATCCTGCCCTATGACCAGTATCTGCTGCACTTTCCGACCTACTTCCAGCAGGGAGATATGGAGAGCAACGGCAAGAGCGTCACACGCGAAGGGGCATGGGTCGATTATCAGACCGGGCCGATCATCTGGGGGCAGCCCGGTACGAACGGCCAGCACGCCTTCTACCAGTTGATCCACCAGGGCACGAAGCTCATCCCCTGCGATTTCCTGGCGGCAGCGCAGAGCCAGAACCCGCTGGGCGACCATCATACCCTGCTGCTCTCGAACTTCTTTGCACAGACCGAGGCATTGATGAAAGGGCGCACGCCTGACGAAGCGCGCGCCGAGCTTTTGGCTGCGGGGTATAGCGGCGCTGCACTCGAAACGCTGGTTGCTGCCAAGACGTTCCCCGGGAACCGGCCCACCAACTCGTTCCTCTATCCGAAGTTGACCCCTGCAACACTCGGTGCCCTCATTGCGCTCTACGAACACAAGATTTTCACGCAAGCCGCAATATGGGACATCAACGCTTTCGATCAGTGGGGCGTTGAGCTAGGCAAGCAGCTCGCCAAGGCGATTTTGCCCGAACTGGATGGAGAGGCGCGCGTGGCGTCGCACGATGCGTCAACTAACGGGCTGATCAACACGTACAAGCGTATGCGGTGTAAAGGCTTTTGACAATTTTGACAAATCGAGTATGATCTAGCTATATGACAAATGACAGGGTTTGGCAGGTCAAAGATCATTATGCAAGGTAAAAACTGGTTTAGCTATTACTACTTTTATTTTGGCTGTCCCGCACGGGTCGGCTCCTTTGGCTGTGAGAGGGTAAAAGTAGTGTAGCAAGCCCAAAACAAAAGCAAAAACGTGGAGCGACCCGCTCCACGTTTTTTTTGTATCTCACATCAGACGGTAAGGGAGAGAAACGTATGGCGTGTCGGGGGATTAGAGGGGCGGTCACAGTGGAGGAGAATACGGCGGCGGCGATCAAGGCGGCAGTGCGGGCGTTGTTGGAGCAGATGGTCGCCGCCAACGCGCTGGATGTGGCCGATATCGCCAGCGTGATTTTCACCGCTACGCCCGACCTGGACGCTGTTTATCCCGCCGTCGCTGCGCGCGAAATGGGGTGGAGTAACACGCCATTGCTTTGTATGCAGGAAATGGCCGTCCGGGGTAGTCTGCCGCGCTGTATTCGTGTGCTCCTGCACTGGAACACGGAGCGGGCGCAAGCCGACGTCCACCACATCTACCTGGGCGATGCGCGCGCACTCAGGCCGGATATAACGAATCATGAATCATGATTCATGATTCATGATTTTTAGGGGAGGAGGTGCTATGGTAAAGGTAGCTTTTCAGGGAGTGGCTGGGGCATATTCGGAGGAAGCGGTGCGCCAGTACTTTGGGCCGACGGTGGAAAGTGTGCCGTGCCGGACGCTGGACGAGTTGTTCCCGTTGGTAGAGAACGGTGAGGCCAACTTCGCTATGCTGCCGGTGGAAAATGCTGTCGCCGGGTCGGTGGCGGGCGCCTACGAGTTGCTGTTGGAGCGGGATTTGCGCATCAATGCCGAGGTCATCCTGCACGTACATCACATGTTGATGGTCGTGCCGGGAACGAAGCGCGAGGCCATCAAGCGTGTGCGCTCGCATCCCCAGGCCCTGGCGCAGTGCCAGCGGTATCTCACCCGCTATAATCTCACCGGTGAGCCGGCCTTCGATACGGCGGGTAGCGCGCGCGACCTGGCCGCTAATCCAGAGCCGGATGTCGCGGTCATTGCCAGTGCGTTGGCGGCGGAACTGTACGGTCTGGAAATCGTGGACCGCGCTATTGAGGATTACCGCTTCAACTACACGCGCTTTTTTGTGATGGGGCTGGAAGACCCGCCGCGCGCGCAGCGCCCGAAAACGTCCATCGTCTTTTCCACGCGGCACAGCCCCGGCGCGCTGTACAAATCGATGGGCGAGTTCGCAGTGCGCGGCATCAACCTCACCAAGATCGAATCGCGCCCGCGCCTGAACCAACCCTGGCGCTACACCTTCTACCTGGATTTTGAGGGGCACTGCCAGGACGTGGCCTGTGAAGCGGCGCTGATGGGCCTGCTGCGCCATTCCTCGTTCGTCAAATTGTTGGGTTCGTATCCGGCAGCTACAACGCCGGTGGTGGAGGAGTAAAGCGTAAAGCGTAAAGAGTAAAGGGTAAAGGGTAAAGAGTAAAGAGTAAAGAGTAAAGAGTAAAGGGTAAAGAGTAAAGAGTAAAGAGTAAAGGGTAAAGAGTAAGAAGTAATCAGTGACTCATTTCTCATTTCTCATTACTCATTACTTATTACTCATTTCTCATTACTTATTACTCATTTCTCATTACTCATTACTTATTACTCATTTCTCATTACTCATTTCTCATTACCGATTACCAAAACACAACTATGGGAGGAGAGACGATGATCGTTATTATGAAACACGGAGCAACGGCAGCGCAAATTGCGAATGTGACGGCCCGGATCGAAAGTATGGGCTGTACGACGCACCTCTCGCAGGGGGAGGAGCGCACGATTATTGGGGTCATCGGCAATGGCCGCCCGATTGACCGGGAACAGATCGAACGGATGTCCGGCGTGGAGCGCGCGGTGGCCGTGCTGCGGCCCTTCAAGCTCGCCAGCCGCGAATTTCACCCGCAGGATACCGTCGTCCCGATCAACGGCATCAGTATCGGCGGCAAGGCGTTGACCATCATCGCCGGGCCATGCTCGGTGGAGAACCGCGCGCAGTTGTTGGAGACGGCAGATGCCGTGAAGCAGGCCGGGGCGCACATCCTGCGGGGCGGCGCGTTCAAACCACGCAGTTCCCCCTACAGTTTCCAGGGGCTTGGGGAAGAAGGGCTGCGCCTGTTGGCCGAAGCGCGCTCCCTCACCGGCCTGCTGATTGTCACCGAGGTGACGTCGCCCGAGCTGGTGCCGTTGGTGACAACGTATGCCGATATTTTGCAGGTCGGCGCGCGCAACATGCAGAACTTTGCCTTGCTGCACGCCGTCGGCGAGTCGCAGCGCCCGGTGCTGCTCAAGCGCGGGATGATGTCCACGATGGAAGAGCTGTTGATGGCTGCCGAGTACATCCTTTCGCACGGCAACCAGCGTGTGATCCTGTGCGAGCGTGGTATCCGCACGTTCGAGAACTACACGCGCAACACGCTCGACCTGAGCGCCGTGCCGATGCTCAAGCAGCTCAGCCACTTGCCCGTAATCGTCGATCCGAGCCACGGCACCGGCAAATGGGAGCTGGTCGAACCGATGTCGCGGGCTGCGATCGCCGCCGGCGCCGATGGCCTCATCATCGAAGTGCATCCACGCCCGGAAGAAGCCCTCTCCGATGGCGCGCAGTCTCTCAAACCGGCCCGCTTCGCCGCGCTGGTACAGTCCCTTAAGCCGATTGCGGAAGCCGTTGGGCGCACGTTGTAAGATGCAAGAGGCAAGAGACAAGAGGCAAGAAGCAAGAGGCAAGAGGCAAGAAGCAAGAAGCAAGAGGCAAGAGGCAAGGGGCAAGAAAGAAGACAATCCTGCATCTTGCATCCTGCATCCTGCATCCTGCATCTTGCATCCTGCAGCCAGCGTCCTGCATCCTGCATCTTGCATCCTGCAGCCTTTATCCGTCACCGTCGTCGGGCTGGGCTTGATGGGGGCGTCGCTGGCGGGGGCGTTGCGAGGGAAGTGCGCGCGGGTGATCGGCGTGGCGCGGCGGGCGGAGGTTGTCGAGACGGCGCTGGCGCGTGGGTTCGTGGATGAGGGGACGACGGACTTGCTCGCCGGCGTGCGGGAGGCGGATGTGGTGGTGCTTTCGACGCCGGTGCGCGTGATCGTGCAGCAGTTGGCCGAAATCGCGCCGCACTTGCGCCCCGGTTGCGTGGTGATGGACTTGGGCAGCACGAAGAAAGAAATCGTCGCCGCGATGGAGCGCTTGCTGCCGGAACACGTCCAGCCGCTTGGCGCGCACCCGATGTGCGGCAAGGAGACTTCCGGCATCGACGTGGCCGAGATTACGCTGTACCAGGAGCGCACGTTCATCCTCACGCCGCTCGCGCGCACGACGCCGGACACACTGGCGCTCGGCGTGGCGCTGGCGGAGGCCGTCGGCGCGAAGCCGCTGGTGCTCGACGCCGACCGGCAAGATTACATCGTCGGCACGGTCAGCCATCTGCCGTACCTGCTGGCTTGCGCGCTGGTGGCGACGGCGGATGCGACCACGTCCAAAGACCCGGCGGCGTGGAAGATCGTCGCCGGCGGTTTCCGCGATACGTCGCGTGTGGCGGGTAGCGATGTCACGATGATGCTCGACATTCTGATGACCAACCGCGACCACGTGCTGGCCGCCGTCCGCGAGTGCGAGACGCAGTTGCGCCGCCTGGCCGATCTGGTCGCTGCGGGTGACGAAGACGCCTTGCGTGATGCGCTCACGGCGATTCGCAACACCCGGAAGGAGATGTTCCCATGAGCCGTTTGGTTGTGCGTTCTGGCGCGCCGTTGCGTGGGCAGGCGCGCGTCCCCGGCGATAAGTCTATCTCGCATCGCGCGCTGATGCTCGGCGCACTAGCCGATGGCGTCAGCCACGTCACCGGATTCCTGCCTGGCGGCGACTGCATGGCCACGCTTGGATGTATGCGTGCCCTGGGCGTTCGTATCGAACAGCCGGATGAGACAACGGTCGTCATCTACGGCAACGGTCTGCGCGGGCTGCAAAGGCCAGATGCTCCGCTGGACTGCGTCCGCTCCGGGACGACGATGCGTTTGCTGGCGGGCATCCTTGCCGGGCAGGATTTCGACAGTGTGTTGAGCGGCGACCCGCAACTGCTGCGCCGTCCGATGCGCCGCGTCGTCGAGCCGCTGCGCGCGATGGGCGCGGACATCAGCGATACGGATGGGCACGGCCCGCTCGTTATTCAGGGGCGCAAGCTGCACGGCGGCGAGCACACGTTGACCGTCGCCAGCGCGCAGGTGAAGAGCGCGCTTCTGCTTGCGGGCCTCTTCGCCGATGGCCCGACGACTGTTCGCCAGCCCGGTCCCAGCCGCGATCACACGGAGCGGATGCTCAAGGCGCAGGTAAATGGCAAATGGCAAATGGCGAATGGCGAATCGGCCACCCAACCGCCGCTCGTCATCGATGGGCTGACCGTGACGTTGAACCCGGCTGTTGTCGATCGTCTTGAACCGTTGAAGATGGTCGTCCCTGGCGATATTTCTTCTGCCGCGTTTCCACTGGTGGCGGCGCTGCTTGTGCCGGATTCGGAGATCGCGCTGCTCGGGGTCAACACAAACTGGACGCGCACGGGCCTGTTGGATGTCCTCGCCGCGATGGGTGCGCAGGTCGTGCTGACGAATGAGGGTGAACAGGGTGGGGAACCGGTCGCCGACCTCGTGGTGCGGAGCGCGTCGTTGAGCGGGACGGAGGTTGGCGGCGATACCGTCGTGCGCATGATCGACGAATTTCCGGTGCTGGCGGTGGCGGCGACGCAGGCGCGCGGGACGACGGTGGTGCGCGATGCGCGCGAGCTGCGTGTCAAGGAGACCGACCGCATCGCCACAGTCGTCGCCGAATTGCGCAAGCTCGGCGCGCAGATCGAGCCGCAAGACGACGGTTTTATCGTCACGGGGCCGACGCGGTTGCGCGGTGCGACGGTGGACAGTCACGGCGATCACCGCCTGGGGATGGCGCTGGCGGTGGCGGGCCTGGTGGCGGAGGGCGAGACGGCCATCGAAAACGCGGAGCGCATCGCGGATTCGTTTCCCGGTTTTGTGGGTATAATGCAAGGGTTAGGGGGCGACTTTACATTTTAGGAGGTTCAGTGGCTTTATCAGGCATTAACGGACATACTACCCTGGTCGGTTTGATCGCATGGCCGGTGGGCCACAGCGTCTCACCGCCGATGCACAATGCGGCGTTCGAGATACTGGGACTGAATTGGTGTTACGTGCCGCTGCCGGTGGCGCCGTCGCAGGTGGAAAATGCGGTGCGCGGCGCGGCGGCACTTGGCTTTCGCGGCGTCAACGTGACGGTGCCGCACAAACAGGCGGTGATCCCGGCGTTGGACGTGGTCGCGCCGGATGCGGCGCAGTTCGGCGCGGTGAACACGATTGTCATCGACCGCGACGCAACCGGGCGGCCAACGATCACCGGGCACAACACAGACTATCAGGGTTTTCTGGGTTCGCTGCGACAAGGGGGCTTCGAGCCGGCGGGTAAGTCTGCAGTTGTCGTCGGGGCCGGCGGGGCGGGGCGCGCCGTGGTCTTTGGTTTGCTGCGGGCGGACGTGCGCGACGTGTTGGTGCTCGACACTCAACCGCAGCAGGTACAGTCGTTGCTGGCCGACCTGGGTAGGGATGGCGCACCGCTGCGCACTGCGCCGCTATCCACCGAGACGCTGGTGGAATCGGCGCGTGTCGCCGACTTGTTGGTCAATGCGACGCCGGTGGGCATGTCACCCAAGATTGATGCCTCCATCTGGCCCGCCGATGCGCCCTTTCCGGCGCACCTGACCGTCTTCGATCTGGTCTACAATCCGCAAGAAACGCAGCTTTTGCGGCAGGCGCGTGCGGCGGGGGCGGTGGCTATTGATGGATTGGATATGCTCGTGCGGCAGGGGGCGATTGCCTTTGAGCTGTGGACTGGTCAGCAAGCGCCGTTCGACGTGATGCGCGCGGCCTGTGAGCGTGCCTTGGGGCGGCGGTAGTTTGCCAATGAGCGTTTTTGAGGTGATGATATTGGTCTATTTCGGCCTCAGTTGGCCGATATGGTTATAACTATTTTAGGAGGTCTTAACATGGAATACCGATCATTAGGACGGACAGGCGTGATGGTGACGCCGTTGTGTTTGGGCGCGATGAACTTCGGCGGGCCGACAGGCGAGGCCGAGTCCATTGCCATTATCAACCGCGCGTTGGATGGCGGCATCAACTTCATCGACACGGCCAACGTCTACAACGGTGGTGAGAGCGAGCGCATCGTCGGCAAGGCGCTGGCGGAAAACGGCAAGCGTGATCAGGTCGTGCTGGCGACGAAGGTGCATGGCGGGATGGGCCCGGGTATCAACGACCGGGGCAACTCGCGTTATCACATCATCAAGGCGTGCGAAGATTCGCTGCGCCGCTTGCAGACCGACCACATCGACCTGTACCAACTCCACCGCCCTGACCTGGTTGTGCCGCAGGATGAGACGCTGCGCGCTTTTGACGACCTGGTGCGTGCGGGCAAAGTGCGCTACATCGGTTGCTCCACCCATCCCGCGTGGATGGTGATGGAGGCGCTGGCGATTAGCGAGCGGATGGGCATCGCGCGCTACATCAGCGAGCAGCCACCTTACAACTTGCTGGATCGCCGCATTGAGAACGAACTTGTGCCGTTGTGCCAGAAGTACGGCCTGGCGCTGCTGCCGTGGTCGCCGCTTGGCGGCGGCATCCTCTCCGGGAAGTACACGCAGGAGATGCTCGACGCGGGAACCTACCCCGAAGATTCGCGTGCCGGGCGTTCCGGCGCGATGTTCCGCGACCGCGTGACCCGTGAGGCCGTCCAGGTGGCGGTGCAGCTCAAGGCGATGGCCGAGGAACGGGGTATGACCACCACGCAACTCGCGCTGCTGTGGTGCAAAGATCAACCCGGCATCACCTCGCCCATCATCGGCCCGCGCACGATGGCGCACCTCGAAGACGCGCTCCCTGTGCTGGAGATGACGCTCAACGACGCCGATCGTCCACTCTTCGACGCGCTCGTGCATCCCGGCAACGCCATCGCCGACTTTCACAACAGCAATCCGTGGATGAAGGCAAGGATTTAGTTGTCAGTTTTCAGCCGTCAGCAAGAAGTAAGGAGAAATGAGTAAAGAGTGAAGAGTAAAGAGTAAAGAGTGAAGAGTAAAGAGTGAAGAGTAAAGAGTAAAGAGTGAAGAGTAAAGAGTGAAGAGTTCGCCATTAGATTTATTCTCGTTACTCATTACACATTTCCCATTACTCATTACTCATTTCTCATTACTCATTTCTAATTTCAGGAGGATATAACCCATGCCATTAACGTTCGATTTTCCACTAGAGAAGCTACAGACGTATATGGGGATCAATCCCCGCCCGGCGGATTTCGACGCCTATTGGGATGCGGCGCTGGCCGAAATGCGCGCGCTCGATCCGCAGGTGACGCTGACGCCGGCACCGTTTCAGGTGTCTTATGCCGAGTGTTTCGATATGACCTTCACCGGCGTCGGTGGAGCGCGCATCTACGCCAAGTTGCTCAAGCCGAAAAATGCGCCTGCACCACATCCTGCCGTGCTGATGTTCCACGGCTACTCCGGCGATTCCGGTGACTGGGCCGACAAGCTGGGCTACGTCGCGGCGGGGTACACGGTGGCTGCGCTCGACTGTCGTGGGCAGGGCGGGCGCTCAGAGGACAAGGGTGGTGTCACCGGCAACACGCTGCACGGGCATATCATCCGGGGACTGGATGAGGCGCTCAAAGGCCAGCCGGAGAAACTGTACTATCGTCAGATGTTCCTCGACACGGCGCAACTGGCCAGGATCGTGATGGAGATGCCGGATGTGGACCCCGACCGTGTTGGGGCGACCGGTGGTAGCCAGGGTGGGGCACTCACGGTGGCTTGTATCGCGCTCGAACCGCGCATCAAACGGGCTGCGCCTGTCTTCCCCTTCCTCAGTGACTACAAGCGTGTCTGGGAGATGGATCAGGATGTAAACGCCTACTCTGAACTGCGTGAGTATTTCCGGCACTTCGATCCGCGTCACGAGCGGGAAGAAGCGGTGTTCGAGAAACTCGGCTACGTGGACATCCAACATCTCGCACCGCGCATCCGTACCAACGTGCAATGGTACACCGGCCTGCGTGATACGATCTGTCCGCCTTCCACGCAATTTGCCGCCTACAACAAGATCACCTCGGAGAAGAAGATGGTGATTTACCCCGACTTCGGCCACGAAGGGTTGCCGGGGAGCAATGACTTGATCTTTCAGTTTATGATGGGGCTGTAAATCAAACGTGAAACGTAAAGCGTAAAATGAAATTTACGCTTTACGTTTTACGCCTTACGTTTTACGCCTTACGTTTTACACTTTACGTTTTACGCTTTACGTTTTACGATCGAGGCACGAGAACATGGTGAAGACAGTCGGCATCCTCAGCCCCGGCGATATGGGGCACAGTGTAGGAAACGTGCTGCGGGAAAACGGGTTGCGCGTCATCGCCTGTTTGGGCGACCGCAGCGAGCGCACACGGGCATTGGCGCGCGCGGCGCAGATCGAGGAAGTCGCTTCCTACACCGCGCTCGTGCAAGAAGCGGACATCCTCCTCTCAATCCTCGTCCCGGCGCAAGCGATGACGGCGGCGGAACTGATAGCCCAGGCGCTCCGAGAAACCGGCGCGGCTCTCCTTTACGTGGATTGTAACGCCATTGCTCCACAGACAGTGCAGGCGGTGGGGGATGTCATCATGCAAGCCGGCGGGCGCTTCGTGGATGCGTCCATCATCGGCGGGCCGCCGCGCAATGGCTACACCCCCCGTATCTATGCCTCCGGCCCGGAAGCGGCAGACTTCGCGGAACTGGGGAATTATGGCCTCGACATCATCGTTATGGACGACGTCATCGGCCATGCTTCGGCACTCAAGATGTGTTACGCCTCGCTGACCAAAGGCTCGACCGCGCTCTACGCCGGGTTGATGATCGCGGCGAAGGCGCTTGGCGTGGAAGAACCGCTCATCGCCGAGTTCAAGCAAAGCGCCGTGGCTCAATTTGCCAGCATCGAACGCAGTCTGCCGCGCGTACCGGTGAAAGCGCGGCGCTTCGTCGGCGAGATGGAGGAGATGGCGAAGATGTACGACGCGCTCGGCCTCACGCCCAACATGCTCAGCGGGGCCGCCAAAGTCTACGACCTTATCGGCCGCACGCCCCTTGCCGACCGCACACCGGAAGACACATCACCGTTTCCCACCCTCGATGAGGCGTTGGCGATTTTCGTGGCGCATCTCAAAGAATCAGCGAATGATTGAATCATCGCGCCGGCGATTGACGCCCAATCACCCGCCTCCCACGATCGGCGACCGGCCTCCTGCTTCTTGTCTCTTGCCGCCTGCCTCTTCTCTCGTGGCCGTTTGCGTGCGCACACGCAGCAACGAAATCAACGAGTTGATTGCGGCAGAGTGCGAGCATTTGACGGGTGGGCGTCCGGACGCGGAGGGTGTGGCGGTGTGCCAGACGGTGGAGCACATCCACCGCGCGGCTTACGTGCGGACGGGATTGCGCCGCATCGCGCAAGCATCGACGTTTGCGGATTTACTCGACCTGCTCCGGCAGATGCCGCTCGACCTGGACGATTTTCGCGTGGATGCGCTTTACCTTTCTGACCGGTTCCCGATGCCGCAACAGGAGGCCGTCGTTGCCGCGGCGGACGCCATTCATTGCCGCGCCAATCTTGCTGCGCCACGTCATCGGTTGTTGCTCGTGGCGCAACGTGGGACGTTCTGGGTTGGCGAAATCCTGACGGAGGCGACGCAGAGTTACACACCGCATCTCAAAAAGCCCTGCCATGTCTCTGTCTCGCTGGAAGCGCGGATTGCTCGCGCGTTGGTCAATCTCGTCGCGCCGCCTGCCGCAACGCTCATTGATCCGTGCTGCGGTACCGGTTCGATTTTGCTGGAGGCGGCGGCGCTCGGCTTGACGGCGTATGGCGCGGATCGCAATCCCAAGATGGCGCACATGGCGCAACGCAACCTGCTGCACTTTGGCTATCCGCCGCGCGTTGTTTGCGCCGATGCGCGCGTGTGGGCGCAGACCGCCGATGCGCTTGTCACCGATGTGCCCTACGGTCGCCAGTTGGAATCTGCCGAGGCCGACTTGCCCGCGATCCTGGCGAACGGTGTGCGTCTGGCGCCGCTTGCCGTCTACGTTGCCGGGAGCGACATCACTCTGCAGTTGACGGCTGCGGGGTACAACGACGTCGAGGTGTGGCGCCTCGTCAAGCCCAACGGTTTTACCCGCTACGTGCACCGCGCGCGGGTGAGGTAAGGAGGCTTGTTACCGAGGAATCCACACTGCCATCGGATCCGAGGTGCATCTGCACGATGGTGATCCCGATGTTGAGCTTATCTGTTGCATTGCGGGTAAACGTCTGGGGTACGAATGACTATACAATTTACGTTTTTAGATTTATACTAATTGTGTAGACAACTACATCTCCTTGGTTCATCTCCCCTTCTTCGGCGGATCATTTGGTTTTTTAGGCGAAAGGAGGGTACGATGTTTAGTCCACGACGGTGGTTTGTGATCCTTCACGGGTTTACTTTGATATGCGTAGTGCTGGCGCTATTCCCCTTGTCCGCCTCAGGCGCATCGCTACGTCAGAACGAGGCGCCTCAGGCGGAAAATCCACCGCCTGAAGAGCCTTCGCTACCTGCACCGGAGGTCAACAAGGCCGAGGGCGCAGGCTCCACACACACGATCTACCTCAAATCCCGGCAATTTGCGCCCGTTACCTCGGAACTGACTGCGCTGCGGCAGGTTGCCTCTGCGCTGGCGCGGGCACGGATGCACGTCTTGCTGCAACTCGACTTCATCCCGCGCCAGGCAGCCAAGGAGGCGCTGGCTGCGGAAGGCATCGAGCTGCTGGCATACATCCCGGACTATACCTGGATCGCCTCGGTGTCAACTGCTCACCTGGCGGAGGTGGCTGCACATCCCGGCGTGACGTGGATAGGGCAGTTGCAGGTGCAAGACAAACTCGATCCGGCAATTGTGAAAGAGCAATGGGGGCCGTACAATCTCACGCCCGCCGGCGTAGCAGCCGTTTACGTTGCGTTGCACCGCGATGAATCGCTGGAGACCGGACGTGCGCTTGTTGCGCAACACGGCGGTAAGGTGGTGGGAGAGGTCGCGGGGATCCATCTCCTGGTGGTGGAGATGCCCCGTGCCAACATCGAAGCATTGGCAGCGGACGACGCCGTGCAGTGGGTTGAGCCGGCCGCCCCGCCGTTGACGGAAGCCAACGACGGCAGCCGCCAGCAGATCGGTGTGGATGTGGTCCAGGCCGCGCCGTATAGTCTGGATGGGACAAACATTGATGTGCTGGTCTACGATGGCGGGCGGGTGGGCGCACATGTGGATTTCGGCACCCGTCTCATCACCGGTGATACAACATTGGTCAGCGAACACGCCACGCACGTCGCCGGGACGGTCGGCGGCAGTGGGGCGAACAGCGCCGCCCAGGGCGGCACGGCGTTGCAGTGGCGCGGCATGGCGACCAACGTTGATTTGATTTCCTATGGCGCTACCCCGACCAGCGGTTACTACTTCTACGAAGATGTGATGGACATCCAGGCGGATTGGGCGCAGGCGCAGAATTCGTATGGGGCCGATTTGGGTACCGCCAGCCTGGGATCCAACATCTACGCCAACTATTCCCCTGGTGGTTGTTTTATGATGGGCAAGTACGGCGCCTCCTCAGTTCTTCTTGACCAGATCGTGCGTGGCGGCAACAGTGCTGTGGGCATTGGTGACAAGTACATTGCGACGTGGGCTGCCGGCAATGAGCGTGGGTGGTCCAGCTCGTGCGCTGGGCTGGGTGGTGGGTATGGCCTTGTTGCCCCGCCGGCCGGCGCCAAAAACCCCATCCACGTGGGCGGCGCGAACACGAACGATAACACACAATACGTGCATACTTCGTGGGGACCCACCGAGGATGGCCGGCTCAAGCCCATCGTGACGGCTGGCGCTTGTCAGACTTCCGGCGACTACGGCATCAAATCGACGGACGACAATCCGGTGAATGCCTACACGGTAAAGTGCGGCACTTCGATGGCGACGCCGGCTGTGGCAGGCGGGATTGCGTTGATGTTGCAACATTATCGCGCCGTCTACAACACCTCCGGCAATTTCTGGCCTTCGACGGCCAAGGCGATTCTAATCCACACGGCGACCGATCTGGGCAATCCCGGCCCGGATTACCAGTGGGGCTACGGTTTGGCGAACATCCATGCGGCGGTCGACTTGATTTCCCGCAAGGCGTTCCGTCAGGACAACATCGCGCAGGGTGAAGTGGACGTGTATTACTTCATTGTCCCTACCAACGCGATGTCGGCTACCGTCAGTCTGGCATGGGACGATTTCGAAGCGACCTTCAACGCCAATCCAACGTTGATCAACAACCTGGATTTGGAGCTGGTAGCGCCCAGCGGGGAAATCTGGTACCCATGGATTCTCAATCCTGCCACTCCTTCCGCGAACGCCACGCGCGCCGTGGACAATCGCAACAACCAGGAGATGGTGCAAGTCCCCACGCCGGAAGTCGGTACGTGGCTGGTGCGGGTGAGAGGTACGACTGTGCCGCAAGGTCCGCAGGATTACAGCCTGGTCTGCGAGGGCTGTAAGCCGTTGAACCTGGGCGTGTGTCAGGCCCAGGTCAGCGGCGGTACGTTGATGGCTTCCCCCGCGGAGGCTGATCCGGAGGCATTGGGTGCTGCCGGCATAAGCGCGGAGGAGGTGCTGCGGGCGCACGCGCCGCAGCAAGCGACCGCCGGCGAGCTGTGGCAGCGTGCCCTGGAGGCTGACGCGGTACAGGTGGTACGCCAGGCACAGACACAGAGCGCATTGGATGCGCTGGAGGCGGCGCGTGCGGCAGGCCCCGCAGCCGTGAGTGCCCTGGGTGAGAGCCTGTCGCCGGTGGCGCTTGACCTGGTGATTGACGAAGTTGTCGCGGCGCGCGAGCGCCTGCCCGAACCGCCCCCGCCAGAAAGCCACCCGGTGTGGGAGGCCGAGGAACCGGCGAACTTGCAGGCGCAGGAGGCTGTCGAAGCGGCTGCCCGCGCACTGGCGCTGACCGACTTTGGCGATCCGGCCGAGGGCGGTGCGCTTGAAGCCGTACCACATCGGTCGGCGCTTTCTCAACCGGATAGCCCGTCTGTCGACCGGACGGTGGGCAACGGCTGTACCTACGCGACGATTGCGGCGGCGATTGCGGCCGCTAATCCCGGCGATACACTGCTGCTGGAGGGCGGGCGCACGTTCACCGAGAATATCACGATCCCGATCACCCTGACGGTGCAAGGCGGATACCCCGGCTGCGCCAGCGGCAGCTCCGCCCGCACCACGTTGAATGGCAATGCGAGCGGTACGGTGGTCATCGTCAACCGCGCGATTGCCGTCAGTTTGCGAAACCTGAACATCACCAACGGCAATACGGGCTTTGAGGGTGGCGGTATCCGCTTTGCCTGGGGCGGCGGCACAGGCACGCTGAACCTGAGCAATGTGTTCATCTACGGCAACACGGCGCAATGGGGCGGCGGGCTGTGGGTGGGGCCAAACGCTGACGTGAGCGGTGAGACGGTCGAAATTTACAACAACACGGCGACCACGTTCGGCGGCGGTGTGCGGTTGTACGGCGGGCGCGCGACCTTCCTCAACAGCTATATCTATGGCAACAGCGCCCCGCTCGGCGGCGGTCTGTACGCCACGCGGGAGGACGGCTATGCGCCTGTGGCGAATTTGACGACTTCAGACCTGTACTCCAACCAGGCGTTGAGCGGCAGCGGCCTGGGTGGCGGCGTCTATCTGCGTGAAGGTACGCTGACGATGCTCAGCGACTCGGACCTCATTGGGAACAATGCCACCTACGGCGGCGGGGCGTACCTCGTCACCGGCACCCTGACCCTCGATGGCTCGGCATCGTGGGTCTACAACAACACGGCTGCCAGCAACGGTGGCGGGGTGTATGCGCAGGGTAGCACGGTTTATCTCTATGACGAGGCGCAGGTGTATAACAACAGCGCGGAAACCGGCGGTGGGGCGTATCTGGACGCCAGCAGCCTGTACGGGCGCAAGGCGTCGATTCGCTACAACACCGCCAATCTGCGTGGCGGTGGCGTTTATGCCACCAATGGCTCGACGTTCGATATGGGTCTGGGAAACTATACGTGCGTGGGCGTGCGCTGCAGCCGTCTGAGCAACAACACGGCGACTACCTACTACGGCGGCGGCGTGTACCTGGGTAACAGCACTGCTTATCTGCGCAATACGTTCATTGAGAGTAACGTTGCTGACTATGGCGGCGGCGTATACGCTTACAACAACAGTTCCGTGTACGCCTACAACAGTCTCTTTGCGCGCAACAATGCCGTCAGCGGTAACGGCGACGCCGTCCGTCTTAACCTTAACGCTGCGCTGACCGGCGCGGGCAACACGCTGGCCTACAACGACGCCGGCGGCGCAGCTACCGGGCAGGCGATTGGATTGACGACGTCCAGTTTGTCATTGCACTGCTCGATCATCTGGGGCCATACCAGCAGCATTGATACGGCCGGCCAAAATGTGACGTATTCCGACATTCAAGGCGGTTATGCCGGTGTCGGCAACTTGAACGTGAATCCTCAATTTGTCGCGTCGGGCGGTTCTGATTACCACTTGCAGGCGACCAGCCCACTGATCGACCGCTGCGCTTTCTTCAGCGGAATGAATACCGACTTCGAGAACGAAATCCGCCCGATTGTGCGCTCGACAGCGGCATCGCCTTACGATATGGGGGCGGACGAGGTCAGTGGTGTGGCGCGCGTTGGCGTGAACGGGGCGTGCGCCTATGGCACCATTCAGCAGGCGGTGAACGCAGCGCAGGATGGGGATACCGTGCGCATCGCCGCGGGCGTCTACTTCGAGACGGTGGATGTCGCCGGCAAGAACATTACGTTGGCAGGCGGCTACAATAGCACGTGTACTGCCTACATCACCGGCACAACGCGCATCGAGGGGAGCGCCACCAGCGGCAGCGTCCTTGATGTCAGCAGCAGCGTCCTGGCTGTGCGTAATCTGGACATCGCCTGGGGCAGCGGGATTGGCGGCGGCGTGGATGCTCTCGGCAACGCGCGCATCACGTTGGATAATGTGGATGTTCTCAGAAACAGCGCCTCGTATGCCGCCGGTATCTACGTCAGTTCCAACAGTGTGGTGACGTTGACCAACGGTTCGCAGCTCTACGGCAACAATGCTTCTTCGGATGCCGGAGGCGGTGCGCGGGTATGGGGGCAGTTCTTCGTCTACGGGGAATCTTCCGAGATCTACGAAAACTGCGCGACGAGTGGCGGCGGCTTCTACGTGCCTGGGGGCCGGTTGACGATCGAGCAGGCCGACGTGCTCTCTAACCAGGCGGCGGCAGCCGATGGCAAGGGCGGCGGCATCTACGTGACCAACGGCGGCACTGTCTCTTTGCGCCGCAATGTCGCCGTAGGGGCATCTCTGTTTATGCCAAACCAGACGGCTTACGACGGCGCAGGCATTTATGCCGATAACAGCACGGTTGCGTTGGATGCCGTTGACCTGGGATATAACATCGCCGTGCGCAACGGGGGTGGGCTGTACCTCGGCAACAACAGCACGTTGCAAGCGGTCAATACGAATTTGGGGAATTCGATATGGTTCTTTGGAACGCATCAATGGGGCAACCAGGCCAGCTCTGGCGGCGGTCTGTATGCCGATGCCAGCGTGGTGGATTTCAGCGGTACCATTGCCACGAACCTCGCTAACATTGCCGGCGGCGGCGTCTACGCGACCAACAACAGCACACTCAACCTCACCAATGCGACGGTGGGCCTGTCTGGCAGTGCGTTGGGCAACCGGCTGGGAACATCCGGGGGCAGTGGCGCCGGCCTTTATTTGGCCGAGGGCACGACTGCTGTGTTGAGCAACACGGTCGTCGTTAGCAACACGTTCCAGACCACCGGTTTTACCTATGGCGGCGGCGCTTACCTCAGCAACAGCACGTTGACGTTGTACAATAGCCGCATCGAGCAACACTATGCCCCATCCGTCAGCGATGGACGTGGCGCAGGAATCTATCTCAACAACAGTACCGCCACACTGGATAACAGCCGGATTCTCAGCAATACGGCGGGTACAGTGGGCGGTGGCGTGCGGATGTGGAACACCAGCACGCTCAACGTGCTCAACGGCAGCGTGATCGGCTACAACACCAGCCTCAACGATGTGGGGGGCGCGATCGCCGCTGGGGGAACACCGGATATCAACATCGTCAACGCGACGCTGCGCAACAACACCGCGGCGACGCACGGCGGCGCGGTCTATCTTGATAGTGGCACGCTCGATTTCACCGGTGGCTGGACGTTGCGGGAGAACACGGCAACCGGCGGCAACGGCGGCGCGATTGCTGCGGTGGGTACAGCCGACGTGAGCTTCAGAGCAGGCGGCTATAGCCTCGGCTACTTCAACCGGGCGCTGGGTGGTCACGGGGGTATGCTCTACCTGAGCAACACTACAACTGCACAGCTATACGCCACCGATGGTCACGCGATGTACATCTATGCCAATCAAGCCGGCGGTAACGGCGGCGCACTGTACGCGAACAACGGCGGCTTATTCGATATCTACGGTCAAGTGAGTTTTGATCGCAACCGGGCCGACCACGGCGGCGCAATCTATCTGGGTAACGGCTCGCGGGTGTGGCTGGATGACTATGTCAACCGCAAACCGCAACTGGGGGACAACTTTGCGGACTACGGCAGCGGCGGCGCGATCTACGCCTTGAACAGCCCGCGCGTCGAATGTGACGGCGCCGTATTCGGACAAGCCGGTGGGGGCAATCACGCGGCTGTGGATGGCGGCGCGTTGTATCTCAGCGGCAGTACCTTGAACGCCGAGAATTGCCTTTTCATTGGTAACGAGGCGGCAACCCACGGCGGCGCCATTGCCGCCTACACCTCCACGCTCAATCTGCATGCGAACTATGGCGCTGTGGTGGGGTTGACTGCCGGTGAACACGAAACACGCGATGCCGCCCTAACCACCGCGCCGCTCGCGCCTGCTGCTACAACGTGTAACCCGCGGGTGGAGTTGTGCAGTGTGTTTTATAATAACGTCGCTGACAGTGATACCAATGATACAGGTCTTGGTGGGGGCATTTACAGTAATGACAGTGTCCTCACTGTCAATCACACTAAGTTCTATTCCAATACCGCCTACTATGGCGGCGCGATCTTGCAGACCGGTACGAACGCTGTAGGCGAGGTCTCCAACAGCCTGGTTTATAGCAATACGGTGCGTCAGGCTCTGGGGGCGGGGATCCGTAGATCCAACGGAGCGTTCACCGTCACACATACCACGCTCGCCAACAACATCGGTGGATCGGGCTTTTCCGGCGTCGCCAGCGCGGCCTACAACACCATCGCTTGGGGCAATACCGCCTCTGGTTTTGCAGTGACACCTACCATTGCCTCTTGCAACATCGACGATGGCGGTAATGCCGGCCTCAACATCGATCCGCGCTTCGTAGATGCCGCCAACGGCGACTTCCACCTCCTCGGTGACTCCCCCGCCATTGACGCCTGCCCGACCGGCCTGACGCCTGACCTGGACAACGTCGTGCGCCCGGCCATCCTTGCCTACGATATGGGCGCGTTCGAGTATCCCTACGGGATGACCTTCGTTCCTGATCGCAGCGGCGTCGGTTATCCAGCACAGGATGTGGTCTACGTGCACACGCTTAGCAACATCGGCGGGGTGGCCGATACCTTCAGCTTTACGGGATTGTCGAGCCAGGGCTGGGGCTTCACCTTGCCCGCGCCGCTTACGTTGGGTGTGGGAGAGGCTGCGCTGGTCACGGTGACATTGCACGTCCCGGCGGGCGTCCTCAGCGGAACGGTGGACACGTTGCGCGTCACGGCAATCTCGCAGACCGATCCCACCCTCACCGCAGTTGTGACCGACACTACAACCGTCGGCTTTACGCCTGGGATAGCCTTCACGCCGCCGAGTTACACGACTCTCGGCGCAATTGTGGGGAACACGTATAACTATACCCACATCTTGACCAACACCGGCAACGCCCAGGATTCGTTCACCCTGGCCTTTGGCAGCAGTCGCGGGTGGGGGAGCTTGCTCACGCCCGGTCCATTCACGCTCAATCCGGGGCAAACAGCGAACGTGGTCGTCGCCGTGACCGTGCCTTCCGGTGGTGGCGGCCTGAGCGATTTGAGCGTCGTCACGGCGACCTCGACCGGCGGCGCTGGGCCGCTCAGTGTGCAGGATACGACTTCGGCCTTCACGCCGGGGCTGGCCTTCGCGCCGGATTACACACGTGAGGTCTCGCCGGATGCCGTTGTCACCTACACGCACACGCTCACCAACACCAGCGCGGCGGCAGATACGTATGCCCTCGCTATCACTACCAGCCAGGGATGGGCGACGTTGCTTGATCCCGGCCCGTTCGCGCTGCCCGGCGGCGGCACGGCAACGGTGCGTGTGCGCGTGACCGTCCCGCCCGGCAGTGGTGGCTTGACCGACACAACGATCGTGACGGCGACCTCGTTCGCCGGTGCGCCTCCGGCAGCCGTCCGCGATACCACGGCGGTTTATCCCCCCGGCGTGGCGCTCGCGCCGGATTACGCCGGCACACTCAATCCGGGCGAAGCGATCACCTACACCCACACCCTGACCAACACCGGCGCCGGCCCGGACACGATCGACGTCGCTCTCGCGCTCAGCAGCCAGGGGTGGGCGACTTTGCTCGATCCCGGCCCGTTCGCGTTGGCGGCCGGCGCTTCGACGCCGGTGCGTGTGCTGGTGACGGCGCCACCGAGTAGCGGCGGCTTGATCGAAACGACCGTGCTCACCGCCAGCTCGCGCGCGGGAGTGGCGACGGCCAGCGTGACCGACACGACGACCGTGCCGCGCGTCTATGGCGTCTCACTGACGCCTGATGGTGCGCAGACCCTCACGCCAGGGACGGCTTACACGTACACGCATCAACTCGCCAACACGGGCAATGCCACCGATACTTTCCGGCTCGCACTCACCTCAACGCGCGGATGGGCGATGCTTGCCGGCACGGACACCTATACCCTCCCGACGAGCGGCGCGGTCACGGTTTTGGTGCGGGTGGATGTCCCCGTGGGAAGCGGTGGGCTGGTTGATATCGCCCGTCTCACTGCCACCTCGGTCAGTACCGACGCGGTGACGGCGGGCGTGACCGATACAACCACCGCCCTCTACACGCCGGGCCTCATCCTGGAGCCGGACAATCAGGACACGGCGCTGCCGCCGGCCTTCTTTGGCTATACACACTGGCTCACCAATACCGGCACCGGCAGTGACCTGTTCACGTTGGAATTTTACAGCAGCCAGGGGTGGGGGACTTTGCTAGAAGCCGGGCCGGTGCCGTTGGCCGCGGGTGAAGGGATTAGCCTGCACGTCGAAATCAATGTCCCGGCCGGAACCGGCGGTATGGTCGAAACGAGTGTTCTGACGGCGACTGCGCAAACCGGCGGTGTTTCTGCCCGTGTGACCGACATGATCTCTGTCACGCAGCTTTTTGGCGTCGACCTCTTCCCCGACTATGCGCAGAGCGTCCCGCCTGGCGGTTCGTATATCTACCAGCACGTATTGCGCAACACCGGCAATGGACCGGACACTTTCGCGGTTAATCTGACCAGCAGCCGCGGGTGGGCGACGTTGCTCGATGCCGGCCCGTTTGCGCTCGCCGCCGACGCGACGACGAACGTGCGTGTGCGCGTGAGCGTGCCCACCGGCTTGATCAGCGGCACCCAATCCGACATCGCGGTGTTGAACGTGACGTCGCTCACGTCGCCTGCACTCTCCGCTTCGGCGACCGACACGACCACGGTCGGGTTTGCGCCGGGCGCGCTGTTCGAGGATGACGGACTAACGCTCAATGCGATTCCCGGCGCGCCATACACCTATACGCACTGGCTCACCAACACCGGCAACTACACCGACACGTTCAACATGGCCTTTGACAGTAGCCTGGGGTGGGGAACTCTGCTCGACCCCGGGCCGTTTGTGCTGGCAATGGGTGAGGCTACCGGCGTCCGCGTGCGGGTGGATGTACCCGCCGATGGCGCGGGGAAGTTCGATATCAGCGTGGTTACCGCGACTTCGGCGGGCGGCGCCGGTCCACTTGTCGTCTATGATACGACGGCGGCCTTTATGCCGGGCATCACACTGACCCCCAACTACGCAGAATGGCGCGACCCAGGCGATGTCATAACCTACGTGCATACGTTACACAACACCGGCACGACCACCGACGTGATCACGTTGGCGCTGGAAAGCAGCCAGGGCTGGGCCGTGTTGCACGATCCTGGCCCATACACGTTGGCCGCGGGCGAGAGCATCACGCTGGGTATCGTCGTGACGATCCCGTTGGGGACGGGTGGCCTGGTCGATGTGTCGCGGCTGACGGCGAAGACCTTAGGCGGCTTTGGCCCCTCGGCGACTGTGACCGATACAACCACGGTCAATTACACGCCGGGCGTCGCGCTGGGGCCGGACTTCGTCCAGACCGTGCCGGCCGGTAGCGCCGTCATCTACACGCACCATCTGACGAATACCGGCAACGGCCCGGCTACCTTCGGCGTAGCGTTGAGCAGCAGCCGGGGATGGGGGACGTTGCTCGATAGCGGTCCCTTCGCCTTGGCTTCAGGTGATAGCACCCCGGTGCGCGTTCAGGTCGCCGTGCCAACGGACACCTACGCCTTGCAGGTGGACGTCACCACGCTCACGGCAACGCTTGGTACGCTGAATGCCGTCGCCCGTGACACCACGACCGTTGCCTGCGAACCTATTATCGGCGCGAACTTTACATATACGCCTGCCCAGATATTGGCTACCTACAGCACAACCTTTATCGGGACGGCGTGGGGCAGTCTCCCGCTGACCTACACGTGGAATTTTGGGGACGGTAGCGCCGTGCAGACCGGAAACCCGATTGCGCATACCTTCAGCACAACCGGCAGTTTGACGGTGACGATGATGGTGGCCAATCCTTGCACCACGGCATATCTGGTGACGCGCGCTGTGACCGTGAACGCCGCTCCAAACTGGATGATCTATTTGCCTCTGGTCCTTCGGAATGATTAAGAGGCTGACCGCGACCTTCCCGGAAGTTGACCGACAGGCCATCTTCCGGGAAGGTGAGCAAGGACATAAAAAAATGCCAGCGTGGGCTCAAGCCCTGCGCTGGCAGTTATGAAGAAGCGACGTCTACTCGACGCCGATAGCGTAATTCGCATAAAGCCGCTGCTTGCCCGATTTTACTTTTTCATGAACGTTTTGTCTTGACCGAGAATATACTCTGAATCCCGATCGCGATCAAGGTCAATACGCCGACACCGATTCTGGTCCACCATGAACTCAACGTGCCGTTGAATTGCAGGATGGACACGATCGTGCCGTGAATCAAAACGCCAAACAGCGTGCCGATGACATTGCCGACGCCGCCGCTCAACGAAGTTCCGCCTATCACCACCGAAGCAATCGCATCAAGTTCCATACCGGTTGCAAACTGTCCATACCCGGCCAGCAACGACATGCTGAAAACAATGCCTCCCAGGGCTGAGCACAACCCGCTGAATGCATACACCAGAATTTTCGTCCGCGCGACCGGCAGACCCATCAGCATCGCGGATTGTTCATTGTTGCCCATTGCATAGATCGTGCGTCCAAAGCGGGTAAAAAAGCTCAGATAAATGGCCACGATCAACATAATGGGGCCAACCAGGGTGGTGGGGTAGATGTAGGCTTTCGATATAAACGGAATGTGGATCGGCGTCAGGGCGAAGGTTCTATAGACGTCGTTTGTAATGGTCACTGAAGTCAGACTGATGATGTAAGCCATCCCGCGGGTGAAGAAAAGGCCCATCAAGGTCGCTATGAACGGCTGGACTTTGAGAGATTGAATGATCCAGCCCATCAGCGCTCCCAAGGCCACGCCCATGACAATCATTAGCGGAAGCACGATGAATGGGCTTACCCCCGCGCGCAGCAGCGCAGCCGAAGCGGTGCTGACCAGGGCGATCATTCCGCCCACCGAGAGGTCAATCCCGCCTCCGCCACTCAAGATCACCATGGTCATCCCAATCGAAACCAGGAGCAAGCTGCTGTCATTGATGAACAGGTTAAAGAACACTTGTGGCTTTCGCATAGCAGGATACAACTGACCACCGGCGAAGTAAACCGAAAGAAAAATCACCAGGGTTAACAGCAGTGCGCCATAGCGTGCAACAAAGGTTTTAATTCGCTCGATCATGTTGAGAACCTCTTCGCTCGAATAGCCGATTCGTCAAACGGCGGGAATAATCCGAGTAGAGCAGGATAACCAGCAAGACCAGTACGGCCTTGGCGGCTAGCAGGGCGTTGGCCGGCACCCCCAGGCTATAGACCGTGACCGTGAAGGTCCAGATCACGACCGCGCCGATCACACTGGCCAGCAGGGAAAACCGCCCACCGGTCATCAAAGTTCCGCCCATGACGACCGACAGGATGGCATCCAACTCGTAGTTCAACCCGTTGTTGTTGCCATCTGCGCTGTGGACGTAGGAGCTGAGAATGAGACCGGCGATCGCGCCACAAAACCCACAAAAGGTATAAGCCAGCAGTTTGACGTTTTTCTCGTTGATGCCGCTATAGTAAGTCGATTTGGTATTGATCCCGACGGACTCAATGAACAGACCAATCGCGGTTTTGCGCACCAACAGCCAGGCCAGCAGCAACACGGCCGTCACAATATAAATCGAGACTGGCAAGCCCAGGATATAGCCGTTGCCAAACCAGAAATAGGGCGTGTAATAGATCGTCATAATCTGCCCATTGGTAATCAATTGCGCAATGCCGCGTCCGGCAACCATCAGGATCAGCGTGGCGACCATCGGCTGGATTTTGGCCCTGGAAACCAATAGCCCGTTCCATAACCCGCACAATGTACCGGCGGCAAGATCGGCCAGGATGATGATAGGGAGGGGAGTATTCGTTGCGTTCCTGGTCAAGATGTCATTCGTGATCAATTGATTTCCCAGCGCCGGATTGATGAGTACCGCCCCCATCGCTGCTGAAATGGCGATGACGGCACCCACCGAAAGGTCAACGCCTCCCGTTGCAATCACCAGGGTCATCCCGATAGCCACTAACATAAGGGGCGCACCATTGTTGAAGATGTCAACCAGGTTGCCGTACAAGCGTTTTCCGTATACAGGGTCTTCGATGATGCCGAGTTTGAAGAAGCCCGGTGCAACAATGGCGTTGAAAAGCAGGATCAGCGCCCAGGCCACCAGCGGCCAGAATAGCTGGCTTTCACGAATCTTTTTAAGAAATGTTGTCTGTTTCATACTTCTCCTGCCATGGCTTGAATAAGGGTTTTCTCATCCACGTCATTGGCGTATTCCGCAACTTTACTGCGATCACGCAGAACAGCTATGCGATCGCTGACACGCATGACTTCGTCTAATTCAGAGGAAATAAACATACAGGACTTACCTTCCTCTGCCAGTTGTATCACCAATTTTTGAATTTCCGTTTTGGCCCCTACGTCGATGCCGCGGGTTGGCTCGTCCAGAATAAGCACCTTGGGATTTGTGGCCAGCCAACGGGCCAGAATTACTTTTTGCTGATTGCCACCGCTCAAATTCTTGACCAACTGCTCAGGTGAAGGGGTGACAATACCTAACATCTGAATATACTTGTTGGCGATTTCGTTTTGTTTTTGTGGGGAGATAAATTTGAACCACCCATACCGCGCCTGCAATGCCAGGATGATGTTTTCCCGGACGGTCAAGTCTCCCACCACACCTTCAGCTTTGCGATCTTCGGGGCACAGGGCGACCCCACGTTTTAGTGACTCAAGGGGGGAGAATTTGGTTACCTCCTCACCGTCGACGACGAGCGAGCCGGTATCTGGTGGAGTAACCCCATAGATTAAACTGACCATCTCTGTGCGCCCTGAACCTAACAATCCGGCAATGCCTAGAACTTCGCTCGCGTTTATTTGCAAATCCACCGGCTTCAGCGTTCCCGTCAATCCCAGTGCTTTGGCTTCGACCAACGGTTGCTTATCCTCGCCCCCTTCTTCCTGGGATTTCTCTTTGGCCATTGCATCCAACTCGACCAAACTACGCCCTAGCATTTTGGCGACCAGTTCAAAGCGCGGTAGCGCCGAGGCCTCGTAACTGCCTACCAGTTTGCCGTTTCTCAGTACTGTAATTCGGTCTGCGATTTGATAGACCTGATCCAAAAAATGGGTAATGAAGATGATACCAATACCCTCGCTCTTTAGTCTGCGCATGACGTCGAAGAGCAAGTTGGTTTCCTGGATATCCAGGCTGGAGGTCGGTTCGTCCAGAATCAGCACCTTGGCCGACAAAACCTCCAACGCGCGCGCAATGGCTACCATCTGCTGGATGGCAATGGAGTAATTCCCCAGGGGTTTCGTTACGTCAACGTCGATGTTCAGGCGGTCGATGGCATGTTGCGCCATCTCATTCATCTTTTTCCAGTGAATGCTGCCAAAGCGATGCGGTTCGCGCCCCAGCATAATGTTCTCGGCGACAGAGATATTGGTACAGAGATTGACCTCTTGATAAACCGTGCTAATGCCAAGTTCCTGGGAATGTTGAGGCGATCTCACATGCACAAACTTCCCATCAAGTGCGATGGTGCCTCTATCGGGTTGCTCCACACCTGTTAGAATCTTGATCAGCGTAGATTTGCCGGCGCCATTTTCACCTACCAGCGCATGGATTTCACCCTTTCTCAGAGAAAAATCGACGTCTTCGAGGGCAACCACACCGGGAAAGGATTTTGTGATTCCCACCATTTCTACGATATTGTTTGGATTGTTCATAGAAGTACCTGCCCGCAATTATATGTGTGGGATAGAGAAGCGCCGTGAACGAACACGTCGCTTCTCTATCGACCAGGTTTGCTTGCGCGACTTATCGCGCGATTGTCCGGTTTAGTACTTGCGAGTCGGCAGCAGCTCAGCGGCGTTGTCCGGGTAATAGACCGTTTCGTTGGTGAGAACTTCCCGCTCGATTGGCTCGCCGTTCATGAGTTTGAGTGCCATTTCGTAGACCTGCGGTCCGAGCAAAGGATTGCACTCGACATCCGCCTGGAACCAGCCATCCACCATAGCCTGGAAGCCGCCACGCGTGCCATCCACGGAGACGATGAAGAGATCGCCAGGCTTGACGCCCGCCGCCTTCAGCGCCTCGATAGCGCCGATGCCCATATCATCATTGTGGATGAAGATACCCTGGAAATCCACACCGGGCTTGTATTTCTGCAGGAAAGCCTGCATCACGGGCAGCGCCTCGGCGCGGGTGAAGTTACCGGTCTGCGAGTCGATGATCTCGATATTGGGATTGAGCTTGGCGCGGAATCCCTCGGCGCGCCCAACGGCTGCACCGGAGCCGGTTGTTCCCGAGAGTTCCAGGACCTTGGCGCCATTCGGGAAGTGTTTGTTGAATTCCTCGGCGGCGCGTTCGCCTTCCAACTTCATGTCCGAGCCAATGTGTGCGGCATACAGGTCTGGACTGGCGCTGACACTGCGGTCCACGATGATGACGGGAATCCCGGCATTCTTAGCCTCCGTCAAAACTGCCTCCCACCCATCTTCCACCACGGGGGGCAGGCCGATGACATCGACTTCCTGCTGGATGCAGGAGCGCATAGCGGAAATCTGGTTCTCCTGCTTCTGCTGGGCATCAGAAAAGATCAAGCGAATACCCAACTCGCCGGCGGTCTCTTTGAACGAAGCAGTGTTCGCAGTGCGCCAGTCGCTTTCTGCACCGAGCTGCGGATAGCAGAACGTCATATCGGTATATTTGCAGTTTGGCGCGCAGCTGGCCTTTTCAGATGCGGGGGCTTTGTTGCCACAGGCTGTCAGAAGCATGGCAGCCACAACGATCACCAAGATATAGTTTTTGAAGCGAAACATGATCCTCTCTCCTTAAAATATGTGTTGGTTCTCCTTGCGGAGATGTTTGTGATATAGTAAGTACGCGATGTGGTCCTATTACGGGCCGTATCGCTTGGTCGGAAGTGTCTGCCTGACAAGGGTGTTGATGGGGCAGGCACTTCTTCTTCCGATCTCGAAAATTGTTCTGTTATTCACCTCCTTTCTCTTCCAGATTTAACCGTTTGCTATCACCTGTTGACGCAGCGACTTGAGACGCTTCATCACGTCGTTGCCCCCACGTCCAAAGTGATCGTGCAAGCGGACGTAATCGGCGTAGAGTTGGTCGTAGATGGCCTTGTGCGCCGGGATGGGCTTGTAGACGTGCTCCTGCAAGTGGGCCATTGCTTGCGCCGCCTCGAAAATCGTCCGGTGACCACCGGCCGCTTTGCCCGCCGCTACCGCGGCGAACATCGCCGAGCCGAGCGCGCCGGCTTGATCGGTGCCGGCGAGTTTGATCTCGCGCCCTGTCACATCGGCGTAGATTTGCATGAGCAGGTGATTGCGCCCCGGCAAGCCGCCGCAGGCAACGATCTCATTCACAGGGACGCCGCCGGTTTGGAACGCCTCGATGATGATGCGGGTGCCGTAGGCGGTGGCTTCGATCAATGCGCGGTAGATGTCTTCCGGGCGAGTCGCCAGCGTCGCCCCCAAAAGCAGCCCCGTCAAATCCGCATCTACCAGAATCGAGCGGTTGCCGTTCCACCAGTCGAGTGCCAGCAGTCCGTGTTCGCCGGGTTTCTGCCGCGCCGCCAGCGTTTCGAGCCATTGGTGGATGGTCAGCCCGCGCCGCGCCGCCTCTTCGTGGTAGGCGGGCGGCACGCAGTTCTCGACGAACCAGGCAAAGTGATCGCCCACGCATGACTGGCCTGCCTCGAAGCCAAAAAACCCAGGGATAATGCCGTCTTCTACCACCCCGCACATCCCCTCGATGATGCGCTCTTCCTTACCAAGCGTCATCAGGCAGGTCGATGTTCCCATGATCGCCACCATCTGCCCAGGGCCGACGACGGTGGAGGCCGGGACGGCGACGTGCGCGTCTACGTTGCCGACCGGCACGGCGATGCCGGGCTGCAATCCGATCTTTTCCGCCATAGCGATGGTGAGTGTGCCGGCGCGCTGTCCCAACGGGTAAATCTCGCGCGATAGCTTTTCGTCGACAACATGGCGCAGGGAAGGATTGAGGGCGGCGAAGAAAGCGTCGCTGGGATACCCGCAACGCTTGTGCCAGAGCGCCTTATACCCGGCGGTGCAGGCATTGCGTTTCTCCTCGCCGGTGAGTTGCAGCACGATCCAGTCGGCGGCTTCGATGTAGCGATCTGCTGCCGCGTAGACTTCCGGCGCTTTGTTCAGTGTCTCCCAAATTTTTGGGATGAGCCACTCGGACGAAATCTTGCCGCCGTACAGGTCGAGCCAGGTCTCGCCGCGCTGACGCGCGATTTTGTTCAGCTCGTTGGCCTCTGGCTGCGCGGCGTGGTGTTTCCAGATCTTCACCCAGGCGTAGGGGTTGTTCCGCCACTGCGGAAGCATACAAAGGGGTACACCTCTGGCATCGATGGGCAACATCGTGCAGGCGGTGAAGTCCGTGCCAATACCGATGACGTCTTCCGCTGCCACACCGCTGGCGCGCAACACAGCGGGGATGGTCTCTTCCAGAACTGTGATGTAGTCCTGCGGGTTTTGCAGTGCGAAGTTGGGGGGGAGGGGAGCATCGCTGCCGGGAAGGTGCGTGTCGATCACACCATCACCATAGGGATATACGGCACTTGCTACCTCTTCCCCGGTTGCCACGTTGACCAGGACGGCCCGCCCTGATTCGGTCCCATAATCTACGCCGATGGTGTATTTGTCAACGCCCATAAACGATTCCTCTGTGAAAAGAGTTACAGGTTCACGGTTGAAAGTTGATTGTCTGGCTTTGCCGGCGCATTTCATGCAGACACGATCATGACGCGGTGGATCATGGCTCCAGCAGTAGCACTGGCGACTATCCGACTACTTTCGCAAGAGTCTCTACCGCCCGCCTCCCAGGAGATAGATTTTTCTAGTAGCACTGGCGACTATCCGACTACTTTCGCAAGAGTGAGCTTGCGCGCACTACTAACTCCGGTTGCAGAATGACGGCTTCTGGCAGGCAGGTGGCGCCGTTTTGTTTTGCCTCGATGACCTGGCCCAATTTTCGGACCGCGACACGGCCTAGCTCGACCATGTCCTGGCGCATTGTAGAGAGCGCAGGAAAGAAGTATTCGGCATCCTGTACATCGTCGTAGCCGATGATGGCGAGGTCTTCGGGAACGCGACGCCCCATCTGTCGCGCCATCTTCAGCGCGCCGACGGCCATGCGGTCATTACAGGCGAAGACGCCGTCGATTTCGGGGTAGCGGCTCAGCAGTTGGGTGAGGCCATGTTCGCCACTGATGGCCGACCAGTTGCCTTCGACCACGTACCCCTCCTTGCGGGGCAAACCGACGCTTTCCAGCGCGTCTTTCCAGCCGAATTTGCGCTGGCGCGCCTCCCACCAATCTAGCGGCCCGGTGATCAAGCCGATGTGCTGACAACCTTGCGCGATCAGGTGCCGGGTTGCCATCAGCCCCCCGTTGTAGTTGTCCACGGCTGCCACAAACCGGTCTGGACGCGGTTCCGTACTAAGGAAGATGATGGGAACGGAAGGCCACCGCTTCTTGTCATCCAACCAGGCATGATTCCCACCGATCTCCGGCACCGCCCAGATGATGCCGTCCACATAACGTGATTGCATCCGCTCCAGGAGTTCCTCAACGTTATTGGTCTCTGGCTGACGAATAAGATGGAGCAGCAGGGTGTAGCCCAGTTCGCTGGCTTCTTGTTCGATGCCGGAGATCGTACAGGAGGGGCCGTAAAATTCCAGGCCATATCCCACAACACCTAAGGTGCAACTCCGTTTGGATTTGAGGCTGCGTGCCGTATCGCTTGGGCGATACCCCAGTTCTCCAACCGCTTTCTGGACACGTTGACGGGTCTCCTCACGGATATAATTGCTTTGTCCGGCCAGGACTCGGCTGACCGTGGCTTTGGAAACACCAGCGACGCGCGCAACATCCGCTATGGTAGTACGCGACATGCTTTGTGACCTTTTGTGTGATGATGGTTTGCGAGTATTTGCAGAAATCGATTTCAGAAATCGATTTCTGAAATCGATTACATTTTATAACAAATTTCATGGTTTGTCAATAGGCAATTTCGAAGATTTCGTCAATTGCGTGGAAATTGACAACCGCGGGGTTCGCAATTAAGATGAGGTTGTTTACAATTCATGGGGTGTGCTGGTGCGAGGGATGATGAAGACGCTGTTGGCGAAGGGTTTGCGTTTGCTGGAGGTCGCTATCGTTGTTGTTATCTTAGGCAACGCATTTTTCAGCCGCCTGGGAGCGGTGCGTTTCCACGGTGACGAAAGCCACTGGATTGCGACCAGTTGCTATCTCGAAGCTCTGGTACCGTCCCGCTTTGCCGAACCGGCGTGGTTGCGCAGGAGCAGCATCCCCGATACATTCTCCGCGCCGGGATGGTTGGCTGCCACACTGGCGCCAGAGGCGTCCGCCACCCATGTCTGGAGCGCGCATTACTGGACGCTGACGCAACCCCCAGTTTCGCGGTACTTGATCGGGCTGGGGCGCATCGCGGGCGGGTATGCCGTGGCCGATCTGAACATTCCCTGGGATTTCCATATCCCCGATGCGCAGAATGTTGCGATGGGGGCGCGTCCGTCGTCGGGCGTGCTCTGGTCGTCACGGGCGGCGATGGCGTTTCTGTCGGTCATCAGCGGCGTGATTCTATTTCTCCTGGTGCGCCGTTGCGGTGGGGCGATGGCCGGGTACAGCTTCCTGGGGATGTACGCGGGATCGGCGTACTTTTTGACCCACTTACGCCGTGCGATGAGCGAAGCTCCCCTGCTGTTTTTCACCACCCTGGCGTTACTGTGCGCTGCGCGCGCGCTGATGGTATCGCCGCGGCGTTTGGGACGGTCGGTGGCCTGGTTGCTGCTGATGGGTGTTTGCGCCGGGCTGGCCGGCGCGGCGAAGCTCAACGGGCTGGCGCTCGGTTTCGCCGCGGCAGTGTTGTGTGTGGTGGTCGCTTTCCGCTACCGTGGCCGGGATGTGAAGCGCTGGCGGGTGGCGTTCCTGGCGGCGCTGCTGGTGATGATGATCACGGTGGGCGTCTTCATTCTTGTCAATCCGTTCCTCTACCCGCAGCCTGTGCTCCGCACCGTCGCTATGATCCTGTTTCGGCGGTGGGAGATGACCAACCAGGCCAGCAGATACCCTGAATGGCACATTCCCGATTCCACCGCCCGGATATTCATTGTCTCAATGCGCGTCTTCCGCGATTATCCCGCTGTACATGTCGAATTCTTTAATGAAGGGTTGACCGCACTCGGCCTGTACTTGCTGATTCAGGGGGTGTGGCGGTGGTTGGGGAGGAAAAAACGCATCGTTGATGCAGCGAGAATCGAGGCGGGAACCGGCCTGGCAATTCTGGTTGTCGCCGCGGTTACTGCGCTGCCTCCCTTACTGACCCCCCTGGATTGGGATCGCTACTATCTGTATCCGGTCCTGTTCGTCTCCGTGATCGTGTCCGTGAGCCTGGGATGGATTGCGAGCCACTGGCGGGAAGTGGTCGCGCTGTACACCGAATCGTAATCTCCCTCGATCTTTTATTTGCGCGTTTCCCCTGCCTGGATTAGAATACTCCGCATGCACCTAAACGTTTAAACTCAGTAAGCAGGTTGACTACGGGACTCGGTAAATCTAATTTTGCCTGGTCTGGATCGCCAGCCCCAGACCAGAACGGGGCTCTGACGATCTTGGAGCATTTTTGGCTCTACTGGGACTACCCGACTACCTGACTACCCGACTATTTGACTATTTTCAGGAGGCTTATCAAGCATGTCACACTATTCGCACGACCGTTATCGGAACATCAACGTCGCCATCTACTGCACCGTCTACGATGTGCAGAAAATGGCCGACCTGGCCTGGCTGGAGCAGCGTTTCGATGTCATCAGCCGCTACCTCAAGGTGAACAAGGTCTATCTGGAAACGCACCGCGACGCGATCATCGCGCCGGAAGCGACGATGGTGCAGGCCAAACAGTTCTTCGCCGCGCGCGGCGTGGAAACGTCCGGCGGGATCACCTACACCGTCAACGAGCGCAACCGCTTCCAGACCTATTGTTATAGCAACCCGGCAGACCGCCAGAAGGTGAAGGAAATCGCCGAATACACCGCCAGCCTGTTCGACGCCTTTATCCTCGACGACTTTTTCTTTACCAACTGCAAGTGCCCGCAGTGCATCGCCGCCAAAGGCGAGCGGAGCTGGACCGAGTTTCGCCTGGCGCAGATGACGGAGGCCGCGCAGAACCTGGTCATCGGCCCGGCAAAGGCCGTCAACCCCAAGGTCAAGGTCACCATCAAGTATCCCAACTGGTACGAGCACTTTCAGGGCCTCGGCTTCAACCTGGAGACCGGACCGGCGCTGTTCGACGCCATCTACACCGGCACGGAAACCCGCGACCCCGTGTTCAGCAACCAGCACTTGCAGGCGTATCACGGCTACTCGATTGTGCGTTACTTTGAGAACATCAAGCCGGGAGGCAACCAGGGCGGCTGGGTCGATCCCTTCGGCTCGTTTTTCCTCGACCGCTACGCCGAGCAATTGTGGCTGACGTTGTTCGCCAAAGCGCCAGAGATCACGCTCTTTCACTTTGGTCAGTTCGAGCCGCGCCCCCTCGACGTCAGACAACGTGCGCCCTGGCAAGGCAGCGGTTCCAGTTTCGACTTTGACGCGATGCTGGCCCCCTGGTTGCAAGCTGACGGCAGTTGGCCTGCGGAGGCGTCACTGGCTATGGCCGCCGGGTATGCCCTCGCGCAAATTGATCCCGTGATCGCCGAACTCGGCAATCCGGTCGGCGTGGCGAGCTACAAGCCTTTCCATTCGACCGGCGAGGACTTTTTGCACAGCTACCTGGGCATGCTCGGCATCCCCATCGAGTTGCACCCTGACTTTCCTGCCGACGCCCCGCTGATCCTGCTGACCGAAGCGGCCAAATTCGACCCGGACATCGTGGCGAAAATCAAAAGGCAACTGCTGGACGGCAAAACCGTCGTCGTCACCTCTGGGCTGTTCAAGGCATTGCAGGATCGCGGCATCCGCGACATCGTCGAGTTGGACGTCACCGACCGCAAGGCTATGGTGCAGGATTACCTGATCGGGCGGTTCCGCATGGTTCATTCGGACGAGGCCGTGCTGCTGCCCCACATCGACTACCTGACCAACGACTCGTGGGAGGAGATTTCCGGCACCACGCGCACTACAGGCCATCCGCTGCTGCACTATGCCGACTATGGCAACAGCGCGCTCTACGTCCTCACCATCCCCGACAACTTCGACGATTTGTACAAGCTGCCGCTGGAGGTGCTGGCGCGCATCCGTGAGCTGCTCCTGCGCGACCTCTACGTCCGCGTGGATGGCCCGGCGCAGGTGATGTTGTTCGTGTACGACAACGCCACCTTTATCGTCGAGTCCATCCTGCCGGAAGCCGCCGAAGTGCGCATTGTCACCGACGTCGCCGTGACCGCCATCCACGACGTGCTGACCGGCGAGATATTGACCGGCGCCGACCCCATCCTCGACTGGCGCGGGCAGAGCACCGGCAAGCACCGCTTCACCGCCACGCTCAAGCCGCGCTCGTACCGGGTTTTCCGACTGGGAGAGAAATCCTAACCGCGAATCGCGCGAATTTTCGCCAAAAAAAGATTCGCGTAGATTAGCGAGATTCGCGGTTTGTTTTTTAGGGAGGAACCAATGACTGAGAAAACATACACTTTGGCCGACTTGCGTATCCGCGACCCGTTTATCGTGCCCGACGAGGCCACGCAAACCTACTACCTGGTCGCGTCGCTGCCGGCCGGCAACGAGGGGCGGCCCGCCGTGGGCCTCTACGCCAGCGCCGACTTGCAGACCTGGACCGGCCCGACCATTGTCTTTGAGACGCCCGCCGATTTCTGGGCGCAGGGGCCGATCTGGGCGCCGGAGCTGCACCGTTACAACGGCAAATACTATCTCTTCCTCACCTTCAACACCGACGATCCCTTGCCCCCAGGCGCGCCGCTCCCGGAGGGCGAACTGCCGCCCTGGTGGTCCAGGTTCGTCAAGCGCGGTTCGCAGGTGCTCGTCGCCGACTCGCTCTTGGGGCCATACCGCCCCTTCCGCAACGCCGCGCACACGCCGCCGGAGCTGATGATCCTCGACGGCACACTGTGGGTGGAGGACGGCGTCCCCTACATGATCTACTGCCACGAGTGGGTGCAGATCCGCGACGGCACGGTTGACCTGGTGCGCCTCACGCCCGACCTCTCGGCCATCGAAGGCGAGCCGGTCACGCTCTTCAAGGGCAGCGACGCGGCCTGGACGCGCCCCGGTATGGAACGCTATGTCACCGACGGGCCGTTCATCTACCGCATGCCCAGCGGCAAGCTGCTGATGCTCTGGGCGACGCTGGGCTGGTTCGGCTACACACAGCTCATGGCGATCTCCGAGTCGGGCAGCATCCACGGCCCGTGGACACAGTGCCAGCGCCCGCTCTTTATGGATGACGGCGGGCACGGGATGATTTTCCACCGCTTCGACGGCACACCGATGTTGACGTTGCACCATCCCAACCACCCGCCGCACGAGCGCCCGCTCATCTTTGAGCTGGAACCCGACGGCGACGCCTTTGCCATCGTGCGCAAACCGCCGAGCGGTTACCCCTTTGCCGATCCCAACCTGCCCACGGAGGAACGGATCGACAATTTGCTCTCGCTGATGACGGTCGGCGAAAAGATCAACTGCCTGGGGACAATCCCCAACGTGCCGCGCCTGAGCGTCTGGGGAACGGGCCACGTCGAGGGCCTGCACGGGCTGGCGATGGGCGGGCCGGGCGGCTGGGGCCGACCGTCGCCCGTGCCGACGACGCAGTTCCCGCAGGCGATCGGCCTGGCCGAGACGTGGGACCCCGACCTGGTGCGGCAGGCCGCCGCCGTCGAAGGCTACGAGACGCGCTACATGGTGCAGAGCAAGCGCTTCCGACGCGGCGGGCTGGTGGTGCGCGCGCCCAACGCCGACCTGGGCCGCGACATCCGCTGGGGCCGCACCGAAGAATGTTACGGCGAAGACCCCTTCTTTAACGGGACGTTGGTGACGGCCTTTGTCAGGGGCCTGCAAGGCGACCATCCCCGCTACTGGCAGACCGCCTCGCTACTCAAACACTTTCTCGCCAACAGCAACGAGGACGAACGCGAGTCTTCCTCCTCCGATTTCGACCAGCGGCTTTTTCGTGAATACTACTCCGTCCCCTTCCGCATGGGCATTGTGGAGGGCGGCGCGCGGGCGTACATGGCCGCCTACAACGCCTACAACGGCATCCCCTGCACCGTACATCCCATCCTCAAAGAAGTCACGGTGAACGAATGGGGGCAAAACGGCATCATCTGCACCGACGGCGGCGCGTTCACTCTCCTGGTCAAGGGCCATCACTACTATCCCGACCTGGAGATGGCCGCGGCGGCGGTGATCAAATCGGGCATCAACCAGTTCCTCGACCGCTACCGCGAAAGCGTCTCTGCCGCCATCGCCCACGGCTGGCTCACCGAGGCCGACCTCGACGCCGTGCTGCGGGGCGTCTTTCGCGTGATGATCAAACTCGGCCTGTTCGATCCACCGGAGATGGTGCCGTACAGCACGATCGGCAGCGAACCCGAACTGCCCTGGGAAAGCGAAAAGCACAAGGCGCTCGCCCGGCTGGTGACGCAAAAGTCCATCGTCCTGCTCAAGAACGAAGGAAAACTGCTGCCGCTGGACAAAAATACCCTCAAGACCATTGCCGTGATCGGCCGGCGCGCCGACGAGGTGCTGCTCGACTGGTACAGCGGCGATCCGCCCTATGCCGTGACCGCCCTGGACGGCATCCGCGCCAAAGTGGGCGACGCCGTGCGCGTGATCTATGCCAGGGATAACGAGAACAATGCCGCCGTCGAAGCCGCACGTCAGGCCGACGTCGCCATCGTTTGCGTGGGCAACCATCCCACCGGCGACGCCGGTTGGGCGCAGTGTCCCACCCCAAGCGACGGCAAAGAGGCCGTGGACCGCCGCGCCATTGTGCTGGAGCAAGAAGAACTCATCAAGCAGGTCTACCGCGCCAACCCCAACACCGTCGTCGTGCTCATCAGCAGCTTCCCCTTTGCCATCGTGTGGACGCAGCGCCACGTCCCCGCCATCGTCCACATGACGCACAACAGCCAGGAGTTGGGCAACGCCCTGGCCGACGTGCTCTTTGGCGACGTCAACCCCGGCGGGCGGCTGGTGCAGACGTGGCCGCGCAGCCTTGAGCAGTTGCCGCCGCGCCTCGATTACGACATCCGCAAGGGGCGCACGTACATGTACTTTAACGGCGAGCCGCTTTACCCCTTCGGTTTTGGCTTGAGCTACACCACCTTTGCCTACAGCAACCTGCGCCTGAGCGCCGACCATCTTCCGGCGGACGGCGAACTGACCGTCAGCCTCGACGTGACCAACACCGGCGACCGCGCAGGCGACGAGGTGGTACAGCTCTACGTGAAACACCTGCGTTCGGCGGTGGAGCGCCCCAAGAAAGAACTGAAGGGCTTCAAGCGCATCACCTTGCAACCCGGCGAGACGCAAACTGTGCAAATTCCGCTCAAGGCTGCGTCGTTGGCCTACTGGGAGTCCGAACGCCAGCGCTGGACCGTCGAACCCGGAACCGTACAACTCATGCTCGGCTCCTCCTCCGCCGACACCCGCCTTGCCGGGATCATCATTGTGGGTTAGCAGATTTTAACCGCGAATCACGCGAATCTACGCGAATTTTATAGAAAAAATTAGCGGAAATTCGCGCGATTCGCGGTTTGAAGAGGATATCATGACAGAATATCGTATCGACCGCCGCGCGGTGGTGACACGGCACACCGTCATCCTTGAACGCGCCGACCCGCTGACGCCGCTCAGCGTGGGCAACGGCGCTTTCGCCTTTACTGCCGACATCACCGGTCTGCAAACCTTCCCCGAGTTCCACGCGCGGGGGATGCCGCTGGGCACGCACGCGGAGTGGGGGTGGCACAGCCTGCCGAATCCCGCCGGTTACCGCCTGGAAGACGCGCTCGAAGACTACATCGTGGACGGGCGCAGCGTGCCCTACCTTTCCGGCCTGGACGCCTCCGGCCGTTACACGCCCGCCGCCGAATGGCTGCGTGCCAACCCACACCGCCTGCACCTGGGGCAGCTTGGTTTTCGCATAACCAGGATGAACAGCACGCCGCTCACCGTCGGCGACATCGCGCACCCGCGCCAGACGCTCGACCTGTGGGCGGGTCTGTTGGAGAGTCGCTTCACGGTGGACGGGCAGCCGGTTCACGTGCTGACCGTCTGCCATCCGGCGCGGGACCTGTTGGCGGTGCGCGTCACGTCACCGCTGCTGGCAGAGGGCCGCCTGGCGTTGATGTTGGCCTTCCCCTACGGCGCTGCCGAGTGGGGCAACGCCGCCGATTGGACCCAGCCGGATCGCCACCAGACGCAGGCCGTTATCGACGGCAACCGGGCGGATTTCACCCGCATCCTCGACGCCGACGGCTATCACGTCCGGCTCGTTTGTTCGGCGGGAGGTCAGGTACGGGCCATCTCTGCCCACCAGTACGAGATCCGGCAGACCGGCAGCGACACCCTCGACCTCGTGCTGGCCTTTGCGCCGGAGCCGCTTGCCGATGCCCTGCCCGATTTCGACGCAACACGCGCCGCGGCGGCCCGCCATTGGGCGGCGTTCTGGGAGAGCGGCGGCGCGCTCGATTTCTCCGCTTGCACCGACCCCCGCGCCGTCGAGTTGGAGCGCCGCGTGGTGCTCTCGCAATACCTCACCGCCATCCAGTGCGCCGGTTCGATGCCGCCGCAGGAGACCGGCCTGACCTGCAACAGTTGGTACGGCAAGGCACACCTGGAGATGCACTGGTGGCACGCCGCCCATTTTGCGCTGTGGGATCGCCTGCCGCTGCTCGAACGCAGCCTGCCGTGGTACGAGCGTGTGCTTCCCCTGGCGCAGGAAACCGCCGCGCGACAGGGCTATCGCGGCGCGAATTATCGCGGCGCGAAGGTTCGCGGCGCGCGTTGGCCCAAAATGGTCGGCCCGGACGGGCGCGAAAGCCCCAGCGAGGTCGGCGTCTTTTTGATCTGGCAGCAGCCGCATCCCATTTACTTTGCCGAACTGTGCTACCGTGCGCGCCCGCAGCGGGAAACGTTGGAAAAATACCGCAAGATCGTCTTCGAGACCGCCGAGTTTATGGCCTCGTACCCGGTGTGGGACGGGCAGCGCTACGTCCTCGGTCCGGCGCTGATCCCCGCGCAGGAGAGCTACGCCGCCGACCGGGCGCGAAATTTGAATCCCACCTTCGAGCTGGCCTACTGGTATTGGGCGCTCGACGTGGCCCAACGTTGGCGCGAACGGCTCGGTATGGGCCGCGACCCGCAGTGGGAGCGCGTGTTGCGCGGCCTGGCGCACCCTACGGTGCGCGATGGCGTCTACACGGCCATTGAAACCCCGCCGTACACCATCCCCACCGATCACCCCTCGATGCTGGCGGCGCTCGGCGTCGTTCCACAGACGCCGCTGATCGATCCGGCGGTGATGCAGCGGACGTTCGAGCACGTGCTGCGCATCTGGAACTGGCCAACGACCTGGGGCTGGGACTATCCCATGTTGGCGATGACGGCGGCGCGCCTGGGCCGCCCGGAGCAGGCAGTGGATGCGCTGTTCCTCGACTCACCCAAGAACCGCTACCTGGCGAACGGTCACAACTACCAGTCCGCGCGGCTGCCGCTCTACCTGCCCGGCAACGGCGGCCTGCTCACCGCCGTGGCGATGATGGCCGCCGGCTGGGACGGCGCACCCGACCGCCCGACACCCGGTTTTCCCGACAACGGCGCGTGGGCGGTGCGTGTCGAGGGCTTGCGGCAGATGCCATAGGGTTTGTCAACGGATTGAACAGATTCTAACGGATTTTTTCCGATTACGAAGATGCTTGCGCCGGATCACGATCCGGCGCTGCGAGAACGGCGGATTGTGATCCGCCTCAAGTGCCAAAGTGAAGCCATTTTCCAGGAGGTGACATGAAACTTTTTCGATCTGCCAAAAAAGAGAAAGCGCCCGCTGTGGAGCGCGATTGTCAGCATTGCGATCACTTCCTGACCGGTGATCTGGATCGGGGCGCGAACTGGATGCGGTGCGACAAAGGCCATCGCCTGGTTGCGGAGGAGGCGCTGACCATCGAGCATCATCTCTATTACGATCCAGACGAAGAGATCGTCAAGTTGACGGAGGACGGGTGGGCCGCACAGGGCGGAACCGGCGAACCGATGCTTGGGCGCACAGATTGCCCGGATTGGAAACGCAAGGGGTTCCGGCTTGGTTTTGGCAATCCTGAGTACGACTGAATTGCCAGGTCAGGCGTGTGATGATTCCGTGTGCGACTCGCGCAATCGTTTGCCACGGCAAAGATGATTGCCCGAGCGGGGTCATTCACCCCAGAACCCCCAACCGCTTCGAGACCTCGCGGGCATACTTGACGACTACCTCACCCAGCCGGGGCAGCGCCTCGACTGTCAGTCGGGTCGCCGGCCCCGAAATGCCCAGCGCGGCCAGCACGTTCCCGTCATAGCCCATGATGGGCGCAGCCACACAGCGCACTCCTGGATACAGCTCCTCGTCGTCCACTGCGTATCCCTGGGCACTGATCTGGCGGCAATGTGCCCTGAAGTGGTCGGGGTCGGTGATCGTGGCCGGCGTGTAGCGCCGAAAGTCCAGCCGCCCGATCACCGCTTCGCGCTCCTCGTCGGGCAGAAAAGCCACCAGCGCCTTGCCCGTCGCCGTGCAATGCACGGCCTCTCGCTGCCCGATCTCGGTGTTGACGCTGATGACCTCCAGGCCGGCTTCCTGCGCGATGTACACAACCTGGTCTTCCATCAGCATCGCCAGGTGAACGGTCTCGCGCGTCTCCTGGAGCAGCTTTTTCATCGCCGGACGCGCATAGCGAGACACGTCGTTGTTGCCCAAAACCCGGCTGCTCATCACAATCATCCGCGGGCCGATCACGTATTTCTTGCTCTCCGCGTCTTGTTCCACATACCCCCCGGACTTGAGGGTGGTCAACAAACGGTAAACGGCGCTCTTGTCCTGCGCCAACAGCCTGGCTAACTCCGAGACGCCCAGCGCCCGATCGCTATCGGCCAAAACCTCCACCAGGCGCATCCCTTTGAGCAGGGAACCGCTGTTTGTCCGAGCCATATCGTCACACTCCTCTAAATGTCAACGGATTCAACGGATGTAACGGATTGGAAAGAAAAAATCCGTTCAAATCCGTTTAATCCGTTGACAGATTTCTTATCCTTGTGAGAGATTATACAAAAACGTTGCATATTTGTCAACACCCGTTGACAAATACGATACGACGTAGTATAATGGAGAGCGAAATCTCAATCGCTTTGCGCTGGTCCCCAGCCGAAAGGATGGTATCTATGCAATTGACCGGTGGAGAAATTGTGATTGAATCCCTCGTTCGTCATCGCGTTCCCTATCTGGTGGGCATCCCCGGCCACGGCTGCCTGGGCCTGGTGGATGCGCTGAGAAATCACCCGGGTCGTATCCAGCTCCTTCAAGTGCGTCATGAGCAGAGCGCCGTTCATCTGGCCGATGGCTATTACCGGCTCACCGGCACGCCGCTGGCCGTCTTGACCTCGATCGGCCCAGGGGCGATGAACACGGTGATCGGCGTGGCCTCGTGCTACGTGGACTCGATCCCCGTGCTGGTGCTCACCGGCAACGCGCACACCCACATGGCCGGGCGCGGCGTGCTGCAAGAGATCGAACGCCAGCGGGACGCCGACAGCCTCAGCGTGTTCGCGCCGATCGCCAAACGCACGTGGCGGCCTACGCGCGTAGACCGGCTGCCGTCTATCCTCCGGCGCGCCTTTATCGAAATGCTCGGCGGACGGCGCGGCCCGGTCGTCGTTGACCTGCCGATGGATGTGCAGTGCGACAGCGTCGAGGTGCAACCGGAAGCGCTGGGGGACATCCGACCGGCAGGCCGCCCCATGCCGGATCCGACGTTGATCGAACAGGCCGGACGGTTGCTGTTGCAAGCGCAACGCCCCGTTCTGGTCGCCGGGGGTGGGGTGATCGCCGCCCGCGCGTGGAACGAGCTGCGCGCGCTGGCCGAGTTCCTCGGCGCGCCGGTGGTGACCACGATGATGGGCAAAGGCGCTTTCCCCGAAGACCATCCCCTTTCCGGCCTGCACGGTGGCTCCAAGGGCACCACCTGCGGCAATGAGCTCACCGCCCGCGCCGACGTGCTCCTGGCGGTCGGCATGCGCTTTGCCGACGAGTCCACTTCCTCCTACCGCCAGGGGGTGACCTATGCCATCCCGCCCACACGGCTGATCCACATTGACCTGGACCCGGCAGAGATCGGCAAGAATTATCCGACCGAAGTAGGCATCGTGGCCGACGCCCAGGCCGCGCTGGCCGCGCTGTTGGCATGGCTGAAGGCGCACGCCGCCCCCCGTGATTATACCACCGGCGCCTATTTCGCCGAAATTCAGCATCTGCGCCAGGCGTGGCTGTCCCGCGTGCGCGAGCTTGCCGCTTCCGACCATACGCCGGTCACCATCTCCCGCCTGATCGCCGAGCTGCGCGCTTTTCTCCGCCGGGATGCCATCGTCCTGACCTCGTCGGGGAACACTCAGGCCCAATGGTTCCAGGAAGCGCCGGTCTATGAGCCGCAGACCAACCTGACCACCGGCGGCTTTAGCACGATGGGCTGGACGGTGCCTGCCGCGTTGGGGGCCAAACTGGCCGCGCCGGATCGCCAGGTGGTCGGCCTGCTGGGCGACGGCGATTTCCTGATGACGGTGCAAGAGCTGGCGACGGCGGTGCAGTATGACCTGCCGGTCGTCTACGTGGTGGCGAACAACGCCGGCTGGATCGCCATCCGCGACCTGCAAGCGGCGGTCTACGGGCCGGAACGGGCGGTGGGCGCCGAGTTCCTCAAAGGCGAGCGGCCCATTTCTCCCGATCTGGCGGCCATCGCCCGCGGCTTTGGCTGCTATGCCGAACGCATCTCCGCCCCGGACGAGGTGCGTCCGGCGTTGGAGCGGGCCTTTGCCTCCGGGCAACCGGCGGTGGTCGAGGTGCTGGTCGAGCGCAACTACCCCCTTTCCGGCAGCCCGGCGGTGGGGTGGTGGGATGTGCCGGTGCCTACCTATTTGCGTGCAGAACGGGCCCGCTACGAGCAGGAACGGGCCGAGGAACAATAAGTGGGAGGATGGAATGTCACCGATTCGAGTTGCCATTGTGGGCTGTGGTCGAATTTCCGATTTGCATGCGCTGGGCTATCGTGACGTAGAAGATGCGCGCATCGTCGCCGTATGCGACACCGACCGCCGTCGCGCTCAAACGCAGGCCCGCGCGTGGGGCGTGGAGCGGGTCTACACCGATTATCGCCAGGTGCTGGACGACCCGCAGGTTGACCTGGTGGAGTTGCTGGTGCCGCACGACCTGCACGCTGCGATGACTGTGGCGGCGTGTCGGGCCGGCAAGCACGTTTCGGTGCAAAAGCCGATGGCGCACACCGCTGCGGAGGCCGATCAGATGATCGCAGCGGCGCGTGAGGCGGGGGTGGTGCTGCGGGTGTACGAGAATTTTGTCTTTTATCCGCCGCACGTCCAGGCGAAGGCGATGCTCGAGGCCGGCGAGATCGGCGAGCCGCAGATGATCCGCCTTCACGTGAGCACCGGCAAGAGCAAGACCGGCTGGAAGGTGCCGTTGAGCGCGTGGGCGTGGCGCTTTGACCAGAAACGCTGTGGCGGCGGGCCGCTGGTTTTTGACCACGGCTATCATCTCTTTTCGCTGGCCTATCATCTGCTGGGGCCGGTGGAGCGGGTGGTGGCCTGGATTGACCGCTCGCCGGTTATGCCGACCAAGTATCTCGACGCGCCGTCCGTGATGATGTTCCAGTTCAAGGCCCCCCGTCGCTATGGGGTGATGGACTTTGCCCACACGCCGGAGATGGTGATGGACTCGCTCTATTACAACGACGACGACCGGGTGGAGGTGATCGGCGAACGGGGCATCATCTTTGTCAACCGCTGCACGGCCAAAACGGTAGACCTGCCGCCGTTGATGCTCTTTCGGGACGGCAAGACCACGGCGATCCCTGTGGAGCGTGTGGAATGGCACGACAGTTTCGTGGATTGCACCCGGCACCTGATCGAGGTGTTGCGCCACGGCGGGCAGCCGGTGCTGGACGGGCCGACGGGCAAGGCGGTGCTCCAGTTCACCCTCGCCGCCCAGATCTCGGCCCGCGAAGGCCGCGAAGTGCGACCGGATGAGGTGGATTGACCTGGAGGAGGCAGATGAAAGCCATTGTGGTCGGATCGGGCGTGGCCGGGCTGACGACGGCTGCGTATTTGTCCAGGGCCGGACATCAGGTGACGGTGTATGAGCAATTTGAGGAAATCGGCGGTGTGACGGCCACCCTCCGTCGGGACGGCTTTGGTTGGGACCTGGGCCCGCTGCTCCTGGAAGGGTTTGGGCCGGGCGAACCGGCCGGGGAAATCCTGGCCGAATTGGGGATCGCCGGGCAGGTGCGCACGCTGTGCGACGACCGGGGCGCCGTCTTTCCGGATTTCGCCTTCTGGAAACCGGCCGAGTATGCCGGGCCTTACTGGCGGCGCGAACACCTGCGGCGACTTTTTCCGGAGGAAGGGGAAGGGCTCGACCGTTACTATCAGTTCTACGAGCGGATGATGGATCTGATGGCGCTGGGCCGGCGGGTCGAACGGGCCGGCGGGCCGACGGTCCTTTGGCTCAAAGCCCGCATGGGGCTCCTGTTTCGCCATGTCCGGCACATGCAAGGCTGGAACAGCAAGCAAGTGCTGGACTATTTTTTCCGACGGCCGGAGATCAAGGCCGTTTACACGGCCATCCTGGCCGATTTTGTCGTCCGGCCCAGCCAGTTTCCGGGATTGGGTATCCCGGCGGTAAACTCGGAGATTGCCTTCGACAAGCGTATTCCCCTGGAAAAAGCCGGGATCGGGCCGCGTCTCAGTTTCCGCTACATCCTGGGTGGGTGTGGTCAACTGGTGCAGGCGCTGGCCGGTGTCATTCGGAACGGCGGGGGGCAGATTCGGACGGGCGCGCCGGTGGCCCGCGTGTTGATCGAGGAAGGCCGGGCGACGGGGGTGAGCCTCGCGGATGGGCAGACCGAGCGGGCCGATGTGGTGGTGCTCAGCGGCGGGGCGCGGGAGACCTTTGGCCGCCTGGTCGAGCGCCGCTTTCTGCCCGCCGAGTTCGCCGCACGGGTGGACGACCTGCCGCTGGAAGAGTCGGTGTTGATGGTGCACCTGGGGATTGATTTCGACCCCACACCCTTCCAGCCGGCGGCGCTGTGTTATTATTACAATACCTACGATGTGGAAGGATCGGTCGGTCGCTGTCAACGCGGCGAGTATCACGAAGGACGCGACGGGTTCCTCATCTATGTCCCCTCGCAACATTCGCCGGAACTGGCCCCGCCGGGCCACCACGCGGTGACGGTTTACACCATCGCGCCCAACCGGTTGTGCGAAGGAAGTTGGGCCGAGCGACGGGATGAGCTGGCCGATAAGCTGTTGGCCGAAGCGGAACGGATCATCCCCGGCCTGCGGGAGCGCGCGTCGGTCAAGGTGGTGCTCACCCCGGAGGATTTCCGGCGGCGGACGTATCAGGAGCATCACAGTTTTGGTGGGTGTGCGCCGGTGATGGGCAAGGAGGGCATCCCGCACCGCACGCCCATTGCCGGGTTGTGGTTTGTCGGTTCGCAGAGTCAAAGCGGCGGCGGCGTCACCAACGTGATGAGCGGCGCCCGCCGGGCAGCGCAGATGATTCTCAAGAGGTGAGCGATGAACGAGCAAACGGACAAACTCTCGATCAAGACCAAACTTATCTACGGGGTGGGCGACATCGGCAACGCCGTCGTCAACTCGGCGGTGCAGTTCTTCCTGCTGGCGTTTTATACCGACGGCGCATTGATCGCCGCCGGGCTGGCCAGCACGGCGCTATGGGTCGCCAAGTTCTGGGATGCGGTCAACGATCCCTTGTTCGGCTGGATTTCCGACCGCACCACTTCGCGCTTTGGCAAGCGCCGTGTGTACATGATTTTCGGCGCGCTGCCGCTGGCCGTCTCCATTGCTTTGCTCTGGTTCGTGCCCCGCGGCATGTCGAATGTGGGGGTCTTTATCTGGATTGCCCTCACCTTTATGCTTTTCGATACGTTGTGGATGCTGACCAACGTGCCCTACTATGCGCTGACCGCCGAATTGACCGACGACTATGACGAACGTTCCAGCCTGACCGCCTTTCGCATGGTGCTCGGCGTGCCGGCGTACATTGTGGGCGCTGCCCTGACGCCGTTTCTGGTCGGCCTGTTCGCGGACAAACGGACGGGCTATGGCGTGATCGGCGTGGCCTATGGGCTGCTGGCCGCGGTGGTGTTGTGGATCGCGGCTGCCGGCATCCGCGAGCGCGCGCACATCGCCGAGAGCAAGGCCGAAACGCCCCCGCTGCGCACGTTTTTGGCCACCTTCCGCAACGGGCCGTTTGTGCGGCTTGTGGTGGCCTTTTTGCTCGCCAATGTGGCCTTTGCGCTGATCAAGACGCTGCTCTATTATTTCCTCACCTACCAACTGGACATGGAAAAACAGGTGTCGGTGGTGATGTTCATCTTGTTGCTGCTGGTCGTGCTGTTTCTTTTCCCCTGGAAAAAACTGTCCGAGCGCCTCGACAAGGGGCCGGCCTACGCCATCGGGCTGCTCATCGGTGGGGTGGCCATGGCGTTGACCTTTTTCCTGCCGCATGGGCCGACGCCCTGGGTGTACGTCATCGCGGTCCTGGCCGGCATCGGCTTTTCGGCGCAGTGGGTTTTCCCCTGGGCGATGGTGCCCGATGTGGTCGAGATTGACCGGCTGGACACCGGCGAGCATCGCGGGGGGATGTATTACGGGGTCTGGGGGCTGGCGACCAAGCTCTCCGATGCGCTGGGCCTGGTCGCTGCCGGTTGGGTCTTGCAGCTCTCCGGTTATGTGCCCAACGTGGCGCAGAGCGCCAATACGTTGTTGGGCATTCGTTTGTTCTTCGGCCCGGTGCCGCTGCTCTTTATCGTGCTCGCCCTGCCGCTGCTGATCTGGTATCCGATCACCCGCCGGAGTCACGCCGCGCTGTTGGCGAAACTCGAGACGGCCGGGAAGGAGTAATGGATGAAAGGACGCGGGCTGGTCGGTGCGTATGCGCGCGGGTTGTACCACGCATGTGGGGTGCGGCAGCCGGAAGGACGGCCGTTGATCGGGATTGCCAACTCGTGGAATGAGTTGGTCCCCGGCCACATCCACCTTCGGCAGGTGGCGCAGGCGGTCAAAAAGGGCGTGCGGGCGGCCGGCGGCACCCCGCTCGAGTTCAACACCATCGCCCTGTGCGACGGCATCTGCCAGGGGGCGGGGATGCACGCCGTCTTGCCCAGCCGTGAGATCATCGCTGCCTCGGTCGAGTTGACGGCGCGGGCCTACGGATTCGACGCGCTGGTCTGCCTGGCCTCGTGCGACAAGATCGTGCCGGGGATGTTGATGGCGGCGGCGCGGCTCGACGTGCCGACCCTCTTTGTCAGCGGCGGGTTGATGGCCGAGGGGGAATGGGAGGGCGAGCGGCTGGTGACCAGCGACATCAAAGAGGCCATCGGTCGCGCCCGCCGGGGCGAGATCAGCCGGCGCCGGTTGCGCCAGATCGAACGGGCGGCGTGTCCCGGCCCCGGCGTGTGCAATATGCTGGGCACGGCGAACACGATGTGCGTGGCGTTGGAGGCGGCGGGGCTGAGCATGCCCGGCAATGCGACGGTCCAGGCCACTGCGCCCGGCGCGCGGCGAGTCAACCCGGCGCTGTTAGAGATGGCTCACGAGGTTGGGCGGCGCGTTGTGGCGAGCATCGAACGCGGGATCACGTTCCGCCAGGTGGTGACGGCGGCGACGTTGCGCAACCTCATCTGCGTGACGCAGGCGATCGGCGGCTCGACCAACCTGGTGTTGCACCTGGCGGCGCTGGCGACGGAGCTGGGCCTGACGCTCGACCTGGACGAATGGGACCGCATCGGACGGCAGACGCCGTTGCTGGCGCGCTTCAAGCCGGCCTCGCCGCGCCCGGTCTCCGACCTGGGACGGGCGGGTGGCGTGCCGGCCCTGCTCAAACGGCTGGCCCCGCTCCTGACGCTGGACATCCCCACCGCTTTCGGCGGCACGCTGGTCGAGGTTGCCGCTCAAGCCGCGATTGCCGACCCCGACATCATCCGTCCGCTGGATGCTCCGCTGGCCCCTACAGGGGGGATCGCCGTGCTGCGGGGCAACCTCGCGCCCGATGGCGCGGTGGTCAAGGTGAGCGGGGTCTCGCCGGCGATGATGCAGCACGTGGGTCCGGCGCGGGTGTTCGACTGCGAGGAGGACGTGCAGGCGTGTCTGTTGGGCGGGCGGGTCGAGCCGGGAGACGTGCTGGTGGTGCGTTACGAGGGGCCGCGCGGGGGGCCGGGGATGAGGGAACTGTCGTTACCGGCGGCTATCCTGGTCGGCATGGGGCTGGCGGATTCGGTGGCGATGGTCACGGACGGGCGGTTTTCCGGGGCGACGCGCGGGCCGTGCATCGGCCATGTCAGCCCGGAGGCGGCCGTCGGCGGGCCGCTGGCCGCCCTGCGCGACGGCGACATCGTCGAGATTGACATCCCGGCCCGCACATTGAACGTTCGCCTGAGCGACGAGGAACTGCGGGCGCGTCTGCGCGAGTGGACGCCGCCGTCGAAAGAAATTCCGTCGGGATTTCTGCGCCTTTATGCCCGGCATGTCGGCCCGGCCGGGCGCGGGGCGGTGATGGGCGAATAGGGGCCTAACCGCGCGAATTCTTGCACAACTCAAAAGAGCGATGAAACTGTCATCGCTCTTTTTTCTTTGGTCGTTTCAGGAAAAATGCTAAGACCTGACAGGTTTCAGAAAACCTGTCAGGTCTGGCGCAAACTCGCCTTAATCCCGCAATGTGCTCCGGGTAGTTGCGCGTTTGCCGGTCGCGCATAAAATGAAGGCTGCGTTGATTCCACTTGTGGCCGATCTCCTGACCGGATCACTGTGAGGTGTAATGGACGAGGATTTCAAAGGGCATCTGACCACGCGCGATAGCAAGCGCTATATTTCACACGAGTTTGCCGTCCCGGAAGATTGCGCACGCATCGATATTGAGTTTCGCTATGCCCCGCAGCGCGTGCAGGGGATCAAGAACCTGCTCACGCTGACCGTGTTCGATCCGCACGGGTTTCGCGGCGCACGGCATCGCAGTGGCACGGCGCACCACGTCACGTTGAGCGCGGCGGAGGCAACGCCCGGCTATTTCGCCGGCCCGCTGCCTGCCGGGACGTGGATCGTGGAGGTCGATACGCACATGATCATGCCGGGCGAGACCGTTCGCTACACGCTTGATGTGACGTTGACCCCCGGCGTGACGGACGCTGCTGTCCCGCTGCGCGAAAGGGTCCCGGTGATCGCGCGCGCACAACCCGGCTGGTATCGCGGCGATCTGCACACCCACTCCGATCATTCGGACGCGCACGACTTCCCCGTCGCCGACCTGCTCCAGATCGCGCGCGACGCGGGGCTGGATTTCGTGTTCCTCACCGACCACAACACCGTCAGCGGCCTGCTCGAAATAGACGCTTCGGCCAACGCGACCTTATTGGCTGCGGGCGGCATGGAACTGACGACCTACTACGGCCACGCGCTCTGCCTGGGCGCGCGCAGGTGGGTGGATTGGCGCATCCGTCCCGGCAGCGGCGATATGGCGCGCGTCGCAGCCGCCACTTACGCGCAGGGTCACGTCTTCGTTATCGCGCACCCGCAGGCCGACGGCGAACCCGGCTGCACGGGCTGTGCCTGGCGTTTCGGCGAGATGATGCCGGGCAACGCGCGGGTCGTCGAGGTCTGGAACGGGCCGTGGGGCTGCGACTCCAACAACGAGAAGGCGCTCGCGCTGTGGTATGATTGGCTCAACCAGGGCGTGCGTCTCGCGGCGACCGCCGGATCGGACGCGCACGGCCCACGCGATTACGCTTCTGGGCCGGGATTCAACGTCATCTACGCCGAGGCGCTCTCCGAAGCGGCGCTGCTCGAAGGCGTGCTGGCCGGGCGTCTCTACCTGAGTTCCGGCCCACAGCTCACCTTCCAGGCGCAGAGCGACGATGGCGTGACGTGGATGCTCGGCGACACGGTCACACGCCCGGCGACGTTTGCTGTTCACTGGCGCGACTGCCCGCCCGATGCTGCCGTGCGGGTGATCGTCAACGGCAGGCCGCTGCACACGCTACCCGCTGGCGTCGAGGGCGTGCACACCTGGTCGCTAACGCCCGATGAGGCCGACTGGGTGACGGTGGAGATTCGCGACAGAAACAGCGTGATGCTCGCCGTGACGAATCCTATTTTCCTGTCGTACAGGTCATCAAGTGCTTGCGATGAACACAGCCCAGGATCCAAAACAAGTGATTGACCAGGCCATACAGGCTATCCGGGGAGGGGAGATCGCTCTGACGGGCAAAAAACAGCCTGTCATTGCCTACCGGCATGGGCATTGGCTTTTCATCACATTGGGATATGTGTTCGATGCGCACGGCGAGATGCGGCAGGGTATCGTGGGCTTGAACTTTATGTCTCCCAGGCGGGCAAAGGAAACGATTGCCGACTGGCTGCCCTACAGCACCCTGAAACCGCTCGATGAAGTGCTGCCGTTCTTTCGGCAAGAGTTGGCGGCCAAAGCCCTGCCCACCGCAGAAGATTACCGTCCGTTGTTGCAGAAAGGTCTGGTCCGTCTGGTCGGCGGATTCACAACCGACACACTGGAGGAAATCGAACGAGAGGAAGATGGACGGGTAGAACTGATTGCCCGGTGGATGAGAAAGGGAGATGTTGGTCCCTTTCTTCACTTCGACTTTTTTGCCGGTCAGACTGGTGGGGGAGATGAACCGTACTGTTAAGATTGCCGCTATTCAAATGGACGCCAACGTCGCGCCTTTGACCGAACGGCTGGCGCGCGCAGAAACACTCGTGACGCGAGCCGCCGCAGCGGGTGCAAAGGTGGTGGTTTTGCCGGAGTTGTTCAACCTGGGTTACGCCTACGCCGACGAGAACTTTCACCGCGCCGAATTGCTCGACGGCCCGACGGCAACGTGGATGCGGGCGACCGCTGCCCGGCTGCGCATCCACCTTGCCGGATCGTTGCTGCTGCTCGACGAGGACGAAATCTACAACGCGCTGTTGCTCTTTGCGCCCGATGGCCGGATGTGGCGCTACGACAAGCACTATCCCTGGGCCTGGGAGCGCGCCTACTTCCGCGAGAGCGACCGCATCACCGTGGCCCGCACGGATTTGGGCAACATCGGGATGATGATCTGCTGGGACGCGGCGCACGCCGAACTGTGGCGGCGCTACGCCGGGCACGTGGACCTGATGCTGATCGCCAGTTCCCCGCCGGATGGCGGCAATCCCGTCTACAACTTCCCGAACGGCGCGCGGATTACCGTGGATGAGATGGGGCCGGCGTTCCGCGCGCTCAAGGATACCGGCGCATGTGTCTTCGGCGCGACGATTAACCAGCAGGCCGCGTGGCTCGGCGTCCCGGCAGTCAACACTGTGGGCTGCGGGCAGATCACCACCGCCATTCCCAACGCGCGTGCGGCGTTCCTGGCGATTCTACCGTTGGCGCCTGCGCTGATCAAACATCTGCCGTATGCCCATCGGTTGCACGCGACCTACACCTTCGTTCCCGGCTGCAAAATCGTGGGGGCAGACGGGCGCGTGCTCGCCGAACTGACGCAGGAACAGGGCGAAACCTTCACCAGCGCCGAGGTTGTGTTGCCGGAGCCGCATCCCGTTCCGCAAGGACGGCAGCCCATTCCGCCGGTGCCGCGCCCGGCCTACTGGTTCGCCGACGTGCTGATCCCCGGCCTGGTGCAGGGCGTCTATCGCCAGGGCGCGCGCCGGGTTTGGGGATCGCGCATGGCGCCACCCCGCCCGGCCACGCAACGTTGGTTGCTTGCCCTGGGTGCAATCGCGTTGGTCAACTACCTGGTGGGCTGGCTGCGCGGGCGGCGAGAGGGGCATCGGCGCGCGTAAATCCTGTGGGAAGGGTTTGATGTCTTCTAAGTTGTGCTTTGGATTGCTCCGGCGTGAGTACGAATCTCATTCTTAAGACGAAGCTCCACATTCCGCCGACGCGGCCCGACGCGGCGCTGCGTGGGCGGCTGATGGCGCAGTTGAACGTGGGGTGGCAGGCCGGATACCGGCTGATCCTCGTCTCTGCGCCGGCCGGCTATGGCAAGACGACGTTGTTGAGCGCCTGGGCGCACACGCAACCGGCGGCCTGGCTCTCGCTGGACGAGGATGACAACGACCCGGCGCGCTTTACGGCGCACTTGATCGCGGCGCTCCAGACGCGCGAACCGGCGCTGGGGCAGGACGTGTTGGACGCGCTTCGGGCGTTGCAGCCTCCGCCGCCGGAATCGTTGTATGCGGCGCTGGTGAACCAATTGGATGGCATCACCACTCCGTTGGCGCTGGTACTCGACGATTATCACTTTATCACAGCCTTGCCCGTTCACCAGGCGATCACCTTCCTGCTCGACCATTTGCCCGCGCAGATACGATTGGTGATCGCCACCCGCTCCGATCCCCTTTTGCCGCTGGCGCGGTTGCGCGGGCGCGGTCAATTGCTGGAACTGCGGCAGGATGACTTGCGTTTCACGCCCGAAGAGGCCGCCCAATTTCTCGAAGAGACGATGGGGCTGGCGCTTTCCCTCACCGACGTGGCTACCTTGACTGCGCGTACCGAAGGATGGGCCGCCGGTTTGCAGATGGCGGCGCTCTCGCTGCGTGGCCGCCCGGATGCCAGCGCGTTTATTCGCGAGTTCGGTGGTGGGCATCGTTATATCCTTGAGTATTTGCTCGAAGAGGTGCTGAACCGGCAATCTGAAGCGATCCAGGCATTTCTGATGAAAACATCGGTGCTGGACCGGCTGAGCGGACCGTTGTGTGATGCGATTTTGGGTGAGGACGCGCCTGGTCAGGGCAACGCGCAGGCCATTTTGGACGAGTTTGAACGCGCCAATCTGTTCATCATTCCGTTGGACGATGAGCGACGCTGGTACCGCTATCACCACCTTTTCGCGGATTTGCTGCGGCAACGGCTGCGGCAGCTCGCCGACGCCGAGACGATTGCGGCGCTGTATCTGCGCGCCAGCGCGTGGTACGAACAGGAAGGCTTGATTGCCGAAGCGGTGTCCTGCGCGTTGGCCGTATCCGATTACACATACGCCGCGGCGCTCGTCGAGCGTCACGTATTGCCGTTTTTCTATCGCAGTGAAACCGTTCTGGTGTACTCCTGGCTCAAGGCGCTGCCTGAAACATTGCTGCGTAGCCGTCCGCTGTTGTGCGCCGTCTATGCCGGCTGTTTGGTGCTGGTGACGCCTTCGCCGGCCACTTTCGAGCAGGCCGACGTATGGCTGACCGCAGCGGAGACGGCGTTAGTCACTGCGCCGGCGAGGAACGCCGATGAAGTCAGAGGCTTCATCCTCAAATTCCGCGCTTACCTGGCCCGCTTTCGCGGTGCGCCGTCGGCGGAAGTGATTGCGCTCTCCCAAGAGGCGCTGGAACGTTTGCCGCAAGGAAACTCGTGGTTTCGCAGCGCGTTGTATTTCAACCTGGGCGCCGCGTACTGGGACATGGGTGATGAAGCGGCGGCGATCCAGGCCTGGAAGATGTGCCGTACGGTCGGTGAGGCGTGCGGCGACCTGTTCAATGCATTAGCCGCAGTCCATGCGCTGGCGATCGTGGCTTTCCTCTACGGGCAATTGCGTGAGGCTGTAGCGATATGCCAGGAGGCGCTGCAGTCCATAGCCGTTCCCGCCGAACACCACGGACGCTCGTTGCCGATCTCTGGATTGTTACACGTGACGTTGGGCATCATTCACCTGTATCGGAATGAATTGCAGGAAGCTGAGGCGTCGTTGACACGCGGGTTGGCGCTGCTTGCGTTGACGTCTTCCACCTACACGCGCCTGGAAGGGCATTTTGCGCTGGCGCGCCTCAAACAGGCGCAAGGCGATGCGTCCGGTGCCATGGATGTGCTCCGTCAGGCCGAGCACCTGTATGCCCTGCGGGGCCTGGCCGGTGACCGTTTGCCGTTCTATCAGGGACCGGCCCACGTTGCTGTGTACAGAGCCAGACTTTGGGTCCAACAGGCGCACTACAATCCGCAGCGTTTGGACGATGCCGTGCGTTGGGCGCGCGAGCGGAATTTGAAGCTGGATAGCGAACGGTACAATACGGCGCAGTTCGTTTTAGCGCGCTTGATCGTCGCCCAACACCAGCGTCATGCCGCCAAGCCCCTGTTTACACTGTCCGAGTTGGGCGACTTTTTGAACCGACAATTTCGCATGGCGCAGCAAGAGCATGTGATTGGTTGGCAGGTCGAAGTTTTGATCCTGCAAGTGTTGGTGTATCACATACAGGGTGATCTGACGCACGCTTTGGCGACCTTGCAGCAGGCGCTCAGTCTGGCCGAACCGGAGGGGTACGCGCGCGTTTTTCTGGACGAAGGGCCGCCGATGGCCGAATTACTGCGTTTGGGCGCGCAACGCGGGGTGTGGCGGCCGGCCCGGCTGGCGGCTTATGCGGACCGGCTACTGGCGGCTTTCCCCGATTTTGTCGTCAGGCCGTCTGCTTCTGTCCCGCCTGCGGGCTTGATCGAACCTTTGAGCGAGCGCGAACTGGAGGTGCTGCGCCTGCTGGACGACGGTTTCTCCAACCGTCAGATCGCCGAGAAGCTCATCGTGACCGTGGGCACGGTCAAATCGCACGTCCACAACATTTACGGCAAGCTCGGCGTCGAGCGCCGCACCGAAGCGCTGGCCCGCGCCAGAGATTTACATCTGCTGTAATTTCTCCAAGGCTGACGCATGTGCTTTAGAGAAACAAGCTGTTGGACGCAGATTTTCGCGGATTCCCGCAGATTCTTTCTTGAGTCTACTGAAAAAACTATTCACCACAGAGACACAGAGATCACGGAGTTTTTAACTATATTTTGATAAGTTGATATTGGTAATCAGAAAATCAATTTTATTCAAGATAAAAATAAAGATTCTTCTGTGTCCTCCGTGCCTCTGTGGTAAATTCCTCTTTTTGCAGTAGAGTCTTTCTTTAGCATCTGCGAAAATCAGGTAAATCTGCGTCCTGCTTACTGAAATTGCGTAAGTCTCATCCCCGAAATCAACCGCACAATCTATCCTTTGATAGATGACGCGCGCCGCGTTTGCGCGTATCATTGGCGTTATGAGATCGAGAACGCGCAAACCGGACGAATATCGCATCCACATCCAAGGCCATTTGGACCCACAGTGGTCGGACTGGTTCGAGCACATGACCTTGACCCACCACGCAGACGGCACAACGACGCTCACCGGGCCGGTGGTGGATCAGGCAGCGCTGTATGGACTGTTGGACAAACTGCGCGATTTGGGTGTGCAGTTGATTTCGGTCCAGCCTGGCGAATTGTGATGGAGTCTTTATCTCGCCTTTCTACTTCCCCGTCATCGCAAAATTCACCGCCACCCGCGCCGTAACGCTGATTTGCCCCGGCGCGAGGCTGCTGTCGAAGCTGGCGTAGTTCCCGCCGACCTCCTGGATGACGTTCTGCGTCATCCCGCCCCAGCGGCCCCACCACCCGCTGCCGTAGCCCGACCACCAACTGTTGGCTTCCTCCTGGATGCTGCGCGGCTCGCCAATTTTCTGATCCAGCGCGGCGGCCATGGCGGTCGCTTTTTCGCGGGCGGCCTGGAGCGCCAGTTCGCGCGCCTGATCGCGGTATTTGCGCAGGTCCGTGGTGCGGAACTCGATACCGTGGACGTAATTTACGCCGGATTCCAGCAGTGCGCTGAGCACATCCTCGAACTTTGTCAGGTCGCGCAGGGTGATGACGACCGTTCTCTGCACGAAATACCCCACGAACTCGCGCTGTGTGTAGCCATCGTTGTAGCGCGGTTCGATGTTGAGGTAATCCGTCTGTACGCGCTCCGCCGGGATGCCATACCGCTTCGCCACAGCCTGAACCCTGGCGACGATCTGGTCGTTCAGTTGTTTGGCCTTTGCCAGGTTCCTGTCCGACGTTTCCACGCCCAGGCGCAGGATCACCTCGTCGGGCATAATGCGCACTTCCGCTTCCCCACTCACGCTGATCACGCCGGGTTCGGCGGCGATGGGCGCGGTGTTGCTCTTCGTCATACCGGCAAGCGGGAACACCGCCAGTAAGGCCAGAGCCAATAAAAGTATTGATTTGTGTTGCATGGTTTTCCTCCCGATAGTCTGATAGTCGTTAGTCAGATAGTCTTCAGTCAGACGATCTGCTACAGGCTTTATCGTACCTGGTGATTGTGACAGGCTTGTGACAGGGTGCGGATACTTTGCGGATAACTGATCACCGGCTTCTTGTTCTTATTCCGTTCTGCGGTAGACTTGTCTCAACGGGTTGAGCGGATTTAACGGATACACGCTCTGTTCGTTCTGTTGAACCCGTTGAGATACTGTGACTTTTGGAGGAGATGATGATCGAACTGGCAAAATCGAAACTGTTTACTCCGTGGACTGACCCGGATTCCGGCGTGACGAGCTACATCCTGACGCAGAAAGTCGCCCCCGTGCAAGAAGCGTTCTATTTCGTCAACGCAAGCATCACACGCGATGGGCGCTACTGGTGGTTTTACTGCGCTTTCCCCCCGTCAGGGACGGCGGCGCAAGGGCGCACGCTTGGTGTGGTGGATTTTGCGACGCAGGAAGTGCGCCATTTTCCCGATACGCAATTCAACCACGCCTCGCCCTTCGTGGACGTGGAGACCGGCGACGTCTACTGGGGCATGGGCGACGCTGTCTGGCGGCGCGGCCCGCACCCCGGCGACGAGGCTGTGCTGGTCAACCGCCTGCCGGAAGAGCTGACGCTGATGCGCCCGATCGAGCGCGTGGCGACGCACCTCACCAAATCGGCGGATGGGCGCGCGTTCTTCATTGACGCCTCGGTCGGCTTGCAGTTCGTCTTCGGCGCGCTGCCCGTGGACGGCGGCGACTTCGAGCTGTGGCACACCTTCCAGCGCAACTACAACCACGCGCAGTTCAGCCCCACCGATCCCGACTGCGTGCTCTTCGCGCAGGAGAACCACCCTGACCCGATCACGGGCTTGCGCTTCAACATCGTGGATCGCCTGTGGCTTATCCGGCGCGGCGAGCAGCCCCGGCCCATTATGCCCACGCCCACGCGCTTGACGCACGAGTGGTGGGACCCCGACGGGCAGCACGTCTACTGCATCAAAAGCGACGTGGGCGTGTGGCGGGTGAATATCGCTACGGCAGCGGTCGAGGAAATCCCGTTCGCGGGCGGGCGTTGGCATTCGCACAGCAGCGCGACGGGGCAGTATCTCATCGGCGACGCCAATCCCCGCTTCTATCGCGGCTGCCCTTCGACGGTGAACTTCCTCAACCGCGAAACGGGCAAGAGCGTGCGCCTGGTGGACAACCCGGAGATGCCGAACTACACCGGCGCGCACTACCACATCGATCCGCACCCGCGCTTCAATTTTGGGGATCAGGTCGTTGTCTTCACCACCACTGTGCGCGGTGTGGTGGACGTGGCGATGGCGTACACCGCGGATTTGATCGCGCGCACATCATAGACGTTAATCTTGTGCTCGGGCCGGTCTCCGACCGCGCTCGCCCAATCCATTACCTGGGCCTGCGGTGGCACGGTCAGAGACCGGCTACAGCATTATTGTGTTTATGCATCATCGATTGAGGTGAACATGGATTTCAACGAAGCTGAACAACGTTTTCGCTTTTTGGAAGATCAGCGCAAGCGCGGTGTGATCACGCTGGAGCAGTATCGCGCCGAACTGAATCTGTTGCGCGTGACCGACGCACAGGGGCGCTTGTGGATGCCACAGGAGCGCACCGGGCAGTGGTACGTCCACGAGGGCGGGCAATGGCGGGCGGCGCAACCGCCAACGCAAACACCGCCGCCTCCACCGCCCCCGCCTGCGCCTGTCGCGCCGCAGCCACGTCCGCAGCCGGTGCAACCTCAACCACGTCCGCAGCCGGTGCAACCGCAACTTCGTCCGCAACCCCGTCCGCAGCCGGTGCAGCCGCAACCGCAACCACGGCCACAACCGGCGCAGGTGCAGCCGCACATCGAAAAGGGTGGGGGATGCGGTAAGTCCATTCTCTACCTGGTGTTGTGGGCTGTGATCTGGTTCGTCATTGCCGTGGTGGTGTTTTTGATTTGGGGACGCGAAGAGCCGGGGGTCTTGCTTGGTGTGGGACTGGCGGCGTTGATCAGCCTGGTCATCATGCTGGCAACGCTTTCGTCGGCGTGGTCCGGCACGGTGGTGGATATGCGCGTCGAGCAGGTGCGTTCAACGGACGACGACGGCTACACGCAGGTTGACGATGTGCTCTTCGCCTACGTCCGCCGCGATAACGGCAAGGTCAAAAAGATGCGCGCGATGTCGCAGTGGCAGGTCGGCGATCGTCTGGAGAAGAAGCGCGGTGAGGGGCACGTGCGTCACTATCCGGCGCGCTCATAGGATTAGTGAAAGCATTTTACCACAGAGGCACAGAGGGCACAGAGATTTTATGCGTTGCTCGTAACGCGGTTCCTTTGTGTTCTCTGTGTCTCTGTGGTGAATTTATGCGTGCTACAGTTTTCGAGAAAGAGGCGATCAGGGCCTCAACCGGCCATGTGCCGCGCCAGCTTGAGGATGTCGCCAAGCACGCCCGCCGCCGTGACCTCGCGGCCTGCGCCGGGGCCGGAAAGCGCCAGCGGGAGCGGCTGGTAGCGGGCGGTGTATAGGGCGATGTAGTTGCCCGGTCCGCGCAATGCGCCGAGCGGTCCGTCGCGCTCCACGGCGGTCAGCCCGACCGTGCCGCCCTCCGGCGTGACGCGCGCGACATACCGCAACACGTTCCCCTGCGCCTGCGCCTCGGCGATGCGGGCGGCATACGCAGCATCCAGTGTGGCGGCGGCGGCCATAAACGCCTCGATGGAAAGCCCTGCCAGCGCCTCGCTGTACAAGGGTTCGACGGTCAGATGGTGTGTTTCCAGGGGCCAGCCGGCCGTGCGCGCCAGGATGAGGGCCTTGCGCGCCACGTCCTTGCCGCTGAGGTCGTCGCGGGGGTCCGGCTCGGTATAGCCGAGGGCGCGCGCTTGCGCCACCGCCTGCGAGTAGGGAACGCCGCGTTCCAGTTCGGCGCACAGATAGCCGAGCGTGCCGCTCACACAACCTTCGATCAGTGTGATGACGTCGCCGGTGTCGCGCAGCTCATGCAGCGTTTGGATGACGGGCAGGCCGGCGCCCACGGTGACTTCGTAGCGCAGATGCGGGTGCGTCAGCAGTGGAGCGGCCTCATCCCACGGCCCGGCCAGCGGAATCTTGTTCGCCAGCACGACGCCGCACCCGGCAGCGAGCGCAGCGTGCAGGGTGGGCGCAGTCTTGGGCGAGGCGGTCAGGTCGGCAAGGATCGCGCCGGCCTGCAAGGCGGCAGGCAAGTCGGCCAGCGGGCGCACGCCGGGCAGTGCGGCGAGCGTGCCACCTTCTCGCGTCGCCGCCAACGCGGCGGTGAGCGTCGCTTCGGGCAAGCCGTCAACGGCGTAGAGCAGGCCGCTCACGTCCGCCACCGCGACGGGAACCAGGCGCAACCCGGTGCGTTCCGCCACCGTCGCGCGCGTCTCCAAAATCTGGCGGAGCAGCGTCCCGCCGATGTTGCCCAGGCCAAGAAAGATGAGTGGGACTTCACGTGTGTCTCGATTCAAAGGAAACCTCCATGCTTTTTCTCATATCCGTAAACCCCAAAATGCTCCACGGGGATCGACGATCCCCGTTCTGGTCTGGATCGCCAGATCCAGACCAGGCAAAATTAGATCTACTGCGTATGGCTATACGCGGCACCGTTGCACTATCAGATCGCCAGGGCGCTCCGCCGGGGCGATTTCCCAGCCTTCGGCCAGGTGCAGTGTCCACCCATCACCGGTGAGGGGACGCCCAGTATGTTCCTCCGGCGCGACGATTCGGGCGGTACTCCAATCGTTGGCCATCCACAGCCCGCCTTCTTTCACATCCAGCATCCCCCAGGCATCGATGATCTGAACGAAGGGGTAGACTGTGCCGGATTCTGGAATGGGCATGGTGGTCCTGGGATCAAAAGCGCATTGCACCTCGCTGAGCGGCAGGATGAGGGCCGGCCCCTCTAGCAAGCGCGCGCGGTAAGCCTTGATCTGTGCCTGCCGTTCCTGGTCGCGGGCCACTTCGGACTGCCACAGGGCTTCACCGGCGTAAAGCAGCGCCCGCGCGGCAGCAGCTTCCGGCAGGTCGGGAGACAGCGTGAGGGAGAGCGCTGCTTGTAGCATCTTACCGAAGTCGTGCGTAGGCGTTAAGCCCACGCGCCAGGTGGGTTGGATGGTATCGAGGAGGTATCCATAGGCCGGGCCGGAGGCGTAGGCAAATGAATCCATAAAGCTGGTGAACCGCGCGGGGGCCTGATGAAGGCGCTCTGCCATCTGGGCAGCCGTCATCCCGCTGAGCCGGCAGCCGGTGTAGCCGGCCAATCCCTCGTGCATCTCCATAGCACGCTCCTCGTCGGCTGCTCGCGGGAACACTTCACGCCGTCTCGCGCGGAAGAGCAGCGCGTCCGCGATCGCCGTGGCGCGCGCTGCGTTCTCTGTCAATAGGGCGCTTTCTAATGCGCGCCATTCCAGTTGCAACCAATAACGCCCGTCAAGGGTGTCGAGATGCTCATTGACTTTGTCAAGTTGGGGTATGCCCAGGCCGAGATCGGCCTGGATTCGGTGGAAAGCCTCGTGGGCTATAAACTCCGCGCGGCGCTGCGGATCGTCGGGGAGTAACTGCCAAATCAACATCATCCAGTTGACTCCCGCCCAGGCTAAGGCGGTGTTGGCAATCATTACCTCCGGGGGAATCTTCCCTACCCAGATCCCACCCTGGGGCGCAAGTTGGCCCTCGGCGTCGGGTTGGTTGGCGATGACCTGCCGGGTCTCGTAATCCACAAAGATTAGCGGGCCACCCAAAGGAATGTTCCATAACTGTCCTCCGTCGCGGGCAAAGATGGCGGCAGCTTCATCGAAATATTGCCGCGCCAGGTCCAAGTCCAGATTATTCGCCATAGTGTCCTCCTTGAGATTGTCAGAGACTCCGTAGATCCAATTTTGCCCAATTTTGCTTGGTCTGGATCGCCAGATCCAGACCAGAACGGGGATCTGACGATCCCCTTGGAGCATTTTTGGATCTACTGCGTCTGGCTCCTCTATGGTCGCGGCGTCGGTGTGACGGTTGGCGTCACCGGAACCGTGGCAGTCAATGTCTCGGTCGTTGTGAGCGTGGGGGTAGCCAGCGGCGAGCGTGTCGTCGTTGTGGTGGATGGTGTGACTGCGGGCAACCCCTGCCTGAGCAACTGCCAGGCGATCTCGAAATCGTCATTCGCCAGGCGCGGCGCGTTGGGCAGGTTCGCCAGGCCCAGGTCGAGGCGCTGGACAATCGCTGCCAGCGCGCTCTGTTGCTCTGCCGGAACCGTCGCACTCAACGCCAGCAATACGCTGCGGGCTTCCTGAACTTCGGTGGTTGCTGCTCCAAAATTGTCCTGCGCCAACTGCACACGCGCGCGCGTGAGCAGTTCCATGGCTTTGAGCAACTGTACGTCGGTGCGCACGCCGATCAATGGCGCTTCGTCTTTGACGGTGACGCTGAGCGCCTCTACGTCGGAGATGATGAGCGCCGTGGTCTCGGTCAGGTCGCCTACTGTTGTTTCCAGCTTTTTCAGTGTGGTTTGCAGTTTGGTGAGGTCTGGTCCGAAAGTGGCCTGTTGATCCTCAAGGGCATCGAGGCTTGCTTGTGCGGCATCCAGGGCGGTCTGTACCTCACCCAGAAGTGCCTCGGATGTTGTCAGTCGGGTTTGCAGGGCGTCCAATGCCTCGCGTGTGGCGTCTCCCTGGCGTTCCAGTTCGTCAATCTGCTCCTGCAACGCTTGCGTTTGTTCCTGCAGGGCCTGGGTGCGCTCGTTTAGCCGTCCGTAATCCTGCGTGTGGCGGGTTTCCAGGTCGGCCAGCCAGCGCGTGTGCTCGTTGATGGGCTGGAAGACGCGCCGGTTCACCAGTGACACGCCATAGGAGGCCGCCCAGTAGATGCCCCCGCCAAGCAGCACGCCGATCACGATGACAAGGATCAACCGCAGTGTAAACTTTGTCAGTTTCCCAAAGGCAAGCAGCAGCCTGCGTCCGAAGGAAGGACTGGTTGGGGAAGGGGATTCTGTCGTCATTGCGCCCTCCTAATCTTCGGGGAAAAGGCTGTTGAGCAGGTCGCGCAGGCCGTCCATCACTTGTTGGACCCGTTCTGACTGCGCCTGCACGCGCTCCATCTGGGTGTTGAGCGCGGCGGTCTCCTGTTGCAGGTCTTGGATCTGGGTGGTGAGTGCGTCAGCCTGTTTCGTCAGTGCATCGAGGTCGCGTTGCAAGTCGCCCTTTGCCGTTTCCAACGCCTGGATGCGCCCACCAAACGCTTCGAGGTTGTTCAGCCGGGTCTGTGCGCTGCTTAACGACTGTTCCAGTGTTTGGACTTTGCTCTGCAGTGTCGTCACTTCCCGCGAGACCCGTGCGACATCGTTGGGGGAGGCGAAAAATAGCCCGCCATTGAGGCCCGCCAGGATACCCAGTGTCAGTGCAAGGGTGATGATCAGCGTTGCAGCGAAGACGCCGAAGCTGACCCAGGCAAGTTGGGCGCGTGTCACCGGCTTGGATGAAGCTGTTGTGGGGGTTGGTTGTGCGGCCTGCGGCGCTTTCGGCTTTGGTTGGGCGCGCGATGTGGACGGGGCAGGGGGCTGCACGGCAATGACTGTTTCAGGCGGCACTTCGGGCAGGGGAGGCGGTGTCTCCGGCAATGGCGGTGGAACGACGGCCGGCGCTTCTTCTGCCACGGGCAAGTCGCCGGATGCAGTCTCGCCACCGACCCAGGCTTGCGCCTCTTCCTCGTTCCACGGCGGCACGACCGGCAGCGGCGGGAGGGGGATCAGGTCAGCCGGGATCTCGGCAATGCGCTGTTCCTCTTCGCCTTCCACGGGCGCGATGTCCACGAAGCCCAGTCTCTCCACGCCCCCTTCACTGATTGCTGGACTTGCCTCTTCCCAGAGCGCTTCTCCGACCGTGGCATACGGCGCGATTCTGTCCAGCGTCGAAGGCCCAATCCCCGGCACGCGACGCACATCATCGAATGAAGCGAAGGGCCGCGCCGCCACAATGCGTTCCGCCAGCACTGGGCCAACGCCCGGTATCTGGGTGAGTTCGTCTGCTTCCGCGGTGTTGAGGTCGACTAACGTTCTGGTTTCCATGGCTATCTCCTTTCGCTATTCAGAAACCTTACATCTTTGTGATACACCCATTTCCGATTTTGGGCAAGTATGTCACACTGGTTTGTTGACATTTCGCACGTGAACCGTATACTAAACGCGTGATACTGCATAACCCGAAGTATCTGTCTTTTCATACCTGCTAAGGTTTCAACCTGTGTCAAATTTATCTACAACGGAGGGAAATTCAGTGAACACTCGGCGTCTTGTCGTTATTCTGTGCGTCAGTCTGTTGGCTCTGCTGTTCTTCGTTCCTTCTTTTTCCGGTCAAGCCGCGCCTTTGTCTCCCGATCATTATCCAGATTACGATGAACGGACGCAGTTACCCCGGTTTGCGGTGGAGCAATCGGCATCTTCATCTGATATTGCATCCCTCAGTGATCTGGCTGATTGGAGCAAGCTCGTTTTCCAATCCTACCGCGATGGCAATTGGGAGATTTATTTGGCCAGTCCTGGTGGGGCGAATCAGCAACGGCTGACCAACAATGCCGCTGCCGATATCCACCCGCGCCTCAACCGGGGCGGGACTCGAGTAGCTTTTGCTTCCAAACGCAGCGGAAGTTATGAGATTTACGCGGTGAATGTTAACGGTACCGGCCTCACACGACTTACTTATACGGGTACGGATAACGTCAATCCCGCATGGTCACCTGCTGGCGACCGTATCGCCTTTCAATCCTACCGGGATGGGCAAGCCGAGATTTATGTGATGAATGCGGATGGTTCGAACCAGACACGGATCACTGCAAACGCCGCCTATGATGGTGATCCGGCATGGTCGCCGGATGGATCAAAGATTGCGTTTGTTTCCAATCGGACAGGCACCAGTTATATCTGGTTGATGAATTCTAACGGCACTGAATTGCAGCAGTTTTCTTATTATGCTCAGTATAACCAGAATCCGGTTTGGTCGCCGGATGGTAAAGCAATTGCATGGGATGGCGATTTCGATGGTGATAGCTGGCAAGAAATTATGGTTCGATGGCTGAATTCGGACCCTGCGTTGCCGCCAACTGTCTACGATCTCAACCGGGACAAAACGGATGCCTGGGTTGGAAGCTGGTCGCCAGATGGAAGGTACATTGCATATACCCAAATCTCCTATATCTATTACTATGGTAATTGGTACTGGACTTATGCGTATGCGCGTGCCTGGTCGGTTTCCGATGGGCAAGTCATTGCATTGATCCCCCAAGATACAGAATGGTCGCCGGATTGGCAGACGCTAGATGCACAACCTCCCACGCCGTTGCTTACTGTCCTTCCAGAGTCACCAAGCCCAATTCTGGTGTATTACAGTGGACAAGATACGGGCGGCTCGGGTGTCAAGGACTTTGACGTGCAATACAGAAAAGCTCCGGCCAGCACATGGTCCGATCTTTCCATGGGAGTAATAGATTGGGGGTTCCCCCTGACAGTTGACGCTGTTGGTGGGGAAACGTATTATTTCCGTATGCGGGCGCGGGATAATGCATATAATGTGAGCGCCTGGACTGCGGAAAAAGTCACGACGGTGGAAACTTACCCGCCGCAAAGCCACGTTAATCCGTTACCGCCCTATATGCGCTTTACTGATCAGGGTTTCCCCGTGACGTGGTCAGTTTTTGATCCCGGCGGATCGGATATCGTGTCCCTGGAAGTGCAATATCGACGCGATAACCAACCCTGGCAGGATTGGCTATCGAACGTGTCTCCTCCTGCGACCTTCTATGGCGAAACAGGCCATACGTATGCCTTCCGCACAAAAGCTGTTGACAGGGCACAAAATGCCGAACTCTGGCCCGAAGGCGATGGCGACACACAGACGACGCTTTACACCTGGGGGATCACCGGCAAAGTGACGGACAATGCCGGCGCGCCGGTTTCCGGTGCAGTGATCACTACGACACCGTCCGCGATGAAGCAATTCTATAGCGCATCGACCGGTGATTATGGTGCCTATGTCACACAGAACACGGATTGGTATACCTTCACGATGGGTAAACCGGGATATGGAGCTGTGCCTATGACGGCTTTCCCATTGGAACCAGATGCTGAACTGGACATGGTGTTGCCGCCGGTGGATAATGTGGTGCAGGATTGGGGATTTGAGAGTGGCGATTTGAGTAGTGGGTATTGGCTATCTGGTAGCTTTACTGAGGCTGTAAGGTCGGCGAACTTAGCTGGCGACTTTTGGGAACCGAAAATTCTTAGTGATGTGCAGCATACAGGTGAATATGCGGCGCGAATGGGGATGCCGGACTTCGCTTATCTGAAGCAAGTTTATGTTTTGAAGGAATACTACGAGAGGGTAACTGACTCTTGTATGGCAAGAGCTATGGACGGTACGCTCCATATAGTTTGGACGACTACATATTATGGCGGAGAGGCATTGTTTTATGCGTCGCTGGGTACACAAGGTTTTTGGTCTATCCCTGAAACCATAGCAACTTATGGTATGCATTATGATTATATGCTTGGTTCTGCGCAGCCTTTTTGTGATATCGGGCCTGATGGTATGTTTCATTTGACATGGCTCTCGCCGGATCACAGTATGTATTACATTAACCGTGATCAGAGCGGTATTTGGTCTTCACCTGAATATGTTTCGAATGAAGTGTTAATATGGAAGATGAATGGATTCAAAGTTGACGACTCCGCACGCGTGCATATTATCCGACAGATTATGGTAGAAAGTATAGGATATGTTCTGCAGTACTTGACGCGTGATTCAGATGGAATATGGTCTACACCATATCAAGTGTCTAGCGGTCATGCGGAGTCTGTACAAACTGCTTTTGATGCGCAGAACAACATTCACTGTATTTGGCGGGATGAGAATGGTTTTCTCAAATACCGATCCCGTAATGCTCAGGGGGATTGGAGTCAGATCACAACACTGACCTCGCTTGGCGACTCGGGTTATGATATGGCAGTTGGTCAGTCAGGTGTGGTGCACGTGATTTGGTACGACTACGATGACGCTACGGGTGGATACCGCGTTTCGTATGTACACAAGAGTGGGAATGATCCCTTTTCCGCTCCATTACAATCAACGACGCCTTCTGCCTCTGTTGTGCTTCTTGCACACGATGATGTTGCATATATATTGCTTGGAGCGACTAGTGCTTTATCGTATATCCGAGTTGACTCGCAAGGGTTTTCGACATCGCAATACCTTGGCCCTGGGTATGATCTGTATCTATCCTTACGTAGTGATGTTGATGTTAATGGTGTATTACACATCGTTTGGCCCTCTTATGAGGGGGGCTACTATTATTATACCTATATCGCGTCCTCTGAGGGTCCGGTGTCGCCTTATCTCATTGCCAACCCTCTTGGTTTTATTTCCTCACAATACAGTGTCGTCGCGCAAGATATCCGACATCTCCATTTTGCCATGCATTGCGATGATGGTTTGTATTACTTACAATCACTGCCGCCACTGGAAGACTCTTTGGATTACACGATCTCGCAATCGATCTCTTTACCGCTGACAATGACTCACCCATTTTTATCTTTCCTCTATCGACTTGGTGGAGTGCAGGTCGGCGTTGATTCGGGGCTTGTCGTGCGGGTGGAAGATGCTTTGGGTGTGAGAACGCTGTTCACCGACAAGCAAAATGTTGCTACGTGGCAACATCGCGCGCTGGACATGCAGCCTTGGCGGGGGCAATCGGTTACAGTGACGTTCAGTCTACATCAGGCGGCTGGTGCGCCTCCTTACGCACATGTCTACCTGGACGAAGTCTCCCTCGGTTCCGCCCGCCCGGATGTGTGGATTGCCGGCACAGATACTTCCGGGATACCCGGCGAATCGATTGTCTACACCATCGACTACGGTAACCAAGGCGGCGGTACAGCGCAAGCGGTGCGCATTACCAACACCTTGCCCGCGGATATCACCTTTGTGGATGCCAGCGTCTTACCGGTTATGACAACCCCGTCGCTCGTTTGGAATGTCGGAACGTTAGCGCCGCAGAGTGCCGCATCCCAAATTGCCGTCACGGTCACGCTTGCGCCAACGGTGACGGCGTTTACGACGCTGACGCACACACTGGAGATTGCACCACAGGATTTGGGATTGAGCGGTACGCTGATGCTCGATCCCGGACTGGTTGAGTTGGAGATAGCGAACAACGTGACGACCGCCGGTATCTATGTGGGAAAACACATCTACTTGCCGCTTGTACTGAAGAAGTTCTAGCTGGTTTGTTGTGGAGGATACGATGACCGAATTACACATGACATTGGATAACCTGGACGACATCCTCTCCGGACAACTGACCGAAGAGAAAATCGCGCGGGCCAAGACGCTGTTCCTCAAACGGCTGGCGGAACAGGCGCATCGCTTCTACAGAGGCAAGATGCAGACCGTACCCAAAGCTGGCGTGTTCGGCTTCAACTGGTTCAACGTCTGGTACACACCGGGCGTCTCGCAGATTTCGACCACGATCCGCGCCGACAACGACGCCTCTTACGAGCTGTCGAACCGGGGCAATTACGTCGCCGTGGTGAGCGACTCCACGCGCGTGCTCGGCGACGGCGACTGCACGCCGCCCGGCGGCCTGGGCGTGATGGAGGGCAAGTCGTTCCTGATGAAGTACCTCGGCGGCATCGACGCGACCGCGCTGTGCATCGACAGCCGCGACGCGCAGGGCAACCATTCCGCCGACAAAATCATCGACTTCGTGAAGATGGTGCAGCCGAGCTTCGGCGCGATCAACCTGGAGGACATCTCACAGCCGAACTGCTTCAAGGTGCTCGATACGCTGCGCGCCGAGTGCGATATCCCTGTGTGGCACGACGACGCGCAGGGGACGGCATGTGTGACGCTGGCGGGGCTGATCAACGCGCTGAAGCTGGTGGAGAAGCCGATTGGCGAGGCGAAGATGGTGTTCCTCGGCGCGGGCGCGTCGAACACGACCATTGTGCGCATCATCATCGAGGCGGGCGGCAACCCCGCCAATATCGTCGTGTTCGATTCAAGGGGCGGTTTACACCGCGACCGCAAGGACATCCAGGCCGACACGCGCTTCTACCGCAAGTGGGAAATCTGCGAGCAGACCAACCCGCGCCTGATCGACGACTTCGATGAGGCGATGAAGGGCGCGGACGTGCTGATTGCCGCTTCCACGCCCGGCCCCGGGGTCGTCAAGCCGGAATCGGTGCGGCTGATGGCGCCCAAGTCTATCGTCTTCGCCTGCGCCAATCCCGTCCCGGAGATTTACCCCTACGCGGCGAAAGAGGCCGGGGCCTACATCGTCGCCACCGGGCGCGGCGATTTCCCCAATCAGGTCAACAACTCCCTCGGCTTTCCCGGCATTCTCAAAGGCGCGTTGCTTGTGCGCGCTCGCGGCATTTCCGATGGGATGACGATTGCTGCCGCTCGTTCGCTGGCAACCTTTGCGGAACAACGCGGCATTGATCCTGAGAACATCACTGCCCGCATGGACGAACCCGACGTCTTCCCGCACGAAGCCGCCGACGTGGCGCTGCAAGCTGTCGCTGAAGGCCTGGCGCGCGTCTCGCTCACCCGCGAAGAGGCGTTCGCCCAGGCCGCTCACGACATCCGGCAGGCGCGGGCGATGATCGAGCACCTCATCGCCTCGGAATTCATCGCGCAACCGCCCCAGTCGATGCTGCAAGAGGCGCTGGAGTGGGCGATCGGACAGGTCTAGGAATCCTGCCGAAGGTGGGCGAACCTTTAGTTCGCCTGAACCTTCGCCAGGTTTTTTTTAAGAGTGCAACCGAACCCGCGGTACAGCCCCGATAGTGAAAATGGGGGCGGGACTATTCGACTAACGACTATCAGACTATTTTCATAGGAGGTCGTGTGCACATTGCCTTTCTGAACCCTCAAGGGAATTTCGACCCGGCTGACCGTTATTGGACCGAGCACCCCGATTTCGGCGGGCAGTTGGTCTACGTCAAGCAGGTCGCCCTGGCGATGGCCGATCTGGGCTGCCGGGTGGATATTCTCACGCGCCAGATCGTCGATCCGGCCTGGCTTGAATTTGCCGGGACGTTCGACGCCTATCCCGGCGCGCCCAATGTGCGCATCGTGCGTCTGCCCGCCGGACCGCCGGATTTCCTGCGCAAGGAATTGCTCTGGCCGCATCTCGTGCGCGATTGGGTGCCCAACATTCTGGCCTTCTATCGTGCTGAAGGTCGCTTGCCGGATGCGTTTACGGCGCATTATGGCGATGGCGGACTGGCGGCGGTGTTGCTGTCTGCCGAAACCGGCATCCCTTTCACTTTCACCGCTCATTCCCTGGGCGCGCAAAAGTTGGACAAGATGCACCCCACGCCGGGGACCTTAGCCGACCTTAACGACCAATATCATTTCGCCGAGCGGCTCTTCGCTGAACGCCTGAGCATGAACCGCTCTGCCGTCAACATCACCAGCACCGTGCAAGAGCGGCTGGAGCAGTACGCGCACCCCGCCTATCGCGGCGCAGTGGATGTTCTCGACGACCGCCGCTTTGCCGTCATCCCGCCGGGCGTAAACCTGGCGATCTTCGGCGTGGACGCGCGCGCGGACAATGAGGCCGCGACACAAGCGCACGTCCGCGCGATGCTGGCGCGCGACATCGCCGAGGGACGCCGCGACTTACCGGCCATCATCGCTTCCAGCCGCCTGGATCCGAAAAAGAATCACCTGGGTCTGCTGCAAGCCTACGCGCACTCGACGGAGTTGCAGGCCAAAGCCAACCTCGTGTTTTTCACCGGCGCGTTGCCTGACCCGTTGCGCGACGACGGCAATGCCAGCGCCGCCGAACGTGCGGTGCTCGCGGACTTGCGCGCCGTGGTGGAACAGGCCAACCTGTGGGGCAAAGTGAGCGCCTTCGCCGTGGGCGGACAACCGGCGCTGGCGGCGGCTTATCGTTTCCTGGCGCAGCGCGGCTCGGTGTTCGCCCTTACCGCGCTCTACGAACCCTTTGGGCTGGCTCCGCTCGAAGCGGCTGCTGCCGGCCTGGCCCTGGTGGTGACGCAAAACGGCGGCCCGAGCGAGAGCCTGCGGGACGGGCAGACCGAGTACGGCGTGTTGGTCGATCCCGGCGACCCCGCCGACATCGCGCGTGGATTGGCCCGCGTTCTGGCCTCGCCGGAGACTGTAGCCGAGTATGCCCGGCGTGGGCGGCAGCGCGTACTGGATCGTTACACCTGGGAGCGCACCGCGCAGGGCTACCTCGCCCAGATCGAGCGCGTGTTGCGCGATCCAGACCACGGGCGCGCCGGGGTGGTCGATTTGCCGCTACCTCGCTACTTCCAGAGCGGTCAGACCGAGGATGCCATTTCTGTTGGTGACCTGGCGATGCTTTACTTCCAGAAATGACAATCTGACTACCAGACTAACGACTACGCGACTATTTTCGCAGGACTCTCCATGTGGGAAACCACACCAACGAGGCGCAAAATTCTAACCGCGAATCACGCGAATTTTCGCTAATTTTCAAGAAAGATTCAGCGAATGCAGACATTCGCGTAGATTTGCGGGATTAGCGGTTTATTTTGAGAGGAGGCTATCGTGCATATTCCCCCAGGCGACATCGATCTGATTGCGCTAGGCGAGGCGCTGATTGATTTCATCTCCGTTGAACCGGCGGATTCGTTGTTCGATGCGCGGGTGTTCCAAAAGTATCAAGGTGGCTCACCCGCTAATCTGTGTGTCAACCTGGCGAAGCTGGGCGGGCGCGCGGCGTTCATCGGCAAGACGGGCAGTGGCGCGTTCGGCGCGTTCATCGCGGTGGAATTGCGGGCCGCGGGTGTCATCACCGACTACATCGTCCAGGACCCGCTCGTGCGTACCAGCGTGATCTTCGTGACCAAGACCGCCGGGACGCCTGATTTCGAGGCGTTCCGCGATGGCGACTTCCGCCTGACGCCGGAGGAAATCGACGCGGAGGTGATCCGCCGTGCGCGTGTCGTCCACGCCTCAATGTGGCCGATCTCGCGTGAGCCTTCGCGCTCGGCGGTGATGCGCGCTTTCGATATCGCCAATGAAGCCGGGCGCATCATCTCTTTCGATCCCAACTACAGCCGCCGCATCTGGCCCAATCACGCCGAAGCCCGCGAGGTGTTGCCACGCTTGCTACGAAAAGTGACGATTGTGAAGCCCTCGTTGGATGACGCGCGGCGGTTCTTTGCGGATGACGTGTCACCGGAAGACTACATCGCGCGGTATCACGCATTCGGTCCCCAGGTCGTGGTGTTCACCATGGGGCAGGAGGGGGTGCTGCTTTCCGACGCGGGGCAGATCACGGCTATTCCCGCGCAGCCGGTAACGGTGGTTGATGCAACCGGCGCCGGGGATGCGTTCTGGGCGGGATTCCTTGCCGCGCTGCTCGACGGGCATCCCCTGGAATTGTGCGCCCGCTTTGCCCGCGAGGTGGTGGGGATGAAGCTCAGGCGCGTCGGCCCGCTACCCTCTGGCCTGAATCGCGCCGCTATCTACGCGCGCCTGGCGGAAGACTACCCGACTAACGACTACCCGACTAACGACTAAAGACGAAAGACTACCGGAGGTTGACTATGTTAGATTGGTACAAAGACGCCATTTTCTACGAAGTTTCGGTGAAGGCTTTCGCCGACAGCAATGCTGACGGCATCGGCGACCTGCGCGGGCTGATCGGCAAACTGGATTATCTGCGCGACCTGGGCGTGGATGCGATCTGGATGTTGCCGATTTTCCCCTCGCCGCTGCGCGATGATGGCTACGACGTGGCCGATTACACCGGCATCCATCCCGATTTCGGGACGCTGGCGGACTTCAAAGTATTGCTCGACGAAGCGCACAAGCGCGATTTACGCATCATCGTCGAACTGGTGGTGAACCATACATCAGACCAACATCCGTGGTTTCAGGCTTCGCGCGATCCGCAGCATCCCGAACACGCGCGCTACCGCGACTGGTACGTGTGGAGCGACACCGATCGACGTTATACCGGTACGCGCATCATTTTCCTCGACACCGAGCCGTCCAACTGGACGTTCGATCCGGTACGCGGGCAGTACTTCTGGCATCGTTTCTTCAGCCACCAGCCGGACTTGAACTACGACAATCCCGAAGTGCAAAAGGCGATGATGCGCGTCGTGCAATATTGGATCGATTTGGGGGTGGATGGCTTTCGCGTCGATGCGCCGCCGTATCTCTATGAACGTGAGGGCACGAGCTGCGAGAACTTGCCGGAGACGCACGCTTACCTCAAACGGCTGCGCGCCTTCGTGGACGCCTACGCGCCGGGCACATTCCTGCTCTCGGAGGCCAATATGTGGCCCGAAGACGTCATTCAGTACTTTGGCAACGGCGACGAGATGCACATGAACTATCACTTCCCGCTGATGCCGCGCATTTTCATGGCGCTGGCGAAGGCCGACCGCAAACCGATTCTGGCGATTATGGCGCGCACGCCGGACTTGCCCGCCTCGTGCCAGTGGGGGACGTTCCTGCGCTGCCATGACGAATTGACATTGGAGATGGTCACGCCGGAGGACCGGACATTTATGTGGGACTTCTACGCGCCTGAACCGCGTATGCGGCTGAACCTGGGCATCCGACGGCGGCTCGCGCCCCTGCTGGATAACGACCGTCGCCGCATCGAAGTCGCCAACTCGATGCTGCTCACGCTGATCGGCTCGCCCTTCATCTACTACGGCGACGAGATCGGCATGGGCGACAACATCTGGCTGAACGACCGCGACGGCGTGCGCACGCCGATGCAGTGGGACGCCGGGCTAAACGCCGGGTTCTCGGACGCGCCCGCCGAGCGGCTCTATGCGCCGGTCATTGACGATGCGGTGTTCGGCTACCGGCAGGTCAACGTCGCTGCGCAACGGGCAGAGGATGGCTCGCTGTGGCATTGGATGCAGCGGGTGCTGCGCATCCGCAAGCAGCACCCTGTTTTTGGCCGGGGGACGCTGAGCTTCCTGGAACCGTACAATTCGACAATCCTGGCCTATGTCCGCAGCGATGGGGTGGAGACGATCCTGGTCTTCAACAACCTGTCCGCCAAATCGCAACATATCACCGTCGATTTGCGCGCCTACAGGGGCAAAGTTCCGCGCGATTTGTTGACCGATGCTGTATGGGACTCGATTGGCGGGACGCCATACACTTTTACGATAGCACCTTACGGTTATCACTGGTTGGCGTTGGAATAGGCCACCCACGAATGAGGAAACGAATAAAACGAATGGGACAGTCGCCCATTCGTTTATTCGTTTTAGATTCGAGTTAGATTTGTGACCGGCAAGCCTTACTTTACCTGAATCTCGATCACACCCCTCACCTGCGCCTTGTTGCTAAAGCCGGGCATAACCATAACGAATCCGCCTTCGTCGCGGAACCCCACGATGCAGTTCGTGCAGGCTTTGACTTCGGCCAGGTCTACCTCCGATGTAAAGCCGTCATCGGCGACGAAAACAAGCGCGGTGGCTCCGCTCTTGACCCCGGCCTTGTCGAGCAAGTCGTTGAGCGGCACGCCCGTGTAGGTATTGGTGACGCCGTCTTTGTTGGTGAATTCGGTCTGTGCGGTCTTCATCGCGCGTATATCCTTCTCGCTCCAGCCGACTTCGCCGTTCACATTGCCCGTGATCTTCAACGCCGCATCCGCCGGTACGCCGCCCGTCGCAGCTTTCCCGCCGCACGCCGCCAAAACCATCATCAACACCAACGCCACTACCATAAGACTCTTCTTCATTTGACCCATCCTCCTGAATGAACAAATTTCGAATCATGAATCTCGATTCATGATTCATGATTCATGATTCATGATTCTTGATTCTTGATTCTATGGATTAACCTGAATCTTCTGAATCTGGAACACCCACCGGTTGGCCGGGGTTTCCGGGCAGACGAGGCGAATCGGCCCTTTGTCCGGCTCGGCTTTGGTGATCCACGTGCCGTCTTTCTTGAGGGCGATAATCGCGCCTTGCAGTTCGTCGTGGCTGATCTCGACCGTGTAGCCATCGGCGGCCGTCGCCGTTACCGAGCTATAGGTGCTCACGCCCGCTTTTTTGAAGATTTCATCGAGCGCCGGTCCGCTCCACGAGGCGACCTCATTTTCGCCCAGGGACTTCTGCATCAGTATGTCCTTCAGGTCAACCTGCTCTAACTGGACGAGTGTGCCGTAATCCAATGTCAACGGCGTGCTCACTGCGCCGGTGATTTCTACCGTCCAGTCCACTTTCGGCGCACCACCACATGCCGTCAGGGCGAACAGCAACCCAAGCCCCAAGCCAATCAGTATCCAACTCCAGTTTCGTCTCTTGTGCATAACTTCCTCCCTGTTCTGATTTTAGATTTTGGATTTTGGATTTTGGATTTTCGATTGCACTCTTTCCTGCATCCAATCACCTGACTACTCGACCATGTGACTACCTGACTACTTGACTACCCAGACTGGAACAAGCATATCTCGCGCTGTAAGATTGCCGTGGTTGCCCAGGCGGCCCTCTTCCTGCACAAGATGCATCCCGTGGTCGGCGAAGATGAGCGCGAGGGTGTCCGGCGGCAGCGCGGCGAGGATGTCGCCCACGGCGGCATCCACACCGGCAATGGTGGCGTCCGCTTCGGGCGCGTGCGGGCCGTAGGTATGCCCGGCGTCGTCGATGCCGTGGAAGTGCACCCAGAGGATGTCAGGCATACCGGCGTCGAGCACGGCGAGTGTGTTGGCGAGCACGTTATCGTCGGTGCTGCCGTTGTTGTCGCGGTCGCCAGAAAGGATGACCTCGGTGTTGCGCAGGTTGAACGCGAGCGCGTCGCCTTCCACCGCGACGACGTGCAATCCTGCCCGCGTTGCCACGTCGAAGAGCGTCTCTACCTCGGTGGTGCGTGTGCCGCGAATAGCCGTCCCGTTGACGGCGGGCGGCGCGCCGGTGACCATCACCGCCGTGGCAATGGCTGTGCTGGGTGGATACTCGCTTAGTCCGACCTGTGGCTCGCCTAACGCCGCCAGCGTGGGGATGAGGCCGGCGTCGCGCGCTTCGGTGTAGCGCAGATAGCCGAATCCGTCGAGGAACAGGAGTAGCACGTGACCGGCGCGCGTGTCGGTGAGGGGGTGCCCGGTCGCCTGGGCCGGCGCGGGCAGGCCTAGAACTGCCGCTGCTGTCGGTGCGATGTCGGCCAGGCTGGCGGTGACGGCGCTGGCAATCTTCGGGACGCTGCCGCTGATACGGCTTGCGCGCCGCAATGTATCCTCGCCCAGGGTAAGCGTCCCGTTGATACGCCACGTGGCTGTTTCGGCGATGGAGGCCCAGTCATAGTCGCGTGTGGTTCCTTCTGGCGTGGTCACTGTGAGCGTTTCGATCAGGTGATAGCCGTGCTGGTACAGCACCCGTTCCAGCAGCAGGGCGGTATCTTTCTCGACATCGCTGTCTTCGCCTACAAACTCCCGCAAGTCGCGCCACGTCGCCCGGCTGATGACCGTCTCTGCGCCGTCCGGCCCCACCATTGTCGTCTGCCATCCTCCGCCGCATCCCGCCAGCGTTGTCAGGCACACTAAAACAATGATCCCAATCCACGCGCAACGATACTTCAGGCTTCGTCCAATCTCCAAATCTGCAATCAACCAATCCTCGATCATCTTGTCCGCACTTCCACCACATCCGCAATCCACTGCGAGCGCCCGCGACCGGGCAGCGCCAGTGTGACCTGTCCACGCGACTGGATCAGCAGCGCGCCGCGTGCGTCTTCGGCGGAAAGCGCGGTCTCTTTGCCGGAAGCATCGCGCACGCGCACCTCGGTGAAGGCGGGGTTGGCGACGATTGCAGATACCGGCGCGCCCTCGACGCGGGAGGCGGTTGAGGCGCGGCGGATTTCGCCATCGTCTGCGCTTTGCAGCATCACATCGGTTTGTTCGAGTGTGACCAATTGTGTCGGGCCGACCAGCAGCCGTCCTATCGAAGTCGGCTGCCCATCAATGAGCAACGGCGTCTCCCGGCCTACGACGACGATGCGCCGGATGCCCTTAATCCACGTGGAGATGTGCAGGTTCTCGTCGGCAAAGCGGATGCCGTCCTCGTAGGGCATCAGCAGCGCGCTTGTGGTGAGGTTTTCCCTGGTGATGGTGACGAAGCCGCCATCCACCGAGGCCAGGGTCACGCTCTCGAAGTCGTCCACGCCCTGTTGCGCCAGGAAGTCGAGCAGCGGGAGGTGGGTGTGTGGCTGGTCGCGGTATGGCAGAATGTCGTCAATGAGCACGTAGCCCGGATTGGGCACATCGCCGGCGAAAGTGATTCCGGCATAAAACGGCACATTTTCCATCTCGATCGCCCCGTGATCGTCGTGGCACGTCGTACACGTGTGGAACTTGGCCGGTTCGTGACATTTGAGGCAGTCGTTCATCGTGTATGCCTCTTCCGCCAGTACACCGAGCGGGAAATTCCGCACCAGCCGCCACGGAACCGGCTTCTGCGCCCCCGCGCTCACCCCAAGCGCGCCGACGCCAATCACAAGCAGCACAACGACCAAAACCCATCCCCAACGACGTTTTTGCATAACAACCTCTTAATGCTGAACCGCGAATCTCGCTAATCTACGCGAATCTTGAAAAATTGTACTGGGCAGAAGCATATTGCAATTTTGGTACACAGATGAACACGGAAAACACGGATTTCTTTCCCTAAAAATCCGTAGAATCCGTGAAATCCGTGTACGATTCTTCGATTCGTGATTGCAAGATCATCTCGACTACTACACTATTTGTGAGGATTCGTGTAGATTCGTGGTTAAAAATCCGCCCAAAATCCTCAAATCACAATCCAAAATCTGAGAACGATCAAAATCACCATCCCCACCACCAACACGCCAAGCGCCATGCCGTCTTGGCGGGTGAAGGCGACTTCGCGCAGGAAGGTGCGGCGCGGGTATTTGCCGAAGCAGCGGCCTTCCATCGAGACCGCCAGTGCGTCCACTTTACCCATCGCCGAGACGAGCAGCGGCAGGAAAAATTGCCGGGCGAGGGTGAAGAAACGTTTCAGTCCTCCCCGGTCGTAAGCGATGCCGCGCGCCAGTTGTGCCTGGTAGACGGTCTGCGCCTCTTGCTCGAAGAGCGGCACCAACCGTAGCGCCGTGATCAGCATGAAACCGTAGCGATAGGGCAACCCCGCCCGCATCAGCGCGTAGCCCAGGTCGTTCGGCTCGGTCGTCAGCACGAACAGGTAGCTGAGCAGAATCACGCTCAACAACCGCCCCGCCGTGTAGATGCCCCTGGTGATGCCTCCCGCTGTGACGTGCAACGGCCCGAATTGCAGCAGGGGTGTTTCCGTGTTGGTCAAAAGAACCTGTGTCAGAAAAAGTAACAGCGCGGTCACGGCGAAGAGGCGCAGGCCGCGTATCCGGTGGAGCTTAAGATTGTTTAGGGGGAAGGCGATGCCGGCGAGCGCGAGCACGATCAGCACGCCCACCGGTTGTTGGATCATGAAAAGCGCCGCCGTCCCACCCGCCAGCCACGCCAGCTTCACCAGGGGATGCAGGCGATGCAGGAACGAGTCGCCCGCCTGGTAGGTGATACGGCGCAGCCGGCCTGTGGCTCTGCGTGAAACGCGGTCTGTGATGCTTGCTGCTTGATACGCGAGACTGGATGTGTTAGCCATTGGTTGTGCTCCTTGTCCCAGACCTGACAGGTTTTCCGAAACCTGTCAGGTCTGATGGGAGATACACCTCGCGCCCCATCCGCGCTAACTGCGCGAATCCCTCGGCGATTGGCGCATCCACTGCCAGCCGTCCGGCCTCGAAGAAGAGCAGACGGGTGGCGTAGCGTTGCGCGATCTCCGGCGCGTGGTTGATCAACACTACCGCGCTGCCCGCCGTGACGCGCGCTTGCAGCCATTCGAGCAGCCGCGCTGCGTTATCCGGGTCCTGCCCGATGAGGATTTCGTCCAGTAGAAACAGATCGGGCGCGTAGGTCAATACCGCCGCCAGATTGAGCCGCCGTTTTTCCCCGTAGCTCAACCGGTAGGGATGATCGGCGTGGCGGTTGCCCAACCCGGCCTCGTCCAACAGCGCCGTCGCCAGCGCCTCGGTTTCGCTGTTCCACGCGCCGAAGTTGCGCGGGGCCAGCGTCGCTTCCTGCCAGACCGTCTCGGCAAACAATTGGTGATCCGGGTTCTGGAAGACGTAAGCCGCGCGTTGCGCCACCTTCGACACCGGCGCTTTGCGCGTATCCTGCCCCGCCACCTCGACGCGACCTTCCGCCGGTTTGAGCAGGCCGAGCAGGCATTGCAAGAACGTCGTCTTGCCGGAACCATTGTCGCCCATCACCGCCACGAACTCCCCCGGCCCGATCTCCACCGAAACGTCGCGCAGCACGTGATGTCCGTTGTAGCCGGCGTGCAGGCGCTCCGTCTTCACTAACGGCGCGGCAGATTTTGGATTTTGGATTTTGGATTTTGGATTTTGGACTAACGGCTGACGGCTGACGGCTGACGGCTGACGGCTGACCGCTGAAAGCTGCCCCCCCTCCATCCGCAACCAGCGCGGATTGAACCGCCGCAAGTATTCGACTTTATGCTCGATGACGATGACGGTGATCGCCTCGGTCTCGCGGATGCGGGCAATCACGTCGAAGATTTGCGCGGTGGCGGTGGGATCGAGGTTGGAGGTCGGTTCGTCGAAGACCAGGACTTGTGGGCGCGTAGCCAGCATCGCTGCTACGGCGACGCGCTGCTTTTCGCCGCCGGAGAGTGTGGCGAGTTCGCGGCCTTTGAGGTGCTGCGCGTCCACGATGTTCAGCGCCCATTCCATCCGTTCCAGGATTTCCGCGCGTGGGAGACAGCGGTTTTCCAGGCCGAAGGCGATCTCGTCCTGTACGGTGAGCGTGCAGAACTGCGCCTCCGGGTTCTGCTGCACCAGCCCGACGACCTCGGCAACGTCGTAAATGGGCGTGTGGCGCACATCCATCCCGCCGATGATGACCTCTCCTGTGGCCTCACCGTCATATTGGTTGAACAGGAATCCGCCCAACGCCAGCGCCAGCGTCGACTTCCCGCAGCCCGACGGCCCGGTCAGCACGACAAACTCTCCCGGTGCGATGTCCAGGTTGATGTCGCGCAGCGCATACCGCTCGCTGCCGCTAAACCGATAAGAGAAATTACGAATGGTGATCATTGTTATTCGAGTAGACAGTAGACAGTAGACAGTAGACGGTAGACGGGGGGACGCATTACTGTCACTTCACTTCGATGCGAATTATTTGTGGTGCGATGACTATCCCACTCATCTGCGCGACGGCAAACGAAATGCGGTCCGCGCCGACGACCGTGAAGATGCGTACGTCGTCGCTGCCCATAACATCGCGCAACGGCAATGTGACAGGGTCGCCGTCCGTATACAAAATGACCGTCGTTGCGTCTGCCAACGGTTCGAGGGTCTGTAACACTTTCGCCAGCGACGCACCTTGCAATTTTTGCGGGCCATTCCCCACGTCCAACGTGGTACTATCCATCTGAAACTGCCACTCGTCGGGATTGAAGGGGGTGGGTTTTCCGAGCGCGCCGGTGATCTCCAACGTGGTTGCCGGGATGAGCGTGAGGCGGCTTACTCCGCGCGCCTTTGCCTTGTTGTTGCGTGCGCCGACGATGTCATACGTGGCGTTATTGCCCTTGCCCTGGGAGGCAAGCAGCAGGTCGTCGTTCTCCTGCACTTCTTTCATGCTGATGAAGAAGGCATACCCATCTGTCGCCTGGACGAGCAGCAGCTCCGCATCGGCCTGCGGCCTGGCCTGCGCGATCAACTCGCGTATCGGGACGCCGGTGTAGCGTGCCGTTGCCGGCCCGGCGGTGATGGTGGGGAGGTCGCCATGCTGTTGGGGATAGGTGTACGGCGCATCCACCCGCCCGCCGACGGTAATCGTCGGGCTGCTGCGCGCGCCACGCAGGTAGACGCCAAGCAGCGTCGCCATCAGCGCCGCGCCGATGAGGAACACGGGATAGACACGCCGCTGCATCGGCTGAACCGGGCGATCCTTGACCACCCCCGTGCGGCGCAGCGTGCCGATCAGTGTGTGTCCCAGGAATCCGGCAAAGACCACGCCAGACAGCCCGGCGACCGCGCTGAGCAGCAGGATCGCAGCGTAGGAAAGCATATTGGCGGGCAGCACGGCGAACAGTTGCAGGATGATGACGTTGGAGAACGACGATAACCCGCCCGCGAGCAGGTATCCAGGCAGGCGATCTTTGTCACGGAACGGCAGGAAGCCCACATCTACCAGAATGCCGGCGATGATATCCAAGAGGACGACGAGCAAGCCATGGGGATTGCCGGTAAGCAATTCCACAAAACCTTTGAGCAGCCCGGTGATCGTGCCTGCCCCTTGTTTGCCGGTCAGCCCCACGGCCAACGTCAGCCACAGCACGTGCAGCCCGGCGGCCCATTGCATCGAACCGGGAATTCCGATGAGAGAATTAACGACCCGCCCGACGGCGCTGATGTACGTTCCTGCCACGCCGCCCAGCGCCGCCAGCGCCGCCATCATCAGCAGATCGCGGGTGGAGAAATAATAACGGGTTTTTTGCATAGTGCGCTCCGTCTGAACGTTGGAACATTTCAACGTTCCAACGAAAATAAAAAACGGCATCCCCGGAAAGGGACGCCGTTCGACTGCGTGGTTGCACGCGTTGGAATCTGCGGCGCATCTCCTTTCCAAGATTGGGAGGCATAGCCGTTTCCCGCTATACCCTACCGGTCGAAAACCATAAGCCTTGCTGTTAGGTTGTCCGACTCGGAGATGTCGGTTGGTTGTTTCGCCATGATGTTAGCACGGTTTTGGAATTGCGCAAACGGATCAAGATGCAGGAGGCAAGGGGCAGGAGGCAAGATTTCTGGTTCTGAGTTGACTAAATCGCCGGATTAGTAGAGAATCATCACGCTTTTCCGATAAAAATAACTGGAGGTTGCGATGTCAAAGATAGTGATTGTGCCTGCGCCTTCGCGTGTTGTGCCGGGCGAGGGGACGTTTGTGTTGATGCCCGTCTGGACGCCCGCCGAAGGCCGCGATTACGCCGACTTCCTCGCCCGCCTCGCCGTTCACCTGCGGCGGCTTGACGGCCTGAACGTCCACTATCACCCGCTTGAGTGACTTTTAGGATTTTGAACCGCGAATCACGCAAATCTACGCGAATTTTATAAGATTAGCGAAGATTCGCGTGATTCGCGGTTCATTGTGAGAGACCTTGCAGGAACAAGGCCACCACAAATGGCGCAAAGGCACCATCCTGATACCGAAAGTGTTGGTGTGGCTGGTCTTGGTGTTGACATTGCGGCGCGACCTCAACTATGGTAAGGCGCTCAACTGGATGCTGTCGGGTTTGCGGTGGCTGACGGAGCTGCTGCCCGCCCACCACAAGATTGTGCAGGATGGCGTCATCAGTCACGCGCGCGTCAAACTGGGGGTATCGGTCTTCCAGGTCTTGTTCACGAAGTTGGTGGCGCGCTTCCGGCCACTGCCCGCTGATTTTCATGGCCGTAGCAGCGTGGTTTTTGACGGCAGCACAGGCACAATGCCGGATACGGAGGCCAATCGTGATGCCTTTGGGCAGCAGTGCCAGACCTTGCTGCACGTGATTGCCGATTGTGTGCTTGCGCGTTCGCGTCGCCCGCGTTGCAACCCGCGTGTCATCAAAGTGAAAATGTCCAATTGGCCGTGTAAGAATGCTACCCACAAGTCTGAAACGCGCGACATCGCCAAGGAATTGAAAATTATTGATGTGCAGTAATCAGGCTTGCCTGCAACTTCATTGATGGGTATTGACGGTTAAGTACTTGCCAGACTCAGTAGATCGCAAATTGCTCTGAGGGGATCGCCGGATTCCCCTTCTGGCCTGGATCGCCAGATCCAGGCCAGACAAAATTAGATCTACTGAGACTTGGGATTCTATGTTTTACAGCGCTCATTATCGGAAAAGGACGCAATTGATACAAAGTCATAAGAGCGCAGTGCCGCCCAGCACGCGTTTGCACCTGCCGCCGCTGCGCTTCGCGGCACGGGTGAAGCGCAGGCCGTTGGTGCGGCGGGAAGACGAGAATCGTTGAACATCATCAACAGCGTCAAAACACCGTAGATGAGCGTGGCGAGAAAGTAATCGCCAGGCCCGCCCGTCGACGGCGTGCGGTGAAACGGCAGCGTTGGATTGACAAGGGGCCACCTTGTGTTGCATAATATAAAAAAGTACTACATTGAACATTTAGCGTCCTTTTGCTATCGGTGGGGTGTCGGCGCGTGGGGCGAGTGCGGCATAGGTCCTGCGTTCACCGGCAGGCTGCCGCTCAAAATTGAATCCAGCCGACACCGCTTCCCTTTGCTTCGCTCAGGGGCACCCCACGTGCGGCGTTGGGCGCATTGACAACCTGGTTACTCGTAAAGCGTCAATGTGAGGGGGTAATAGGAAACGATGAAACGCGGGTTGTTTCTATTCGTTCTCTTGACCTGGTTGGGGCTGGCCTGCTCGCTGACCAGCACGCCAACTCCCTCCGTGGAAATTCCACCCACGGCAACGGCCACCCGGCCCGAGGTCCAGAATGAAGCCACGGCAACGCCTGAGACCGCTCCCGCCGTGCTGCTGTTCACCATCGGGATGCACATTGAACCGTTGGGCGAAACTGCCCAGGGCTACCGCAGCGGTCAGGCGGATTATCACAACCCACAGGTTTTCCAGCACCACGTAGAGGATATCCTCGCGGTGGCCAATATCGTCGAAGCGCACGGCGGACGCATGACGATCCAGGCGCAAAGTCCGTTCACCGTCATTGCCATTGAATCGGGCAACACCGTTCTGAAAGACCTGGCCGCGCGCGGGCATGAAATGGCCTTGCACTTTCACGAGGACGCGCACCTGGGCAGGGATTCGTCTGCCCGACCGGTGCAGGAGTGGTGCGAGGTGATGAAGGAGGAAATCGGCTACCTCACCCAGGCTTCGGGCGTGACCGACATCCGCTACTGGAGCGGCGGCAATCTCTACCCCAAGGTGTTTGAAGCCGCCGCATGCGCCGAGCTGAACGTGAACAGCGACTGGAAAAATCCGCAAACGCAAACCACCGACCTGGTGCTGGTAGGTGTGAACCCCTGGCGGCCCGCAGGCGGCACCGACGGCAGAGATTTCAGCCTCTTTGCCCGGCACGACCCAAACGGCGCCATCATCTTTCTGCCCGAAGGGCTATATGACCGCCCGAACTTTGCTTCGATGCGGGGCGCGCCAGCGACAGGCAGCGATGAAGCCTATTTCGAGTATCTCGCCTCGCAACTGTATGCCTCTCTGGAGGCTGCGCAGCCAGACAGGGTGAACGTCTTTCATTTCACGGTCCACCCCGCCGAATTTCGCGGCGACCCCCAAGACCCCTTTGGCGTGATCGAAGATTTCTTGACCCAGGTGGTGGATCCGCTCGTCGCCAGCGGACAGGTGCAATGGGCAACCTTCTCGCAGATGGCGGATGCGTACATCGCCTGGGAGGCCGCCCATCCCGGCGAAGCCCCCAGAACCGCAGCGCCGCCGACCCCGGTTGCCACTCCCACGCCCGCCCTGTCACAGGGCGGCAGGCCTTGCGGCGATGGTGTGTGCCAGGGACCGGAAAACGCCCAGAACTGTCCGGCGGATTGTGCCCTCACTCCTGGCCCCACTTCTGTGGGGGAAGGCGAGCAATACACCGTGATCAACCCGATCAGCGGCGCGGCTCTGAAGGTGTATGTCACCAGGCCGCCGCAATCGGGTGGCGCACCCCTCCCGGCACTGGTGCTGGTGCCGGGTGGCTCCGGGGATAGCCGATCATTCCGCAAGCCGCGCGGCGAGGCGCAGGCCTTCGCGCAGGCGGGGTATGTGGTGGTGGTTTTTGACCCCGACGGGCGCGGACAGAGCGGCGGAAAGGAAGATTACAACGGTTTCATCCACCAGGACGGGCTGGCGGAGATCATCCGCTTTGCCGCCACGCTGCCCGGCGTGGATGCCTCCCGCATCGGGTTGGTGACCTACTCCTTCGGGATTACGATGGGCGCGGGCGCGCTGGCGCGTCACCCCGACCTGCCGGTGGCGTTCCTGCTGGACTGGGAAGGACCCGCCAACCGCAACGATACCGGCGGCTGCGATGGCACCGGGATGGGACATCTCCAGCAGGTGGCTTCCTGCAGCGACGAAACGTTTTGGGCACAGCGCGAAGCCAGCACCTTCATCGGGCAAATCCGCGTGCCGTATCAGCGCATCCAGTCCGAACAGGATCACGTCCAGCCGGATAACACCCACGCGATTCTGATGGTCAACAATGCCGTCAACGGCGGCGTCCCCTGGGTGCGGCTGAACGACCTGCCGCCCAACCAGACTTACGACCCCGCCAATCCGCCCGCCATGCTGACGGAAGAGCAGGAGCGCCTCCTGCCTAAATTGATGTTGCAATATATCGCCGAATTGTTCAACTTGCGTATGTAGGACAAGGGAGTGCTATGTTACTTTTCAAGCGCTTTTTCTCTCGCCGCCGGTCGGGATTATCCACCGTAGCGTTCATTTTTGCGATCTTTGCCTGTCTTTCCAGCCTCCTGACAACCATTGCAACGCCGATGGCCTGGCAGCGCGCCCAGGCGGCCAAACGCCTTCCCCGTCCCGTTGCCGGTGAGTTGGAGACCTTGCCGCCGGGCAGTCGGGCGCTTTTCAGCGGCCATCTGAGCAAAGAGGCCGCGGGTCAGAACGCCCCTCACGGGCTGGCGCTCTACAAAGTTGAAATCGCCACTCCATCCACAACCGACGATGACACAACAACACCCGCTCCTTCCTCCTGGACGTTGGAGACGCCGCCGCAGGAACGGGTAGATTTTCTCCTGGAAGAAAATCTATCGGTGACGCTGCAATTGCCCCAAGATGTTGCCTTGGCCAACGCGCACGTCTTTGAGGAGGAGCAGGATGGCGTGAGACGCCGCTATGTGGGCTATCTACCCGGCCAGGCGCTCACCGTTGAGGGGGTCTGGGAAGGACACAACCTCATTACCGCCCACACGCTCTACGCCGGTTCGCCCGACGCTTACATTGAGTACCTGCAACATCAGCCCGGTCAAACGGCCGTCGGCGGAATGATTTGCGGCAGCACAGGCCTGGTCCTGTTGCTCGCCGCGGCCATCTTACGGTTGCTGGGACATTAGCAACGACAAGGAGAGACCCGTGAATCGCATCCATCTCATCCTGACGTGTTTTACCTTGCTGATTTCCGCTTGCGCCCCGACGGCGACATTATCCAACCCGCAACCGGAGACGCTGCCGGTCCCCTCACCTACACCGATAGACGCAATCGCAACACCTGCGCCAACCGCAACCAGCGAAGCGTCCCCGCCGGAACCTCTGCCTTTGCTTAGGCAGGCGCAAACCGCCAACCCGCAGCGCTATCAATATGCCGTTGAACAGGGCGCGCAAATCCTGCCTGCCACCGACGGCAAAAGTTTCTATGTGTGGTGGCTGCCGGAAGGCAGCCACCCGGCCAGCCCGCCGCCGATCATCGTCACCCTTCATGGGCACGCCAGTTGGGCGTTGGATGAATTTTTCCTCTGGCATCCCTACGCGACAGAACGCGGCTACGGCATCCTGGCCTTGCAATGGTGGTTTGGCGGCGGCGAAGCGATGAACGATTACTACCTGCCCCAGGAAATGTATCCGCTGATCGCCAGGATATTGCAAGCGAATCACGTCCGCCCCCAGACCGTTTTGCTGCACGGATTCAGCCGCGGCTCGGCAAACACATACGGACTGACCGCCCTTGATCGCGCTTCGGGCAATGCCTTTTTCCTGCTGACCATCGCCAATGCCGGGGGCAAAGCCGGTGACTTTCCCATCAATCAATCCATTGAAAAGGGCGACTTCGGGCCGCAACCATTTGCCAACACGCACTGGGTCATGGTCTGTGGGATGAACGACCCCCACCCAGACCGCGACGGCTGCCCTGCCATGAACGCGACCCGTGATTGGGTTTTGCAATACGGCGGCGTGGTGGATTTGCTCATCGCAGACCCTAACGGCGACCATGGCGTCTTCCATCGCAATCCCGGCAACGTCGACGCGGCGCTGGATGTCTTTGCCCAACTGCTGACCCCGTAGCACAAACTTTTTTTTCAGGCGCTGGATATCAAACTCTCGGCGCGTTCATTTTTAGGGCCGGTTGGCAGAATGTGCCGTGAGCCGCGTGTAGGTCTCTAAAAGTAGGCCGCCGCACCCATTAGTAATTTTGCCTGATTCCCGTATATAGGATATAATTTGCCCCTGATTGTGGAAGTGCGACGGTTGACTGAAGGCTTGCCCACTGCCGCGCGCCCTGGCCGGGGCCACAAGCGGCGACGAAATCTGGATGAAGGAAGGGAGGCACTACCCCGGCATGACCCACACCGCCGCCTTTGCGCTGATGAACGGTTGGGCAATCTGTGGTGGCTTTACCGGGACAGAGGCGCAGCGTAGCCGGTGCGACCGGCAGACGTGCTGCACCATTCTGAGCGGCGACATTGAGCAGAACGACATCACCGACGGCGGTATGCTGACCACTACGGCTAACATCAAGTGCACTAACGCCTACCACCTGGTGAAAAATAGACCGTGAAAAAACAACGTTGATAAATCTCTATGATCCCCAATCTGATTCTTGGCATCGACAGCAGCACGACCGCGTGTAAAGCCATCGTCTGGAGCACGCACGGCGTGGCCCTCGCCGAAGGACGCGCCACGTTGCCGTTGTGGATGCCTTGCCCTGCCTGGCACGAGCAACCTGCCGAAACCTGGTGGGAGGCGTGCGTGCAGGCATTACGTGCGGCGCTGGCCGACGTGGACGCCAGCCGTGTCGCCGCGCTAGGCATATCTCCGCAACGCGAGACATTCGTGCCTGTGGATGGGGCGGGCGCGCCCTTGCGCCCTGCTATCGTGTGGATGGACGAGCGCGCCCGCGACTTGTTGCCTGGCATCGCTCAAGCGTATGGCGCGGAGCGCATCCACCGCGAAACCGGCAAACCGCTTTCCGGCAACCTCACACTCGGTAAGATTGCCTGGCTGCGCGAACACGAGCCTGACATTTTCGCCCGCACGGCGC
>Ga0101944_10000192_pt1 | contig 204423 bp, 172 predicted proteins | sample DewCreD2012metaG_FD_75245 | JGI IMG/M metagenome (GOLD analysis project Ga0101944, IMG submission 75245) | Hot spring sediment bacterial and archeal communities from British Columbia, Canada, to study Microbial Dark Matter (Phase II) - Dewar... ...
AAAACTGGCAACCATATTTCCAAGGAGCAAAAGACTGTTATCAATCTCAAGCCCCACCGCATCTTGCCACACTGGAATTACACCATCATCCCGCACACGTAGATCCACGAAACAGAAAAATTATTTTTCTGTCGTGCCTTACCGGAACATGTCCTGCTCTTTGGGGCGCAGGAGTTCCTTGAGCGCGCTTTCGCGCAGGGGGTAGGGAAATCCGCGTACGTGGACGGCGGGCGTGCCTTCGGCGGCTTGCCCCATGACGAGGCTGGCGGCGGCGGCGAGTTCATCTGCCGCGCCCACGATGGTGATGCGCAGTTCCCGCCCGAAGAGGTCTTTCCATCCGCGTTCGTCTATGACCGCGGGGATGCCGCTCAGCCCAATGCACACGCCGACGGTGCCGATGCGCCAGGCGCGCCCATGTGAGTCGATGATCATGACGCCGATTTTCTTTCCTGTTGTGGTTTGGATTTTTTCTCGAATCATGCGGGACGATTGGTCTGGGTCGCGCGGAAGGAGCAGTACCCACTCTTCGACCGAATCTCCCTCACCTGCCACGTTGGAATGATCAATACCGGCGTTGGCGCAAACAAAGCCAAGTTTGTGTTCGACGATGATGGCGCCTGGGCGCACGCGTAAAATTTCAGCGCTTTCCCGCAAGAGCAGTTCCACCAGGCGCGGGTCTTTGCCCGATTGCCGCGCCAGTTCCCGCGCCCGTTCAGCCGGTATGACGGCGGCAAGGTTCACCATCTGCCCTTCGGCTTTGCTGACGATTTTCTGCGCCAGGACAAGGATGTCGCCGTCCTGAAGTTCGATGTTGGTCTCTTGCAGGGCGGTTAGAAGAATATCCGCCAGGTCGTCGCCTTGGCGGATGAGGGGGATGTTTGTCAGGGGGGTGAGCGTGAGGGACATTTATGGCTGTAATGGGTAATTGGGGTTATGAACCGTCTCGAAGGTTTGGTTGAGAACCTGCGGGACGGTCTGCTTACTTTTTGTGAACACCAGTGATCTTGATGCCGGCGTGAGTGGAGCCGTATTGTTTGTTGATGTTGATCAGCACGCTGGTCAACCCTTCCACGACGACGGAGTTTTCGAGGGGACCGGCGTCCCAGCCGGTTAAGCCGGCGGCTTCGACAAGTTTGATGGCTTCGGCGCGGGCTTCCTTGCTCGAGCCGGTGACGAGGACGTCGCATTCGACCTCGTCATCGGTCATCAGGTACTCATGGGAAATGTTTTGGAAGGCGGCAACCACCTGCACATCGTCGCCGAGGAGTTGCTTGGCCTCCTGCGCCGCAGACCCGGCGGGCGGCATTTGCACTTTCGTCACTTTGGGCGGCACAAGCGGAACGGTGACGTCAATCAGCAGTTTGCCTTTGAGCGCCTGTTTTACGCTTTCGAGGGTGTCGCGATGGGCGGCATAAGGCACGGTGAGGACGACGATATCCGCCTGTTGCGCGGCTTCCAGGTTCGAAGCGCCGACGACGGAGGAAGATCCCTCCAGTTGTTCGATGATTTCGGATGCTGCGGTGACGGCTTTTTCAGGGAGGCGCGAGCCAATGATGACTTTGTACCCTGCTTTTGCCCAGCGGTAGGCTAGCCCTTTGCCTTCTTTGCCAGTGCCGCCGAGTACGGCGATGGTCAACAACAATGGTGCTTTTTCTTCCATGAAAACTCCTGTTTTGTTGATTGCTTGGCGGACGTTGAAGAACGTCCGCTATGCGGGAGATTAGATTTCTTGCAACATTTCAGCCACAGATTTCACGGATTGACATGGATTCTGAAAAAAACAATCTGTGAAAATCGGTGTAATCCGCGTCAAAAATTGGTTGGCGCCGCTTCTTACAAGACTTATCCAAAAGGTCTTTACATAACCTTTGCAACTTCTTTTTGGTAGCGCTCCCAAACCTTTGGCGCGATTGCGCGGGCTTTGGCGGCGATTTCTTTTTCGTCCAGCGTCAACAATTCCCGATCTTTCATCAAAATTTTGCCTGCGACGATGGTGGTTGTGACCATGCTCTGCTGGAAACCGAAGATAATGTGCCAGGGCAGGTTGCCGGGGGTGAGGGGGGTGTTGGGGTGGTAATCCACGAAAATCATATCTGCAAATGCGCCGGGGATGAGTTGCCCTATCGTTGCAGCAGGGAAGAAGGCGCCCGCCAGCGCGGCATTGTTGTAGATTGCCATCTGCTGGAGGTCGTAGCCGCCCATGCGGCGCGGGTCGCGGTGGTGGGCTTTGTGGAGGAGATAAGCGGCTTTCCATTCCTCCCACATGGCGTTGGAGAAGCCGTCGTTTCCCAAACAGACCCGCACGCCCGCCCGCATCATCGATTCGATGGGCGCCACGCCGACCCCGTTGTTCATGTTCGAGCGCGGCTGGTGGGTGAGCCAGGTGCCTGTTTCGGCGAGGAGTTGAATTTCGCGCGCGTCGAGGTGGACGCCGTGGGCGGTGATGGTTTTGGGTCCGAGGATGCCGTGTTTGTGCAAACGGTCAATGACGCGTGTGCCGGATTTGTTCAGGCTGTCGTACTCGTCGGCTTCGTGTTCGGCGGTGTGGATGTGGAAGCCGATTTCCTCCGGCACGGCTTGGCGGCACAAGGCTAGAGATGAGTCGGAAAGCGTGAGGCTGGCGTGCAGGCCGAAGGTCCCGGCGAGAAGCGGGCTTTTTGTCCGTTTGAGGAAGCGGACGTTTTCTTCGATGCCGGCTTTCATCTTGGCTTCGCCGTCGCGGTCGGTCACTTCGTAGCACAGCACGGCGCGCAGACCTGCTTTTTCGACTTCTTCGGCGATGATGTCGAGCGAGCCGTGGATGGCGTTGGGGGAGGCGTGGTGGTCGAAGAGGGTGGTGGTGCCGTGTTTGACTGCGTCCACGAGGCAGGGCAGGACGGAATAGCGGATGCTTTCGGCGTCGAGCGAACGGTCGAGGGGCCACCACAGTTTTTGGAGGATTTCAGGGAAGTCTTTGGGTGCGGGAGCGGGGATTGACATGCCGCGCGCGTAGGCGCCGTAGAAGTGGGTGTGGGCGCAGATGCTGCCAGGCATGACGTATTGCCCGCGCGCGTCCAGTCTCTCTTCGTGGGGGTATTGGGCGGTGAGCGCCTGCGTGGTGCCAATTTCGCGGATGCGGTCGTTTTCGATGAGCAGGGCATGGTCTGAGAGGATGCGGTTTTCTGCCTCCCAGGTGATGAGGGTTGCGTTTGTGATGAGCATGTCAGCCAAGTCCGAATTGGTTGGGGTGGGGGAGGGGGGCGCCGTCTGCCGCGAGTTCCTGAAGGGCAAGATAGGCAGACTCGCTGACCTCAGGGTCATCTCCGTAAATGCCATGATATAGCGCGGCAATCACACCTTCGGAGGCATTGTTCTTTAGATAGGGTATCGCGGCAAGTCTTTCCTCTGTAGAGCCGTGTTTGAATGCCGTGAGCAGGATATCAATGGCGGGGCTGCCGCGCGGAATGCCAATGCCTTGTTTGGTGGCAAATTCGATCAGCCAGGGCGTTTCGGACGGAGGCGGCAGAGGCTTCGGGGTGCGCAGGCTGCCTTGGGTTAATTCCTCCACGTATTGATTTGCAAGATTGCGGACCGCCCATTGATCGTCCTCCACCTGCATGCGCTGTAACAGTTCGAGCGCCCAGGGTTCTTCGACACGCGCAAGTCCATAGACAACAGCCCGGCGGACCATGATGTCGGCAAGCGTGGCGCCTTCCCGCAGGGCTTCGTGTCCGTCTTTTGGGTCGTTTGCAAGCGCCTGGGCGGCGGCGCGGCGCAGTTCTTCATCGCCTTCGAGCAGGGCACGCGCAACGGCTTCGAAGGATTTGTCCATGCCGATGGCAATCAACGCCAGACAGGCCGCGCGTCTCACCGCGCTGACGGGAGCAATAAGCGCCTCCTCGAGCAAGGGGATGGCTTTACGGTCGCGCAAGGCTCCGCTTCCCAGTGCGGCAAGCGGAATGACGGTAAAAGAACGGGAACTCAGCAGCTGGCGAAAGAGCGTTACTGCGCCCGGGTCGCCGCTGACGACGAACGCCGCCATTGCCTGCGCCCGCAGGTTGGTGGGTTGTCCCTCCGCCTGAAGGATGGCCAACAGGCTGGCAAATACTTTCGCCCGCCATTTCGCCTGTTTGGGCGCGTCTCGAAGCCAGCGCGCCACCGCGAAAGTCGGGATGTGAAGCGGCAGTTCGGATTGCTGGAGGAGAAGGTCTGCCGCGCGGGATGCATCTCCGCGGGCGGCAAGGTAGTGAAGCGTTACTGTTTTGCCGTCCCAGTCGGGCTGGGCAAGCAGGTTGACTTCCGCCTCGTTATCGCCGACCGCCTGTCCGGCAAGGTAGCCGGTGAAGAGTGGATGCAGAAATCTCATTTTTTCGTTCGCATGTGAGACGAGCAGTCCACTCTCGACCATTTTACTCAGCAGTCCATAGGTGGGGGGAGCGGATGCGGCTTTGGATTTTTTGATTCGGATCTTTTGTGAGTCGGTCAGGGGAACGGGTTCGCTATCCTCCGTTGGGACAATGGTTTCGGCTCCTTCGACGGCTTGGTCCTCGACAATATCGTATTTTCTGACCCATTCGCGCGCTTTGCGCGGGTCGAAGAGCGGCTGCAAAGTCAGAATGGACTGCATTGCCAGCATTTCCAGGGCGGCGACCGGCGTTCCTGCCGGCGCAACGCGGCGGATATGCGTGGCGATGAAATCGAGGACGCGCGAGCCCAGGCTGTCCCCGGCGTATGCCGCCCAGGTTTTGAGCGTCAACTCAAAGGGAGATAATCCTGTACTGTCCGTTTCCAGCCATTCGTTGAGCAGAAGGGGATCCACACTGCCGGGGGTCGAGGGAACGGCGCGGCTCCAGGATTCGCCCCATTGTCTGATGAACCTGGAAACCGTCCGCGCATCCCATGCAATCAGCGCCAGCGGATGAAACCCAAGGGAGAGCAGTCCGTTCAATTGCCAGGGTGTGCCGGTGGTGACGATGCGCGCGTTCGGATACGCCTCCATGAGGGCTTTGAGCCATACGACCGTGTCGTTTTGGGTTTGAGGGTCTGCTTCATCGAAACCATCCACAAGCAAAAGGGCGGCGCCGCTGTCGAAAGATTGCCTGACGAATTCGGGGATGCGGCGCAGGTCGAATAGGGGTGCGCGTTCGGCTGCCGCATTGACCACAACCGTCAGCGGATCTCGGGATGGATCGAAGGGGATTTGCAGGTCGGCGAGGTGGTAATGGAACGGGATCGCCTCTTTGCCCGCCTCCAGCCGGACCTTGAAATTTGCTGCCTGCGACGCGATATGCGCCAGCGCGACAGTTTTTCCCGCGCCTGCCGCACCGACGATTACCATATTCCCCCCGCTCGCGACTGCATCCACAAGGTTGAGGGTCGGCGCGCGGTAAATCGCGGCGAGTTCGGGCCAGGCGGGCATGTAGGGAAGGGTTTGCGAAATGATATCTTCCTGAATGCTGACCGTTCCGGGCTCCACTCTGGCGGGCGGCGTCATCACTCTCGGTTCCTGCAGAATTTCATCGAGCGCAAACAAAGGGGCGGCGAGATGCATTCCCTGGGCGCGGCGGAGGGTGAGGCGGCGGTGGTTGTCTTCCAGTCCGCTGGTGCGGCGTACATACGCCTCCTCGCGCTTCTGCCTGAGATTCTCGCGAATCTGTTTGAGAAGCGGGCGCACTCGTTGAAGGAGTATCGTGGTGACGATACCCAGGATAAAACCGACGATGAAGGGCAGCGTGGCGGGGTCGGAAAATGACATCGCTAGATTACCCGGAGTAAACGATTCTTCCGCATGTGGGGCAGTAAAAGAGTTGTGCGTTCGAGCGCGCAGACTGTTGTTGCGAGGCGGTGAGGGTGGTGCCGCAGGCGGAGCAGGCATCCTCGCTCAACGCGGCGACCGCCATGCCGCGTTTCTGCTTGCGCAGTCCCTCGTAGATTTGGAGAGCCTGTTTGTCGAGGGCTTTGGTCACAGCATCTCGTTCGGAAATCAGCCGTTCCAGATCTTTGCTGAGGGTTTCGTTTTCGCTTGCGAGATCACTGTGCTGATCTTTCAGCCGGGATTGGGCATCGGCAAATTGCGCTTTTGCCGTTTTCCAACGTTTTTCCGTCTCTTCGGCAAGCGCCATCGCTTCGAGCAGACGCTCTTCCAGCGTACCAAGGTGTTTTTTCAGCGATGCCGCGTCCATTTGCAGATCCTGCAATTCCTTGGGATTGTGCACGTTTCCGCCATAGAGATTTGCCTCGGTCTGTTCGATCTTGACGCGCTGCTTTTCAACATCCGCTTCGCTTTGAGCCAGGGCAAGTTCGGATTGGCGGTGAAGAGTCTCGGCGGCGGCAAGCGCCTCTTTTGCCGCGCTCAGTTCCCGGTCATTTTCGAGCGTTTGGCGGATGACCGCCAGACGTGCCTGAATCGCATCCATCTGGCTGTCCACTTGTTGCAGTCGGTAAAGTCCCAGCGCCGCGCTCATACTGTGATTATATCTTATTGCCCCGGCAGGTTATAGAAGTTATAAACCGCCTGCGAGAGTTGGGCAAACAGGGTGGAGACCGGTTCCCAAACCGTCTGCACGGGATGATAGGCGTAGATGGAAAGCACGTAGTTGCCGCCGGGCGTGTAGACGATGGCGGCGTCGCTGATGTTTTTGATGACGCCGGAGGACGGTTCGCTGATCCAGCCGTGTTTGTGGGCGACGCGCGTGCCTTCGGGAACGCCCGCTTCGATCAGGACGCCGATTTTGTCTGCCGCCAAAAAGTCAATCATCCGCCGGCAGATTTCGGGGGTGATGGTTTGCGGGAAGGCGGCGATCAGCGCCCCGCCGCCGCTTTCGGCGCATTGATAGATGTCCGCGAGGAGCATGCCGCTGTCGGAGGGGGTGGTTTGGTTGAAGATGTCGGGGTCGGTGAAAACATCGGTGCGCTGGTTGGCAGGGGTGGTGATGCGTTGCAGGAGGGGACAGGGCGCCTCGGCGCTGCAGAAGAAGCCCGCGAGAAAGGTGTTTCCCAGCCCGATCTTTCGCATGTCTTCGGTCACCACCAGCGGACCGCGCGCCGGGTCGAGGGCGTTCATCAGGCGGTCTGCCGGCGGGTTTTCAGACTTGCGAATCATATCGAGGATGAGGGCTGAAGAGGTCTCATCCAGCGCGGCAGAGCCGTTGTGGATGAAGTAGGAGACCATGATGGGAATCTTGACCGTGCTGGAGGAGGTGAACGCCACATCGGGGTTGATCGGGATGAGTTCGCCCTTGTCCATGGCAAAGTGAATTTCCTGCCCGTTTTGCAGATCGAGCAGATAGACGCCCATAACGCCATCGAAGCCGGCGGCGAGGATGTTCTGCTGAAGCAGGATTTCCAGGTTTTGCATGGTAGGACGCGCCGCGATGCTCTGCTGGAAGGGAATCACCACCGTGCGTTTGTTGGGTGAGCGCAGGGTGTTTTCGATCAGACGCACGGCGCGCGGAATATCGAGGACGCGCCCCGGTTCACCGGGCTTGAAGGTGGTGCTGCCGGGAACCGGCTCAGCCGGGGTGGGGGGCTGGTCGTAGCGGGCGGAGATTTCCGTCTGGAGGTAGGCGACCAGTCTCTCTTCAGAGAGTGAAGCGCTGAGCGGAATCTCCACCGGCGGCGGCTGACGGTTCCACAGGTAGTTCCAAAACCCGCCCCAGAACGAGCCGCCCGTGCGGGCGAGATCGGCGGCGGCAATCATGCTTTCGATGTCCACCTCGAAGCCCACCACCGACGGGTCAATGTGAATGACCGCCTCGCCGTAGCGCACCTCGATGGGCGAGGAATAGACCTGCAGCACTCGCTCGGCTGCAATTTGCGGGCTGACGCCTCCCACCGGCACGCCGCCGATGGTCATGCCGCTGGGGTAGTTGTTGCGCGTACGGCTGTAGCCGATCAGCGCCACAATGGTAATGACGATGGCAATGGACAGGAAGGCTATGGAAATACCGCGTAAAACGGGTACGGAACTGCGATTTCTCAAAATTTCACCTCATGCCTCACCTTTGTGATCTTTATTAACATAATCCCGTAATATTGTGTAGGGCGCGTTCTCTACCGTGCCTGTTGACGTTAGAAAACGCCAACTACACGGTTACGGTATTTACTTGTTAATTTTCTTGAAGGTGAGTTTTGTAACAGAAAAAGTATAACACTCAAATTTTACGTTTGTGCTAGAATACTTTTGCTTTTCGCCAGGCAACTGGCAGATTTCAAAACTTCCAAAAGGACGGGACGATGCTACGCTCCTTTCTCATCTATCTTTCCAAAGCGGCATGGGCGCAAAAACTGGTCACGAGTTGGAGTTTTGCTTGGCGGGCGGCATCCCGCTTCATTGCGGGGGAAAAGCCCGAAGATGCCATTCGAACGGTGTGTGAACTGAACGCCAAAGGCATTAACGCCACGCTCGATCATCTCGGGGAACACACCTCGAATGTGGATGAAGCCAACCAGGCAGCGGATGACATTCTGACAATTTTGGACGAAATAGATAAAGCGGGGGTTAAAGCCAACGTTTCCATCAAATTGACTCAAATCGGCATGGGACTGGACGAGGAAATCTGCCTGCAAAACCTGCTGCGCATTCTGGAACAAGCCCGCAAACACGGCAACTTCATCCGCATAGACATGGAAGATACGCCGTATACAGACCTCACCATTTCCATCTACAAATCGGCGCTGGAACGCGGCTTTACCCCTCAAACGGTCGGCATGGCGGTGCAATCCTACCTCTACCGCACCGAAGCCGATGTCAAATCTCTGCTCGAACTCAGCACGCGCTTCCGCCTCGTCAAGGGCGCATACAAGGAACCGCCCGACAAAGCCTTTCCCAAAAAGACCGATGTGGATGCCAACTACGACCTGCTCACCAAAATTCTGATAGACGCCGCCCTCAAAGCCGAAGCCAACACCCTCAGCCCAGACGGGCGCATCCCGCCCATCCCTGCCATTGCCACACACGACGAAAAACGCATTGCCTTCGCCAAAGGATACGCCGCGAAAGTCGGCCTGCCGAAGAACGCCATCGAATTTCAAATGCTCTACGGCATCCGCCGCGACCTGCAGGAGCAACTCATTCAAGAAGGCTACCCCGTGCGCGTGTACGTTCCCTACGGCACGCACTGGTATCCTTACTTCATGCGCCGTCTTGCCGAGCGTCCCGCCAACATCTGGTTCTTCCTCTCGAATTTCTTCCGCAAATGACGCCGCATCGAGGGCTGGGCTGAGGGAACGTTTATAATGGGGACATGCCCCCTCTCGCCCTCGTCACCGGCGCCGCCCACCGACTTGGAAAAGCCTTCGCTCTGACCCTTGCGCGTTTGGGGTACGACATCCTCCTCCACTACCATACCTCAACCGACGAAGCGCTTCAAACCAGACTGGAAATCGAATCGCTCTCGAGGCGCGTTTTCCCCACCCAAGCCGATCTGACCCAACCCGCGGGAGTTCAAAGCCTTCTTGCGCAACTTGAAGCCATCCTTCAATCTTCCTCTTTTGCCCTTGAAGTGTTAGTCAACTCTGCTGCCTTCATGCCCGCTGGCAGTGTGGACTCACTTACCCTCGAACACTGGGACGCCGTCCTCGACCTCAACCTGCGCGCCCCTTTCCTCCTTGCCCAAGCCTGCGCCAAAAAAATGACCGACGGCGGGCTCATCGTCAACATTACAGACGTGGGCGCACAAAAGTCATGGAGCCGTTACCCCTCCTACACCGTCAGCAAAGCCGCACTGGAATCGCTGACCCGCGTCCTTGCCCGCGCCCTCGCTCCGCAGATTCGTGTCAACGCCATCGCTCCGGGCTTCGTCCTGCCATCGGATGTGGTCACTACCGGGGAGTGGCAAAGGCTCATCGAGCGGATTCCGCTCAAACGTCCCGCAAGAAGCGAAGAAATTACCTCTGCCCTCGAATTTTTGATCCAGAATCAATACATCACCGGGCAAACCATCGTCGTGGACGGGGGATATTCCCTCGTGTAGGTAACTTTCTCTATCGTGTGTTTTGAAGGAGCAACCTGATGTCGGAAATAAATGAACTCGCTGATAAATTGAAATCCGAAGGGGAAAAGTTCTTTGCCATCTTCGCAGGCTTGACCGACGACCAGTGGCAGGCGCAGGTGTACACCGAAGGCGAAACATGGACTATCCGTAACATTCTGGCGCACTTTGTCACCTCTGAGCGCGGATTAGTGCGGCTGTTCGAGCGCATCCGCCTGACGGGCGAGGGCGCTTCGGAGGATTTTTCGATTGACCGCTACAACGCCTCTCAGCAAGAGAAGACGAAAAACCTGTCGCCGCAGGAACTGCTCGAACAATTCAAAGCCGTCCGTGCCGATTCGATTGCGTGGACGCTCTCGCTCGACGAAGCCGACCTCGACAAACAGGGACGCCATCCCTTCCTCGGCATGACCACCCTGCGCGAGATGATCAAGATGCTCTACCTGCACAATCAGATTCATTACCGCGACATGAAGAAGGCTCTAAAGTAAGCAGGTACACAAGAAAGGCAGCTCCGTATTTGCCGGCACACCAACCCGCTCGGTCTTCCTGCCACTGATAACTGATAACTATGCACTTACCTCCCTTCAAACTCGAACGTTACTTTGCTCAATACGAATTTAGCACCGAATACCTGCTCTGCTCCTCGGACTGTGAAGCGATGTCCATTGCAGATTTGCTTGCTCTGGAAGATGGCGCGGCGGAGAAGTTTCAGCGCGTCTGGCTGGGGTACACCGAATCACAGGGAAGCCCTGCCCTGCGGCGGGAAATCGCCAGAATGTACGAAACCATCCAGCCCGATGAAATTCTCGTCCACACAGGGGCAGAGGAGGCGATTTTCCTCTTCATGCTGGCGGCGCTGAAAGCAGGCGACCATGTCATCGTCCACGCGCCGCATTACCAGTCCCTCAGCGAAGTGGCGAAAGCGATTGGCTGTGACGTGAGTCTCTGGCTGGCGCGGGAGGAAAACGGCTGGGCGCTGGATATTCACGAGCTGCGAAAGTTGCTGCGCTCGAAAACCAAAGCCGTGATCCTCAACACTCCCCACAACCCCACCGGTTACCTGATGCCGCGGGAAGACTATGAAGCGCTTGACGGGTTTGTTCAGGAATATGGACTCCTTTTGTTTTCCGACGAAGTCTATCGCGAATCCGAATACGACCCGTCCATGCGCCTGCCTGCCGCCTGTGACGTGGGCGGTCACGCCGTTTCCCTAGGCGTGACTTCCAAGACCTATGGACTCGCCGGTCTCCGCATTGGGTGGATAGCCACAAAAAACAGAAAACTCTACGAACGAATGGCGTCGCTCAAAGACTACACCACCATCTGTAACTCTGCCCCCAGCGAATTCCTCGCCGAAGTTGCCATGCGCAACCGTCACAAACTCATCGAACGCAGCCTTGGTATCATCCAGAACAACCTCGCCGTCATGGACGACTTCTTCGCCCGCCGCGCCGACCTGTTCTCGTGGGTGCGTCCGCAGGCAGGCTCGATGGGCTTCTCCAAACTCCTGCGCGGGAACGTCGAAGAATTTTGTGATAAAGTTGTCCGTGAGGCGGGTGTCTTGCTCCTGCCCGGAACGATGTACGACGACACAGGCAACCACTTCCGCGTGGGGCTGGGGCGCAAAAACCTCCCGCAAGCGGTGAAGAGGCTGGATGAATTTCTTTCCGCTTTTGTTTTCCCTTAACCAAGTACCAATTCCCTCATGCTCCGCCTCTCCCACCCCCTCCACCTGCTCTTTGCCGCCCTCACCTACCTCCTCGGCGCGGGCATCGCCGACTACCTCGGCGTCGCCTTCCGCCCCGCCCCCTTCTGGCTGGGACTATTGGGCGTCCTCCTCGCACAACTGACCATGTCCCTCCTGCCCGAAATTTTCCGTCTTGACGCCGAACCGCTTACCGAAGGCGAAACCCGCCGCGGACGGCAAACCCTCCGCAACAACCTGCTGTATACCTCCCTTGCGTCTCTTGCCGCCCTCGCCCTCATCTTCTACGGATTATTCGCCACACGGCAACTTCCTTTTTCATCGTTCCTTTTTCCAGCCGTCTCGCTCATCCTCCTCCTTGTTCATTCCCTCCCGCCGCTGCGTCTCTCCAATCGAGGCTTTGGCGAACTGTTCGTTGCCGTTCACCTTGCCTACGTCATTCCCTCCATTGCCTTCATCTTCCAGGCAGGGACCCCGCACCGCTTCCTCGCCATCGCCATTCCCCTCACCTTCCTTGCCTTTGCCTGCTTCATGACGACGGACTTCCAATCCTTTGCACAGGATCGAAAATTCGGACGCGCCACCCTCCTCACCCGCCTCGGCTGGGAACGCGTCGTCCCGTTTCACCACATCTTCATCATCTTCGCTTACATCTTTTTTCTCGCCATGCCCGCGTTTGGACTCACCCTGCCTCTGCTGGCGCCTGCCTTCCTCACCCTGCCCTTTGCCCTCTACCAGATTCTCCAACTCCGTAACATCGCCCTCGGCTTGCCGCCCAATTGGAAAATCCTTCAGGCAACCTCCGCCGCCGTGTTCGGGCTGACTGCCTATTTCCTTGCCCTCACCTTCTGGCTCCGCTAACCTTCGACCTTGACCCTGTGACTTGAAAAAATGCCCGAATTTCTGACTCTCCTCCCTCCCGACGAAGCCCGCAGCCTCCTGCTCTCGCATCTTTCCCCGCCGACGCCTGATCCTGAACCCATCAGCGTTGCCAACGCCCTCGACCGCATCCTCGCCGAAGACATCCGCGCCCCGCACCCTCTCCCCGAATTCGAGCGCACCACGGTGGACGGGTACGCCGTCCGCGCACAGGACACCTTCGGCGCCTCCGACTCTTTGCCTGCCTACCTCACTCTCGTGGGCGAGGTCCCAATGGGAGACGCGCCTGCCTTCGAAATTGGAGCGGGACAATGCGCCCTCATTCACACGGGCGGCATGCTGCCCGCAGGCGCCGACGCGGTGGTGATGTTGGAATATACACAAAGGACTTCCGATGAAAGCCTCGAAAGTATGGCGAATATTGAAATCGAAATCTTCCGCGCGGTTGCGGCAGGTGAAAACCTCATCCGCATCGGCGAAGACGTGGCAGAGGGGGAACTCCTCCTGCCCAAAGGAACGCGCCTCCGCCCGGCTGAGATCGGCGGGTTGATGGCATTGGGTATCACCGATTTGCGCGTAGTCAGGAAAGTACGCGTGGGGTTGATCTCTACTGGCGATGAAGTGATTGACCCAAGTCGCCGCCCGCGTCCGGGGCAAGTTCGTGACATCAATTCATACACACTTTCAGCCCTTGTCGAAAAAAGCGGAGGCGTGGCAAAACGCTATGGGATTCTCCGCGACCAGTTTCAGGCGTTGAAAGAAGCGGCGGCAAAGGCGCTGTCGGAGTGCGAGGCGGTCATCATCACCGCCGGCTCCTCTGCCTCGACCCGCGACATGACCGCTGAGGTCATCCGCTCGCTGGGGGAGCCGGGTGTTCTCGTGCATGGAATCAACACCCGCCCCGGCAAACCGACGATTTTGGGCGTGTGCGGCGGCAAAGCCGTAATTGGGCTGCCTGGCAACCCCGTCAGCGCGCTGGTGAACGGTTATTTGTTCGTGATGCCGGTCATCGAGAAATTGCTGGGTGCGCTCCCCAAACCCAAGGCAGCGGTCCAGGCGAGGCTGACCGTCAATTTGCCTTCACAAGCCGGGCGCGAAGACTGGTGGCCCGTGAAACTGACTCTCAATCGTCCATCGTCCATCGTCCATTACGATGCCGATCCCATCTTTGGCAAAAGCAATCTGATATTCACACTTGCAGGCGCCGATGGACTTCTGCGCATCCACCCCGATGCCACCGGCTTGAGCGCGGGCGAAATCGTGGAAGTGATTTTGCTGTAGGGCGACTCGCCGAGTTGCTCCTACTCGCCCCTACTACGATTGCCACGGCAGTTTGTTCAGAGCGACGTTGCCGCCGCTGAGAATCACCCCCACCTTCAAGCCGCTCAAATCGATCTTCCTTTCCCACAGCACGCCGACCGCCACCGCCGCCGACGGTTCGATGATAATCTTGGCGCGCTCCCATACGAACTTCATCGCCTCGATGATTCCCCGCTCGCTGACGGTGACGATCTGCTCGACGTTTTGTTGGATGATCGGGAAAGTCAGTGTGCCGAGCGAAGTCAGCAAGCCGTCGGCAATGGTTTTCGGGTTCACCGACGGAATGATTCTGCCTTCCTTCATCGAACGATAGGCGTCATCTGCCATTTCGGGCTCGGCGGCAATGATGCGGATGTTTGGCTTGAGTCCTTTTGCCGCAATGGATGTGCCGCTCAACAACCCGCCGCCGCCGACCGGCGCAATGATGGCGTCGAGGTCCGGGATGGAATCAAGCAGTTCGAGCGCGGCAGTTCCCTGTCCGGCGATGACGCGTTCGTCGTCATAGGGATGGACGACAGTCGCTCCCGTATCGAGCCTGATTCTCTCCATCGTGCTTTCCCTCGCCTCGAGCGTCGGCTCGCAAAACGTGATTCGACCGCCGTAGCCCGCCACCGCGTCCTTCTTGACTTGTGGGGCGTTATCCGGCATGACGATGTAGGCAGGGATGCCTCTCATCCGCGCCGCCAGCGCCAATGCCTGCGCGTGATTCCCCGATGAATGTGTGCAGACGCCATGTTTTGACTCTTCGTCGCTGAGCGAATAGACCGCGTTGCACGCGCCGCGAAACTTGAACGCGCCCACCTTTTGGAGGTTCTCGCATTTGAGGTATACCCGCGCGTCAACGCGTTGATCGAGACTTTGGTTGGTCAATACTGGCGTGCGGTGCGCGTAAGACTGAATGCGTTGCGCGGCGTGCTGGATGTCTTGTAATGTGGGGGACATGTTATTCCTGGGTGAGTGTTGAACCGATCTTCGGGATTACAACGCAAAGTCAGGCACTGCGAACGCAAAGGGGACGCCTGTAAAACACTTTTCCGGCGGGCATTTTGGCATTCACAGCAGTTTTTTCAACACCTCGAACGGAGAATCGTCCCCGCCCTGATGATGACCGCAGTCCTTGAGGTTCAAATCCTGCCCGCATTCGATGCACAATCCTTTGCAGTCGGGTTTGCAGAGCGCCTTGATGGGCACTTCGAGCAGGGCAAACTCGCGCAGGACGGGTGTAAAGTCAATGTGACCGTCCTCGGGCATCAACAGGCCTGTTTCGCTGACCGACTTGGGGGTAAACGCGTACAGTTCGGTCCATTGACTGCGAAGGGTGAATTTGAACTCTTTCAGGCATCGAACGCATTCCAGCGTCGTATCGCCGAAAAATTCCCCCTGCACGACCAATCCCTGCTGGGTTCGGTCAATCACGATCATGCCTTCGAAATTTGTCAGAGTCAGGTCTTCCCCGAGTACCGCCGTTTGATATGCAAGCGGAAACTTGTGGCTGTAGCCGACTTCCTCGTGAACGATAAAGCCGACATTCAAACGAAAGGGTCTGCGAGGATTTGGCATAGGTATCTCGTGAAAGGCGCTTCAAAAAACGCGTAGTAGAGGGCGGTCTCTGCCGTGGTTTACGCTCTGCGCGCAACCTGCTGATCAAGACGTTCGAATCGGGCAGCCCGACTTTAGATTTTTCTGTCCACGATGAATTTTGCCAGGTCTTCCAGCGCGTCCCTCTCCGGGGAGGCGGGCGCGTCTTCCAGCGCGTCGAGCGCGCGGCTTACGGCTTGCCGCGCTTCATCCATGGCTTTCTCGATGGCGGCATTCCTGCGAATGTTGTCCACAATGCGCTGTACGCGATCGGTGTCCTTCCAGCCGCCGTCCGGCAGAGATTGCACATCTTCGTCGTCGGGATGTTCCTCGGCGTAATAGATTGCCGGGAGGGTGATCAGCCCGTTCAACAGATCCGAACCGATGGGTTTGCCGACCGCCGATTGTTCGCCGGTGAAATCCAAAACGTCGTCCACGATCTGGAACGCCATGCCCACCTCGTAGCCGAAGGTCTTCATGGCAATGCGCGTGTCTTTGTTCTCGGTTGCTACCATGGCTGCCGCCAGCGCCGACATTTCGAAAAGCGACGCGGTCTTTGCGTAAATACGGTCATAGTAATTGCGGCGGTCAATGATGCCCCGCGCAGAAAACATTTGCGTCAGTTCACCGTTGACGATGGTGGCGAGCGTATCGGCAAACAGTTTCATCAGGGGCAGATAATCCGTTTCGGCGGCGAGTTTGGCGGCGCGGGCAAAGAGGAAATCCCCGGTCAGCACGGTTGCGGCAGGCGACCAGCGCGCGTTCAGGGTGGGCATGCCGCGGCGCAGCAGCGCCCCGTCAATCAAGTCGTCGTGGACCAACGTCGCCGTATGGAGCAACTCCACCGAAGCGCCAAGGGTGACAAGCTTGTCCTCAGGGGCGCCCAGCATGTTCCCGACAAGCAAACCCAGGGTGGGTCTGATGCGTTTGCCTCCTGCGGAGAGAAGATGTTCCAACGCGGAACGCAAATCCGGATGATGCTCTTCACCTGCCTGTTCCCGAATCCTTTGCTCGACGAATTTCAATTGTTCCTGAACGGACGTGAAAAAGGTCACCATGCTCAAAGGTCAGCCTCCCCAACCGAACAGGCGATTCGCGTTCGCGCTTGTCGTTTCAGCGACCCGTTCGCGGGTTGTCTTGTGAATTTCTGCAATTTTATCAGCAATATATCCGACGAATGCAGGTTCGTTGCGCCTGCCCCGATACGGGACGGGCGTGAGAAATGGGGCATCGGTTTCGAGGAGAAGCCGTTCCAGCGGAAGTTGACGGATGATTTGACGTTTCTCCTCCGCATTTTTATACGTGACCGGTCCCGTCACGCCGATGTAAAAATTGCAATGGATTGCCTTCTGCGCCGTCTCGAGATTTCCGTTGAACGAATGAAGCACACCGGGTCTGTTTGCCAGCGGATGGTTTGCCGCCGTCAGGCTGTTCTGCCATTCCGTGAGTATTTCGAGCAGATCCATGGATGCCTGTCCAAACCATGCATCACCCGCCTCGCGCATGTGGATGACGACGGGCAGATGCGCTTCGCGCGCCAGCCGCAGTTGTTCCTTCAACGCCTGCCTCTGTCTCGCCTGTTTTTCGGGCTCCTTCACCCAGTAGTAGTCGAGTCCGATCTCGCCGATGGCGACGACTTTGTTTGCCGAGTGTGCAAGATGACGCAGGTTTTCAATCGATTCGTCGTTCCATTGATTCACTTCGGTGGGGTGAACGCCCACCGCGGCGAACAAGGCTGGGTGGGAATTCGCCAGCCGAATGGCCGCCTGACACGATTTCAACTCCAGCGCGGGAATGAGAATCCGCTCCACGCCTGCCTCGAGAGCGCGTCGAATCACCGCTTCGCGGTCTCCGTCGAATTTGTTGAAGTCGAGGTGGCAATGGGTATCCGTCAGCATTGTGGATAAAGATTGTGAAAATTATAACATATAAGATGATGACAGCGCCACCGATGAGACCTCTTGCATCAGTCAGCCGACGTTCGAGAACATCTCTTACTCGAAGGCGTACTGTGCACCCTCTGGCACACGTTTGCAAGAGGTTTACTGTATAAAATTCCGTTCTGTACCGGCATATGTGTCTGTTACGCGTTCATTCGGAGGCGGTCGGTTCGTGGAATCTCACCAGCCACTCGCCGGGTTTCGACTCGGTTACGGTTGTCTCAGGCGTTACGATGGCAACCCAGGTCTTGCCGGGCTTCAGCGGGAACGATGCGCCGTCCCCGGTCTGAAATTGGATGGGGGTTTCAGCGCGCACGCTCCACTGAATCTCGTACATCCTTCCATCGCGGAACAGGAGCGCCTTTCCTGTGCGGTCCCGGTCCAGGCGGATATCCAGATTGGTAGGGGAGATCACGTCATGCTCTGTGAACAGCACAACCACGTTTTCGAATTGCAATTGCCGCCCGGTCAGACGGTCTATTTCGGGGTGCAGGATGCCCGCTGTTTTTTCGTTGACCTCATCCACATACCGCCACCAAGATTGCGACAGCGGGTCGTACACCCAGCCGGTTTGATTTAGGTAGGCATAATAGATCCGCAGGTTTACGGCAGAAACGCCTCCCTTGGGTGGGTCGTCTGTAAATGTATAGGCGCTGTAATACTGCCGGACCATCGGCTCCCTGCGCTTGTTGGCGAGCTCGATCATTTCCGAAACATCCAGCATGTATCCACCGCCTTGAATATTGTGGTCAACAAAGGCGCAATAGGGCAATTGTTCCAGCACTTCGCCGGAGGCGTAGGCGTAGATCAGGCATGAACTTTCGAACGTATCCGCAAGGTAGCGGTAGATTAATCGCCCCGAGCGAACCGGTCCAACCCTGGCGGGAGGCAGTTCGGGAGCGGGCAAAGGCTTGGAGGGGAGAATCAAACCGGCGTCCAGGGAAAGATGCGATGAAGCGACGTACAGCGCGTCGCTCCACCCCGAATCCTGATCCACGTCGCTGTCTTTTTCTTCATCCTCGACGTTTTTCTGCGCGAACGCCATGCCGTCTGGTCTTTCCACCTCAATGAAGTATTCCCCTTCTTCGACGTTGAAACCATAATATCCGTTGCTGTCGGTGGAGGTTTGTGCAAGCAGGTTGCCGTTTGGGTCGTACAGGTTGATACACACGCCCCCAATGCCGCGCTCCCAAGCGTCCTGCAGGTTGTTCTGGTTTTCATCCAGCCAGACTCGATTGCCCAGAATGAATCCGGTCTGAACAAACGGCTCACGGCGGACCTGGCAATTGCCAGCGGGCGGGTTTTCCGGCTCGGGGAACTCCCCGTAAAATGCCGCGAGGAAACGGGTGGAGCCTTTGGTGATGTAGAATTCGAAAACGTATGGCGCAAAGGATAGCCCGGATTGCGGTCGGGCGATGACGGGAAATGTCGAAATGGAAACGAGAACGGCGGGAAGATCGAGCAGGGTTTCGTCGGCGACTTCCAGTCCCGTCAACGGGTTGCGCGCGGGCGGTGAGGTTGTCGGCGTCGCGGGCGGCACGGTCGGCTCGGGGGTTTTGGCGTCCATCGGCTCGGTGGCGGCTGTGGCTGAAGAAGCAGGCGGGCGGGTCTGTACGCCGGGCGTGCAACTTGCAGTGAACAGGATGAGTATGACGATGGCGGCAAAAAGGCGGCTGCGCCGCGGGAGGCGTTTATCTAATCTTTTGAAACTCATTCTTTACGCGTTCAAACGTAATTTCGAGCGCTTCGGGCAGGACGCGGGTTTGTCCGACCGCCGACATGAAGTTCGTGTCGCCTTTCCAGCGGGGTACGATGTGAATGTGAACATGCCCTAGCACACCCGCGCCAGCCGCCTCGCCCATATTCATGCCGATGTTGAAGCCCTGGGGTCTGTAGATGTGTTTCAGAACGGTCGTACATTGTGAGGTCAATTCCATCATTTCGGCGCGGGTTTCGGCGTCGAGTTCCTCGAGGCTGGATACATGCACAAACGGATTGACCATCAGGTGGCCGCTTGTGTAAGGGTAGCGGTTGAGGATGACATAGGCGCGTGTGCCTCGGTATGCGATGAGATTTTGCGCGCCGTCTTCCATTGCCTGCGCGAGGCAAAACACACATCCGTTTTCTTTGTCGTTGTTTTCGATGTATTCCATACGCCAGGGTGACCAGAGATGTTTCATAGACTGGCTGAATTTTAGCAGAGAAATCAGGATGACAGGCGGGTTTTCCGCGTTTGTGTTGACATCCGTTCCCAAGCGGATTATCCTCATACTCATGCAACCTTCCCTGTTTTCCGCTTCGCTATCGCAAGCCTTCACCGTATCCAGGCTCACGTTTTGGATTCGAAAACTTCTGGAGGGGGACGAAACGCTCCAGGATGTATGGGTGCAGGGCGAGGTCTCGAATCTCTCACGTCCCGCTTCGGGACACGTGTATTTCACGCTCAAGGACGAGAATGCTTCGCTTCGTTGCGTGATGTGGAGGACGAACGCGGCGCGCTTGACCCTTTTTCTGCGCGACGGCATGGAGCTGGAAGTTCACGGGAAGATCGGGGTGTATGAACCGCAGGGGCAATATCAACTCTACGCGGACCTGCTTCGCCCGCTGGGAGAGGGCGCGTTGTTTCAGGAGTTTCTGCGGCTCAAGTCCGTGCTGGAGGCGGAGGGGTTGTTCGAAGCGGAGCGCAAACGCCCCATTCCCGAATTTCCGCGGCGTGTCGGCATCGTTACATCCGCCACCGGCGCGGCATTACGCGATATGCTCAATACGCTGCGAAGGCGTCTGCCCCTCGTGGAGGTTATCCTTGTTCCAACCCCCGTTCAGGGAACCGACGCGCCTCCCGCGCTCGCCAGCGCAATTCGGTGGGTCAATCGCCAGTCGCCTGATGTGATCCTCCTCGCACGCGGCGGCGGTTCCATTGAGGACTTGTGGGCATTCAACGATGAACGGGTTGTGCGCGCCGTCGCGAAGTCGGAGGCTCCGGTGATTTCGGGCATCGGTCATGAAACAGATTTTACACTTTGCGATTTTGCCGCCGATCTGCGCGCCCCCACGCCCACTGCCGCCGCGGAACTTGCCACGCCGATCACCATTCAGGATTTGACCGCTGCGCTTGCCGACCACCGGCTGCAGATGACGAGACATGTGCTGAACCTGATCGCCGCCCGCCGTTACGGACTCGCCTCCCTCCGTTCCCGGCTCCGCTATCTATCGCCCGCGCGCCGCGCCCAATCCGACCTCCAGCGGGTGGATGAACTGGCGCGCCGTACGTTTTCATCCTTGATTCATCGAATTCAGTTACAATCTTCTCATCTCGAAGGCGCAAGAAAGAGACTCGACGCGTTGAACCCCTCCGCCGTACTGGCGAGAGGATATGCCGTCGTAAGACGCAAAGAAGACGGGCGCGTGGTCTCGCAGGTTATGCTGGCAACCGATGAAATGATGGTGAGAGTCAGTGATGGAGAGTTTGCCGTAAAGAAACAATAGCCATATCGTTCCGGGCGAAGCAAAGAAACTCTGCGACAGCCGCCAGGATCGTTCCCTCGGAGCGATATTCCAAGAGGAATTCATGCCAAAAACATCATCCAGAAAAGAAAAAAACGTCGAAGAATTAACGTACGAGGAAGCCCTTGCCGAGCTGGAGGAGATCGTTCTGGTGCTGGAAGGTGAACAGAGTCAACTGGAGGATGCGATTAGGTTGTTCGAGCGGGGGCAGGCGTTGGCAAAGCGCTGCGGCGCGCTTCTCGAAGCGGCGGAACTCAGGGTGAAACAAGTCGCCGGCGACACTCTGGTGGATTTCGAGGAAAACGCCGAATGAATCTTGCACTGCTTCTCCAGAACAAGGCACTGATCGCCGCGCTGACGGCTTGGCTGATGGCGCAAGTGATCAAGATGCCGCTCGATTATCTGTATTCCCGCAAATGGAACTGGGCGTTGTTACTCACCACCGGCGGCATGCCCAGTTCGCATTCTTCCCTGATGACCGCCGCGGCGCTTGGCGTTGGGTTGTATCACGGGTTCGACAGCCCGGTCTTTGCCATTGCGGTTGCGGTTACCATGGTTGTTGTATACGATGCCGCCGGTGTGCGCAGGCAGGCGGGCATTCACGCCCAACGAATCAACGTACTGTTCAACGAATTGCTTCACGGGCACATGCTCAACGAAAAAGACCTGCGCGAGGTGTTGGGCCATACACCCTTGGAGGTGGCTGGAGGCATCCTGCTGGGGATGATCGTCGCGACCTTCCAATGGTTAATTTGGAAATAAATTTCAAAGGAGTGAAACATGAACGAACTGGTAGACCTGATTGTCAAGAAAACGGGCTTGCCCAAAGAGACCGCCCAGGCGGTCGTCAACATTGTCATTCAATTTCTGAAAGACAAACTCCCCGACACCTTCGACGCGCTCATTGACAAGGTGCTTGTGGCGGGCAGCGACGGCAAACTGGACGTCTCGGACGCCATGAATCTGCTTGGCGGTTTCATGGCGGCGGCGCAAAAGAAGAAATAAATGCTATGCAAACGGGGCGGCAGTCGAGCCGCCCCGTCCGTTTTACTCAGGACCGGATGAGCCGTCTTTTTGCAGCCTGCAATATCATCGTGATTTCGGGGACTTGGAGCAGTGAGACACCCGCCAAATAAATGACGCCTCCCACCGCCACACCTCCCAGGGTGACCAGCCAGCGGTTCAGACCACCCGTAGCCTGAATCCACCCCTCCAGCGCCACTGCCATTCCCAGGGCGGATATTCCCACACGCCACGCGCCGTCTGCAATAGACCTGCCCTCGATACCGTTCAAACGCCTGCGCATGAAGGCGAACAAGGCAGTTGCTTCGAGCGCAGTCGCGAGGGAATTGGCTAACGCAAGCCCGCCCAACGGATACCATCCGAGTTGAGCGAACCCCTTTGAAAATAAAACGCTGAACACGACATTCAATCCCATTGCCAGCGTGCCGATCATGACGGGCGTTTTCGTATCCTGCTGGGCGTAGAAGGCACGCGTCAAAACCTCCATGACGGAGTGACCGACAAGCCCTGCCGCATACCACAGCAATGCCCACGCCACCAGCTGTACAGCGCGCGCGTCGAATTCGCCGCGTTGGTAGAGCGCCGAGATCAGCGGCACGCGTAAGACCATCAAACCCAGGCTGGCGGGAACTGCCATCAGAAGAATCCCGCGCAAAGAAGCCGCCAGTGACATGCGCATCTCGTCCAGTTTGCCAAGCGCATGCTGGGCGGAAAAGGTTGGCATGGCTGCAATCGCCACCGATTGGGCGATGGCGGCTTGTGCCATGAGCATGAGCGAAAACCCGTAGGTGAGACTGGCGACACTGCCCTCGTCCATGCGCGAGGCGAGGTTGGTATTAACCCAAAAATTAAGTTGCACAACCGCCACGCCGAGCAGGCGCGGGAGCATGAGCAACAGCACCTGGCGGACATGGGCGTCTTTCAGGTTGGGCGACCGATCATCGGCGATTGAACGTTGGTGAACGGCGATCAAGGGGATCAGAGATGGAAGTTGAACCAGCAGGTATAAACCCGCCCCCATGATGACACCCCATGCCAAGCCGTAAATCCCCAGCGAGGGTGCGAGAAAGAGGGCGCCGAAGATGATTCCCAATTGATACATGGCGGGCGTCAACGCGGGGATCAGGAAAATCCGATGCGCGTTGAGGATGCCGGCGATCAATCCGCCCAGCCCGAACAAGACGGCGGAAATCAGCTGGATACGGAGCAGGGAAACTGTAAGGGCGAAGATTGCCGGGTTGGCGGAAAAGCCCGGGGCAAGCGCATAGCGGACAACTTGCGGGGCGAACAAGGCAACCAATGCCGCGAGCAGGCAGAGGGTCAGTGTGACCGCCTTGGCGAGGGAGGAGGCAAGGCGCCAGGCGGAGTCTTTGTCACCTTTGGCAAGCAATGCGGTGAAGGTTGGAATGAAGGCGGAGCCAAGCGCCCCGCCAGCGATCAGAAGGAAGAGGGTCTCGCTGACGCGGTTGGCGGCGTAGAAAGAATCGAGTTCGATGGACGCCCCAAAGAGATTGGCAACAATGATGCCGCGCGCCAGTCCGGCAAGTTGACCGAAGAGGATGGCGAGCATCACCGTTCCTGCGGCGCGGGCAATCTGTCGGTTGGCGAATAAGCCGGGTGCGGTCACGGAGAAGGATTATAATCTTGAAAATTCCGATAGGGTATTGATGGACAATATATTCAAGCGCATTTGTATTCCGGTGATTGCCTTGTTCGTCGTGGGTGTCGCTCTTTCCGCCTGTTCCGAAACGCGCCCCACATCCGTGCCGGAGGCGGGCATCACCCCAACGCCGGCTGACGAACTTGTTCCCATTGCGTTGCAGGCGGGTTACGGTGTACGCGGTCCCTGGTTCGAACTGTATGTGACCAACCCGGAGAGTCCGCTTTCGCCGCAGGGAACGGGCGGCATTGACGCTCCGCTGGTCGAAGCCATCAACAACGCCAGATTGAGCATTGATGTGGCTGCCTACAGCATTACCCTGAACAGCATCCGCAGCGCGTTGATCAACGCCTTTCGGCGCGGCGTGATCGTGCGCGTTGTGATGGAATCCACGAACATGGATACGTCCGATGTGCAAAAATTGCTCGAAGCGGGCATTCCAATCGTCGGTGATGAAAACCAGGGATTGATGCATAACAAGTTTATGGTGCTGGACCGGGCGGAGGTCTGGCTGGGTTCCATGAACTTTACCGATTCGGGGACATACGAGGACAACAACAACATGATCCGCATCCGTTCGACGAAAATCGCCGAGAATTATCTGGTCGAGTTCAATGAAATGTTCGAAGAAGGCAGGTTTGGAGAGAATGTCGTCGCGCAGACGCCCCATCCGGCGGTGACGCTTGCCGGTTCCCGCGTGGAAACGTATTTTTCGCCAGATGACCGTGTATTATCGGTTCTATATACGCTCCTGAGTCAGGCGGAGGAAAGCGTTCATTTTATGGCATTCTCCTTCACATCCAACGAATTGGGCGCCATCCTGCGCGAAAAGGCGGCGGCGGGTCTGGTGATCAAAGGCGTCATGGACGAGGAGCAGATTGCTTCCAACACCGGCACCGAGTTCGATCCGTTTCGCCGGGTGGGTTTGGATGTACGCGTCGATGGAAATGACGGACAGATGCATCACAAGGTTTTCATCGTGGACGGCAGAATCGTCGTGACCGGTTCCTATAATTTTTCGAAATCTGCGGAGGAGCGCAACGACGAGAATGTGGTGATTATTTATGACGAACGGGTCGCCCGTTTTTTTCTGGAAGATTTCGAGCGCGTGTACGCGCGTGCCCGCAAATGAACAAGGATATGCCAATGACCGAAAACCTGAAACTGCTTGCGGTTCTTGCCCACCCTGACGATGAATCCATGGGCGTCGGCGGCGCGTTGGCGAAATACGCCGCCGAAGGGGTGGAAACCCGACTTGTCTGCGCAACGCGCGGGGAGAGGGGCTGGTTCGGTCCTGAGGAGGCGAATCCCGGCTTCGCGCGACTCGCCGAAATCCGCACCCAGGAATTGGACGCGGCTGGAAAGGTTTTGGGGTTGAAGGAAATCAATTTCCTGAACTATGTGGATGGCGATCTCGATCGGGCACATCCCGAGGACGTGATCGGAAAGATCGTGGCGCACATCCGCCGAATCAAACCGCAGGTGGTTGTCACGTTTTCGCACGATGGAAATTACGGGCATCCCGATCATATTGCCATTTCGCAATTCACCCACGCGGCGATCCTTTGCGCCGCCGACACAACTTTCAACGATCCTGAAGAGAGGTCCCCGCATCGTGTGTCGAAATTGTATTATGTTGTGGACTCGGAGGAGATGGCGATGGTTCTCAAGAAATATTTGGGCGATATCGAGTTTTTTGTGGACGGACAGGCGCGCGGAGAATCGCCCTGGAAGGATTGGATGATCACGACGCGGGTGGATCTCTCCTCCGCCTGGAAAACCGCCTGGGACGCAATCTTGTGTCACCGAAGCCAGTTGCCCAGCATCGCTCCCCTGCTGGATCTGGCGGAGGACGAAGTTCGCCGATTGTTGACCCTTCAGGGAACGTTTTACCGGGCTTATAGTTTGGTGAACGGCGGCAGAGAACGAGAGACCGATTTGTTCGAAGGTTTGAGGTAACCCGTATCCACGGTAACGCGCGATTCATCCCGGATTTCAGGGCAACACGGTGGGGAACAACAGGAATACTCTGTGCAGATAAGAAAAAGCGTCGGGAGGTTCGAAACGTCCCGACGCCTGTCACCCGTCAGCCCAAATTTTTCTTCATCGAAATCTTCATGGCGGTTTTGTAGACTCTGTTGAGTTTCTCGCTCAAGGCTTTTGCCTCTGGGTTGCCTTGCTCCGCCGCCTGATCCATCTGCGCCACAAGACCGATCAACGCCTGCATGAACTCGTCGTTGACCATTTGTTGATTCTCTTCCAGTATCTTTTCGAGCGCCGAATCGTCGGGTATATCCAGCAGGCGTTCGATAAATTCCACTTCAGGCGGCATGGAAGCCTGCCGGAGCGTTTCGATCATTTTTTGCAGTTTGCCCATGCGCGCGTAATCGTTCCTTTCGGAAGCCTGCCGGAGCATTTGCGTCGCAATGTCAACGACATCCTGTGTGATGCGTTGAAGGTTTGCTTCAACCGCCCGAGGGATGTCCTCTTCCGCAAGTATCCTCTCCACCACCTCCTGTGCCTGTTTGTAGCGCGCTTCGATTTGTTTGTCCACCTCATCGGTGTAGTCGAGGAGTTTCTGGCGCATCGCTTCGAGCTTCGCTTTTTCCTCGCCGGAGGATCGCTCGATTTTATCGGTCAGTAATTGGAAAAATTGATAGTCCATGCCGCCGCGCGCCAGACTCACATAAGCCCTTAAGCGCGCCTCGGAGGGGGATTGCAGGACGATCTCCAACAATTTCTCGCGAGTCAAACCCTGCCCCGCCTCCTGCAGCGACTTTGTAGCCGCCTCCAATTCGCCAACCGATTCCCTCAACTGACGCCCGAAGGAGGTTTCTTCGAGCAATTGGTTTTGCAATTCGATCATCGTTTGGGCAATCTGCTGTTGACCGCTGCCCGCGGCGCTTTGCGCAAGCCGGCTGAACAACGCGAAGAACTGCTCGTCCAACAGTTTCTCGTTCTGTTTGATGATCTCGCGGCGCACGTCCTTTGAACTCGCCTGTATCAGCCTTTCCACCAGCTGGACGCGCTCCTGCTGTTCCTTGAGCATCTCGGGCGTGACGCCGTCTTTTTCGAGGATCAACTTGATCATGGACTCGTACGACAGGTTGGGAATCGGCTTGAGTAGATACCCTTTCCGCTTTTCGGGCGGCAGGGCGTCGGTCACCTTTTTGATGAGCGGTCCAATGACCTTTTCCTGTTCGTTCACCGGAACGTTCAATTCGGGCGGAAAGAACGTGAGCAAAAGTTCCTTGGCGTTATCGTGATAGACAATCGGTGTTGCCAGCCTGCCTTGGAACCCGCAATACGGGCAGCGTGCCGTGTTCGAAACGCCGCCAAGCAGTCTCTGTTTGGCTTGAGGATCCTGGGTCACGTCGAAAAGCTGTTCGATGTTTGCCGCGATCATCTGGCGGCAGTTGGGACATGCAATCTGTGTTTGTGGCATTCTATGACTTCCGATTTTGGATTGGGGGATTTGCGAAGATTTTCGCACCGGGCAGATTACAGTACAGCACGGTAGCGTTAATTCATCAATTCTTCCAGCCGGTCAATATATCCTTCCATCACGGCAAAGGTTTCTTCGACGGTCTTCGGCGAGGTCAGGTCAATGCCCGCTCTCTTCAAAACGTTCAGGGAATAATCCGACGAGCCGGACTTGAGGAAACCGAGATAGTCCTCCACAGCGCCCGGTTCTTTGCGCAGGATCCGTCCCGCCGCGGCGTGAGCGCCCGAAATGCCCGTCGCATAGGCGTAGACGTAATAATCCGAAAACAGGTGGGGAAAGGTCGCCCACGTCATGCCGACGCGCTCGTGGTCCATATCGAAATCGGGACCAAACCCCTCGGCGAACAGCTCAGTCATCAGGGCGATCAGGGTGTCGGCGGTCAGAGGTTCGCCGCGCTCGGCGCGTTGGTGGGTTTCCAGTTCGAAGCGGGCGAGCGTGGGCATCTGGAAGAAGTATCTGAAAAAATTTCCGCCGACTGCCTCCTCGATCAACGCCAGTTTGAAATGTTTGTCTATCTTGTTCGAATTGAGCAGATGACCGCGCATCATTGCCTGATGAAAATTGGACGCCACCTCCGCGACAAACAGCGAATACCCTGCGTAGACAAACGGCTGGTTCTTCCAGGTGAGATACGAATGCATCGAGTGCCCCAATTCGTGCGCGAGTGTGCTCATGCTGGTCACCTCGTCGGTATAACTCATCATGATGAACGGATGGGTTCCCTGCGCGCCCCAAGAGAACGCGCCATGCCCTTTCCCTTGATTCGGAGAACGATCCACCCAGCGATCTTTCAGCGCCCCTCTGCGGATCGTGTCCACATACTCCTTGCCCATGGGCGCAAGGCTCTCGCAAATCAATTCCACCGCCCGCTCGAACGGCACTTTGATCTTCCTTGTGGAAATCGGCGCCCACATATCGTAATAGGCAAGCTTCTTCACGCCCAGCGCTTTGCGCCGCAGTTCGAAGTACCGATGCCAGACGGGCAGGTTCTTTCGGAACGTATCAATCAAATTATGGAAGACCGCCGTAGGAATGTTCAAATTGAACAGCGAAGCCGCCAGCGTGGACTCGTGCCTGCGGGCGCGCATGTAGAAGACATTCGCCTTGATGGATGTGGCAAGGTTTGCCGCCAGCGTGTTCTTGTGCGCCAGGTACTGATCCATATAGGTGTTGTAGGCGGCTTTACGCACCTTGCGGCTCGGGTGATGCATTAACTGCGTATCGTAATTTCCCTGCGTAATGTCAATGATCCTGCCCGTTTCGTCCTTTACGGGTTTGAACTTGAAATCGGCGTTCGTCAACATGCTCGTCGAATTGGACGCTCCGTTCAACGGTTCGCTGACCAGTCCGAGAATCTCCTCGACCTCAGCCGAACGAACGTGCGCCTGTTGGCGGAACAGATCGTCGAAGAAATGTCTGTAAACCGCGAGGTTGGAACTTTCCCGCATCCATTGCTCGAGCCGATCTTTGCCGATCGCCAGAATCTCGGGATTGACAAAGGCAACCGCCGACGACACCTGTCCGTACATCCCCTGCGCCCTGCCGAACAAGCCGGCGGCTTGTTGGTTGGTGGTATCCACATTGTAAGAAAACCCCGCATACATGAAGGCTTTTTGCGCCCGTGAAACCAACTCGTCCACGGCATTCAGTGCATTCACCAGAACTGTCGAACCTTCCCCAAGCCGCCCCTGGTATTGCTTGATCTTCGCGAGATCGCCAATGATCGCTTCGACTTCCCGTCCCCACGCCTCCTCCGATTCAAAAACGCTTTCGGCGTTCCATTTGAATTCCCGGCTGATCTTGTTTCTTGGAAGGACTTTATTTGCCATGTTTTCCTCTTTCGGATGAATTACCCGCTTCTTTGCCTACGGGATGCTTGATTCGCGTTCGACACATTGTACCACCCCGAGGTCATTTCCTCTCCCGGCGCGAGCGGCATGAGGCTAGCGCGGAAGCGAGAAACAAATCCTCGCTCCAGAATCGGGTTTCGGATCCGCCCAGATGCGTCCACCGTGTGCCTCGACGATGGCGCGCGCCAGATAGAGCCCCAGCCCGGCGCCTTTGGTGTTCTTGACGGCTTTTGTCGAGCGGTAAAAACGGTCGAAGATATGCGGCAGGTCCTTGGCTTCAATTCCCGGACCCTCGTCCGAAACGCAAACAACCACTTGTTCCGAAAGAACCCGCCCACTGATGCGAATTTCGCCCGCAGGAGCATATTTCAGCGCGTTGGAAACAAGATTGGAAATGACCTGCCCCAGACGGGTTTCATCGGCAAGGATGACCGGAAAGTTTTCCGAAAAGTCGGTGACGATTTGGTGCTGCTTGCTTTGCGCGCCGAATCGTTGGGCGATTCGGTCGGCAAGCGCGGGGAGGGAGACATCGGCGCGGTTCAGGTTCATCCCGCCCGCCTGCAATCGTGAGGCGTCGAGCAGATCGTCAATCATCCTGCTCAGGCGGTCAGCCTCCTCTTCGATGACGGCAAGCGATTCGCTGATGGTGGTTTTATCCCATTTGGCGTCGTCGCGTCGCAGAGTGGACGCATACCCTTTGATGAGAGCAACGGGCGTGCGCAGTTCGTGACTCACGATGGATATGAACGTGGATTTAATTTCATCGGCGGTGCGGAAATGGGTGATATCGCGCACGCTGACAATGATGTTGAGCAATTTGCCCTCTGCCGACATCAGGGGAGCATAGGTGATGCCGACGGGAAGCGGGGGCTGCGACTCGCGCATCAAATCGCCTTCCGCATACAGCGTGGCGTTGGGTGTAAGGGGCCAGCCATTGGCGATGGATTCTTCCAACGTAGCGCCTTGCGGTTCGTTTGCCCACCGTATGACTTGGTCGTGAGGCCGGGTGACAAGTTCTTCATGAGTTTTGCCGTACATCCGCTCGAACGCGTCGTTGACGCGCTCGATGGTCAGGTCGGCGTTGAGGATGAGGATACCGTCTGCAGCGGAGTCCAGAAGCGCATCCAATCTTTGTTTTTCGAAAGAAATCTGCCCGTACAACCGCGCATTGAACACCGCAATGGCGGCTTGATCGGCGAATGACTGCAGCAAAATACGGTCGTTCTGCGTGAATAAATCGGGATAATTGCGGAAAATGAAAATAACCCCAATGACCTGCCCGTGCGCGGCAAGCGGAAGAGCAGTGCCGTTGAGAAGTCCCATACTGGCGGTATAGGTCAATTCCTTCAACATGCGGTTGAGTTCGCGTACATTCAATTCACGGACGTTTTCCTCAGCCAGCAGGGGCGCTAAGTAACTTAGAAAAGCAGGGGCTATTCCCTGGGCGGCGGCAACGCGCCACCCGTCCAGTTCCTTGAGGGCGATTAATCCCGCCTGCCCGGCAAGCATTTCGATGGAAATTTTCAAAACACGGGCGAGAAGTTTCTCGAGGTCAAGTTCCTGGGTCAGAGCGCGTGAGAGTTCCAACAAGTAATCACGCTGCCGGACGCGAAAATCTGGGAGCATAGGTGGATTGTATCACTGGGTTATATGCAAAACATAAGAGGAAATCGCTCTGTGGTGGATAACGTTTAAGAAGCAGTATTCAGAGTCTTTTCTTGCGGATAGTCTGCTGACATCTTCTTCCTATGTGTTAAGAGTCTATTCGACAAATACTCTTGCGCCATCCCGCGCGGACATGAATATCGGGGCTGTCTCATTCAAAGCTGTCTGAAGACGGCTAACGCCGGCTATTCAGTCCGCTCGAGCGGACTTCGTACAAATCGTCTGGGGATTGATCTCTCCGGGCGGAGTTTCCCATAAAGAATTCCATATATGTCTATACAAATAGATCTGTAACTTATCCGTCTTGAATTTGTCTTGCATTTACCTTACAATAATGAAAGGTATTGTCGTGCAGATCAAAATCTGCTTTGCCTTTCACGTGGAACCCCACCGGAGATGTACGAATGAGAAAATTATTTTCGCTAGTGTTTGCTCTGATCCTGGCTGTTTCTGTTTTTTTGCCTCGGCACGTGTTGGCGGCGTCTCCAACTAGCCCGTTCAATACTACTCTAAATTCTGGTGTTTCCGCCACCGTCCACTATAGCGATTGGCTGGCGGGCACGAACAGCACACTGGACATATTTCTGAGCGACATTTTGGAAAATACCGATTTGTCGAATGGAACGTACGTCGGATGGTGTATCCAGCCGAGGATTACCGGCTTGATGCATGGCGAACATGCCGTGATCTATTCAAGCCTGAGTGAGGAAGCCCTTCCCTCCGAACTTGCCGGTCTGCCTTGGGATAAAATTAACTACGTTTTGAATCACAAAATTCGCGGGGATGGAAAGACCGATCTTGAATACTTCGAGGACGTTCAAACGGCAATCTGGCTTTTGGTGGGGGATGATGATCCGGAGTTTGGGGTTAGCCCCGAGGCGCAACAAATGGTGGATGATGCCAACGCCAATGCAGGTTTTATGCCCGGTAATGGCGATCTCGTTGCCTTTATCGTGTATTCGGATGGTATAAACCGCTCGAACGAGGATTTTGTTCAGGAGGTGATCATTGAAGTGGAATTACAGCTTCCGCCGACGCCTACTCCTACGGAAAGCCAGACGCCGCCTCCTACCGAGACCTCCACTGTGACGCCGCCTCCATCCGAAACAATTACTCCGACGGAAACAGTCACTGGAACCCCTTCGGTTACCGCCACGCCACCCACCCCCACTTCGACGCCATCGCCGACGGTCACGACTACGCCGGAGGCATGCCAGCCGAAGGTGGTGAATGCCGATTTTTCGCCGGTGACGGTGGGGCAATCGGTGGAGGGGATGGGTGCGGTGGCGCCCGGCTTGAACATTGACGCCAAAGGGACGGCGAGCAAGATACAGCCGGGGGTGGAGCCGACGATTTACATTTCGCCCAACAATGTTCCGACGGCAGTGAATGCGGGGATTGTGGCGAACGGCGGCTTTACGGATTACACCACGAAGGTTGCCGGTCAGGCGCATCAATACACCTTCACGTTTGCGTCCGGTGTGACGGTGAGCAACTTTTCGGTGCGCATGTATGATTTTGGGGATTACAATCCGACGTATAGCACGAATCATTATGCGAGCATGATTGCCTACAATGCGCAGGATGTGGAGATTGCCAGGCACGAGCTCAGTTACACGACTCCGGCGGTGTTGTCGCCGACCAGTTCGAATATCTATGGTGATTTGCAGGTCTCGGGGGATGCCACGCAGGCGCTTCCGGGTCAGCCCGGCAACTGGACGTGGAACGTTTCGGGTGAGGGGATTGTTCGGATCGTCTTGTCGTTTGGCGAGGGGTATGATCCCAACATTGGCTTTACTCTGCTCTCTTACACGACAACCGAATGTTCACCCACCGCCACGCCACCCACCCCCACTTCGACGCCATCGCCGACGGTCACGACTACGCCGGAGGCATGCCAGCCGAAGGTGGTGAATGCCGATTTTTCGCCGGTGACGGTGGGGCAATCGGTGGAGGGGATGGGTGCGGTGGCGCCCGGCTTGAACATTGACGCCAAAGGGACGGCGAGCAAGATACAGCCGGGGGTGGAGCCGACGATTTACATTTCGCCCAACAATGTTCCGACGGCAGTGAATGCGGGGATTGTGGCGAACGGCGGCTTTACGGATTACACCACGAAGGTTGCCGGTCAGGCGCATCAATACACCTTCACGTTTGCGTCCGGTGTGACGGTGAGCAACTTTTCGGTGCGCATGTATGATTTTGGGGATTACAATCCGACGTATAGCACGAATCATTATGCGAGCATGATTGCCTACAATGCGCAGGATGTGGAGATTGCCAGGCACGAGCTCAGTTACACGACTCCGGCGGTGTTGTCGCCGACCAGTTCGAATATCTATGGTGATTTGCAGGTCTCGGGGGATGCCACGCAGGCGCTTCCGGGTCAGCCCGGCAACTGGACGTGGAACGTTTCGGGTGAGGGGATTGTTCGGATCGTCTTGTCGTTTGGCGAGGGGTATGATCCCAACATTGGCTTTACTCTGCTCTCTTACACGACAACCGAATGTTCGCCCACCGCCACGCCTTCGCCGACCGCCACGGCTGCACCCGAGGTGTGCGAGCCGGGGGGGGTGGCTGCCGATTTCAGCCGGATCACGGTGGGGCAATCGGTGGAGGGGATGGGTGCGGTGGCGCCCGGCTTGAACATTGACGCCGGTGGCACAGCAATCAAGATACTGCCTGGTGTGGAACCCAACATCTACATTTCGCCCAATAACGTTCCAACGGCTCTCAATGCGGGGGTCGTGCCTGGCGGTGGTTTTACAGACCTGTCCGCCCGAAATGCGGTTCAGGCGCATCAATATACCTTCACGTTTGCCCCTGGTACGTCGGTGAGTAATTTTTCCGTTCAAATGTATGATTTTGGAGATTACAATCCGACCTTCAGCGCGAATCATTATGTAAGCATGATTGCCTACAATGCGCAGGGTGTGGAAGTCACCAGGCACGAACTTAGTTACACGACTCCGCCGGAACGTTCGCCGACCAGTTCGAATATCTATGGTGATTTGCAGGTCTCGGGGGACGCCACCCAGGCGCTTCCGGGTCAGCCCGGCAATTGGTTGTGGAACGTCTCTGGAAACAGTATCGTTCGGATCGTCTTGTCTTTTGGCGCGGGCTATGATCCCAATACAGGTTTTACCCTGCTTTCCTTCACAACGGAATGTCCATAAGGGGCAGGTTGTATTCGTAAAGAGACGCCCTTGGGTTTGCACTTTTCGCCATATCCGATCCCTGTTGCTGTGAAACGATCAAGGCTGTTCCCATGCGGGGAACAGCCTTGATTTTTGCGTGAACCATTGCCCTGCGCTTTCCTTTTGCGCGCACACAAACACAGATGCTCATCTTGTGCTTGCACTCGGTACAAACGCCTGTGTCTTGATTGATCATTCTCCCTAAGCAGGCGGCGAGATGACCTCGCAGTTTTAGCGCAACTCAATCCCTGATTATCTCATTCCCTGTTCCTCTTCCGCCAGCGTAACCACATGCTCGAAAATCGCGAGCGCCTCATCCATTTCCTTTTTTGTGATTGACAGCGGCGGCGCCAGGCGGATGACAGACTTTGCGCATCCAAGCAGTAACAGCCCGTGTTCGAACGCCATGTTTTCGACCATGTTGCGCAATTCTTCGTTCGGTTCCTTCGTCCCTTTGTCTCTTACGAACTCGACTCCGATCATCAACCCTTTGCCGCGCACATCGCCGATGGAGGTATGGCGCGCCTGTATCTCGTGCAGGGCATCCAGAGCATATGGACCGACTTCGGCGGCGTTTGCCAGGTATTGCTCCTCCAGCAGTTCGATGGTTGTGAGGGATGCCGCGCAGGAGATGGGATTGCCGCCGTACGTGTTGCCGTGCACACCTTTGGGCCAGTCCATGACCGATTCGCGTGCGATGCAGGCTCCGAGCGGAAGTCCAGAAGCGATGCCTTTTGCCGAGGTGACAATGTCCGGCTCCACCCCCCAATGTTCGATTGCCCACCATTTTCCGGTACGTCCCATGCCGCTTTGCACTTCGTCGGCAATTAGTAAAATACCGTACTTGTCGCATAATTTGCGCAAGGCAGGGAAGAAACCATCCGGCGGCACGATATAGCCGCCTTCCCCTTGAATCGGTTCCACCAACACGCCTGCCACCTCATCACCGGGGACGTTGTGCGCAAACACCTCCTCCTCGATAAAGCGGACAACCGTTTCGCCGTAATCCTCTCCCATTTTGCGATACAAGATGGGACGGTAGGGATCGGGGAAGGGTACGTGCGTCACGCCGGGCATCAGTGGATAGAACCCGCGATGGTAGTGCGGTTTGCTGGCTGTAAACGCCACCGACCCCATCGTGCGTCCGTGAAACGCGCCAAAAAAGCCGATGAAATTGTGACGTTTCGTCTTGTATTTTGCCAGTTTGATGGCGGTCTCCACCGATTCAGTGCCGGAGTTCGTCAAAAATGTCCGCGCGTTTTCCTCGAACGGCGCAATCTCATCCAGTTTTTCGCTCAGGCGGATCCAATTCTCATGATAAAAATCGGACGAAATGTGCAAAAACTTTTCGGCGGCGTCTTGAACCGCCTTCACCACTCTCGGGTTTGCGTGTCCGGTTGCGACGACGGCAATACCGCCCATCATATCAAGGAAGCGGTTGCCGTCCACATCCCACACCTCCACTCCTTTGCCGTGATCCATCACAAAGGGATACCCGCGCGGATAAGACGAAGAAACCACCTTCCTGTCGCGTTCGATCAATGCCCGGGCTTTGGGTCCCGGTACGTTCAGCTTTTTCATGGGAAACTCCTTACCAATCAGCCTGCCGCCGTAAAAACGACAGCAAGCGCCTGTTTTGATAATAAATGGGATAAATGGGATTGTAAAAACGTTTCGCCCTGCCCATAACGGACAAAGCGCGGCTTTCTCAGCCGGAGCCTGCGTCTACGAAATCAGCCTTTACCCCACCCGGTCGGCTGTCCACCATTTAGTTGCCATCCATAAAGGACGCGTGAAAAACTCTGACTTACACATCTTGACCTGCACTTACCTTTTCCTTTTCAGCCAGCGAAAGCCTCGCCAGCGCCAGCGCTCCCAGCAAGCCGGCGTCATCTCCCAGGGCGGCTCTGGTAATGGTCAGGTTATCCAGATAATGCGGGTGGAAGACATGCCGACGCAGGCTTTCCTCGAAGGGCTTGAACAGTAAATCGCCAGCCTGCGAGACCCCGCCGCCAAAAATCAGAATGGACGGGTCGAAAATGGCAAGATAATTCGCCACAGCCATGCCGAGATACTCGCCCGCGCGCGCATAGGCTGAGATCGCAAGCCGGTCCCCTTTCAGGGCGGCATCGGCTATTTGGGCGGGAGTCAGGTTCGGGTCTGCTTGAAGCGTGGTTTTGTCGCCGGCTTGAATCCGCTCGTTGACATAGCGCGCGATGGCGGGTCCCGAAGAAAACGACTCGATATGTCCGGGGTGACCGCATCCGCACAAGGGACCGTTTGGGTCAATCATCATGTGACCCAGTTCTGCGCCCATGCCGCGATAGCCCTGAATCAAGTGGTTGTTGCTTATCACGCCGCCGCCTACGCCGGTGCTGATGGTGAGATAGACCATGTCGCTGTGCCCCCTGCCGGCACCATACTGCCATTCGGCAAGCCCTGCCAGGTTGGCGTCGTTGTCTAGGTACACCGGCACGCCAAACCGTTCGGAGAGTTTAGGCGCAACCGGGAAATTTGCCCATTCGGGGATGTTGGGCGTATCGAGGATGATGCCGCTGTGCGGGTCGAGAGGACCCGGCGAAGCGATTCCAAGCGCTGAAACCTTGCCCTCCTGCCATACGGCTTCGATGGCTTTGAGGAGGCGGTCGAATACGCCGGGGGTTTGGGCGAGCGAGCGGGTCTTGTGGTGTGCGAGAGGTTTGATGCTGCCGGGGGGGTAAGCGGCGGTGCGAATGTGTGTGCCGCCGATGTCTATGGCGATGATCAGGCTCATGGCGGCAATTATAACCGAGACCTCCGGGTATCTTTAGCAAAGTCCGACACTCGAGCGCGTCTCCCGCTTTGGCATACGCGGACGTTCTCTCCCGGCGCTTGCCTGCCGGGTCTTCGATTGACTTTGCACGCCCTCCCTGCTAGACTCATTTCACCATGAGCGAAAAAAATGACCGTTTTTTGAAAAATATTCGGGGACTGGGGCGGTGGTTTGTGCCGGGGCTGGGAGTAAAACGCTGGTTTTTGCTGGTTTTGTTGGGGATTACCCTGCTTGGCGTGGGGCTTGCCATCTTTTTGCTGGATTTGTACCGCACCGATTCGACAAACCCCATCCTCTTGACCCTCCTTTCATACGCTTCTCTGCGTTTTTTGCCGCGCGGCTTGCGTGTGGCAATTTTTGCGGGGCTGGGCATTGGGCTGGTGGCGTATGGCATCTGGCAGTTGAACCGTTCGCTTCTGCGTCCTTATATTCGCCCGGGGCGCGCTGTGGTGGAGGATTTGGCGAACTTTCGCCGTCGTGAGCGTGGACCGCGTATCGTTGCCATCGGCGGCGGGCATGGTCTTGCCACGCTTCTGCGCGGACTGAAAGCCTATACCCGCAACCTGACGGCGGTCGTTACGGTGGCGGATGACGGCGGGTCTTCGGGGCGTTTGCGTGAGAGTTTCGGCATCCTGCCGCCGGGCGACATTCGCAATTGCCTGGCGGCACTCTCGAACGATGAGCAGATGATCACCCAGCTGTTTCAGTATCGGTTCAGCGGCGCGGGCAATCTAGACGGTCATTCGTTTGGCAATCTGTTCATCACCGCGCTGGCGGAGATTACCGGCAGTTTCGAGAGCGCCATTGCCGAGTCGGGCAAGGTACTCTCGGTGGGTGGGCGTGTGCTTCCTTCCACGCTCCACAATGTGAAACTGGTCGCAGATATGCGACTGCCCCATTCGTTGAACCAGGTTCGGGTGGAGGGGGAGAGCCGTATCCCGCAAATGCTTGGGCGCGTCCAGCGCGTCTGGCTGGAGCCGAACGACGCTTCGGCGTACCCGCCGGTCATCCGCGCCCTGCTCAACGCCGATATGATTGTCGTAGGACCGGGCAGTCTTTACACCAGCCTCCTGCCCAACCTGCTGGTGCACGATTTGCTGGGCGCCATTCGGGCGAGCCGGGCAATCAAAGTGTATGTGAGCAACATCGCCACGCAAAAAGGGGAAACCGACCTGTATTCGTGCCATGATCATGTGCGGGTGTTGGAGGAGCATGTGGGGGAGAGACTCTTCAATGTGGTGTTGTGCAACGACAACTACAACGGACAATTGCTCGATGACTCGCAGTGGGTGCAGGTGGACGAAAAATCGCTGGCGGATGGGCGTGTCCGCTGTGCAGACCTGGCAGATGCGGCATATCCCTGGCGGCACGACTCGAAGAAACTGGCAGAGGCATTGACGACCATTCTGGCAGAGTACACCGGACCGTTGGAATAAAGTTAACGTCAGTTCGTATTACAGCGCAAAGTTCGGCGCTAGAGAGCGTCTCTTATGCTGTAGGCGGACGTTCTCTAACGTCCTCCCTGCACGAATATCGCGCCGCTACGTAACGCAAGTCTCTGACTTGCGCGGACAAGTCGGAGACTTGCCTCACAATCGTCTTATCCCGAATTTACGTTAAAGTTACTTTTGTCATCATTTGCCCCTGAATTCTCTGTGATACAATCATTTTGTATACTTCATCACAAATCAAACCTGGAGGTTGATTATGGCTGTAAAAGTTGGCATTAATGGATTTGGACGCATTGGTCGCCAGGTTCTCAAGGCGATTCGCGACAAATATCCCAGTGAGTTGGAAGTTGTTGCCTTCAACGACATTGGCGACATGAAGACCATGGCGCACCTGCTCAAGTACGACTCGAACTACGGGCGCTTCAACGGCACTGTGGAAGTGATGGACGACGGCTTGTTGATTGACGGCAAAAAACTCAAAGCCTTCAAAGAGACCGACCCGGCGGCAATTCCCTGGAGCGATCTTGGCGTGGAAATTGTCATCGAAGGCACCGGCTTGTTCACCATCAAAGAAGACGGCGTGAACAAAAAAGGGAAGGCGGTCAAAGGCGCTGTCAACCATATCACCAGGGGCGGCGCGAAAAAGGTTATCATCACTGCCCCCGCTGAAGGCGAAGACCTGACCGTTGTGCTGGGCGTGAACGAAGACAAATACGACCCGGCAACGCATCATGTAGTCTCGAACGCCTCCTGCACCACTAACTGCCTGGCGCCCGCTGCAAAAGTGGTCCACGATGCCTTTACCATCAAACGCGGCTTCATGACCACCGTGCATGCCTACACCAACGACCAGAAAATTCTCGACCTGCCGCACTCCGACCTGCGCCGCGCCCGCGCCGCCGCCATGAGCATCATCCCGACCACCACCGGCGCCGCCAAGGCAGTTGCGCTGGTTATTCCCGACCTCAAGGGCAAATTCGACGGTTATGCCTTGCGCGTGCCGACCAGCACCGTGTCCATCGTGGATTTCACTGCCGAACTCGAAAAGGAAACCACCACCGAGGAACTCCGTCAGGCGTTCCGTGAAGCCGCCAGACAGCCCCGTTTCCAGGGCATTCTGCAGGCGGTGGACGAACCGCTCGTCAGCATTGACTTCAAAGGCGACCCGCACTCCTCCTCCGTTGACCTGCAATTCACCATGGTACTTGGCAAAGAGAAGAGCAACTTCGTCAAGGTTGTCACCTGGTACGACAATGAATGGGGCTACTCGTGCCGCACTGCCGACCTGGCAGCGTTGATGGCGAAGAGCCTGTAATTGGTAAATTGGTAGATTGGCAACCCGATCTACCAATTTTTCTAATTTACCAATCTACGAATCTACCGAGAAAATCATGAACAAAAAAACCGTAAGAGACATTGATCTGAAAGGCAAGCGCGTCTTTATGCGCGTGGATTTCAACGTGCCCATGGCAGAGGGCAAGGTCACCGATGACAAGCGCATCCGCGCCGCCCTGCCGACCATCCAGTATTGCCTCGAACAGGGCGCCTCGCTTCTGCTTGCCAGCCACCTCGGACGCCCGAAAGGCGGTCCAGACCCGGAATTCAGCCTGCGCCCGGCTGCCGAAGTCTTATCTTCACTGTTGGGGATTCCCGTCAAAATGGCGCCCGAGTGTGTCGGTCCTGAAGTGGAGGCGATGGCGAGGGCGCTCAAGCCTGGCGAAGTCCTCATGCTGGAAAACACCCGCTTCCATCCGGGAGAGGAAAAGAACGATCTCGAGCTGGCAAAGAAAATGGCGGCGCTGGCAGATGTCTATGTCAACGATGCGTTCGGTTCCGCGCACCGCGCTCATGCCTCCACCGAGGGAATCGCCCGCTTTTTGCCGGCTGTCGCTGGCTTCCTCATGGAGCAGGAACTCGAATATCTCGGCAAAGCCGTCGCCAACCCCGAACATCCCTACATTGCCATTCTAGGCGGGGCAAAAATCAGCGATAAGATTTTGGTTGTCAAAACCCTGCTTGCCAAATGCGACAGGTTGATCATCGGTGGCGGCATGGCGAATACTTTCCTCGCCGCAAAAGGGCTCAACATGCAAGACAGCCTGGTTGAAGAAGCCTCCCTCGAAACTGCCAGGGCACTCATGGCGAAATCTGGCGACAAACTCATTCTGCCGGTGGATGCGGTCATTGCCGACCGCTTCGATTCTGAAGCGGACACTCAAATTGTGGATGTGGACAAGATTCCCGCCGGCTGGCGTATGCTCGATGTGGGATCGAAAACCCTCGACCTGTACAAACAGGCGTTGACCGGCGCCAAACTCATCGTGTGGAACGGACCGGTGGGTGTGTTCGAAATGCCGAAATTTGCCGAAGGGACGTTTGCCCTCGCCCGCATGCTGGCGGAATCCGGCGCGATCACCGTCATCGGCGGCGGCGACAGCGCCAGTGCGGTCAAGAAGGCGGGCGTTGCCAAACAGATGACGCATGTCTCCACAGGCGGCGGCGCATCGCTGGAATTCCTCGAGGGAAAGGAACTGCCCGGTGTGGCGGCATTGAACGATAAATAACATCGCGTCGAGCGGAGACTTTCGTGTTCTTTAAAAATCAAGAGACGGGACGCCGGACTTTTACTATCCATGTGCCGCGTCTCTTCTACGCTCCTGCGCGTGCGTGTAACAGGATGGGTGTCAATGCTCATCCTGTTCTTTGTTTGTCATGTTTGTGGGGCGGGATTGTCATGTAAAATAAGGTTGCCGTTCGATCTTTGAATAGAGGTTCTCATGTCATTCAATGTCGGAGAAAACATAGGTCCGTATCGGGTCATCGAACAATTCGGTCAGGGCGGGATGGCGACCGTATTCAAGGCATATCACGCCTCGCTGGATCGGTATGTTGCGCTCAAGGTCCTTCATCCCGCCTTCAACCAGGACCCGAACTTCGAAGCGCGTTTCCAGCGCGAGGCGCGGGTGGTGGCAAAACTCGAACACCCGAACATCGTCCCGGTTTACGATTATGCCGAACACGAGAAACGACCCTACCTCGTCATGAAGTTCATCGAGGGGATCACTCTCAAAGCGCGCATGGACCAGGGTCCATTGACTTCGGAGGAAATCACGAAGATCGTGGACGCGGTCGGGTCGGCGTTGGCGTACGCACACAGGCAGGGGGTTTTACACCGCGACATCAAACCTTCGAATGTGCTCATTGCGACCGACGGACAGGTCTACCTGGCAGATTTTGGGCTGGCGCGCATCGCGCAATCCGGCGAGTCGACCCTTTCGTCCGACACGATCATGGGCACGCCGCAATACATCTCACCCGAACAGGCAATGGGCAGGGCGGACCTCGACCAGCGCACCGACCTGTATTCGTTCGGTGTGATGCTGTACGAAATGGTGGTTGGGAAAGTGCCCTTCAACGCGGATACGCCCTTCTCGATCATCCACGACCACATCTATTCTCCCATGCCGTTGCCGCGTACAGTCAACCCCAACGTGCCTGAGCCGATCGAGCGCGTGTTGTTGAAAGCGCTCGCCAAGGAACGCGAGGATCGCTTTGAAGATGCCGCACAATTGGCTTCTGCGTTCAAGGCGGCTTGGAACGAGGCGGGAGTTCCAAGTCAAGGGGCTGGAGTTGGCATTTCGCCGGTCGTTCCGCTCGGTGAAAAAGCGGTCAGCGCTCCCGTGTTGACCGCGAGCAATGAAACAGCGCCGCCGACGAAAGTTGCGGGCGTGCCTGAGACGGTTGTCAGGGCAGAGGAACAGCCCGGGACAATCGAATCGGTTCCGGGGCGCAGTCCTGAGCGTGCCGAACTGTCCAAAACGAAGCGTTCTCCATTTATTCTATGGGTCGGCGCGGCGTTGGTTGTCATCCTTTGCGTCGGTGGATTGGCAGTTGCCCGTAACAGGAATCTGTTCGCGCGGTTGCTTCCGCGCCAGCCGCAGGTATCCACTGCGGTTCCCGGTGAGCCCGTTGTTTCGCCTCCTGTTGAACAACCGGATCAACCGCGCCCCGATGCTGGAGCGTATTTGAAACGGGCGCTGGACGCCTGGCATGCAAACGACCTGAAACGTTCGATGGATGAGGTGAATCAACTGATCGCTCTCAGCGGAAACCAGGGCGATTTCCTGATCGAAGCCGGCGCGCAACTTTACGATGCCGGACAATATATCGGCGCGGCGTATGTGTATTCACGCGCCGCGCAAATCTTCAAGGAACAGAACGGACAAGTACCTCCCGACGTGCGTGAACGCTTTGAATCAAGTTTTTACTTTGCCGCCGCGATGGATGAGTTCCTGTTCTATCTGCCGCTCGATGCGTTGAGGGAAAGCGAACCGGGGCTGGCGTTATTTGGGCAATCGCGTTACGCCCTACTTCACGATAACATGGAAATTGCCCGCCGTGAACTGGACGAACTCCTGCGCACTCAACCCGACTGGTATCTGACCCGCTTGTTGAATGCCGAGGTCATGTATGGCGAAGGCGCTGTTTTGGAGCCGCGCAGAATATTGCAGGATTTGATCCAGTCGCCGCGGGTGCCGGGCTGGGTCAAGGAACGGGCGGAGATCCTAATGAGCGAGCATCAATAACCAGCCCTGCTCGAATTGTCTCGAAGGATTTTTGAATAACCCTGACGATAGATAGCATTCAACAAATCAAATCCAACAAGCGAGAACAAATGAGAAAACCCTTCGTTGCTGGAAACTGGAAGATGAATAAAACCGCCGCCGAGGCGCGCGAACTCGTCTCGCAGCTGCTTGGTCCGCTGATGGACATTCGCGGCGTGGAAAAGGTGCTCTGCCCGCCATTCACCTCGCTCTTTGCTGTCGCTTCGATGCTGAATGACAGCGGCATTGGGCTTGGCGCACAAGATATGCACTGGGAAGAAAAAGGCGCATTCACCGGCGAGATCTCGCCGGGCATGGTGAAGGAGTTGTGCAACTACGTCATCCTCGGTCACTCGGAGCGGCGCACGTATTTCGGCGAAACGGACTCGATGGTCAACAAGAAACTGCAGACGGCTCTCAAACATGACCTGACGCCCATCGTCTGCGTGGGCGAAACGCTGGATGAGTACGAATCCGGGCGGACCTCGGAAGTGGTTCTGCGCCAAATCAATTTGGGTCTTGCAGACGTCGCTCCTGCCAGCGCTTCGCGCATTGTGGTCGCGTATGAGCCGGTGTGGGCAATTGGCACAGGAAAAGCCTCCAGCGGGGAAAATGCCAATGCTGTGCATGGACAGGTGATTCGTCCAGCCCTGAGCCGGTTGTTCGGCGAGGAAAACGCGCAGGCGATCCGCATCCTGTACGGCGGGTCGGTCACGGCGGCGAACGCGTCGGAATTCTTCCAGCAGCCTGAAATTGATGGGGCGCTGGTGGGCGGCGCAAGCCTGAAAGCGGAGGAGTTTGCCGCCATTGTGAGGGCGGCTGGCAGATAATAGACTGTGGACAATAGACCGTGAACGAATGATGACGGTCTTCCGTCCATCGTTCACGGTCTTATAATCGGGGACATCCATGAATCAACTCGCTGGCTTCTTCTGGTTTGTTGCCTCGCTCGTGCCGCTGGTCTTTCTCCAGCGGCTTTTGCACCGTGAGATACAGGCGGTGTTTTTGCTTCTCACCCGCGATGCGCGTTTGACCATCGTGTTCTTTCAAATCATTTTCCTGCCGGGCGTTTTTTTGCATGAGTTGAGCCATTTTCTGACGGCAAAACTCCTGCGCGTACGGACCGGCGAATTTTCTGTCATCCCGCGCGCCCTGCCGAACGGACGCCTGCAACTTGGCTATGTAGAAACCGCCAAATCAGACATCCTGCGCGATTCGCTGATTGGCGCCGCGCCGTTGATCTTTGGCACGCTGTTCGTCGCTTACGTTGCCATTTATCGTCTGGAGATGCGTGTGCTGTGGGATACCTTCCGCAACGGGCAATTCGACTTGTTCTGGCTGGCGCTTCGTTTTCTGCCTGCGGTCAAAGATTTTTACCTGTGGTTCTATCTGGCGTTTGCCGTCAGCAGTACGATGATGCCGTCCGAGTCGGACCGTCATGCCTGGCTGGAGTTGGTCGTCTCGGTGGGAATCCTGTTTGCCATCGCCCTGCTGGTGGGCGCCGGTCCGTGGATGCTGGCAAACGTCGCGCCGCTGGTGAGCGGCTTTCTCAGTTCGGTGGCGGTGATTTTGGGGTTGAGTTCGGCTTTTCATGCTTTATTGCTGTTGCCGGTTATCCTCATCCACAAGTTGTTGACGCGCCTCACCGGGCTGGATATGAGGTAGCAATGCCTGAACTCAGAAGGCAATTTCTCCAATCTGTTCGAAGTTGACGTCGAATAGTTCTTCCGCCTCCATTTCCGCTTCAGCCTGACTGGCATCGCCTGCCCGGACGCCTCGGTCGCAATACGATCGGTAGGGGCAGTAATTGCATTTCGTCCGGTCGTCTGTAGGTGGGTGGGATGAGGCGCTTTGAATTTCGTCCGCAAGTTTGGCAAGCAGATCCGAGTCCCTTTTGTATTGGTCCTGTGTGTATGTAAACCTGGCGGATTCGTTCGGAAATTCCGCGAACCAGTAAATCATTTCGATTTGTTCCGGCTCGAACGGTTTGCCGTTGTTCAGGTGCGCTCCTGCGCGCACCAGCAAGGCGCGATATACGCGGGTCTGCATGCGGGCTGAAAGCCATTCATTACGCGGACGTTTTCGGTATGTCTTCCAGTCGTAAATAAGCGCTCGATTGTTTTGGATTGCGATCAGATCGTATTTGGCGAGGAGACGGTAATTGCCGAGCGGGGCTGAAAGGGTCGCTTCAGGGTGCAGATTTCGGAGGTCTTTAAAACCTCGGAAATCTGGATTTGCGAGAAAATTTTCCCACCATCTTTGCAGATTGTCGGAATTCACCAGCCTGTCGAGTTGTTCCTTGGGGATTCCGATCAAGTATCTTTGCACCAGACGGTGGAAATATTCGCCTTCCTGCTGATGTTTTTCGTTTTCCAGCGCCGGTTCGGATTCGATCGCCGGATACGCAATTCGTTTCAGGTATCGCAATTCAAAGCGCCGCGCGCACTCTACGTAGTCTTGCAGGGAGGATTGGGAAAGGATGGCTGTCATCGAAAATACCGTCTTGTCAAATGAAGGGCGCGCTTTGCCGTCGTGCTGATTATAGCAGTTTGGATTTTTTGATTCCACCGTTTTCAGCAGGAAACCAAAATTTCAGCCGCAAATTTACCCTTTCGGGCGCAGTGTCACGGAGTCTCTTTGAATTGCCTGTCGCTAGTGTTTGTAAAAATCCGCCGGGAAGTCGGGCGGTTGCAGCCAGCTTAAGAGTCCCTTGGTGTGAAGCGGATGGGTGGTGGGTTTCTCGAACCAGACCAGCAGAAGGCTGATTCCCAATCCCGCGGCGCCAATCCATTGATGCCTTGTCAGGGTTTCGCCCAGCAGGAGGTAGCTGAATACAATGGCGACCAGCAACTCGCCAAGCCCCAGCAGGGCGGTTTGCATGCCTCCGATGTTCTTGACGCCAAGAAAAAGCATCAATCTGGAAAAGAAAGTGACGGTGGTCAAACCCAAAACCGGGAGCCAGGGAGCGTTAGGGGGCGGCAAGGTGCGGTCGAAGATCAGGTAGGCGGGTGCGACAATGGCGCTCATGGCGAGCAGGGTGTAAACCGTCACGGTCGGAGCAGGTACATCGAACAGGACGCGTTGGTTGACGGGCAGGTGCAGGGCGTAGAGCAGTGCGGCGATCAACATGAATGCCACACCCGTCAGGTCTATGTTGCCCGTCCCCACCTTGGTAAGCAGAAATGCGGAAAAAGCCGCAATGACAATTCTGAACAGAGTCAATTTAGAGGGGGGCTGTCCGTCGAGTTGCAGCCAGAATGCCACAAAAAAGGGATAGAGAGCGTACAGCATCTGGGCGATGCTGGCATTCAGTTTGCTCAAACCGACATAATAAAAAAGCGAACCGGCGCCGTTGAGCGCGCCTGCCAGCAGACACCCCAATAATCCGGCGGGATAGATGTAGAGAAAGGACCTTTTGAAAATCCCGATGATGAGCACCAGCAAAAGCGCCGCCATGCCGGTACGTAGTGCAACCACTGCGAACGGGGAAAAATTCCCAGGTCCCATGGCGGCTTTGCCGAATACCGGTGCCAGCCCCAGGAATAATGCGGAAAGCAGCGCGGCTCGAATTCCCTGATTTCGTCTCTTGATTGACACTTTAGATCCAGGTTTCAAAGACAACGACGGGCATTATTATGCCCGCCGCCTGGCATCGAATTGCTTGCAAGTCCATTCCACAATCTCTTACTGATCTGTAAGGGATATACGTATAACCCGTATCAATCGCCGGGAGGGAACAGGCTTTTGCTGGCTATTTTATCAACGAACGGACCTCTTCCAGGAATTCGTCGTTCAGGAAATCGCCCTTGAGCATCAGCGATTGAATCTGTCCCTGCAGGCGGCTTTTCTCATCTACGGTCAACTCTTTGGCGGTGGCAACGATGACCGGGATGTTGGCGGTCTCGGGCTTGCTTCTCAGGGCGTCCATCACGCCGAATCCGTCCACTTCCGGCATCATCAAGTCGAGGATGACGAGATCGGGCAAATATTGTGTCACCAGGTCAATGGCTTCGCGTCCGTTTGCGGCTTCGTGGATCTCGAAATCGCCCTGCGATTGCAGAATTCGTCGGATGAGGCGGCGCGCTTCGGCGGTGTCGTCAGCCACCACTACGCGCGAGAAGCGGTTCGGCGTGACATTGTTGAGGGCGGAAAGCAAGCCCTCCTGCGGGGTTTCCATTTCCGCTTGTTTGCCGCGCAGGTCTATGTCGCGCGTCCAGCCTTCACCGAACAGGAATTGTTCTGCGGGGAGTGTATGTCCCGTGCAGTTGACCACCACCACATCGTCTGGGCGGATAATGCCCGCGCGCACCAGTTTGAACAGACCGGCGAATGCAGTGGCGGAGGCGGGCTCGGCGGAAATGCCTTCCATTTTGGCGAGAATGTGCATGGCGCGGAACGACTCTTCATCCGATACACTTTCGAAAACGCCTCCGGTTTCATTGACTTGTCGGCGCAGCATCGTATAGGTGCGCCCGGGGTCGCCGGTTGCCAGGGTTTCGATGCGGGTCTTGGGCGAACGCACCGGCTCCGCTTTTTCAAGTCCCTTCTTCCAACTCTCGACCATGGGGGCGCAACCGTCCACTTGAATGGGCGCTATGGCGGGGATGCGGTCAATCATGCCGAGCGCTCTTAATTCCCGGAAACCCTTGTACACGCCAAGCGGCCCCATCCCGCCGCTGATGGCCTGAATGTACCAGTCCGGCGTGCGCCATTTGGGTTTTTCGTCGGTCGAACCTTTGGGCGCGCCGTTCTGGATGGTCAATTGCTCGGCAATCTCAAAGGCAAGCGTTTTCATGGCTTCGACCGCAGTGACGGTGCGCGCGCCCATATCTTGATACAGGCCTCGCTGACGCGCGAATTCCGCCGCCATCAATTTTGCCTGATCATACGACCCCGTGATCTTGATGACCTGGCTTCCATACAGGGCGATCTCACGCATCTTGACGCCGGGAACCAGGCTGGTGACGAACGCCCAGAGTTTGATCCCCGCCCGCGCCGCGTATGCCGAAAGCGAGATGGCAACGTTGCCTGTGGAGGCGGCTACCATTTCGGTCACACCGCCTTCTTTGAGGGCGGCGATGGTGAGCGCCGCCTGACGATCCTTGAAGGAGGATGTCGGTCCCTGTCTTTCGTCCTTGATGTAAAGGTGGTTCAGTCCCAGCATCATGCCCAGATTGGCGGCTTTGATCAGCGGCGTTCCCCCCTCGCCGAGCCGCAAACTGGGATTGGGGTTTCGTATGGGCAGGAGTTCCTGGTAGCGCCACAAGTCGAATTCGCGATGTTTGAGTTGGGAGGGAAACGTTTTGGCAACTTCCTCCATATCGTATTCCGCTTCGCGCCATTGGCTCGAGCATTTGGGGCATTGCATCGAACTGGGTGTAAATGGCGCAGCTTCGCCACAATCGAGACAACGAATTACAAATGACATTCTGATATTGGTTTCCTTGGTCTTTTTTTGAGGTCGTTATCCCAAAACCCTCGCGCATCCCATCCTGCATGCGACGAACAGCTTTGGGAACGATGCCTTATGTTCAATCGCCGATGCGCTTGAGGGCGTTTTCTATGCTTGCGATCAGATCGTCCTCTTTGAGTGAACCTTTGGCAATCAATCGCTGACCGTAGTCGGAGAGTTGCCTCTGTTGTTCGTTGGTCAAGCCGCCGCCGCTGATCACCAAAACCGGCAGGTCTTGCAGGGCGGGTTCATCCCGCAGTCGTTCAAGGATGGTAAAGCCGTCCATGTCGGGCATGAAAATATCGAGGATGACCGCATCGGGCGGATTGGCGTTGAGGATTTCCCAGCCTTTACGCCCGCCTTCGGCAAGGATGGCTTTATACCCGCCGTGTTCGGTGAGTATTTTTTCGATCAGGCGCAGGTCGTTGGGATCGTCGTCAATGACCAGCACTCGTTGTATGGCTCCGTTTTTGTTGAGCCGGTCCAGAGAACGGACGAGATCCTCCTCCACGATGGGTTTGAGCAGGTAGTCCGAAGCGCCAAGATTGAAGCCCTTGTCGGTCTGTTCGACGATGGAGCAGATGATAATGGGCGTGTCTCGCGTGACGGGATCGGATTTCAGTTCCGTGAGAACCGTCCATCCGTCAATGTTCGGCATCATGATGTCGAGCGTCACGGCGAACGGTTTGAGTTCTTTGACTCGTTCCTTCGCCCGGGCGGGTTCCGTGAGCGGGACGACATGGTATCCCTGCGGGTTGAGATAACGTTCGTACAGATTGATAACCTGCGGATCGTCGTCTATGGCAAGCACGACCTTTTTGCCTGCCGGGATCTCCTCCAGCGGTTGTTTGAAAAGAGGGATGGTGAACCAGAACGTGGACCCTTTGCCTTCCTCGCTTGTAACGCCGATGCGTCCGCCGTGCAGTTGTACCAGGTTGGCGCAGATGGAAAGTCCAAGACCTGAGCCGCCGGATTTGCGCGTGGCGGAACCGTCCACTTGCGAGAATGCCTTGAAGAGTTTTGCCTGCCCCTCGGGCGAGATGCCGGGACCGGTGTCAATGACGCTGATCAGCGCCTCCAGTTTTCCGTTAGGCGCCTCCTGTACCGTGGTTTCGACGGTGATCGAGCCCTCATCGGTGAATTTGGACGCGTTGGAGATCAGATTGAGTAGAACCTGGCGGACGCGCATGGTATCGCCGCGCACGGTGGGCATGTCAGGCGGAACTTTTTCGATGAGTTTAATGGGTTTCTCCTTCACCAGTCCTTTGGCGGTGGAGAAGACGCTGTGAACCATTTCGGAAAGGCGGACCTCCTCGAAGTTGAGCTCCATTTTTCCCGCTTCGATACGCGCCAGATCGAGGATGTCGTTGATCAAGCCGAGCAGGTGTTGACCGGAGTTGTAGATGGCGGTCAGGTCTTGTTGTTGCATATCGGTGACCGGTCCATCTATGCCTTTCAGGATGACTCGTGAGAAGCCGATGATGGAGTTCAAGGGCGTGCGCAATTCATGGCTCATGTTGGCGAGGAATTGGCTCTTGAGCTGATCCACTTCCTTGAGGTTTCTGATGAGTTTCTGCGATTCGTCGTACAACGTGGCGTTGTTGATGGCGACCGCCACCTGATCCGCCAGCGATTGCAGCACGGAGATATCATCTGTGGTAAATGCTTGCGGCTGCGTGGATTGGATGTCAATGACGCCCAAAATTCTGCCGCCCACCTTGAGTGGAATGGCGATTTCGGATCGTGTATCGAGCAGGAGAGGATTCGGCTGGTAGAGCGGCTCGTTTTCCACTTCGTTGGCAAGCACCGCTTCGCCGGTTTGCGCAGCTTTGCCGATGATCGTCTGTGAACCGACCGCGACCCGGTGTTTTTGGATCTTCATGTTTTCGCCTGCGCCGCCGGTGCCTTCGCGCAGGAGGGCGTGGAAGCCTTCTTCGTCCAGTTGATAGATTGCGGCGAAGTAGAAGCCCAGTCTGTCGCTGATCAGGTTGACGGTCCGCGTGAAGATCGTATTGAGGTCGAGTGTGGATGTGACCAGGCGGCCAATCTCCGCCGAGGCGGCGAGGTAGGTGTTGCGTCGTTGAAGTACGCCTTCAGCCAGTTTGCGCTCGGTAATATCCCGGGCAACCCAAAAGACCTGATCTTCGTTGAGTTTGGAAAGGGTGGCGTCGAACCAGTAGACTCTGTTGCCCAGGTCGAGCGGGTATTCGATTTTCGAAGTTTCGCCGGATGCGAGCGTGCCTTGAATCGCGTCCATGAAAGGTTTATGCAGGTTTTCGGGCAGCACCTCGGTGATCTTTCTGCCGATCATCTCTTGTGGCGGCAGGAAGAGACGCGAGGGGTTCGTTGGGGCGACGCGCACATACCGTCCCTCCCTGTCGTATACAAGGATGACGTCTTCCATGGCGGCGAACAGGGCGCGCAGGTCGGCTTCCGATTTTGCCAGTTCTTCCCTTGCCTGCAGGCGTTCCAACGCCGCGGCGGTTTGCCCGGCAATCAGGGCGAAATGTTCGACGTGTTTCTCGGTAATTCGCAGGGTATTGTCGTAGGTTTGAACCGCCATGATGCCGAGAATCGTTCCGCCGCTTCGCAGAGGGACGCCGAGCCAGTCCACGCTGGGCGCGCCGTCGAGGACGATCTCGCCGGATGCTTCGAGGTCAGCCAGGATTTCGGGTGTGGCGCGCAGAGGTTTGGCGGAACGGATGACATAGCCTGTCAACCCCCTGCCCAGCCTGCGCGGCGCCCAATCGTCGTCGAGTTCGTCAACGTGGTACGGGAATGTGATCATGCCGGCGGCGCGGTCATAGAGCGCCGCATAGAAATTTTTCGCCGGCAGGATGGTTTGGATCGATTCGTGCACCGCGGCAAACAACTCTGCGGCGGTGTTGGAGGTGAGCGCGCTCTCTGAGATGTGGGTGATGGCTGCCTGGGTCAGTTCGTTGGTTTTGCGGTCGGTGATGTCCTGCGCCGAACCGGCGATCTTGATGGGATTCCCCCGCTCGTCGCGTTCGACTTTATACGTGGAACTCACCCAGATGATCCTGCCGTCCGTGGTTTTGTAACGCACTTCGGATGTCACGCCACTTTCATCCGATTCCGCGGCAATGGCGTTTTGTACCGCCTGTGTGGCGACGGCAATGTCCTCGGCGACGACAAATTTTTCGAGGGCGGTCTCAAGCGGTAACGTGTATCCGCCCTCCCTTTCCGCCGATGTGTTCAAGAGACCGAACAATTCGTCTGTGAACGTGATCGACGTTGCCGACCAGTCAATCTCGAAATAACCGATGCGCGCAATACGCAGGGCTTCCGAAAGCTGCGCCTGGCTGGTTGTCACTTCCTGGAAGAGGCGGGCGTTCTCAATGGCAACCGCCGCCTGACTTGCGAAGGAGGTCAGCAACCGAAGATGATACTCGTTGTAGGCGTTGTTCCTCTTGTAATCTTGAATGGCGAGCGCGCCCAACACCTTGTTTCCGAGCACAAGGGGCACGCCCAGGAAGGATTTTGCCGGTTCCCCCACCGGCTTCAAGCCTCGTTTCAACATCCACTCGTCGGTTCCGTCCGTGATGAGGATGCTCTCCCGCGTGCGGATCATGTGGGAGGTGACTCCGTCGCCCAGGGGCAGTCGCGTAATGGAGCGGTCAACCTGCGATTCCGTAACGTTTTGCGGAAAGACGATTTCGTTTGTTTGGGGTTCGTAAAGTGCAAGATAAAAATTTTCCGCACGGAAAAGGCGCGCAATACCCGAATAGGTGATCTCCACAATTTCTTCCACATTCAGGGTTGCGGCGAGCGCCTTGCCGAATTCATTCAGGGTGGCGAGCTCATCGGCGCGCGATTGGGTTTCCTCGAAGAGACGGGCGTTTTCGATGGCGACTGCCGCCTGTTGCGAGAGGTTGGCAAGGAAGTTGAATTCGGTTTCGTTGAATTCGGTTCCTTTTCCTACGCGCCAGATCGCCATCAAGCCGGTTACGCGATCTTTGACCTTGATGGGAACCGCCATGAGGTGTTCGTCGGGAACGTTTTCCGCAGTTCCCTTGATGGTGATTGCCCTGGCATCCTTGGATACGTCATTGACGATCTCGCCGATACCCGCCGCGGCAATGTTTCCCAGAATGCCGGTCCCCACCTGCAACGGGTCGTTCATGATCTCTTCGGATTCTTGCCCGGTCACGGCAAATGGGATCAGGGTTTTGAATTCCGCATCGGGAAGATAGACGGCGCTGGTGACTGCGTCGAGCAGAATGATGGCATATTCGGCGATTCTTTCGAGAACGGTCTTCAGGTCGAGAGTTGCCGAGATTTCACGTCCCACTTCGGCAAGGGCGCTCATTTCCTGGGCGCGGCGTTGAGACTCCTGGAAGAGACGGGCGTTTTCCAGGGCGATCGCCGCCTGGCTGGCGATGGCGGTCAGAAGTTCCCGATCGTGTTCGTCGTATAAATTTGGGGTTTGAACGCTTTGCACAGACAGGACGCCGAGGATGCGGTTGCCCACCAGCATTGGCACTCCCAGCCAGGCTTGTGAGGGGGTCAGGTCGTCGCTGAGCGGGACAAATTCAATTCCCAATTTTTTCATGACGCCCACTACATCGGACGGCGCGAACACCGCCCTTTTATTGCGGATGATGTAATCGGTGAACCCTCTGCCGGCGACCTTTCGGGATTCGATCTCGATCGGCTGTCCATTTTCATAGGCGAGCGGGTACGATTTTTCGTCCTTGTTCTCGTCGTAAAGGGCGATGTAGAAGTTGGTGGTATCCATCAGTCTGGAGGTGTACCGGTATACCACCTCGGCAATTGCCCTCGGGTCGAGTTTGGATGACAGTTCTGTACCCATCTCGTTCAGGATGGAGAGATCCTCTGCCCGGGTTTGCGTCTCCTGGAAAAGCCGGGCATTTTGAATGGCTACAGCGGCTTGCGGGGTGAAAGCGCCCACAAGTTCGATGGACTCCGCAGTGAATGCGTGAGGCGTCTGGTCGTCCAGGATCAGAATTCCCACCACATCAGCGCCGGCAAGGAGCGGTGCACCCAACCACGCGTGTATGGATTCCGTTTCGGGGAATACCTCCCAGCGCGGGTCGTTGTGGGTATCGTTGATGACGACAATCTCCCGGCTTTTGACGATTTCGGAGATCAGGGGGTCATCCTCCACTTTGCGAAGGAGGTGCGCGGATGGCTCCTGAAGCGATTCCATCCGATCCGGGTCGCGGCTGATGCCTCCAATTTGCTGGCGGCGTCCGTCGGGTTCGATGATTTGGATCGAAGCCGTGCCGAAGGAAACGAGGCGGGGCAATTGTTCGAGCAGTTTCCGCGCGACTTCCTGCAAATTCAGGGATGAGCTTGCAATGCGCGCCAGTTCCGAAAGTGTATCCGCCACCCGGCGGCGGTATTGTTCCTGTTGAAAAAGGCGTGCATTTTCGAGCGCCAGTGTGAGCTGGTCGGTCACCTGCCTGACCAATAACTGGTCGTCCTCGGTCCATTTTCGTTCGTTCGTCTCGTCAAGGACCTGTAGCGTTGCCCACGTGTTGGGACCGGTCTGAAAATCCAGGGCAAGCGCGGTGTCTGTCTGCAGGCTCGCGCCGACCGGTTCACCCAGCCGCCGTGATTTTGCTGCCGGCTTTAACGCCGGTGATGAAGCCGATTTTTCCGCCGGCGTTTCCCTGTGGACGCCGGTCCCGGTTTTGGCGTTCGGATCCTCGTGCTGAATCTCGTCGAACAGCTTATTGAGCCGTTTGTCGATTGGCTTCTTCTTTGGCATATTCAATCAACTCCTGGGCGAGGACGCGGTATTGCTGTGAACCACGGCTGTTCGGTTTGTAATGGGTGATAGGTATTCCTGCGATCGGGCTCTCGCGCAATTTTGTGTCAATTTCGATAACGGTGGTGAACACGCCCTGTCCGAATGTGGCTTGTAATTGTTCGAAGATATTCCGATGTGTCCGGTTGCGGCGGTCGAGCAGGGTGACGAGGATGCGGTAAGCCAGTCCGGGATTCACGTCCTGTCTTATGCGCCGGATGGTGCCCATCATGTTGCGCAAGGCGTACGCCGAAAAATATTCCGCCTGGGTGGGGATGATGAGCAGATTCGATGCCGCCAGCGCATTGAGCGTGATGGCTCCGAGGGCGGGAGGGCAATCGAGCAGGATGTAATCATACGGAAGCGAAGCGGCATCCAGGGCGTCCCGAAGCGTGGTGAGATATTGGGTGCGCATGGGAAGAAACTGTTCTGCGTTTTCGATTCGGAAACTGGAAGGCACGATGTCCAGTCTGTTGATGTCCGATTTTTGGATGGCAGACCTGACGGCGGCGCCTTCGATCAGGACGTTTGCCGATGTAATGGCGGAATCCTCTGTTTCCAGTCCAAGCGCCAGCGAGAGATTTGCCTGCGGGTCCAGGTCGATCAACAGGACGCGGTAGTTCAGTTCAGCCAGCGCCGCTCCCAACGACAGTGTCGAGGTGGTTTTCGCAACGCCTCCTTTTTCATTGGACATTGCAATAATATATGCCATGTTTACACCTGTAATTCCTTTCCGCCGGGTGTCTTCGGCACGATTTCCACACGGCTGGCGCCCAAAACGGAGCGAAGTTCATTGATGGCGGTTTCGATCATGGCTTGCGGATCGTTATGACTGCGTATTTTGCCGGTGATCTCGGATACCAGACGCTCCCTTTCGGCGCGCTGGGTTGTTTCCTCGAAAAGCCTGGCGTTTTCCGCGGAGAGCGCCACGCGTTCCGCCACTGCGCGGATGAGGTCCTGCTGATCCTGGGTCCAGGAAGCGCCAGTGGGGGATTGGACTACCAGACTGCCGATGATTTCACCGCGCAGTTCGATCGGAACGACAAATGCGCCTGCCCCAGCCTTGGCGGGTTTTTTTCCGTCTTTTGCCGTATCGGCGATTTTGACCGGTTCTTTGAGGGGGGATGAACCCATGGCATTGTATCGAAAGCCCAGAAGTTTATGTTTTTCCGGCAGGCGCTTCCAGGCTTCGCGTGTGGATTGTCTCATGACCAATTGCAATTCGTTCAACGTACGATTGGATTGTTCGAAGAGGCGCGCGTTCTCGATGGCAAGACTGACCTGATCCGCCAGCAGGCTGAGGGTTTGCACGTCGTCATTGCTAAATGCGCCCGGCATGGTGCTTTGAACGTCCAGGGCGCCGATGACCTTCCCGCCGCTTCGCAGGGGCAGTGCCATTTCGGAGCGGGTATCGGGCAGGTCGGGATTGCCGAAATAGACGGCATCCTGCCCCACGTCCAGGGCGATGCGGGGTTCGCCGGTCGCCGTTACCCTGCCAACAATGCCCTCCTCCCCGATCCGCAGGCGGTGGCTGCGCTCCAGCATGCGTTTGCCGCCTTCGCTGTTGGCGGCTGTCAGCACGGCGTACTCGTTCAATTCGTCCACCAGGAAAATGCCGACATGATAAAAGCCGTAGTATTCGCTGATGACCGCTGTAATACGAGGAAGCAGTTCTTGCGGGTCTCGGATGGACAGAATGGATTGCGCCACCTGCGCCAGGGCTTCGAATTGCGCAGCGCGGCGGTGGATTTGCCGGTTGGCGTTTTCCAATTCGCGGCTTCGTTCCTGAACCTCCGAGGTTCTGTCTGCCACGCGAATTTCGAGTGTGTCAATCGATTCCTTCAAACTGGAAGCCATTGAATTCAGCGCGGCGGCGAGCGTGCCGAATTCGTTTTCTTCCGCGATCTCGACTCGGGCATCCAGGTTTCCGGTCGCCATGTCTTTTGCGGTGCCGGTCAAGGCGATGAGCGGTTTGGTCAGGTTGTTGCTGAAATTGAGGGTGGCGAACAGGGTCAGGACGAAGATGCCCAAGACCAGAAAGATGCTGATGATCAGCGCGTTGAGGCTTTCACGTTCGAGTTGTTGTCTGGCTTCGAGCGAGCGCGCGAGCATTTCCTGCACGGGCACAACGATGGCAAGGTTGAACCCGATGCCCCCGATCTCCCGATAGACGACAAATCGTTCTTCGCCGTTCAACAGGATGCGCGCGTATCCGCTGCCGCCGGAGGACATTTTATTCACGATATCCTTGAATCCCGCTCCGGCGCCCGCCAGGTCGTTGTCCGATAGTTGGTTGCCCAGCGAGATGGCGGCAGGATCGAGCCCGAGGTCTGCGTAACCCGCTTGGGGCATGGCGATCAGGCGTTTATCCCGGTCAATGAGGAACGCGTAGCCTGTCTCACCGATGCGGATCCCCGTGACCACCTCGGTGATTTTCGCGAGTTGTATATCCTGCGCCACGACTCCAAGGAACCTGTCACGGGAATCGTACACCGGTGCGCTGTTGGTGATGACGATGCCATTCAACGCCGCATCCAGGTAGGGTTCGGACCAGACTGCCTGCCTGTCGGGGTTTGCCTCCGGCGCGGCGTTCATGTACCAGGGTCTGGTGGTAACGTCGAAGTCCGGCGGAACGATAGCGGCAAGGTCAATATTGGGGTAGTAGAGTGTGTATCCCGTTGTTCCGCCAAAATAGACCGCGATGACATCGGGGTTGGATTCGAGCATGGAGGGCGCGATCAGGTCCATATGACGGGCGGCATTGAGTTCCATTACCATCGTTTCCGACAATTCCGCCGCCGCGGGGATGTAGACCGAGGCGGGTTCGGAATTCGGGTTGTCCCAACTGCCTTTATCGTTTTTGGCGAGGAAGCGTTTGGCGTCCCAGTAGAAGCCTGTTCCGAAAACCGCCTGACGGGAAAGCAGGTTTTGGTTGTATTCGCGCAACGCAAGGGTGTTTGCATGTAACGAAGAAAAGAAAGCCGAAAGGATTTCTGCCTGCCGGTCGGCGGATAAATTGAGCGTGTTTGCCGCATCCTGTTGTGTGCTCGCTTCCAGTCGGTTGATCAAATTGAGATTTGTCTGCCGGGTTCGAACGTAAACGAATATGCCCATGGTTGAAACCGCCAGAAACACGATCGCAAGACTGCCCAGGATCAGTCTGTTCCGAATGGGGAGCGAACGAAATGCGTTTGCCCGCCGGGCATTGTCTGTGGGTTTGGGAGCGTTCATGGCGTGTTTTCTCCGTCCGCCTGTTCGAATTGGATGATGACCTCCGAGCCGGGCAGTGCGCGTCCGAGCTCCTCCACGGCGGTTTGCAGGACGTTTTGCATGTTGATGGATGCGCCGATCTTGGCGGTTACTTCGCCGATTTTGGCTTCTTTTGCCGCACGGCGTTGCGATTCATGCACCAGGCGGGCGTTGTCGAGGGCAAGCGCCAGACGGTCTGAAATTGCCTGGACGAGGTTGATTTCGTCCGTATTCCATTTCCGATCCCTGGTGGGCGCCTTGATGTTGAGGACGCCGATGGTCTGCCCGCGTAGTTTTACAGGCATGGCAATGGTGGGGTTGGAGCGGGTGTCTTTGCCTTCCACCACGACGACCTGTCCGCTTTGGAGCGCGGCGCGAATTTCATCGGTATCTACGGGTCTGATCAACCGCCTGCCTCCGGTGGCGGTCTGGCGAAATCCGATTCTCGTCTCCTGCTGGACAAAGGATTTCCATTCCTGGCGCTGAATTTGGGAGTAAAGCGCCTCCGCTTCTTCGCGGGCGTTTTGCATTTGACCGAACAGGCGCGCATTTTCGATGGCGATGGCGATCTGATCTGCCAGGATGCTCAATGTATTGGCGTCGCTTTCCGTGAAGGCGCCCGGCTTTGTGCTTTGCACATCCAACACCCCGATGGTATTTCCGCGGAAGGTGAGCGGGAGCGCCATTTCGGAGCGGGTGGCTGGAAGGTCGGGGTTGTTGAAGAAGGACGCGTCGCTTCCCACGTCGAGGGCGATGCGGGGTTTTCCGGTTTGTGCCACCGTTCCGACCAGTCCGGTTCCGATTTCGAGGCGGTGTCCGCGCGCCAGCATTCTTTGTCCGCCGTCGCTGTTGGCGGCTTGCAGGTAGACAAATCTGCGCGTTTCATCCAGGAAGAAAATGCCAACATGGTAAAAATCGAATCGTTCACTGACGAGCCGGGCAATCAGGGGGAGCAGGATTTCAAGCCTTTGTTCGGTGGAAATGGCGCGTGAGATTTCGCTGATGGATTGGAGATCTTGCGCACGGCGCTCGCTCAGCAGGCGCGCCAGTTCCACGTCTGCCGTGCGTTCCGCCACGCGTCTTTCCAAGCCGCCCAAGGTATCTCGTAATTGATTGGTCATGCGGTTGAAGGCATTTGCCAGTGTTCCCAATTCATCGTTGACATCATACTCGACCCGGGCAGACAGGTTGCCAGCCGTAATTTCCTCCGCCGTTGCCGCCAGTTTTGCGATGGGAAGCGTGATGGTTCTCGAGACAAAATAACTCGAAAACAGAATTGCCAAGCCTGTAAGGAGCGTGACGATCACCGTCACTTGTGTCTGTCGTTCAACGGCTTCGAAGGCAATCGCCTGGGGCTGGACATAAGCGACCTTGAGGAAAACATTCTTGGAGGACCTTGCCACACCGACCTCCACCGGGCTGCCCCAGGCTTCATCGGTGCTCGAAAAGTAAGGTTGATTGGGGGCGAGCGAACGCATGTTTTGCGAGAAGTTCGGCATATGGAGCGCCATGTCTTCACGCGGCGTGTCTTTGATCCGGTTTTCCATGCGCAAAAGCGAATAGGCGATCACTTCCGGTTCGACGAGCGTGCGCGAGACCCACTGGGGGTTGGTGCCGTGGGCGATGACGAGGTTGAATTCATCCAACAGGATGCCATAGGATCCCCGGCCGGCGAATTCGTTGTTTTTTCTGACGATGTCGTTTAGCAGGGATGAGCGCAGGCGAACACGCAAAACCCCGATGAACCTGCCGTTTTCATCCTTGACGGGTACGGCGATGTAAAAGCCGTGGTCGGGGGAGGTGGGCGAGTAGCGGACGGGAGTGACAAATGGTCTGCCGGTCCGGCGGGTCTGCAGGAAGTAATCGCGATCCGATTTGTCCAGCCCGATGTCGGCTGTGTAGGTATCCACAACGTCAATGCCGTCGCTGTTGAGCAGGGCGTAGGAGCCTATGTTGGTCGAGTCTCGTTGTGCCAGGGTGTTGAAGAGTTCGAGAAGTTCGCTTCGGCTTTTTTCCTGCTGTTGGGGGGTTGCCTGAAGAAAGGCTACAACTTCGGGGAGTTGCGCTTCTGCGGCGATGGTATCCAGGTTGAAGCCGATATAGGTGTCTATTTCCGCCGCAACATGTTTCGCGGCGGAAACGAGCGAGGCGCGCGTTTGCGTGGTAAGTTCGTTTTGGGTTGTAATGGTGGTCAGAATGGCAACCGCCAAAATGGAAACCATGCCTGTGCCCATGGCAAGGATCAGCAGCCTGGTGCGTATCGCATATCTGCTGAATTGCAGGATGGTGGAAAGAATCAGGATCAACGCGAGGATGATCGAAAGGATGGCGGCAATCAATACGTCCTGAGCGAGAGCCGGGACGCGAAAGCCCGTCCAGAAGGTATCCAGAATGATGATGGCAAGTGTGCCTGCCACGCCAACCCCCAGTGAAACCGAGGCTTGTCGTCCTTTGAGCGTTTGTAATGGGATATAGAGCGTGACGGCAATGAGGACAAATGCGGCGGGGAATCCGTATCCCTCGGCTTGGGTGACGGCAAGGAGCAGGCTGGTGAACGTCCCGACTTGAATGAGCCATGAAGCGGCGGCAACTTTTCCCGCAAGGAAAAGCAGGGCGCTGATCAAGGCAATGACCGCCAGTATAAAGGGAAGAAGATTGACGAGCGCGTATTGAAGGTTGGGCGCGTCAAGGAGGGTGTCTATCAAACTTCCGGCAAAGGCGGCAAACACCAGCGCCATCATGGCCGTAATTCCCAGGGCGCGCTTTTCCGGTTTCGACAGGTTTCGATAAAGGTTAAGCATGGTTACGTCCCTTTTCCGTTGCCGCCCAGGGTTTCGAGCGATTGAATTTGCACGACCACTTCCGAGCCGCCCAGCACGCGGCTAAGTTCTTCGGCGGCTGTGCGCAGGATGGAGTCGAACTGGGTCGTCGAGCCAATCTTGCCGGTGATGTCGGCGGTGATGCGCTCGATCTCGGCGCGTCTCTGCGTGGACTTGAGGAGGAGCGACGCCTCCAATGCCAGCGATAACCGATCCGCCACCGCTTCGGCAATATCCACCTCGTCTTGGTCCCATTCGTGTTCGAAGGGGGTGCGGATGTCCATTACCCCAACGACTTCTTCGCGAAGGCGGATGGGGATAGCAAGCGCTGCGTTCCTTCCATTTTCCGCTACGGTTTTCATGTCTTTGACCGCTTTTCTTACCTGGGGAGAAGTCAGCGGACGAACCAGCGGTGCCGCTTCTTCTCCGATTACCCTGACGCCAATCTCCTGCCTTTCGGCTTCGAGGATTTGCCATGCGTCACGCAGATAGGCGCCGGAAACCTGCCGCGCTTTTTCGAGCAATTCCCGCATCGTTTCATAGGTTCGGGCATTTTGGATGGCAATGGCGACCTGGTCTGCCAGTGTGGAGAGGATTTCGATATCCTCCTCACGGAAGGCGTTGGCGGCGGTGCTTTGCACATCCAGTACGCCGATGATTTCATTCGCGCTGCGGATGGGCAGAGCTATTTCGGAACGGGTATTCGGAAGGTCGGGATTGTCGAAGTAGACCGCATCATCCCCCACATCCAGAGCGATGCGGGGCGTGCCTGTCGCGGACACAAATCCCACAATACCGGTCTGCCCGATTTGGAGTTTGTGCCCGCGGGCGAGCATCCGCCTGCCTCCTTCGCTGTTGGCAGCGCGCAGGACCGCATAGGTGCGGCTTTCGTCAATGAGGAAGATCCCGGCGTGATAAAACCCGAACTGCGTGCTGATGAGCGCAGTCAGCCGCGGCAGAAGCGTTTCGAGGCTTTCGTTCACGGTGATGGCGCGCGTCACCTGGGCAATGGCTTCGAACTGTTTTGCGCGCTTTTCGTTGCGCAGGTTGGCGAGTTCGAGCTCCGCTGTGCGGCTGGCAACGCGGTCCTCCAGTGACTGGTTCAATTCCAGCAGTTCCCTGTTGGCAGTCAGTAATTCCTCCTCGCTTTTGTTTGCGCGCGAGATTGCGTCTCTCAGGCTGTTGGTACTGAACAGGATGAGAACCGTGATGATAATGAAAATGAACGTCAGATCGCGCGCGTAGCCGATGACATCCTGTAAAACCGGCGAGATGAAGCCGTTGATTTCGAGAAGCGCCAGCGTCCAAATGACGCCGAGGCTGGATAGGATGACCAGGCTTCCCACGCGCCAATTGATGACGATGCTGGCAAGCAGCCCCAAAGCGATGAAGCCGATGACGATCACGTCTTTCACGCCGTCGGCGGTGTATGCCTGCAGCGCCAGACCCAGCCATCCCAGGGTGATGATGAGAACGCCGCTTGCCCTTAGGTCTTTACGGCGCAGAAGGTAAAGCGCGAAAGCCATCACTAGGATGAGCGCCGTGAGGATTGGCACTGTGTAATTGCGGGTAGTCGCGAGGAGGAACGAGATGAGCGATAGCGAGAGCGCCGCGATTGCCGTCCAGGCAAATCCGTTGATGAACCTTGCCCTGAAGTTATCTTCGTCCTTTTCAAAGACCGGAGGGCTGAAGAATTTTCTGATCATTCGGCCTCCTCTCTCTTGAACTGAATCGCCACCTCTGTGCCGGGCAGGCTGCGATTCAATTCGAGCGCGGCAGTCTTCAGCAGTTCCTCCACTTCGCTTTGCGCGCTGATCTTTGCGGCAATCTCGCCAATGGTCCTTTCCTTTGCGGCGCGTTTCTGGCTTTCGGCAAGCAGCCGGGCATTTTCCATGGCGATGGCGGCGCGTTCGATGATGGCGGCGACGATATCCAGTTCGTCCTTCTCCCATTGGCGATTATCCGGCGCTCGTACGTCCACTGAGCCGATGACTTCGCCGCGCAGTTTGATGGGAAGCGAAAGGACGGCGCCTCGTCCCTTCGCTTTGAGTTGACTCGTTCCGGGCAAGCCTTCGTTTTTCGCCCCCGCCTTTTTGTCGTAGAGCAGGGTGGCTCTGGCTCCGCTATGGCGGACGCCGAGCAGTTTTTGCCTTTTGGTGAACTCCTGCCAGCCGGATTGGACAAACTGGCGCGATAAGGCGCGCGCTTCTGCGAGCGCCTTGTTGGTTTCCTCGTTTTGCCTTGCGTTTTGGATGGCGATGCTCACCTGATCTGCCAGTGTAGTCAGAATGGCAACGTCCTCCTCCGAGAAGGCGTTTGCTTCGGTGCTTTGCACGTCCAACACTCCGACAATTTGATCGCCGCTGCGCAGGGGCAGGGCGATTTCCGAGCGCGTGTTCGGGAGATCGGGGTTGTTGAAGAACACGGCATCGGCTCCGGTGTCCAGGGCGATGCGAGGTTTGCCGGTATTCGAGACGAAGCCGACCATGCCCTGCCCGCCGACTTTGAGGCGGTGACCGCGCGCCAGCATCATCTGCCCTCCTTCACTGTTGGCGGCGCTCAATACGGCGTATTCTCCGGCACGATCGAGCAGAAATACGCCCACATGATAGAAACCGAACTCGCGGCTGATGGCTGTCGTAATTTGGTTGAGCAGGCTGTCGAGATCGAGTGTGGAGCTGATGGTCCGCGCCACCTGGGCGATGGATTGGAACTGTCGGGCGCGCCGTTCGATGTTCGCATTTGCTTCGACGAGCTGGGCGGTGCGTTCTTCGATGTTCTGTTCGAGACCTTCGAATGTGGCTCTCAAGCGCGCGGTCATGGCGTTGAATGCCTGAGCCAGCGTGCCGATTTCGTCTCTTGTTGTGACTTGAGCCTGCGCGCTCAGGTCGCCTTCGAGAATTTGGTTGGCGGTCTCCGTCAGCCGCTGGATGGGCGCGGAAATAACCTGACCGAGACCCAGGCTGACCAGCACCGCCCCAGCCAGCAGGAGGAGCAAAATGACGGCGATGTTTCGAATGGTCACTTGTTGCTGTGCGGCGATCTCGTTGCGGGTTGCGATGACCGGCTGGGTCAATTCTTCCACCGGCACGACCAGACCCAGGCTGAAGGTTCGATTTGCCACAGGCGCATACGTGATGAAGTAGTCCGTTTCGTTGATGCGGGTTGTGACGAGTCCGCTTCCGCCCACCACCATTCTGTTGAGGATTTGTTGAACAGCCTCGGGAACGCTGTCGGAATCCAGCAAGGTTTGTTGCGGCTCCTGCCCAGCCTCCAGAATTTCCGGTTGCATCCCAAAAAACTCATATCCCTCAGGCGGCATGGCGATAATGTGCCCGTCGCTGTCGATCAGGAAGGCATAGCCGGTTTGACCAACGGTGATGGCTTGGATGTTTTCAGCAACGCTCCTGAGACGGAAGTCGGCCGTGATGACGCCATTGAATTCGTCGTCGAAGTAAACCGGAACGGACACCGAAACGATCAGCCCGACACCGGCCGGATCACGCCTTGGGAAGGACCAGCGGGGCTCTTTGTGCGGGTCGAACAGGGGCGTCGCGATCTTGTAGGCGGGCTGTGCTCTGGCGTCGTAATCCGGCGGCACGTTGGCGCTGAACGAAATATTCGGATAATAGATTACAACGCCTCGCCGATCGGTAAAGTAAACTGCATTGAGCTGGCTGTTGCTTGCCAACAGGAAGGGGGTCGAAAAATCCAGATGCACGTTTGTATTCAAATCTTTGACGACTTCCTCGTCCAGGGAGACAAAGGACGGCACGAATACGCTGCTGGGCGAATTGAGGGTGTTTGTGTACTGACCGGCGCTATATCGCAACAGGCGTTCTTCCGCATTCCAATATTCGCCGCTTCCCAGCGCGTCTCGTTGTTTGTGGAGCAGTTCCAATTGGCTGGCGAGACCTTGAATTTGAAAAACCGTTTCGGAAAAGGTGGCGGAGGCAGCTCCGGCTTCATCCTCGACGGTATTGATCAACTGTTCCTGTGCCAGCAGGGTGACGGCATTTTCGATCTGTCCTGAAAGAGTCCCCACCAACCGGGCGGCGCGGGTGAAAGCAAAAATGGACAGGATGGCAAGGGAAATCGTGCCTGTCATCAAAATTCCGGATGTGATCTTGAGGCGGATGTTTCCCCCCAGAAGGCGGGGAAGAAAATAGATGATCGCCGTCAGCCCCGCCAATGCCGCCACGCCCGCGCCAAAGTCCGTTGCGTTGAAATCGGAAACCTCCCGAAAACCGGGATCCCAGATTTCGATGCCGGCGATGCCGATCAATGCCGCCGCAGCGAAAACGGCAGCGCGCACCCTTGCCCGGGGGGGAAACGCCTCCACCAAAAACAAGGCTGAAAAGAGCGCCACCGACAAGCCCGTGACAAGGTAAACCTGTCGCAACATCAGTGTCGCGATGGTTGGAAAGAGAATCACGCCGACCAGGTAGACAACCCAAACCCCCAGCGTCTGGCGTCCGCGGCGGATGAGAACCAGGGCGGCGAGATTTGCAAAGAACATCCCATAGGCGAACGGGAGCAGAACCCCATCGGCGAGTTCCAGCCTCCCGCCCTGTTGAATCACGGCGTAGGAACTGAATGCCGCCAGCGCCAGACCAATCAGCGTAAAGAGACCCGCCAGAAGGGCGCCGGCCTGTGTTTGTCTATCCGCGTTGTTTGTGTTCTGTTCGTTTTGCATAATGCTCATTCTTCGGATGTGTATCGCTGAAACTGGATCAACACCTCGGAGCCGCCCAGTACGCGTTCCAACTCATCCGCCGTGGTTTGCAGGATGTTTTCGAGGCTGAATGCGCTCCCGATCTTCGCCGATGCCGATGAAATTAATTGTTCCTTGGCGGCGCGTCGGCGGGCATCCTGAAAGAGGCGGGCGTTTTCCATGGCTAATGCGGCGCGCTCGGCGACCGCCTCCACGAGGCTGATTTCATCCGCCTGCCATTCTTTGGAGGACTCGTTCGCCTCGACATGCAGAACGCCGATGACTTCGCCGCGCAATTTGACCGGCACCGCCACTGCGGCCCGTCTCACTTTCGACCCGTCAACCTGATTCAATGTTGCATGACCGCTTCTCACCGCCGACAACACCTCCGGTGTGGATAGCGCGTTTTCCAGCAGTTCGATGCGTCCTGCCCGATAACGGAATCCGGCTTGTTCCGCCTGGGTGACTGCGCGTGTCCATTCCGTGCGGGTGAACTCGTTGTACACCTCCTGCACCTGCACCAGCGCCGCGCGGGTTTCGGACAGCAGACGCGTATTTTCGAACGCGATGGATACCTGGTTGGCAAGAGCCGTAAGGATCTGCAAGTCCTCCTGCGAGAACGCGCCGGGCTCCGTGGATTGCACGTCCAATACGCCGATGGTTTCGCCGCGGGAGATGAGGGGCAGGGCGGCTTCGGAGCGGGTATCCGGAAGGTCGGGATTGTTGAAGAACACGGCGTCCGCTCCCACGTCGAGGGCGATGCGAGGCAGTCCGGTTTGAGCGGCAACGCCCACCACGCCGGTCCCCAGTTTGAGGCGATGCCCACGTTCGAGCATCCTCCTGCCGCCTTCGCTGTTGGCAGCCTGAAGGATTGCAAACTGACGGTCGCCGTCCACCAGAAAGATGCCCACGTGATAGAACCCGAAGCGTTCGCTGATCAGACGCGTTACAGCGGGAAAGAGTTCGTTCAGGTCTTTCAGTTGCGCAATGGTTTCTGAAAGCCCGGTGATGGTTTGCAGTTGGGAAGCGCGCTGTGAGATTTGCCGGTTTGCCGTTTCCAGTTCGGCGGTTCGTTCCGTTACGCGTTTTTCGAGAACCTGTGTGAGTTCCTCGAGTTCATGATTGATTCTCCTTGCTTCGTTGAGACGAAGCGCTTCGGTGCCAACCCGGAAATTCGACAGGGCGGAGAGCACCACCCCGATAGTTGTGATGATGCCCGCCGTCGCTCCAAAGTTCGGGGAATATTCCACGCTGTAGTAGTGGGTCAGGAACATGCCGCCGATATTCAAACCGGTCAACAGGAAGACCGCCCAGGGCGACAGGAAGGAAGCGGCAACGATCAGGCTGATCGGCACATAAATCAATACCAGGGTGCCGAAATCCGCTTCATTGCCTTGTTGAACGATCGTGAGGTACGCGGTGGAACTGAAATTGACCGCAAAAAGAAAGACTGCCGCGCGATACCATCTTGTGCGGGATAAGCCGTATGCAACTACCGATATCGTCAGGGAGAGCCCCAGCCCTCCCTGGAACGCCTCTTCGAACCCCAGGCGCGGGATGCGGGCAAACCCGCCGATCAGATTCAGGGCGGCGATGATGAAGAGGAAAGCGGCTGCCAGTTGCGCCTCGCGTCTTTCCCCGATGTCTCGAAGGGAGGCAGGGGGCGCCGTGAGGCGTTGCCATACTTCCTGCTGAAGGGTTTTCCGGGTTTGTGACCGCAGCGGGATCTGATCCTTTATCATGCTGACTCCGGGGAATGTCCAGACGGCGCGGCGCCATCCATGGTTTCTTCGGCGGGCGGGTTCGAGGGATTGACAAGCTGGAAGGTGACCGTGGAACCTTGCAAGTTCTGTCCCAATTCCTCGACCGTATCGCGCAGGATCGAATCCAGTTTGGTGGATGCGCCAAGCTTTGCCGCCAGTTCAGACAGGAAGGTTTCGCGCGCGGCGCGTTTTTGCGCCTCGTTCAGAAGGCGGGCGCTATCCATGGCGAGAGCGACGCGTTCGGCGGTCGACTCGATGATGGCGAGTTCGTCGTCCGTCCAGTGACGTGCTTCGCTGGAGGCCTTCAGTGTGAACCTGCCGATCGTTTGTCCGCGCAGTTGAACCGGCACCGTGATGGCGTCCTTCAGGTCCACTGTGCGGGACGTTTTGCGGAGCGGTTCTGGTTTGATTCCGTCGTAGCGATAACCCTTCGTGCGGATCGTTTCCAGGTATCCCGCCCATGCCTGACCGGTCAATTGGTTGGTTGCCACTTCCGCTTCATGGAGGGCGCGCTGTGCCTGTTCCAGCGAGCGTGCATTTTGAATGGCGACCGAGACCAGATCTGCCAAAATGGAGAGGAGGTCCACGTCGGTCTGTGAAAAGGCGTTGATTTCCCTGGATTGAATGTCCAGCGCGCCGATGACTTCCTGCCCAAACTTGAGGGGCAGGGCGATCTCAGAGCGCGTTTCGGGCAGGTCGGGGTTGTTGAAGTAAGCCGATTCGACTTCCACGTCGAGCGCGATGCGCGCAACGCCTCGCGCCGTGACGTACCCCACGATGCCTTGTTGCCCAACCCGCAGACGATGCCCGCGCGCCAGCAGTCTGGCGCCCCCTTCGCTGTTCGATGCCTGCAACAGGGCATACTCGCCATCCTCATCGAGGAGGAAGATGCCGATGTGGTAATGGCCGAACCGTTCGCTGATGAGGCGGGTTAGTTGATTCAGCAGTTCGTCCAGGTTGCGGATGGTAATGACGGCGCGGGCAATCTCGGCTACGGTTTGTAACTGCTCGGCGCGTTTTTCGGCATTTTGATTGGCGATGATCAGGGCTGTCGTCCGTTCGGTCACACGTAGTTCCAGAGCGGTCTGCGATTCTTTGAGCATTTTTTCCGTCTGAAGGAGTTGCTCGTTTGTACGTAAAAGCGCATTCTGGCGGTATCCGGCAAGCCATGCAAATCCGCCCAGGAAGATGGGGGCGGTATCAATGATCCAAAGCAGTTTGTCTGCCGCCTGCACGGAAAGAAGGCTGGAAAGCGACATGGGAAGCCCCGTTTCCCACACGCGGAAGATCGTTGCGCCGACCGGGAACAACAAGCCGAAGAGCACGCCGAACAAGGCGTACTTTTGTGTCGAGTTCATCGAGATGGTCTGCGGTTGTTTCATACGTCATTCTCGCATGGATGGAGACGGGCGTCAGGTCTCCTGTTCGAGTTCAAAGATTACTTCTGCCGTGCCGCCGATTCTGCGGCCCAGTTCCTCCACAGCCGCTTGCATGATGGTTTCTGTGTCGCTGAGTGCGCCGAGCCTCGAGGAAATTTCTCCGATGGTGCGTTCACGCGAGGCGCGGCGTTGGGCTGAATCGACCAGGCGGGCGTTTTCGAGCGCCAGCGCGGCGCGTTCCGCCGCGGCTTCGAGCAGGGCAAGGTCGTCCTGAGTCCATTTGCGGTTACCGCTTTTGGGCTTTGCCTCGAGATATCCGATGGTTTGTCCTTGCAGGCGGATTGGAACGATGAGTTCTTTCGCGTCTTTTTCCAGCGTCAGCCGTCCGGTTTGAGGCAATACCCTGGTTTTGTCGCGCTTGTCCCTATCTTCCAGCGGCATGGTGTGTTTTCCGTCGAATAGGTATCCTGTGATGACGGCCCGCCGTGCAAAGGCATTCCATTCCTGACGGACGTACTTTCCAAACATCGCCTCGGACTCTCTTAACGCTTTGCGCGCTTGACTGAATAGATGGGCGTTCTCGATGGCGATGGCAACTTGATCTGCAAGGGTGGCAAGCGCGCCAATGTCCTCGGCGGTGAATGCATTCGGTTGGGTACTTTGCACATCCAATGCGCCGATGACGCGCCTGCCAACGCGAAGAGGAAGCGCCATTTCGGAGCGGGTATCGGGGAGGTCGGGGTTGTTGAAGAAGACGGAATCGGTTCCCACGTCTGAGGCGAGGCGCGGTTCACCGCGCGAAGTTGCAAACCCCACAATGCTTTTTTCATCCAGTTTGAGTTGGTGTTTACGGTTGAGCATCCGCCAGCCGCCCTGGCTGTTTGCCGCGCGGAGCACCGCATGTTCGCCGGTCTCATCGAGAAGAAAGATGCCTACATGGTAGAAGCCGAAGCGCTCGCTGACCAGTCTGGTGATTTCCGGAAGGAGCGCATCGAGGTCTTGTACGGAGGCGATGGCTCGGGCAACGCTTGAAACCGCCTGCAATTGGGAGGCGCGTTTTTCGAGTGCCGCGGTGCGCTCCTGTACGCGGATTTCCAGCGCATCGCGCAAAGCGGTCAGTTCCCTGTTGTTTGCTTCGAGCCGCTTCCTGGAAGCGGATGCGGCATCCAGCGCCTGTCTGAGGCTGAGGGAGGAAAGGTAAAACCCGAGACTGGCGAGAACAAAGACGATCGAATTGGATATCCAGTTCGAAAGCGGGTTGGTGGCTTGTGAAAAGGCGGGTTTAAACCAGCCTTGCATCTGCGATAGTGTGGCAAGCAGTGTGATCAGGATGATGATGCCGAGCAGAATCAGGATTGCGCGCGGTCTCAGCAACAGGGTTGTAAACGCGATGACGATGATCAGTCCCAGCAGTGCGCCTGTGCTGCGAATATCGCTGAAAAGATAGGAGCCGAAGATGGCGACACCAATGACCACCAGGAAGATGTTGGCTGCGGCGGCGACATACCCGCGCCTGAGCAGGATATAGGCGGCGGATTGAAAAAGGAGGAAGGGGATGAGCAGGATCAATAACGGCAGGCGGTTATCTGGGGTCGTAAACGCAAACAACAGCGGCGCGACAAGCGCCGTGATCGCGATGACGAATACGAGGATTGAATTCAGAAGACCTGCAATCCGGTTTTTTTCCTCGTCTTCGAATACAGGGGGGGGCGTGAACCTTTTGAATGTGTTCATCCTGGGATCTTTCCGTTTTCGCGCCTATAGTTCGCCCGAGATCTGGATACTGACTTCGGAGTCGCCCAGGGACTTGCCGATTTCCTCGACCGTGGTGCGAAGGATCGCATCGAATTCTCCGGCTGCGCTAATGGCGGAGGTCACGTGTGAAATTGCCTGCTCACGATCGGCGCGCAGGCGGGCTTCCTCGAAGAGACGCGCGCTTTCGAGCGATGCGGCAAGACGTTCGACTGCCTGTTCGAGAGCGGCGATGGTCTGCGCGCGATAACCTTCCTTGAGTTTGACCGTGACGACGCCGATGGGCTGGCCGCGTAATTTGATTGGAATGGCGGCTTGGGTCTGGTTCGATCTTTCCCGTCCATCGCCGGTTCGCAGGGTCATCTTTCCGGTTTGCATGACTTCTTCACCCAATTCAGGCGCGGTGTTTATGGGCTGAATGCGGACGTTGTCGAAACGGTAACCGGCATTTTTGAGTAGTCCGCTTTCCGCGAGGGATTTCCACGCTTCGCGGGTGACGCGGCCGTATGCCTGTTGGAGTTCTTTCAGGCGGTCTTCTGCTTGTTGGAACAAACGGGTGCGTTCAATGGCGATTGCCAATTGGTCGGCGAGAATGCGCATGATGTTCATGTCTTCATCGGTGAACACCTGCGATTGCCCGCTTTGCACGTTGAGGATTCCGACGGTGCGATTTTCGACTTTGAGCGGCAGCGCCATTTCGGACCGAGCGTTCGGCAGGAATGGATTTGTAGCGTCTGCCGCGTCGGGTCGGCTTTCGAGAGAGACTTGAGGTTCTCCGGTAGCGGCAGCGCGCCCCACGAGATTTGTCTCTCCCACGCCTATCTTGTAGCCGTTCGCGATCATTTGCCTGCCCGCCTCGGTGGAAGAAGCGGTCAATACAGCGTATTCATGGTTGTTATCCAGCAGGAAAATGCCGGTCTGGTAAAACCCGAATCTTTCCTGGATCAGTTGCGCGCCGCGTTCCAGCAGGTCCGACACATCCCTGGCGGTTGCGGCGTCTCTGGCGATTTCCGCCACAACCCGCAAACGAAGGGATTGGTTCTCTAATTGTCGTGTGCGCTCCTCGACGCGTTGTTCGAGAGCGCTTTTGGCTTCTTCGAGATTTTGGTTGATTTTCAAAACTTCCTTCACTCGGTCGCGTTCCACGTTGTCGCGGTATTTCATGGAGGTCAACACCAACGTGCCCAGCGGGATGAAGACAGCGAGGTCGAAGCCTGCGTTTGCATAGCCGGGGTGGATAAGATGCAGGAAGCCAATTGCGGCGTTGCAGAACACGACATAGAAGACCATATATCTGAACGGGAAACTGAGACCCGCAAATACGAACGCAATGACCATGTACACATACAGCGAGTAGGAGAGCGATGCCGCGCCGGAAAAATTTGCGAAGCCGGAAACCGTTAACAGCCATACGATCAAATACCCGCCGTTGCGATAGCGCGGTCTGCGTGCCAGGCTGTAACCGACGACGCAAGAAGCGGCAAGGGCGATCAGAATAAGCGTTGACCGTATATCGCCTTCGGTCATATACGCCGCAAGGGCGCCGATGATGTGGGTTCCAGCCAGGATCAAGGCGATGACGGCAATCAGACGCGCCTGGCGTCGTTGACCGATATCGGTCACCGAGAGATGCGGTTCGAAGAGCCTTTGCCAAAGTCCGCCCGGCTCAAGTTCGGCTGTGGGGTTTGTCAATCCGGTTTTCATTTGTCTTCTTCCATTTCGTTTCAGCCGAGGGGTCGTCGTGTACGTTTTCTTTGCGGCGCCTGTTCGGGAATTTCGCCGACATAGACGGATACCTCCGCAACATCGGCCACCTGGCCCAATTCGCGAGCGGCTGTTTGAAGCAAGATGTCAATATCCGTGGATTGGCTGAAGCGCGCCGCCAATTCACCGATCAGTTCCTCCTGCTGTGCTCGTAGAGTGGCGTCCTCCACCAGGCGGATATTGTCCACTGCCAATCCCGTTTGATAAGCCACTTCGTTTATCAATTCGATGTCAATGTCACTCAAGGGTTGGTTGCCTTTTCGGGCGATTGAAATCGTACCGATTTTTTGTCCGCGCAGGGTGATGGGGATTTTTACGGCCTGATCCGTTGTTTCGGATGTCTTGCCGGCTTGGAGTCCAAGCGGCGTGTAGGTGTATGTAAATTCGCCCTCCCGGACTTTTTGACTCCACGATTCTCGCGTGCGGACGGCCGTCAACGCTTCAACCTGATTGAGCGCCGCCTGTGTATCCTCCAATAAGCGCGCGTTTTCGATGGCGGCCGCCAGTTGGTCGCTGAGGACTTGCAGGACGTCAATTTCATCCAGGCTGAATGCATGCGGCTGGTCGGATTGAATATCGAGTACCCCCAGCGTCTTATCTCGAATGACCAGGGGGATGGCGACCTCGGAACGGGTCATGGGGAGGTCGGGGTTGTTGAAGTAGACGGCATCGGCGCCAACGTCCAGGGCGATGCGGGGTTTTTTCTCCGCGGCAACAAACCCAACGATTCCTTGCGAGCCTACTTTGAGCGAGTATCCCTTTTCGATCATCCTTTTGCCGCCCTCTGAGGATGCCGAGACCAGCACCACTTCCGTTCCCGTTTCGTTCATGAGGAAAATGCCGGTATGATAAAAACCGAACTGATCTGTTATCAGGTTCGCGACTGCTTTCAAGACTGTATCGAGGTTCTGAATTTCTGCGGTCTGACGGGCGATATAGGATGCGGCGCGCAGTTGTTCGGTTTTTCTGATCAGCCCGGCAGTTCGTTCCTCGACGCGTTTCTCGAGATCCGCCCTGGTTTTCGAGAGAGACGCCATTGCAGATTGGAATTGATCCGCCACCGTTCTGAATTCCGACTTCAAGAGGTTGAGCGCCCATAACAGGACAATCCCCACGACGAAGTAATCCACCGCGTAGGAGAACCAGTCCAGCGTTGTGGTTTCGGGAATTTTTGCTGATGCGAGGGGGAGATATCCCAGCGTGTTCAGCGCGCCAATAAGGACGAGAGTGGCAAAATTGATTGCGAACACCGGACGATCCATTCGTTCGTCGAACAGGAGCGATGCAAATATGGAGGCGGCAAGCAGATATGCCACACCCGCAGACCACGGACCGAATTGCAAAACGCTGTATGCGCCAATTAAATAACAGACCAGGATCAACGTTCCCGCTCTCAAGACATACGGCATGGGTGCGAAGGTCATGATCAGCAGTGAGGCATAAATGAGGGAAAAGGCGATTACCTCCGCAATCCCAAACTGAGGCGCGTTTGTTATGAACGCGAGCAGACCGAAGCCGGACGCCAGCCGTAACACTGCGGACAGGAATTTTGCCTGCCAGCGATCGTATTGGAACAGCGCGTGTCCGGCTTGATCGAGGAAATCGTTGTCAGGCAGAGTCATGTTCGTCGTCCAGGTTTAATTCGATTGTGGCGTTGGAAGCGTCCAACCGTCTGCCTAATTCCTTGATGACGGTTTGGAGGATGCTGTCAATGGACGCGGCTGCCCAGATTTTCGAGTTGATTTCTGCCAGCGCGCGCTCTCTTGTGGCAACCTGGCGGCTTTCAGAAACCAGGCGGGCATTTTCGAGTGCAATGGCGGCTTGGGCGGCAACGGCATCCACAAGGCTTTGTTGTTCGGGTGTCCATTCCTCGCGCGCTTCCAGGATCACCTTTCCGATGGTTTGATCGCGAAGTTGGATGGGCGTTTCCATGACCTGGCTTGCGCCTTCGATGGGTTCGCCAATTCCGTATTCCAGCGTTTCGTTGAATGAGCGTAGACCGCTCCAGCCCTCCAGCAGGTATTGTTTTTGAATGGAACGCAATTCGTTGATGCTTTGCTGTGCCTCCTGGAACAGACGCGCATTTTCGAGGGCGATGGAGACCTGGTTCGCCATATTCTGCATGGTTTCGATCAAATCCACGTTGAAATCGGAGGCTTTTGTGGATTGCACATCCAGCGCGCCAAGGACTCGGTCTCCTGCAATCAGCGGAAGGGCGATTTCGGAGCGGGTATAGGGCAGGAGCGGGTTTTCAAACCGCAGTTTTTCCTCTGCGGTGTTTTGCGCAATGCGAGGCGACCGTTCGCGAATACAGGTGCCAACCATGCTCCTGCCGGCGATTTCGAGGCGGTGCCGGTTTTGTTTGAGGATATTGCCCGCCTGACCGGTTGCTTCCTTCAGTTCCGCCCACTTTCCGCTCGAATCGATCAGGTAGATCGCGGCATAGTAGTAATCGAACTGTTCGGTGATGAGGTTGACGACCTTTTCCAAAAGCCGGTCTGGGTCGAGAATGGAGGAGGCCACTCTTCCAACTTCGATGGTGGCGGTAAGTTGTCTGGTTCGTTCCTTAACCTGTTGTTCCAAAGTGGCTTGCAGGTTTTCGAGTCGGGTCACCATGCGGTTGAAGTTGATTGCCACCGTGGCGAGTTCGTCGGTTGCGGTTACGGGCAGGCGTTGTTTTAGATCGCCCTGCTCGATCTTTTGAAAGGTTTGAAGCCATTCGTTGACCGGATCGGAGATGGAACGGGTTGCCAGGTACGCAAACCCCACGCCAAGCGTGATCGTCAAGGCGCTCAATAGGATGGATTGAACCTGCAGATCGCGGAAGATCTGGGAGGAAGCGATTTCCGTGTAGAGAATGCGTATGGTTTGCTGGAAACCAATCGGCGCGATCAGCGCCAGCCCTATGACGATGAGTCCCAGTATCAAAATCTGGAATTTGAAACCAATCAACACGCCGGTTCGCCCTTCGAGTTGTGTCTCGAAACTGGCGGGAAGCAGGATCAGCCTTGCCGGAAGGGTGAGACGTTCGATCAGTAGCAGGGAAAATATGGTGGCGCCCAGTACGGATGCCAATCCGCCAAGCAGAATGTAAATAGGAATCGGAGAATCGATTGAGTTTGGCTGAAAAACGGATGAGATGACGTTTCCTTTCGAGGAGGCTATCAGGGCAGGCGGAAGAACGAGGATCGCAAAATTGCCGGCAAAGGAAATTGCGCCATATACGGTTGTAAAATTTGTGAGTTCTTTCCAGGCGGCGAATTCGCTTTGGGCATCAGGTCGAAGGACGCCTTGTTTCCATTCGCTCAATCGTTTTCTCGTCGCGGAGGTGATTTGCCAGCCGATGACGACCAGCAGAACCTGGCTGAATATCACCAAGGCTGGAACAAGCCGTGAAAACAGCCGAACCAAGTCTGCATCCGGTTCGATGTTTAAGTTCATGGAAACCAACCCGGGAATGGCTCCGATCATGCCTGTCATCTGGCTGGCGACGATGACAAGAATGATGTACCCTCCCCCGAGACGTTTCAAGGCTGTCTCAAGAAACCGTTTCATTGCCTGCCTTTGCTTGTGTCTGCCCGTTGTTCGAACCGAGTTTTACGTGAGCCCGGCTGGCGCCCGTCACCCTTGTCAGTTCGCTGACGGTGGTTGTGAGGATGGTTTGCAGGTCGGTGGTGCGGCGAATCTTGTCGGTGATTTCGAATAACAGGCGCTCGCGTTCTGCCTGGGCGCGGATTTGCTCCAGCAGCCTGGCATTTGCAATGATCGCAGCGAGACTGCCGCCCAGCGTGCCGAGCAGTTCCTCGTCGCTTTCGGTATAGGCGTTGAGTTGTTCGCTTTCCACATTTAACACCCCAAGCAGTTCACTGCGGTATATCATGGGGATGGCAAGTTCCGATTTTGTGTTGACGCTCCCTTCGACGTATCGGGTGTCTTCTTGAACGTTGTTGACGCGCAGTGTCCTGCGGTGCGCGGCCGCCCAACCGGTGATGCCGGTTCCGATCGGAACCTTCAGGTCGTAAATCTCGGGCGAGTATCCGACTGCGGCTTTGACCTCCAGCATCTTCTTTTCACGATCTGCCAGCAGGATGGTTACGCGGTCTCCGCCCAGTGTGACTTGAAGTCCGTTCACGGCGGAAGCGAGCGCTTCGTCGAGGGTTGTCCCTGATGCGGCTGTTGTGGTGATGTGATGCAGCAGGCGATGTTGCGCAAGATGTTCCTGCGTTTCGGCAAACAGTTCCGTGTTGACTACCGCGATTCCCAATTGGTCAGCCAGAATCTGAAGCGTGCGCAAGTTTTCTTGTGCGAAAGCGTAGGGACTTTTGCTTTGCACGTCCAATACGCCGACAATGCGGTCGCCCACGCGGAGGGGCAGGGCGGCCTCCGCGCGCGTTTCGGGGAGCAGGGGGTTGGGATAATATGTGGCATCGCGGGTGGTATCGTTGACGACCAGCATCTCCCCTTTGCCAGCCACATATCCGACAATGGACTTCGACCCGATCCCTAGTTTGAATCCCGTTCGCTTCAATTGCGCGCCTGCGTCTCCGGTTGCCTCTCGTATCGTCACGTATTCTCCCGTCGGGTCTTTGAGAAACACACTGGCGTGGTAGAAATCGAATCGGGAACGAATCAGGTTCACCGCCTTCTCGAGGAGTTCGTCCAGGTTGAGTGAACTGCTGATGTCGCGGGCGATTTCAGCCGCCGTTTCAAACTGCAGAGCGGTCTGCCTGCTTTCGTTCAGGACGCGGATATTGTTGATTGCGCCGGAAACCTGATTGGCTACGGAGATCATGAAACGAAGGTCGTCCTCGTTGAAACTGTGTTCGTTTTCGAGGTCCTGAACAATGAGCGCGCCGATGGCTTCGCCCTGCGCCAAGAGCGGTACGCCCATCCACGAACGGGCAGGTTTCCCTGAGACCTTGGCGCCCATGGCAAGCGCGCGATTCATGGTGTCGTCCACGAGCATCAGAGGTTCGCGCGTGCGAATTAAGATGGACGTCAATCCTTCGCCCAGCGGGAACGCTTCGAGTGTGGACAGTTTGCCGTCCTCGAACAGGAAGGGGATGCGGATGGAATTCGTCTTTTTATCGTAAAGCGCGATGACAAACCCGTATTCGCCAATCACATTGCGAACCTGTTCGTAGATGGTGGTGTAGAAGGATTGCAACTCGTTGACGGAAGCCGCATTCGATGCCAGCGCGTTCAACGCTTGAACCTCGATGGAACGGCGGTCGTTCGGCGGCTCGGTGGAAGATGCTTTGGGTGTAATCGAGTTTGCCGTCAACCGAATGGTTCGATTGAATGCGTTGATCACATCATCATCCAATTGTTGCCCCTCGCGCGCGCCAATTAAAACAACGCCGCGCAGTTGACCGTCCTGGAGAATGGGTACATACGCGGCTCTATCGCAACCCAGTTGTTTGGGGTACGCCAGCAGGGGTGGCGGGATGGTGGATTGTCCTTTCAGGTTGATGGTCACCGGTCCATCCCGTAGAAACGACTCCATGTCTTCTCGCAGCAATTCCGCCCCGCGCGGGATGGTAACCTGCGCGTCGCGACTTTGCGGGTCGGAAAATTGCGTGAGTTGCAAGCGATTACCGACAGCAGTAAAGAATACTGTTACAAAGAATGGAGAACCGGATTCGTCCGTCTGGTTGACTGTCATCTTTCAGGTATTTTAGTTGTATTCCCAAACCGGTTCGCCCGCAAGGATGCGGCGAATTTGATCGGGAAAACGATCGGGGTCAAGCGGCTTGCCCAGAAAGCCGTCGAAACCCGATTCCTGTGCCTTTGTCATCTGATCCTGGCTGGCTTCGGCCGTGACGGCAATGATGGGAATGTTCTTGAGCCGTTCCGAAGCCCTGATCTTTTTCAGGGCGCCGTATCCGTCTTCGTAGGGCAGGCGAATGTCCATGAGAATCAGGTCTAGACGCTGTAACGTGTCAGCGTATTCCACCACTTCGTAACCGGAAGTCTTCCATTCGCAATGGATGCCCAGGTACCCCAGCATGCGTGCAATCAATACGAAATTGGCGACATTGTCTTCCACTACCAGGACCGTTGCGTCCTTGGGGATGTTGGGTTTCTTGATGGGCTGGGTGTCAAGGATATTTTCAGGCATTTGCGCTCCTTGGGAGGAATTTTTCGATCTCCCGCAGTAGTTCGTCGAAATCTATCGGTTTCTGAATGTACCCATCGCACCCTGCTTCGAGGGTCTTTTCCCTGTCGCCGCGCATGACGTTCGCTGTCAACGCAAGGACGGGGACTCGTTCGAACCCGGGTGTTGTCTTGATCTTGGCGGTGAGCGTGTAACCATCCATATCCGGCATGTTGATGTCCATCAGAATAAGGTCGGGCTTGGCGGTTTTCAACAATTCGAGCGCTTCGGCAGCATTCGTTGCTTCCAATAAACCATAGTCTTCTGAGAGCAAAATACGCCGGACGAGCAAACGATTATCCGGGTTGTCCTCTACGTAAAGGATTTTACCTTTTTCTTCGGTTAGCGACATCTCGAGGAACCTCCGTCTCAATTCTAATACGACCCAAACTGGGGGACATAACAGACACCTTACAATTGCAAAAGACAAATGCCGAGAGAGTCTCTCCTCGGCATTTTGAGCGGGTGATGGGACTCGAACCCACGATATCATGCTTGGGAAGCATGCGTTCTACCACTGAACTACACCCGCATATGGATGAATGAGATTATAGCGACCCGTCAAGGGGATGTCAAGAAATCGCCCTGAGGCGCCCTGGTCTTTCCGGCAAAAACCGTAAGACAGATTTTCTTGTTTGCCGCGGGTTATTGCACGTTCGCGTTTTTGGTTTTCTTGCAAAGATTCGTGGCGCGCCCAATCCCGGTTCGATCGTCGTCAGATGCTGTAAAATAAGAAGGAGGAAATCCGCTTTTTCAATCCGTCAGTACCAAGGAGGAGCAATCATGTCCGACCAGAAACTTCGCGAACTCCTTCGACAGCTTCACGACGAGCTCGAAAGGACCAAGTCGTTAGACCCCAAGGGGCTTGAGTTGTTGAGTCAGATCAACGCGGACATTCGAAAACTTCTCGACCCCGATCAGGAAAACCCGAAAACGCTTATGGATAGGCTGCAAAGCGCCATTGACCATTTCGAGGTCGAGCATCCCGCCGTCACCGCCGCACTGTCCCAGATCCTGAACGCCTTAAGCAATGCGGGGATCTGAATTCCCGCACCTGAATCGAAAGCGGCAAACCGCGCTCTCGCATTTTCAAGCGGCATGAATGTCCGGGTTACGGCAAACTGCGCGACATCCGTTACGGGTTGAGGGGTGTGGCAGTGGCAGTTGGCGTTTCCGGGGTTGCAGTTGCCGTTGAGGCGGGAGGCGCGCTTGTATTTGTTGGGGTGGCTTTTGTGGGTGTGAGCGTTGCGCCGCCAACAATGATCAGCACATACACCTCGTCTCCGAAGTATGTCCCGCCGGCAGTTTGCATGCGCCAGTTGCCGCGCACCGATCCTGTTTTGTTGATCGGAGCGATCATGGCGATGGAGATGTCAACTTCAGCGTTTGCCGCTACCGAAGACGGAAGGGTGTAGGTCGCGCCATTCATCTGATCACCGCCCACGAACGCGAATTTGAAACCGGCGTCCCACGCGCAGGTCCCGACATTTTTTACCTTCCATGTCTTGGTGAAGGATTGTCCCGGCGCCATTTGCGTATTGTCTGGCACTGTTACGTCGCTGATAAAGCGAAGTTGGTAGCATGAGGCGGTTGGCGATGCTGCGGCGGCTGGAAACGTTGCCGCTGGAAGGGTGATGATCGGGCTGGTGGCAAGCGGCTCAAAGGTGGGGAGCATCGTCGGCGTGGAGGGAGGCGTTTGGGTTGGCGCGGCAAATGCAGTCTGGGTCAGAGCCGCCGAAAATGTTCCGATTGCCTGGGTTTGAATGAGATTCGCGTCCAGGGTGGGTGTGGCATCCGCTTCTCCGCTTCCGCAGGCGGTCAGGGTGAACATGCCGATAAGCAGAATGGACAGAACTTTTCGAGTCATTATTCTCCTTTCGAAAATTGTATTTTACACGGTTCCATCCGACTCTTAACGAACGATTCCCCTGCGCAGTTCCAACGATCCCCATGCTATAATCTGCCCGATGATTTATCTTGATTACTCCGCCACAACGCCGGTGGACTCGCGTGTGCTCGACGCGATGCTTCCCTATTTTACGGAGTTCTTCGGCAATCCATCGTCCGTTCACCGTTATGGGCAGCGAGCCGAGTTCGCTGTGGAAACCGCGCGCGAAACGACTGCGCGCATGTTGAATTGCCAGCCCGGCGAGATTATTTTCACCTCCTGCGGTTCGGAATCGGACAACCTTGCCCTTCGCGGCGCGGCATATGCCATGCGCGAAAAGACCGGTGCGAATTGGATTCTTGCCTCGCGTGCGGAACATCCCGCCGTGACGAAAACCCTGTATCATCTCGAAAAATATGAGGGTTTTCGAATCGAGTGGCTGGAGGTGGACGGTCATGGCATGGTTTCGCCGGAAACCGTTTCGAAGGCGATCTGCGATAACACCGCGGTGGTCTCTGTCATGTATGCCAACAATGAAATTGGAACAATCAACCCGATTCGCGACATCGCCGAAGCCTGCCGCTCCCGGGGAGTCCTTTTCCACACCGACGCGGTGCAGGCGGCGGCGTATCTGCCGGTTGACGTTCAGGAACTGGGCGTGGACATGATGTCGCTTGGCGCGCACAAGTTCTATGGACCCAAGGGTGTGGGCGCGCTCTACGTCCGCCGGGGAACGCCTTTATTTCCGCATCTCACGGGCGGCGGGCAGGAGTTCGGTTTGCGCGCCGGCACTCAAAATGTATCGTACATTGTCGGTTTTGCTGAAGCGCTGCGGTTGACCGGCGTGGAACGCGAAAAGCGGACGGCGCAGGTGGCGCCATTGCGCGATCAAATCATCGGTACCGTGCTTGAAGTCATTCCCAAAGCGCGTCTGACGGGACATCCGGTTGCCCGGCTCCCGCATCACGCCAGTTTTGTCTTCGAGCATGTGGACGGCAATGTATTGCTTACTCTGCTCGATGCGGCTGGTTTTGCCTGTTCCTCCGGTTCCGCCTGCAAGACAGGCACCCCCGAACCTAGCGAAGTCATGAATGCCATTGGGCTTCCGCGCGCGTGGGGTTTGGGTTCATTGCGGGTGACCCTGGGGAGCGGGACAACGAGCGAGCATATCGAGTCGTTCCTTTCCCTTCTCCCTGAATTGGTCGAGAAAGCCCGCCGGTTGAAATAACCCATGACCGCCTGTTTTCGGTATTCTTCTTCATGTCAGGTATCCCGGCGCCGCGAGATTTACTCTTATGCCTAAAGTAGTGGTCGCCATGTCGGGAGGCGTTGATTCCTCCGTTGCCGCCGCCCTGCTCAAAGAGCAGGGCTATGATGTCGCCGGGATGATGCTCAGGTTATGGAGCGAACCGGGCAAGGCGGATTCCAATCGCTGTTGTACGCCCGACGCGATGGCGCAGGCGCGCAGGGTGGCGGGGATACTGGATATTCCGTTTTATGTTGTTGACGCCAAAGATGTCTTTCGCGAGACCGTCGTGGAATACTTCCTCGAAGGGTATGCGCGCGGTGAGACCCCAAACCCGTGTCTGATCTGCAATCGTAAGATTCGCTGGACGTTCCTTCTCGAGCATGCCCTGGCGCTGGGCGCGGAGTTCATGGCAACCGGTCACTACGCTCGCCTTCGGAGGGAGGCAGACGGGTTTCGCTTGTTGCGCGCTGCGGATCGAAACAAGGACCAATCCTACGTTCTGCATGTGATGGGTCAGCATCAATTGAAACATGCTTTATTTCCGGTGGGGGACTATCTCAAGCCCGAGATTCGCCGTATTGCCGAAGCGCGCGGGCTTCCCACCGCCTCACGCAGGGATTCGCAGGATTTATGTTTTCTTGCAGGGGAGGATTATCGTAACTTTTTGCGCCGCAACGCGGCAGCGATGTTCAAGCCCGGTCAAATCGTCACGCGCACTGGAAAGATCTTGGGCGAGCATGGCGGGCTTGCCAATTACACCATTGGTCAGCGAAAAGGGTTGGGCGTCGCTTCTCCCGTACCCTTGTATGTGATCGAGAAGAATGCGGTGAACAACACGCTTGTTGTGGGCGTTCGGGATGAACTTGGTTCGACCGGATTGATTGCGCGCGAGGTCAATTGGGTGAGCGGAGAGGTCCCACCTGCACCTTTTCGCGCGGAGGTGAAAATTCGCTATACGGCGCAAGATGCGAATGCGTGGGTGACGCCAATGGGTGAGAATCAGGCGCAGGTCCGGTTCGACGCGCCTCAACGCGATATCACGACGGGTCAGGCCGCGGTCTTCTATCAGGGCGATTTATTGATTGGCGGAGGGCTTATCTGCCCGTGAGTTAATGGGAATGGTCGTCCTGGAGTAAAACCAATATGAAAAAAGATGAGGAGTTGTCATGTCGTATCGTGTCGAGTCTTTGATGTCTGCAAGGTTGTTTGTGGTGCCTCAACATGCCCGGGAGAAGGTGTATTTTCTCAGCAACATGTCGGGGCATTTGAGTTTGTATTCCATGTCGTTTGGCGGAAGCGTTCCCGCGCCTCTGCTGCCTCCGTATATCGCTTTACAGAACCCGCACTTGATCGGCGGAAAATCGTTTTATGCGTTCGAGAAGCTCGGGCAGATTTTGGTGATGATTGACCGGGATGGCGACGAAAATTACCAGCCGATGCTGGTCCCTTTGGGGGGCGGTTTTCCGGAGCCGGCTTTCGCCAATTTCTTCGCTTCGTACCGCGTGCATCTGGGCGAATGCGACGGCGGAAAAGGTATTGTCTATCTCGCCGCCGAGCGGCGCGATCAGCCTCTGGTCGAAACCTATCGCGGCGATCTGCGATCGGGCAAACTCGTCAAAATTGCGGAAAGTCCGTTTGGATTCGGGGTGTTCGATCACAGCAAGGATCATGCCAAACTTCTGCTCGGAACGGGCTACACCGTGGGCGACAGCGTATTGTATTTGTGGCAGGACGGGAAAAAGATTTTGCTGTACGGTAAAGCGTTGGAAGACCGCGCGGAGGGAGAAACCGTTGCGCTCAACGGACTGAGGTCTGCCGTGTTTTCACCGGGGGGTAGGGGGGTGATTGTGACCTCGTCGGTGTTCGAGGATACCTTTAGCCTCGGTTACATTCATCTGTCCAAACCGGGCGTGTTGGAACCTGTGAAGTTGAAGGGCGTCAGGCACCAGGGCGCGGGCGAGATGGAAGCCGTGGAGCGCCTGTATAAGGATCATTATCTTGTCATGTTCAATATTGACGGATGTTCATGGGTTTATGAAGGCGTTTTCGATGAAAAGAAGAGGAGCATGACATTGATACATGTCCTGGTTGGCGAACAACCGCTCGATGGCGGCATGCTCGAACGGATACACTATAACGGCGTTGAAGACACTTTTACCTTCTCTTTTTCGACAGCGGTGTCGCCGACTCAACTCTACACTGTTGCCGGCAAAAAAAGGAAGAGGTTAATTCGTCATACGGATGAAAGGATCCTGGGGATTCCCGATGGACTGCTCTCCAAAGGGGAAGACGCCTCGTTCATTTCTCACGATGGTTTGCGTGTTTCAGCCCGGCTTTATCTCCCCTCGGAGCGACTCGGCTACAAAGGCTCGCGCCCGGTTGTCTATTACATTCACGGCGGACCGCAGGGACAGGAACGCCCCGACTTTGCCTGGTTCTCGATGCCGTTGATTCAGTTCCTGACACTGCGCGGCTTTGCGGTATTCGTCCCGAACGTGCGCGGCTCCACGGGGTACGGTCTCTCCTACACCAAACGTGTGGATCGAGATTGGGGCGGGCAGGATCGCCTCGATCATGTTCACGCGATGACAAAGGTGTTGCCGAAGGATAAACGCCTCGACGTGAAACGTGCCGCGGTGGTGGGTCGCTCGTACGGCGGTTACATGACTCTCATGCAGGCGGGTCTCCATCCCGAACTATGGAAAGCCTCCTGTGATATGTTCGGTCCGTATGACCTTGTGACCTTTTCCGCGCGTATTCCCGAAACCTGGAAACCGTATTTCAAAATGGCGATCGGTGATCCTGAGAAGCCGGAGGAGCGCGCCGACTTGATCCAGCGTTCGCCCAAAACCCACATCCACAACATGACGGCGCCGATGCTTGTCATTCAGGGACGCAATGATCCGCGTGTGGTCGCCGCCGAATCGGAGGATCTTGTCCGTGAATTGAGGGAGCAGGGCAAAGACATCGAACTTTTGGTTTTCGAAGATGAAGGTCATGATGTGTTGAAATACGAAAATCGGGTGAACTGCTATAACGCCATTGCCGATTTCTTTGCGAAACATTTGAATCCGTGACTGGCGGAAAACTGCCGGTGAGTTTTCATGACGTTACCCGCCCTGCTCTTTGCGCTTCTCGTCGCGTCTCTTTACGGCGCGTTGTACCATTTGTTGCGCGGCGGAGATTTCTGGCACCTGCTTTTCTGCCTGGCATCGAGCCTGTTGGGGTTCGCGGTGGGTCATTGGTTTGGCTCGTGGCGCGGCTGGGTTGTCCTCCCGATCGGCGCGTTGAATTTGGGATTGTCCACGATCGGGAGTCTGCTTTTTCTTCTGATGGGCGATTGGCTCAGCCGCGTCGAGCCCAAGCAGTAAACACGATATAATCCATCCCCGTTGTAACAACCGGGATTATCAGAAAGCGAGAATTGATTTGAACGACCGAAAACGTAACCTTACGGATTATTTTTGGATTGGTGCGCGCGGATTTGCAATGGGCGTGGCAGATGTGGTGCCTGGCGTTTCGGGCGGGACGATGGCGTTCATCCTTGGCATTTATGATGAGCTGATCGAAGCAATCCATGCCGTAAATGCGCGATTCCTTGCAAATCTGCTCACCCTCAAGTGGCGTACCGCGCTCGAGTCCTTTCCCTGGAGATTTCTCCTGTCGCTGGCGCTGGGCATTCTGAGCGCGGTCCTGGCGCTGGCGAATGTCCTGCATTGGGCGCTGGAGAATCATCCGGTCTACATCTGGGCGTTTTTCTTCGGTTTGATCCTTGCTTCGATTGTCGCCGTGCGCCGGCGGGTGCGCCGCTGGAGCGTTGTCAACCTCCTTGCGGCAATCGCGGCGGCGGTGGGAGCCTTCGTTCTGGTTGAGCTTTCGCCATCGGAGACGCCGCATACGCCGCTCCTGCTCTTTCTGAGCGGCGCGGTGGCCATTTGCGCCATGATTTTGCCGGGGATTTCTGGAGCGTTCATCCTCGTCCTTTTGGGAAAGTATTCCTACATCCTTTTTGCCGTGAAACATTTCGATATTTTGACCATTGCCCTGGTGGGACTGGGCGCAGTGATGGGACTTCTTACATTCGTCCGTTTACTGCGCTGGATGCTGTACCGCAATCACGACTTGCTCGTGGCGATTCTGACCGGTTTCATGATCGGTTCCTTGCGCAAGGTCTGGCCCTGGAAAACCGTCGAAAGCGCGGGTGAATTGCTGGCGCGTGAGACGAACTTCCTTCCTTCGGCGTTTGGCGCTGAAGAATTCTTTGCTATGGTGTTGATGGCTGCCGGCGTCAGCCTGGTGCTTATGATGGAACGCTTTGCGGGTTTCCGAGCTGCCGCTTAGCCGGAACGATTGGAGAACATGAATGGAACAAATCAAATTTTTGCTCGACCTTTTCCTGCACTTGGACGAATATTTGGCGCGCATCATTCTGGATTATGGAACATGGACGTATGCCATCCTCTTTTTTGTCATTTTCATGGAGACCGGCTTCGTCGTCACTCCCTTTCTGCCCGGCGACTCGCTCCTTTTTGCCGCCGGCACTTTTGCCGCCCTGGGCTCATTGAACGTCTGGGTGATTGTGGGGTTGCTCTTCGTCGCGGCGGTACTGGGCGATGCCGTCAACTACTCTATCGGTCACTACCTCGGCGAGCGCGCTTACAACGTCAAATGGATTAAGAAGGAATATCTCGATAAGACCCACGCCTTCTTCGAAAAACACGGCGGCAAGGCGATTTTCTTGGCGCGCTTTGTTCCCATTGTGCGCACCTTTGCTCCTTTCGTTGCGGGGATCGGCAAGATGACCTACGGATACTTCGCCACTTACAACGTGGTGGGCGGCGCTGTCTGGGTGACGCTCTTTACCCTCCTTGGTTTTTTCTTTGGCAACCTTGAATTTGTCAAAAAGAACTTCGAGTTTGTGATTGTCGCCATCATTCTGATTTCGGTCGTGCCTATGTTCGTGGAGTGGTGGAAGGCGCGGCGCGAAGCGAAGACGGCGCACATCAAAACAGAGACGTCCTAGTGTTGCACCGCAGGTTGAGGGACAAAATAAACCATCCGGCGTTATTTACAAATGCACGAACGCGCGTTTTGGGTGAAACGACTTGCGGTTTGCTGTACCGTCTTCATCTTGGGCATCATCGTTCTTGCCGATCTCGGCATGCTCGGCATCCTGAAGTTTTTCAACGGGATTCCTTGCGCCGACAAGACGGGACACTTCCTCCTTTACGGGATACTCGCCCTTTTGATTAACCTTGCCCTCTTTCGCATGTATGCGGAACTGAGCCCGAATCTGCTTGCCTTTCGATCTGCCTTGACCCTCATCCTGCTCATCGGTCTCGAAGAATTTTCCCAACACTATTTTCCGAACCGTTCCTTTGATCTGCTGGATTTGACGTTCAGTTATCTGGGGGTATTTTTCTTTTCCGTTCTGGCATTAAAACTAAAGCGTAGTTGACGTTGGAGAACGCCCGCTACGCTATTATTGCAGAACGCCGATTGTGCAGTTGCCGGATTGCTTTTTACGGCGTGAGGACCAGATGTCCCTCGGCATCCTGGATGATCGATTCCTTGTCCCACCACATCGGAACGTAACCGACCTCCGCCCACATTTGCGCCATGTCGTCGTAATGCGGATGGAAGGCGTGACCCGACTGCCCGGTGGTGTGACCGGCCAGCGAGTTGTTCAGGTCCCCCAGGTCCACGATTTCGCGCTCGGAGGGCAGCCAATCCACCTCGAAGGATTCGCCCAGTTCCCAGCCGGTGGCGTTGACGATGCTCTTGCCGCCGCCGGTCTCGAAGGGTCCGCGGTTGAAGAGCGCCTCGATGGGGGCGATGCCCGATTTACCCAGCGTCTGGTTGCGGAAGGTAGCGGTGTGCAGTTTGCCCCAGGCGGGCCATTGGGCGGGGTCTTTGCCGTATTCTTTTTGAATCTGCGTCACGGTCTCGTCGAAGGCGCGGGCAAAGATGTCGTCGCGGGTCTCGACGGCCTCCGTCTCTTTGTCGTCCCACCACGGACTGTTCGGCTGTTCGACCAGATTGCGCATGATCACGTACCAGCGCGAGCCGCCTTCGGGCCAGTAGTCTTTGGGCAGGTCGTCTTTGAAGGTATCCATGAGCAAATTCCACCAGAACCACTCGAAGACGGCGGCAGACTGCGAATCGGCGCGCTCCTGGTAATCCCACGAGGCGAGGAACTGATCTCGGACGGCGGCCAGGCTCGGGTCCAGGTTGACCGAGAGCAGAATCGGCACGAGAACCTCGGCGTTCAGGCTCTTCGAGTCGCCGTGCATGGATTGGATGTAGGCGATGTCAATTTTGCCGGGCGCGCTCTCGATCATCTCCACGATGCGGGCGGCGCGCTGACCATAGTCCCAATCTTTGGTGATGAGGTAGGGATACTCGCGCGGGTGCGCCTGATTGTTGGCGGTGACGATGTAGCCGCTTTGCGGATTGAAGGCGTAGGGCAATTCATCGAAGGGGATGAAACCCGTCCACTCATATTCGCTGTTCCAGCCGGGGACGGGCAGGGTGCCGTCGCCGTCTGCCCCGCTGCTATTGGCGGGGTTTTGGCGGATGGGGATGACGCCCGGCGTCTGATAGCCGATGTTCCCGTCCACGTCGGCGTAGAGCAGGTTTTGCGCGGGGACGCTCCACATGCGGGCGGCGGCGCGGAACTCTTCCCAGTTTCGAGCCTGGTTGAAGCCCCAGATGGCTTCGAAGGGCGAGTTGGGCGTCAGCGCCGTCCACGAGAGGGCAATGGCGTAGTGTTCGGGCAATTCCACGCCGCTCTTGTCTTTGAAGGGTTCGGCTTCCCTGTCCTTCGGGTCCACTTCGTCTTTGAGCGGGCCGTAGGTGTCGGAGATGATGGGACCGTGGCGGCTGATGCGCACGGTGATTTCCACCGCCTCGCCGCCGCCGACCTTGATGACCTCTTTGCGCGTTTCGAAGTCCACCCATTGCCCGTCCACTTCGTATTGGTTGGGGTTCTCGGGGTTGATTTTTTCGATGAACAGGTCTTGCACATCGGGGCCGAGATTGGTGAACGCCCAGGCGATGCGGTCGTTGTGACCGGCGATGATGCCCGGCACGCCGGCGAAGGTGAAACCGGTCACATCGAAGGGACAGGCCTCGCCCTTGGGCTGGCAGTGCATGGACATCTGATACCAGATGGACGGCATTTGAATCCCCAGGTGCATGTCGTTGGCGAGCAGGGGCTTGCCGCTGGCTGTCAGTTTGCCCGAAACCGCCCAACTGTTCGAGCCGATGTCGGCACCTTTGGGGCCGAGGAGGGAATCGAGCAGAGCGAGGTTATCGGCGGCGGATTGGAGGGTGATGATTGGTAATTGGTAACTGCTCACTGATAACTGCTCACTGCTCACTGATAACTGCTCACTGCTTACTGATAGCTGCTCCTTACCCGCTGCCACCTGCTCGCCAATCACCGGCACGATGACCGGATAATCCCACGGGTATTCCGGGTAGAGTTCCGCCACTTGTTCGGGCGTGAGCGTTTTGAGCAGGATGGCGCGCGCAATTTCATCGTCCATGTTGCCGCCCAAATCCCAGGCCATGGCCTTGCCCCACGTCAGGCTGTGGACCGGCGTCCAGGGTTCGATCTGGTAGCCGCGGTTGAGCAGGCCGGTCAAAATGCTGTATTCCAGGCTGAGTTCGATGGGGTCACGTTCCTGGATGTAGGCGTTCACCCCCTCGGCGTAGGCGTCGGCGATGGCTTTGGCTGCGGGGCTGAGCATTTCGTATTCCTTCTCGGCGATGGCGCGCCAGCCGAGCGTGCGCAGGAACGAGTCGGTCTCTACTTGTCCCGCGCCGAACATCTCCGAAAGCGTGCCGGAGCCGACGTGCCGCCAGAAATCCATCTGCCAGAAGCGGTCTTGCGCGTGGACGTAGCCTTGCGCGAAGAACAGGTCATGCGCCGTGCTGGCGTAGATGTGCGGAATGCCCATCGAGTCGCGGTAGATGTCTACAGGACCGTCGAGGCCCGCAATTTGAACCTCCCCGTCAATCTGCGGGAAGGATCTGGGCGCGACCGTGTTCGGCAGGTAACTCTTGAAATAATATCCCCCGCTTCCTCCCAGCAGGATGAAGATGGCAAGCAAGCCAATTCCCGTCCGTTTCAAATAGATTTTTGTTTTTGACATTTCTCCTCCAGCGAATCGAATTCTGGACTTACAACACACGTTCAACAGAAAAGAGACGTGAACTTTCCACGCCTCTTCGCTTGACCGAAATCTGCTTCACCCTATTTGACGTTTCCCAACAGACGCGGGAACCAATACCAGAGCAAGTCGGCGGCGGGTTTACCGTGAACCGAGGCGGATTTGTCCTGAAGCGCCACCGGGGGGAAGTACCCGCGGCTGACCAAGCCACTCACCCACGTCCGCCCGTTGATGGCGTTGAGGAGGGTGTCATAGATGTCGAACTGCTGCTGAAGGTCAAGGTTGAGCGAGGGAATGTCGGGATTGGGACGATCGAGCGCCGTCCAGTCCAAACAGCCTCCGGCGGGGTTGGGGAGACAGCCGGTGGCGGAGTAGGAGGAAGAGGGGTACGAAAGCCCGATGATGACGGGTTTGCCTGCCTGCGCCTGCACGGGGAAGATGTTTTCGTCGAGCAGGCGTCCGGCTTCCGTGGTCATTGCCCCTTTGTCGGGAGTGGGAGAGGTGCTGAGTCTGGCGAACCAGAGCAGGTAGATGCCATCGGTGGATTTTAGCAGGTTGAGAGGCGGCTGGAGGTCGGTGTTGGTGTAGGGGAGGGCAAACAACACTCGCCCGGCGTAGTGCTGGCGGACTTCGGCGAGAATGGTCAGCCAGCGGGCTTCGGCATCTGCGGGGACTCCGCTGGGGGTGTCGTCGGAAAGTTTCCCGTTGGGGAGAGCCGGGGTAATCCAGTCTCCGCCGAGGATGAGCGCCTGCGCGTCGGATCGGGTCGCCAAATCTGCAAAGTGGACGGCAAATGCGCGGTAGTGATTGAACCAGGAGGCCCACCAGGTTGAGTCGCGCGGAGCGGTCTTCCAGAAGTCGTCCGCGTTTTGGGGGAAGCGGGGTTGCGGAAAGAACGCCACGTTCAGGTTGAGGGAGCGTGCGTAGGCGGCGGCATCGAGCGTATCTTTGATGAACGGATCCTTGCCGGGCTGTTGGTTGAACGTGAGGGGGTTGTTTTGGGCATATGTCCATGAGGGTGTCATGAAGACCCAATTACTGCCCAGGGCTTGGATGTTTTGCAGGGCATGCGGCGTGAAGACGTGCATGGCGGGATCGTAATATCGTTGCAGTTCGACTCCCGCCACGAACCCGGCGCCGCGCGCGGGAATGGATGTTTGCACCAGCGTGGCAGGCTGAGGATTCGTCCACATCCATTGCCTGACGGTGTCCAGAATATCCTGCGCGGTGAGTGTGGGGGTGACGTTTTTTCCGTGCGCGCTGGTCCCGGCAGAGGAGGCGTCGTCTGCCGAATCGCATTGGGCGTTTCGGCAGTAGCGGTAGGTAAACGAACCGAGGATGTTGAGCGGACCGTAGAGTTTGTATGCCCAGCGGTTGTTTCCAACCCTCCACATGGGGAGCGGCTCGGTCCAGGAGAATGGATTGAACTGGATGTACACCGCGTCTCCGATGGGGGTCGTGGTCGGCACCTCCACTTCGAACACAATGGGCGCGTTCGGACCCGCCTGCCAGGACTGCACCGTGTCATTGATGGTTGTGTTTTGCGCGGGCACAATCAAATTACGGATCACATACTGCCCGGCGGTGTTGAACTCGGAATTCCAAAAGCCGTCGCCAAGGGTGTACTTGTAGGCAAGGTGCGCGCCTGCAGGAAGAAAGAGCGAAACGGAATATTGTCGGTTATCCAGCGGCGTCATGACGGGCATGCGGTCTGCCACTGTGCTGAACCCGCCGCGCAGGTCTGCAAAGGTATTGCCGAACTGGAGCAGGTTGCCCGCCATGCGGAGGGGAACACCCTGCTGGGTATTGGGCGGGACCGATACGATAAAGATCACATTCACCAGCGGCGCGGACTTCATCCGTATCTCGACGGGCGTGCCTTTGTTCCCCTCCACCAGCGCGCCCTGCTGAAACGTTCGGTAGCTGCCGTCGAGCGAGTAGGCAACCAGGTTGTGCGCTCCGCCGCGCAGACCGGTGAGCAAGAATCGCCCGGCGGAATCGGTCAGGGTTTGTACGCCTCCCGCGGTGACCATGATCTCCGCCAGCGGCGCGCCGGTGTCGGCATCGAGCACCGTACCGGAGATCGAACCGGACAGGGTGTTCACGGGTTTGTTCGCCCACGAACTGACCGTATCCGTGATTTGGGTGTTTCCGTTGACGTAGAACAGGCGGTAGCGGATGTTTGTATCGGTGTTGGTATCCTCCACAATGCGCGAGCCGCCGCGCCGGACGTAACGATACTTGATGACCGCCTGGTCGGGGATCGGGAACGTGGCGGTGTACGTGATCGAATCTACGGGGTCCATTTGGTAATCGAGGTTATTCAACGCCAGGCCGGTGACTTCATCCAAAACGCTGAGCGCCAGGATCTCGCCCGGCTGAAGCGGTTCAGGCACTTGCACCGAAATCTTCACCTCTGCGCGCGGCATGGGTGTGGGCGCCACACCTGCAGACGGCGGCTGGGTGGGATTGCCGATACCGGGGATGGGCAAATCCAGCAGGGAAACTGCGCACGCCTGACTCGTCAATGAAAGAACGAGGATGAAAAACAAAATGGGACGTAAAAACTTCAAACGAAAATTCATAACTCCTCCAACGCTTCCCGCCAGACTTGAGGCGGTCTCCGGCTAAACAGCCTGCGCCTCTTCTGTGGCTTTCTCTTCTCTGCGGCGTCGGCCAGCATAGGCGATGAAACTCAAACCGATGCTGATGAAATAGAGCAGAGTCATGGGAATCATGACCAGCCCCATGTTGACCGGGTCCACGGTGGGGGTGATGGCGGCGGCGATGACGGCAATGATGATCACCGCCAGCCGCCACTGATTGAGCAGGAGGCGCGGTTTGACCAGCCCGATGGACGTGAGAATGTAGATGACCAGCGGGAACTCGAAGAACAGACCGATCCACAACATCAGCCCGGTGACGAATTTGAAGTACTCGCGCGCCGTCCAGAATTGCGAGATGGCGGTAAAGTTCCCCAAAAACGGCAGGGCGGCAGGCAAAAGGGCGTAAAAGGTGAACGTCATGCCGCCCAGAAAGAGCAGGGTCGCCAGCGGGATGCCCGCCAGCCCCATTTTGCGTTCGCGCGGACGAAGCCCTGGCGCGGCGAACAGCCACAACTCGAAGGCGATGTAGGGGAGCATCATGGCAATGCCGCTCATCAGCGCCACGCGCATGAAGACGCCCACTTCCTCGGTCACTTCGATGGCTTGCAGTTTTTCCAGCCCGCCCACCGGAGCGGCGAGGTATCCCATGAGCGGGACGGTGAAGTAGAACGAAATGCCCACGCCGATTGCCAGCGCGATCACGATGCGCAGCAGATGCATGCGGAGCGTTTCGACGTGGTCCCACAGGCTAGCGCGCGCCTGTTCTTCGGCGGCGATGGTGGCGATGGCGTCCATCACTGGGCGGTCTCCGTCGAGTTCGCGGTTGAGGAATTCGTGCGCGCGACGGATGAACCGAAAAGGCAGAGCGAGGAGGTTAAAGATGAGGACAAACGGGAAGGTGATGACCCGCCAGAGGAATCTAAGAATCTTTTTCATTGGGTTCGGAGCCGGTTTCGGTGGGGTTGGCAGGGGCGGGCGGGGGAGGGGTGTTGGCTGGTTGGGGGCGAATCAGGTTTGGGGTCGGAAGGGAGGCGGGGCGGGGGGACGTTTTTCCGGTCGCCTTGCGGATTTGCTTGTCCTTTTCCGCCAATTCCATGTTGGCTTCTTTCATCAGTTTGTTGGGCAGGGTACGGATTTCGTGCGAGGTTTGCTGGAAGGCTTTCCAGCCCTCGGAGCGTACGAGGTTGTTGAGCCAGCGCCCGATGGTTTTGCCCGCCTTTTGCATGTCTTTGGGTCCCATGACGATGAGGGCAATGATGATGATGAAGATGAGTTCGGATGGACCGATACCGAGGATTTCCATGAGGGCTTAAACTTTCTGGAGGGCTTGTTTGAGTTCGTGTTGGTGTTCTGCCAGGCTGCCCAGCACGCCGTTGACGAATCGCGGGGCGGAGTCGGAGCCGAAGAGTTTGGCGAGTTCCACTGCCTCGTTGATGGCGACTTTGACGGGCGTGTCGTGAAAGACGGCAAATTCCCAGCACGCCATACGCAGGATGTTGCGGTCTATGGCGGCGATTTGGTCGAAGGGCCATTCGGGCGCGTATTGGGAGATGGAAGCGTCGAGGAGTTCGACGAGAGGGAGGACGCCGAAGACGATTTGACGGGCAAATTCGGCAAGTTCGGGGGAAAGCGGCGTTTCTTCCAGGCGGGCCTTGAAGACCTCACCGGGAGAATGGTTGGCTATATCCACTTCGTAAAGTACCTGCAGGGCGAGTGCGCGCGCCCTGGTGCGGGGTTTCATGCGGTGGTTGCCTCTTCCTCATAGTCAATATCTTCGATGTGAATGTCTATTCGATCCACATCCATGCCGATCATTTCGCGGATGGCGCGCGCAACCTGCGCCTGCACGTCGCGGCTCACTTCGCGGATGTTGACATCCTGTTTGAGGACGAGATACAGACGGGCGGTGACGATGTTGTCTTCGACGTCGATCCGCACGCCGTCGTGGATGCCGCGTTTGAGCAGACGATTCACGCCTCCGCTGACATTTGCCATGCGGCTGACGCCCGGCACGCCCAGCGCTGCCATCTTTGCAATGGCAATCAGCACATCGGGAGCAACGGTGGTTTTTCCTGTTTCGCGTTCTTCGGTCATGCGGACTCCTGTGTGTTATGTAGTCGGTCGAGCATCATTCGACGCGCAGGGGACATTCTCTCCTGTCGCTTGCCCGCCAGGTCGAGTGTAACGTCCCTGTCGGCGTACGAGAGCGCCGATTGTGCCCATGCATTTCTAAAAACATACGATTGAACACTTACTTGGGCTCGATATTGGTGTAGGTTGGCGGTTGCGGAGGAACATCCTGGACGCGGATGTTTCGCAGGGAGACGGTCACGATGACGGCGACTACAATGACAATGAAAATCTCCAGCACGGTTACCCAGACGGTTGGGTCGAAATTCATGAAGGCGCCTGCAAAACCGGCTGTGAAGCCCATGCATGTAACACCCGGCAGGAGCGCCGCCATCAACGCGCCAAGCAGGCGAACCGCCCCGCCTTCCGCTTTGTATCCCTTCCCGATGATCCAGGAGGGCATTTTGGCAGTGAACAAGGCGTAAAGACCGGCGATCAGAAAAACAATTTCGATTGCAAGTATCATGGCATTTTCCTTATTTGGATATGTGGTTTACATCATCGCCATGCCGCCGTCCACCGCCAGCACTTGACCGGTGATGAAGGCTGCCTGGTCGGAGGCGAGGAAGGCAACGGCGTACGCCACTTCTTCCGGTTTTGCCTTGCGCCCCAGCGGAACCATTTTGAGCGCGGCTTCCAATATTTCAGGCGACATGGCATCCAGGATTTCCGTGTCCACAAAACCCGGAGCAATGGCATTGACCGTGATGTTGCGCGACGCCACTTCGCGCGCCAACGCTTTGGTGAAGGCAATCTGCCCGCCCTTGGAGGCGGAGTAGTTCGTCTGCCCGGCGTTACCCATCTGCCCCGCCACCGACGCCATGTTGACGATGCGCCCGTAGCGTTTGCGCATCATGTGCTTGACGGCGGCTTTCGAACAGTTGAACGTGGACTTGAGATTGGTGTTGATGACCGCATCCCAATCCGCTTCGGACATCATCATGATGAGTGTGTCCTTGGTGATGCCGGCGTTATTGACAAGAATGCTCAGGTCGCCAAAGGTTTCGACGGCAAACTTGATGAGTGCTTCCGCCTGTTTGAAATCGGACACGTCTGCCTGAAAGGCGGCGGCTTTTCCGCCTGCCTCCTGAATTTTCTTCACCACCTCTTCGGCGGCTTCGGGCGATTTGTTGTAATTCACCACCACCGCCGCGCCGCGCGCCGCGAGTTCCAGCGACACAGCCCGCCCGATCCCGCGCGAACCGCCTGTCACGACCGCCACTTTGTTTTCCAGCGATAAAGTCTCCGGCATATCCAATGCTCCTCAACCGCGATTATACATCATTCGATACTGCGTATTATGCCACCCGTTTCAAACCCAGCGCGAGCGCCAACGCCCCTGCCAGCGCAATGACCGCCGTCCACAGGAACGCATCCTGCCAGAAGCGCAGGGGGAACAGTCGGATGAGCGTATCCGAATACAGGAACAGCCACGAGTCGCCCTCGAAGAACAGGGCGTGGAAGCCGGCAAAGAAGTTCCAGAAAACGTTGGGATTGATCGCGATGCCAACCACGACGATCAGACCGATTGCCCCCGCCAAGCCGACCATCAACCATCCGCCCCGCCTCAACCCTTGACGATACGCCTGCATCCATCCCTCACGCCATGACCACACCCCGAGCATTACCAGGGACGCCAGCGAGATGTACCACGCATTCAACGCGCCCTGCGTCACGCGCTTGACATCCTCCATGTGACTCAACTCGCGTTCATTGTAAAGCGGACTTCCGTCATCGAACTTCAGATCGCCGAGATACGAAATGTCCGCGCTGTTGACGAGGTAGTCCAACGCGTAGGGCGCCCACTTCAAGCGGTCTTCTTTGGTGAAGCCGTACTCATCAGGCGGGAAGTAGGGCATGTGATATTCCATTTGAAGGAAGAGCGGCGTGAGCAGGACGCGCAGTCCCAGCCCGATGAGGGCGAGCGGGACGAGGAGGGCAACAAGCCAGGAGAGGAGTTGGAACTTTATGTTTGTCATTGTTGTCTTATTGTAAGCGATTTGGATTATCGGTTCAAAGTAGAGAAAAGGAGGCTGCAATGACCTCGAAAATTCAACTCAAAAGCGTGTTGCCTTTGATGTTGGCTATCCTTCTGCTTCAAAATTGCGGCGGGATGTCAACTCCTTCTGCATTGCCAGTGATGCAAACTCCGGCAAACTCACCGACCTTGAATGTGCCTCTCTCTCGCACTCCTTCACTGCCTGCTACTGAGACCTCCGCTCCAGATTTTGATGCTACTTTACAAGTCATCGGAACAGCCCAGGTGGATGCAATACTTTCGACTGTTCGGCCCTTCGTCCTTGCTCAATATCCATCTTCAGATGAAAAGTGGCGCGTTGACGTAATTCGCTATGAATGCAGTACCTTTTCCGGCATGGTTGATGCGATTGCGTATGAACAACTTGCGCTCGTCAATCTGACTGATGGAAGTGTAAAAATCATTGAAGACGAACTGCAAAACTGCGGAGGCATAGGAGCGTATGGCTTCGAGGGATTGTATTGGTCTCCGAACAACCGTTATTTTTACTACACCCCCTGGCGGGTGGGGTATCCGGAAACGTGCGGCAACTATCTTGTCCGTCCTATTTACAGACTGGATACCGTTACCCAAGAGCGTTTTCCCCTTGGGGGCGGACATCTTGCGCCCGATGGAACGAAACTTGCCATGTGGCAAGGCGATGACATTGTCATTTGGGATCTCGACAGGGGAGAAATCGGGCGGGTGCGCAGTCTGGCGCCTGATTTTTTTGCCGGAGAGATTGCCTGGTCGCCTGATTCTCAATCGCTGTTGTATTTGCAAACGGAGTTCGATTGCGCCGCTGATTATGGGACGACGTATGTTGTTCGTCTCGATTTTGCCACACTCTCACAAATCCTGCTGATTAAGTATCCACCGCCGGGCTTTGGGGGGGTGAATTGGAATGTACCCGGGCAGATCACCTTGCAAGATGGTGAAGGCAACTACTGGATTTATGATTTTTCCACAAAAGAAACAACGTTTTTGGGACAATCGCTGTTTACCCCCACACCTGTTCCACCGGGTGTTTTTGCCTTGGTATTTTACCCTCCCCTGATCATGAAGTATGACCCCTCCGAATGGAAGGACGAATCGCGTTATACCGATAAAAATATGATGAATTTTTTGCAGTCACGTCGGTTGAGCACATGTGTCATTGGAGTGCAGGGTCCAACGGATTTTAACGATCCCCAGATCAAATTCGTCCCTGTGCAGTTAGGTGATATTCGCTACTCTTTCGTTTTCTGGGGTGAAACGTCAAAATCCATCTTATCTGCCTGGTACATTGAGGATCAGTCGTTGAGTGAGTATGACTATCTGCGAGGATTGCCTATTTTGGGAATTCAGGCGAACGTCAGTGAATGGGACGCGTGCAAGAATCTGGCAGAGAAGGTGTTGTCCACCCTGCGTGTGCCGTGACCCGCCTACTGCAAATACTCCGTTCCGCCGCCGAGGATGAATCGCAAAACCATGTCGTTGACGATCCACTCGATGGGGGCATGGTCGTCGGTGAAGACGGTCGTCGTTTCGTAGTCTGTGCGGAGACCGGAGAAGGTCACCTGCATGGTATGGATGAGCAACGGGTTGGCATTCGGGTCATTGGACAATGCAACCAGGTTTGCGGCAAAATTTTCTGCTTGTGTTTCTTGTTTTGTGGCGAAGATGATCGTGTTCAATGAGCCAGGTATATCCACCATGTAGATTGAAGGGAAGACAGTCCCCATCGTGGTCGCGAGTCCATTGACGAGGCGGCGGTCGCCGGGGACGGAGGCAGAGTTGATGGTCAGGACCCCATCGTCGGTCAGGTGTGAAGCGACGATGCGGAAGAATTCCTGAGTCGTCATGTGTGGAGGGATGTACGGCGGGCGGTAGGCGTCTACAGAGATGATGTCGTATTTGTGTTCGCTCCGTTCGAGGTTGAGGCGCCCATCACCGATGACAACGTTCAGGTTGGGCATCGTCATGCCGAAGTATTCCTGTCCCACACGGACGATTTCGGGGTCGAGTTCGTAGCCGTCAATGGGAATGTTTCCATAGACGGCGGTCAACTGGCGGGCGGTGGTGCCGGCGGCAAGTCCCACGATGGCGACGCGCTGAATATCCGTCGGCTTTTTGTCCGCGTAAAAATACGGACCGGCAAGCACCTGATCCCAGGGACCATCGTATTGCAGGGTGTTCGGGCTGTAAATGGAATGCACGCCCTGCCCTTCGTTCAGGCGCAGGAGCGTAAACTCGCCCTGTTGCTTGACCTGAATGTAGTTGTATGCCGACTCGGTTTCGTAGATTTGCCCGACATTCTTTTTGACAGATTGATTTGCGGCAACGAGGGCGATGGTGGCGAGCAGCAGCGGCATCCAAAGGTATTTGAACGTCTCTTTGCGCCCTGCGAATTTTCCCAGCCCTGCCAGCGCAACGAACAGCAGGAGCAGGCTGAAGAGTAAAAAGGTGCGCGTGGTGCCGATGGCGGGGATGAAGACCAACGTGGGCAGGAATGTGCCGATGAACGAGCCGAGCGTGGAGATGGCGTAGATTTGCCCGGAGATTTGCCCGGCGCGCGAGGGATCGTCAACACTGAGGCGGATGGCGAAGGGGGAAATGGTGCCAAGCAGGGTGATGGGTACGATGAACAGGATCAGCACGGCGATGAACGACGCGCCCAGAATGCCGATGTTCAGCGTGTCGAACGCATTTGCCGCGGACCTGAGGACGGGGCCGGCGGCATAGGGGACGAGTCCCAGCGTGAACGCGCCCCACGCCAGGACGCGGTACATCGCAACGGGAGTCGGGTTGGCGTCCGCCCATTTGCCGCCGAGGAAGTAGCCGAACGTCAGGTAGATGAGGATCAATCCGATAATGCTCGCCCAGACGATGTTGCTCGTGCCGAACACGTTGCCGATCAATCGCCCGGCGGCGAGTTCCGCGGCGAGGGTGGTCATGCCGGAGACGAAGACAGTGAAGAGAAGGTAGCGTTTCATTATGAGCGGGGATTATACCGTCTGCGAAACGTTCCGAAGGTTTCTCAAGCCTTCGGAACGTTGTGAAATTAATAGGGGTTGCGCAAAGCCTCGCGTAGAGCGCGTTCTCTAACGCGCGTAAGTCCTGATTAACTTCTGCGCGGGAGTTTCCACCAGAGCAATCCGCCGCCGATGACGAACAACAAGACGACAAGGAAAAGCCCCACGTTGAATTGGCGTGCGGGAGAGTCCGTCTCAGGCAGGGGTGGAGTTGCAGTGGGAGGGGCTGGGGTGTAGGAAGCGGTTGGGGAGGGTGTGGCAGTTGGCGGGGCGGGTGTGAACGTCGCTGTGGCGGGCGGGGTGACGAGCAGGAGCAGTTTTTGGTTCGGGTGGATGACCGAGTTGTTGGTCAGTCCGTTCCAACTCATCAAATCGGCAAGTGGAACGTTGTACAGGTTTGCAATCCACGAGAGGGTTTCGCCGCTGTGAACGGTGTGATAATACCTGCCGTCGGCTTCGGGGGTGAGCCGTTGGATGGCGCTCAAAGTAGGGCTGGGAGTGACGTTACCCGGTGAAATCAACAGTTTTTGCCCGATGGAAAGGGGCCAGTCTGCCTGAAGACCGTTCAGCGCCAAAATCCGCTCTACTGTGACGTTGTAGGCGCTGGCAATGGTAATCAGGGTTTGATACGGTTGGACTTCGTGAACGATTCTGCCGTCGGCATCGGGGGGGGCAGGCACCACCATGCCGCGCGGGGTCGGTGTGACGTAACCCTGTGTATTTTTGTTCGGGATGAACAACTTTTGCCCGGTTTGCAGGGGGGTGTTGCGCGAGATGTTATTCCAGGTTTCGATGTCTTGAATAGTGATTTGATAGGCGACGGCAATCGCCCAAAGTGACTGTCCCTGCTGGACGACGTGATAGACCTTGCCGTCGGCGTCGGGCGTGGCGATCTTTACCGGGACGATCATCTGCGGCACAAACCCCGAGCCGCTTCCACTCCCCGGCTGAGAAGTGCCCGCCGGCACAGAGGGCGAGCCGCTTCCGCATGCCTGCCCGCCGACGTATGCCGCCTGCAGGACGTAGTATGTCTTGCCGTTGTAGGTGGCAACGCCGGCGCCCACGTGACAGTACGCCGGATCCACAGCGGGGCGCATGTGGTCGGGGTCTGCCCAAACCGCCATGATTTCGTCAATGCCCATGCCGCCGCCGCTCACGGCAAAGTTTTCGGTTGCCCAGACCGTGCCGCCACCGCCATAACCGGCGGCGGCTAGACGTCCGCGCACATTGCCGATATGCCACGACATGTTGTTGACCGCCATCGTCTCTGCAGTGGCTTGGGCAACCGCGTTGACGATCGGGTCTTCGATGAGCGGCGGCAATCCATAGGAGACGCGCAGGGTGTTCATGGCGAGGATCAATTCATAAGCGCTGACCTGATTGGCAGGAGCCGCACGTTGCGCCGCCCGGACAGGCTGATGAATCAACATGACGCCAATCGCCAGAAGGAATAGCCGGATCAAAGAACGTTGAAAACGCATTAAGTAACTCACTTTACGCAAAACGTCCCGAGGGTTCTCTGGGAAGAATCCTGTCAACCGCTAAACCCTTCGGGACGGTGTGTGACATCCGTGAGTAATTATAATTCCCCGCCAGCCCGTCCCGAAAAAACGGGAAAATGTGGATAGTTTGTGTGGTAAAATCCTGCCCGCCATGCTCGAAACCAACCCTCTTCCCGAAGCGGAGCCTTCCCAGGCGACGGGGATTTCCCAGTCGCATGTCGGCGCGGTACATGCCGAGACGGTACGGATGTACCAGTCTGATGCGGAGACGGTCAGCGCTGGGAAGGTGGAATTGCGCCAGAGTGCGGCGGGCAGTATCAAAGCCGATTCGATCGTCTCGCAACAATCTGCTTTGGCATCGGTGGAGACGCAGGAACTGACTGCCAGCCAGAGTGCCTTTGGAGCGGTTCGGGCGGAGAGATTGTCTGTGAGCGGGTATGCCGGCGCGGTCGCGGCGGGCAGCGCAGAAATCCATCATGCGGCGGCAGGTGTCGTAGTGGGGCGGGAGGTCCATGTGCGCGATTCGCGGGTGGGTGTTCTGCTAGCCCGCGAGGTGCATGGCGATGTTACACCGCTGCTCGATGTGCGCGGCGCGCTGGTGGCGGGTCTGACCGGCGGTTTGTTTGCCGGGCTGATGTTATTGCTGGGACGCATGTTGTTCCGGCGCAGGTAATTCGAATGTAGCGCGGCACGCCGTGCCGCGTGCAGAAATTCTATTTCATAGAGCGAAGGTAATCACGCTGAAACGTGGTGAGAGGCGCTCGAGGAGTAAATGATGGAAAAAGTAGTACTTAAAGCCTCCAAACGCGATGTGGCGGGCAAGCAGGTGAAGGCGTTGCGCCGCGAAGGCAAACTGCCTGCGGTGATCTACGGCAAGCATACCGAACCGATCAACATTTCGTTGGACGCCCATAGCGCATCACTGGCATTGGCGAAGGCGACTTCCTCAAGCATTGTGATACTTGATGTGGACGGCAAGGAATATCCCGCACTCGTCCGCGAGAAACAGCGCGATTTCATCAAGAACCGCCTGCTACATGTGGATTTTCTGGCGGTTTCGCTCACGGAAAAACTCCGCGCCACCGTTTCTCTGCATTTTGTCGGCGTATCCACAGCCGTAAAAGATTATGCGGCGGTGCTTGTTCATAACCTTGAACAATTCCATGTGGAATGTCTTCCGACCGACCTGCCCGAACATATTGTGGTAGATATTTCCCTGCTGGCGCGTGTAGGCGATATCATCCGGGTGCGGGATGTGGCGGTGTCGGATAATATTCGCGTGTTGGAGAATCCCGATACGGTCGTGGCGGTTGCCAGCGCGCCGAAGGTGGAAGAGACCGTGGCTGGCGCGGAGGGTGCACTGGCTCCCACTGTAACCGAGCCGGAAATCGCCGTGGAACGAGGTAAGAAGGAAGAGGAGGAGTAGGATTTTTCCTGCCGATCCATCGGGACACCCTGGTGTCCCGATTTTATTTTCTGCTGGATGAAACCGGAAAGGCTAGATGGTGTTGTAGCGTTTGTGTCTGCTTGAAATGAGTCGTTTTGGACGATGGAACCCATGGAAAGGATGCAGACTCGGCACCCAATATCCTTCTTGACAGCCCGAGTCAATGAATTGATAATCCCTTCGATGAGCGATACTCCCCTTGTAGTCGAAAATCTATCCTTCCGTTACCGTGACCGTACCGATACGGCGATACGGAATATTTCCTTCGAAGCGAAGCCGGGCGAGGTGCTTTTGATTGCCGGCGCCAGCGGTTGCGGAAAGACGACGCTGATCCGCTGCCTGAACGGGTTGATTCCACGCTCGTACAAAGGGGAAATAAGCGGCTCTGTGCGCGTCTTTGGGGAGGACACATCCACCTGGAAACTGGCGCAAATCTCCCAAAAAATCGGCACGGTTTTGCAAGACCCCGAACGACAGATTCTCGGCACGCGGGTGCTGAATGAGGTCGCTTTTGGGTTGGAGAATCTGGGGCTGCCGCGCGAAGAGATTTTGGAACGGGCAGACGAGGCGCTCAGGTTTTTGAAGATTTTCCACCTGCGGGAGCGCGAGACATTCACGCTTTCGGGCGGGGAAAAACAAAAAGTAGCGCTGGCGGGCGTGCTGGCGATGCGCCCGTCCATTTTATTGCTCGATGAGCCGCTGGCGAGCCTCGATCCCGCCTCGGCGCAGGATGCGCTGGACACTGCCCGCTTCCTGGCCGACCAGGGCATGACCATCTTGATGGTGGAGCATCGGGTGGAGGATGTTCTGCGGATCAAACCGGAACGGGTGATGTTCATGAGCGGCGGGGAGATTCGTTACCTGGGGAGTCTTTCGGGGTTATCCAAAGTAGTGAATTACCGCGAAGTGAAACTGCCGGCAAAAGAGATTGTCGAACGGGCGAAGCAGGATCCGCCTCCGGCGGAGATTCGGATTCTGCCCGGCGCGGCAGGCAAAGGGGAGTCTGAGGCGCTGGTCAGGTTCGAGGATGTCGCTTTTGGGTATGAGGCGGATGTAGAGGTGTTGCACGGAATCAATTTGGAGATCAGGCGTGGCGATGTGATCGCTGTGGTGGGTCCGAACGGCGCGGGCAAGACGACGTTCGTCAAACATGCCATCGGTCTGCTCAAGCCGAAGAGGGGGCGTGTTCTGGTGAACGGGCGCGATACAAGGGAAGCCAGTGTGGCGCAAATTGCCAGTACGCTGGGATATGTATTTCAAAGCCCGAGCCACATGTTGTTTGCGCCGACGGTGTACGACGAGTTGGCGTTCGGACCGAAGAATTTGAAGCACGCGAAGGAACAAATTGAACAGGAGGTGAAAGAGGCGCTGAGAATTGTGAACCTTTCCGCTCAAGAGCAAGACCCGCCGCTGGCGCTGTCTTTTGGACAGCAGAAGCGCGTGAGCATCGCGGCGATTCTGGCAATGCAATCGCGCATCCTGGTGATGGATGAGCCAACCGCCGGGCAGGATTATCAGAATTACATGAATTTCATGGATTCGATCCTGCAATTGCCTACCTTTGAGGCGATTTTGTTCATCACCCACGATGTAGACCTGGCGGTCATTTACGCCAACCGCGTGCTGATCGTGAACGAAGGCAGACTGGTTGCCGACGGAACGCCGCAGGAGGTGCTGCGCGACTTCGACCGACTCAAAGCCAACCGCCTCGTGCCGACCTCGTTGCTGGCTCTCAATCTGGAGCGTTTCCCTGCAACGGGCCGCTTTATGAAGGCCGAGGCGCTGGCGCATATCTGAATTTTTGCAGAGGAGAATGTAGAAATGAACAAAAGTCTCACCAATGTTGTCCTGTCGCTTGTGGGCGTTTTGGTCATCCTGCTCCTGTTGGTGTACGGAGTAGGAAGTGTCAATGAACGTTTCCAAACCGGCGAGAACGCCGTGTTGCGTTTTGTCTTTGTCGGTTTGGGCCTGCTCGTTGCCTTTCTGATTTACTACTTCACTCGCGATAACGCGGCGTGGGAAGTAGGCACCCGTCAGGTGGTGTGGATGGCGATCGGCGCGGCGTTGTATGCGGTATTTTCCTGGTTGTTCAACGGCACGGTATTTGTGATTCCTTCGGTGAGCCAGGTGGCGCTTCGCCCTGCCATTGCCATTCCCATGTTCTTCGGTTATGCCTTTGGTCCGGTGGTCGGTCTCTTTACGGGAGCCATTGGCAACACCTTCGGCGATGCGCTGACGGGTTTTGGGCTGTTTCCGCAGTGGAGCATGGGGAATGGTCTGGTGGGTTTCATCGCCGGCTTGCCCATGCTGTTTGGCGATAAAAAGAAGAGCCTGGACACCGTTTTTTGGCTCAGCGGCGTGCTGGCGGTGCTGGGGGCGGTGATGTACTTCCTCAACCCCGACCAGCCGAATACGCTGTTCTTCGACCCTGCCAATAACATCTTTGGCGATGCCCAGATCACGCTTTTTGCGGGCATCTCTCTGCTGGTTGGGTTTGTGCTGGTGGCGGTCGTCCGTTTTGCCTTTGGCAATAATATTGATATTGCCGCAGCCGTCACGTGGGGAATGCTCGGTAACATTCTCGGCATCGGCTTTGCCGCCATTTCCGATATTTGGATCAACGGTTATTCCCCGGTGGTTGCCATTGTGGGCGAGTTTCTGCCTGCGGCCGGACCGAACCTGATTTTTGCCGCCATCCTTGTGCCGCTGCTTGTTGCTGCATACGCCTCTGTCCAGAGACAATCGGGCAGATAAATCAATATCTCCCCCACCCCAACCCCTCTCCCAGCGGGAGAGGGGCGCGGGGTGGGGGAAGGTGAAACCATGTTGGTTGCCTGGAAGTACCGAAAACGAGAGAATTCCTTTATTCAGTCCTTCGACCCGCGCGCCTGGCTGATTTTCTATGCCTGTTATCTGGTCGGTCTGGTAACGTTTTGGGATGTTCGTTACCTGCTTCCGTTTTTTGGCGTTGCGCTGTTTGTCTTGTTTACCTCCGGCGTGAAGTGGCACGAGATCCGCCGGGCGTTCTTATTCATTGTAGGGTTTGTTTTCTTCTTTGCCATTCTCACCTTCCTGACCGGGCGCGGCGGGGTGGAGCATTACCAGCAGGAGCATTTAATCCGCCAGTTCAAAGCATCCTTTTCCATTTTGGGCTGGGTCCCCACGCTGGATATTACCGTTGAAAGGGTTTTCTACGCCATCAGCCAGTTTGTGAAAGTTTCGAGCCTGGCAATTATGACCATTTTGATTCCCTATTCTCTCGATCCACGCCTGTATGGTATTACCTTCAAAGGGCTGGGATTGAACGACAAATTTGCCTACGCCATGGATTTGACCATGCGCTTCATCCCGACCTTTGCCCGCGACTTTCAACTGACGGTGGATGCCCAGCGGGCGCGCGGCTATGAACTCGAAAAACTCAGCGGCGGACTGGTGGAGCAAGTCCGCAAAATGGGACCGATTTTTGTACCGGTGATTATCCATGCCATCATCGGGAGCGAAGATATTATTGACGCCATGGATTTGCGCGCCTTTGGCATCGGTCCGCGCACGTGGATTGACGTGCTGGAACGCAGGCGGCGCGATGATATTTTGATTCGAATCGGCGTCGTCCTTCTCCTTGCTTCAGTGATGTTGGGAGTTCTGGGGTTGGGGAACTTCTGGGTTCCTGACGCTCTGCTCACACTGGCAGGCGGTTAAAGCAAAAGCGACGCGGGCAGCGTCGCTTTTTTCTTGTTGAGAGATGGCTACTAATGATGCCCGGTGTATTTCTCTCCCGCCTCGATGCGGATATTCAGGCGGTTCTCCTGCGGAGGGAAGGTGCAGGTGGCATAATCGGTGAAGGCGCAGGGAGGGTTATAGGCTTTGTTGAAATCAAGGAAGACTTTGCCGTTCTCGTGGGCATCGGTGTAGTGATAACGCCCGGAGGGATAGGTCGTATTCCCATTACTCAAATCCATGAATTGAATGTACAGGCGGTGATCGGATAATTCGCTGGCGACCAATTCATACGTTTGCCCGTTCACCTCGAAGGTGACATAGCCCTCCACCCGTTCATCCAGAATGGCGCCTAGAATATCGGGCATTTTGACAATACGCGGGACATCGTAACGGGTGTACACGGCGGGGATTCGCCATGCCTCATCCACCGGGTACCATTCGCGCGGCGGAAAGGTACGGCGTTCTTCCCGTGTGTTATCCCACAAGCGGATGCCCACTCCTTTGGAGCGGCGTACCACCACCATGCGCATTTCATTGAAGGTGATGAAACTGGGAACATCCTCCTGGTCGGCATCCAGCAAAGCGGATTTTGTCCCTGTGCCGTTGACCTCCACAGGGATGTCCCCCTCCACGTTCAGCGTAACATTGTTGCCGTCGAAATCGAAAGTTCCCAATCGCTTTGGAGCGCGTGCCGGAAGGCGAATATCGCAATCGGGGTCAGAGCCGATAATGTTCTCGCCTTTTCGGAGCCAGAACAACCCTGCCAGCGCCAGCCAGCTGTTTTCACGGCGCAGGTTCGCATCCACTTCCTTGCGCCACTTGAGCACGTTGTTTATGTATTCTTCGTTTGGCATGACGTGATTATACCGTTACCTTAGAAAAACCGATTTGCAATTTTGTAGAGGTGCTGACTCGTGTGAAGTAGAAGTGCGTCTTGCCTGTCTAACGCTGGAAGCGTCTTTTGTGCAAGGTGTAGCGGGGGTTTGCTAAAGCCCAAATGCACAACAGCCTCATTTGCGATACATTTCGCCCGCCTCCACGCGGAAGGGCAGGGTATTTTGCAGCGGAGCAAAAATGCAGGTGGCATATGGCGTATATGCACAGGGCGGGTTGTAAGCGAAATTAAAATCAAGGATCACTCTGCCGTTTTTGACCGGCTCGGTATAGCAATAACGAGTAGGAGGATAGGTTTCGACGCCGCTCGTCTGGTCGCGGAAGCGGATGAAGAGAGCGCCGTCGGCTTTTTCAGTGGCATCCAGTTTGAAGGTCGAGGAGGCGAAGCGGAGGGTCACATATCCGTCGAGGCGGTCCTCCACCGCGTCGCCGAAGGTATCGGTGTGTTCCATCACCTGCGGTTGTTTATAGCGTGTGTAACGGGCAGCGATGCGATACTCGCGGTTGATAGGAAACCACTGGAGGGGCGGGAAGGAAAAGCGTTCCCTGCGTTCGTTATCCCATATGCGGATGGCGTACCTGCCGGCGTGTTCGTGGACGACCAGCCGCAGCGTTTCGCCCCAGGTGATGAAACTGGGCTTCGCTTCTGCGCTGGACTTGAGAACTGCTTTCTTGACCAACCGCCCGTTGACTTTCACCCGCACCCCCTCCGCTGCCGTAAAACGGATGGACTTTCCCCTGAGTTCGACGACTCCAATGAACGTGGGGGCGTGTTCCGGCAGAATGACCTCACACATGGGGTTGGAACCAACCAGGTTCCTCCCTTCGTTCAACCAGAACAAGCCCGCCAGCGCAAGCCAGCCGTTTTCACGGACGAGTTCGTCGTATTTTTTTGCACGCCACCGCAAAATCTTTTCTTCGTATTCGCGCTCTTTTTTGGTCGTCATGGGATGATTATACTGAATGACCAATGCGCAAGTTACTCTTCCAGCGTGCTGATGTCGCCCTCCGGCAATCCTTGCGCGCGCGCCTTGAGGACGCGGCGCATGATTTTTCCGGAACGCGTCTTGGGAAGTTTATCCACGAACTTCACTTCTTCTGGTCGCGCAATGGCGCCCAGGTGCGTAGCAACGTGCTGACGCAGTTCCTCTGCCAGGTCGGGGGAGGGGGTAAAGCCGGCGCGCAGCAACACAAAGCAGTGAATGCCCTGCCCTTTGACTTCGTGTGGGAGGCCGATTGCCGCCGCCTCTGCCACTGCGGGATGGCTGACCAGCGCCGATTCGATTTCCGCCGTTCCCAAGCGGTGACCGGATACCTTGATCACATCGTCCACGCGCCCGATGATCCAGAAGTAGCCGTCTGTGTCGCGCTTGGCAGAGTCGCCGGTGGTGTATTTGCCCGGGTTTTTGGACCAGTATTGGGTCACGTAGCGATCCGGGTCGCCGTAGATGGTACGCAGCATGGCGGGCCAGGGATTCTTCAAGACGAGGTATCCCTCGGTTCCATCGGGGACGGGGTTGCCGTTTTCGTCTACCACTTCGGCTTCCTGTCCAAAGAAGGGACGCGTGCCGGAGCCGGGTTTGAGCGGCACGACAGGGGTGGGGGTGATCATGAACATGCCGGTCTCAGTCTGCCACCAGGTGTCCATGATGGGGCAGCGTTCCTTGCCAATGACACGGTAGTACCACTTCCAGGCTTCGGGGTTGATGGGTTCGCCGACGGAACCCAGCAGGCGGAGCGAGGAAAGGTCGTGTTTGTTGGGCCAGGCTTCGCCGAAACGCATCAGCCCGCGGATGGCGGTGGGGGCGGTGTATAGAATGGTGATGCCGTAACGCTCCACGCACTGCCACCAGCGGTTAGGGTAGGGGTAGGTTGGTCCGCCTTCAAAGAGGAAGGAGGTGGCGCCGTTGAGCAGCGGACCATAGACGATGTAGGAGTGCCCGGTCACCCAGCCGGGATCGGCGGCGCACCACCAGCGGTCGTCGTCTTTGATGTCGAAGACGTATTTGAGGGTGGTGTATGTGCCGACCATGTAGCCGCCGTGCGTGTGCAGGATGGCTTTGGGTTTGCCGGTGGACCCGGAGGTGTAGAGGATATAGAGCGGGTCTTCGGCGTCCATGACTTCGGTGGGGCATTTGCCGTTGGCGATGGGCAGGGCGCACAGGTCATGGTACCAGTGGTCGCGCCCGGCTTCCATAGGCACGTCGTCGTTCACGCGCTTGACGACGATCACATTTTCGACTGACGGGCAGCGTTTGAGCGCTTCGTCCACGGTTTTCTTGAGTTCCACCACCTTGCCGTTGTTGAAACTGCGATCCTGGGTAATGATCAGTTTCGATTGGCTGTCTTCGATGCGTCCCTGCAGGGCATCCACTGAGAAGCCGCCGAATACCACCGAGTGAATCGCGCCGATTTTGGCGCACGCCAGCATGGCAAAGACGATTTCCGGGATGCGCCCCATGTAGATGGTGACGCGGTCGCCTTTTTGCACGCCCATGGCTTTGATGATGTTCGCCATGCGGCTGACTTCGCGGTTCATGGCAAAGTATGAGAAGGTACGGTGCTCTTTGCCGTCTTCGCTTTCCCAAATCAGCGCCAGCTTGTTTTTGCGGTAGGTCTTGAGGTGGCGGTCAATGGCATTGTGGACGATATTGACTTTGGCGCCAACAAACCACTTGAAGAACGGCTTGTTCGAGTCGTCCAGCACCTTGTCCCATTTTTTGAACCATTCCAGTTCTTCGGCTTGCTTTGCCCAGAACCCCTGCAGGTCCTTGCGGGCGAATTCTGCCAGGGCGTCCCACTCCTGGACATTTGCCTGCGACACCACCTGTTCGGACGGGTAATAGACTTCCCCTTCCAGTTCTTTTTTAGCCATCATGATCGCTCTCCTCTGGTGAAAATATTATGCGCCATCCCGAGGGTTTTGGAAATAAACGCGGACCACCGGACCCTTCGGGACGGTTGCTCACGCTGTCGTGAATTCCCATGCCATGGCGTGCGCGCACAGGATCAACCCGCAGAGCAGAAGCGCCTCCAATTGGAGCGCTTGCAAGCCGATCAATTGTGCCAGCCCCGCAAAAACGGCAAAGAACAGGACCAGCCCATAAAGCACAGGGACGACCCAGCTGTTTCGGCTGAAAGCCCCTTTTGGGTTCGTTTCGCGCGTCAACTTGATCAGTTTACTGGCAAAAACGATCCCTGCCGCACTTGCCAAGAAGAACACCCCGCGCCAGATCAGGGAACTCTCTACGCCAATCTGCGCCGCGAGGCTCATCACGCCGGGAAGCAAAAACGAAGCGTATACGCCGCCTGCCGTGCGTTTTTTCGCCTCGTCCACAAGCCACTCCGGCTTGTCCTTCACCACCGACCACCACAGACCGACCAGGGTGAAACAGATCGCGGATGTAACTGCATAGAAGGTGCTGATGTCCATGCTCTTCTGAATCTCCTTTGGTGGGATGGCATAATTTTATCACGGGGGTGCGTCGCACCTGACTCGGTAGGACAAATCCTGTCGAGCGAACGAATCCACCTTGATCAGATTAAGTCAACCTTTGTGGTGCGACGCACTCGCACGGCTCAATCCCAAAACAGGTAGCGGCGAAGTTCTCTTTGAGTCTTTTCCGGAGGAATGTAATTCATCACGAATTCCTCGTATGCTGCGGGTGAACCAAAATTCATTTCGACAAACTCTCGATCTGCCAACGTTCCGTTTCTTTTTCCGATGAATTCCGCGTAATTGGAATACTGCCATTGCTCTGGTTTGACAACCAAGCCTGCTTCGAGTGGATTTCGATGAATGTATCTGCATAAATGAAGCAGGTATTCGTTTTTGTCCACGTGAATTGCTTTGTAAGGACCTTCGAACAATGTGCCCGAGTGTTTGTATTTGGTGTTGAAAGCCTTGGTGTAAACATTGAAGACTGCCTGCATGAATTTGCTAATTTCGATCTCCCCATCCTGGCGCAGAAGAAATTGATAGTGATTCTCCATCAGACAGTAGGCAATCGCGGTTATGACACATTTTCCCAATTCCCTTTTGACGTATTTCAACAGGAATACGTAATCTGCGTTGTTGCGAAAGATGTTGTCCTTGTGTGCGCCGCGATTGTAGATGTGATAATAATTGCCAGGCAGGAAAATGATTTTTCTTCGAGCCATGACGGCATTATACCTGAGAGCGGTGGGTGCGTCGCACCCTCCTTCGAGCAGATTGTTGTCATATAAAATAATCGAGAATCTGCATCCGAAAGGAGAGATGCATGAATACGTGTGGTTCTTCACTTTTCTGGCGGACGATATCAGTGATGATGTTCCTGCCGCTGGTATTTGCGGCTTGCGCTGCGCCAGCGCCGTCACCCGCACCCACCATGATCCATATCTTCCGCCAACCCCGATGCCGACGGAGACGGCGACGATGGAGACTCCGGTTGCGGAGATGCCAAGATTTCGAGGGATAGGATGAGAGGCTGTTGAACGAAGTTTTAAATTCCAACTGGATCCAAGAACAGATCGCCAAATTTGAAAACGACTGGGGGCCGTATTGGACTGAACGGAGAATTATTCGATTGGATTCGACCGGTTTGCAGTATGATTTGGTGATGGATAAATTCAATCAGCCGAATAGAGCGAATGATCCGGAGCTTGAGAAAAGGGGTGTCTTTTGGCCCGTAAAGACAGTGCCGGACTTGAGGTCTGAAGCGGTGAAAGCGTTTTTGGAAAAAAGCGGGGGAGGATGTTTTTTATTCCGTGGCCGGGGAGAGAGGTGAGACTGGAGAATTTTAATTTGCCGCTGATGTTTGAATGTTCGACGGTGGATAAGACAGGTGAGGATGGGTTGTATGTACTTCGAAGCAGTGACGGCACATCTTACTCACTCCACCCAATCCAAAAACTTGTGCCACGCGCCTGCCAGCGGCAGGAACCACGGGAAGCCGTTATACAATCCCAGCGGCGCGCCGGGGAACTTGAATTGCGCAAACGGATGCTCTTTGATGTTTCCCTTCAATATCGCCTCGGCGACCGTCTTGCCCAAATATGTCCCCATGGCCACGCCGTGACCGGCATACCCCAGCGCGTAATACACGCCTTCCATTTCACCCGCGTGGGGCATCTTGTCGAGGGCAAAATCCAGCGTGCCGCCCCAGGCATAGTCCACCTTCACATCCCTCAACTGCGGAAATACATGCACCATTTCATTGCGCAGAATTTCTGCACTCCGCTGAATGGTATTCCTGGTCTCCGGAAAAAACGCCGCCCGCCCGCCGAAGATCATACGGTTATCCCAAAGCCTGAAATAATTCAGGTAATGCTTGAAATCGAAAATCATGCGATTCTTTGGGCTGAGTTCGCGAACCAGTTCATCCGAAAGACGCTCGGTTGCAATGATGAACGACCCAATCGGGATGATTTTCCTTTGCAGTTTCTTTGTGACATTTCCCGTATAACCGGACGTCCCCACCAAAACGGACTCTGCGCTCAAGGTTCCCCTTTGAGTTTCGATGAAGAACCGCGTCCCTCTCCGCTCGAGCCTGTTCACTCGGGCCCGCGCGTGGAGCCTCGCCCCGGCTTTTTCCGCCGCCCGCGCGAGACCCGTCACATATTGCGCCGGGTTCAACCCGCCGCTGAATTCGTCCACCAGCCCGCCGTGATAGACCGCCGAGCCAATCTCCTCGCTCAACTCGCGCGGTGCGACGAGTCTCACCTTGTGGTCGAACTCTTTCGCCATGAATTCGACTTCACCCTTGAGTGCTTCATAATGGCTGGGTTTGTTCGCCGCCAGCAAATGACCCGTGAGGGCAAAACCGCAATCAATGTTCTCCTCTTTCACGATTTGTTTGACCGTATCAATCGAATCGAGCGAGCATCGGAACAAATCCCTGGCAAGACTCAGCCCGTATCTTTTCACAATCGTCTCCATGCCGAGTTTGAGCCCGGTCAACACCATGCCGCCGTTGCGCGAACTCGCTCCCCAGCCGATACTTTCCGCCTCCAGCACTGCCACATGGACACCCTGCTTTGCCAGCGTCCGCGCTGCGCTCAACCCCGTGTACCCCCCGCCGATGACGGCAACGTCCACGTTTTGGGGCAGGGGCGTGAGGGTATTTTCTTCCCCGGGCATTTGGGCGGTGGTAAGCCAATAGTTATATTGCTGCATGTTCATCCCAAAAGACCTGGCGGGATTTTGCAACCCGTCAGGTCTGATTATTCGAGGAGGGTCTTCCAATCCATTTCGAGAACGGTTTTGTGCAGGCGGTGATCGTCTTCGACGATGTGAAGGGTCAGGTTGGGGAAGATCTTTTGAGCCGCCTCGCGGACCGGCTCGAGCGGGACGACGGTATCCAGCGTCCCGTGGATGAGGAGGGTTGGAACGGAAACGGGCTCGAGGTCCAGAAAAGAGCCGAAGGAGTTGCGTAGGAGGGCGGGAGCAAGCAGGATGAGTTTCCGCACCCGGGCGGGGTGGCTGCAGGTGTAGACCGTCCCCATTAAACCGCCGAAGGATGAGCCGATGATGGTCCAGGTTTGTTGGGGGGTGAGGATGGGTTCGAGTTGGGTCATCCGTTCTTCAAAAGAGCCTTTGAAGTCGGGGGTGAGCATGCCGGGAAACCATTCACGAAACAGGCGCGCCTTGCCGCTGTTGCTGTCGCTTTCGAGCCCGTGAAGGTAGATGAGGCGTCTGGTGTCCATGTTTAGCGTTCGGAATGTTTTTGCATTTGAAATAAGATGACCTGTACCAGCGCCCCAATGACGAAGATGCCGGCAATGGCGAGCGTTCGGGCGGTGCCTTGCAGCGGCAGTACGCCATAGATGAGATAGGACCCAATCAGGCAGGCGACCACGATCATTGCCCATTCACCCAGCAAGCCGATGACAACCGACCCGAGAACGCTTCCGACGATGAAAGGCAGGAGGGGCAGGGTGGACGCGCCCGGCGCAAAATACTCGCTGAATGCAAAGCCGCCGACGAGAAACCCGCAAACGTAATAGCCTGTTTCTTTGCTGATCAGGGTCAGCCCTGCGGCGAGGACGGCAAGCCCCGCCAGAAATGCAAGATCCGTCCAGGAGGGCCAAAAAGGCGGCAGGAGATGGGTCAGGCGGGTTCCGATGAACGCCGCCATTGCCGCCGAAAACAGGAAATTCAGGTCTCGCCCCAGCAGCAGGATGATCACTCCCATGGCGCCCTGTATTGCAAGGACATTCATGTTTTTTTCCTTTCCTGTTTTGTGCCGCGCAGAATGTCGCGCAGGCTGGTTCGCAGTTCTTCGGGCAGTTTGGGCGACATGCGCCGCAGCGAGACTGCCGGCAACGGGTTTTTGGCTTTTGTCACAGTTTCTTGAAGAAAGAAGACAGTTTCATCAGGGGACGCCTGGTAGAGCGCCTTGATGAGTTCCTGCAGGTCGAATTGTAATGCAGCAGGCGAGGCTTTGAAAATCGGCTCGACGATGTCCAGTACGGGTGGGAGGTTGTCGAAGTCGGGCGCTTTGACCAGCGGCACGAGCGCCTGAATGCCATTGGACCACATGCGCTGACGGGCTGGATGCAGCCATTCCCGGACGAGCACGAGGAACAGGTCGGGGGTTTCGTTTCGCAGGCGGGTGAGGCTGGTGGTGAGCAAGGCAGCGCGCACGCTGGGGTCGCGGACGGCTTGCATCCACGCCGTGAGGCGGGCAAGCAGGCGTTCTTCCTGCGGCGGAATGCGCCCCAGCAGAAAGGCGGCGAGCAGGCGGGTTTCCAGCCAGCCTTCGTCCCACAGGGCGTCGGCGAGTTCGAGCGCCTGAATGGGGCGTTGCTCTGCCAGCGGACCCAGTTCCGTTTCGATCTGCCGCAGGACGACGGGCGGCGTCCGATAGGTGGGCAGGACGGACGACGGCGCCACGCTCTGACTGCGCAGGGTGCGGTTGACATAGTAGTCGAGCACTTCGCGCAGTTCACGCAAAAAGCCCTCTGGCTGGTCGAAGAGGTCAGCCAGGCTGGCGGTTTGTTTTTTGAGGCGGGCGAGGTCTATGGCGGGCATGAGTTCAGTAATCAGTGTGCAGTGACCAGTGATCAGTACTGTTACACTGATTACTGGTCACTGATTACTGTTTTTAATACGCTCTCCCGAACAGCACCTTCTTCTCAGCTTGGTTTCCGCAGACGATGCACTTGCCTTTGGTTTCGGGCTGTCCTTCGAGCGGGATGCAGCGCGCGGTGGCTTTGGTGTCTTCCTTGATTTTGGCTTCGCAGTCCCTGTTCTCGCACCAATAGGAGAACGCCCAGCCGTCGGCGACGACTTGTTTGAGTTCGTCGTAGGTTTTGGGGTCGCGGATGTTGGCGTCGCGGAACTCGGTGGCGCGCTTGAGGAGGGAATTGTGAATCTCCGTCAGGAGCCCGCTTACAGTCGACGCGAGACCCGTCTGTGGGACGAAGGATTTGCCCTCGCGTCCTGCCACGTCCCGTCTTGCCAGCGCGACGGTGCCTTTTTCCACATCTTTGGGTCCGATCTCGATTCGCACGGGGACGCCGCGCATTTCCCAGTCGTTGAATTTGAAGCCCGGCGTGACGCCTTCGCGGTCGTCCATTTTGACGCGGATGCCGGCGGCTTTGAGCTCGGCAAAGACCCTGTCCGCCGCTTCCATGACCTTGCTCTTCTCAGCGTCGGTTTTGTAGATGGGGACGATGACCGCCTGGAAGGGGGCGACTTTGGGCGGCAGGATAAGCCCCTGATCGTCGCCGTGCGTCATGATGATGGCGCCGATCATGCGCGTGGACAGACCCCACGAGGTAGTGTAGCAGTATTCGAGGGTGTTTTCCTTGTTGAGGAATTGGATCTCGAATGCTTTCGCAAAGTTCTGACCAAAATAGTGAGAAGTGCCAGACTGGAGCGCGCGCTTGTCCTGCATCATCGCTTCGATGGTGGTGGACATCACCGCGCCGGCGAATTTTTCGGTTTCGGTTTTGATGCCTTTGATGACCGGAATGGCGCAGTCGTTGATGGCGAAGTCGGCGTACACATCGAGCATGCGGAAAGTTTCCTCTTTGGCTTCCTCGGCAGAGGCGTGCGCGGTGTGACCTTCCTGCCAGTAGAACTCGGCAGTGCGCAGGAAGAGTTTGGTGCGCAGTTCCCAGCGCAGGACGGAGCCCCACTGGTTGATCAGCACGGGCAGGTCGCGCCAGGATTTGATCCATTTGGAATACATGTAGCCGATGATGGTCTCGGAGGTGGGGCGCACCACCAGCGGCTCTTCCAGTTTTTCGCCGCCGCCATGAGTCACCACCGCCAGTTCGGGCGCAAAGCCTTCCACGTGTTCCTTTTCCTTTTCGAAGAACGACATGGGGATGAGCGTGGGAAACGCCGCGTTGACGTGTCCCGTCTCCTTGAAGCGCCTGTCCAGCCCCGCCTGCATGTTTTCCCACAGCGTCCAGCCATAGGGTTTGACGACCATGCAGCCGCGCACGGGGGCGTAATCTGCCAGGTCCGCTTTCAGGACGAGTTTGTTGTACCATTCTGCAAAGTCTTCTGCACGGGTGGGTAATTTATCTTCAGCCATTTTGTCCTCGAATGTTTTCAGGTTTGCATGTTTACAGGATGAAACGTTTGAACGTTCAAACCTGCCAACTTTCCAACGCATCTACGGCAGTTTTTACATCCTCCGCAAATTGAACCAGTTCTCGCTGTGAAGCAGGGATGTAACTGTCGAATTCCTTGAAAAACTGATCGAACGTGGACTGCCAGCCGCGCCCGACCAGTATCAACGGGCTCCGGTGGCGGGACTCCACGATCATGAGATTCCACGTCAGGGCGATTTCAGTCAACGTGCCCGGACCGCCCGGCAGCGCAATTGCCGCGTCGCACTCCTCGACCAGAACCTGCAGCCGTTCCAGCAGGCTTTTCCTCCGCCGTTCCTCTTTCACCCAGCGATTAGGCTTGACGGGTCTCCACGCTTCGATGTCTTCGCACGTCACGCCGACGACATGCCCGCCTGCCTCATGCGCCCCGCGCGAAACCGCCTCCATCGTGCCGATGTAGCCGCCGGTTAGCACGGTATGCCCGCGCTGGGCGAGAAGCCGTCCGAGGAGCATTGCCTCCTCGTAGGCTGAGTCGCCTTCCCTGGGTTGTGAGCCGCCGAATACGGAAATGTTCATAATTCCAGTAACCAGTTTCCAGTTATCAGTTATCAGTGTCCCAAGTGCGGGACTTGTTCACCTCGATCTTCTTCAACACCGCCTGCTTCAGATCAACGCCCGAAACCGACGCCAGTTGCAGAAGATATAACATCACATCTGCCAGTTCGCTCCCCAGTTCCTCACGGTTGCGTATTTCGTCGGTGAACTGGAAGTGCTCGAGTATTTCAGCCGCTTCGATTGCCAGCGAAACCGCCAGATTGCGCGGCGTTTGCGGACGTTTACTCTCGGCGTCGTACCAGCCTTTCGAGCGGACGAAACGGTGCATTTCTTTGGTCAGTTGTTTGATGTCCATTTCTATGCTCCCTCTCTTTTCGGAGTGGGGTGGGTCCGGCGCTTCGATTCCGCTCTGCACGAGAAATAAAAACGGCTCGCCAAGTCTGGGAGCCGTTCGCGGGCGTGTCGAACTGAACCTAACCAGACCAGGCAGGCTTATGGTCGCTTGCAGGGGACGGCAACGGGTTAAGCATAGATGCGCCGATTATACCTGAAAAACCTTTCTATATCACGACTCGGATTACGGGTAAAATGGACTTGAACGGATGAACCTCAAATCACAACTCGAATCCAGCCTGACCTCGGACCAACTCCGTATCCTGCGCCTGATTGCCGACGAAGCCTCCCAAACCGGACTGCCGCTCTACATCGTCGGCGGCTCCGTGCGTGACCTGATCCTGGGCGCCGCCATCAAAGACCTTGATCTCACCGTCGAAGGGGATGCCATCGCGCTGGCGCGCGTCCTGGCGAAGCGGCACGGCGGCAGAGTCACCCCGCACTCCAAATTCGGCACTGCCAAATGGTTCCTGCCGAAGGAACTGCGGACCGAAACCTCCGAAACCCTCGATCTCATCTCCGCGCGTTCTGAAACCTACAAACATCCCGCCGCCCTGCCCACCGTCAAACCGGGCAGTATGGACGACGACATCCGCCGCCGCGATTTCACCATCAACGCCCTTGCCGTCCGCCTCGACGGCGCAAACTTTGGTGAACTGCGCGACGACCTCGGCGGCATGGATGATTTGAAGCGGGGCATTGTCCGTGCCTTGCATGCCAGATCGTTTATTGATGACCCCACCCGCATGTACCGCGCCGTCCGTTACGCCGAACGGTATGGCTTCAAAATCGCCGAGGAAACGCTGGCATTAATTCCTGCCGCCCGCCCGCTGATCGAAAAACTCTCCGCCCAGCGCATCCGCCGCGAACTCGACCTGATCCTCGAAGAATGGAACGCCGCAGCCGTTCTCGCCCGCCTTGCCGACCTGAACCTGCTCCGGCCCATTCACCCCGAGCTGACATTCGACCCCTCCATGCAGGAGCGGCTTGCAAACCTGCATACCTACCGCGGCTTACAACATCTCTCCCCCCGGAACGTGACAGAAGGCGAACGGATGCGCAATTCTGATCTCGGCTGGTTGCTGTGGCTCATGTCCCTTTCGCAGGAGCAGGTGTCGGCGTTGAATGACCGCCTCCATTTCACCGCGGATCTGCTTGCCTCATTGTTTGCCGTCTCGAATCTATACGTCGTCCAAACTTCCTTTGTTGGGTTGAAGCCGAGTCAATGCGTGGAGCGGCTGGAGTCCTACCCGATTGCCGCAGTGGAAGCGGCGGGATACGCCGCAAACGACCCGCGCGTGAAGGAATGTTTCGACGAGTACATCTCGAAATGGCGCTACATCAAGCCGCATACCACCGGCAACGACTTGAAAACCCTCGGCGTCGAGCCGGGACCGCAATACGCTGTCGTCCTGTGCCGCCTGCGCAACGCCTGGCTGGATGGGGAAGTGAAGACGGATGAGGAAGAAAAATCGCTTTTGAGGGATTTGCTTGCATGAACCTCCAACCCTACCTCGACTTTGCACGACAACTTGCCTGTGATGCGGGAAAACTCACGCTCGAATACTTCGACAAAAGCATCCGGCACGACATGAAAGCGGATGAAACGCCTGTCACCGCCGCAGACCGGGCGGCGGAGGAATTCATCCGCCGTGCGATCGAGCAGAAATACCCAAGTCATGCCATTGTGGGGGAGGAGTATGGTGAGAAGGCGGGCGAGGGGAAGCCTTTTCGCTGGATCATTGACCCCATTGATGGTACGAAGTCCTTCATCAAAGGTGTACCGCTCTATTCGGTGTTGATCGGGCTGGAAATCGAGGGTGTTTCGCGCGTGGGGGCGGCATGTTTCCCCGCGCTGGACCGGATTCTCTATGCGGCAGACGGGCTGGGCGCATGGTGTAATGAAACGCGTGTGCATGTTTCCGAAATCAGTGAAATGAGGAAAGCGGTGTTCACGTTCACCAGTTGGTCGGGGTTTCGTACGCGCACGAGACTCGACGTGTTCGAGAGTCTGCACCGCGCCTGCTTCATCGGTCGCGGTTGGGGCGACGCCTATGGAATTTATCTGGTCGCAACGGGACGCGCGGAGATTCACATCGAGCCGTCCGTCGCATTGTGGGATGTGGCGCCTTTCCCGCCAATTTTCCGCGAAGCAGGCGGCTACTTCGGTTCGTGGGGCGGGGACGAAGGTCATACTCACGGGGAGGCATTGGCAATTAATGCCGCCCTCGCGCCCAAGGTCCTTGAATTGACGCGGCGGGTGTAGAACCTCCTGCTATAATGGATTGGGAAATTCAAATGTCCGAACATAAAACGCCGCTCAAATCCCTCGATTGGCCCTACCGCCTGCGGGAGCCTTTCCTCTCCACGCCTGAGTTGGCGTTGTTGCGCGTCCTGCAGAGCATGGCGCGCGGGCATTATGTGATCTGTCCGAAGGTGGCGCTCAATGATATTTTCTACATTGTCCGCCCGAACGAGAATGTCCACTTCTTCAACAAATTTTTCCGCAAGCATGTGGATTTTTTGCTCTGCGAACCCGAAAAATTCAAGCCAGCCATCGGCGTGGAATTGGTGAAGCCCATCGCCCGCAACGAAACGCGCGAAACCGATCAGTTCATGGAGGACCTCTTCCTGAGCGCAGGGCTTCCTTTGGTACATGTCCCTTCCAGTGACTCCTACTCGGAAGACGACCTCGAAGAATTGATCAAACTTGCCGTCCTGAAGGTGCGGGAGATGCGCCCGCTTCGCGCCTCGACTGAAACGGACTCAGTCCCGATGTGCCCTGTCTGCGGCAGGATGATGGTCCTGCGCATCCATCGCAGCGGACCCAAAACAGGGAAGAAGTACTACGGTTGCATGGACAGCCCCAAATGCAGCGGGGTGGTGGAAATCGGCTGACTGTATTTCAAGCGTAATGTCTTTTCAATTCGGAGGCGTACCTTGCACCGACGAGGTCCCGATTCTGCTTCAGCCAATCTCTGAACATGATTTTGCCGCGCGGCGGTTCCTTCGAGACCAGCAGGTTTGCCATCAAGCCGTCCACTTCCTCGGGGGTGAGGACGACATCTCTCACGAACAGGCTGATGAATTGCGCCGCCAACAGCGCCAGCCGCGGCGGGACGGAGATCAATAACCGCTTTGCGCCGATGGTCTCGCCGACCAATTGCACCAGTTCCTTGAACGTGTATGAATCGGGTCCAACGGCGTCAATGATGTAATCTTCCCTGCTATACACCGCCTCCACAGCCAGATCTGCCAAATCCTCCACATGCACGGGCTGAATCCCATACGACCCGTCGCCGGGGATGAAAAAGACGGGAAAATGACGCAAAAGAAATGCGATGTTATTGATGAGAATGTCCTCTCCGCCGCCGACCAGCACGGTAGGGCGCAGGATGGCATACGAAAGCCCCGACTCGAGAATCGCCTGCTCATTTGCCGCTTTGCCCCAGTAATAGGGCAGATGCGACTCCGCCGACGGGTTGGCAATGCTGATATGCACAATTCGCCTCACCCCTGCGGCTTTGGCGGCATGGACCAGTTTCCGTGTATTCTCCACGGCGCGCGGCTGGGTATTTTCGCCCTTGTCGAATCGCACCCAATACGTGTTCACCAGCACGTCCGCTCCCCGCAGCGACTCCGTCATGCCTGCCTCGTTGAAATCCAGCGGATAGGCTTTGACCCGTCCGTTGAACGGGTCTGGACGGTTGGGGTGATTGGTCAGCGTGATGACCTCCTCGCCTCGAGCCAGCAACCGCTTCGCAATGTACTTGCCCGAATAACTGAATGCGCCTGTTACTGCAATTTTCATTTTGCCTCTTTTCACTTCAAAACGCTCAGAATCTTTGTCACATTCGAAAGACCCAAACTCTCCAGCCGAATGACCGCCTTCGCCAGGCTGTCAATCGCATCGAAAAACTCCTGCAGCGCCTTCACCCGCTCATAGACAAAATTCCACTCTTCGTCTTCCACCCAATTTGCCTCCAGCGCCGTCAATGTCTCCTTCACAGAGCGCACGGCACGGTCGAATTCCGAATTCTGCCGTTCCTGCAAAATCGAACGGATGGCGGCGTAAAAATCCGTCTCGGCGGTGTAATAATCCTTGCGGTCGCCCAGTTTGGTGGAGCGATGTACCAGCCCCATCCGTGCCAGCGTGCGCACCTCCGTACTGACCGCCCCCTTCGTCAAGCCCGTCCGCTCCACAATCTCATCGAGCGACAGGGCAGTGGGGGAGAGATAGAGCACGGCAAAGATGGCGCCCATCCCCTTGGGGAAGCCCCAAAAGCGGCTGATCTGGCTCAAGCCTTCCGTAAAATCCTTTTTGATTTGGGTGAGGGTCTCTGTCATAGGTCTTCTTTTGTTTTGTATGTTTAGTAAATACTAAACGAAATATACAATATGAGGCGCTATCTGTCAAGGCACCGCGATTTGCGCGTAGGCAATAAGTTATATGAGATGGATGTGGGTGTTTATTGGGCTTTACGGACTTGGCACCTTGGATACTTGACAACCAAGCCGCCCGCTTCACTCCTACGGGACGGCTGATTCTGCTTCGGATGGCTGATTCTCCCTCCATGCTATTTCTGATTACAAATCATCTCAAAAATGTCGCCCTGAGCCATTGCCAGCGGATAAATCCGCCGGCTACGCCCACAAAGTCGGCTAAAACCGACTGCCAGCCCGCTTATGAACTGCACTTTCGCCAATTTTGTTTAACCGCCATATATGGTGGCAGGAAAAGCGTCAAAGCACCAAATATGGCGGCTTTCTCCCCGAAAATTTCGCATAAACCATAAAAAGGCGAAACTACAGGAAAATTAACAAATAAGTACCGTAACCACATAGTTGGCGCTGCCGAAGGCGTCTAACGCCAACAGGCGCATTAGAGAACGCGCCCTGCGCTTCGACCGACTCTTTTTATGGAGCGGTGTAGAACAACCGAAACAGTTCTTCTCCCGTTTTTTCGCCTGCCGTTTCGAAATATCCCTGAATGGGCACACGGAAGGCGATGGCTTCGGCTGCGCTTTTCTCGAACCTGAATTCGACAAACCCTGGTTGTGGTCCTGCCAGGTTTTCGGGCGGGATGCCGTCCACTACCAGCATGACTTCATAGATCCAGTCGCCGAATGTTTCGTAATCGTCCAGGCGTTCGACAGGCACGGTGACGTAGAAGTCGGTTTGCATGGGGAGGAAGCGGACGATTTGCCCGTCGCTGCCGAGGCAGTTTTCGCCGTAGGCTGTGGCGTGTGAGGTGGAGTTGGGGATGAGCGATTGGATCATCCAGTCGAATTGGGCGGTGAGGTCGGGGAGGTTTTGCGTTGCCCATTGGTAGCCGCATGGAATGGAGGATGTATCCTGTGTAAGCGGCGGGGCAGTCTCGGTGGGGATTTGGGGCGACAAAGGCTGAGGCGTGGATAAAGCCGCTGAGCACGCGCCCAGGATGAGGGTCAGAAAGAGAAGCGTGAGTTTTGTCTTCACTTGAGCAGGTCTGCGGCGGCGGTCGCCATCAGTGCAACGCCGTTGATGAGGGCTTGTTCATCGAAGTCGAATTTGGGATGATGATGGTTGTAGTTGAGGTTCTTTTCGGGGTTTGCCGAGCCGATGAAGAAGTAACAGCCGTCCGCTTTTTCCTGCATGTAGCCCATGTCTTCGGCGCCCATGGTGAGGTAGGGGTAGTCGGCGATGGGGGTTTCGGGGAAGACCAATTGCGCCGAACGCTGGACGCTGGCGGCGACGTGTTCGTTGTTGATGACGGGCGCTGTGACCTGTTGGATGGTGATTTCGGCGGCGCATCCCAGAGAGGAGGCGATGCCCGTGACGATTTGTTCGAAGCGCTGGAGGACGAGGGCGCGGATGTCGGGGTCGAAGGTGCGGATGGTGCCGTTGAGTTCGGCGGTTTGGGGGATGATGTTGAAGGCGGTGCCTGAATGGATGGAGGTGACGCTGACGACGGCGGGTTTGAGGGGCGGGACGTTGCGCGCGATGATGGTTTGCAGGGCAGCCGTGATGTGTGCGGCGCACACGACGGGGTCGGTGGTGGTTTCGGGGGCGGCGCCATGACCGCCTTTGCCTGTGAGTTTGATTTTGAAGAGTTCTGCGCCCGCCATGACGGGTCCTTTGGCGACGTGTATCCAGCCGAGGGGTTTGTCGTTCCACAGGTGGAGGGCGAGAGTCTTTTCGACTTTGGGAGAGTCGAGCACGCCGTCGCGCATCATCATGAGTGCGCCGCCGACTTCTTCGCCGTTGGTGCCTTCTTCGGAGGGCTGGAAGCAGAATTTGATGCTGCCTGCCAGTTGGTGTTTGTGTTCGTTGAGGATTTTGGCAACGGTCAGCCCGATGGCGATGTGACCGTCGTGCCCGCAGGCGTGCATGACGCCGGGGTTGGTGGAGGCGTATTCTGCGCCTGTTTCTTCGGTGATGGGGAGGGCGTCCATGTCGAAGCGGAGCAGGATGGTGGGACCTGGTTTACCGCCTTCCAGATAGCCGACTACGCCCGTTTTACCGACGCCTTTGGTGACTTCAAGACCGAGGGCTTCGAGTTCTTTTGCGACGATGCCGCTTGTGCGGATTTCCTGGAAGCCGAGTTCGGGGTGACGGTGGAGGTCGCGGCGCAGGGCTTGGGTGTAGGGGAAGAGGTCTCTGGCTTGCTGAAGGAAGGTGGTCATGGGGGCTCCGTTTTCAGGTTGGAAGGTTGGAAAGTTGGAAGGTTCTAACTGTATTTGACTATTCTGAATTTTTCTTCGTAGCGCGGGTTTTCTTCGGTACTGTCTTCGGCGCGGCGGGATTTGAGACGTTCGATGAGTTTTTGGGAGTCTTGTACCTGGGTTTTGTGCTGGAGGATGGCTTGAATTTTGATTTCCCAAGTATCGGTGACGTCAATGGTGACGTTTGGCTGGTTTGTCAGCGAACACCAGACCTCCTTCGGCATGTGCGGCTGGAAGCCTTCTTCGAGCAGCTCGGGAAAGTAGACGGGGTTGCCTGCGGCGGGGAAGACGGCGTCCAACACGACTTGTCCTGCGGCGCGGTGGTCGGGGTGGTTGATGCCGTAGGCGGCGAAGAGGTTTTGGGGGTCGCAGGTGACGAGAATGTCGGGTTTGTGGCGTCGTATTTCGCGGACGACTTCGCGGCGCAGGTTCAGGTCGGGGACGAGGTAGCCGTCGGGATGGTCGAGAATGTGGACGGCTTGCGCGCCGATGACGTTCGCTGCGGCGTACTGTTCTTCGTGGCGGATAGCGCACAGCCTGTCGGGGGTCATGGCGGGGTCGGTGGCGGGGTTGAAGCCTTTGTCGCCACAGGTGAGCAGGAGGTAGGTGATGTGGTGTCCTTCGTGCGCCCATTTGGCGAGTGCCCCGCCGCAGAAGAATTCAGGGTCGTCGGGGTGTGCGAGGATGACGAGGATGTGTTGGGGGGAGATCCAGGGTTCCATACTCGGCGGTTAAGTTTCAGACGTAATGCGCCTGGTGTCAAGTGTTTTTGGAGAAAGCATTGTTCTCGCCCTGTCAAACTTATCATTATTTTGTTGACACTTCGATGCGAATTTGATAATATCAGTCTCATTCACTACCAAACAACCAAGGAGATTAACATGCTGGAAGAAATCAACGTCAAAACGGTAGTCGAAAGCACCCCGATTATTTCTCTGACAACCACCGCGGCGGATGCGGTTAAAAACATTCTGGCGGAACGCAAATTGGATGGATACGCCCTGCGCGTGTACGTGGCTGGGGGAGGATGCTGCGGCGTGAATTTCGGCATGGCGCTCGACAACAACATTCGCGAAGTGGATTCTGCTTTTGAAATAAACGGCGTTACGGTGGTGGTGGACGAGGTGTCCATTGATTACTTGCGCGGCGCGCGCATTGATTTTGTCAACGATCCCGTACGCGGATCGGGCTTTGCTGTGGACAGCCCGATGGCAAAAACCGGCGGTTCCTGCGCGTGTAATAGCGAAAACGAATCCGGTTCCTGCGGTTGCGGGGGATCCTGCAGTTGCGGACACTAGTGATCTTCGGCGTGTTTTCACACCCTTTGGTATTCGAAACGACTCACTTCTGGTGAAGTGGGTCGTTTTGTTACACGCCAGTTCGAGAACGCCCTACCGGCTGCGCAGATAGGAGATGACAGCCCCGAAAAAACCGAACAGTCCCAAGCTAAGAATTAACAACCCGGTTGGGAAGCCTGCCGCTTCCGATGGAACCGTCTCGGTAAAAGCGGGCAGGTCGAGAGGAGGGGGAGGCGTAAAAGTCGGGAGGCGTGTAGGGGTCTGTTGACCGATGAACGCCGCTTCCAATCTTGGGTCAAGGGTAGGGGTCGAAATGGGCGTTGGGGTGGGCGGAATATCCACCAGCGGAAGAAAAGCGCCTGGAGAAAGCCCTACGTACAATCCGTATACCCACCCCGTAGAGCCTGGCACGCCGGGGTAATAGATCTGGATCCATTCCAAACGATCCCGGGCGCGACCCAGCGCGGGCGCGGTTTCGTTTGCAAGCAGAATCCCAATTGCCGGATAATCGAACGAACCCGGTCCTGCGTAAACAAAAATCGTGTCGAAGCTTGGATCCACTTTGATGGTGGGACCTGCCGGTGTACCGGTGACCGTGGGAACGGAACCGGTGGGTTGTTGCGCCAGAACAACGGAGGGCTCGGGTTCGAAAAGACCCAATAGAAGAACTGCGACGGATGCGCCGAATAGAATGAAGATCTGTCCCTTGAGCTGCATGAGACTTACTGCCTGCCAAGCGCCAAAGATATTGTGTAAACGGCAATGCCGATGAGTGTCAGACTGAACACGATCACCCCTGCGGCAAGACCGGATGGACGGCTGGAGGATGTGTCTGAAAAACTTTGCGGCGTCAAGGGCGGCGGGGGCGTGAAGGTTGGCAGGCGTGTGGCTGTGGGTTGGAATATAAACGCCGCGGCAAACGTTGGATTGACGGTGGCGGTTGCAATTTGCGTTTGCGTGGGAGGCGGTTCCACGACTCTGAGTTCACCGCCCGAAACACTTACATAAGCGGCGTACAACCAGCCAACGCCGCCTGGCGCATCGGGGTAGGCGACCTGCACCCATTCGCGTCCCGGTGAGACGCCCAGTGCCGGCAATACATCACCTGGCGACACCCTACCGACAATCGGATAGTAGACGGTGCTGGGACCTCCGCGCACATTGATGGGTTCGCTGTAGATCACGGTGACCACCACGCCCGATTGCGCTTCCACCTCCGCCCGTGCCTGACGCGGCAAAATCACCATGCCCAAGCCGGCAATCAGCACGGCCGCTATCAGACTTGGGAAATAAAACCGAATCTTTTTCATACCGTAGACAAAGATATACATGAAATACGACGACAAATCGTCGCCGCTGATAAAAGGATTATAATCTAAAACATGGAACGCCGAATCCTGCACGGAAGCATCAAACCGGGCGATATTGCCCATGCCTTGAGGGCGGAATTCAACCGTGGCAACCTGCACGCCCAAACGGTCGGAAACGGGGATAGACTTGCCGTCCAAATTGCCACACGTCTGGAGGCGCAATCCGGCGGGCAAACCGCCATGACCGTTGCCATCCAAAAACATCCCGATGGAGTCATAATCGAAATTGGGCAGCAGGCATGGCTGGGAGTAGCGGCAAGCCTTGGAAAAACCGCCATTTCCGCCCTGCGTAACCCGCTAAGCCTGCTGGGACGGTTGGATGACCTAGCGCAGGATATTGAAAACCTGCAATTGCAGGAAAGGGTTTGGCGGGTGGTTGATCGCACCGCGGCGGCTTTGGGCGCGTCTCGTGAACTGTCCGAGCGTTTGCAACGAGTTGTATGTGCCTATTGCGGTACCGCCAATCCGTTGGGGGAGGGGGCGTGTCTTGCCTGCGGCGCTCCCCTTGGAGACGCGCATCCCACAACCTGCCCGAATTGCGGTTTCGCCCTGGGAAGGGACGAACTGGTTTGTCCGAACTGCAAGCGGAAATTATAAAACTCTGATTCGCCGAAATTGCAAGATATTTGTTCTTGTCGGTTTTACGCCTCCCCCCTATAATTGGAAAATGATGTAAAAATAAAAGGCGCGATCATGAACTTGAAACTCGACCAATTGGAAGCCAGGCTGCAATCCCTGTTTGAGGACCGCCTGCTGGCTGTCCTGCCAGGGGTTAAACGCGAAGACCGGGTGATTCAAAAACTGGCGCTTGCTCTCAAACAGGCTCTTGTTGAATATCAGGCAAACGACTCGTCTATGCCAAACACTTTCACCTTGATCACCTCCGTGGGCGCGGCGCCGATGTGGAGAGAGCCAAAGGTGCTTGACGCGCTAAAGAACATTATCGGCGCGTCCTTCCGGGATGTGGGCTTGAGTCTGGAAACCCAGCCCGTCATTACGGTCGCAACGGATGAATCGTACTCCGAGCGCGAAGTCTCGGTCGTGGTGTCCCACAGATTGGAATCGGTGGAGGAAACAAAAGGCATGTCGGTTGATGCAGGCAAAAAAGACGACAAGAACGTGGACACGATCCCGGAAAACGCCTTCCTTATCGTCGAGGGCGTCAAGGTGTATCCGCTCAAAGACCCGGTGGTCAACGTCGGGCGAAGGCTGGAAAATCATCTGGTAATTGACGACCCGCGTATTTCGCGAAATCATGCACAGTTACGCGCGATCAATGGGCGGTATGTTCTCTTCGACCTGAACTCCACGGGCGGCACATTTGTCAACGGACAGCGCACCAGCCAGACGGTTCTGTATCCGGGGGATGTCATTTCGCTGGCTGGCGTGGCGTTGATCTTCGGTCAGGACAATCCCCCGCCCCGCCCGGATCTTATGGAAACCTCTCCCTATAAAGACCCCAACGCCAGCGAAAGACCGACTGCAACCCTCGACCAAAATACGGTTGATATCAAAACCGACAGACTTCCCCAAGACAAACGTTCGCATAAATGACCGCGGCGATCTTTCTCGGACTGCGGATCGTTTTAGCCTTAGCGCTGTACCTGTTTTTATGGCGGGTCTTGCAAACGCTCCGGCGGGAGGTGGAGAGTCACGGTGTATTTCTCGCGGCGCAGATAAAGCCGGGTATCCAGGTGGAGGCGAAAATGGAAAACGGCGCAGAACACCATTACCGCTTCAAACAAACGGAGGTGGTCATTGGGCGCAGTCTGCACTGCGATATTTCCCTTTCGGATGAAGCCCTTTCCGCAAGCCATGCCCGTCTTTCCTATCATCATGGGCAGTGGTGGCTGGAGGACATGGAATCCACCAACGGTACGTTTCTTAACACGCATCGTATTGTAGTGCCGACTGTGCTTGTGACAGGCGACCAGTTTCGTTGCGGCAATACTCTTTTTTCGCTGCGGGTCGATCTGGCAGACGGGCGAATCTCTCAGGGCATTCAAAACGAAATCGGAGGTTCAACATGACAGAGCAAACCACCATGGCAATCATCGGCGGCTCGGGGTTGTATTCCATGCAGGGGTTGGAAAACATCAAAGAACTGCAACTCGATACGCCATTTGGAAAACCCAGCGCGCCCATTCTCATCGGTACCTTGGAAGGGATGCGGGTCGCCTTTCTCGCCCGCCACGGCATAGGTCATCACATTACCCCCAGCGAAGTACCCTATCGCGCCAACATCTATGCCTTGAAATGGCTGGGCGTGCAAAGAATTGTCAGTGTCAGCGCCTGCGGCTCCTTGAAGGAGGAACTTGCCCCCGGACATATCGTCATTCCCGACCAAATCTACGATCATACGCACAAACGGGAACGCTCGTTCTTTGAGCGGGGCTTTGTCGCGCACGTCGGCGTGGCGGAGCCGTTTTGCGACGATCTCTCCGGTCAGTTGGAGGCGGCTGTACGTCAGGCGGGGGGAGTGGTCCATCGCGGAGGAACCTTCATTACCATCGAGGGTCCTCGATTTTCCACCAAGGCGGAGTCCGGTGCTTATCGTGCCTGGGGAATGTCCATCATCGGCATGACCGCCTCTCCCGAAGCCTTTTTAGCGCGTGAAGCGGAGATCTGTTATGCCACTATGGCGCACGTCACCGATTACGATGTCTGGCATGTCAGTGAAGCACCCGTGACGGTGGAAATGGTGATCCAAACCCTGAACAGAAATACGGCGCTTGCTCAGGAGGCTGTGCGCATCCTTGTCCGGACGTTGAAACACGAGCGCAACTGTAACTGTGGTCATGCTCTTGCATCCGCCATGATCACACGCAGAGACGTGATTCCGCCCGAAACGCTTCAAAAACTCGACCTGCTGGTCGGCAAGTATATGTAGCGCCTCAAGTATGCGCGGAAATATCCAAGCCAGCCTGCTCAAACTTGCAGGATTGTTCCTTGTTCTTCAGGCGTCTCTTATCACCCTCTCGCCCATCGTGCGGGAGCGTTCCTGGGGGGCGGTCCCGCTATGGACACATTGGCTGGCGCTTCTGGTTTGGGGAATTCTCATCCTGCGGGTTCAGCGCGCGTTCGCTAAATCCCTGCCCGATGCCGATCCTTACCTTTTCCCTGTCGCGGCGTTTCTGAGCGGCTGGGGCATGCTCACCATCTGGAGATTGGAGCCCGCCTATGGCGCTCGTCAGGCGTTATGGCTTTTCCTGAGTGTGCTGGTCTTCATGGCGGGCATGCAACTTACCTCACTCAAATTTCTTCAAAGATATAAATACATCCTTCTGGTTGGAGGGCTGGGGCTTACCACGCTTACTTTGATTTTTGGAACCAGCCCCAGCGGGGTGGGTCCGCGTTTATGGCTGGGAGCGTGGAATATTTACTTCCAGCCTTCTGAGCCGCTTAAATTGATTTTGATTGTCTACCTCGCCGCCTATTTTTCCGACAAACTCCCGTATCGTTTGAAAATCGTTCACATTCTCTACCCGACGATGATCCTGGGTGGCATCATGATCCTGCTCTTGGCGGCTCAGCGCGATCTGGGAACCGCATCCATTTTTCTTGCCTTATACGCCATGATTGCCTATCTGGCGACGAATCGCAGGCGGCTGATTGTCATCAGCGTGCTCACGCTCGTTGTCATGGGAATTGCCGGTTATTATTTCGTGAACATCGTCCAGATCCGCGTTGAGACATGGCTCTATCCCTGGAACGACCCGCAGGGAGGCTCCTATCAGGTCATTCAATCTCTGATTGCCATTGCCAACGGCGGCGTGGAAGGACGCGGACCAGGATTAGGGAATCCCGGACTTGTGCCGGTTGCTCTCTCGGATTTTGTTTATGCGGCAATCGCGGAGGAAACGGGTCTCATCGGGACGGTGGGCATGCTTGCCCTCTTCGGCATTCTCTTTGCCCGGGGCATACGCGCGGCTTTGCATGCCCCGGATATCTTCCGGCGCTTGCTTGCGGGAGGGGTTTCCGCCTATTTTGGGTTGCAAACCATTCTCATTGTGGGCGGCAATACCCGCCTCCTGCCATTGACCGGCGTCACCCTCCCGTTTGTTTCCTACGGCGGCTCGTCTCTCTTCACCTCGTTTACCGCATTACTGCTTTTACTGCTCGTTAGCAATCCTGTGGACGAAGAACCTGCGCCCCTCGAAAACCCCGCGCCGTTTTTTGCCCTTCATAGATTTCTGCTCCTGGGCTTGTTTGTTTGCGCGCTCTGCACAGGCTGGTGGGCTCTCGTGCGCGGTCCCGATCTTTTGTCGAGAACGGATAATCTCCGCCGCGTGATCGCAGAGAAGTATGTGCCGCGCGGCGCCATCCTGGACCGTTCCAATTCCCCCATCAGCGTGACGAGCGGTGCAGTCGGTTCCTTGCGGCGTCGTTACCTCTACACCGACCTTGCTCCGGTGGTGGGGTACAACGAAGCGACGTACGGGCAGGCTGGGCTCGAGAGCGCGTTGGACGGATACCTGCGCGGGCTTCAAGGAAGTCCCGCCTCGACGATCTGGCTCAATCGTCTGCTTTACGGCACATCCCCTCCGGGGTTGGATGTGCGCCTGAGCATTGACCTGCCTTTGCAATCCCGCGCTGATCATTTGATGATTGGCAAAAAAGGCGCGGTGATTCTCCTGGATGCCGGGAGCGGAGAAATTCTTGTCATGGCATCCCATCCGACATTCGATGCAAACCGCCTGATCGAAACCGGCGCCGGGCTCCTTGCCGATCCGGATAAACCTTTGATCAACCGACCTGCACTGGGTCTGTATCCAACCGATACCGTCGTGCGGCCTTTTGCCGAGGCTTTATATGCATCCGCAAATCTCAGCCGGGAACAGTGGCAGACGGTTTATGAGAAGTTCGGATTTTTACGATCTCCGCCGTTGCAAATGGAAACGGTATCGTCGGTCAGCACCGCAGTCGAATTTTATGTTTCCCCGCTGCAAATGGCGCTGGCATCGGCGGCATTGTGCAATGGCGGCGAGGTTCCTGCGCCGCGCATTGTCCTGGCTGTGAACACGCCTCGCGAGGGCTGGGTGGTGCTTCCGGCGGAAGGAACACCTATGAAGGTGGGACAGCCGTCAGCGATGACCGAAGCGGCGTTGTCCTACGCCGTACAGGAAGGAAGTTTTTGGTCGTATATCGGTACGGCGCGGGACGACGTTTCTTCAGTCACGTGGTTCATCGGCGGGACGTTGCCCTCCTGGCAGGCATCGCCTCTGACGCTTGTCCTTCTGCTGGAGGAGGATGATCCGTTGGAAGCGGGGAGGATTGGCGGGGAATTGTTGGGCGCTTTGACAAATCCCTAGCGCATCCGCTCGAAGAAATTGAAAAGAGTCAGGCAGACGCCTGACTCTTTTTGAACTTTGTGACGAGTGTTACACGCCGGTGTCGGTGTCTTTGGCGCTATATCCAGGTCCGCTTTTGAAGAATTCATAGTTCGCTTGAATATCGGGCGTGAGGTCAACCACTTCTCCGGCTTCGAGTTGTTTGACGGTATCGAGGACCACCTTTTTGCCGTGGTGATTGGTGCCTTCATAATGACCAGTCAGTCCGATACGGCTGATGTACTCGCCGCCCTTGGCGGTGTATGCCGAGGGGACCTCATCTTCGGGGAAGATGGCGGCGTAAGGGCATTCTGGTACGCATGCGCCGCAGTCAATGCAGGTGTCGGGGTCAATGTAGATCCAGGGCCATTCGTTGACGGGACCGGGTACCATACATTCCACAGGGCATACTTCGATACACCCGCGGTCGCGAATGCACAAGCTGGTGATAATGTGGGTCATGGAGAATCTCCTTTTGGGATTGTGAATGAACGGGAAACGCTTATATTATATCTTGCTTCATTTTTCGGGCAAGGTGTACTTTGTCACGCTGGGGGAGTTTATCGGTTGAATTTTTCCGCCACTGCCTCCCAGTTGACCACGTTCCACCATGCAGCGACGTAATCGGGACGGCGGTTTTGGTAGTTCAGATAGTAGGCGTGTTCCCAAACGTCAATGCCGAGGATGGGGGTCATGCCTTCGGACAGCGGACTATCCTGATTGGCTGTGGAAACGACCGCCAGCCCGTTCCCTTTTTTGACCAGCCATGCCCAGCCGGAGCCGAAACGCCCGATGGCGGCTTTGGTAAACTCGTCCTTGAACGCATCGAACGACCCGAAGGTTGAATTGATTGCCTTTGCCAGTTCTCCACCGGGAACGCCCCCGGCGTTCGGTCCCATGATTTCCCAGAACAGGTTGTGATTGTGCGTGCCGCCCCCATGATTGCGGATGACGGTCCTTACGGACTCCGGCACTGCATTCAGATCACTCAGCAGTTCTTCGAGCGATTTGCCTGCCAGTTCGGGGGTCTTTTCGATTGCATTATTAAGATTGGTGATGTAGGTCTGATGATGCTTGGTGTGGTGAATCTCCATTGTGCGCGTGTCAATGTAAGGCTCGAGCGCGTCATAGGCATAGGGTAGTTTGGGTAATTCAAAAGCCATTTTTTCTCTCCTTTTGATGTTCGAATTGATCTGCCCCCGGGCAGATTGGGTCCTGCGTGCTGAAAAAATTGTAGCCTTTCAACGGGGAGGTGTCAAGAAAGATATTCGAAACCCGCCTTCGAGTCTATTTCCAGAGGAAGAACAAAGGCTCGACCTGCGGCAATTCGATGGTCGCGCTGGCTGGGTGCGCTGTTCCACAGGGGTTGAGAATGCAATTACAGCCGGTATCCATTGTGTTGCTGGCGCAGGAAACCGACGCATAGGAGACCTCCCATGTGCCGACCAGATTGGATGGCACATATGCGTAAAATCTGCCCTCTGCATCCGTCACTGCGTCGGTTCTTCTCGTGCCTTGTATGACGGCGAACCCGATCCCGCTGACGGGTGTGCCAAGTTCCGTCTCGACTACTCCGGTCACCAGCTGGACGTCAACAGGTTCAATGATCGGTATGGCGGTCCTTTCATACGTCGCAAGCACGACGTTCGAATTTACCCAGCCTTCGATGCCTTCAGCGTTGACCACCTTCAGCCATTCCCCGCCAGGCGCCTGTCCGAGCAATAACAAGCGGGAGTTTTGCGGCATCACGCGGCTGACTTTGAACAGTGTGCCGGGATTGGTGCGCAGGTTGACATTCTCTACGGCTGTGTAAACGTACACCTCTGCAAACTTCTCGGGTGTGGCGCCGGCGGGCGCGGCGGGTTGAGTTGGTGCAGTCGTGTTCGTGGCGGGCGGGGCATTTTTTGTCATCGCCGTCAGCGTTTGAGTTACTGCAGTTTCCACATCGGGCGCCGCCGGGGTTTCGAACACGGTTACCTGACTGCTGCAAGCGAGACTCAAGGCGACCGCCAGGACAATCATGATCCAAACGTTGGAGTATCTTGGTGCTTTCATTGGATTATCTCTTGGTAGGCATTATTCGACAACGGAAATGTTCGTGTGTATTTGACGTGTCGGTCTGCCTCGAGGTTCCCATAACGCCGGACTTCGGTACGAAAATGGATGGCGCATCCGCCGGTCTATTGTCGCGCCGCGGTCATGCCAGCCGAGTCGTCGAAATCTAATGCGATGTATATGATTTCGTGCTACTCTAAGGTTGGAACAGGTCGGTTCCGGAAAGGAGCATGCCATGACCGACTGGGACTCGATCGTCGAATCGATTCATAACGCCATGCAGGCTGTCGACCAGGCGCACGAAGCCGCCAATGGTCTGCGCGGACATGCGACGCCTGAAGCCTTCGACGAATTTCGCTCGAAGCTGGATGAACTTACCGAACACCTGACCAGGCTGAAAACCGTCCTCGATCATCAGGAAGCCTTTGCTCTTGATGAACTGGCAGATTGGCTCAGCGCGGCATTCGGAGGAGGGCGCCCCGAATATCGTCGCACACCGCGCATGGAGTCCAACCCCGATTGAGCATCCTCCGTGCGCGGCATCGTTCAGCGGTAAAATCAGCGGATGACCGAAGAACATCCCCGCCTCCTCCTGCCCCTGAGTCTGTTGGTTGCCATCCTGGCTGTCTCCACCGCCTCGATCTTTATCCGCTTTGCGCAATCGGACGGCGCGCCGTCGCTGGTCATCGCCTCTTTGCGGCTGACATTTGCCACATTGTTGCTCGCTCCTGTGGCATGGACGCGCCATCGTGCCGAGATTCGAAATTTAACCGCAAAACAATTTGTCCTGGGAGGGCTATCTGGTATATTCCTTGCCGTCCATTTTGCCACGTGGATTTCCTCCCTCGAATACACGTCGGTGGCAAGTTCGGTGGTGTTTGTTTCCACGGGTCCGCTTTGGGTGGCGTTGTTTTCTCCGTTGATGTTGAACGAAAAGTTGACGCGCGCGGCGCTCGTCGGATTGGGATTGGCGGTTTTGGGCGGAACAGTGATCGGGTTGTCCGACGCGTGCGTCATCCGAAACGGACTCCAATGCCCGGATTTAAGTCAGGTTATGCAGGGGCGCGCCATGTGGGGCAACTTCCTTGCCTTGGCGGGCGCGTGGGCGGTGACGGGCTATCTCATCCTCGGAAGAAAGTTGCGCGCGGGGATGTCGCTTGTGCCTTATATCTTTCTGGTGTATGGCATGGCGGCGGTCACGTTGCTCGTCATCATGTTCGCGGCGGGACATTCGCCTCTTGGGCTTGAGGGGAAGACGTACGGCTGGATCTTTTTGCTGGCGGCGGTGCCGCAACTGATCGGGCACTCGACCTACAATTGGACGTTGCGTTATCTGCCCGCTGCGTTCGTCGCGGTGACCACGCTGGGCGAGCCCATTGGCTCCGCAATTCTGGCTTACTTCATCCTGAATGAAACCCCATCCGTCGCAACCATCGCCGGCGGTATTTTGATATTGTTCGGTATTTATCTCGCTTCGCGGACGAAACCATGACACAGTTGCCTGCCCATACATATCTTGACGAACGAAAGATTCCCTACACGCGGAAGAGTTTTCCACCCGAAACCGAAAAGGGCGCGGCGAATGTGGCTCGTGTCCTGGGCATTGCCGAACGTCAGGCGGTGAAAACGTTGATCTTTCAGGTTGTGGATACGGGCGAGTGCGTGCTGGTCATGCTGGGCGCCGACCAAAACGCCGTTTCGGGCAATCTCAAAAAAGCGATCGGCTCGCGTAACATCAAAATGGCTGACCCCGAGGCAGTGAAGCGAACGACGGGATATGTGATCGGCTCGATCCCCGCCTTTGGCTGGCAGCCGGAGGGATTCCGCTCCTTCCTCGAAGCGAGTCTTGTCAATGAACCCATCCTCGGCACGGGCGCGGGTCAATGGGGCGAGGAGATCATGATCACGCCGGAGAATCTCATCAAAGCCAGCGGCGCGCTGGTGGTCAATTTGACAGAGAGGGAGAAACCGGTGTTTTCCGAATGACTTTTATGAGGTCCGAAATGAAACTTGTCGAGATGGCTTACTTCACAGACGCTGTTAATGGAATGGCGGAATTTTATCGAACGCTATTGGGTAGTGAGCCTGTAACAAGGTCGAATGACATGGCGATCTTCATGATTGGTGAAACAAAGATATTCATCCACCGCACCTATGAATCCGCCGAGGGGGACCTGCCTCCCGAAAATCATATCGCTTACAACGTGGACGATGTGGATGCGGTCTGTAAATCTTTGAGCGAACAAGGTTTGAAGATCGAATTCGCTCCCAGGGATTATTATTGGGGGCGGTCAACATATCTGCGCGACCCGGACGGCCATCTGATCGAAATAACGGCTTGACCGCAGGTTCGAAAGGAAAGCGCATGGACATTAAACAATTGGCACGAACAGCCTGCACGCGTTTCTTCTCGGCAATTCCCGCGCTCGGATTAATATTCTTCCTCCCTGCCGGCACGTTCGATTACTGGCAGGCGTGGCTGTACATGGCGCTTCTGTTCACTCCCATGTTTTTTCTGATGCGATATCTGATCAAGAACGACCCCGCCCTGTTGGAACGACGCATGAAGATGAAGGAAAAAGCGGCTGAACAGAGTCTGATCATCAAGCTCTCCTACATGTATTTCCTTGCCACCTTCCTCCTGCCCGGCTTCGACAGGCGCTTTGGGTGGTCGAATGTTCCCCTCTGGCTCGTGCTGTTTGCCGACGCGCTAGTCCTTGCGGGGTATATCCTGGTTATGCTGGTCTTCAAGGAAAACAGTTACGCCGCACGCACGGTTGAAGTGGAGGAGGGGCAGAAGGTCATTGATACGGGACCCTATGCTGTGGTCCGCCACCCGATGTATGTAGGTGTTGGGTTGTTATATGTCCTGACCCCGCCGGCGCTCGGTTCGGCGTGGGCGATGATTCCCGCCATTTTTCTGATCCCGCTTTTGATCGCCAGGATCGTCAGCGAAGAGAGGATACTGGCGAAGGAATTAAAGGGTTACACAGAATACCAACAGAAAGTAAGGTATCGGTTGCTACCGGGGGTGTGGTGATCTATCGCCGATACGGCTCGAGTTGATATTCGGCGTACTCCGTCTCGCAGGCGTGACCGCGTCCGATCCACGCTTTGAGCGTTTCCACCTGGATGATGATGCTGAAAACGGTTTGGGTTTCCAGCCCGTGTTTGCAAATGGACGTAGGATACCCGGCGTGATCCGCCAGCAGTGTGCGGAAGAGTTCGGGGGTGAGTTTGCCGTAGTTTTGGCGGAGCAGGTATTCAGCCCGGTTGTGGCGGATGATCGAGTTGGCGTTCACGCTTCGGTCCCGTTCGAAGCGGCGCATGGAAGGGGCAACGTAATGATTGGCGTGTGCCATTACATCGTCTTTGATGTAGATCGCCTCCATGTCCGTTGCCGAGCCTTCCATCGAATAGACTTCGCCGCTCCCGTCCGCAAGGACATTGTTGTAACTGGATGCGCGACTCGGAAGCAGACAGTGCGTCATCGCTTCGCTCAGGGTGCGCGACCCCAAAATGGCGCGGACAACGAGCAGGCGCGGCACACCGGGACGCACGTCGTTGCTATCGAGTTGATTGCCGGTCAGGCTGATCTTGGCGGCGTTGTATCCCGCGCTGATGGCAATGCCGCCTACCGAAACGCCAAGAAATTCCGGCTCGCTTCCCGCCTGAATTTTGAGAATCACCAGCAATTCTTCGGTTTTGGGTAGGAGGTCGTTCGTATGCGCGATCAGGGTCGTGCCGTCGGCGGTGGCTTTGCCGCGCGCCGACATATCGGTACAGCCATGCCAGGCGAAACTCTCCCAAAGTTCCTCGCACATGGTGAGAAAAACCTCATCGAACGGAACCTGCGCGCCTTTGGCAATGCCTTCGAGTTCTTCGATGTACTGCGGATACACCGCGCGGCTGTGGGCAAGATAGATCCTGCTCTGGTCGAGCATTGCTTCCCACGTGACGCCCGGCGGCAGTTCGTCCCGCAAACCGGCAAACATGGATTGAATCCGTTCCCTGCATTGCTCGCCAATCTGGCGTCCGACTTCGCGGTGCGTCCCGCGCGCTTCGATGATGGGGATGGGAATATTGGGCATCAAAAATCGCCTTCCCGCCTGCTACCCTTCCATTTCCACCGCCATCGCCACCGCTTCACCGCCTCCCAAACACAGCGACGCAATGCCGCGCTTCAGCCCGCGATTTTTCAGCGCGTGGAGCAGGGTCACCAGCACGCGCGTGCCGCTTGCCCCCAGCGGATGTCCAAGCGCGATGGCGCCGCCATGCACATTGACTTTGCTCCAGTCCCAGCCCTGGTCTGCAAGGGCGTAGCCATCGGCAAGCACCTGCGCGGCAAAGGCTTCGTTGAGTTCGATCAAATCCACATCGGCGAACGTCCAGCCGATCTTGTTCAACAGTTTCGGCATGGCATAGGCGGGTGCCGCAAACAGGTATTTCGGCTCGACCGCCGCCTGTGTGTAGCCCACGATGCGCGCCATCGGCTTAAGATCGTGTTTCTTGGCGTAGGCGCGGGAGGCAATCACCACCGCCGCGCCGCCATCGCTCATTTGCGAGGAGTTGCCGGGGCTGACTTTACCGTTCGCTTTGAAGGCGGGTTTGAGTTTGGATAACGCCTCCAGCGTCGTATCGCTTCTTGGACCTTCATCCTGCGTCACCTCTGTGACGGAGCCTTTGCGTCCCGCAATTTGGACAGGAACGATTTCGGCGGTGAACCAGCCCTTTTCTTGAGCCTCGACAGCCTTCTCGTGCGAGCGAAGCGCAAACTGATCCATCGCCTCGCGCGTGACCTCGTATTCGTCCGCGATGAATTCAGCCGCCATCCCCATTCCCCAATTTTCGAACGGATCCCACAAGCCGTCGTTGAGCAGGGCGTCGGTCAGCGCCTGGTTGCCGAATTTCAATTCGCCCGAACGACCCGTCACCAGATACGGCGCGCGGCTCATGGATTCGAACCCGCCTGCCACGAACAAATCGGCATCGCCCGCCCGAATTGCCTGCGCCGAAAGCATGGCGGCTTTCAGCCCCGACCCGCAGACCTTGTTGATTGTGCTTGCTCCCACCGTTGCCGGGATGCCGCCGTGCATGCCCGCCTGGCGCGCGGGTGCCTGCCCCTCGCCCGCCTGCACGACATTGCCCATGATGACTTCTTCTATTTCTTCGGGATCTATGCCCGCCCGTGCCACCGCGGCTTTGACCGCGATCGCCCCCAGTTGCGTGGCGGGGATGGCTGTCAGCGCGCCTTGAAACTTCCCGATCGGTGTGCGCACTGCGCTCAAAACGACCGCTTCGTTTTCACTGCTCATGTTTCCTCCGTAAATGGAATGCAGGAGTTGTCGCCTGCAAATCGAGTCCAATGTCCTTGCACAAATAGACGTTGTCGGTACTCACCGCTTTGCATCGGCGTAAAGACAATGAACGGGCAGGTTATGTAATCCCCGCCACTTTCAGCCCATCGTCCAGGATTGCCTTGACCTTGTCGGGGTGCGTGGTTTCACAATACACCCGCATGATCGGTTCCGTGCCGCTGAAGCGGATGAGCAGCCAGCCGCCGTCTTCGAGTTTGAACTGGAAGCCGTCCACGGTGACGAGTTCGGTCACTTTCAAGCCGCCGAGGGTTTCCGGCTTTGCTTCGAGGATCATCCGCTCGCGAACGGCACGGTCGCCGCTGAAGGGAGTGTCCACGCGATCGTAAAAGTGTTCGCCGACCTTATCGAAGAGCATTTTCAAAAGTGCGGTCGGCTTTTTGCCGGTGCGTACCATGAAATCGAGGAAATACAAACCCGCCAGAATGCCATCGCGTTCAGGCACGTTACCGCGGAAGGCATACCCGCCGCTCTCTTCGCCCCCGATGAGCGCGTTCGTTTCGATCATTTTCGGCGCAACGTACTTGAAGCCTACACCGGTCTCGTGCACCGGCACGTTGTAAAGTTTTCCAAGTTTGTTGAGCATGGTGGTTGTCGAGAGGGTTTTGACAATATCGCCGCGCTCGCCGCGCACCTCGAGCAGATAGAGGGCAAGCAGGGCATATACCCGCAACTGATTGAGGAACTCGCCGTTTTCGTCGCCGATACCGCATCGGTCCGCGTCGCCGTCGGTGACGAGCAATACGTCCGCCTTGTTCTCGAGCGTCGCCTTCAAGCCCGCATCAATGTTCGGGCGGATGGGTTCAGGGCGCTTCATTTCAGGGAAAGCGGGGTTCCTCACGTTATGGATTTCGATGATTTTGGTTTTTCCGCCGCCCAGCAAATCGGTAAACCAGCCCGCGCCGTTGCCCCACATGGCATCCACCACCACGGTAAAACCCGCATCCTTTATTCTTTGAATATCCACCAGTTTTTGGATGTGCGCCTTGTACGCTTCGGTCGCATCGAAGTAGACGACCTTTTCATCGCGCAGAGCGTTCCGGAGTTCGATGCGCTTCACTTCCTGGACCGAATCCGGGATCAGCGCTTCGATCCGTTTCAGCCCCTCGGGGTCTATCGCTCCGCCGTTCGGGTCGCGGACTTTGAATCCATTGTCGGTGGGCGGATTATGGGAGGCGGTGATATTGACCGCGCCGCACGCCTTTTTATTGACAACCTCGAAGGCAATCACGGGCGTCGGAGTGGCATCATCCGTCAGGTAAACATTCAAGCCGTTGGCGGCGAGGACCTCCGCGGTCGCCGCGGCAAAATTCTCGGAGTGAAACCGCTTGTCGTATCCAACCACCACCCCTCTCCCCGCATATCCCTGTTCGAGCAGGTAAGAAGCAAACCCCTGCGCGGCGCGCCGTACATTATCGAAGGTGTAATCTTCCGCAATCACGCCGCGCCAGCCGTCCGTGCCGAATTTGATTTTGTATGTCATCGTGCCAACTCCCGTGGAAGATTGATGACGCGATTATAACATCTGAAAAAAACGAACCCTGGGAACATCTCTCAGAGAGCGTTTCTTAAAGTCAATTTGTAGCCAATTTCAACATACGACGAATGCTGGCGATATAGACGACCGACGCGCTGGAAGAGACTGTGTGCTCAAAATCACGCGACAGGCGGCGATAGCGTCCCAGCCAGCCAAATGTGCGTTCCACAATCCAGCGATGTGGCAAGACTTCAAAGCCTTTGGCCTTATCGGAGCGGCGTACAATATCCAAAGTCCAGCCAAAGTTCTTGCGCACCTTATCAACAATACCGGCATAGGCGGCGTCTGCCCAAAGTAGTTTCAAACGGCACCAGCGATTGTAGACACTGTGCTTGACTGTCTCGAACCACTGTTGCAACAATAGGTAACCACCTGTGCCATCTTGGACACTGGCACTATGAACCAAAACCATCAGGAGCAACCCCAGCGTATCGGTCAAAATATGGCGTTTATGCCCAGGCGTCTGCTTGTGAACATCTATGCCTCGCTGTTCGCCGCCTTCGGAGGTTTTCACGCTTTGGCTGTCCAAGATGCCCGCACTGGGTTCTGGTTTACGCCCATTTTTGACGCGTACCTTCTTGACCAAGGCTTCATTAATGCGCTCCCACAAGCCCGCCTTCTTCCAGCGGCGAAAGTAACCGTACACCGTCTGCCAAGGCGGTAGGTCTTTTGGTAACATGCGCCACTGGCAGCCAGTGCGAACTACATACAAGATCGCATTGACAATCTGCCACAGTTCCCATTTGCGCGGGCGTCCCAGGTGGTGAACTGGAAAAAACGGCTCAATCAACTGCCATTCGGTATACTTGAGGTCGGTCGGGTAGGTTTGGTTGAATTTGGTCATTCTCCAATCTTATCCGACCACTTAAGAAACACTCTCTCAGGGTTCGTTATGCTATGGAGTCGGCGTGGTGGTCTGGGTCGCTTCCGGTATGACCGTTGGCGATGACAGGGCTTCGGGGATCGCGGTGGCGATGGGCTTGCCGGTCATCATGATTTGCCAGGCGATTTCCAGGTCGCCCGATGCCACCACCGGGAATTCCGGCAGGTTGTTCAATGTCAGGTCCAACCGTTGAAGCGTCTGCAATTGCGCCTCGTCGTTTGTTTCTTTCTGTAGATCCGCCAGAAGATCACGCGCAGTTTGCACGTCCTCCCTGGCAAGCCCGAAATTACTTTGTGCGAGATAAAGCCTGGCGCGGGCAAGCATATCGAGGATGCGGGTCAGCGTGACCTCCCGTCTCAATGTCTGCAGGGTCTGGTCATTGTTTTCCTTCAGCGCCGTTTCGAGGGCGGTTTGTATCTCTGCCAATTTTGTGAGGTTGGCCGTCTGCGCCTCCACCGATTTTTCCAGCGCGTCGAGTCGATCGCTTTCCTCGGTCTGGCGGTTATTGAGTTCGACGATGACTTCATTGGCGGCTGCCAGCTGCCGGTTGATCTCGTCGAGCTGGGTTTGAAACGCCTCCACCTCGGTCTCGAGTTGTGCGATGCGCGCTGTGTTTTGTTCCACAGGCAAAAGGAAGCGTTCATTGACGAACGGCGCGCCGTAGTAAATGGCGGCGCCGATCCCGCCGATGACCAGAACGATCAGGATCAATCTCAAAAATGCCCGAAAGAACCACAGGAATGCCGTTCCCAAGCGTTCACCGAACGATGGGCGCCTCCCGGCTCTCGCTTCTTCCTCCGGCGGTGTGATTTTTTCGCTCGGTACAGGCTCTGGCTGCGCTTCAATGGAGGGGGAGGCGTCGGTTGGGGGCGCTTTTTCGGAGTCCGCGTTTTCAAACGCCGCCTGGACGCGGGCGAGCAGGTTTCTGCCCATGCCGCGTACTTTCAGACACTCTTCGACGGTTTCAAAGGGACGCGCAGCAACCAGGTTCGCCGCCAGTGAAGGCGAAATACCGGCAATCTCGGTTAACCTCTCTGCGCTCGCCGTGTTTAGAAATTCGAGAAAACCACTCATGGCTCCGCCTGTCTTGTTGTTTTGTTGTTGGCTCTTGGAGGTCAATCGAATTATATCAAACTCGTTCTTCCGTATCGGACGGGATTCCAACCTGCTGGAAGATGCCTTGTCGCAAATTGAGGCGGCAAAAGTTTTGCGGATTCCGGTTCAAAAGGGGAGAGCCGTCAAAATAAAAACTCCGGGGTTTCTTCCCGGAGTTTTTATTTTCAGTCTTCCACCAGCCAGTGTTTTGCGGCTTCCGCATCGTCGAAATATTTCAACGGTTGTCCCGTCAATTGACTGAGAAGATCGGCGAGTTTGCGTTTGATGCCTGTCACGCCCAGCACAGCCGTCTTGTACACGTGATCTTTCGTGGCGGCGGAAGCGGCGTTCATGGCGGGAAGCAGGTCGCTGCCGACATGGGTATCGCGCATATCCGTCAGCACGAGAACGGAATTGAGCGGCTGAGCCTTGACGATCTTTTGCACCTCGTCAAGTTCGGCTTTGACTGCCGTTGAGTTGTAGAATAACTTGGAAAAATCCTGATAGAAGATCTTTTTTCCTTTGTATTCGATCCAGTATGAGCGCATGGTTGCCTCCCGAGTTTAGTTGTGATGGCCTTGCAGGGCAAGACCGGTGGCAATGGCGCCAGCCAATTCCCAGATACCTACGCCGAGAAAGCGGGCGGGCGCAAGTCCGGTCAGGACGACAAATGTGAAAACGAGGAAAGTCAGGCAGCGGAAAGGGACCGTCCATTTGTAAAAGGGTTTCAAGTCGTTCAACGCGGCAAGCATGTAATATACACCGATATTGAACGATGCCATGGCGGACGCGGTCATAAAGACGAGTGTGTAATCTCCCGCAGTGCGCGCGGCACGGTCGAGTACCTCGAAGCCGAGGAGGGATAGAAGGATTTCAGGACGCAACAGACCCAAAAGTCCGAGAAGAAGCGCTATGCTTCCAAAGACGAACATGGTCCAGCCTGCGGCGTCCCTGATTTTGAGATTGGCGGTCATGTGATCTCCTTGTGTGAAATTATATCCATGATATTTTAATGCAGTCTCGACAAATTTGTTTGGCGCGCCTATACTTGACGCAATTCATTGGCACTTCAAAGGAGATTATGACCAAGCACATTGTCGTTGTGGCTGGGAACATTGGCGTGGGAAAGACATCGCTGACCGAGCGCATCGGTGCGCGGTTGGGGTGGTGGACCGGATACGAATCGGTGAGCGACAACCCCTATCTGGCTGATTTTTATGGAGACATGCGATCCTGGTCTTTCCACTTGCAGATCTTCTTTTTGGGGCATCGCGCCGATCAGTATCTGGAGGCGGTGCGCGACCCGCGTTCGGCAATTCTGGATCGAAGCATTTTCGAGGATTTTCATATTTTTGCGCGCGCCCTACATCACATGGGCGATCTGGCGGAGCGCGATTACCTGGCATACCGGCGTTTATTCGAGATCGTTGTGCAGGGGCTTCCCCGTCCGAATCTGCTGATCTACCTCAAAGCGCCGGTGAACGTTTTGATGGATCGGATTCGCCGCCGCGCCCGTAACATCGAGACGGGCATCACGCCCGAATATCTGTCTCTGCTCGATTCCTTCTATGACGAGTGGCTGGGCGCGTTCGATCAGTGTCCGGTTCTGACCATCCGTACCGACGATCTGGATTTCGTCCACCAGCAGAAGCATCTCGAAACGGTGGTCGGGCGCATTCAGGATAAACTGGCGGGTAAGGAAGTGGTGGAGTTTTAGGAGCCCGAATGACCGTAAATCTGCTTGCGAAAATCCCGTTTTTTGCCGACCTGCCCCCCGATGAATTGGATCGGTTGATGAGTGAGTTGGAGGTCGTCCATCTGCGTTCGAGCGAGATTTTATTCAAGGAAGGCGACGCGGGCGAGCATCTCTACATTGTGATGAGCGGCGAGCTTGAAATTCTGATGGCGCCGGATACAAGCAATGAATTGATTCTCAACATTTTGCATCCGGGCGAATATCTCGGTGAGATGAGCCTGATTCAACCGGGCGGTCACCGTACGGCAGGCGCCCGCGCGCGAGGAGACGTGGTTTTGCTCAGCATGAGCCGTTTGCAATTCAAGGAGTTGCTCAAACGCTATCCGCATCTGGCGAATGCGATGGTGCGGGTGCTCAGCCAGAGACTGGACAATACGAATGTCGCCACGTTCCGCGACCTGACCGAGAAGAATCGTCAATTGCAGAAAGCGTATGACGATTTGAAAGCCGCCCAAGTGCAATTGATCGAGAAGGAACGCATGGAGAAGGAATTGCAGGTGGCGGCGAGCATTCAGATGTCCATCCTGCCGGATGTTCTGCCGTCCACCGAGCGGTTTGATTTTGGCGGCAGGATTCTGCCTGCCCGTCAGGTGGGAGGCGATTTTTATGACGTGTTCGACCTCGGCGGCGGCAAATTTGGCGTGCTGATCGGCGACGTGGCGGACAAGGGAGTCCCCTCTGCAATTTTCATGGCGCGGGCGCATGCATTGATCATCGCCGAGGCAGACCGAAATCTCACGCCGGGCGATGTTTTGCGGATGGCAAACGATCATATTACTCGGTTCGAGAAATCCACTCAGTTTGTCACTGCGCTGTTCGGTATTCTCGATACACAGACGGGCGAATTCCGCTATGCGCGCGCCGGACATGAGCCGCCTCTCTTGCTCGACCCGAAAGGCGTGGTTCACCGGCTGCCATATAAACCGGGCATGGCGCTGGGGCTTTGGGAACATATCGTGCTGGATGAGAACAGCCTGATTTTGCCGGAGGGAGCGTGTCTATTGATGTTCACAGACGGCATGACCGACTGCCGCAATCCGAAAGGAGAACCTTTTGGTTTGGAACGCATCAAACACACGCTGGCGCACTTGAAGGGGGATACTGCCCAGAAGGGATGCGACCAGTTGTTCGAAGCGCTGATGGAATATCAAAACGGTGCCAAGCAGGACGACGATGTGACGCTGTTGGCGATTCGCGCGAAATAAATAAAGATCGTCTGGGTTTTCTTCGAATCCACACAACCGTAACGCAGGGTTGACGTTCCCCGGCGTCAGCGGTTATGCATATTCCAGCGCCTGCCGCAGGTCTTCGAGCAGGTCGTCCTGGTTTTCGATGCCGACCGACAGACGCACCAGCGAGGGGTCAACGTCTAATTGCGAACCCGCCACAGAGAGATGGGTCATCGCGGCGGGGACTTCGATGAGCGACTCCACGCCTCCCAGTGATTCTGCCAGCGTGAAGAGTTTTGCCGCCTCCACCATGCGGACGGCTGATTCACGCCCCCCTTTGATGAGGAAGGAGATCATTCCGCCGCCGTTCTTCATCTGTCGTCTGGCAATCTTTTGCTGCGGGTGACTCTCGTGGAAGGGATAGATGAGTTTTTCCACTTTGGGGTGCCTTGCCAGAAAATCCACGAGTACCGAGGCGTTCTCCGCGTGGCGGTCCATGCGAACGGGAAGGGTTTTGATGCCGCGCAGGACGAGGAAGGAGTCCATCGGTCCGAGGACGGCGCCGACAGCGTTTTGCAGGAAGAACAGGCGCTCGGCGAGTTCTTTATCCTTGACGATGACCGCGCCGCCGACCACATCGGAATGACCGCCGAGGTATTTGGTCATGGAGTGGATGACCATGTCCGCGCCGAGTTCGAGTGGACGCTGGAGGTAGGGGGTGGCAAAGGTGTTATCCACCGCGAGGAGGGGACGGTTCGGGTGGGCGTGTACGATTTCCGCCACCGCGCGGATGTCGGTAACGCGCAGCAGGGGATTGGTAGGCGTTTCCAGCCAGACAAGGCGCGTGGAAGCGGTCAGGGCGTCGGCGACGGATTCGGGATCGGTGGTGTCGGCAAAGGTAAAGCCCAGGTTGAAGCGGCGAAGGACTTTGTCGAAGAGACGGAAGGTGCCGCCGTATACGTCGTTGCCTGCCAGAACATGGTCGCCGCTGTTCAGCAAGCGTAGCACGGTATCTGTTGCGGCGAGACCCGAGGCGAAGGCAAGTCCAAAACTTCCGCCTTCGAGGGCGGCGAGACAATGTTCGAGCGCAAGGCGCGTGGGATTTTTGGTGCGTGAATACTCGTATCCCTGGCGCGGTTTGCCGACGCCGTTCTGCTTGTAGGTGGAGGTGAAATAGACGGGCGTCATCACCGCGCCGTTGTTCGGCTCCGGTTCCTGCCCGGCGTGGATGGCGAGGGTTTCGAATTTCATGCAGGCTCCTTCTGGTGGTTTATGGTGTCTTCCAGGCGTATTGCATTTGGCGCGCGGTGCGGAGGGCAAGTTCTTTGTTCGTCAGTTTTGCGACAAGGTGCAGCGCCATTTCGATGCCGGCGGAAATGCCCGCCGAGGTGACGATGTTGCCGTTATCCACCCAGGGAACGTCTTCTTTGATGTCGAGGGCGGGGAACATGGCACGCAGGTCGGGAATATCCTCCCAGTGCGTGGTGCAGGATTTGTCTTTCAGCAGTCCTGCTTTTGCCAGCAAAAATGCTCCTGTGCAGACGGATGCGGTGAGTTGCGCATTCCTTGCCGTTTGCCGAATCCATTCGATGACGACGGGCTTGTCCAGTTCGGCGGTGTGGATTCCGCCGGGGACGATCAGCACATTCAGCGGGGGATGGTTTTCGATGGTGTAGTGCGGCTGAATCTTGAAGCCCGCCCGGGCGTGGATCAAACCTTCTCGTTCGGCGATCAGGCAAACGTCGAAGAGAGAAGCGCCGGGGTTTTGTCTGGCATGCAGGCGGCTGGCGGTGGTGAAGACTTCGAACGGTCCGGCAAAGTCCAGCACTTCTGCGTTATCGTAGAGGTAAATTCCGATGTACATGAGTTGTCTTTGTACTTTGAGATTTTGGACATTATACGAGGAAATATGACCAAAACCATTCTTGCAGTACTTGCCCACCCCGATGACGAGTCGTTCGGGCTGGGCGGCACGCTCGCCCTGTACGCCCGCAAAGGATATGAAACGTACTATGTCTGCGCCACACGCGGCGAGGCAGGTTCGGCGGACGAGGAACACCTCAAAGGTTACAAAGACACGGCTGAAATGCGCACCGACGAACTCATGCGTGCGGCGAAGGTGTTAGGGCTGAAAGAGGTCTTCTTCCTCGGCTACCGCGATTCGGGCATGCCCGGCATGGAGGCGAACAAACATCCCGAGGCGCAGATCAACCATTCGGTTGATGAAGTGGCGGGGCGCGTCGTCAAATACATCCGCCACCTCAAACCGGATGTTGTGCTGACCTTCGACCCGATCGGCGGATACAAACATCCCGACCACATTCACATTCAGCGCGCGACGACGCTCGCTTTCGAGAAAGCGGATGACGCCTCTTTCCACCCCGAGGCTGGATCTCCTTTCAAACCGCGCGCCCTCTACTATCACGTTTTCCCGCGCTGGTTTCTCAAGTGGATGACACGCCTGATGCCCCTGCTTGGAAAAGACCCGCGCAAATTCGGGCGCAACGGCGATATTGACCTGACGGAGTTGGCGGTGGATTTCCCCGTTCATGTCAGCGTGGATATTCGTCCTGTTGCTGAACTCAAGCGCAAGGCGGGGGAACAGCACGCCTCGCAGGGCGGCATTCAGATGCGGCGCGGATTGATAGGTTTCATCGCCAAAGTCTTTGGCGAGCGGGAGGATTACATGCAGGTCTATCCGCCGGTGAATGGGAATTTCCGCAAGAAGCGCGATCTTTTCGATGGGATTTAACTCTCTGGCGGCTGGGAACTCTCCCGGCCGCTTTTTCGTTATTCCAGGGAGGATAAACCATGCTACAATCTTTCCGGCGCCTATGACTACTCCCTCTTCTTCTCCCGCCCGTCGTTTTGATTTGCCGCGTATATTTGCGATGATCCTTCATCCGCGCGCGGTCTTCACGGAAATGATTTCAGAAAACCGCGCCAGTTGGCTTACCCCCATGCTCGTATTGACCGTCACCGCCATCCTGGCCGTGGTGACTGCCGGTTACCTGAAAACCCGCGCCGCCACAATGGGCGAGATTGCCCTGCCGCCCGACTGGCAATGGTGGACGCCCGAAATGCAGGAAAACTACATGCGGGCGCAGCAAGCCACACAGGGTCCGGTCTTCCTGTACGTCATGCCGCTGGTCGGTTCGCTCACGGGTTTGTGGCTTGGCTGGCTTGTACTTGCCGGTTTGTTGCACCTGGGGTCCACCTTGTTCGGCGGGCGCGGTTCGATGCAAAACTCCCTGAACATCGTCTCTTGGGCAAACCTGCCATTTGCCTTGCGCGATCTGCTGAGGGTGGCGTATATGCTGCTGGCACAACACACGATTTCCAGCCCCAGCCTTTCCGGTTTTGCAACCTCGGAATTTACAGCCCAAATTCTGGCGCGCGTCGATCTCTTTCTCGTCTGGACGGTTATCCTGCTTGTTGTTGGCTTTGCCATTCTGGATGGCTTATCCGGCGGCAAGTCGTTTGCAAATGTGTTGATGGTGGTGACATTGACACTGCTGGCGCAGGCGGGCTTGGGAGCGCTGATAGCCGGTTTTGGAAATGCGGCGATCCAGCGTCCTTTCTTTTAGCAATTTACTTGGCGCAGCACCGCGAGTTTCCCTGCCATTTTGAGCAACGCAAATAAATAACCCCAACCGGTTGGCGACATGACTCATCCCTTTGTACACATCACCAGTCTGAAGAAATACTATCAGATGGGCGGCACGACTGTCCGCGCCCTGGATGGTGTGGATCTCGAGATCATGCCGAATACGTTCACGGTGGTGATGGGTCCCTCCGGTTCGGGCAAAAGCACATTGTTGTATCTACTTGGCGGATTGGATCGTGCCACCTCGGGCGATATCCGGGTGAACGGGCAGTCGCTGACGGATATGGACGAAAATTCGCTTGCGCTCTTTCGCCGCCGGACGATCGGCTTTGTCTTTCAATCCTTCAATCTTATTCCCAGCATGACCGCTCTGCAGAACGTGGCGTTTCCGATGCAGTTTGCAGGCATGAGCCCTGCAAAACGCAGCGAACAGGCGGGCAGGCTTCTGGAGTTGGTTGGTTTGGGCGACAGGACTTCTCACCGTCCCACCGAACTTTCCGGCGGACAACAACAGCGTGTCGCCATTGCCCGAGCGCTGGTCAACGATCCACAACTCATCCTTGCCGACGAACCGACCGGCAACCTGGATACCGCCAGCGGCGCGGCTATCATGCAATTGCTTTCCGACCTGCACTGTTCCGGGCGGACCGTGCTGGTGGTCACCCACGACGCGCGCATGATGCGTTTCGCAACCCATCAAATCTACCTGCTCGACGGGCATGTTGTCAGCGAAGAGGACTATCAATCCGCCGCGTTGGAAGTCATGCGACCTTCGTGAGGCGCTTTTTCAAACTGGAGTACCATGAACCGTTCCATGTTTCGACTCTCTGTTGTATTCGCCTTTCTCTCGTTGTGGCTGACCGCCGCGCCCCCCGCGACGTTTGCTTTGGGTTCGACCATTTCCGTTGTACCGGGGCAGGTGACCAGCGGAACACCTGCGGTCATCACCGTGACCGGCACCGATTTTGTGGATGGAAGCACTGTCGTTCTTCTGGAAAATATCGGCGCCCTCTCCACAACGTTCGTCAACACCACCGTATTGACCGCGGCGATTCCCGCCAGCGTTCCTGTGGGTATCTATGATGTGATCGTTTCCACCGGAACGGAAACAGCCACTTGCGCCGATTGTTTGGCGGTTGTCTCTCCATCCGAGCCGTTGCCCTTTGCCCGACCGCAGTTTGCGGTTTATACATCCAAATTGTCGGGCAGCGTCAAGATCAATAATGAAGTGACTCTGAAAGTGGTCATGGAAAATGTGGGCAAAGCCACTGCTTACAACGTGCAGGCAGCCTTCTCCTCCACCGACCTGGTGCCCGCGAAGACGGGAGGTATCGTCATCCTCGGCAGCGTGGATTATGACCAGGAAGTGGATGTCGTCCAGACGTTTATCGTTTCGACGCAGATCGTCGGTCAAGGGTTGATTATGGCGGATATGAACGTTACCTATTACGACGCACAGGGCGCCTCTTATTCGGACATATTTAAATTATCCATCCCTGTCAGCGGCGGCGCCGTTTCGGGCGGAGGCGGCTCGGTTGCTCCCACCACTACGCCGACGGGTGTGAAAAGTTCCCAGTTGGTGATTACAGGCTACTCGTCCACTGTGGAACCGCTTCAGCCGGGCGAGCAGTTTGCCCTGAATCTGACCGTTCAAAACATGGGGAATGCCAGCGCCCAGCGGATTACCATGATTGTGGGCGGCGGCTCGGGCGGCGGCGGGAGCGGGACTCCTGGTCCCGGCGGCGTCTCGGGCGGCGGCGGCGATTTCTCGAATTTTGCCCCTGTCGGCTCCTCGAATGTGCAGTCGCTGGGTGACCTCAAGGCAGGGGAAAAGATTCAAGCCGTGCAGAATTTGGTGGTGAATGTTTCGACGAACCCGGGCGCGTATCCCCTGCGGGTGACGTTTTCCTATTTGAATGACAAGAACGAAGTCATCTCTGACGAGCAGGTCATTACGCTGTTGGTATACAGCCTGCCGAATGTGGATGTCAGTTTTTACCGACCGCTGGATCCGTTTTATGCCGGGCAAGCCGGCGTCTTGCCGATTCAAGTGGTCAATCTCGGCAGACGTTTTTCCGTTTTGGGCAATATCAAGATCGAGACGCAAAACGGGAGCGTCGAAAACGGGACGGGGTTGATCGGTTCGCTCGACGCGGGCGGTTACTTCACCCTGGACGCGTTGTTTACGCCGGATCAACCTGGCACGGTCACACTCGAGGTCGTCATTGACTACCTGGACGATTTCAACCAGCCGCGCGTCATTACAAAGAAGTTGGAAATCGAAGTACAGGAAGGGTTGATCGAGGAACCCGCTGTGGATCCGTCGCTCGACGGAGACGGTGGGCAGATATTCGTGGAAGAGGAAACCACCCTGCATAAGATTTTCCGCTTTATCAAAGGTCTATTCGGATTGGATAGCGCCTGGCCCGTCTGGCAGCCAGCCGGCGGGGGCGGGATGGACATGCCGCCGGTCGAGCCGGTGCCAGCCCTGCCCGTTCCAGGCAAGGGGTAGTTGTGCGTTTCATTGATCTGCTTCGGCTCATCTTTGGCAACCTCAGCCGCCGCAAAGCGCGCGTGGCATTGACCGCCATCGGCGTGGTGATTGGTACGGCGGCAGTGGTGATCCTCGTCTCGCTGGCAATTGGTCTGCAGAAAAACGCCAACGAACAACTTTATGGGATCGGTGATTTGACGCAGATTCAAGTCAGCCCGACGTATGGCGAAGGTCCCGTCACGGTAGCCGGCGGTGGTGCAGGAGCAGGCGCCCCCGCTCAAACGAAACTCCTTACCAATTCGGCTTTGGACGAATTGCGTGCCATTCCCGGCGTGGAGTGGGTTGTCCCGCGCGAGTTCCTGATGTCTGGCGGATATGTCAAGTTTCAGAAATTGGAAGGCTGGGCAAATATTATCGGAGTGGCTGTAGACGACCTTGCCGACCTGGGCTTGGAAACCTCGCAGGGTTCCACGGCGCTCGGTCGCGGCATCATCGTCGTGGGTCCGATGGTGGCGAACAATTTTTATGACCCGCGGCTTCGTCCGGGGCAGGAACCTCCCCCGCCGCCCGATTTGTACGATCAACAAATCCAGTTCATTATTTCAAAGTGGGATTCGCAGGGTAACGAGACGCGCAAGACCATGAGTCTGCGCGTGACGGGTATTCTGACCGAAACGCGCGGCGAATCGGACTGGACCGTTTACGTGCCTCTCGACCAGGTGAAAGCCTGGAACGAATGGACGATGAATCGTCGCATCAATTACAACAAGGAGGGATACAGCATGGCGGTGGTGAAGGTGAGGGATGTGGATCGGGTGATCGAAATCACAGACCAGATTGCCGACATGGGCTTTCAGGCGTATACGCCGCAGGCATTTGTGCAGGGTATCAATAATTTCTATGTGATTTTGCAAGTGATCTTCGGCGGCGTGGGGGCGATCGCCCTGCTGGTCGCCGCCATCGGCATTGCCAACACCATGGCAATGTCCATTCTGGAACGGACGCGCGAAATCGGGTTGATGAAGGCGGTTGGCGCGACCAATCGGGATGTGCTGGCAATCTTCCTCGGAGAGGCTTCCGGCATCGGATTTATCGGCGGGCTTGGCGGGGTGCTGGTGGGCTGGTTGGCGGGGCAAGCCATCAATGTTGCCGCTATCGTTTATCTTGCGAATCAAGCCGGACAAGCGGGCGGAGCGCCTCCCAGTGTGGCGGTGTACACGCCTTTATGGCTTCCTGTCTTTGCTCTTCTGTTTTCCACCTTGATTGGGATGATTTCGGGGCTTTATCCCGCCTTGCGCGCCGCCACCATGATTCCGGTTATGGCATTGAAGTATGAATAGTCCGCGCGCGTTTGGGTAGCCATCTACCGTGGGCGGCTGATTTCATTTTTCGATTAAACGCAGGGAAAGTCCCTCCAATTTTTCGACCCCCGCCGCGAACATTGTGACTTCGATCTGCCTCTTTACGAGATTGATCCTCTCGATCGTTTTCTCTGTTGAAACCGCCGCCGCTTTGAGAAAGTGACCCGCCATGCCGCCGAGCGTTGCACCCAGCGCGATGCACTTGGCGATATCGAGTCCGTCTTTGAGCCCGCCGCTGGCAACGATGGTCATGCCGGGAACGGCGTTTTTGACATTCAGAATCGAGTCGGCTGTGGGGATGCCCCAGCCTACGAACGTGGCGGCGAGTTGACGGGTGAATTCATCAGGTGCGCGGTGCATTTCCACCTGTGACCAGGAGGTGCCTCCAGCTCCCGCTACGTCAATGGCGGAAACGCCGCACTCGGCAAGCAGATGGGCTGTCCGTTCGGAGATGCCCCAGCCGACCTCCTTGGCGATGACAGGCACTTCGAGTTTCCTGCAGACGTCCTCGATCTTCTTGGCAAGACCTGCAAAGTTGACGTCACCGGCATCCTGCACGGCTTCCTGGAGGGGGTTGAGGTGCAGGATGAGCGCATCTGCCTGGATCATGTCCACGGCGCGGCGGCATTGTTCGATGCCGTAGCCGTAGTTGAGTTGCACGGCTCCGAGATTGGCAAAGAGCAGAATATCGGGGGCGGCGCGGCGAACCTGGAAGGTCTTTGCCTGTTCGGGGTGTTCGATGGCGGCGCGTTGACTGCCCACGCCCATGGCGATGCCGGTCTCTTGGGCGGCTTCGGCGAGGCGCAGATTGAGGGTTTCGGCTTCGGCTGTCCCGCCGGTCATGGAAGAGATAAGGAGGGGAGCGGCTAATCGTTTGCCGAACAGGCTGAGGGTTGTGTCGAGGCGGTTCAAATCCAGTTCGGGAAGGGCTTCATGAGCAAAATGGTACTTTTCGAGTCCGTTCGTCAACGCGGAGCGGACATCCTGCTCGAGGTTGATTTTAATATGGTCGGCTTTCCGCTGATCGATGGGCGCAACTTTTGGCATGAGGGGGTGTTCCTGTGTTTGTAATTATCTCTGGCTTGACACGGCTTTTAGACCGTGTACAATAGCCACGATATATTCCCATGCGCTTGGATGGGAAAATTCATAAGGAGGCTGTAATGTCTGATACATTTGACGAAGTAAAGGCGATCATCAAGGATTTACTTGGCGCAGATGATGCGAAAATCACTCCTGACGCCCGTTTCCGTGAAGACCTTGAAGCTGATTCTCTGGACTTGGTTGAACTGATCATGGCTTTTGAAGACAAGTTCGGCGCCGAGATTTCAGATGAAGACGCCCAGAGCATCACGACGGTGGGCGACGCCGTAAAGTATATTGACTCGCACAAGTAATTTGTAACTTGATTATAACCGTAGAGCCGTCCGGTCTGGACGGCTCTATGTGTTTTCCGGCAATTTTCGCTTTCAAGAGAGTTACTTCACTGATGTTACGCACCGTCCCGAAGGTTTGGGCGCGGAACAGGCCGAACCTTCGGGACGTTTTGCGTAAGGTGAGTTACTTCAGGAGCGAAGGAATTTCTTCGGGGTGTTTGGCAACTTTGACGCCGGCGGCTTCGAGTGCTTTGATCTTGTCCGCGGCGCTGCCGGCGCTGCCCTCGATGATCGCGCCCGCGTGCCCCATGCGTTTGCCGGGCGGGGCGGTCTGACCGGCGATGAAGGAGACGACCGGTTTGGTCATGTGGGCGGCGATATATTCGGCGGCTTTGTCTTCGTCGGTGCCGCCGATTTCGCCAATCAGCACTACTTTTTCGGTTTGCGGGTCGTGTTCGAACATTTCCAGCACGTCAATGAAGTTTGTGCCGTTGATGGGGTCTCCGCCAATTCCCACGCAGGTGGATGCGCCCATGCCCACAAGTTTGAGGGCGTAGAGCACTTCGTAGGTCAGTGTGCCGGAGCGTGAGACGACGCCGACGTTGCCGGGGATGGCGATGTTGCCGGGGATGATGCCAACCTTCGATTCGCCGGGGGTCAGCAAACCGGGGCAGTTGGGACCGATGAGGCGGACGCCTTTCTGGTCAATGTAGTTGCGGACGCGCATCATGTCCTGGACGGGGACGCCTTCGGTGATACAAACGATGAGGGGAATGCCGGCGTCGGCGGCTTCGAACATTGCGTCTGGTGCGAAGCGGGCGGGGACGAAGATGACGGAGCAGTTGGCGCCGGTCGCCTCGACCGCCAGTTTGACCGAGTCGAAGACGGGGATTTTCCCATCCAGCACCCATTCGCCGCCTTTGCCGGGCGTCACGCCGGCAACGACGTTGGTGCCATACGCAACCATTTGGGTGGTGTGGAAGAGTCCTTCGTTACCAGTAATGCCCTGCACGAGAAGACGAGTTTCTTTGTTGATGAGAATGCTCATTGATGATTCTCCGTTTATCCCTTTGCGGCGGCGACCGCTTTTTGGGCGGCATCTGCCAGCGTTTCGGCGGTGATCATGTTGGCGTTTTCCAGAAGTTTGCGCCCTTCTTCCGCGTTGGTCCCCACCAGGCGAACGACCATCGGCACTTTGGGTTTGACTTCCTCCATCGCGGTGAGGATGCCGCGCGCCACTTCGTCGCAGCGGGTGATGCCGCCAAAGATGTTGAACAGAACGGCTTTGACGTTCGGGTCGGCGAGGATGATGCGCATCGCTGCCGCCACTTTTTCGGCTCCGGCGCCGCCGCCGATGTCTAAAAAGTTGGCAGGCTCGCCGCCGAACAGTTTGACGATGTCCATGCTGGTCATTGCCAGCCCGGCGCCGTTGACCATGCAGCCGATGTTGCCGTCCAATTTGATGAAGGAAAGTCCATGCCGGCGGGCTTCGGTTTCAGCGGGCGCCTCCTCGTCCACATCGCGGATTTCCGCCAGGTCGGGATGGCGGAAGAGGGCATTGTCGTCGATCAGCATTTTTCCATCGAGGGCAATCAGTTTGTTGTCTTTTGTAATGACCAGCGGGTTGATCTCTGCCAGTTCGGCGTCGTTGTCCTTGTATGCCTGCCACAATCCGGCAGCAATGCGGCTGAAATCGCGCCACAGTTCGCGCGGCAGGTCAATGGAGGCGGCGATGTCGCGCGATTGGTAATCGCGCAGGCCCAGAAGCGGGTCAATGTGAATCTTGACGATTTTTTCGGGCGTCTTCGCGGCGACCTCTTCGATGTCTACGCCGCCGGCGGCAGAGGCAATCATGACCGGTTTCTTTGCGGCACGGTCGTTCGTGATCGAAAAATAAATTTCATGTGCAATGGCGGCGGCTTCATCCACCAGCACCTTGCGGACGGGCAGTCCTTTGATGGTCATCGTCAGAATCTGCCCTGCAAATTCGGCGGCTTCGTCGGGATCTTTAGCGACTTTTACGCCGCCTGCCTTGCCGCGTCCGCCCACCAATACCTGGGCTTTAATGACAACGCGGCCACCCAGCTCTTCGGCAATTTGCTTTGCCTCATCTGCGGTAGCCGCCACCCGTCCCTTGAGGATGGGAATTCCATACTTTGCAAAGATGGCTTTGGATTGATATTCGTGAAGTTTCATGATCTTCCCTTAGGTTAGTTTCAAAACACGGGCATTATACCACCCTCAATTTTCGGTCAGCGACACATCCCGATAGACGACGCGCGTCCGTTCCTCGCCCATCAGCGGGATTGCCTCCCTGAGCCACCTTTTGAAGTGGGGCGTCTCGCGGTGACTTGCGGCGTCCGCCTCCGATTTGAACATCTCGATAAATGTAAACCGCGTCGGATCGTCTGCCTGCTGGAGGACATCAAACCGGACGCATCCTTCCTCGCCTCGGCTTGCTTCTGCATTTTGAAGCGTCACTTCCCTGAACCTTTCGACATGCTCTGGCAGTATGTGGCTGTGAACGAGGATGATATACATAAACTCTCACTTTGCGCGTAGCCAATATCCAATAAGACTACATCACCTTTTAGTTATTCCCTCAAAAGGGACTTCGAAAACCAGCGGACGCCGCATCGGAATATAGAGCAGATTGCACACGCTGACATTTGCAAATACGGTTCGTCCATTTGCGCTTTGTCCAAACGCTTCGTGAATGTGCCCGAAGATATGCAAGGCAGGTTGGATGTGCTCCACCGCCTCGAGCAACTCGCGGCAGCCCACCCGGCTTCCAAACAGGGTGCGGTCATTGTATCCATATGGAGGGGTGTGGGTGATTAAAATGTCCGTCTCCGGTGGGATGCGTTCCCACTGTGCGCGGAGCGATTTGCGCGGCAGGTTGAATGCCATATTTCGGAACACGGGTTGCCACGGGCTGCCATAGAATTTGACTCCCTGAATCATGATGGTTTCATCCTGTAAATAAACGGCGTTGGTCAAACGCGCCCGGCTGTCATTGAGCCGGGTCTCAAAGCAGGTGTCGTGATTCCCTGCAATGACGAGTTTGCAGGGATGAGGCAGGCTTCCCAGTAATTCGTTGAATTTCACGACCTCGTCAAGGCTGCCATGCATCGTCATGTCACCCGCAAATATCAATACATCCCCCTCAGGGATTTTGTGCCAGGGGCGAAATCCATGTGTATCGCTGAATGCGACGATTTTCATATTCCTGCCATATCAACCTTATCAACAGATCTTGCCCCTCCCGGCGAGACCTCACTGTCCCATGCTTTGCTCCCTTTCCTCTACTCCCTTACTTGTGCAAATTCTTCGCCGCGATGAATGACAGCCCGTTGGCGGTCAGGTCTCTTGCGGTGCGGTTTGCCGCTTCCACTTTGAGCAGGAAGTTATTTTGCAGGTTGTCCCAGTCGCCGCTTTCGATGACTTCTTTTTTCTCGCGGAAGTAATCCAGGATGTCGGAGGGGTGAGCGAGGGTTTGCTCCACTTCGGGATCGCCGCCTTCATGCTTGGCGGCGATGTTCGCCACGTGGTCGGCAATCTCGATCAGTTCGGTGCGGCGGTTGTAGGGTTGGACGACGATGCTCTTCCACGTCTCGGTGATGTGATGCTCGAAGCGGATGACCTTCTCGAAGCCGAGCGCCTTGCGAAATTGGGCGGTCAGTTCCATGGTCTGGTTGTTGATCGAATTGGACCAGTTGAAGCCAATGAGCGGGCTGGTGCCGTCCTCGCGGCTGAACAGTTTTGCCATCGTCATGATCCACAGCGCATGGTAAGGATTGTCGCTGCCGAAGAAGACGCTGATCTTGAAGTTGATGTTTACGCCCAGTTTGTAGAGCAGGAAGCCGAGCAATATCGTGCCTGCGTTGAAGTTCAAAACGTGCTGAACGCCGTAGGTGGTGTAGTAATACAGGAATTCGTCCAGCCATTGCAGGGCATGTTCGTTGGGCTGACCGATGCCGCCGAAGTAGCCTGTGATGGTGGCGGGACCGCCCAGATGCGGATTCGAGCCGTCGCTGCCTTTGGTATCCAGCGTCTCGACGAAGGATGCGCCGATGATATCCAGCGCGGCAACGATGGCGGGCAGGTCGCCGTCGGCTTCGGATTCTTTCATCTTGCGGACGGCGATGAAGCGCCCGGGGACGAGCGTCTTGTTTGCAATTGCCTGCTCTGCCATGACGCGAATCCAGGGGAAGTATTGCAGGGCGGAGACTTCGAGAGTCACAGCGTAGCGGTCCTTGAATTTGGTGGAGTCGGCTCGAGGTCCAAGCACGCGGCGGCGATACTCCTTCACAGAGATGAACGCGCCTTTGTCGCGCTGTTCGATCAGCCAGTTCAAATCCTTGATCGCTTCGGGCTGGCGTTCCTGTACAATTTTGAACAGGTTTTCCATCTTGCGCGCCTGCTTGTGCTTGCGGTTGATTTCTTCGGGCGTGCCGTATTTTGCGACCACAGCGAGGAAATCCTTCATCACTTGCGAGTTGGGGTCGAGCAAAACGGAATTGATGGCTTTGAGTTTGTCAGGAGAGATTTTTAGAAGTTTTTGTTGGTTCATTTTGACTCTATTGGAGGAGGTACCGGGTAATTAGAAATCTCCAATTACCAGGAACGAATCGCTTATGTCAACATTTTCTTGAGTTCTTCGTATTCCTCATCGGGCATTCCGAAGTAATTCTCAGGCGCGGGGAACTGGCGCCCGATGACTTCATCGTGATAGTTCTTCAGCCCGTTGAGAATGACTTCGCCCGCGTTGCCATAGACTTTTGCCATCTTCGGCTTGAACTTGGGATACAGCCCGAACATGTCGTGATAGATGAGCAGTTGTCCGTGCGCATGCGGACCCGAGCCAAGCGACATGATGATGCAGTTCTCGGCGCGCTCGGTGATGAGTTGACAGAGACGGTCAGGGACCAGTTCGAGCAGGATGGCGCAGGCACCGGCTTTTTCGAGGGCTTTGGCGTCATCGGCGATTTTCTTTGCCAGCGCGGCAGACTTCCCTTGCAGGCGGAAGCCTCCCAGCGCGGCAACCGACTGCGGCGTGAGCCCCAGGTGACCGATGGCGGGAATGCCCGCATCCACGATGGCTTTGACGCGGTCTGCCATGGCTGCGCCGCCCTCCAGTTTGATGGCGTCACAGCCCGCCTCAGCCATGAATCGCCCCGCATTGCGGACGGCTGTCTCGACGCCTGGCTGGTAACTCATATACGGCATATCGCCGACCAAAAAAGCCGTCGGCGCGCCTCGGCGGACGGCTTGCGTGTGGCGGATCATATCGTCCATCGTTACCGGCAGGGTGCTGTCGTAGCCGAGCATGGTCATGCCCAGGCTGTCGCCGACCAGAATCATCTCGATGCCCGCCTGCTCTTGCAGGTAGGCGGTGGGATAATCGTAGCAGGTCAGCCAGGTGATGGGTTCGCCTTTTTTGACCTTCTCGAATAGGTAGGGCAGGGTGATTTTCTTGCGGGGGGTAACGTTTTCAGGCATGGGATTCTCCGTTGGTCGGGTGGGAGGAAAACAGGATTGAATGTTGACAAACCGGCTGTCGTTCCGGTTTTGTTTCTACTATAGCACGGAAGCGTTCCTGCCGCTTCTGCCGAATTTCCTCGTCGCGGCGACGGATGTCCGAATTTTACTACCGTCATCGTCGTACAAGCCAGCGATGTATTCGACTTGTGCTATAATAGTTGCAATTTGCAACTAATTTGCGGCATGACCGAATCCGATCTGATTGACGTTTTCTGGGAAAGCATCCCGCCTGTCTGGCGGCAGACGCGGGCTTACATCCGCGCCGTCGCGGCGGAACGCTTCGGTCTGACTGTTGAGCAGTTTCAGGCATTGCGCCGCATTCGTAAAGGATACGATCTGGTCAGCGGGCTGGCGGAAGAGGGGCGGCTCAGCCGTTCGCAAGCCAGCCGCGCCGTGGACGCGCTGGCGCGCAGGAAGCTGGTCACGCGCCTGCCGGATGCCGCCGACCGCCGCCATGTTCGCCTTTCGCTCACGGCAAAAGGTGAGCAAACCCTCTCCGCCATCTATGCCGAAACGGAGATCTGGCTCGGCGAACGCTTTCGATCGCTCTCCTTCGGTCAATCGCAGGAGATTGTCCGCGCTCTCTCCCTTCTACGCGACGTCTTTGCATCTCCCAAATCCTGACTGATTTTCATCCCCTCAACCATTCGACCATCCGACTACCAGACTAATGATCCACCTCCTCAGACTCCGTACCACCCTCCAGCCCTACCTCGGCAAGATTCTCGTCAACCTGTTCATTTTGCTGGGCATCACCGCACTTTCGCTGGTCGTTCCGCGCGTCATTCGATCCGTGATAGACGACGGGCTGGCGCGCGGCGAAACGACATACCTCATCCGCTCTGCGCTTCTTCTTCTCGGACTTGGCCTTGTCTCTGCCGTTCTGAATCTGTGCAACCGTTACCTCTCGGAATGGATTGCCGCCCGCGTCGGCTACGACCTGCGCAACCGCATGTACGACCATATCCAGCATTTGCCATTCACCTACCATGACCATGTTCAGAGTGGGCAGTTGATTTCGCGCTGCATCGAGGACGTTCGCTCGATCGAACGATTTGCAGGCGGCTCGGTTGCCGAATTGATTCGGTTCGTCATCCTGACCATCGGTATTCTCATCATCATGCTTGCGGATAACGTCCGCCTTGCCGTCATCGCCCTTCTGCCAATGGTTCCGCTCATTCTTATGACCTCCGGTTTCGGCACAAAAATTGGAAAACTCTTCTTTGCAGTGGATCAGGCTATCGGTGAGGTCTCGAATCGCTTGCAGGAGAACGTTGTTGGGGTGCAGGTGGTGCGCGCCTTTGCCCGTGAGAAGTACGAAATCCAGCGCTTCGACACCGCCAACAAGGAAGTATTCAGGACGTGGGTGCATGTCATTGACGAGTGGTCGAAGATCATGCCGACCACCAACTGGCTGATTACGGTCAGCACCATCCTCATTCTGTGGTTTGGCGGGCGGATGGTCATCGATGGCACGTTGACCGTTGGCGCAGTGGTCGCGTTCAACGCTTACATTTTGATGATGGCGGAACCTGCCCAAGCCCTGACGGGGCTGGTCAACGCGGGCGGCGAAGCGGCGGCGGGCGCGCAACGTGTCTTCGAAGTGTTGGACACAAAACCTGAAATTAACACGCCGAAACATGCCGTCCTCCTCCCCACCCTGCGCGGTGAGGTGGAGTTCCGAAACGTGGGGTTGAAATACCAGAATGAACACACCGCCTCGCTCGAAGGCATTAACGTGCATATTCAGCCGAATCAAATCGTGGCTTTGATCGGACCGACGGGCTCGGGCAAGACGTCCCTCGTCAATCTCATTCCGCGCTTCTACGATGTGACCGAAGGTCAGGTGCTTGTGGACGATTATGATGTCTGCCATGTGGACTTGGTATCTTTGCGGCGGCAAATCGGCATTGTCTTGCAGACCTCGCTCCTGTTCTCTGATACCATCAAAGCCAATATTGCCTATGGTCGTCCCGATGCGACGATGGATGAGATCATCGCCGCTGCCAAAGCCGCGCAGGCGCATACTTTCATCATGGGCTTTCCGAACGGTTACGAGACCATCGTCGGTGAGCGCGGTGTGACGCTTTCGGGCGGGCAGCGCCAACGCGTGGCAATTGCGCGCGCCCTGTTGATGAATCCGCGGATTTTGATCCTGGACGACTCCACTTCCTCGGTGGATACCCAGACTGAAAAACTCATTCAAGCCGCGCTGGATACCCTGATGGAAGGGCGAACGACCTTTGTCATCGCGCACCGCCTTTCAACCGTGAGACGCGCCGATTTGATTCTGGTCATGGATAAGGGGCGGATTGTCGAACGCGGTACGCACGAGGAATTGCTCAAACTCGGCGGCTTGTACAGGGAAATCCACGATCTGCAATTGGTGGATCACGCCGTATTTGCCGAAGAGATGGAAAAGATCGAAAAATCATCTTCGCTTGCGCATACGAAAGAAACTTTCTAACCTGCCAGCTTGCTAACTCGCCAACCTTCCAACCCGAAATCGCACCCCATGACACGAATCACGCCTCCCGCTTTCATCACCCAATCTGAAGAAGCCTACGACAAGGGATACGACCCCAAAGTGGCGCGCGGACTGCTTCAATTCGTCAAACCATACACCCGGCAGATGTTCATTTCCCTGATCTTCATGATCATTGTCACGGCCGCGGCGGTCTCTGGACCGTACTTCGTCAAGCTGGCGATTGACGAAGGCATCGGCAAGCGCGACGTCTCCGTCCTGCGCAACATCGTCGTCGCCTACTTCATCGTGGCGGGCGTTCAAATCGTCACAAACTTTTATCGCGTGCGCATCATGTCCCGCGTGGGACAGCACGTTTTATACGACGTTCGCACGGCAATGTTCGATCATTTGCAGAAACTTTCGTTGAGTTTCTACAACCGCTACAGCGTCGGTCGCGTCATCACGCGCGTCATCAACGACGTGGGGACACTGCGCGAGTTCATCACCTGGGCAGTGCTGGCGATTGTGCGCAACCTGCTTGCCATTCTCGGCACGCTTATCGCCATGCTCTCGCTCAATTTGCGTTTGTCGCTGATTACCTTTGCGGTCATCCCATTGATGGTGCTTGCCACTTACCTCTATCGCAACATGGCGCGGCGCAATTATCGCAAAGTGCGAGCCGCTGTCTCGTGGACGAACTCGGTGCTGGCGGAAAACGTCAACGGCGTGCGCGTGGTGCAGGCATTCTCGCGGCAGGCGTATAACTTCTCGAACTTCAAAGACTACGTCAATCGCTACTTCCTCGAAACGAGCCTCGACGCGGCAAAGGTCGCCTCCGCCTTTACGCCCGTGGTGGACGTGCTTGGTGCCATTGCAACCGCCCTCGTCGTCTATCTTGGCGGCACGGCTGTACTGGGCGAATCCATTACGGCGGGCGTGTTGATCGCCTTCGTCCTCTACATTGACCGTCTCTTCGACCCCATTCGCGACCTGAGCCGCCGCTTCGACACGCTTCAATCCACGATGGCAGGCGGCGAACGCATTCTCGAACTGCTCAATACGCCGATAGAGGTTCGAGATGCGGAAGATGCCCTCGAAATGCCGCCCATTGTCGGCGAGGTTCGATTCGAAAACGTCTCCTTCCATTACTCCGACGACCCCACCCTCGTCCTTGATGGAATCAACCTCCATGTGGACGCCGGGCAAATAGTGGCGCTGGTGGGGGAGACGGGCGCCGGCAAGACGACCATCGTCAAATTGCTGGCGCGCTTCCACGACCCGACCTCAGGCTGTGTGCGCGTGGATGGCATTGACTTGCGGAGGGTGACTCAGGGCAGCCTGCGGCGGCAGATGGGCATGGTGCTGCAAGATCCATTTTTGTTCAACGGCACGGTGAAGGAAAACATCCTGTTCGGCAGGCTGGATGCAACCGATGAAGAGGTGATCGCCGCCGCCAAGGCGGTCGGCGCGCACGATTTCATTGTCGGCTTGAAAAACGGATACGAGACCTCTGTGGAGGAAGGCGGTGCGACTTTGAGTGTGGGGCAGCGCCAATTGATCTCGTTTGCGCGTGCCTTGCTTGCCGATCCGCGGATTTTGATTTTGGATGAGGCGACCTCATCGGTGGACACACAGACCGAGCAGATCATTCAACGGGCTCTGGCGACTCTGCTGACGAGACGCACGTCCTTTGTGATCGCGCATCGCCTTTCGACCATCACGACTGCGGATAAAATTGTGGTCATTCACGATGGAAAGATTATCGAACAGGGAACACATAACGAGTTGTTGGCGAAGCAGGGGATGTATTATGAACTTTATCAAACGGGATTTCGGGAGTAGTGTCAGCGTTGCACGAAAGCGCGTAATTAACGTTCTCTAACGTCAACGGTACCTAAAAGGCGTAGCATGAGCAACATCCGTCCACATTTGACTTTATTGACCGAAGAACAGAAGCACGATGTTCACCAGTACGCCGTGCAGGTGCTGGAAACCGTCGGCGTGCGCGTGGACTCGCCGTCGGCGTTGAGGATGCTCGAGAAACGAGTCGGCAGTTCCAACGTCGAGGGAAGAACCGTGCGGATACCGGGCGAATTGATCGAGTGGGCGATTCGAACCGCGCCGAAGCGCATCCAGGTCTTTGACCGGAGAGGAAATCCGCAATTCCAGGTCGGCGGGGCGGAGGACCGTATCCGTTTTGGAATCGGGGTGACGGCGTTGTATTATCAAGAGCCCGAGACGGATACGCCGGTGTTGTTCGAGCGAAAACATATGCGCGACATGGTGCGGCTGGGGAATAAACTGCCGCACTACGATATGGTCTCGACGGTGGGAATTGTGCGCGATGTACCTGAGCACCTGACCGACGTATACGGGAGCCTGGAGCATTTTGCGAACGGGACGAAGCCGATGGTCTTGCTGGTTTCGGATGAGCACAAGTTCGAAGAGGTCCTGCGCATGTTCGAAACCCTGCACGGTGACTTGGGCGGGAAGCCGTTCATCATCCCATATTTCAACCCTGTTTCGCCGCTGGTGATGAATGAAGGCACGGTGGATAAAATGCGGGTTGCCATCGAACGCGGACTTCCTGTGATCATTTCGAATTACAGTATGTCGGGTGCGACCACGCCGATCACACCGGCTGGGACGCTGGCAGTGCTGCTGGCGGAACTATTGGCGGCACTCGTCATTGGGCAAATGTATAAAGAAGGCGCGCCGATGCTGTTGGGGATGCTGCCGGTCTATTTCGACATGAAGACCCTGATGAATTTCTACGACCCGCAGAGCATCCTGGTCAATCTGGCATGTGCGGAGATGATGGCGTTTTATGGCATTCCACACTGCGGGACTTCGGGAAGCGGCACCGGCTGGGGCATGGACCTGCTCGCCGCCGAAACTTACTGGATGAACACCCTGACGTTCGCGCTGACCAAGGGCGGGCTTGCGCCGTTCGTCGGCGACACGCTCGGCTCGAAAGCAATTTCCCCCTTGACCCTCATCTACTGTCACGAGATTATTGACCAGTGTCTGCGTATAGCCAATGGATTCCAGCTCGACAACGAACATACAGGATTAAAAGAAATACAGGCAACAGGCGCAGGCAAAAGCTTCATCACCGCGCCGACAACGCTCAAGAAATACAAAACCGGCTACTACGTCAACTCCATTTTCCCGCGCTGGAGCATGGAGAAGTGGATCGAAGCGGGTCAACCGCACGCACAGAAGTGGCTGAGGGGGTATTCGATCGAATTCTTGAAGGATTTGCCTGTTCCGGAAGACCACGAGGAATTGATGAGGAAGGGGGAGGAGTTTATCAAGGCATTGGTGTGAATGTGACATCGTCACGACAAAAGACAGGTGACTTTTTGGCGCGAAATTCGATTACTAAGAAATGCCTTGACGTCCCAAATCACGGGTGATACACTCTCTTTGTCGCAAGTAAAATCTTTTCTGAAAGGAGGCACGCACAAATGAAAGCCATCTTGTCTGCTGTACCACGTGTTTTGAGCGCGCCTCCCAAAGGTGAAATGTAATCGCGGATCTTCCGTTTCGATTGCCCTACCACCGCAGGCGTGCCTGGCATCCCTGCGGTTTTTCTTTTTAACCCCCCCAACCCGGCCTGACGGGTTTCAGCAGGGATGCGGCGCACATGGAAAACCCGTCAGGTCTTATTCAAGGTATTCCAACCATGAGTAAAAACCAACTCAGCAAATTGTATGAGGAACTCGACGAGGCGCACGCCGACGACCTCGCCTCCACGCCGGGGCGCACCTCCAGGAAGCGCCAATCCCGGCGGTCCGAAATGGACGCGCGGCTGTTTGTCCGCGCGCAGGAGGCGGCGGGCGAGTTCGAATTCACCTACAAAGCCGCCCGCTTCGAGGAAGCCTGGCTGTTGGACTCCCTCCACGAGATCGCGGGCCAGCAATTGATCTCCGACGTTCTCCGCAAGATCAAGTCGGGAAAGGAGGCGTCCGTGTACCTGTGCCGTTCGGGCGCGTCCATCGAGGCGCGCCTGCTTGCCGCCAAAGTCTATCGCCCGCGCACACTGCGCAACCTCAAGAACGACGCCGTCTACCGCACCGGCCGCACCGACCTGGGCGAGGACGGTTCCGCCCTCTTCCGCGAGGCGGATGTGAACGCCATCATCAAGCGCACCAAATACGGCGAGGAACTGCGTCACACCTCCTGGATCGCCTACGAGTTCACGACGCTCGAGAAACTGTACGCCGCTGGTGCCGACGTCCCCAAGCCATACGCCATGCTGAAAAATTCCATCCTGATGGAATATATCGGAGGGGAGGGGATGCCCGCGCCGACGCTCAACGCTGTCACTCTCGACCGCGACGATGCACGGGAACTCTTCGACCGCGTCGTCCTCAACCTCAACCTGCTCCTGCAAAACGGGCGGATCCACGGCGACTTGTCCTCCTACAACATCCTGTACTGGGACGGCGGCATCACCCTGATTGACTTCCCGCAGGTTGTCAGCCCGGAGTCCAATCCCATGGCGTGGACCCTCTTCCAGCGCGACGTGACGCGTATTTGTCAGTATTTTTCCGCGCAGGGCGTCAGTGTCAATGCCCGGAAACTCGCGGCTGACCTGTGGACCTCGTACGGACACCGTATCGTCAAAGAGGTGCATCCGGGCGACCTCGACGCAGAAAACCCCAGGGACCGCAAACTTTGGGAACGGCAACAAAAAGGTTGAATCACGACCGGGGCGGCTGACTCTCCCTACAGTCGCCCCCTTTTATTTTCACCTTTCAGCCACCCGAAAATCAAAGTAAAATCATGGGGATGAATCCGTCGCTTACCTCGGAGGCGCATATACAACCGGCTGGTTCGGCTGTGTTCTGCATCGCAGTGTCAATTGCTGATGCAGTTTGTTTTAAGCGGGCAACCGCCCACTCAACTTTCTCACGGAGGAGCAAGATGAAATTCAAAACGACATTTGTGGTGTTGCTGACTGTTTTTGCGCTGGCGCTTTCCGCCTGCGGCGCGCTCGGAGGGTCCCAGCCGGTGGTATTGCGAATCGGGTGGGCGGGGAGTCCAGACACCTTGAATCCGGGCGCGGCGGTGTTGTCTGAGTCGTACACCATCTTTGGGCTGGTGTACGATGCGATGTATCAACTCCAGCTGGACGGTTCCTTCAAATTGAATCTCGCCGAAAGCGTTGCAGTGTCGGACGACGGGCTGGTCTACACCTATAAAATCCGTGACGGGGTGAAATTCCACGACGGACAGCCGCTGACCGCCGAGGATGTGGTCTTCTCGTACCTGCTCTACCAGAACACGGAAGGCTACCCGTGGATGGGCGACTACACCTATTACTTCGACACAATCGAGGCGACGGAAAACAATGAGGTGGTCATCACGCTTTCAGAGGCGATCCCGAACATCGATTCGCAGCTGGTCTTTCTCTACGTTTTACCGAAACACGTTTGGGAAAACGAAGACGCGGTCGAGTTCGAGAATTTTGCCATGATCGGAAGCGGTCCGTTCAGAATGGTCGAGTACAAGCCGAATGAATTCGTTCACCTTGCGAAAAACAACGATTACTTCGGCGCTGTGCCGAAAATAGACGAGGCGATCTTCCAGACCTTCGAAAGCCAGGATGCGCTTGTGCAGGCAATCAAAACCGGACAGGTGGATATGATCACCGAAATGCCAAACACCGCCGTTGCAACGCTTCAGCAGGATGCCAATATCGAAGTCGTGACCGGCGCCCCGTTTTCGCCCGGCGTGACGGACATCATCTTCAATCAAGTGCTTCCCGAGAATTGCCCGCCCGACGATGGGTTGTGCACAGGGCACCCCGCCCTGCTCGATCGAAACGTACGGCTTGCCCTGGCACACGCTACCGACAAGCAGAAAATCATTGACGTTGTTCTCCTCGGCTTTGGAACTCCCGGCACCGCCCTGCTCCCTGACGGTCTCGGCATCTGGTACAACTCCAAAATCCAGGATTATGCCTATGACGTTGCCCGGGCAAATCAGATTCTCGACGATGCCGGTTACAAGGATGTCGACGGAGACGGCGTACGCGAACTGCCGGACGGCTCGCGTTCCCTGACCTTCCGCATCAACTGGCCCAGCGACAGTATCGACTCGCCCCGTATTGCCGAGTTGTTGAGTGAAATGTGGGGACAGATTGGCGTCAGGCTGGAGGCGCAGGCGTTGGATCCGGATACATTGACCGCAGTCTGTTGTCCGGCGTTCGATTTCGACGTGATTATCTGGGGCTGGGCATCCGATCCCGACCCGAATCTGCTGCTCAGCGTCATGACCACAGACGAAATCCCGACCGGGAGCAGTGAAACCGGTTATTCCAACCCCGCATACGATGAGCTGTTCCGCCAGCAGGCATCCGAATTGGATCTGAACAAACGCAGGGAAATCGTCTGGCAAATGCAACAGATCGCCTTTGATGATGTGGTATATATCATTCCGTTCTACGCCCAAAACGTTCAGGCGTACCGGAAGGATCGTTTCAAGGGCTTTGTGCTGGATCAGCCCAAAGTCGAACTCTCGGATATTACCTCTCTCGCGTTTGTGGAACCGGTCAGATAAGCCGGGTGTGTCACCGGAGGGGCGGTGAACTCCGCCTCTCCGGTCGGTCTCGAAAGGATAGTTCCTCTGAATCGTTATCGTTATCTGCTCAATAAGGTCGGCTGGTCGGTTTTTACGATCCTTTTTGTGCTGGTTTTGAATTTTTTCCTGTTTCGCGTCCTGCCGGGGGATCCCGCCCGCGCGCTGACGAAAGACCCGCGCATGAAGGAGGCTGCCCGCGAGGCTTTGCGCGTCCGTTTTGGGTTGGACAAGCCGGTCATCAACTGTTTCGATTCCCTGACGCCGATCAAACTGGGGGACTGTGGCGTCAATCCGCTCGAGACCCAGTTCTTCATTTACATCAAAAACCTGCTGCAGGGCGAATTGGGCATCAGTTACAAGACCAACCGTGCCGTCTCCGAGATTCTGGTCGAACGGTTGTGGAATACCATTTTGCTGATCGGCGCGGGGCAAATTCTTTCGATATTCGTGGGAATCGCACTCGGTGTGCTTGCCGCATGGAAGGCGCGGACGGCGATTGATTACGGCGCGCTCTTCACCGGTTTGGTTGCCTGGAGTCTGCCGACGTTTTGGTTGGGCATCATCATCCTGTTCTGGGGAAGCAGTCATGGGTTTCCCATTGGCGGCAAGGCAACGCCGGGAATCGGCGCCTATCCGTTTCTTCAACAGGCGGGCGATATCGCCAGGCACATGTTTTTGCCGACGCTGGCATACACGATCGTCTTCATGGGCGAGTACCTGCTTGTGATGCGCTCCAGCCTGCTGGATGTGCTTGCGGAGGATTACATCCTGACCGCCAAAGCAAAAGGCTTGAGCGCCTTTCAAATCCTGAAGGACCATGCCCTCAAGAATGCCATGCTTCCCATCGTAACCATCATTGCCATCAACCTCGGCTTTACCGTGGCGGGCGCGATCCAGATCGAAGCGGTATTCTCGTGGCCCGGGCTGGGCGGCGCAATTTTTGAAGCGGTCGAGAGCCGGGATTACCCCGTTCTGCAGGGCGCGTTTCTCCTGATCGCTGTCAGTGTCATCCTTGCCAATCTCATTGCGGATCTGACGTATACCTATCTCGACCCGCGCGTGCAATCGGAGTGACGCATGGCAGTACAGGAATTGGAGCTCAAACCTGCCGTTCCCGCATCGCCCCTGACCGGGTTCTGGAAGATGTTCCGCGAAAACCGCATGGCGGTGGCGGGCCTGGTCATGTTGCTGGTGATCGTATTTGCCGCCGTTTTTGCGGATGTCATTGCCCCTTACAATCCCCGGTCCTATGAAGGGATTCAATCCGGCGATATTTACAACCCGCCCAGCGCAACGCATTGGTTCGGCACGGACGATGCGGGAAAGGACGTGTTTTCCAGTTTCATCTTTGGAGCGCGCAATTCCCTGATTGTCGGTTTCTTTGCCGCCTTCATTTCCATCTTCATCGGCGGAACATTCGGCGTCCTTGCCGGGTTCTACGGCGGGCGTATCGAAAATTTTCTGATGCGCTTCACCGATCTGATGCTGGTGATTCCCGATCTGCCCTTGATCGTAATTTTCGTGGCGCTGACCAAACCCAGCCTGTGGAATATCATCCTCGTCATCGGTCTGCTCGGCTGGACGACGACCGCCCGCATCGTCCGTTCGCAGACGCTGGCAGTCAAATCGCGCAAATTTGTTCTGCGGGCGCGCGCCATCGGCGCCGGGAACGGGCATATCATCCTCCATCATATTCTGCCGCTGGTCATGCCCATTCTGGTGGTCAACGCCATTCTGGTCATTTCGCTCGCCATCCTGAGCGAGTCCACTCTGGCATTTCTCGGGCTGAGCGACCCGCTCGCCATTTCGTGGGGACAGATGCTCAACTTCGCCTTCGGACGCGGCGCAATGAGCGTGGGCGCCTGGTGGGCTTTGGTGGCGCCCGGTTTCGGCATCGTTTGGGTGGTGCTCGCGTTGACTTTGCTGGGTAATGGGCTCGAACAGGTGCTGAATCCCCGCCTGGAAGCGCATCATCTCATGCCGGGCAGACTGCCGGTCTGGGGCGGCGAAGCGGAGTCGTATCCCGCCACGGCTGTGCGAAAATCACGGCGCCGCAAGGACGCGGCGATGGTGCTGGACGTTCGCAACGTTTCGGTCGCTTATGTGAACGGCAATTCGCAGGTAAAGGCGGTTCAGAATGTCAGTTTCCAGTTATATGAAGGCGAGTTGATCGGGCTGGTGGGGGAGAGCGGCTGTGGGAAGACCACCCTGATGCTTGCGCTATTGCGGCTTTTGCCCGCCGCAGGGCAGATCGTGAATGGGCAAATCCTCTTCGACGGAAGAGACCTGACATCCCTAAGCGAAGCGGAAATCTCCGACATCCGCTGGAAGGATATTTCCATCGTCTTTCAGGGGGCAATGAATGCACTCAATCCCGTTCGTACGGTGGGCGATCAGATCAAGGAGGCAATCGTCAAACACAATCCGGCGTTTCCGCAAAAGAGACTCGAAACGAGGGTGATCGAGCTTCTTGGCTTGGTCGGTATCCCGGCGGCGTATAAGGATCATTTCCCGCATCAATATTCCGGCGGGATGCGGCAGCGCGCCATGATCGCCATGGCGTTGTCCTGCAACCCTAAAATTCTGATCGCAGACGAGCCGACCACCGCCCTGGATGTGATGATCCAGGCGCAAATCCTCGACCTGCTCGACGAATTGCGCGCCCAATTGGGGCTTGCCATCATCTTTGTGACACACGATCTCGGTGTGGTGGCGGAAATGTGCGACTCGGTGCTGGTAATGTATGGCGGCGTGACCGCCGAGTACGCCGACGTGGATACCATCTACAATTCGCCGCGCCATCCGTATACCCAGGAACTCCTCAAGGCATTCCCCGATCTTTCCAGACCCGAAAGAAAACTTGCCTTCATCCCGGGACATCCTCCGAAACTGGACGCGCTGCCGCCCGGATGCCGGTTTGCCCCGCGCTGTTCACAGGCATTCGAACGATGCGTCTCCGAAATGCCGCGGCTGTACGAACTCAAAGCCGGACATGTGGCAAGCTGTCATCTGGCGGAGGGAAAATCGCGATGACGCAGGAATACGCCCTTGAAATCAGAAACCTGAAAAAATATTTCCGGGCGGGGCGCCCGGGATGGTTTTCGCGGTTCGAAAAATACATTCACGCGGTGGACGGCGTGGATTTGCAATTGCGACGCGGCGAAGTCGTCGCCCTGGTCGGCGAAAGCGGATGCGGTAAATCCACTCTGGCGCTGACCCTCATGCTCCTCGAGGAAGCCACCGAGGGAAACATCCTCTTCGAAGGCAGAGACATCACCCATATCAGCGCCAGGGAGCGCAAGGCAATCCGCCAGCGAATCCAGATGGTCTTCCAGGACCCGTACGAATCGCTCAACCCCACCCAAACCATCGAGGAAATCGTCACCGAGCCGCTGATCGTGCATGGCTTGGCTTTGGATGGAAACGAGCGCAGACAGCGCGTTCTCCGCGCCCTCGAAGACGCCGGGTTGAAACCCGCGGAAGACTATCTACATCGCTACCCGCACCAACTCTCCGGCGGACAGCGCCAACGCGTGGTCATCGCCGGGGCGCTCGTGCTGGAGCCTCACATCCTTCTGGCAGACGAACCCGTTTCCATGCTCGATGTCTCCATCCGCGCCGAAATCATCAACCTGCTCGCCGACCTGCGCCGGACACGCGGCATTTCGGTCATCTTCATCACGCACGACCTCGGCACCATCGGCTATTTCGCCGATCGTGTGGCGGTCATGTACCTCGGACGCATCGTCGAAATCGGCACCATGCGCGAAGTGCTCAAGAAGCCCAAACACCCCTACACCCAGGCGCTGCTCTCGGTCATCCCGGTTCCCAATCCGCGTATGCGCAAAAAACGCGTGATTTTGCAGGGCGAAACCCCCAACCCCATTGACCTGCCCTCCGGCTGCCGCTTTCACCCGCGCTGTCCGATGGCGCTCGAGGTTTGCAGGCAAAGCGACCCTGCCCTGCTCAAGGTGACCGAAACCCACCATGCGGCCTGTTTATTGCTCGTCAAATAATGGACATCACCAGCCCCCAAAACCCGCGCATCAAACACATCGTCAAACTGCGCGAGGACAAACGCCAGAGACAAAAAGACGGCTTGTTCCTCGTAGAAGGCTGTGACGAGATTCAACTCGCCCTTTCCGCAGGGCACAGGCCACAAGCGCTTCTGACCGCCCCGGAACTTACCTCCCGCTCCCTGACCTTCCCCTCCGCTGAACTTGTGACCGTCTCCCGCGCCGCCTTCGAAAAAATGTCCTACCGCGAAAACCCCGACGGCTGGCTGGCAGTCTTCCCTATCCCTAAAACCACACTCGATGACCTGAAAGTCTCCAGCATTCCGCTCGTCATCGTTGCCGAAGCCATCGAAAAGCCCGGCAACCTGGGCGCCATCCTCCGCACCGCCGACGCCGCCGGCGTGGATGCCTTGCTCGTTTGCAACCCCCGCACCGATGCCTGGAACCCAAACGTCGTCCGTGCCAGCCGCGGGACCGTGCTCAGCGTGCCGGTCGTCGAGTGCGACAATGACTCGGCGCTGGCGTGGCTCAGGTCACGCGGGATGCGCGTACTGGCGGCGACTCCTTCCGCCTCCACCCCCTACTTTAGCGTAGACATGCGCGAACCTGTCGCCATAACCGTCGGCACGGAAGACAAAGGGCTGACCGACTTCTGGATGGAGCGCGCAGACGTGAAGGTGAAAATCCCCATGACGGGCAGGGTCAATTCGTTGAACGTTTCGGTTTCCACGGCGTTGATTGTGTATGAGGCGGTCAGACAGCGGGGACAATAACCTGCGGCGGAACGTCCCGAAGGTTCACGGAAAACCCGCGCAAATGCGAAAACCTTCCGGACGGCGCATATAACATCAGTGAGTAAATTCATGCGTTCCTTTGCCATTCTCTGGTTCGGGCAAATCGTCTCGCTCATCGGCAGCGCCATGACGTGGTTTGCCTTCACGATTTGGGCGTGGGAGGCAGCCGGCAAAGCTTCTGCGCTGGCGGTCATCAGTTTCCTTGCCTTCCTGCCTTCTGTGCTGTTCTCTCCGCTCGCCGGCGCCCTCGTGGACCGCTGGAATCGCAAACGGGTCATGCTCCTCAGCGACCTCGCTACCGCTCTCGGGACGCTCGCCGTTTTCCTCATTTACACCTTCGGCGACCTGCAACTCTGGCACATTTACCTCGTCAGCGTTCTGGCGGGGTTCTTCACCGCGTTCCAATACCCCGCGTATGCCGCCGCTGTGACGACCATGCTCTCGAAGGAAGATTACGCCCGCGCCGAAGGGATGCTTGGCGCGGCACGCGCGCTTTCGGGCATTCTTGCGCCGATTTTTGGGGCGGCTTTGCTGGGCGTGGTTGGGTTGAGCGGAATCATGCTGATTGACCTCGCCACGTTTCTGTTCGCATTCGTGACCCTGATGGCGATCCATGTGCCGCAGCCCAAACCCACCGTCACAGGCTTGCAAAGCAAAGGCACATTGCGGCAGGAAATCGGCTTTGGGTTTCGCTACATCCGTGAAACCCAAAGCCTGCGCGCCCTGACCGCCCTGTTCATGGCGGCGGGTGTTTTCCTCGCCATCGGCGCGACGCTCATGGCTCCGCTCGTGCTGGGCGGAACGGGGAACGATGAATCGGCGCTGGCGGCGGTTCAATCAATGGGAGCCGTTGGCGGCGTGGTCGGAGCCGCGCTTCTGAGTCTGTGGGGCGGGACGCGGCGGCGCATTCACAATGTCCTGCTCGGCGGGATGGGCGCGTGTCTGCTGGGCATTGTCTGGCTGGGGGCAGGCGGGGCGGTCGTCCTGTGGGCGGCGGGGGCGTTCTTTTTCGCGTTCTTCGAGCCGTTTGTGGAGGGCGGTAATCTTGCCATCTGGCAGGCGAAGGTGCCAGCCGACGTGCAGGGGCGCGTGTTTTCGGCGCGGCACTTGCTGGTGCAGGTTCCGTATCTGCTTGGAATTCTTGGGTCGGGGTATCTGGCGGAGGGGTTTTCGATACGCCCGGTGTTGATTGGCGCGGGCATGCTGGGCGCGCTGACTTTTGCGCTGGGGTACGCGCTCCAGCCGGTGCGCGAGGCAGAAACGCTCCTGCCCGACGTGATGGAGGCGGCATGAACTGGGTGATTGGAATTGCGCTTTTGGCGATTGTCGGTTATCTGCTCGACCGCGAGATTTATTTTTATGAGGGCGTGCATCTCGGTCCGCGTGTGCAGGCGTGGCTGTACGACCGCTGGGCGCGCAAATATGACGAAGGCAAACGCGAGAGCCAGCAGCGGGACGACGAGATGCTCGCCCAGCCGCTGCTGGATGCGCTGCGCGGCGTTCCAACTCCCTTTGTGCTGGATTTTGCCACCGGCACCGGGCGCCTCTCTTACGCCTTGACCTCCCGCCCCGAATTCAACGGTCATATCGTTGCGCTCGACCTTTCGCAAGGGATGCTGGAACAGGCGGCGGCAAAACTGGCGGGTCTGGCGGAGGGGTGCGTTGAGTTTTTGCGCCGCCAGAGCCTGCCCCTGCCGTTCCCCGATGCCTCTTTCGATGCCGTGTGTGCGCTGGAGGTGCTGGAACTCTTCCCTTCGATGGAGGAGCCGCTCGCCGAGTTTGCGCGCGTGCTGCGCCCAGGCGGGATTCTGCTCACCTCGCGCGGGACGGAGGAATCGGGGCGCAGGGCTAAGGTCAAGAGCGAGGCGGTTTTCAGGTCGCTGCTGGAGGCGAAGGGCTTCGAAAACGTTCAGATTGCAAAGTGGTGGAAGTTGTTCGACCGGGTTCTGGCGGTGAAAGCGGGGAGGTCGGAGCCTGTGAAGCACAGGTCGCTGGCTGAGGCGTTGAAATGCCCCGCGTGCAGAGAAATCCGCTGGGAGGCGGCGCCCGGCGCCCTGCGCTGTGAAGGGTGCGGAAAATCTCTGCCGGTGACGGAGCAAGGGATTGTGCTGGGGTGAGATGCTCTGTTGCGAGGATGTCATTGCGAGCCGCTGTTGGTTGAGCAGCCCCGCAGGGGCGTATCGAAACCAGGCGGCGAAGCAATCCCCTCTGCCTTTTACTCAATTTTCGACATACCACCGTGAGGCTGTGTTCGGGTTTTGCAAGGCGGCGGTTTGTATCTTTTCGGCTGTTTTTCGTCATGGAATCAAACGAAACCCAAACGGAGTTGATTATGATAACCCTGCTCAAATGGATTCTCGCCGCCCTTGCCGCCGCCTTTTTGTGGTTGGTCGGCAAATACACCGCTGAATACTTCGGCTATCCTTCTTATAAGAAATAACGGCTCTCCGCGGGCTGCCAGTACAAAGTCCGCTTAAGCGGACCAGATAGCCGGGTTTAGCCGTCTTCAGACGGCTTTGGATGGATAGCCCGGACATTCATGTCCGGGCGGGATGGCGCAAAAACATTTTTCGGATAGGCTCTTAGCCACCGGGCAGTTTCATTTTCCGCCCCACCGCCCGACTGATCCCCTCCCCAAAGCCCACTGAAGCGGGCTGGCAGTCGGTTTTAGCCGACTTTGTGGGATTTATCCGCTGGCAATGGCTCAGGATGACATTTTGAGATGATTTGAATCTGTGGCTGAGATTTTCCGCAAGCCTTCGGGACGGTTGTTTGCAGTACAATAGCCGTCAGTCGAGCCGTCCGTTCCCCGCAGGAGGGAGACCGATGCCGAAAAAAGCCTTCCCCATTCTCCTCATTCTCGTTGGCGCCGCGCTGGTACTGGGCGCGCTGCTCTCGTGGTTCGATAACCTGACCGCCGCCCAGCCGGTGGGACTGGGCAAGTGGGTCTTCGATGTGCTGCAATTTCTGCTCGGCGCGGCAGGGACGGGCCTGGGCGCCTGGCTGAACTTCGGCAGGAAAGACAAAACTCCGCCCGCGAGCAGCGTCGTCAATGCGGGAGACCAAAATCAGACGGCAGTGGGCGAGGGCGCCCGCAACGTACAAACCGGCGGCGGGACGTATGTGGAACATGCCGAAAAAGTCGAAATCCATGCGCCGTCCAAAGACGAGCCCAGCGAAACCATTGGTTTCATTCCGCCCTTCAAAGGCGAGACCTACGTCCACCGCGGCAAGATTGAAGAGGACGTGCGCGCCTTTCTCAAAAACGGCGGGACTGGAGCGATTGTGGGCTTGCACGCGCCCGGAGGCTTGGGCAAAACGGAACTCGCAAAACACGCCGCCGAAGATTTGAAAGGGGAATTCGAAGGCGTGCTATGGATGGATGTGGGCGACAAAATGCCGCATCAGCTGGTGGGGGAGATGCTGATGAAATGCGGCGTGCAAAGCCCGCCCAACGCCGCCTACGAACAGCAGAAGAACGACTTACAGCATATTTTGAAGGAACGCCGCCTGCTGATCGTCTTCGACGATGTGCGGGAAGCCGCCCTAAGGGGACTGAGCGATTATCTGCCGCCCAGACCCTGCTCGGCGCTGATCACCAGCCGCATTCAGCAGATTGGCGGCGTGCACAGGACCTTCCCCCTCGACCGCCTGACCGAAGAACAGGCAAGGGAATTGCTGGAGGCGGCGCTGGGCGAAGACGCAGTCCGCGCCGAAGCGCAAGCCGCCGCAAAACTGGCGGAGCGCTGCGCTTTCAACCCGCTGGCGCTGGAGATTGCGGCGCGGCGCATCCGCCAGTGGCAGGGAATAGAAAATCCGATTGCGCGTTACTTCGAAAGGGCACAGGCGCGCTTCCGCGAGTTGAAAATGGAAGGCGACCCGCGCTGGAACATGGAGTTCGTCTTCGATTTGAGTTACAACGACCTGAGCCCCGCCGACCAAAGGCGTTTCCGCGCGCTGGCAGTCTTTGCGCCGACGGGATTCTCGCCAGCCGCCGCCGCGCATGTGTGGGAAATGGACGAGAGCGGGGCGGAAGAGGTTCTCTCGCGCTTCATCAACCTTTCGCTGGTCAAAATTGTGCCGGGCAAATTCCTGCGTTACCGCCTGCACGATTTGCTGGACGAATACGCAAACGAGAAGTTGAAGGAAGACGAGAAGGAAGAAAGAGAAGCGCACACCGCGCTGGCGGAATGGCTGGTTGCTCTATTCGATGAGCATTACGCCGAGGATCGAACCACCGCCCCCGAAGTAGGTTTGGAATTTGATAATCTTGCCAAAACTTGTGAATGGGCGCTGGAAAACCGTAAAGGTACCCTGCTAGCCGCACTCGCAACGACACCGCGCAACTGGCTGTTCAATTACTTCCGCCAGATGAATGATTGGCTGCGATGGCTGGAAGGCTCGTTGGAGATTGGCGTTGACGATACAAATGTTGAAGGAAAACGGTTGAAAGCCAACGTGCGGAAAGCCATCGGCGATGTGCAGCAGTTCCGTAAAGAAACAGACGCCGCGCTGGCCAGTTACGACGAAGCCTTGAAACTCTTCCGTCAAGTCGGGGCGAAATTGGGCGAAGCCAACGTGCGGAAAGCCATCGGCGATGTGCAGCAGTTCCGTAAAGAAACAGACGCCGCGCTGGCCAGTTACGACGAAGCCCTGAAACTGTTCCGCGAAATCGGGGCGAAATTGGGCGAAGCCAACGTGCGGAAAGCCATCGGCGATGTGCAGCAGTTCCGTAAAGAAACAGACGCCGCGCTGGTCAGTTACAACGAAGCCCTGAAACTGTTCCGCGAAATCGGGGATAAATTGGGCGAAGCCAACGTGCTCCAAGCCATCGGCGATGTGCAACAATTCCGCGATGATCGGGATGCCGCGCTGGTCAGTTACAACGAAGCCCTGAAACTGTTCCGCGAAATCGGGGATAAATTGGGCGAAGCCAACGTGCTGTTAGAGATGAGCCGCTTTGAATTGAGGCGCGGCGAATTTGAAAATGCAAAAACTATTTTTGAAACGATTGTGTCAATGCGCCGCTCAATGAGCGACCTGTTTAGCGAGGGACGGGATTATTACTATTTTGCGCTCACATTGATCGAAATGGATAAGAAGAAGGAAGCCAGACCTTATGCGCTCAAAGCGAAAACTTGTTTTGAACAAGTGGGCGAAAAGTTTTTGATTGAATACGCAGAGAAATTGATCGCAGTCTGTGAAGAATAGGACTTCGTCTAACAACTAACAACCCCCCTCCCCCAAAATGGGGAAGGGGGCAATCCACGCTCCCCGTGAGGGGAGCGACGAGACGAGCGGGAGGTGTGGACAGAATTTTCGTTGTTTCAATCCACGCTCCCCGTGAGGGGAGCGACGACGATGGCGTCGTAAACTGCGGGTGTCAGGAGTTTCAATCCACGCTCCCCGTGAGGGGAGCGACCCTGTATTGTGTGCGATCACAAGGTCATCGCCCGTTTCAATCCACGCTCCCCGTGAGGGGAGCGACTTACCTATGTGGGGCAATCTCCCCTTGTATCTCGTGTTTCAATCCACGCTCCCCGTGAGGGGAGCGACGAGGATAACCAGCAGGACAAGCGTAATCAGGAACGTTTCAATCCACGCTCCCCGTGAGGGGAGCGACCAGTCAATGCGTTTTGATTCGCAGCGATGTTGTAGTTTCAATCCACGCTCCCCGTGAGGGGAGCGACGCATGACATTTCGACCGTTTCGCCAACCTCGACCGTTTCAATCCACGCTCCCCGTGAGGGGAGCGACGTGTGAGTTTAGCGGTGTTGTCCGTAGAGCCTTCGTTTCAATCCACGCTCCCCGTGAGGGGAGCGACTTGGCTACTCAGCGCATTGTAGCCAGGATGAGGAGGCGTTTCAATCCACGCTCCCCGTGAGGGGAGCGACAATTGGTTCTCGACGATGCGCGCCTGCTCGCGGTGGTTTCAATCCACGCTCCCCGTGAGGGGAGCGACATCCGCCGCGGGATACAAACGCTGGAGCATAGGGAGGTTTCAATCCACGCTCCCCGTGAGGGGAGCGACTACATTAGTACCTCTACTTTCGCGTGAGACGCCTGTTTCAATCCACGCTCCCCGTGAGGGGAGCGACTAAATTTGTCCACACCCCCGAAAAGTCACCAATTGGTTTCAATCCACGCTCCCCGTGAGGGGAGCGACTATAAATCGGATTTTGCTAAAATATCTTCTACATTGTTTCAATCCACGCTCCCCGTGAGGGGAGCGACCTTGCGTTACCACGAACAGATGCGGGAATGGGCAGTTTCAATCCACGCTCCCCGTGAGGGGAGCGACCTGCAAGAATTTCAAAAATACGGTTGGGGGGCAAGTTTCAATCCACGCTCCCCGTGAGGGGAGCGACAGCTTCGACGCTTACAGCTACAACATTAGTGGGAGTTTCAATCCACGCTCCCCGTGAGGGGAGCGACGCGGTCAGCGGGGCGAGATGGTTCGTTCGCAAGTTTCAATCCACGCTCCCCGTGAGGGGAGCGACTTCTTGGCATGGATAGACTCCTTTTATGGCTTTCGTTTCAATCCACGCTCCCCGTGAGGGGAGCGACTTCAAGTTTCCGTTCGCGCTCCGACACCTTACCGTTTCAATCCACGCTCCCCGTGAGGGGAGCGACTTGGGCTGGCTGATTTGTCGCTGACGTATGACGTGTTTCAATCCACGCTCCCCGTGAGGGGAGCGACTTGATAGTCGTCATTGGGGGATATGTAGTCGTGTTTCAATCCACGCTCCCCGTGAGGGGAGCGACGGCGGATGAGCAATCATCAGATCCCAACCATCAAGCGTTTCAATCCACGCTCCCCGTGAGGGGAGCGACTCGTCCAGCAAGATACCAGCATCCCGCAGCGGAGGTTTCAATCCACGCTCCCCGTGAGGGGAGCGACGACATAATAATATACACCCGCAACCAACTGGTCGTTTCAATCCACGCTCCCCGTGAGGGGAGCGACTTCGGCATGGCGTCGAAGTCTTTGAAGCTGACGTTTCAATCCACGCTCCCCGTGAGGGGAGCGACCGGTTAACAACAGTGCATCCACGACCGTCCCCGGTTTCAATCCACGCTCCCCGTGAGGGGAGCGACGGAGAGGGATGTCATATGCTTTGTGACTGCAAAGTGTTTCAATCCACGCTCCCCGTGAGGGGAGCGACTGGAAACTTTGCGCCGCACCCGCCCTTTTTCGTGTTTCAATCCACGCTCCCCGTGAGGGGAGCGACTATCCGCCCGTATTCTGGATCGTCCAATTCGTTGTTTCAATCCACGCTCCCCGTGAGGGGAGCGACGTGGTGTAATGTTCATTTTTTTCAGTTTCCATGAGTTTCAATCCACGCTCCCCGTGAGGGGAGCGACCCACACCGCCGGTCGTCGTTGAAAACAACGAGAGTTTCAATCCACGCTCCCCGTGAGGGGAGCGACTTCGTCATCCCTTCCTTCGCTGCAAGATCTCGTGTTTCAATCCACGCTCCCCGTGAGGGGAGCGACGCGGCGCGCAGAAGGCGGGTGGTACTGCCAACTGGTTTCAATCCACGCTCCCCGTGAGGGGAGCGACTATTCCTAGAGACAAGCGGGCGGAATACCTCGAAGTTTCAATCCACGCTCCCCGTGAGGGGAGCGACAGCGGAGGTATTTTAGGGCGGCGGCCTTAGTTTCGTTTCAATCCACGCTCCCCGTGAGGGGAGCGACATCCGCATCGTGCGACAATTCTGCGCGTCGGGCGTTTCAATCCACGCTCCCCGTGAGGGGAGCGACTTGTTGAGGAGCGAAACGATAAAGATTTGCGCGCGTTTCAATCCACGCTCCCCGTGAGGGGAGCGACCTGGCAAATTGCGCCGTACTATTACAGTTTCGCGGGTTTCAATCCACGCTCCCCGTGAGGGGAGCGACCTTTTTACCATGTTTTCGTGACGTGTCAAGCTATCGGTTTCAATCCACGCTCCCCGTGAGGGGAGCGACGACAAATCAGCCAGCCCAAAAACGGCGGATGTGTGTTTCAATCCACGCTCCCCGTGAGGGGAGCGACCGCTGGTAGGACTTTGGACGGGCGGAAAAATTGAGTTTCAATCCACGCTCCCCGTGAGGGGAGCGACTTGCTTGATCAGATTATGAAGATTGTTGAGGAGCGTTTCAATCCACGCTCCCCGTGAGGGGAGCGACCGGGCGCATCACCAACCGTCACGATGGGATGGTCGTTTCAATCCACGCTCCCCGTGAGGGGAGCGACAGGAACGATAAGAGCAATAGAAGCCTCACCACCAGTTTCAATCCACGCTCCCCGTGAGGGGAGCGACTATCCTATATACGACGCTTTCGTGTTTGCAACATCGTTTCAATCCACGCTCCCCGTGAGGGGAGCGACACGGATACCGCTATCCACCAACACATACAGGAGCAGTTTCAATCCACGCTCCCCGTGAGGGGAGCGACTCGCTCTCGAAGCCTCTCTTAGAGGTCGAGACGTTTCAATCCACGCTCCCCGTGAGGGGAGCGACCTCCGCAGAGGCTCCACCACGTCCGCGTCCATCAGTTTCAATCCACGCTCCCCGTGAGGGGAGCGACCACTCTGTCCAAGACGCTGCTGCCGTTCATCGGCGTTTCAATCCACGCTCCCCGTGAGGGGAGCGACGTGGCTTCGGCGGTGGGGATGTCGAGACCAACGTACCGGTTTCAATCCACGCTCCCCGTGAGGGGAGCGACCTAACCCGCATTGGGAGTTGGAAACCCAAATTAGTTTCAATCCACGCTCCCCGTGAGGGGAGCGACCGTTACGACCTCAACGTGTGGGTGCGGTCGCAGTCGTTTCAATCCACGCTCCCCGTGAGGGGAGCGACCTGAATTATATCCCATCAATCCATTGATCCAATTAGTTTCAATCCACGCTCCCCGTGAGGGGAGCGACCATGATGGAATAATACAGAATAGAGTAAGAAACAAGTTTCAATCCACGCTCCCCGTGAGGGGAGCGACCGGGACGACATACCCGCCGGGCGTGACAATTTCGTTTCAATCCACGCTCCCCGTGAGGGGAGCGACCACGGCGGTCTCGCCGTCGGTGGTGTTACCCCGGATGTTTCAATCCACGCTCCCCGTGAGGGGAGCGACGCAAGTTTGGCGCGCAATTCCTCATTCTTCTCGGTGTTTCAATCCACGCTCCCCGTGAGGGGAGCGACCAGAGATGCGCCGCCTCCGCTCCAGCGGATGGACGTTTCAATCCACGCTCCCCGTGAGGGGAGCGACGATAGTATGCAAATTGAGCATACTATCCCGAAAGTTTCAATCCACGCTCCCCGTGAGGGGAGCGACTGCTTCCTTGATTTGTTTTGTTCCGTACCAGTCTGTTTCAATCCACGCTCCCCGTGAGGGGAGCGACTTGAAGCCGTTGAGCAAGGCTTGGCGGCATTGATGTTTCAATCCACGCTCCCCGTGAGGGGAGCGACCTGAATATCAGCGCGGGCAGGAAGATGCCTTCGAAGTTTCAATCCACGCTCCCCGTGAGGGGAGCGACCCGAACCGTTGACGATGTTACCAGGGGACACGCTGTTTCAATCCACGCTCCCCGTGAGGGGAGCGACGCAACGTTTTCGGCGTTTACGTCGAAACCAATGTTTCAATCCACGCTCCCCGTGAGGGGAGCGACCGTACCATAAATCTCGAACTGATTACCGGAAAAACGTTTCAATCCACGCTCCCCGTGAGGGGAGCGACGCTTTACTTTCATTTTTTTATCCTTTCTTTTCCAGTTTCAATCCACGCTCCCCGTGAGGGGAGCGACTCGTCACCTTCCAGACAGATGGGTTTCGTTCAATGGTTTCAATCCACGCTCCCCGTGAGGGGAGCGACTCACCGAAAAGCACGAGCGGCGACCCGTATTACCGTTTCAATCCACGCTCCCCGTGAGGGGAGCGACTCGCCGATTGACCGTGACTGGTCTGGTGACACTGTTTCAATCCACGCTCCCCGTGAGGGGAGCGACCAACGACACGGTAGTATGTTTCGTTCGGCATATAGTTTCAATCCACGCTCCCCGTGAGGGGAGCGACCATAGGTTTCCACGCTGGCTGGATTGCCATTGGTTTCAATCCACGCTCCCCGTGAGGGGAGCGACTCGAGCAGCCGCAGAGCCGCCTTGTGCTGCGTGACGTTTCAATCCACGCTCCCCGTGAGGGGAGCGACTCGAGGATGATTTGTATGACTTGCCGGATGATGATGTTTCAATCCACGCTCCCCGTGAGGGGAGCGACTAGTCCGCGCTGCTCGTCCAGGTTGGTGGCGTGGTTTCAATCCACGCTCCCCGTGAGGGGAGCGACGATTTTTGTCCGATTGTCAATGTTTCAGTTTCTATGTTTCAATCCACGCTCCCCGTGAGGGGAGCGACCTAGTCCGCGCTGCTCGTCCAGGTTGGTGGCGTGGTTTCAATCCACGCTCCCCGTGAGGGGAGCGACGGCAGCGGCTTCTGTATTCAGGGCCGACTTTGTGTTTCAATCCACGCTCCCCGTGAGGGGAGCGACATGACAATAGTTATCGAGCTGCCGTACATCACGGTTTCAATCCACGCTCCCCGTGAGGGGAGCGACTCGTAATTTTGCACATTTTGCACATTGAATCGGTGTTTCAATCCACGCTCCCCGTGAGGGGAGCGACTTCGATTGGATTAATGACATGCTGCCGACATATCCAGTTTCAATCCACGCTCCCCGTGAGGGGAGCGACTCCTTTCGTCAGGTTAAATACAAACGCGGACGTTCGTTTCAATCCACGCTCCCCGTGAGGGGAGCGACAATTGTTGAGCGCATCGAAGCATTGTTGAAACGAAGTTTCAATCCACGCTCCCCGTGAGGGGAGCGACTCACCTCCGCCATCCACGCCGCCATTGAGTCGGCGTTTCAATCCACGCTCCCCGTGAGGGGAGCGACCTACAATCTGGCGATTTTGATGTCCAGCGGCGTTTCAATCCACGCTCCCCGTGAGGGGAGCGACCGCTGGTCGAAAAAGCACTCGTCACAGGCGAGTTGTTTCAATCCACGCTCCCCGTGAGGGGAGCGACCTTGCGTTCCGTCCAACGGTTGTGCCACCAAAAATCGTTTCAATCCACGCTCCCCGTGAGGGGAGCGACTCGCGGATGCGGTGATTTTGGAAGAGAAAGGATAAGTTTCAATCCACGCTCCCCGTGAGGGGAGCGACTTTCTTCGGCGTCGCCATTTTCCACCAACCCGTTTGCAGTTTCAATCCACGCTCCCCGTGAGGGGAGCGACGCGGATGCGGTGATTTTGGAAGAGAAAGGATAAGTTTCAATCCACGCTCCCCGTGAGGGGAGCGACATTGACGCGTAAGATTTGTTCGGGATAGTATGCGTTTCAATCCACGCTCCCCGTGAGGGGAGCGACGTTGGCGTGAGGCGACGCACACATACATCACGGTCGTTTCAATCCACGCTCCCCGTGAGGGGAGCGACCACATATACGCGGGAAATTGTCGGGCAAAAGAAGTTTCAATCCACGCTCCCCGTGAGGGGAGCGACCGCGAAGGCCAACGCGCTGATGAAGGCGGAGACAGTTTCAATCCACGCTCCCCGTGAGGGGAGCGACAAATCACCACGCTTTTGCGGCTTTTCGAGAGACGTTTCAATCCACGCTCCCCGTGAGGGGAGCGACTTAAGTAGATTAAACGGCGAATCTGGAGACAGTTTCAATCCACGCTCCCCGTGAGGGGAGCGACCTGACGAATAACATCCACCAAGTCAGCACCCTGTCGTTTCAATCCACGCTCCCCGTGAGGGGAGCGACAGCGCCGACCAGTTGCGAGCGTTGAATAAGTGCAGTTTCAATCCACGCTCCCCGTGAGGGGAGCGACGCAGGATCAACTCGCGCATGACGGCGCGGAAGGCGTTTCAATCCACGCTCCCCGTGAGGGGAGCGACCTCATCATTGACCTGCTTGATACCAGCGGCGGCACGTTTCAATCCACGCTCCCCGTGAGGGGAGCGACTGCACACCGGCGACATACTCTTCGCCGGCGCCGGGTTTCAATCCACGCTCCCCGTGAGGGGAGCGACCCTGGGTATACTCTATAGACTGTACCGTTTATGTCGTTTCAATCCACGCTCCCCGTGAGGGGAGCGACTTGACGACTGGGGAAGCGGGCGTTTGCGAATAATCGTTTCAATCCACGCTCCCCGTGAGGGGAGCGACTTTATCAACCCCCACAACATCGAAGCCAGCGCGGGTTTCAATCCACGCTCCCCGTGAGGGGAGCGACTTGTCAATGCAACCCCCGCTGAATTTGAAATGTTGTTTCAATCCACGCTCCCCGTGAGGGGAGCGACGACAAGCGCGAAGAGCGGACTTAGGTTGATGTTGTTTCAATCCACGCTCCCCGTGAGGGGAGCGACTTCTGGCGACAAACTTGCTAGATACGATAGCAGACGTTTCAATCCACGCTCCCCGTGAGGGGAGCGACCCTTTGCCGCCGACGTTCGGCATATAATCGTAGTTTCAATCCACGCTCCCCGTGAGGGGAGCGACCGTGCCAAAAAAGGCGGTATCGAACAGTACGAAAGTTTCAATCCACGCTCCCCGTGAGGGGAGCGACTATTGACGAACTTGAGCCGCAGTGGGTTGTTATCGTTTCAATCCACGCTCCCCGTGAGGGGAGCGACGCACAAGCCCTCGCCGCCTATTATTGCATGTATGGTTTCAATCCACGCTCCCCGTGAGGGGAGCGACCGGCGGCGAGACCGAGTGCGATGAGCGCCCAGGCGTTTCAATCCACGCTCCCCGTGAGGGGAGCGACCCAAATGATATACTTGTCATCACGTTCAGGGGATGGTTTCAATCCACGCTCCCCGTGAGGGGAGCGACCGCAACATCTGGGCAGAGAAAATTTTCTGCCGCCAGATATTGGCATTCATTCTATCAGGGCAGCGTCGCAAAGCCAATTTTTCGCTCCAAAAATGTCGCTATTCGGTTGTTAAGGTGCAAAATTTCCTGCGAACCTTCCAGGGTTTTTCTGTTCACTTCGGGTTCGCAAATCAAACCAGCAGCGTTCCTTCCAGATCCAGGCTCGGTTTGGCGCCGATATGCTCCACGCGGCTCTTCCAGTTATCGCCGAGATAATAGAAGCGCAGCGAATCCACTTCAGGGTCAATGATCTTGAGCAGTTTCGCCTGCAATTGCTTCAACTGCGCGGCATCAATTAGGCACTCGAAGACCGAGTTCTGCACGCGCTGACCGTAATCCTGGCATTTTTTCGCCACCTTGCGCAGGCGGCTTTTGCCCGCTTCGGTTTCGGTACTGACATCGTAGGTAATGAGAACCATCATCGCGTTTTCTCCACGGGGACAAACTGAAATTTGTCCTACGTCCAAAAGAACGGCGGATAGGCATCCAGGTCGCCGCGCAGGTAACGCGCCAGCAGCATCGCCTGGACGTGCGGCAGCAGCCCAAAGGGAATCTTCTCTTTCAGGTACGGGTGCATCAACTCCTCCTTCTTGCGCTCCTGCCAGGCGGTGATGACCGCCTTGCGCGTCTCGTCGTCCATCAGGATTCCGCCGCTCTCCTTCTTCGTAAAGCCCTTGCCCGTCACCTGCTTGCGGTTGACCAGCGAAAGCGCCAGACGGTCGGCCATCACCGGGCGCAGTTCCTCCATCAGGTCGAGGGCAAGCGAGGGGCGGCCGGGCCTGTCCCGATGGAGGAAGCCCACGAACGGGTCCAGTCCGACCGTCTCCAGCGCCGAAGCGGCCTCGTTCGTCAGCAGAGTGTAGAGGAACGAGAGCAGGCTGTTCATGTTATCCAGCGGCGGGCGGCGGTTGCGTTCCTCGAAGCGGAACTCCTCCTTCTGCTGCAAAATCAAATGGTCGAAGACGCCAAAATAAATCTTCGCTGCGCTGCCCTCGAAGCCCATCAGGTCAGCGGTGGATTTGCACTGCGGAAGCGCGCGCAGCGTCTCTTTCAGGAAGTTCGACGCGCTCGTCAGCGCCTTCACATCTACGAGCATGGCATGGTCGCGGAGGGCGCGCTCGAGGACTTTGCGGCTGTTGGCGATTTTCCCCATCAGGAACGAGGCGGCGATGGGAACCCGCTGCGCTTCGCTCTCTGCGACCTCGAACTGCTTCCGCCGCAAGAGGACGTTTCCCTGCACCCGGCCGCTCACCCGCGCCAGGAAGCGCCCGCTGGGAGCGAGGAACGCCAGCCCGATGTGACGCTCGGCACATGCCCCCATCAGTGCGGGACTTGCTCCCTGCCAGTTGAAGCACACGATGTTTTCGATGTTGTGCAGCGGCAGGCGCGTGGAAGTGGTTTCGTCTTTTTTGATGACGACGTTCTCCCCATCCAGCGAAAGGTAGGTTTCGGGGGTGGTGATGTAGAGGACGTTGGCAAGGCGTTTCATGGGTACTCCTCCCCTCTCCCTGAGGGAGAGGGCAAGGGTGAGGGAGATTACGCGCTTTCGATTTGTTGTTTAATGTACTTCGACGCGGTGAGGACGTTTTCTTGCAGCACTGGCAGGCACACATCCGCCAGTGAACACGAGCGGCAGCCTTTGTGCGGTTTGACCTTCGGAGTGTAGCCGCGGCTGAAGTAGTTGTGCATCTCGGCGGACATTTCTTCCACCAGCGTTCGCAATTGGGGCGTGAACTCAACCTCCTCGCGGTGGCGGGTTTGCCCATAAAAGAGATAGCCGCGCGGGATGTTCGTCGAGAGCATTTCTTCCAGGCACATGGCTTGCGCGCACAGTTGGGCTTCGTCCATCGGGTCGCGCTTGGGATGGCCGCGTTTGTATTCCACAGGGGCGGGCAGGTACAGTCCGGCGCGGTTGGGGAGTTTGATTCCCCCCTCTCCCTCACCCCCGTCCCCTCTCCCATGGGGAGAGGGGTTCAGGGGTGAGGGCAAAAACTCCACCACATCGCACACCCCCGTCAGCCCCAGGCGATACGAAGCCACTGGCACCGAGCGCGCAATGACCGCGCCCTTGCGCACTTCTGTAAAGAACGGGTCATCGGCGCGCTCGTGCATCTGTTTGCCTTCGACGGTTAGCACGTTTTCCTGCCACTGCATTTCGACGTGAATCAGCGCCCACTGCCGGCGGCAGAACAGGAAGTGTTGAATGCCCGAAAGGGGCAGGAGTTCATCGGGGGTGTATTCGGGGGTCATGGCTTTCCAGGCGGGCAATCAAATGTGTTAGAATGTGAAGCAGAGGCAGCCAGAGATGAAAACCACTTTGCGACGCGAACAATTGCATAAGCAGATTGACCTCCTGCCCGACGAACTGGTGCAGGAAATAGCCGATTTTGTCCTTTTCCTTCTGGCAAAACGCAAAGCCGCGCCGTTGTACGAAGATTGGGATGAGCAACAGTGGCGCGATTTCTCGCTGGAACAATTTTTCCGCGAAGAAGACGATGAAGTGACCTACACCATTGCAGATGCCAGAGAAGTCTATCGTCCATGAAGCCCGGCGTCGATTTTCCTGCAAGCGGTCTGAAAGCGCGCTCGATCATCCGGCTGACGCGCCTGGCGACAGTGGAAGAGAGAGTCATCAATGCCCGCTTGGGCGAGATTTCACCAGAACGGCTGCGCCGCGTAAAAATGCGCCTGGCGGGTTGGATCATGAAAGATTGAAATGGCTTCTCCATATCGGAACGAAAAACTGGTCGAACGTCTGGTCACTTATACCTTGCTGAAGGATGGGCAGCTCTTCGTGGTAGAAAATGTCCCGGCGCGGGTGGATGTGGAGACGGGCGAGCAATACTTCTCTCCGCAAACAGTGGAGCGGCTTCAGCGCATTTTGCAAGAGAAGCGCCCGCCCGCCCGATTCATCCAAACGCCCGTGTACGAATTTGCATAACAAGCATAATTGCCTACCTCTGTCATTGCGAGCCGCGTTGTTTGCGGCGAAGCAATCTCCTGTTGTGCGGGGATTGCTTCGCCCTTCGGGCTCGCAATGACATTCGGTTCCTACAGTTTCTCGATGAGCGTCACGCCCTGGGGGACGCCAGAGTTATTCACCATCCAACTCTTCACAATTCAAACCATCCAGGTCATCGCGTTTGATGTCATAATCGTTGATGTCTTTTGGCTCATCCACGCCATCCTTGACTTTGACCTTCAGCGAGCGATGGACTTTCGCAGAAGAATATTGCCCATTGGGGCTGTTATGCTCCCACCAATAGACCTTGAAAACTTCCATGCTTCCTTCAGGGCGGGCGGATGAAGCGTCGTTGCGGAACAAGGTTCTCAACGCTTCCTTGATGGCTTGCGCGTCTTCATCCGAAAAGCCCGTTTTACTCGCCAGTTGCGGATTCATGCTGCCGTAGAAAACGTACACGCCGTGGTCAACGCGGTGTTTCATGCCCATTGTGTCGGAGGCGCGTTTGTCTTTTTCGCCTGTTTCGCCGCTCACGCTTTTGGTAATTTGGATGCTGGAAGTGCGGTCAAGCACGGGAGCCACCGAAAAAGCAGGGTGAACGGAAACGGGACCGCGCACGGGAATAGACACGCCATCGCTGTCTTCTTCGCCTTCGCTCTTCTTGCCCTTTTTAGCTTTGAAAGCGAACACCTGCCCAAAGGCGCGCACATCCAGCCAGGTCTTGCAGGCGGCTTCTTGAAATTTCTTTTTGTCGCCCATGTCCACGCCTTTGAGGGTCCCTTCCGCCCGCTCGCGTAAACTCTTGTAATCATCCACCTTGTTATCGTCCGATTGAACAAAAATGGGTTTTCTCATCTCCATCAGCCGATTGCGAATCTTGCGCTTGATGGAAACGTCCGACAGTTCGCCGTAGCCTTCATAGGTCACGCGCGGACGGTTGCCGTTGAGCGGGTCGCCATTGGGGTTGGCATGGTTGACGGTCACGATGACAGCAAAATCAATTTTTTTCGAGAGGGTAGTCATGGCTTAGTCTCCTTTTGATGATGAAATGGGTTTGGATTATTCGTTCGAGCCGACATTTTCGTCTTCTTCAGACGCAGAGTCATCTGGCTTTTCGCGCAGTTTTTGACGCTGGCAGTAATAACCGAGCAGGTATTCGCCGCTCAACGGCTTGTTTCCTTCAAGGGCTTCAGGGTTGAGATTGACAACCTGAGACATCAGGTTCTTGTAATAGTGCGCTCCGCCAAGCCGCACCATGTACGGGGTCAGGGCTTCGTGAATTTGCTTCCACGTTTGATAGGGGCGTTGAGAGAATTGCTGCATGTAACGCGCCGCATTGGTTGCCCGTTTTTCTTTGGCTTTGTAGAGCGCTTTTTCTTCAAGCACATCGGCAATTGCGAGAAGCCTTCCATACAGGTAGTCTCGCGTCGTTCTGGTTTCATCGAGTGACATTTCAAACTTCTCCTTTCCTTCTTTATGTTTTCGGAATAATGCGCAGGCAATGCTCAGAGTTTTCTCCCATTGCCAATCTTCCAATCCAATTCGGTTGGACGCCCGCCTGGCAGCCGACTCGACCAAATCGCGCGGGACGGGTTGACCATCCACAATGCAGGGCAGCAGGCGTTTGATGGTGGCTTTTTTGAGCTTGTCGTCCAACTCAAATCTGCCATCGCGATTGTTGGCATAGGCGGCTTCGGCAATGTCGGCAGGAGCGGGCGCCCCATAGAAGGGGACAGAAACTTTTCGGGTTTTCCCTTTTTCATCCTGCTTTTCCACCAGATGATAAGTGTGCCGCCAGGCGCAGGTCTCGTGCCAAGCTTCGATGCGTTCCAAAAACTCGGAGCCTTTCAGGGCGCGGTAATAGACGATGGATAACCGCCCAGGTGTGGCAGAATCAACCGCCATCACCACCACATCTTCGCGCTCGCCGATTTCCTGACGATAACCCGCGATTTTCTTCTTCAAGCGAATCGCCATATCCTGCGCGGTATCGGCGATTCCGCTCCCTTCCTCGGTATCGTAAAGCGCAGCGTAAGTGTCTGCTGTGGGTTGCGGCGGTTTTGCGCCTGATACCGCCCAGGCGACGACTGCCAGGTCTCCTTCCTGATAGCCCTGCCTGCTAATCAGCCACGCAAGAGCGTAATGGGCTTTTTGAGATGTTTCTAACCCAACTCCACAGGCTTGAGTGTCGTCAATAAATCGTCCTCGAAAGGTAAAGCCGCTGGTGTCGTTGGCTGAGATTATCTTGGCGTTATCGCCTTCGCGTCGGATGTACTTAGGATGGTTATTTGTGAGAATTTGCTTGTCTCCAGTAACCATACAAATATCTTTTTCGCTTTTGCTATTGAGATAGTAATTTGCCCAACTATCCCACAAAGTCACATCGCGCCATGCTCTGCTCTCGACATCGCCAGGAATTTGCACAACCCAACGCACAACGGCATTGTCTTGCGCATTTAGAACTGAGAAAATGTCTTTGGCGTTTTTCTCTCGCTTTACCTGGTCTTTGCTCAGTAGTTTTCCATGACCATCTACCAACAAAATCTTATGAGTTGCCAGGTCGCGCATCAGAGTTTTCTTTTGGACGTATGCCAAGACCGCGCGGGCTTTGGGGTGACTGTATGGCGAATTGCACCACTCTGTTAGAGACTTGATGAAGTTGTCATACGGTTCTGTTGGATTTTTGGCAAAACCAGAAGTGACTTCACCTCCAAAATCAATGAAATCGCCAGCAAGGTATTGCAATTTGTCACTTAATGGATGACCTTCAGGTTTGCTTCCTGCGCGGCTGGCAGAACTTTCAGTGGCTGGGATAATCGTTGTCGAGTCGTCTTTGTCCACAAGGCGGGCATCTCGAAAATTGCCATTCCCATCTATCACGACTTCGATATGTGTCTGTGTTGTGATGTGGCAGATAGGCAAGAGTGGTCTGGCAGACTCAGCCGAATAGCCAATCATGTTCTGGCAATTCTCGTATGTCTCGTACAGGCTTTGAATCCAGTTCATATCAAGCCCCTCCTTCCGCGTAGCCTTCGAGCAGACCTTCCTCCGCCAGCCCAACGGTGTTTGGCGGATTGGCTTTGATCGAACGCACGAACTTGCGGATGATTTCCTTTGGGTCATCAGGCTTGGGAAATTCAATCACGCCATTGATCATTTTCGCTCGCCAGAAGCGCGCCCAAAACTTGCCAGGCTCTTTTTCATCGGGGTAGTCGAAGCCATGAAACATCAGCCCGAAGGACATTTCGCCGTAGTTGTCGTAAAAGCCTTTGCCTTCGCCGAATTCGCACGGCTCGACGTACCCCTGACATTCGCGCGTGCCAAGAAACACATCGCGCCTGCCGCCGCGCTCCAACATCCGCCGCGCAATCCAATAGTGTTTGTGGTCGTTGCGGTCGTGTTCCAAATCAGGGCGGTTGTAATTCCAGTCGAAATGCGCCTGCACCTGATACTCGACATCGGCGAGATAGGTGTAAATGGACAGGTCGTTTCCGCCCGACTGATACTTGATGGGCTTCGCGCCGCGCGGCTGCGTGCGGATGGCATTCATCACCCGCACTTTGTCTATGTACCACACAAGGGTCGGCTTCCAATACACCGAGCTCAGGATTCCCTTCAACGCTTCGTAAGTAGGAACCTGATAGGAGTATTTTTCGCCGCCGATGCGGGTCAGCGGGTCGGTGAACAGGGCATACCTGCCCCACACTTTGAACGTCACGCTGTTTTGATATTGCATCAAGACCTCCTTTGTTTTTTTTGGTCATTGCGAGACCTGCGGAGCAGGTCGAAGCAATCTCCTCGTAACAGTAGACTGCTTCGCCTTCGGCTCGCAGTGACATTATTGGATAAGTACGTCCATGTCACTGACTGGTTCTTCGCTCCAGCCAAACTCCTCGCTGTAATACTGCTTGTCGAGATAATAAATGCCTGCGTCTTCCTGCACCTCCTGTATTGCTCCTATTTGGCGTAATTTTTTGAATTGATGGTCGAACAAATTCACCGAATATCGCTGCGCCTGTTTGAGCAACTTGCCTTTTTTCTCCAGCCCAAACGCTCCGCATAATTCTGTGATGATTCTTCTGCCTTTCCCAACAGGAACGATAACGCCGCGCGTGGGCGAGTCTATCACTCGAAACTCTCCGCTGGCAGAGCGAAACGACTGGCGCAAGAGAATATCAGGTGGATTTCCCTGATGAGCGGCTTGATAGTTCTTTGTCGAAAGTTCGTTCATCGAGAGTAGATTGAATAACTTATCATCGCGCCCAATAATGGGTGAATCTTTCTTTACGGGATAGTCCAATTCGTTTTCATGCGCCTTATAGTATCGCTGATAATAGCGGGTAATTGTTTCCAAGCCGATTGGGTCGCTTCCAAAATCTTCTGGGTTGTGCTTGAAATCATCAAGAACCCCTTGGGCATATTCACGTCCGCTCTGGATGTCTTTGAGTCGGTCGAGATTCTCCTCCTGCGGATTGACCACCCACACGCTCCCGCCATCCTCGCGCAGACCGTGACGGTTGCAGCGTCCCGCCGATTGGGCAATCGAATCCAGCCCCGCCAAAAAGCGGATGACTGCGCCAAAATCAATGTCCACGCCCGCTTCGATGAGTTGCGTGCTGACGCAAACCACGGGTTCTTTGGCTTCCAATTTGCGCTTGATATGCCTTTCTAGAACAGCCATGCGGTGCGCGGGACACATGTTGGTGCTCAAATGATACAGCGACGCGCCCAAATTTCGGCTTTTGATTTCCTGGTACACCGCCAGCGCCGAAGGGCGCGTGTTGACCACAATCAGCACGCTGCCTTTTTCCCGCAAGGCGCGCTCGGCTAAATCGGCAATTTCGGCGTTCGTCCAGCCGCCTGGCTTGCGCTCGTCATGGACTTCGACGCGCTTCAGTTTCTCGAACAGTTCCTGTGGGTTCTGGATGATTTCATGCTCTCGCGCAATCGTCAGTCTTCGATATTCGTTGGGCAGTTTATCCAGCGGCGGCTGGGTGGCGGTGCAAAGCACGACCGTCGCGCCGCAATCGTGAGTCAAAAAGCGCAGGGCGGCGTTGAACATGTGCGTAATCTTCAGGGGAACGTTTTGCACTTCATCGAAGATGATGACCGAGTTTGCCAGTTGGTGCATTCGGCGGGCATCGCGCGTGCCTGAACCGAACAACGCTTCCAAAAATTGAACCTGCGTGGTGAACACGATAGGCGCGTCCCAGTTTTCCGCCAGCAGGTTGTAGCGATAGCGAGTGTCGTCTTCAGGCACAAAGTTGGAGTGATGTTCGAGAACGACCTTGCCGCGCTCGTCCGCCGTTTCCAGAATGTCCCGTATTTTGTCCGCGTTCTGGTCAATGATGGTGATGTAGGGGACGATGTAGAAAACCCTGTCCATTTGATGCGCTTTGGCGTGATGCAGGGCGAAGCGCAGGCTGGCTTCGGTTTTTCCGCCTCCCGTCGGGACGGTCAACTGGTATATCCCCTTGGGCTTTTCCGCCGCCTCCAGGCAGGCTTGCGCCACCTGCGCCCGCAGTTGATTGACCTCCAATGCCCGCCCTGGCTTCATCTGTGCAGTCTCCTGCGCGTACTGGGCGTATTTCGCCTCCAGCCGTTCGATAAGGACATCCCAGGGGACATACTTGCCGTAGTTCCGAATCGCTTCGTTGTTGGGATGCTCGAAATCGGCGGTGTTCAGGCGGTCGGCTTCCAGCACGCAGCTCAACAGGAAACGCGCCAGCAAGCCGTGTTTGAAGGGTAAGGTAACATCTTTCTCTGCGTCTCTCATGCCCATTAGTTTCTCAAAGAATTGCTTTTCAATCGGCTGAGCAAGAATCTCATCCAATTGCTTTTCGATGTCGGGCAGTTTTTTGCGCGCTTCTTCCAGATGAGTGTTGGCATCTTCTTTCTCGATACGCCGCTGGAACTCATTGAAGCCATCGGGCTTCAAGCAATCTATCAGCCCCGAATGATGCGAAGCGATTGCCAGCGCCAAAAACTGCGCCAGAATTTTGCCTTCCTGCCCTCGGTTGGCGAGTTTCTCGTACACCAGTTGCGCCCCAGCGGTGGAATGGTCAACCTCGCCGCGCTGCGCGTCCACATAACCGTCTTCATCAGGGTTTATCAAACCTTGTTTGGAACGCAAATATCCTTGAAATTTTGCGCTGGCTTTGCCAAAGTCGTGCAGCAAGCCCGCAATTTTCCCAATCTCAGGCAAGCCAACCTTTGCGGCAAATTCTTCAGCCAGTCGAGCCGCTTCAGTAAGATGCGTAATGAGTAATTGCTCTGTTTTGTCTTTTCGCAAATGCGCAATCAACTCATCTTGCGGCTTGACTTCTCCGATTCGATACACCTCCCCCAGCCTCCTCGCCTCCCGCTCCAGCGCCTTCCTCAACCCCTCCGGCTCCAGCGCCTCCACGTCCGCGCCCCACGAGCGGATCCAGGGAAGGAGATCGAGCGTGTCCGCAACCTGCACTTCCCACAAAAGCGCATTTGGATTCTCAGGGTCTGGTCGCGTCTGCTGGGAGGGATGCCAGCGCGTTTCGAGCACGCGGGCTTTCACTTTCTCGCTGAACCGCAGGACGACTCGAACGGTCTCCTCGCCCATGACAATGCTCCAGGCATTGCGCAGGATTTCAAGCCCCGGAAAATCGGGCGGCAGGGCATACTCTTCCTTCGTCAGGCGGACAGATTCGATCCGCTCCAGTTTGTAGGCGCGCCATTTGTCCACAACGGAACTGTGCCCGATCAGGTAGGTGGTGAAGCCTATTGGAGAAGGTTCTAAAAGGTAGGTGGCGAAAGTGGTCTGAAAAGACTTGTTCCAGTTGAGTGGGCGATACGTGATCTCGATCTTTTTGCGATAGATGTACCCCCGTACCACATCGCGGAAGACGGGCTGGTATTCCTTTTGAATAGGTCTCTGCGCCAGTTCGCGCGCGGCTTGCTCGATCTCCGCACCGATGCCCGCATCTGCTTTCAGGACGCTTGCCAGCTTGAGCAGGGCGGTCTCGGCGGGTTCATTGCGCTTATCCTGCTGTTTCGAGAGCAAACGCGCGCCCAGATACAATGTGACGGCTTCTTCGGGTGAAAGATCGAAAGTGCGTAGTCGCGATTCCTTGAGAACGAGCGGGAACCAATACAAACCGTCCTTGAACGCCTTGCCTTGAAACTCCAGTTCTCGCAGGTAGTTGTTGACCGTGCGGCGCTCCAGCCTGACCTCATCCGCGATCTCGCCTTCGGTGAGTCCACGCGCGTTGCGGGTCAGCAGAAGATAGATGCGCTCCAATCGGTTTCGCTTGTCTTCATCGTCAATTCGCGGCATGGGATGTTTCCTTTACCTTATTCTATTGACCAGTTGGAAAATTACAAATAGGCAATTGTCACGTCATTTTGCGTACCAGGAACGACCTTCCCGTTCAGCCTTCTCGTCATTTTTCAGTTTTCGCAGGTAGTTATTGGCTGTACGCCTGTGCCAGCCCAGTTCCTCCGCAACTTCCGACTCGCGTGCCCCGAAACGCAAACGCTTGAGCAGACGATACAGCAGGTTTTCCTTGTCTTCGCGTTCACCCTTCTGTAACCGAGCCATTTCGTACCTCCTGAAAGTAGTTTGGTTACTTTCAGGATAACGATGGCTTGGAAATTATTTTTCCAGATTTTGAAATTGATTCAACCAGTATTCCTCCAGGAAAACTCATTTCTATGGACGACAGGCAGTGAGCCCCAGCAGGCGGGCGATGTGTCCCGCCTTTTTGCCCGGATTTTCCTCGATTGTACGATAAATTTTCTCCGCCCGGTCATGGTTCGCTGGTCTTGCCATGGCGCGCCTCCATGTTGTGTGTTTCCCCCACTGTAGAGGAGGCATGTTGCAGGTAGTGCAACATAAAAGAAAACGTCCCGAAAGTTTGAAACCTTCGGGACGTTCGTTTTTAATCCGCCGCCAGCGCTTCGCCTAAGACTTCCGACATCGTCCCCGAAGGGGAAGTCTCAGAGGCTTCGGAAGTCTGCTGGTCTGCCACCCCATACTGCACTTCCAACTCATGCCTGAACTGCTGCGTGTACAGTCGGTAGTAATGACCGCGCAATTTCAGCAGTTCGGCGTGCGTCCCTTGCTCGGCGATGCGCCCGTTCTCAATGACGAGGATTCGGTCCGCGCGGCGGATGGTGCTCAGGCGGTGCGCAATGACGAACGACGTGCGTCCCTGCATCAGGGCTTCCATACCGCGCTGGATGAGCGCTTCGGTCAGCGTATCTACAGAAGAAGTCGCCTCGTCCATGATGAAGAGTTCGGGCTTGGCAAGCACGGCTCGCGCGAGACTGATCAACTGCTTCTGACCCACCGACAGCAGGTTGCCCCCTTCGCCCACATTGTGGTCGTAGCCTTTTTCCAGCGTGACGATGAAATCGTGGGCGCCGGCGATCTTCGCCGCTTCTTCGACCTCGGCGTCGGTCGCCTCCAGCCGCCCGTAGCGGATGTTCTCACGCACACTGCCCGAGAAGAGATGAGGCGTCTGCAACACGATCCCGATGCGGCTGTGGATGGAGGCGAGGGTGTAGTCCCTGTAATCGCGTCCGTTGATGCGGATCACGCCGGCGCGCGGCTCATAGAAGCGGCACAGCAAATTCACAATCGTGGACTTGCCGCCGCCCGTCGGACCGACCAGCGCAATCATCTCCCCCGGCCTGACCCTGAGCGTGAAATCCTGCAGGACGGGCTTGCGGTCTTCGTAGTAGAAATCCACGTGGTCGAATTCGATTTCGCCCATCAGCGTTTTCGCTTCGGCGGCGCCGGGTCTATCGTGGACCTCGGGCGGGGTGTCTGCCAGCTTGAAAATTCTCTCCGCCGAAGCGATGGAGTGCTGCATCTCGGCATAGACGCGCGCCAAATCCTGAATGGGCCACATCATGAAGGTCAGGTAGGAGACGAACGCCTGGATGCCGCCGATGGTCATCAGCCCAAGTTGAATCTGCGTACCGCCGTAACCGACGATGACTCCCAGCGCCAGCGCGGCGATAATTTGCACAGTGGGGAGGAAGAGCGCCGAAAGCCACGCCGCGCGGTAGGAGGCTTTGTACATTTGAGTGGTGAGCCCCTGGAATTCGCGGGTATTCTCGTCCTCGCGCAGCAAGGCTTTGACCACGCGCACGCCCTGAAAGTTCTCGTTGAACGCGCCAGTGATCTTGGAGTTCGTGCGCCGCGAAACGCGGTACTCGACCAGAATCTTCTTGCGGAATTGCACCGCAATGTAGAGCATGACCGGGATGACCGTGAAGACAATCAGCGCCAGTTTCCAGTTGATGATTGCCATAAAGGTGACGGAGGTGATGATGTTCATCACCGCCCAGGTGGTATCCACCACACCCCAGGTCAGCAGGTCGGCGACGCGCCCGGTATCGGAGGTGACGCGCGCAATCAGGCGCCCGACTGCGTTTTGAGCGTAATACGAAAGCGAGAGGTCCTGCAGGTGGTTGAAGAGCATCTTGCGCAGGTCATATTGCACGCGCTCGCCCAGCACACCGGCGAGGTAGATGAATGTGAACACAAACCCCGCCTGCAAAATCTGAAACACGCCGTAGAGGATGGCAAGTTCCATCACACGCGCCTTGTCGCCTGGCACAATGCCGGTATCCACGATTTGCTTGTTGATGAACGTGAAATAGGCGTCGAGAGCGGAGGTCAGCGCGATGGTGATGAGGAAACCCAGCACCCACTTCCAGTGCGGCGTGAGCAGGGTAAGGATGCGCCTGAAGACCGGCGCGGTGAGTTGTGAGGTGTGTTCTTCTTCTTCGAGTTCGATAAGTTCGGTGTCGGACATGGTTGAATCTCCAAAATATCAAGGCGGGAAGACGAATTATGAATTCTGAAGCATGAATTATGAAAACCTGCCTTGAGGCGGGTTGTTCAAAATCAGAAATTCATGTTTTACAGTTTTCCTATTCGTTTCTTCACCTTTGTTACGATTGTGACAAGGATGGCAATGATTTCGTCTATTTCCTTGCGGAGCGGCGCAAGCTTTTCGGGAGAAACGATCTCTGACCGTACAAGCAACTCAAGCCAGTATGCGGTTTCATCCGCTTCTTGCAAGCATCCTTCAAGCTTGTGAATAAAGTCCGCGTCCGATTTTGCCCGCTGGCTTTCATGGAATTGCGCTCCAACTGACGTCCCAGAACGTAAAACCTGCTTTCCAATTGTCTGCGCTTCAGTTGTCTTGGGCAATTTCGTGTACATGCGAATAATCCGCAAGGCGAACTCTGTCGTGCGCTCGCGCAGGTCGTTATTTCTTTCATTCATGTACAGCCTCCTTGATATTATTCTTCTGAATTCATAATTCAAACTTCATAATTTCCTCTTCCAGCTCCTCGTCAATCCTCGTCTGTATCTCATAGATTCTCCGATACATGCCTTCCTGTGCAAGCAGTTCCTCGTGCGTGCCCATTTGAACGACCTCGCCCTTGTCCAGCACCACAATCAAATCGGCGTTCATCACAGACTGGATGCGGTGGGCGATGATGAAGGTCGTGCGGTTTTCCATCAATCCGGTCAGCGCCTCACGGATGGAGGCTTCGGTCTCTGTGTCCACCGAGGAGGTCGAGTCGTCGAGAATCAGGATGCGCGGATTCTTGAGCAGGGTGCGGGCAATGGTCACGCGCTGTTTTTGCCCGCCGGAAAGCGTCACGCCTTTTTCGCCGACCAGCGTGCTATAGCCGTCCGGAAACGAGAGAATCACATCATGGATGGCGGCGGCTTTGGCGGCGCGTTCCACTTCCTCCTGCAAAACCTCGCGCCCTACGCCATAGGTGATATTCTCGCGGATCGAGCGGCTGAACAGGAACGGTTCCTGCTCCACAATGCCGATCTGCCGGCGCAGATACGCCCGCGGGTAATGCTTCAACTCCACGCCGTCCAGCAGAATTCGCCCGCCGGTATACTCATGGAAGCGCGGCAGAAGGTTGACCAGCGAAGTCTTGCCGGAGCCGGTCGAACCGAGTAAAGCAATCACCTGCCCCGGCTGGGCATGGAAGGAAATGTTCTTCAGCGCGTTCGATGTGCCATCCGAGTACATAAACGAGACATTCTCGAACATAATGTCGCCGCGTACCGGACCGGAGGGCTGGTACGTCCCTTCATAGAGCGGCTCGCGCACCTGCCGGACCACTTCCATCAAGCGTCCATACGACACCATGCCCGTCGAAGCCGAGACGATGATGCGTCCCAGGTTGCGGATGGGCCAGATCAACCACACTACCAGACCCACGTAAGCAATATACATGCCAACCGTGATCTCGCCGTCAATTGCCATGTTGGCGGCGTAGACGAACCCGAACAGCATTTGCAGGCCCAGCACAATATCCGAGAGGGGCCAGAACATCGAGTGCATGAAGAGCAATATCTTCCCCTTCAGGAACTTGCCCCAGTTGTCCTTCTCGAACTTGTTCTTTTCGTATTCCTGCCGCGCAAAGGCTTTGACCACGCGCACGCCGGTCAGGTTTTCTTGAAGGGTGGTGGAAAGCACCGCCTCCTGCGCCTGATAGTCCTCGTATGCCTTGGTCACCTTCTTGAAGAACCACAGCGAAACCCACAGCATGAACGGGATGACGATGACCGAAACAAGCCCCAGTTCCACGTTCAGATTCAGGATGGCGATGAAATTGATCACGAACAGCAGGATGATGCGTCCCATGCCGATGCCCTGTTCGCTGAAGAAGCGGCGCAGGGCGTCCACGTCGGAGGTGACGCGCTCGATCAGGTCGCCGGTGGGGGTGGTGGCGTGATACGAGAAGCTCAAGCGCTGGATGTGATCGAAGAGGAAATCGCGCAGGCGGCGCGTAATGCCCTCGGCGGTGTAGGCGGCTAAACGTCCCGAAAGAAACGAGAAGGCTCCCTCGAAGAGCGCCAGCCCCACGAATCCAGCCCCGATCCACAAAAAGGTCGCGGTCAGGCTGCCGCCGATCGTCTTTCCCTGCGCCAGAACGTCGTCAGCAAAGTAGCGCAGGAGCAAATAGGTGAAGGTTTTCGCCAGCGCGGAAACAGCCAGCGCGGCGGTCGCGCCGAGATAGGGCAGGCGGTAATCCACCATCATTTTCCACAGCCCCTTCAAGCGGTTTTCGTCAAGGGCGCGGCGGAAATCGAAGGTAATTGCAGGTTCGTAGGCGGGTTGTAGGGTGGTCATGAGGCATCTCCAAATTTTTTGCGTAGATGGCGCTCTCTGGCGCCTTCGGCATTCGCGAATGCCGACTACGGCGGGTTAAACAAAAAGGCTGCGGCGGGTGCGCCACAGCCTGAAACGACAGGGGGAAGTTCGACCTAACGGTCAACAGGCGCACTACGAGAAGGTAATATCCCGGCATCCGCGGGCAAGATGTACAGTTTGGTGCTGAAGAGTGTGCTCATGCAGTGCGCTCCTTTCTTTAGAATTTGCTTAACGCCTGCCCAGTGTACACTGCCGGCTGGGATGTGTCAAGACCGAATTGGATATAATCGCGCCCATGATACGAACCTGGCGAATCATTCCTCGCGGAACACAGGAGGTTCATTTGCAAGGCGTCTCTTCACTGGACGCCGTCACGCGTCAATTGCCCGAAGGATACTACACCACCTTCCGCACCTACGATTCCTGCAAACGCGTGATCGGGCTGACCGCCCATTTCCGCCGCCTCCCTCATGCCGACGCTTCGCTTCTGCGCCGGCATCTGCGTCGCCTGCTTGCGCCTTACCGCCCCGGCGAGGCGCGCGTCCGCCTCATGGAGACAAAGACGGGCAGGTGTTACATTTCCATCGAGCCGCTCAAACTGCCGCCGCCCGAAGCCTACGAAAAAGGCGTCTGTGTGGAGACGGTGGCCATCGAGCGGACGAATCCGCGCGAAAAATCCACGATGTTTATCGGCGCAAGCGAGGAAGAACGAAAAAGGATTGCCAAACTGGGCATTTTCGAGGCGCTTTTGGTTAGAAACGGACGGATACTGGAGGGGATGACCAGCAATTTCTTTTATGTGCTGGGCGGTATCCTGCATACTGCCCGGCGCGGCATTCTGCTTGGCGTTACGCGGGCAATGGTCATCCGCGCGGCGCGGGGGAGGGGAGTGGAAATAAGATACAAGCCTCTGAAACTGAATCAACTGCCGACGGTGAGCGAAGCGTTCCTCACGTCCAGTTCGCGCGGCATCGTGCCGGTGGTCCAGATTGACGATGTGACGGTGGGGCAGGGGAGGGTGGGAGAGTGGACGAAACAGTTGTCGGCGGCGTACGAGGCGTATGTCCTCGAAAAAGCGGAGCGCATCTGAGCCCCGTCCATGTGCGCGGCGAGGTCGTCATTTCCTCTCGAAGATCTCGTAGTACCCCTTGTCCAGCTCGTCGTCGCTGAGGTGGGCGTAGCGCTGCGTGACCTGGATGTTGCTGTGACGGGCGAGTTCCTGCGCAAGTTTGAGGTTGCCGGAGCCGCGCAGAACCGTTGTGACGAAGTAGTGGCGGAACGAATGAGGCGTGATTCTGCCGACCGCCTCCTCGCCGAGAATTTCGCGCACGCGCTCGGTGACGATGTTGCGCCCGGTTGTGGTGGTGATGGGCTTGACCTTTTTGCCGGCGCCTTTGTCGTGACGGGCAAATAGGGGCAGGGAAGGGAGGGGGCGCCCGGACCCGCCGTCCAGAGGGGCGCGAAGCGAGAGATAGTCCCTGAGGGCGCGCAGGGCGCGTGTAGAGAATCGCACCACCGCTTGTTTGTCGCCTTTCCCGATGAGGAGTGCGCGCCCTTCGTTCCAGTCCATGTCGCCGCGGCGCAGGGCGCACGCCTCGTGGACGCGCAGCCCCGTATCTGCCAGGGTGAGCATGAAGGCGCGGTCTCGTATTTCGCGTAACCGTAAGAAGCCGGATGTTTCGCCTGTATAGACGGGTATGGTGGCGGGATCGCTGATATGCGCAAGGAGCCGCTCGATATCTTCGGAGGGGAACTGTGGAAGGCGGATGCCGGGTTTGCGCGTACGCTGGCGTATAAGCAAGCGCAGGCGCGGCAGGTTGACTTCTGCCAGGCGTTCGGCGGCGAGGTATTCGTAGAAGCCTTTGACCGCCGTGATGTAGAGCCGCTCGGTGGCGGACGAATAGGACTTGAGATGCGCGGCGAGCCAGGAGATGGCGTCTTCTGTGAGTTTCTGCGCGGGGGTTTTGTCGGGATCGAGCCAGCGTTCCGTCAACACGGAGGCGAATACGCGCAGCGCGTTGGCGTATGTGCGTGCGGTGTGTTCCTTGCGCGCCGAGGCGACGCCTGCAAGATAGGCTGAAATGGCTTGGGAAAGGGTTTGTTCGGTCATTTGGGGTGTGTCCCTTATGTTTTCTATAATAATACTTATCGAAATCATTTTTATTTTATTCGCATGGACTGAAACTGTCAAGGAGAAACCTCCTCCCCGCTTTCCAGTTTTCAGTGTTCAGAGTTCAGTCAGCAGTGAACAGGCAAAAGAAAATTTCCTGCAAGCACGGCAGACAGACTGAATACTGATGACTGATCACTGGTATCCCCCCTGCCCTGCTGACGCCCACCCATCCTGTGTTTGCGCAGGACAAACCGTCCACGAATTTCAACCACGAATGCTCGAATGGAGTCGCGCAAATTCGCGTATTCGTGAATTATTCGTGGACGGTCACCCCTTTCTCCCTTCTGCATTCTGCATTCGGTTTGCCAGCATCTCCCACCCCTCCAACCCCTCTGGCAAACCCAATTGTGGGGCGAGATCCGCCAGCGCTTTCAAGGCTTGCGCCAGGTTCATTTGTTTCGCAATCAAATACACCGTCACCCAGGCGCCGACCGCCTCCTGCACCTGCTTATTTTGCATGTAAATATGCCCCATATTGAACAGCGTGGCGCACAGCCCCGCTTTGTCGCCGATTTGCTGTTGTATGGCGAGCGACTGTTTCAGGTAGGCGAGCGCCGTCTCGTAATCGCCCTGCGCATGGTACAACGCCGAAATATTGTTGAGCGTCGTCCCCTCCCCCGCTTTGTCGCCGATTTGCTGCCTGATCGCCAGCGACTGTTTCAGGTAGGCGAGCGCCGTCTCGTAATCGCCCTGCGCATGGGCAGTTGTCGCCATATTGTTGAGCGTCGTCC